>JAESFW010000013.1_pt1 | contig 585303 bp, 558 predicted proteins | sample 9269481 | NCBI WGS metagenome assembly JAESFW01 (sample SAMN14515350, study PRJNA621654) | algae metagenome | isolation source: Lyngbya sp. HA4199-MV5 and co-occurring heterotrophs from soil with... | place: USA: Ahupuaa O Kahana State Park, Hawaii | collected 2009-07-21 | reverse complement strand
GCGTCGACATGCCCGGCCAGTTGAAGACGTACTCGACCAGCACCGTGCCGCCGAGCAGCGTGCCCATGTGCAGGCCGAGCACGGTGACGACCGGATTCAAGGCATTGCGCAGGACATGGACGAAGATGACGCGGTTGGGCGAGAGCCCCTTGGCGCGGGCGGTGCGGACATAGTCGTTGGCGAGCGCATCGAGCATCGCCGCGCGCGTCATCCGGAACAGCACGGCGGCGAGGCCCTTGGCGATGGCGATCGCCGGCAGGGTCAGCAGCTTGAGATGCTGGGCCGGGTCCTGCGAGAAGGCGACGAAGCCGCCGGCCGGCATCAGCCGCAAGGTCTGGGCGAAGAGCAGCACGAGCAGCGTGCCGACGACGAAGACGGGCACGGCCAGCAGCAGCGCCGTCACGGCCGAGGCGAAGCGGTCGAACCGGCCGCCCCGGTCGAGCGCGGCATAGACGCCGGCGGGCACGCCGACGAGGATGGCGATGACGGTCCCGGCCGCGATCAGCTCCAGCGTGCGCGGCAGCCGCAGGGCGATCTCGCTGAGGACCGGATAGTCGTCGACCAGCGAGGCGCCGAGATCGCCGCGCAGCAGGCCGCCGAGAAAGGCGCCATACTGCGCGAGGATCGGACGATCGAGGCCGAGCTTCTCGCGCAGCTCGGCCACGGAGGCCGGATCGGGCGAGACGCCGCCGGTCGAGAGCAGAAGCTCCGCCGGGTCGCCCGGCACCATGTGCAGCGCCAGGAAGACGATCGTCGCGACGAGCCAGGCGAGGCCGATCACCGTCGCCAGCTTGCGCGCAAGCCAGGCCGCGCTCATCCGAAATAGGTCTCTTCGAGCATGTTGCCGGAGGAGTTCGAAAGCGCGCCAGGCAGGTTGGTGAAACCCATCACGCTCTTGTCCATGCCGTAGCCCTGCGAACGCCAGGCGAGGCCGACGAGCGGCACCTCCTCGAGGGCGGCGCGCTGCATCTCCTTGTAGATCTCGACGCGCTTGGCCTGGTCGAATTCGGCGCGGCCCTTGGCCAGCGCGGCGATGGTGCGCGGCGCCGCGACCTGGAAGGAGCGGCCATGGGCAGGCGAGAGCGAGGTGTCGAGCACCACGGTCAGGCCGTCAGGATCGTTGTTGTCCGACGAGACGCCATGGATCGCGATGTCGTACTGCCCCTTCGAGCCGCGTGCGACGCGGGTCGACCAATCGGGGAGCTGCAGTTCGCACTGGATGCCGATCGCAGCGAGGTATTGTTGCACGATCTCCGCGGTATCCTTGTGCATCCCGAACTGCGCCGTGGCGAGCAGGGTGGTCTGGAAGCCGTTCGCGTAGCCGGCCTCGGTCAGCAGCGCCTTGGAGCGGGCGGGGTCGTAGTTCCAGCCATGAGCGAGTTCCTTGTCCCACCAGGGCGTACCCTCAACGATCGGGACGCCTTCGAGCGGCTTGCCGCGGCCGAAGAAGGCGACCTTGACGATATCGTCGCGCTTGACGGCATGGGCGACGGCGCGGCGCACGCGAGGATCGTTGAACGGCGGCTTGGTGCCGTTGAAAAGCACGTCCATGAACGGCCCTTCCTGGGTCGTCAATTTCAGGCGCGGATCGGCCTCGACCGCCGCCATCGATTGCCAGGGCACGTATTCGATCATGTCGACATCGCCGGATTGCAGTGCGGCGTTGCGCAGGTTCTCGTCGGCATAGACGACGAACTTGATGCCCTTCAGCTTCGGGAAGCCGGGCTTGTAGAACTTGTCGAAGGCGGCGATCTCGACCGAGGAGCCGCGCTCCTGGCCGACAAGCCGGAAGGGGCCGGCTCCGATGAATTCGGTCGGGGTCGACTTCCGCGACAGGATGAAGGTGTTGTAGTTGGCAAACCAGCTCGGCAGCGTGGCCTGCGGCGTCTTCGTGACGATGCGGATCGTGGCCGGGTCGGGGATCTCGACGCGCTCCACGCTCTGGAACTGCGCCCGCATATAGGCGGTCGACTTCTCGCTGGCGATCTGTTCGATCGACCACTTCACATCGTCGGCGGTGACAGGGTCGCCATTGTGAAAGACGCAGCCGGGCCGGAGCTTGAAGACCCAGGCGCCGTCGCCATCGAGCGACCAGGAGGTGGCCAGCTCACCGCGCAGCTCGCCATTCGACCCGTAGGCGACGAGGCTGCGATGGATCAGCATCTTCACGGTGCCGGCGGAGGCGCCGGTCGAGACCCAGGGCTGCAGGTTCGGCGGGAAGGCGGACAGCCCGTAGCGCAGGATGCCGTTGGCGCGTTGCGCGCGGGCAGGTCCGGAAATAATCGGTAGGGTCGCGAACGGTGCGGCCAGGCCGGCTCCGAGCACAGTGCGGCGTGAGATCGTCATGGCTTTCTCCTCGCTGTCTTCGTTCGCCGGTGCGCTTCTCGCGTCTGTCCGGCGTCCCCGTTCTGGCAAGAAGAGCGCCATTTGCGTCCGGGTGCCAGTCCTCAGGCGCATAAGCGTCATGCGTCACGTATACGCGATGGATTTTTGCTGTCGACGCGGGAAGCGCCTAGACTAAACGGCGAGCGCAGTCGTGCGGAGGTCGCAAAAAGTGAATGTCGTGACACCGCTGCCGGCACAGGAAGCCGAGGGGCGCCCGGCGCGGGAGCGCGTCTACGCCTATGTTCGCGAGCAAATTCTGCGCGGCGTCTTCGCCGGTGGCTCGTTCATCGAGGAGGAAGAGATCTCCTCCGCCATGGGCGTTTCGCGCACGCCGGTGCGGGAAGCCTTCCACCGGCTGGAGGCCGAGCGCTTCATCGATCTGTTGCCGCGTCGGGGCGCGCTGGTACGGCAGGTCACGGCGCAGGAACTCGCCGACCTCTACGAGACGCGCCGGATGATCGAGGGCTACGCGATCGCCCGGATCTGCCGCGAGAAGATCGCGCTACCAGCAAGCATGGAAGAGATTCTCGACCGTCTCGACGAGATCGGTCACGGCGACCATTTCGCCCGGGTCGAGCTCAATCGCGAGTTCCATTTCGTGATGGTCCGTGCGCTCGGCAACGACGTCCTGTCGGAGGTCTACCAGTCGCTGGGTGCGCGCCAGCAGCGCGTCGCGATGCGCGCTCTGGCGGCCGATCCCGGTCGGATCGAGCGCATCCGTCGCGAGCACCGCGACTTCATCGCCGCCTTGCGCGCTCATGACGAGCTTCGCGCCCGCGCCGTGCTCGACGAGCATCTGCGCCCGGTCGCCGGGGTCATCTCGCGGCTGCCGGGCTATGTGCTGACCGACGCCACCGACGAAGTGGCGTGACCCGGAGCTAGCGCCGCCGGTTGGCTGCTGCGGGATCGGCTGCGAATGTCGCGACCGACATGGTCGGCAGGTCGAAATAGTCCCGCGTTGTCGTATAGCCGTGTCCGCCCATGCGGCCGATCGCGTCGAGCGCAGCGGGGTCGACATGGAGGTTGCCGGTATCGACGGTGTCCGCCCGGAAATGCGCGTAGACGACTTCGCCGAGGATGATCTCGCGCGAATTGCCGATGCCGAGCGTCGTGTGGTGGCGGCATTCGAAGGCGGCCGGAGCCTCGCCGATCCAGGGGCAGGGCACCTTGACGCCGGGCAACGCCGTCAGGCCGGCCGCCGCCAGTTCGTCCATCCCCGGCTCGAACGGGGTCGCGCAGATATTCATGCCCTCGACCAGCGCATCGGAGACGATGTTGACGGTGAAGGCGAGGGATTCGCGGACATTGCGGCCGGTATCCTTCTGCGCGCCGGTCGGACGATACTCGACGCCGAGCGCGAGGATGGCGGGATCGGCCGAGAGGCAGTTGAAGAAGCTGAAGGGCGCGGCGTTGACGATGCCATTGGCATCGACCGTCGTCACCAGCGCGATCGGGCGCGGGACGACAGCGCCGATCAGGAGCTTGTAGCGCTCGCGCGGGGTGAGGCTGGCGAAGTCGAAGGTCACGATCTTGGACTTCTCGCCCGCCGGGGCTGTCATGGTCGGTGCGTCGGTCACGGGGGTGTCAATCCTTCGCTGAGGGCATAGGGCGCGAGCACTTCGCGAATGTCGCGCTCGCCGCGCGGCGTCAGCAGGGCCCGCGTCACCACGGCCTGGAGATGATGGTCCATGAGATGCGCGGCGCGCGCGGCGTCGCCGGCACGTAGCGCATCGATCAACTGGCGGTGTTCGGAGACGGCACATTCGGAAGAGTGCGGACGGCCATAGATCGCGAGGATCAGCGAGCAGCGCGACGACGCCTCCTGAACATAGCGCAGCAGGAGGGCATTGCCGGTCATCTCGGCGAGCTTGATGTGAAATTCGCCGGAGAGGCGAATCGATTCCGGCCCGTCCTGCTCGTGGGCCTTTTCCTCCAGCCGGACATGGGCCTCGAGCTCGGCAGCCTGGGCGGCGGTGAGGTTGCCCGCCAATGTCTCGGCGACCATGCGCTCCAGCCCGCGACGGACGTCGAAGACGTCGCGCGCCTCCTCAAGGGTCGGGTAGGCGACCGAAGCCCCGCGATTCGGCTTCAGCTCGACCAGCCCCTCGATGGCGAGGCGGCCGAAGGCTTCGCGCACCAGCGTGCGGCTGACGCCGAGCTGTTCGCCGATCGAATCCTCCGGAAGCTTCATCCCGGGCTTCAGCGCCTGCTCGATGATGGCGCGGCGCAGGGCCTTGTAGACGGACTGCGCACGCAGGCCGGGTTGGCGGGGTTCCGTCATCTTTGCCGACATCTTGGCCCGTTTTTTCTCTGGTTCAGCCGTTCGGGGCTCACTCCATGTCACGGGTTTCGACTCCGCTCCAGTTTTCCGCTTGTCTTCAATTATCGCATACAATACCGTCAATCAATCGCATGCAGTCTTGATTATCAATCGCACACAGCTTGCCAAAAAAGTCGCCAGAGGGGCGCGAAATGCAGCAGCACACAATGGAAATCCGCGAAGGCGCCACTGATGCCGCCTCCGGTCTCGCAGGGGAGATAGCGATGATGAAGCCGGGCCCGACACGTAAGAGCCGCCTGACGCGCAAGAACTGGTTGCTGGCGGCGGTAGCCGCGATGGCGCTGACCGGCGTGGCGGAGGCGAAGACCCTGAAATGGGGCGCGGCGCGCGAGATCGCCTCGCTCGATCCCTATTCCTTCGGCGAGACTTTCACGCTCTCCGTACTCAACCACGTCTATGAGGGGCTGGTGCGGTACACCGGCGACCTGAAGATCGAGCCGGCGCTGGCCGAGAGCTGGGAGACGGTGTCGCCGACGGTGTGGCGCTTCAAGCTGCGCCAGGGCGTGAAGTTCCACAACGGCAACCCGTTCACCGCCGACGATGTCATCGCATCGCTGGAGCGCGTGACGCACGAGACCTCGCCGCTGAAGGGCAACCTGCCGGCCTACAAATCCTCCAAGAAGGTCGACGACTTCACGGTCGAGATCGAGGTCAACGGTCCCTATCCGCTGCTGCTCAACGACCTGACCAACATCTTCATCTTCGACAAGGAGTGGATGGAGGCCAACAACAGCCTGCTGCCGACGGATTCCGGCAAAGGCGTCAAGGGTTACGCCACCGACAACGCCAACGGCACTGGGCCGTTCTCGGTCGAGAGCCGCCGCGCCGACTCCAAGACCGTCTACGTCAAGAATCCGGCGTGGTGGGACAAGCCGCAGCACAACATCGACAAGATCGAGTTCACGCCGATCACCTCCGCCTCGACCCGCGTCGCGGCGCTGCTGTCCGGCGAGATCGACTTCACCAATGTGGCGCCGCTGCAGGACCTGCCGCGGCTGACGGCCTCGCCCGAGGTCAAGGTGCTGCAGACCAACGAACTGCGCTCGGTGTTCTTCGCCTTCAATCTCAAGGACACGCTGTTCGAGAGCGACGTGAAGGACAAGAACCCGCTCAAGGACATCCGCGTCCGCGAGGCGCTCTATCGCGCGATCGACATCGACGCGGTGCAGAAGCGGGCGATGCGCGGCCTCTCGCGCAACACGGGCGCGCTCGTCGCGCCGGCTATTCCCGGCTACGAGCCATCGCAGGATGAGCGCCTGCCCTTCGATCTCGACGGCGCCAAGAAGCTCCTCGCGGCGGCCGGCTATCCGAACGGCTTCTCCTTCCAGATGAACTGCCAGAGCGACTCGCTCGTCAATGAGGAGGAGTTCTGCCAGGCGGTCGCTTCGATGTGGTCGCGCGCCGGGTTGAAGCCCAATCTGAGCCTGGCGCCGCGCAGCCAGCAGGCGCCGAAGCGCGTCAAGGGCGATTTCGACGTCATCTCGTTCGGCTGGGCCAACGAGCCGATGATCGACGCCTACTCCCTGCTGGTGCAGGTGCTGCGTTCGAAGAGCGGCACGGGCGGCGTGTTCAACTGGGGCAATTGGGGCGATCCGCGCATCGACGCGCTGGTCGACAAGGCCGGCGTCGAGCTCGACACGCCCAAGCGCATCGCGATGATGAAGGAAGCGCTGAAGATCGCCAAGGCCGAGCACCTGTTCGTGCCGCTGCACCAGCAGCCGATGGCCTGGGCGATGCGCTCGACGGTCGCGAACACCGTGCAGGCCTCGGACAACAAGCCGCGGCTTTGGCTGACGACGATGAAGTGAGGCGGGCGCAACGTCATGGTCGGGCTTGACCCGACCATCTCGGACACCTGCGCCTTCTTGCCCTGAGATTCTCGGGCCTTCGCTTTGCGAAGCCCGAGAATGATGCCGCCACCGGAGCCCATCCCATGCCGGCCTTCCTTCTCAAGCGACTCCTGAACGCGGCCGGCGTCATGCTCGCGGTGGCGTTCATCGCCTTCCTGATCTTCCGCTTCGTCGGCGATCCGGTCGAGCTGATGCTGAACGAGCAGGCGAGCCAGGCGCAGCGCGACGAGCTGCGCGCGAGGCTCGGGCTCGACAAGGGCTTCGTCATTCAGTTCCTGACATTCGTCGGCAACGCGCTGCGCGGCGATTTCGGCATCTCCTATCGCAACCAGCAGGAGGTGTTCACGCTGATCGCGGAGCGCTTCCCGGCGACGTTCGAGCTCGTGCTGGTCGCGACCTTCCTGTCCCTGGCGGTCGGCATCCCGCTCGGCGTCTACACGGCGATCCGGCGCGACAGCCTGCTCGCCAAGGCGCTGCAGTTCGTCTCGGTACTGGGCGTCTCGCTGCCGAGCTTCGCGCTCGGCATCCTGTTCATCCTGGTCTTCTCGGTGACGCTGCAATGGCTGCCGGCGTTCGGGCGCGGCGAGACGGTGCAGATCGGCTGGTGGAGCACCGGGTTTCTGACACCCTCGGGCCGCAGGGCGCTGATCCTGCCCGGCGTGACCCTCTCGCTGTTCCAGATCACGCTGGTGATGCGGCTGGTGCGGGCCGAGATGCTGGAGACGATGCGGACCGACTTCATCCGCTTCGCACGGGCGCGCGGCCTCACGGCGCGGGCCGTCAACTTCCGCCACGCGCTGCGCAACTGCCTGATGCCGGTGATCACGGTCACAGGGCTCCAGATCGGCAACCTCATCGCCTTCGCTCTGGTCACAGAGACGGTGTTCCAGTGGCCCGGCATGGGGCTGCTCTTCGTGCAGGCCGTGACCTTCGTCGATATCCCGGTGATGGCGGCCTATCTGATCGTCGTTTCCTTCATCTTCGTTTCGCTCAACACGCTGGTCGACCTGACCTACGCCTATGTCGATCCGCGCCTGCGCGAGGATGCGCTGTCGGGAGCCGCCAATGCTCGCTGAGAAGACCCGGACCGCTGAGAAGGTGCAACGCCGCTTGCCGCTCGCCCGCTTCCTCGACAGCGATATCGGCTGGAGCTTCCGGCGCACGCCGGCCGCCTGGCTGTCTGCGCTGGTGCTGGCACTGCTGATCCTGAGCGCGCTGTTCTGCCCGCTGATCGCGCCGCAGAACCCGCATGATCTCTCGCAGATCTTCATCGACAAGGCCGAGATCCCGCCGATCTGGTCGGCGGATGGCGAGTGGCCCTTCCTGCTCGGCACCGATCCGCAGGGCCGCGACGTACTCTCGGCCATCCTCTACGGCACCAGGGTCTCGCTGATTATCGGGTTCGCCGCCGTCATCGTCTCGATGACGCTCGGCGTCACGATCGGGCTGATCGCCGGATTCCATGGCGGGCGCATCGACAATCTCCTGATGCGGCTCGGCGACACCGTGCTGTCGATCCCGACGCTGCTGATGGCGATCCTGGTTTCGGCGATCTTTCGCGAATTGCTGCCGCCGGCCCTGCGCGAGCCCTTTGCCGCCGTCGTGCTTGTGATGTCGATCTCGCTGACGAACTGGGTCCAGTATGCCCGCACCGTGCGCGCCTCCACCATGGTCGAGCGGCGCAAGGAGTATGTGCTGGCGGCGCGCATCATCAAGGTTTCGGCAGTCAGGATCATGGCGCGGCACATCCTGCCGAACACGCTAACGCCGGTGATGGTCGCCGCCACGCTCAATCTCGGCCTCGCCATCCTGTCGGAGGCGACGCTGTCCTTCCTCGGCGTCGGCATGCCGATCACCCAGCCCTCGCTGGGTACGCTGATCCGCATCGGCAACCAGTACCTGTTCTCCGGCTCCTGGTGGCTGGTGGTGTTCCCGTCGCTGCAACTCGGGCTGATCGTGCTGAGCGTGAACCTGCTCGGCGACTGGCTGCGCGACGCGCTGAACCCGAAACTCCGCTGACAAGAAACGCCAAGAGGAAACGCCTGCGATGACCGCCTCCCTGCTGCTGAAGAACGTCCGCCCCTATGCCGGCCCTGCGGTCGACATGCTGATCGAGAACGGCAAGATCGTACGGATCGCGGCCGGTATCGAGGCGCCGGCCGGCGTCGCGGTCGAGGACGGGCGCGGTGAGATCGTCATCCCCGGCCTCGTCGAGGCGCATACCCATCTCGACAAGAGCCTGTGGGGCCTGCCCTGGTACAAGAACGAGGTCGGCCCCAGGCTGCTCGACAAGATCGACAACGAGCGTGAGAACAAGAAGCGGCTAAACATCGATCCGGCCCGCCAGTCAGCCCGGCAGTCGATCCAGTCCTCGCTGATGGGCTCGACCCATATCCGCAGCCATGTCGATGTCGACACCGAGCATGGGCTCTGGGGCGTCGAGGGCGTGATGGCGACGCGCGACGGCTATCGCGACATCATCGACATCGAGCTGGTTGCCTTCCCGCAGTCGGGGCTGCTGCGCCGACCTGGCACCCTGGAGCTGATGGACCAGGCGATGAAGGCCGGCTGCGAGGTCGTTGGCGGCCTCGATCCCTGTGCAATCGATCGCGATCCGAAGGGCCATCTCGACGCGGTCTTCGAGCTCTGCCAGCGCTACGGCAAGCCGCTCGACGTCCACCTGCACGAGCCAGGTGAGATGGGCATCTTCTCGTCCGAACTGATCTGCGAGCGGACACGCGCGCTCGGCATGCAGGGCAAGGTCACGATCAGCCATGCCTTCAGCCTCGGCGCCGATCCGGCGCTGGTCGATCCGCTTATCGAGCAGCTCGTCGAGCTCGACATCGCGATCATGACGACGGGCCCGGCGAGCCGCCCGGCGCCGCCGGTGAAGAAGCTGCTCGCCGCCGGCGTGCGGGTCTGCTCGGGCAATGACGGCATCCGCGACACCTGGGGCCCCTATGGCAATGCCGACATGCTGGAACGAGCCATGTTCGTCGGCCTGCGCAACAATCTGCGCCGCGATGACGAGCTGCGGCTTGCGCTCGACGTCTGCACCACGGAAGGCGCGAAGGTGATGGAGATCGCGGGCTACGGCGTCAGTGAGGGAAGCAACGCCGATTTCGTGATCCTACCCGGCGAGACAGTGGCGGAGGCGATCGTGACCCGCTCGCCCAAGCGTCGCGTCGTCAAGCGTGGCAAGATTGTCGCCCGCGACGGCGTCTCGATCAGGACGGCCCCATGAGCCTGCAACCGGCCAAACGCTCCGAGGGGCGTATCCTGCTGACGGCGCGCTGGCTGGTCGGCCACGCGCGGGGGCGACATCGCCTCTACGAGAATGGCGAGATCGTCTTCGAGGACGGGGTGGTGATCTTCGTCGGCCACGGCTTTCCCGGCGAGGTGGCGAGGCGGATCGACTATGGCAACGCCCTGATCGGGCCGGGTTTCGTCGATCTCGACGCGCTCTCCGACCTCGACACGACGATCCTGGCCTATGACAACCAGCCGGCGTGGAAGAAGGGCCGCGTCTGGCCGCGCAGCTACCTCGAAGCTGGCCCCTATGAGATGTATTCGCGCGAGGAACTGGCCTTCCAGAAGAAGCATGCCTTCGCGACGCTGATCCGCAACGGCATCACGACTGCCTTGCCAATCGCCTCGCTGTTCTATCGCGCCTGGGGCGAGACGGTGCAGGAGTTCGAGGATGCGGCGGAAGCTGCCGCTTCGCTCGGTATCCGTGCCTATCTCGGTCCGGCCTATCGCACCGGGAACCAGCTGGTCGAGGCCGATGGGCGCATCGTCACCCATTATGACGAGGCGCGCGGGCTTGCGGAACTCGACGCAGCCATCGATTTCGCCAAGCGCCATGATGGTGCGGCCGGTGGGCTGATCCGGGGCATGTTCGCACCCGACCGGATAGAGACCTCGACGGCCGAGCTGTTGCGTCGCACCGCCGCGGCCGTGCGCGAGCTCGACGTGCCGGTCCGGCTGCATTGCTGCCAGTCGAAGATCGAATACGATCTCGTGCTCGCCCAGCACGGGATGAGCCCGCCGGAATGGCTGGCTAGCCTCGGCTTCCTGAGCGAGCGCAGCCTGTTGCCGCATGGCACGGTCGTCTCCGGCAGTCGCCTTGTCGATCGCCCTGGGCGCGACCTCGAGATCATTCGCGATGCAGGGGCGGCGATCGTGCATTGTCCGCTGGTCTCAGGCAGGCATGGCAACGCGATCGATCATTTCGGCCGCTATCGCGAGATGGGGCTGAAGATCGGCATGGGCACGGATACGAGCCCTCCCGACATGATCATGAACCTGCAGGTCGGGATGATCCTGGCCCGCACGATGGCCGGCAGCGTGGGTGCGGTTCGCTCCGAAAATTACTATGATGCCGCGACGGTTGGCGGTGCCGATGCGCTCGGACGCACCGATCTCGGCCGTTTGGAGCCAGGCGCGCGGGCGGACATCACGGTGTTCGACCTCGACCGGCCTCATCTCGGGCAGGTCATCGACCCGATCCAGACCATGCTGCTGACCGGCCATGGCCGCGACTTTTCGACGGTCATCATCGATGGACGCTTCGTGATGGAGGAGCGCGTCATTCCCGGCATCGACGAGGCGTCCGACAATGCCCGCGCGCAGAAGCAGTTTGAAGGCGTGATGGCGCGCTACCCCGAACGGACACTCGGGCATCCGCCTGAGAGCGAGATCTTCTCGTCGAGCTACCCGGTCGAGAGGGCAGGGGCATGACCGAGGCCGCGCCGCTTCTCTCCGTGCGCGACCTGCGCATCGTCTTCGACGGCCGCCATGGGCCGCTGACGGCGCTGGACGGCGTCTCCTTCGACATCGCGCCCGGCGAGATCCTCGGCGTCGTCGGCGAGTCGGGGGCAGGCAAGTCGCTGACCGGCACGGCGGTCATCGGCCTGCTCGATCCGCCCGGCCGGATCAGCGGCGGCGAGATCCGGCTCGACGGTCAGCGCATCGACAATCTGCCGCCGGAACAGATGCGCCGGCTGCGCGGGCGCCGGATCGGGGCGATCTTCCAGGATCCGCTGACCTCGCTGCATCCGCTGCTGACAGTCGGCGAACAATTGGTCGAGACGATCACGACGCATCTGCCGGTGTCCGCAGCCGAGGCGCGGGCGCGGGCGCTGTCGCTGCTCAAGGAGGTCGGCATCCCAGCCGCCGAGACCAGGATTGACCAGTATCCGCACCAGTTCTCCGGGGGCATGCGCCAGCGCGTCGTGATCGCGCTCGCACTCTGCGCCGAGCCGAAGCTGATCATCGCGGATGAGCCGACGACTGCGCTCGACGTCTCGATCCAGGCGCAGATCACGACATTGCTGAAGCGCCTCTGCCGCGAGCACAGCACCGCGATTATGCTGGTGACCCACGACATGGGCGTCATCGCGGAAACGGCAGACCGCGTCGCTGTGATGTATGCCGGGCGCATCGTCGAGATTGGGCCGGTCGAGGAGGTGACTCGCCGGCCGCGCCATCCCTATACGGCCGGGCTGATGGCCTCGATCCCGAGCGTCCATGCCCGCCACGCGCAGCTCAACCAGATCGACGGCGCGATGCCGCGCCTCAACGCCATTCCGGCGGGGTGCGCCTTCAATCCGCGCTGCGGACGGGCCCAGTCCTTCTGCCGCGAGCACAAGCCCGGCCTGCCGCAAGGGGCACACGCCGCCGCATGCCATTTCCCGCTGATGGAGGCTGCACATGCGTGAGCAGATGGCCGCATCGACCGACAGCCCTCGTCCTGAGGAGCTGCGCAGCGGCGTCCCGAAGAATGCTTCAGGAGGTTCCGGAGCCTCGGCAGGCATCGCTCGAGGCGCATCTGGCGGCGCTGCTCGGGATGAGGACCTGCGAGGCGAACGCTCCCCGATCCTGACCGTCTCCGCCGCCTCATGTCGCTTCGATGTCTCGGCGCCGGCGCTGACGCGGCTGCTGTCGCGCCAGCCGCGCCGCATCCTGCGCGCGGTCGAGGATGTGTCGTTCACGGTCGAGCGCGGCACGACTTTCAGCATCGTTGGCGAGTCCGGCTGCGGGAAATCGACACTGGCGCGCATGGTCGTGGGTTTGCAGCGGCCGACCGAGGGATCGTTGCGCTTCCACGACATCCGGCGGGCGGACGGCACGGTCGGACCGCCGCGCGTGCAGATGATCTTCCAGGACCCCTATGCCAGCCTCAATCCGCGCTGGCGTGTGGGCGACATCATCGCCGAGCCGATCCGCGAATTGAAGCTTCGCCCCGATGCCGCCGCGACGCAGGAGCGCGTTGGCGACCTGCTCGAGATCGTCGGCCTGTCGCGGGCCGATGCGCAGCGCTATCCGCACGCCTTCTCCGGCGGTCAACGCCAGCGCATCTCGATTGCGCGCGCGCTCGCCACGGAGGCCGATTTCCTCGTCTGCGACGAGCCGACCTCCGCGCTCGATGTCTCCGTGCAGGCGCAGGTGCTGAACCTGATGGTCAAGCTGCAGAAGGAGCTCGGGCTGACCTATCTCTTCATCAGCCACAACCTGTCGGTCGTCCGTCACATGTCGGACCAGATCGCGATCATGTATCTCGGCCGCTTCGTCGAGAGCGGTTCGGCGGAAGAGGTCTTCAGCCAGGCGCGGCATCCCTATACGCGGCTGCTGCTCGACACGATCCCCGATGTCGAGCGGCCCAACCGCAACCGCAAGCCGATGTCGGGCGAGGTGCCGAGCCCGATTGCGCCGCCGCCGGGCTGCGCCTTCCATCCGCGCTGCCCGAACGCCATCGAGACCTGCCGCGTCGAGGCGCCCGCATTGCGGCCCATCGGCGGAGCCATCGTCGCCTGTCATCTGGCCTGAGTCTGCCCGGCCCGAGACGGCACCTATTCGTCGCATAGGAACTGTCTATTAGGCCGCTGGTCCCCTGCGGACCTATGGTCGAGACAGACGGCCCGTGTCGCCATCCTCACGATGGCGACAGGCAGCCGATGCGCCCGAACTGCAAAGCAGGCGGCGCGGCGGACGGGTACGGCGACCATAAAACAGGGGATCTGATCGATGGCACGTTTCGGAATTGCATCGCTGCTGGGCGGCGTTGCCCTCACATTGCTCGGGTTGGCGGCGCAGCCGGCCCTGGCCGGCAAAGCCGACGACACCCTCAACGTCGCCTTCGCGCTCGAGCCCGAGGCGCTCGATACCTACAAGATCGCGGGCCGCGAGGGGCTCATCCTAGCCCGGCACATCTATGACGGGCTGCTCTACAAGGACCTCGACACCGGCGAGATCAAGCCGGCCCTGGCCTCGGCCTGGCGCTTCGTCGATCCGATGACGATGGAGTTCGACCTGCGCGAGGGCGTGACCTTCCATAACGGTGCGAAGTTCAGCGCCGACGACGTGGTCTACACCCTCAACACCGTGCTCGACCCGAATTACGGCACGCGCTTCCGGATCTCGGTGGACTGGATCGAGAAGGTCGAGAAGGTCTCGGACTACAAGGTCCGCATCAAGATGGCGAAGCCCTTCGCCGGTGCCATCGAGATGCTGGCCGACGCGCTGCCGATCTATCCGGCGGCCTATTTCAAGGAGGGCGGTTCGGCCGGCATGGCGGCGAAGCCCGTCGGTACCGGGCCCTACAAGCTCACCGAAATGACGCCCGGCATCCGCTACGCCTTCGAGCGCTTCGACGGCCATTACGCCGGCAGCCCGAAGGGCAAGCCTGCCATCGGCAAGATCGTGGTGCGCACCATCCCCGAGCTGAACACGCAGTTCGCCGAGCTGATGGCCGGAAAGCTCGACTGGACCTGGCGCATTCCGCCCGATCAGGCGGCCCGGCTCGCCAGCCGCGTGCAGATCGTCAACGGCCCGATCATGCGGATTTCCTATGTCGGCATGACCGTGACCGGCAAGGGCAAGGATCATCCGACCAAGAGCCTGCAAGTGCGCCGCGCCATCAGCCACGCGGTCAATCGCGAGGCGATCGTCAAGGCCTTCGCCGGCGGCGCCTCGCAGGTGCTGAACAGCGCCTGCAATCCCAAGCAGTTCGGCTGTGCGCAGGACGTCGTGAAGTACGACTACGACCCTGCCAAGGCCAAGGCGCAGCTCGCTGAAGCGGGCTTCCCCAATGGCGTCGACATCGAGATGGTCTTCGCCGCCATGCCGCGTCCGGTCGCCGAGGCGATCGCGTCCGATCTCGGCAAGGCCGGCATCCGGGTCACGCTGAACGAGCAGCAGTTCGCCGCCGGCGTGCAGAAGTGGCGCGCGGGCGAGCTGCCGGCGTTCTTCACCAACTGGGGCAGCTACGGCACCGGTGACGTCGCCTTCATCATCTCGAACTTCTTCGGCGGCGGTGCCGACGATCTGGTGCAGGACAAGGAGGTCATCGATCTCGTTACGGCGGCCGACCAGGCGCAGGACCGGGCGCTGCGCCAGGAGAACTATCGCAAGGCCCTGAAGAAGATCGCCGATCAGGCGTACTGGCTGCCGATGTACGACTTCAACATCAATTACGGCCTGTCGCAGTCGCTGGTGTTCAAGCCGCATCCGGACGAGTTCGCCCGCTGGTGGCTGTCGAGCTGGAAGTAGGCTTCGCTCACCGGGCGTCGTGGCTCGGCCTTGAAAGCACAGCGTCATCCTGGGCGACCGCAGGTCGGCCCAGGATCCATCGTAGGCGCTGTGCCTTATGATGGATCCCGGAGCAGTGCCGCTTCGCGGCTTGCCCAGGATGACGGTTCGCCCATCGGCTGGCGCTCGCCGCCGAATTCCCAGTCTCGACACAGCCTCTGGACGAAAGCCCACATGCTGCCATTCCTGACCCGCCGCCTGATCGTCGCCGCGCTCGTCGCGCTCGCGGTCTCCGGCATCGCCTTCGGTCTGATGTTCGTGGCGGGCGATCCCGCCGTCGTGCTCGCCGGCCAGGCGGGGCGGGCACAGGACGTCGAGATCATCCGGCAGGCCTATGGGCTGGACCGGCCGTTCCTGGTCCAGTTCGTCAGCTGGCTGGGGCGGGCCCTCGTCGGGGACTTCGGTACCAGCATCTATTTCAACCTGCCGGTCGCCTCGATCATCGGCGAGCGGCTGCCGGTGACGCTGGTCCTCGGCAGCACCGCTTTCCTCGCCGCGATGCTGGTCGCGATGCCGCTCGGCATCCTCGCCTCGCTGAAGCCCGGCGGCTGGATCGATCGCTTCGCTCTGCTGGTCGCGGTGACCGGGCAGGCGATCCCGAGCTTCTGGCTCGGGCTGATCCTGATCGTCGTCTTCGGGGTCTGGTGGGGCATGGTGCCAATCTCCGGCACCGAAAGCTGGCAGGGCTTCATCCTGCCCGTCGTCGTGCTGAGCTACTATGCCATGCCGGCACTGATGCGGCTGACGCGCGCCGGCATGATCGAGGTGCTGGGCGCCGACTATATCCGCACCGCGCGCGCGAAGGGGGCGGCGCAGACGCGCGTCCTGCTGGTCCATGCGCTGCGCAACGCCGTGCTGCCGCTGGTTTCACTGGCCGCGGTGCAGTTCGGCCTGATGCTGTCGGGCTCGATCGTGATCGAGAGTGTCTTCGCCATCAACGGGCTCGGCCGGCTCGCCTGGGAGTCGCTGCTGCGCAGCGACCTGCCCGTGGTGCAGGCGATCATCCTGATCCTGTCGCTGGTCTATGTGACGCTTACGACGGCGGCCGACCTGATCAACGCCTGGCTCGACCCACGCCTGAGGAGCGCCTGATGACGACGCTCGAACTCGATCCAACCGTTCTGCAGCGCCGCCGGGTCTGGCGCCGGGTGCGGCGCGACACCGGCATCCTCCTCGGCGGCGGGCTGCTCGCTCTGCTGATCCTGATCGCGCTGCTGGCGCCCTGGCTCGCGCCGCATGACCCCGTCGCGCAGGATCTGACGCGCCGGCTGCTGCCGCCGTTCTGGCAGGCCGGGACCGATCCGGCGCACTGGCTGGGCACCGATCACCTCGGTCGCGACTATCTTTCGCGGCTGATCTACGGGGCGCGGGTCTCGCTCGGCATCGGGCTCGGCGTCACGCTTTGCGCCGGGGTGATCGGGACGATGCTCGGTCTGCTCGCCGGCTATTTCGGCGGCCGCACCGACATGCTGATCAGCTTCATCATCACGACGCGCCTGTCGCTCCCGATTGTGCTGGTCGCGCTTGCGGCCGTGGCGCTGGGCGGCGCCTCGCTGCAGACACTGGCGATCGTGCTCAGCCTCTTGCTCTGGGACCGATTCGCAGTCGTGGTGCGGGCGGCGACGCAGGGGCTCGCCGGTCGCGAGTTCGTCCAGGCCTCGCGCTCCTTCGGCGCCTCGCACCTATTCCTGATGCTGCGGAGCATCCTGCCCAACCTGCAGAACACGCTGATCGTCGTGGCGACGCTGGAGGTGGCGAACGTGATCCTGCTCGAGGCGGCGCTGTCCTTCCTTGGCCTTGGCGCCCGGCCGCCGACGCCCTCCTGGGGGCTGATGATCGCCGAGGGGCGCGAGCAGATCCTGTTCGACCCATGGCTGATCGCCCTGCCGGGTTCCGCACTGTGCCTCCTGATCCTCGCGGTCAACCTGCTCGGCGACGGTGTACGCGACGCGCTCGATGCAACGCGTTCCTGACCACGACTTCCGGCCGGCGATCCCGGTGAGTGGCCAGGGCGGCAAGCGTCACGGCGGCTGGCTTGCGATTCCTTTCCGCGGGCGCGAAAAGGAGGCTCCGCGAGAGGAGGCCGGCGCGCAGCCGGGAAAAGGGTTCGTGACGGCGAAGCGCCCAAAACTGCATCACCTGAACTGGAACCTCCTGCACACGTTCCTGGTGATCGTCGAGGAGCGCAGCATCACGCGTGCGGCGGATCGGCTGCTGGTGCGCCAGCCTTCCGTGAGTGCTGCTCTGCAGCGCCTGGAGGAGACGCTCGGCGGCCAGCTCGTGCAGCGCGACAGCCGCCGCTTCGTCCTGACCAAGCGCGGCGAGCTGCTGCACAAGGAATGCGTCGACATCTATCGCAGCGTCGCGAGGATCGGTGACAAGCTGTCCGAGGAGCATGACGAGCTGACGGGGCTGGTGCGGATCCAGGTCGTCACCCATGTCGTCCTGCCCGCGCTGGACCGGGCACTCACCCAGCTCAATCGCAATCACCCTTCCGTCACCGTCCGCATCGACGTCGCCAACAGCCACGACATCGTCCGCTCGGTTTCGCAGAAGCTCGGGCCCTTCGGGATCTGCCTTTTGCCGAACCCGCTCGCCGGCTTGAGCTGCCGGCGCCTGCTGCGCGAAGAATTCGGCATCCTGTGCGGGCGCGACCACCCGCTGCATGGCCGCAGCGAGGTGCCGCTGCACGACCTGGCGGACGAGCCCTTCGTCGCCCTTGCCTGCGGGCAGGACGGGGCGCTGGAGCCGATGGTCGCGCTGCGCGAAGGGGTGGGGCTCGGCAGCCGAACGGTCGGAACCAGCCCCAATCTGGAGGAGGTCGCCCGGATGATCGCCGCCGGCATGGGCATTGGCATCCTGCCGCTCGCCTCCGTGCAGGATGCAATGGATGCCGGTACGCTCTGGAACCTGTCCGCCGCGGGCGCCGACCTTGGAGCGGACCTCTACCTGATCAGCAATCCGTCGCTGGAGATGAGCCCGGCCGAAGCTGCCTTCCAGCGCCTGCTCGAGGCCGAGATCGAGCTGGACGAGGCGTCGTCAGCCCCGGATCTCGTGGACCTGTTGCCCGACCCGGCGGCTTAGTTTCTCGTCGGCCGCGGGGAGGCGGCATCCCGGATACACCGGGATGCCTGTCTGAGTGAGGCCGGGCGATCCGGCCGGCGCCCTTCAGACGGGGATCAACTGCATCGGCGCGGGAAGGTAACGGAAGCCGTCGCCCGCCTTCACCAGGTTGCCGAAGCCCGGCCAGGCGAAGTGATAGGACATCACCGGCGTCTTCTCCTCGGTCAGCATCGTCAGAAGCCTGACGCGCGACTGCACGGCCTGCTTTGGATCGCTGTCATAGGCGAATTCGAGGCGCGGATTCTCGGTCAACAGGATGGCGTGATGTGTCAGGTCGCCGAGGAAGGCGAAGGATTTCCCGCCCGAGGCGACCTTGAAGATGTGGTGGCCGATGGTGTGGCCAGGCGCTGCGAGCGCCTGCACGCCGGGCAGGAACTCCTGCTGGTCCTTGAAGAAGACGATGCGGTCGCGCACCGGCAGCAGATTGGCCCGCGCATGCTCGATGAAGGCCTTCAGCGGCGAGCCGAGCTTGCTTTCATCGGTCCAGAAATCGAAATCGACCTGGCTGATATGGATCCGGGCATTCGGAAAAAGCGCCTTGCCGTCAGCGGTGCAGATGCCGCCGATATGGTCGATATGGGCGTGGCTGCAGACGATGTCGTCAATGTCCCCGGGCTTGATGCCGGCCTCTTCCAGGCTTTTCAGCAGGCGCCCGGTGGTCGGGCCGAAGGCCTTCGAGAAACCCATGCCGGTGTCGAACATGACGAGGCGGTCGCCGAAGTTCACGACCGGAATGTTCTGCTCGAGGACGACGTTATCCTTGGGCAGGAAGTTGGTCTCGAGCATGCCGTAGACGGTTTCCTTCGGCACGCCGAGGAAACTGGAGCCGGGATCACCCAATGGCAGCGGACCGTCGGAAACGACCGTGACCTCGGCCGTGCCGAGCATGAAGCGGTAGAAATAGGCCGGTTGGGTCTTGGAAAGCGGCGCCTTTGCAAGAGCCGGGGCACCGAGCGGAAAGGCGGCTCCGGCTGCAAGGGCCGCTGCCGAGCCCAGGAACCCGCGACGGCTGGCGGACGGCAGACGGAACTGGTCGTTCGACATGGCATTTCCTCCTGTGTGCTGTGGGGCCGGCGTTGGCCGCCGGCATGTTGTCGTCGGACGTGCGGGAGCCCGACCAGGCCGCGATCCGCCCGAGCGCGACGATGCACCTGCGTCGGTGCCTGGACCAATATCGGTTCGCTCTAGCGGCCATAACGCAAAGCTGCCGATAGGGCAGGGTGGGTGTAGCCTAGTCACGGCCGCATCGCGTCGCTATGGAGGCGGGCGGCATCCGCACGGTCATTGCGAGACGAAAACGGCGATGGATCTACGCCAGCTCCGCTATTTTGCGGCCATTGTCGAACAGGGCTCCTTCTCGAAGGCGGCGACCAAGCTGCGCGTGGCGCAACCGGCGCTTAGCCAGCATCTTCGCCATATGGAGGATGAGCTCGGCGTCGCGCTCCTGCATCGCGGCACGCGCGGCGTCCTGCCGACGGAGGCCGGCGAGCGTCTTCTGGCCCGGGCCCGCGTCATCCTTGCCGAGTTCGCTGCCCTGCCGGAGCAGGTGCGCGGCGAGGCCGAGCTGCCTGCCGGCGAGGTCCGGATCGGCCTGCCCGGAACGGTGAGCGAACAGTTCAGCGTGCCGCTGATCCAGGCGGCGCGCGAGCGCTACCCGGCCATTCGCATCCGCATCGCCGAGGCGATGAGCGGCTTCGTGCTGGACTGGCTCAGGCGTGGCGATGTCGACCTCGCCATGATCTATTCGACCTCCGACCCGAAGGGGCTGGGGATCCATCATGTCCTGACCGAGGAACTCTGCCTGTTCTCTGCGACCGGAGCCGCCGGCCAGCCCGCGGCGCCCGGAGAGACGGTGGCGATGGCCGATGCCGCCGCGCTGGACCTGATCCTGCCCGGGCTCGGCCACGGCCTGCGCGACCAGATCGACGAGGCGGCAGGGCAGGCCGGTACGACGATCCAGCCGGCGATCGAGATCGAATCCTACAGCCAGATCAAACGGCTGGTGGAGCAGGGCTTCGGCTACAGCATTCTGCCGCGCATGGCCGTCGCGGGGCAGGAGAGGGCCGGTGTCTTCCGGACCTGGCCGCTTGCCCGCCCCTCGCTCTATCGCAAGGTCTACCTGGCCTATTCGACCGAGCGGCCCATGCCGGCGGCGGCACGGGCGATCGGGCAACTGTCCTGGGAGATCCTGCGCGGCCTCGTCGCGGACGAAACCTGGACCGCGACCCTGGGCGAGGATGGCGGGCCGCCGCATCTCTACGGCTGAGCCTCATGTCCGCCCAGGCGGTCGACATCCCCTTTGACATGCTTTGTCGCTTGTAGGCTAGAAAGCGTCGCATTTCGGCGCTTCCCCGCCGCGCTGGACCGAAACTCTAGCGGCAAGATCAAAAGGGGATATCGCAGCCATGAAACACTTCGCCACGCTCGCGCTCGCCTGCGCCGCCGCACTCGCCGCACCGCTTGCCGCCCTGCCGGCCCTCGCCCAGGATTCCCTCGCGAAGATCAAGGAGAAGGGCGTCCTCTCCGTCGGCGTTAAGAACGACTACAAGCCGTGGGGCTTCCTCGAGCCGTCGGGCAAGATCGTCGGGCTCGAGATCGATCTCGCACAGGCGGTCGCCGACAAGATCGGCGTGAAGCTCGAGATGCTGCCGGTGATTGCAGCTAACCGCATGGAGTTCCTCAAGCAGGGCCGGATCGACATGGTCATCGCGACGATGGGCGACACGGCCGAGCGTCGCAAGATCGTCGGCATGGTCGAGCCGAACTACTATGCCGGCGCCACCAATGTGCTGGCTCCGAAGAGCGCCGGGCTGAAGAAGTGGGAAGACCTCAAGGGCCGCAAGGTCTGCGCGGTGCAGGGCGCCTATTACAACCGCCGCGTCACGCAGATGTATGCGCCGGAACTCGTGGTGTTCCCCTCCGTGCCTGACGCCCTGAACGCCCTGCAGGGCAACAACTGCGTCGCCTTCCTCTTCGACGACACGCTGATCGTCTCGACACTCTCGGGCGGCGACGCGAAATGGGCGAATTACGAGATGCCGCTCGTCTCGGAAGATCCGCAGCTCTGGGCCATCGGCATCCGGCTCGAGGATATGGACGGCCCGTTCGGCAAGCTCGTCAAGGAGATGTCGACCGACTGGCACAAGAGCGGCAAGCTGCTCGAGCTCGAGACCAAGTGGGGCATCAAGCAGAGCCCCTATCTGATCGAGACCAACAAGAAGCTGAAGGCTGGCTCCTGACGTCTTGTCGGGCCCTGCCGATGCCGAACCCTCCCCGTCATCCCGGGTTTGATCCGGGATCCATCGCTGGACTGCGCACGCCACGATGGATCCCGGAGCCCCGCGTCGCTGCGTCCGGGATGGCGTGGTGGGTGAGCGCCGCGGCGAGCTTCAACCCATGATCGCTGCCTTCTTCGAGCGCTTGAACGAGACGCAGGGGCTGAACTTCTCGGTCTTCTACGACGCGTTCGATCGCTCCCGCTTCCTGACCGGGCTGTGGACGACGAGTTATATCTGCGTCGTCTCGATCCTCGCTTCGCTCGCGCTGGGCCTGCTCGGCGTCTGGATCGCCGGCAGCGGCTCGCGCCTCGGCCGGCTCCTGGTGCGCGGCTATGTGCAGTTCTTCCGCAATACGCCGCCGCTGGTGCAGCTGTCCTTCTTTTATTTCGCGATCGGTGGGCTTTTGCCGCGGGTGTCGGACGGCTTCGGCGGACAGTCGCCGCTGGTCTCCGGCACGGGCTGGGCGATCATCGCGTTCTCGCTGTTTGCGGGCGCCTTCAATGTCGAGATCTTCCGGGCCGGCATCGAGGCGGTGCCCTCGACCACGGTCGAGGCCGCTGAATCGCTCGGCTACACCCGGCTGCAGCTCTACGTCCATGTCGTGCTGCCGCTCGCCTTCCGCATCTGCCTGCCTGCGCTGAACAACAACCTCGTCAACCTCGTGAAGACGACGACGCTCGCCTACGCCATCGGCGTGCCGGAATTGCTCTACGCGGCTTCGCAAATCTGGTCGGAGAGCTTCAACGTCCGCGAGATGATGAACGTCCTGCTGGTGACCTATGTCCTGCTCGTCGGCGTGCTCGTCTTCGTCATGGGGCGCTGGGAAAAGGCGATGCGCATTCCCGGATACTCGACATGAGGGCGGGCGCAACCGACCTTCCCGTTCTGCTGCCCTATCGCGCGCCGGTGCCGATCGCGCCGACCGGCCTTGTCGCGCCTGTTCTCCTGGGTGGGGTGACGCTGGCCACCTTCGCCATCCTGTTCGGAGCATCTGTGGCCCTCGCGCAGGTTGCCGCCCGCCCGGCCGGCGAGAGCGCCGTCGCGGTGCTGCTGCGCTGGGCCCCGCTGATCTTCCAGGGCTTCCTGTTCAACATCCTGATCAGCTTCCTTTCGATGGCGCTGGGCACCGTCGTCGGCGTGCTGGTCGGCATCGCGCAGGTTTCTCTGATCGCACCGCTGCGCAAGAGCGCCTGGGGACTGACCCAATTCTTCCGCAATGCGCCCTGGTTGGTGCTGCTGTTCTACGCGATGTTCCTGCTGCCCTTCGAGTTCCGGGTCTTCGGCGTGACGATCGCCTTCCCGGCCTGGGTCAAGGCGATCATCGGGCTCGCGCTCCCGGTTGCCGCCAATGTCTCCGAGATCGTGCGCGGGGGCATCCGCTCGATCCCGTCGGGCCAGTGGGAATCGGCCGAAGCACTCGCCTTCACGCGGCGGCAGACGATGTGGATGATCATCCTGCCACAGGCGTTCAAGCGGATGATCCCGCCCTGGATGAACCTCTATGCCATCCTCACCATGGCGACGACGCTGATCTCGGTCGTCGGCATCCAGGACGGGCTGACCATCACCCGAGCGGCGCTCGTCGCCGAGAGCCGGCCGGAGCTGATGATCCCGATGTACCTGCTGCTGCTCCTGATGTTCTTCGCCTATTGCTACCCGATCGCACGGGCAACACTGGCGCTCGAACGCCGCTTCAACGTGAAAGCCTGAACCATGGCGAACCGGCATCAACTGGGCGAGCCCGTGGTGGTCGTTGCTGGCGTCGAGAAATCCTTCGGCGCCTTCGCGGTGCTGAAGGATGTCAGCCTGACCGTGCGACGCGGCGAAACCGTCTGCATCATCGGCCCTTCCGGCTCCGGCAAATCGACCCTGCTGCGCTGCATCAACGGGCTCGTGCCGATCAGCCAAGGCTCGATCACCGTGGCCGGCCGCGAGGTCAACGACCGCCAGCTCGACAAGCTGGCCCTGCGCCGCGACGTCGGCATCGTCTTCCAGCAATACAACCTCTTCCCGCACAAGACCGCGCTGCAGAACGTTATGATGGCGCCGATCCATGTGCTCAAGCAGAACAAGGCAGAGGTCGAGGAGCGCGCCAGGAGACTGCTCGCCAAGGTCGGTCTCTCCAACAAGCTTGCGAGCTATCCCGGCGAGTTGTCCGGCGGACAGCAGCAGCGGGTCGCGATCGCACGCTCGCTGGCGATGAATCCGAAGGTGATGCTGTTCGACGAGGTCACCGCGGCGCTCGATCCCGAAACCAAGAAGGAGGTTCTGGTGACGATCCAGGATCTCGCTGCCGAGGGCATGACCTGCATCCTGGTGACCCATGAGATGGGCTTCGCCCGCGAGGTCGCCGACCACGTCTACTTCACCGATGGCGGCCTAATCGTCGAGCACGCGCCGCCGGCCGAGCTCTTCGGCGCGCCGAAGGAGGAGCGTACCCGGGCCTTCCTCGACAAGGTGCTCTGACGACGCCGTGCCTTGCCAGATCGGCCGGCACGGAGCCGGCCGGAAACACCACCGGTATCTTCCCAGGGAGCGAAACGCGCCATGGCTTCGACCATCCCGCCCGATCCGAAATCCGTGGCCGGCAAGGCCCTGCAGGTCGAGGAGCGTACGCAGCTTCTCGTGATCGGCGCCGGGCCGGCCGGTCTCGCAGCTGCGATCGAGGCGGCCGGGCAGGGCCTCTCGGTCGTTCTGGTCGACGAGAACCCGGTCGCCTTCAAGACGATGGGCGACGAGGTGCCGCTGCACTACGGGCAGGGCATGTCGGGGCTGGCGCGCAACCGCAACGCCATGCTGGAGGCCTTCATTGCCTCCGAGCCTCAGATCGAGATCGCCTTCGAGGCTGGCGTCGATGTCCGTCTCGGCACGAGCTGCTGGGGGCTCTACACCAACGGGCCTTCGGTCAGCTGGTTGCCGGGCCTTGTCGCCGGGCTGAATGACGAGGAGCGTTCCTGGATGCTCCAGGCGGATCATGTCGTGGTTGCCGCGGGCCGCCGCGACATGGGGCTCGGCTTCCCCGGCTGGGAGAGGCCAGGCGTGATGGGCGCGACCGCTGCCGTGTCGCTCGCCACGCGCTATGGCGCGCTTGCGTCGCGCCGGGTCGTGGTGCTGGGGTCGTCGACCGAGGCAGGGACAGCCGCGCTGTCGCTGCGCGAAGCCGGTGTCGAGATCGCGGCCATTGTCGAGCAGGCGGCTGAGCCGCTGGCCCGGCCGGATCTGATCGCGACACTGCAAAAAGCTGGCGTGGACATCCTGACCGGCCATGTCGTGCGCGAGGCCCTTGGCCGCGATGGTGTCGAGGCGGCACTCGTCGGCGCGGTCGATGCCGCCGGCCGCCCGACTGGCGCGGAGCGCGAAATCGCCTGTGACGGTATCGTGCTCGCTGTCGGCGCGACGCCCGTGGTCGACCTTCTCGATGCGCTCGGCTGCAAGGTCGCGTTCCAGGACGAACGCGGCGGCTATGCGCCGCTGGTCGATGCCGACCAGCGCACCAGCCTTCGTCCTGTCTTCGCGGTGGGGGATTGTGCCGGCATCTGGCCGTCGAAGTCACTGGACCGTGCGGTCGCGGAGGCGGAAGGACGGCGCGCCGTGGCGGCGATCATCCGGGATCTCGGGCTCGACGACGGTCGCGCCGTGCTGGACGCTGTCGCGCCCGACGCCGCGAGCCATGACATCGGCGCCTATCGCCTGGCCTGGGTGCGCGCCAGCGTCATCGAGGCAAAGGCCGAATTCCACGTCTGCCAGTGCGAGGAGGTGACCGCGCGCGAGATCCTGGAGGTGCGGCCGCCGCGCTATCTCGACTGGCAGAACGAGCGTCGTAATGACCGTTCACTTGCGGCATTGCTCGGCGATGAGCCGCCCAATCCCGACCAGATCAAGCGCTTGACCCGCGCCGGCATGGGGCCCTGCCAGGGCCGGCGCTGCCGCGAGCAGGTCGCGGCGCTGCTGGCGCTGGGCTCGGCGATGCCGTTGTCGTCGATCCCGCTCGCCGGCTATCGCGCGCCGGTCAGGCCGCTGCCGCTCGCGATTGCCGGCCAGATCCCCGAGCCGCCGGAGCAGGCCGAGCACTGGGACACCTGGTTCGGCATGCATGCGCAATGGCGCCCGTTCTGGGAGGTGCCGGAGTTCTACACGGTCGCAAGCAACGACGCGACCGGGCCCGTGGCGAGCGAGTGAGGTCGAGCATGAGCGAGATCAAGGGAGCTTCCGTCGTCATCGTCGGCGGCGGCGTCACCGGGCTCAGCGCCGCCTGGTGGCTGGCGCGTGGGGGCGTCGATGTCCTCGTGATCGAGAAGGGGATGATTGGCTGGGAGGCCTCGGGCCGCAATGGCGGCGGCTGCTCGCACCATCATTCGCCGCTCTTCCTCGAGGAGCAGCGGCTCTGGCCGCAGATGGATGAACTTCTCGGCTACCCCACCGAGTTCAGCGGCAGCCGTATCCGACTGGCGTCGAGCGAGCAGCAGATGGCGCTCTATGGCCGGGCGCTGTCGAACGCGAAGCGGCAGGGTTTCGACTCAGAGATCCTCGATACGAGGCAGATCAAGGAACTCGTGCCGCTCGCCGGCGACAACATGGTCGGCGGCTATTTCTACAAGTTCGGCGGCCACGCCAATCCGCACCGCACCCTGCAGGGCTATGCCTGGGCGATGCAGGACCATGGCGGGCGCGTGATGCAGCACTGCGCCGTGACGGGCTTTCGGACGGCAGGCGGCAAGGTGACGGGCGTCGAGACCGAGCGCGGCTTCGTGCCTTGCGATCATCTCGTCCTCGCCGCCGGCCCCCAGACCGGCCGGCTCTCGGCCATGCTCGGGCAGGAGGTGCCGGTGGCATCCGCCCGCTGCGAGATGGTCGTTACCGAGCCGCTGCCGCTGATGCCCTATGGCGGCGTCGACGGGAACGGCCTCTATGGACGCCAGACGCTGCGCGGCAACCTGGCCTATGGCGGCGGCCCGCATGAATGGCTCGACATTGCCGGCAACGAGGCTCCGGCCAAGCCGACGACGCCGCTGATGGGCCATATCGGCCGCCGGCTGGCGGAACTGCTGCCCAAGGCGGCGCATGCCCGGATCATCCGCTCCTGGGCCGGGGTGATCGAGAACACGCCGGACGGTCGGCCCGTCATCGACCGGCTCGATTCACAGGCGAATGTCGTGGTCGCGACGCTGTCGAGCGTCGGCTTCGGCCTGTCGCCGGCCAGCGGCCGCGCGATCCGCGACCTGGTGATCGACGGCGCGTGCAGTTTCGCCGACATCTCCTCCTTCAAGCTCTCGCGCTTCGCGCATCTCGAGCCGAACTGGCGCGAATTGCAGGGCTGGCAGGCCCAGGCGGCGGCAGAGTCGATCGTGGCCTGAGCCAGGATCTGGTCAGGCGAGCCTGGCCGTTCCCTCCATCCGCAGGCGTCCGTCGGCGCCCTCGGTCCAGGTCCGTATGCTGCCGTCGTCCTGCCGCTCGGCCTTAACCCGGAAGGCGGTGCCCGCGACCAGTGGGCTGACGCCGCGATAGTCCAGCCTGAGGGTTGAGCGCCCAGCCAGGGTCGCTGCGATGTTGAGCATCAGCGTCGCCTGGATCGGGCCATGCACGACGAGCCCGGCATAGCCTTCCTCCTGCGTCACATAGGGCAGGTCGTAATGGATGCGGTGGCCGTTGAAGGTGAGCGCCGAGTAGCGGAACAGCAGGACCGGGCCGGCCTCGACCGTCCAGCTCAGATCGGCGGGCTGAGGCTCGGCCGTCGGCGTAGCGGGCGCTGCGGCGGGAAGGCTCGAGGCCTCGCGATAGACGATGTTGTGGCGTTCGCGGAGCGCCAGCCCGCGCGGCGTCGAGATCTCGTGATCGACGGCGACGAAGCAGAGCGGCCCGGTGCGGCCGTCCTTTGCGGTGACGTCTCCGATTCGCGAGCGGCGCGTGACGAGATCGCCTTCGCGCAAGGGCGCCAGCGTCTCGATCGAGCCGCCGGCCCACATGCGTCGCGGCAGCGGCACGGGCGGGAGGAAATCGCCCTTGGCGGGGTGCCCGTCGTTGCCGAGGGCGGACATCGGCGCGATCGACGGCGCGAGGCACCAATGCAAGGCGAGTGGAGCGTCGCTGGCAGAGAAGTGGGCGAGGTGCGGCGCAAAGGTAGCGACATAGCTCGCGATCAGACGCGGCGTGACGAGGTCGGAGGCTTCTTCCGTCCTGCCGATCCAGCTTCTGAGGTGGTCGATGTCCATGGCTGCCACTGTGCTCAATACGATCTCGGCATGCCCAGCACATGCTCGGCGAGATAGGACAGGATCAGGTTGGTCGAGATCGGTGCCACCTGATAGAGCCGCGTCTCACGGAACTTGCGCTCGACGTCGTACTCCTCGGCGAAGCCGAAGCCGCCATGCGTCTGGATGCAGGCATTGGCGGCCTCGAAGGAGGCGTCCGCCGCCAGCATCTTGGCCATGTTGGCTTCTGCGCCCGGGTTCTCGCCGGCCTCGTAGAGGCGGATCGCCTCGCGCACCATCAACTCGGCGGCGCGCATATTGGCGTAGGCCTTCGCGATCGGGAACTGGATGCCCTGGTTCTGGCCGATCGGCCGGCCGAAGACCTGGCGCTCCTTGGCATAGGCCGAGGCCTTCTCGATGAACCATTTCGCATCGCCGACGCATTCGGCCGCGATCAGGATGCGCTCCGCGTTCATGCCGGCGAGGATGTAGCGAAAGCCCTTGCCCTCCTCGCCGACGAGGTTCGCGGCGGGCACCTTCACATTGTCGAAGAAAACCTCGGTCGTGGCGTGGTTCATCATCGTACGGATCGGGCGGATGGTCAGTCCGGCCTGCAGCGCCTCGCGCATGTCGAGGATGAAGACCGAAAGCCCGTCCGTGCGCTTCTGCACCTGATCTCGGGGCGTGGTGCGTGCCAGCAGGAGCATCAGGTCGGACTGGGCGGCGCGGCTCGTCCAGATCTTCTGGCCATTGACGACATAGTGGTCGCCCTCGCGCCTCGCGGTGGTGCGCAGGCTCGTGGTGTCGGTGCCGCTGGTCGGCTCGGTGACGCCGAAGGCCTGCAGGCGCAGCTCGCCTGAGGCGATTTTCGGCAGATAGCGCAGCTTCTGCTCCGGCGAGCCGTGGCGCAGCACCGTGCCCATCACATACATCTGCGCATGGCAGGCGGCGCCGTTGCAGCCCTGGCGCTGGATCTCCTCCATGATCACGGCCGCGGCCGAAAGCGGCAGGCCGGCGCCGCCGAATTCCTCCGGGATCAGCGCCGAGAGGAAGCCGCTTTCCGTCAGAGCGGCGACGAACTCGGCCGGGTAGGCCATCTCGCGGTCGAGCCTGCGCCAGTACTCGCCGGGGAAGTCGGCGCAGAGCCTCGCGACGGCGTCGCGGATTTCGGCGTGATCTGAAGACTGATGCATGGGCCTTGTCTGTCGTTGTCTGGCCTAGTGGCCGGTGCTGAATTCAGCTCGGATCGTCTCGTCGTGCTGGCCAAGCGCCGGCACGGGCCGCATCCGCACCCGCTCGCCGTCGACGATCGCGGGCGGCGCGAGAACCTCGACCGGACCGGAGGGGGTCTCGACGGGAAGAGCCGTCGCGGCGGGGTGGGCGATGAGGTCGCCGACGCTGGAGACCGTGCCATAGGCGATCGCGTAGCGGTCGAGCGCGGCGGCAACCTCCTTGAACGGCCGGGTCGCGAGCAGGGCCTGCACTTCCGCATCCACGACATCGCGCTGCCGCACCCGCAGGACATTGGTCGCGAAGCGAGGATCCTCGGCGAGTGCGGCGCTTCCCAGCACCTCGCGCGTCAGGATCTGCCATTCGCGCTCGCTCTGGATCGAGATCAGCAGATTGCCATCGGCGGTGGCGAATACCCCGTAGGGCGCGATCGAGGGATGGGCGAGGCCCAGACGCGGCGGCTCGATGCCGCCATAGCGGCGGGTGAGGTAGGGCACGTTCATCAGGTCGCCGAGCGTGTCGAACAGCGAGAGCTGTATGGACGATCCTTCGCCGGTCTTCGCGCGCCGGAGCAGAGCCTCCAGGATCGCGGCATAGGCAGCTTGCCCGGTCGCGATATCGGCGATCGAGACACCGATCCGCGAAGGTCCGGAGGACTGCGTTCCGGTGATCGCCGCAAGGCCTGATTCAGCCTGTACCAGCAGGTCATAGGCCTTGCGGGTGTGGTGCGGGGTGCCGGGAGCATAGCCGGAGATGTCGCAGGTGATCAGCCTGGGATAGCGCGCGCGCAGCTCGGCCGCGCCCAGGCCCAGCCGCGTGGTGGCGCCCGGCGCGAGATTCTGGATGAAGATGTCGGCCTTGCCCAGCATGGCCTCGACCATGGCACGGTCGTCGGCCTGCTTGAGATCGACGCGGCAGGATTCCTTGCCCCGGTTCAGCCATACGAAATAGGAGGAAAGGCCTTTCGCATAGTCGTCATAGCCACGCGCGAAGTCGCCCTCAAAGCGCTCCAGCTTGATTACCCGTGCGCCGGCATCGGCCAGCTTGCAGGTCGCGGTCGGGACGGCCACGGCCTGCTCGAGCGCAACCACCAGAATTCCCTCGAGGGCGTCAATCATCGTTCCTGCATTCCGTCGGCCATCGCGGCAGACGGGGCGTCGAATGGCCGGCGAAGTCAAATAGGCTTTTGCGATGCGGGCCATAGCGAAATGCTGGCAGTGGCGCGATCTCCATAGGTAATCGCTATGGCCCTCATCGTTTTATCCTACTTGTCCTGATTGGCAGCCCATGCACCCCTCTGCCTCTAGGCAGCGTGCCGCCCAAGAGCGCGCTCCAGAGGAATCCCAGGGAGAGGAATGATGGCAATGAAGGCATCCGCTGCGGTCGCATTCGCGTTGGGGGCCCTGCTGGCGCTGCCAGCGCAGGCGCAGGACAAGCCGAAGGAGCTGGTGGTCGGGATCGCGACCTTCCTGTCCGGGCCGGCCTCAGTCTTCGGCGTGCCCGGCAAGGCCGCGGCCGATCTGTTCTTCGAGGAGATCAACGCCAAGGGCGGCATTCTCGGCGTGCCGGTGAAGCCGGTCTATGTCGACGAGGGCGCCGGCACCAACCAGCTGATCTCGGAATATCGCCGCGTCGTGCAGGATCAGGGTGCGCAGGTGATGTTCGGCGCGATCTCGTCCGGCTCCTGCAATGCCCTGGCTCCCGTCGCCGAGGACCTCAAGGTCGTCAACGTGATGTGGGATTGCGGCACGCAGACGATCTTCGAGGAGGGCAAGTGGAAGTACTCGGTCCGCACCCAGGGCCATGCCGGCGCCGAGATGATGGCGACGCTGCTCTACCTCATGAAGACCAAGCCCGACTTCAAGACGGTCGCGGTGGTCAATCAAGATTATGCCTGGGGCCGTGAATCCTGGGCGCTGCTGCAGGCCGGGCTCAAGGCGTTGAAGCCTGACGTGAAGGTCGTTGCCGAACTCTTTCCGAAGTTCGGCGCGCCCGACTTCTCGACCGAGATCACGCGGCTCTCGGCGCTGCGTCCCGACGTGGTGATCTCGACCTCCTGGGGCGGGGATCTCGATACCTTCGTCCAGCAGGCGGCGGCGCGAGGACTGCTCAAGCAGTCGACCTTTGTGCTGCCGTTGGCCGAAAGCTCGCTGGAGCGGCTGGGCAATGTGCTGCCGGAGGGCGTGATCGTCGGCTCGCGCGGCGACCATTATTTCCTGCACCCGAAGCATAAGAATTCGCCGGAGATGCAGGCCTTCGTGAAGGCCTACAAGGCCAAGACCAGCGTCTATCCGATCTATCCGACCTTCCACATGAACCAGGCCGTGACCGGGCTGGTGAAGGCCTATGAGAAGGCCGGCGCCGCTGCAGGCGGCAAGTGGCCGACGAAGGAGCAGGTCATCGCCGCCTTCGAGGGGCTGGAGTTCAAGTCGCTGACCGGGACGATCACGATCCGCTCGGACCATCAGGGGCTCGAGGACCAGATGCTCGGCACCACCAAGCGCGTCCCGGAATATCCCTTCGCGGTCTACGACAAGATCGCGCTCTATCCCGGCAAGCTCGTGACGACGCCGGTCGGCGAGAAGTCGCTCGACTGGTTCGCCAAGGTGAAGCCGGAGCTGGTCAACGACAAGTCGATCGAGACCTTCGATTATTCGAAGTAGGGCGCTCATTCGCCAGTCGCGGTCATCCCGGACGAGCGGCACAGCCGCGATGATCCGGGATCCATGCCGGAACGGTTCAGGCATGGATCCCGGGTCTCTCATGGGTCGCCCGGGATGACGAGGTCGAGACAATCTCCCGAGAACAGGCCGCAATGCCTCTTGAAATGCTCTTCCTCGCCGCGCTCGACGGCATCGCTTATGGCTCGCTGATCTTCCTGGTCGCGGTCGGGCTGTCGCTGATCTTCGGTGTGCTCGGCGTACTCAACGTCGCCCATGGCTCGTTCTACGCGATCGGCGCCTATGTGGCGGCGAGCGCGGTGCTGGCAGCGGCCGGCATGGGACTGCCGACCTGGCTCGCCTTTCCGCTCTTCCTGATCTCGGCGATCCTCGTCGGCGTCGTGGTCGGCGGCGCCGTCGAGGCGCTGCTGCTGCGGCGCATCTACGGCAAGGAGGAGGTGCTGCAGCTTCTCGTGACCTTCGCCGTCTTCATGATCCTGGAGGATGCACAGAAGGTGATCTTCGGCGTGCGACCGCTCTTCGCCAACGCGCCGATGAACTGGCTCGGCACGGTCGAGGTCTTCGGCATCTACTACACCAGCTACCAACTCATCCTGATCCCATTGGTGGCGTTGGCCGTTCTCGTCGGCCTCAGGCTCTTCCTGCGCCGGACTTCGTTCGGGCGAGCGATCGTGGCGGTGACGCAGGATCGCGAGGCGGCGATGGCGATGGGCATCAACGCAACGCATGTCTACCTCTTCACCTTCATCATCGGGGCCTCGCTGGCGGCACTCGGCGGCGCCCTGTCCTCGGCGACGACCTCGCTGACGCCGGGCATCGGCTCGGGGATGATCGTGCTCTCCTTCGCGGTCGCGGCGACGGCCGGGCTCGGGCGCATCGAGGGCGCAGCGGTCGCGGCGCTGATGATCGGGCTGGGGCGCTCGGCGGCGGTCTATTTCGCGCCGGAGTTCGACGTGCTGATCCCCTATCTGATCATGGTCGCGGTGCTACTGATCAAGCCGGAAGGTCTCTTCACCACGCTGCAGACGAGGAAGGTCTGATGTCGCGCCAGATTCTGATCGGCGCGCTGCTGCTCGTCGCCCTCGTCGTCTTCCCGCTGGTCTCGCCCTGGTCGACGGTCATCCTCACCGTCGCGCTCTGCGAGGGGCTGGCGGCGCTCGGCATCCTCGTGCTGCTCCGGGCGGGGCAGGTCTCTTTCGGGCACGGGCTGTTCTTCGCCTTCTCGGCCTATGTCGTGGCCTTCATGGCGGCGGCAAAGTTCGGCCATGAGGTGCTCTTGCTGGTGCCGATCGCCACCGCGGCATCGGGGTTGGTCGCGGCGCTGGTCGGGCTCTTCATCGTGCGCTACCGGGCGATCTTCTTCGGCATGCTCAACCTCGCCATCTCGATGGTGTTCTGGTCGCTGCTGGAGAAGCTGTTCTCACTGACCGGCGGCGCCGACGGCAAGCGTGTGCCACGCCCGACACTCGCCGGGATGACGCTGGAACGCGAGGCCTTCGAGTTCTGGATGTTCTACATCACGCTGGCGCTCGCCGCCGTCGCGGCAGTCGCGGTCGCGCGCTATCTGGTTTCGCCCGGTGGCAAGGCGCTGGAGGCGATCAAGTCGAACGAGACGCGGCTGGAGTATCTTGGCGTGTCGAGCCGCAAGGTGCTCTACGGCGCCTATCTGCTCTCGGGGCTGCTCGCGGGGCTTGGCGGGGCGATCATCGCGCTGGTCTCCGGCCATGTCACGCCGGAGCTCGCCTATTGGGTCCGCTCGGGCGAATTCGTCTTCATCGCGATCCTCGGCGGGGTCGGCGGCGTCGCCGGGCCCTTCCTCGGGGCGCTGATGTTCCAGATCATCCGCGGCTATGCGGCGGTTTATGCGCCCGAGACCTGGCATGCGGTGCTCGGCGTGATGCTGCTGATCATCATCTTCTTCGCGCCGAGCGGGCTCTACGGCCTGATTGCCGGGCGCAAGCGAGCGCCCGCCGTGAAGGAGGGCGCGCCATGAGCGACTTCATCCTCGAAGCCCGCGATCTCGAACTGCGCTTTGGCGGCGTCCAGGCCGCCAATGGGGCAAGCCTGAAAGTGCGGGCCAATGAGCGCATCGCCATCATCGGGCCGAACGGCGCCGGCAAGACGACCTTCATCAATCTCTGCACCGGCTATCTCAAGCCGCAATCCGGCCGCGTCATCTTCGCCGGGCAGGATGTGACGGCGCTCTCGCCGCGCGCCATCACCCGGCACGGCATCGGCCGTTCCTTCCAGATCCCGCAGCTCTTTACCGACAACACGGTGATGGAGAACCTGCTGCTGGCGCTGAGCGCGCGCGAAGGGACATGGTCGCCGTTCCAGCGGCTCGACCGCCACCCGAAGCGCGAGGAGATGGTCGCACTGCTCGACTCCATCGGGCTGCGCGAGACCGCGGAGCGCCCGGTTCGCGAATTGCCGGAGGGTATGCGCAAGCTGATCGACATCGCGGTTGCGCTCGCGCTCGATCCCAAGCTGATCTTCATGGACGAGCCGACCTCGGGTGTCTCCAGCCACGAGAAATTCCAGGTCATGGATACGCTGACCCGCGCGCTCGACGCCCGCGCCACCACGGCGATCTTCGTCGAGCACGATATGGACGTCGTCGCCCGCTATGCCGGCCGTGTCGCGGTCTGGTCGGGCGGGCGTATCGCGCTCGAAGGCACGCCCGACGAGATCCTGAACCATCCGGAGGTCCGCGAGACCGTGATCGGGGTGGGGGTCTGAGCCATGCTGGAGATCAAGGGACTTTCGGCCGAGATCGAGGGCGTACAAGTTCTGCGCAAGGTCGATTTCGCGCTGGCCGAGGGCGCGACGGTCGCGCTGATCGGCCGCAACGGAGCGGGCAAGACCAGCCTGCTGCGGGCGATCATGGGCTTCATGAAGGTCACGGCGGGGGACATCAGCTTCGACGGCCGGCCGATCCTAACGATGCCGCCGCATGAGCGGCCGCGCCTCGGCATCGGCTATGCGCCCGAGGACCGGCGCCTGTTCTCGAGCTTCTCGATCGAGGAGAACATCCGGCTTCCGGCCGAGGTGATGAAGGTGCCGGCCGCCCAGATCGCCAAGCGCCTCGATGGAATCTACCAGGTGCTGCCCGAACTGGCCGATCTGCGCCACCGGGCGGCGGCCGGGCTGTCCGGAGGGCAGGGCAAGATGGCGGCGCTGGCGCGGGCCTTGATGGTCGGCACGCGCGTCATTCTGCTCGACGAACCATTCCAGGGGCTGGCGCCCGTTCTGGCGCAGCGCTATGCGGCCGCCCTGCGCGCCTTGCGCGACAGCCATCCCGACATCGCCTTGCTCATCACCGAATCCAACCCCAGTCTGTTGCGCAGTTTCGCCGAGCGCGCCTATGCGATCGAGCGCGGCGAGGTTACGGAGGTGGCCGGCGGCCTGGTTGCGAGTTCGCTCGAAGCGGCCGGGCTGCATTAGTTCGCAGAGGGAACATGTCGTCGTCCCGGCGCTCGGCTTCGCTGGGGCCGGGATGCTGTTCTCCCTGACATTGAAAACACCATTTGTCGTATTCGGAGAATTCCCATGACCCAGCACTTCATCAACGGCCGCCATGTCGCTGGCCGCAGCGGCGAGACCATGGCGGTGCTGGCGCCTGCCACGGGCGAGGAGTTCACCCGCATCGCCTGCGGCACGGCCGAGGACATCGACGATGCGGTGAAGGCTGCGCGCGCCGCCTATGAGGGGGCCTGGGGCAAGCTGACGGCGGCGGAGCGCGGCCGGCTGATCTCGAAGCTCGGCCTCAAGGTCCTCGACCATTTCGAGGAACTCGCCAAGATCGAAGCGCAGGATACCGGCAAGCCGATGGCCCAGGCCCGTGCCGATATCGACGCGACGGCGCGCTATTTCGAGTTCTACGGCGGCGCCGCGGACAAGGTGCACGGCCACATCATCCCGTTCCTGAACGGCTACAACGTCAACGTCATCCATGAGCCGCACGGCGTCACCGGCCATATCCTACCCTGGAACTATCCGGCGCAGATGTTCGGCCGTTCGCTCACCGCGGCCCTCGCCATGGGCAATGCGGTGGTGCTAAAGCCGGCCGAGGAGGCGTGCCAGACGGCGCTGCGCCTCGCGGTGCTGGCCTCGGAGGTCGGGTTCCCCGACGGCGCGATCAACATCGTCACCGGCCGCGGCCATGAGGCGGGGGCGGCGCTCTCGGCCCATCACGGAATCGACTTCATGTCCTTCACCGGCTCGCCGGAGGTCGGCAAGATGGTGCAGCATGCCTGCGCCGACCACCTGATCCCGTGCACGCTCGAACTCGGCGGCAAGTCGCCCCAGATCGTGTTCGACGACGCTGATTTCGACGCGGCGGTGCCGATCGTCTGCAAGGCGATCGTTCAGAACACCGGACAGACCTGCTCGGCCGGCAGCCGCGTGCTCGTGCAGGAGCGCGTCTACGACGACTTCATGGGTGCGGTCGCCAAGGAGTTCACCAAGCTGCGAGCCGGCACGCCGGAGATGGACCTCGATTGCGGCCCGGTGATCAACGCCAAGCAGCGTGGCCGCGTCCAGAGCTTCATCGAGAACGCGCGCGAGGCCGGGATCCCGGTGATCGCCGAGGGGCAGATCGCGCAGGGCGTGCCGAATGGCGGCTTCTACGTGACGCCGACGCTGTTCGGAAAAGTGCCGCGCGGCAACCGCCTCGAGCAGGAAGAGGTGTTCGGCCCGGTGCTCGCGGCCTTCCCCTTCACGGACGAGGCCGACGCGATCAAGCTGGCGAACTCGACCGATTACGGCCTCGTCGCCGGCGTCTGGACCAAGGATGGCGGGCGCCAGCAGCGCGTCGCCAAGAAGGTGCGGGCCGGCCAGGTCTTCATCAACGGCTATGGTGCCGGTGGCGGCATCGAGCTGCCCTTCGGCGGCACCGGCAAGAGCGGCCATGGCCGCGAGAAGGGCTTTGCCGCGCTGGAGGAGTTCGCCGTCACCAAGACGATCGTGCACAAGCACGGGTGATCGCTATCACGATGGCCGGGCTCGTCCCGGCCATCTCATGAGAACGCTTCTCGGTCGGAGCCCGGCTCCGCCCGAGAATCGCGTCTGCCGTCACATCATGATGATGTGGCGGATGGTGCGGCCCTCATGCAGGGCGTCGAACCCTTCATTGATGCCGTCGAGCCCGCTCTGGCTGGTCATCAGCTTGTCTACCGGCAGCTTGCCGCGCTGGTAGAGATCGACGAAGCGGGGAATGTCGCGCACCGGGATGCAGGAGCCGACATAGGATCCCTTCAGCGTCCTCTCCTCGCCGACGAGGCGCACGGGCGCGAGCGAAAGGGTGTGGGCCGGGTTGGCGAGGCCGGCCGTGGTGGTGGTGCCACCGCGGCGTGTGATCTGGTAGGCGAGGTCGAGCGCCTTGACCGAGCCCGCCATCTCCAGCCCGTGATCGACGCCGCCCCTGGTTGCGGCGCGGATGGCCTCGACGACGCCGGGATCGCCGGCATTGAAAGTGTCGGTAGCGCCGAGATCGCGGGCGACGGCGAGCTTCTCATCGGACAGATCCACGGCAATGACGCGTGAGGCGCCACAGGCCGCCGCACCCAGCAGCGCGCTCAGCCCCACGCCACCGAGCCCGACTACCGCAACCGTCTCGCCGGCTCGGACCTTGGCGGTGTTCACCGCAGCACCGACACCGGTCAGCACGGCGCAGCCGAAGAGCGCCGCGATCTCATGGGGGATGTCTGCCTCGAGCTTCACCAGCGAGTGGCGCGAGATCACCGCATGTTCGGCGAAGGCCGAGACGCCGACATGGTGATGCACGGGCTTGCCGCCGACGGAAAGCCTGCGTCCTCCGCCGAGCAATTCGCCGACGCCGTTGGCAGCGTTGCCGGGTTCGCAGAGCGCCGGGCGCCCCTCGGCGCAGGGCGAGCAATGGCCGCAGGATGGCACGAAGACCATAATGACACGGTCGCCCTTCTTCAGGTCATGAACGCCCTCGCCGGGCTCCACGACCTCACCCGCCGCCTCGTGGCCGAGCACCATCGGGACGGGGCGGGGCCGGTTGCCATCGATCACCGACAGGTCCGAATGGCAGAGGCCCGCGGCCCTGACCCGGACCAGAACTTCACCGGGCCCCGGAGGCGCGAGGTCGAGTTCCTCGATCGAGAGCGGCCGGCTCTTGGCATAGGGCGCGGAAACGGGGCTGGCGTTCAGGACTGCGGCGCGGATCTTCATGCAGGCATTTCCTCGACGGGCTTCTTTGGTCGGCGTGTCGAATGCCATCGGGCCGCAAATGCGGCGGGCTGTCAAAGACCGTTTCGTGATCCGCGCCATAACCGGCAGGCATCCGTCAGGCGCAGCCGACGCCCATAGGATTTCCGTCTGAGCGGGATCGCCAAAACGAATTGGTCGCGGGCCGCCGGGCCAGCCAAAGATGGCGCCTCCAGAAAATCGAGGAAACATCATGAGACTGCAGGGCAAGACGGCGCTGATCACAGGCGCAGCGCAGGGCTTCGGGCTCGGCATCGCCGAGACCTTCACGCGCGAGGGCGCCCGCGTCGCCGTGCTCGACATCAATGGCGAGAAGGCAAAGGAGGCCGCTGCGGCGATCGGCAAAGGCGCCATCGCTGTCGCCTGCGATGTGGCCAAGGCAGCCAGTGTCGACGAAGCGGCCAAGACCGTGATCGGCGCGTTCGGGAAGCTGGACATCGTCGTCAACAATGCCGGCATCAGCCATCGCAACCAGCCGATGCTCGACGTCAGCGAGGACGAATTCGACCGGGTCTTCGCCGTCAACGTAAAATCGATCTATCTGATGGCGAAGGCGACCGTTCCCCATTTCCGCGCGAACGGCGGCGGCGTCATCCTCAACATCGGATCGACGGCCGGCATCCGCCCGCGGCCCGGTCTGACCTGGTACAATGGCTCGAAAGGCGCGGCCAACCTGATGTCGCAATCCATGGCGGTGGAACTGGCGCCGGACCGCATCCGAGTCAACGCGATTGCGCCCGTCGCCGGCGAGACGCCGTTACTGGCGACCTTCATGGGCGAGGATACGCCCGAAAAGCGCAAGGCTTTCACAGCGACGATCCCCTGGGGCCGCTTCTCGACGCCGCAGGACATCGCCAATGCCGCGCTTTTCCTGTGCTCGGATGAATCGGAAATGGTGACCGGCAGCGTTCTCGCGGTCGATGGCGGTCGCTGCGTCTGAGGGGAGGCGGCTTAGGCCGCCTTGTCCTTCATGCCGCCGTCGGTCAGCCGGTACCAGGTGATGATGGCGGAGACATAGAGCTCGTTCAGCGCATGCAAGGGCAAGGGCTTGATAGGCACGACGGGGAAGGGCAGTCGGCCCCTGTCTCCGCTGGCGATATACTCTGCCATCGCCTTGCCCATGGCGCTCTGCAGGCCGACGCCGCGCCCCATGCAACCGATGTCGACGAGCAGGCCGGGCTCCGGCTCGTGCAGATGCGGCAGGAAATCGCGCGTCAGCGCGACACGGCCGCACCACCGATATTCGAAGGGCACGCCCTTGGCCTGCGGGTACATCTTGCCGATGACGCGTTCGAGATGAGCCCAGTCGGAAGCGTCCCTCGGTTCGCGGAACGGGCCGCGACCACCCATCAGAAGCCGGTTCTGATGGTCCTTGCGGTAATAGAGCAGCAGTTGCCTCGTGTCGGAGGTGACCTGACCCGCGGGCAGGATCGTGCCGGCGACGTTGTCCGATAGCGGCTGCGTGGCGACGATGAAGGTGTTCGGCCGGATTACGGTCTGGCGCAGCTTCGGGATCAGGTCGCCGGTATAGCCATTGGTCGCGACGACGACGCGCGGGGCCGTGACGCTTGCGCCCTGCGCGGTGCGGACGACCCAGTTCGCCCCGTTGCGTTTGAGCGAGACGACCTTGCTCTGCCCGTGCATGCGTGCTCCTGCGGCGAGGGCGGCTTTGGCGAGGCCGCGCGCATAGGCCAAGGGCTGTACGCCACCGGCGCGCCGGTCGATCCATGCTGCGAGATAGCGGTCGGTACCGAGAAGCCCTGCGACGCCATCCTTATTGAGGAATTCTGCATCGACGCCCCGGGCCTGCCATTCGGCGGCGCGGCGCTTTACCGTCTCGGCCATGGCCGGGGTATGGGCTCCCTGGATCCAGCCAGCGCGCTTGTGCGGGACGTCCATGCCGTGTCTGGCGATGAGATCAAAGACGAGATCGGCCGTCGTGCTGACGAAACGCGTCAGCGCCTCGCCCGCATCCGGGCCGAACTTGGCGACGATCTCGCTCGGATCATATTTGATGCCGGGGATCACCTGGCCGCCATTGCGGCCGGAGCCCCCCCAGCCGGGCTCGTGGGTTTCGAGCACAATCACCGAAACGCCGGCCTCGGCGAGATGCAGGGCGGTGGAAAGGCCCGCGTAGCCGGCGCCGATCACGCAGACATCAGCCGTGGCATCGGCTGCGAGCGGCGGCGTCGGTACGGCGGCCGGCGCGGTCGCATGCCAGAGCGAGGGCTGGAGCGGGAATGGTTCGGCCATCGCGGCCTCCTTGGATATTCAGATCGGGCGCAGCACGCGGCGCAGGAAGTCCTGCGTGCGCGGATGGGTCGGCGCGCTCAGCACGTCGCGTGCGGGGCCCTGCTCGACAATGACGCCGCCGTCGAGGAACAGCACACGGTCGGCGACCTCGCGGGCGAAGCCCATCTCATGGGTGACGACGAGCATGGTCATGCCCTCGTCGGCCAGGCTCTTCATCACCTGCAGCACCTCGCCGACCAGTTCGGGGTCGAGTGCCGAGGTCGGCTCGTCGAACAGGATCGCCTTGGGTTGCATGCAGAGCGCGCGCGCGATGGCGACGCGCTGCATCTGCCCGCCCGACAACTGGCCGGGATAGGCATCGATCTTGTTGCCGAGGCCGACGCGGGCCAGCAGTTCGCGCCCCCGTGCCAAGGCCTGCGCGGGAGGCTCCTTCTTCACGAAGATTGGCCCCTCGACGACGTTCTCCAAGGCGGTGCGGTGGGGGAAGAGGTTGAAGCGCTGGAACACCATCGCCATCGCCGTGCGGATGCCGACGATCGTGGGCTTGTCGCGCTCGACGCGCTCGCCGTCGATGGTGATCGAGCCGCCATCATAGGATTCGAGCCCGTTGATGCAGCGCAGGATGGTCGATTTGCCCGAGCCGGACGGGCCGATCAGGCAGACGACCTCGCCCTTCTCGACGTTGGCGGTGATGCCCTTGAGCACCGGGAAGGCGCCGAAGCTCTTGGTGACGCCGGAGATCTCGATCATCGGGCGGCTCATCGGCGTGTTCCTTTGCCGAACCGCGTTTCGAGCCAACTGACGAGACCCATCAGCGGCAGGCACATCGCAAGATAGAGCAGGGCGACGAGCGAATAGACGGTCATGTTCTTGAAGGTCGAGGAGGCGATCAGTGTGCCCTGCAGCGTCAGTTCGGCGACGGTGATGGTCGAGGCCTGCGAGGAATCCTTCAGCATCATCACCATGATATTGCCGTAGGGCGGCAGCACCAATCGGATCGCCTGGGGCAGGACGACGCGGCGCATGGTCAGGCCCCAACCCATGCCGATCGATTGTGCCGCCTCAATCTGGCCGTGGTCGATCGCCTCGATGCCGGCGCGGAAGTTCTCGGATTGATAGGCGGAATAGGCGATGCCGAGGCCGATGATCGCCGCCTGCAGCGCCGTCAGCGCGATGCCGAACTCCGGCAGCACGAAATAGATGTAGAAGAGCTGCACCAGGATCGGGATACCGCGGAGCGTGTTGACGACGATTTTGGCGATCCAGTCGAGCCAGCCGATGCCGGAGACCCGCATCAGGGCCCAGACGAGACCGAGCACCGTCGACAGGGCGAGCGACCCCAGCGCCACGATCAGCGTGAATTTGATGCCCTGCATCAGCAACGGCAGGAACTGCGTGGCGTCCCTCAGGAAGGTTTGCATGGAGGCCTGGCGATCGAAACATGCGTTGGAGGCGTAAGAACCTCAGACCGTCATCCCGGAGCGCCGCTTTGCGGCTTGTCCGGGATGGCGGCGTGGTTCGCGCGGGAGAACCCGGGCGCTGCTCAGGCGAGGCCCCACTTGGCCAGGATCTTGTCGACCGTGCCGTCGGCCTTGAGCTTGGCGAGGCCGGCATTGATCTTCTTGAGCAACTCGCCGTCGCTCTTGCGCACGCCGATGCCGACCGAGCCCGAGATCACCGGCTTGTAGGACTTGACGATGCGGACCTTCGGGAACTGCCCCTGCGAGAGGTTGTAGGCGATGATCGGCAGGTCGAAGACCGCGGCCTGGACGCGCGCCGCATTCACGTCGGCGAGAATGTCCGGCAGGGTCTTGTAGAGTTTGACCTCGGAGAACAGGCCGGACTTCTGGAGAACGTCTACATAGGCTGTGCCGATCTGAACACCGATCGACATGCCCTTCATGTCCTCGAAGGTGACGTAATCCTTCGTGTCGGTCGAAGGCACGATCAGGCCCTCGCCATAGGTGTAGATCGGGTCCGAGAAGTCGATGACCTCCTTGCGGACCGGGGTGATGTACATCGCCGCCGCGACGATATCGACCTTGTTGCCCGTCAGCGACGGGATCAGCGTCGAGAACTGCATGCCCTCGACCTCGACCTTAAAGTCGGAGACCCCCGCGATCGCCTTGATCAAGTCGACCATCACGCCCTCGATCGTGTTGGTCTTGGTGTCGAGGAAGGTGAACGGGCTGCCGGTCGGCGTCGAGCCGACTTTCAGCACGGACTGCGCCTGGGCGGGAAGAATTCCGGCAGCCACGACGCTGCCCGCCAGCATGGACAGAAAAGTCCGACGTTCCATCGCATTGATCCCCTGCTTATTGCGCGCGACTTGCGCGGCGGCCATGATTTTCATGAGCATGAAGATACGAGCATAGGACGATCTTGTCGGCAAGCGATTTCACGTGCATGAAATAGCGGCGACGAATGGAGCCTACATGAGCAGCCCTGCCGCCAAGACGTCTTCCCCCGACACGATGTCCCAGTCCGAGGTCGACCAGGTGATCGGAGCGGGCCTGCGCCGCCTGAGGCGGGAGCGCAGCCTCTCGCTCGTCGATCTGGCTGCACGAACCAATCTCTCGATCGGCTTCCTGAGCCAGATCGAGCGCGGGAAATCCTCGCCGACGCTACGCGCGCTGGTCAGCATGGCGGATGCCCTGGGCGTGGGCCTCGGCGATCTGTTTCCGCCGGCCGGCTCTCCGGGCGACCAGACCGCGACGATCGTGCGCAGCGCGGCGCGCAGCGAACTGCAGATCTGGCGCTCGGGCATCCGCAAGCAACTGCTCACGCCGCATACCGAAGGCTCGAAGCTGGGCCTGTACATCGTCGAACTGGAGCCGGGCGCCAGCACGGGCGACGAACTCTATACCCATGGCGGCGAGGAGGCGGGGCTGGTGATGCATGGCGCCATGGTGCTGCAGGTCGAGAGCGAAAGCTGGACCTTGCAGGAGGGCGACAGCTTCCGCTTCCTGTCCTCGCGCCCGCATCGTTTCGCCAATGCGGCGGAAGGCACGACCAGGGTGCTCTGGGTCAACTGCCAGTAGCTTTGGCCGGGCTCGCCAGAATCGCCTCGACGACCTCCTGGACGTCCAGCGCCTCGTCGAGCGTCGCCAGATGGTGTGGCTCGCCGCGCGCCAGTTTGATCACGCCCTCGAGCTGCCGCTTGAGCGCAAGCGGGCGGGCCTGTTCCTGCGTCAAGGCACCGGGATCGCGCTGCCAGGTTCCGTCCGGCAGGCGGCGCTCGGCGATCGACCAGTCGCAGAGTCGCACTGCGCCCTTGTCGCCCTCCAGCATCCAGATGTTGTGATCGTCCTTCGGCGTCGTGCCGACGCTGCCACTCAGCGAAACGGCGATTTCGCCTGCCTTCAGGCCCGCCTTGATCGCGCGCTCGGATCGGCCGGGTTCGGGGAAGGACGCCGTCGCGACGAGATCATGCAGCGGGCCGACCAGCCGGCGGGTCAGGAACAGGAAATGCGAGACGACCTCACGCGTGAAGCCGCCCTGCGCGGTGCGGTCGAGCCAGCCTGCGGCATCGGCCTGCCAGGGGCGCGGCCAGGTCGCGAAGCCGACCTCGATCGTGACCTTCGAGACCGTCCCGACCTCGCCCTGCGCGATCCAGTCGCGCAGGCTGGCGACCGCCAGCGAGGAGGCGAAGGGGAAGTTGACCGCGCCCCTGCCACCAGCCTGAGTGACGAAGGCACGGGCATCGGCGACGTCGACTGCCAGTGGCTTCTCGCAGAACACGGCCTTGCCGGCGGCGAGCGCCGCCCGCGCGTGCTCCAGATGCGAGGCTGGCGGCGAGGCGATGTAGACGCAGTCGCTCGCGGCGATCAGCGCGGCGGCATCGGGCCGATGCGGCACGGCGGGCAAGGCGGCGGCTATGCGCGCCAATGCTTGCGCAGACGGATCCCAGATGCCCGCGACGCGAAGTATCCCCGGGGGCTGATCGAGGATCGCACGCAGCAGTCGCTCGCCCATGATGCCGGCGCCGATGATGCCGATGGAGAGAGGTCCGGGCATGGTGTGAACTTTCCAGAATCGCGGGCGCAGGAGGCACCTCTCTGCCGCCCTGGGCAGCAGCAGTCTAGGGAAGCCGCGAACTGCCGGCGGGAAAAGGCGGGGAATAGCCCTGCCCTGCTACTTTCCGAGCATAGGGACGCCCTTGTGCCTCGTCGCGTTTTGCCATCATGGTTCGCGCCACGAGGGACAGCAGATCATATGCCGGCTCAGCATGGCATTTGGTGCGGCAAGCCGGGTAGCGCATGGTTTCGGTTGAGCTGAATGCGGTTACGAAGAGCTGGGGCGGTGCCGCCGCGGTGGACGAAGTCAGCTTCTCGGTCGAGGGCGGCAAGTTCGTTGCCTTGCTCGGACCGTCGGGCTGCGGCAAGTCGACAACGCTGCGCCTGATCGCCGGGCTGGAAGAAACCAGCAGCGGCGCGATCACGATCGGTGGGCGCGACGTCACGCATGCCCAGCCGTCGCAGCGCGGCATCGCCATGGTCTTCCAGAACTATGCGCTGTTCCCGCATCTCTCGGTTGCGGAGAACATTTCCTTCGGGCTGCAGGTGCGCAAGGTCCCGCGGGCCGAGCGCGAGGCGAGGGTGACGCGCGCGGCCGAGATTCTGGGATTGAAGGGCCTGCTCGAGCGCAAGCCGTCGCAACTCTCCGGCGGACAGCAGCAGCGCGTCGCGTTGGGACGTGCGATCGTCGCCGAGGCACCGGTCTGCCTGATGGACGAACCGCTCTCCAATCTCGATGCCCAGCTTCGCGTCGAAATGCGCCGCGAGCTTCGGGAGCTGCAGCAGCGGCTCGGCATCACCATGATCTACGTCACGCATGACCAGGTCGAGGCCATGACGATGGCGGACCAGGTCGTGCTGATGCGCAATGGCCGTATCGAGCAGGACGCTCCGCCCGACGAGCTCTACGAGAATCCTGCCAGCATCTTCGTCGCTCGCTTCGTCGGCACGCCGCCGATGAACGTCCTGCCGCTACCGGCCGTGCTCGCGGCGGGCGGCGCCTCGCAGCTCACGCCACCGGCCGGGTTCGATCCGGCTGGCCTTGCCGTCGGCATCCGTCCGGAGATGACGGAACTCAGCGAAGGCGGCATCGCGGCCGATGTTGTGGCGGTCGAATATCTCGGCGCCGACACACTGATCGAGGCCCGCATCGGCGGGCATGGCTTCATCGTCAGGCGCCCCGGCAAGGTGCGGACAAAGCCGGGCGAAAAGGTCTACATCACATTGTCACAATCGGCACTGCACTGGTTCGACCAGGCGTCCGAGCGCAAAGTGGTTCGGGGTTAAGACTCGTCACAAGGGTCGGGCGCGCGAGCCACCTCTCAGGGGAAGGAATGTTGGAATGGACAGGCGTGAATTCATGGGCGGCGCTGCAGCGCTGGCCGGCTCCGTGGCCCTGCCGGGCGTTGCCCGCGCTCAGGCTTCGGAGATCTCGTTCTTCTACCCGGTCGCCGTCGGCGGCCCGATCACCAAGCTGATCGACACCTATGCCGCCGATTTCGAGAAGGCGAACCCGTCGATCAAGGTGAAGCCGATCTATGCGGGCACCTATCAGGAGACGATCGTCAAGGCGCTGACCGCGCATAAGAGCGGCACGCCGCCGGTGACCTCGGTGCTCCTGTCCACCGACATGTTCACGCTGATCGACGAAGAGGCGATCGTTCCCTTCGACGACTTCGTGAAGACCGAGGACGACAAGAAGTGGCTTGCCGGCTTCTATCCCGGCTTCATGCAGAACAGCCAGACCGGCGGGAAGACCTGGGGCATCCCGTTCCAGCGCTCGACCATCGTGCTGTACTGGAACAAGGAGCTCTTCAAGGAAGCCGGGCTCGACCCCGAGAAGCCGCCGCAGAACTGGGCCGAGCACCTCGAATTCGCGCAGAAGCTGACCAAGCGCGACGCTTCCGGCAACGTGACGCAGTGGGGCACGCAGATCCCGTCCTCGGGCTTCCCCTACTGGCTGTTCCAGGCGCTGACGACCGAGGCGGACGCGCTCCTGATGAACCAGGCCGGCGACACGACCTATTACGACAAGCCCGGCGTGGTCGAGGCGCTGCAATATTGGATCGACCTGTCGCAGAAGCACAAGGTGCACCCGCCCGGCATCGTCGAATGGGGCACCACGCCGAAGGACTTCTTCGAGAAGAAGGTTGCCATGATCTGGACGACCACGGGCAACCTCACCAATGTCCGCAGCAACGCCAAGTTCCCCTTCGGCGTCGCGATGCTGCCGGCTCACAAGCGCCGTGGATCGCCGACCGGCGGTGGCAATTTCTACATCTCCAAGAAGGCGACGCCGGCCCAGCAGCAGGCTGCGTTCCAGTTCATCAAGTGGATCACCCAGCCGGAGCGCGCGGCGCAGTGGTCGATCGACACCGGCTATGTCGCGGTGAGCAAGGCGGCCTACGAGACGGAGGCGATGAAGAAGTACGTCGTCGAGTTCCCGCCGGCGGCGGTGGCGCGCGACCAGCTCGAATTCGCGGTCGCCGAGCTTTCGACCCATGAGAACCAGCGCGTCACCAAGGCGCTGAACGACGGGTTGCAGGCGGCGCTGACCGGCACGAAGCCGGCACAGAAGGCGATGGAGGATGCGCAGGTGGAAGCCGAGCGCATCCTGAAGCCCTATCGCTGAGCGCCGGACAACCTCTGGGATGAACAACCGCGCGACCGCCACGGTGCATGGCTGGCTGCTCCTGCTGCCGGCGATGGCCTGCCTTGCGATCTTCACGCACTGGCCGGCGGTCGCGAGCTTCATCGACAGCTTCTACTCGACACCCAAGGCGCGCCGCCCGGCGCGCTTCATCGGCCTCGACAACTACCACCAGCTCCTCGCCGACCCGATCTTCTGGAAGGCGATGTCGAACAATCTCTGGTTCGCCATCGGCACGATCCCGGCATCGATCGCGCTCGCGCTGCTGATGGCGGTGTGGGTCAACGACAAGATCGTCGGGCGAACCTGGGTGAGGATGGCATTCTTCACGCCGACCATCCTCCCGATGATCGCGGTTGCCAATATCTGGCTGTTCTTCTTCACCCCGCAATACGGGCTGCTGGAGCAGATCGTCGGCTTCTTCGGCGGGCGCAGCACCAACTGGCTCGGCTCTCAGGACACGGCGCTCTACGCGATCACAGTCGTCGCGATCTGGAAGGAAGCCGGCTTCTTCATGATCTTCTACCTCGCCGCGCTGCAGGCGCTTCCGCCGAGCCTGGGGGAGGCGGCGGCGATCGAGGGCGCGTCGCGCTGGACCTATTTCCGCCGCATCCAGTTTCCGCTGCTGATGCCGACGACGCTGTTCGTGCTGATCAACGCGGTGATCAACGCCTTCCGCATGGTCGACCACATCTTCGTCATGACGCGGGGCGGGCCCGACAACGCCACGACCCTTCTGCTGTTCTACATCTATCAGGTCGGCTTCGGCTTCTGGGACACGGCCTATGCCGCAACGCTGACCTGCGTGTTGCTGGCGCTGCTCGCCCTCGTCGCCTTCGTCCAGTACGGCATCCTTGAGCGCAGGACGCATTATCGATGAGCGCCCCCGCCGCGCAGCCGGCCGTGCATTCTTCGCGGACCGACCCTTACGCCCCTAAGGGCCTCTCGCTGACGCTCGAATCCACCGGCGCGATCCTGCTCGCGCTGCTCTGGGTCCTGCCTCTGGCCTACGCCGTCTGGGCCGCCTTCCACCCCGCCGAGTTCACGACGCGCTTCGTGCTGACCGCGCCGCTGACGCTCGACAATTTCGCCCGTGCCTGGGCTGCGGCGCCCTTCGCGCGCTATTTCCTCAACACCTTCGTGCTGGTGACGATGATCCTCGCCTTCCAGCTCGTATTGGGCACGCTGGCTGCCTATGCGCTGGCGCGGCAGGATTTCTGGGGCCGCGACGTCGCTTTTGCACTGATCCTGGCCCAGCTGATGATCATGCCGGACGCGCTGATCGTCGAGAACTACCGCACGCTCGCCAAGGTCAACCTGATCGACACCATTCCCGCGATCGCGCTGCCTTACATCGCCTCGGCCTTCGGCATCTTCCTGCTGCGGCAGACCTTCAAGACGGTGCCGAAGGAACTCGACGATGCCGCGCGGGTCGAGGGCGCGAGCCCGCTCCAGGTGCTGATGAAGGTCTATGTGCCGCTCGCGAAGCCGACCTATATCGCCTATGGGCTGGTCTCGGTGAGCTATCACTGGAACAATTTCCTCTGGCCGCTGCTGGTGACCAACTCGGTCGAGTCGCGGCCGCTCACCGTCGGGTTGCAGGTGTTCTCGTCGAGCGACCAGGGCATCGACTGGGCGGTGATCTGCGCCGCGACGCTGATGACCTCGGCGCCGCTGCTCGTCGGCTTCCTGCTGTTCCAGCGCCAATTCGTGCAGAGTTTCATGCGCGCGGGCATCAAGTAGCGCAGGGCGGTCGCGCAGATGAAATTGATCACCTGGAATATCCAGTGGGCGCGCGGCACGGACAACGTCGTCGATCCGCGCCGGATCATCGCCCATGCCCGTGCCATGGCGGATTTCGATGTCCTCTGCCTGCAGGAGGTCGCGGCCAACTTCCCCGATCTCGACGGCAACGACGCCACGGACCAGTTCGCGCTGTTCTCGGCGCTACTGCCGGGCTTCACCGCGATCGAGGGCATCGGGGTCGATGTCGACGACGGCAAGGGCGGGCGCAAGCGCTTCGGCAACCTGATCCTGAGCCGCTACCCGGTCGTGCAGGCGCTGCGCCATCTCCTGCCCTGGGAGGCGGCGGAGACGCGCAACATGCCGCGCGTGCTGGTCGAGGCGATCGTCGCGGCGCCGTTCGGGCCTGTGCGGGTGATGACCACGCATCTGGAATATTCCTCGCCGATCCTACGCGCTGGCCAGGTCGAGGGCATCCGCGAGGCGCATCGCATGGCGGCGTCACGTGCTCGCACGCCACGGGCCGCCGGCCCGCACACCTACGCGCCGACGCCGAACACGGCGAGCGCGGTGCTGACCGGCGATTTCAACATGCGGCCGGACGATGCCTCGCTGGCGCGACTGATGGCGCCCTTTGAGGACGGCACGCCACCGCTGGCCGATCTCTGGCCGGCGCTGATGGGCGATGCGCCCCCGCCGCCCACTGCTTTCATCGTCGACCAGACCTATGGCCCGCCCGGTTGCCTCGACTACGTGCTGGCGACGCCCGATCTCATGGCGCGTGCCCGCAGCATCCGCTGCGATGTCGAGACCCGCGCCTCGGATCATCAGCCGATCCTGGTCGAGTTCGATGCCGATTGAGCGCAGGCGGAGCGCCAGGCGATGATCTTCACGCGGCGGGATCACGAAAGGCTCGAGGGTATCCTTGTCGAGGCCGCGCGACGAGAGGTCATGCCGCGCTTCCGCAAGCTCGCGCGCGAGGATGTCCGCGAGAAGGGTGCGCCCGGCGATCTCGTGACGGAGGCCGACGAGGCGGCGGAACGCTTCATCTATGCCGAGCTGGAGCGGGCTTTTCCGGGCGCGCTGCTCGTCGGCGAGGAGGCGGCGACGCGCGATCCGTCGGTGCTGCGCCGGTTGGCGGATGCAGACCTCGCCTTCGTGATCGATCCGATCGACGGGACGTTGAACTACGCCTCCGATCTACCCCTCTTCGCGGTGATGGCAGCCGCCGTCGTCAAGGGGGAGACCGTGGCGGCGGTGATCCACGATCCCGTTCTCGACGACAGTGCGCTGGCCCTGCGGGGTGAGGGAGCCTGGCTCGCCGGAGGCGGCGGCCGGGTGCGGGACCTGCGCGTCGGGGCCGCGACGGAGCCGGATCGGATGAGCGGCATGGTGAGCTGGCAGTATTTTCCCGAGCCGCTGCGCCAAGACCTTCCCGGACGGTTCCCGGCCTTCGCACAGGTCGCGTCGCTGCGCTGCTGCGGGCAGGAATACCGGCTGGCGGCCGCAGGACGTTGTGATTTCCTGCTCTACGGCATCCTGAACCCGTGGGACCATGCGCCGGGCGCTCTGCTTTTCAGCGAATCCGGCGGCCATGCCCGGATGCTCGATGGCAGCCACTATCGCGTGGACCGGCCATCCACAGGCCTGCTCTGCGCGCCCGATTCGGAGAGCTGGCGGCAGATCAGGGCCATCCTGGCGGCCTAACCGGTTCATAGGCCACGCGCGAAAGCGATGTGCGCAGTCGGTGTTGGCGTTTCATGCGGGAGCGAGTCGCATTGTGCGCGGCGGTGAGGCCGCTAAGATATCGGCGGTTTCCCTGTTGCCGGCCGCGCGATGTTGCCTCCTTTCGTTGGCTGAATGTCTTCAGCATCCTCACTCACCATTTGGTCGCAGCGCTATCGCGGCTGGTTGCTGGATACGGCTCTTCCGCTCTGGAGCAGCACCGGCGTCCGGCAGGAGACGGGCGGCTTCGTCGAGGTGATCGACCAAGCCGGTGCTGCGCTGCCCCTGCCGGTGCGAGGCCGGGTCTGCTGTCGGCAGGTTTATGCCCTGGTGACTGGGGCCGAGCTTGGCTGGCGCGGGCCCTGGCAACAACCGGCGCTGGCCGGGCTGGCGCATTTCCGCAAGCATTACCGGCGCCCGGACGGGCTCTACCGCACGCTGGCTGACCGGGATGGAAACGCGCTCGACGATCGCGCGCTGCTCTACGATCAGGCCTTCATGCTGCTGGCCCTCAGCAGATGCCATCGCATTCTGCCGGACGCCCGCGATGAAGCGCTGGCGATCGCAGCAACGCTGCAGGCGACGATGCGGCATGCGGCCGGTGGCTTCCGTGAGGAGAACGAGACCCCTTTCCAGTCGAACGCCCATATGCATCTTCTCGAAGCCTGCCTGGCCTGGATCGAGGCCGATGGCGCGGCGCTCTGGCGACAGCTTGCCGCCGAGTTGGTCGAACTCGCGCTGACGCGCTTCATCGATGCAGGCAGCGGCGCCCTGCGGGAATGCTTTACGGCGGACTGGACGCCGCATCCCGGCGACAAGGGACGCATCGTGGAGCCAGGGCATCAGTTCGAATGGGCCTGGCTGCTGGAGCGCTGGGCACGGCTTTCGGGCGATATGCGGGCTTCGGCCGCGGCGGAGCGTCTGAACGATGTCGGTGAAATCGGCGTCGATGCAGACCGGAAAGTTGCGCTAGATGCGCTCAATGACGATTTTTCGCGCCGGACCGACCGAGCACGCTTGTGGCCGCAGACCGAGCGGCTCAAGGCGGCCCTGATCCTGGCCGAGCGGGCGCAGGGCGAACGGCGCGCCGAATTGCTGGCGAGTGCGGAGGACGCCTGCGCAGCGCTTTGGCGCTATCTCCAGACACCGATCCCCGGACTCTGGTACGATAAGCATTCGGGGGACGGCGCGTTTGCCGAGGAGCCCGCGCCAGCGAGCTCCCTGTACCATATCGTTGCGGCGATCAGGCAGCTCGACGAGACGGTCGCCGGCCTCGTCGCCGCCGATGATCGGCGTGCGGCGACCGGCTAGATCTGGAGGTCGGGCACCGAGGTTGCCAGGGAGGCGATCTGTCGGCCATTCAAACCGACATCAGCGCGACGAGGACCGGTCCCCAGGCGGTCAGGAGAATGTTGCCTATCGCATAGGGGACCGTGTAGCCGAGCGCCGGGATGCTGCTCTGTGCCTCGTCCTGTACGGCGCGCAGCGCTGCCGTGATCGTGCCGGCTCCGGCGCAGGCGCCCAGGACGATCAGCGGATCCATCCTCAGGACGTAGCGGCCGAACAGGATGCCGACGAGGTGCGGAAACAGGGCGGAGAACAGCCCGACGGCGGCGAGACTGATACCAGTCGATTTCAGGCCGGCGACGAAGCTCGGGCCGGCGCTGAGCCCGACGATGCCGATGAACATGCAGAGTCCGACCGTGTCGAAGATCCAGATCGCCGGCTCGGGAATGCGGCCGAAGAAGGGATAGGCCGAGCGCAGCCATCCGAAGATGAGCCCCATGAACAAGGCACCGCCGCTCGCCGTCAGCGTCAGCGGAATGCCCCAAACAACCACCGAAAGCAGTCCAAACAGCCCGCCGAGGAAGATGCCTAATCCGACGAAGATCATGTCCGTCGCCGATGTGCGCCTGTCCGGGTAGCCGATCACGGCGGCGACGCGTTCGACCTCCGCCATCGGGCCCATCAGGGACATGACGTCGCCCCGATTGAGACGAGTCGTCGGGATCACCGGCATGGCGATACCCGAACGTGTCAGCTTGGCGAGAAAGACGCCACGCGCGAACTGGTCGCCGGCCAACTCCGCCAGCGACTTGCCGTCGAACTTGCGGCTCGTGACGATCACGTCGAGCGCTTCGATCGGAATGTCCAGGAGTTCGGGGTCGCTCACCTCGGGGCCGATGAGATCGCCGCGGGCGGCATGGACCTCGAAGCGCGCCATCACGGCGATGACGTCGCCGACCTGGACCCGATGGTTGGAAGCCTGGTCGAACAGGGCGCTGCCGCTGCGGCCGCGCAGCACGAAGACGCGGGACGGCTTCGGCAACGCCTCGAGTTCCGCGATCGTCTTGCCCAGGAGTTGCGGGTTCTCGACCCGGTAGGCGCGCACGTCGAAGAGGCGGGCGGCCGAGGTCACCCCTTCCGCCTCCGCGGCCGATCCGCTCGTCGCGTCGCGCCGCGCGGCTGCGGCCGCACGCAGATCGATCCCCATCAGCTTTGGACCGATCTTCGGCAGGAACCAGACCAGCGCGGCCGTGCCGATCAGATAGGTCACGGCATAGGCGACGGGAATGTTGTTGACGAGTGCCGTGCGTTCGGCCTGGGAGCGGTCGAGCCGCTGGATCGCCTCGCCGGCCGTGCCGATGACGGTCGATTCCGAGAAGGCGCCCGCCAGAAGGCCTGCCGCAGTTCCCATGTCGTAGTTCAGCAGCTTCGCGAACGTCAGCGCGGTGAGCAAGCAGGTAACGCACAGCACGACCGTCAGCGCGACCTGCGGCAAGGCATCCTTCTTCAGGGCGCGAAAGAACTGCGGCCCGACCTTGTAGCCGGTGGTGAACAGAAAGAGGCTGAAGAACACCGCCTTGACGGTGGGCGAGACCTTGATGTCGAGCTGTCCGACGAGGACGCCTGCCAGCAGGCAGCCGACGACGACGCCGAGGCTGAAGCTGCCGAATTTGAGCCGGCCGACCAGGAACCCCAGCGCGACCGTGAGGAAGACGGCCAGCTCCGGGTTGTTGCGCAGGGCCTCGACGACGAATGTCATGGCGCGTCTCGCTCGCCTATCCTGGAATATCCCTGTCGGCCGGTCCTCCCAGCCGACGATCGAGCGAGGCGCGCGGCCGGATCGCTTTCAGCCCATCGTCGGCGTCGGCTATTCGCCGACGCTCCCGGACGGCTTGCCTTTCGATGCAAGCGCCATGTTGTAGGCGTCGAAGGCCTGGCGGTAGCCGCGCGCGACGGCACGCGTCGCCCGGCCGATCTGGCTGTAGACCTCGTCATCGAGATTGGCGAAGGAGACGCGCACCGACCAGTCGGGAGCATGGAAACCGCCGCCGTTCAGCAGCACGATGCCGTGGTCCTCGGCCAACCGGAAGACGATGTCGAGCGGGTGGATGTGCTCCTTCATGTACTTCACCACCTCCGGCCCGACATATTTGTTGGCCCAGAACTCGAAATCGACGAGGCCGTAATAGCGGTCGTGCAGCACGTTCTCGGGCACCTCGATGCCGAGCCCCTCGATCATCCGCTCGGCTCTCGCCCGTACTATGCCCATGCAGGTCTTCTGGTAGAGCTTGGCCTCGTCCATCAGTTCGGCCAGCGAGAACATCGTCATCATCACCTGCTGCGGCAGGGAGAGGCCGGCCGTGTGGTTGAGCGCGATGTCGCGGCTGTCGGCGACGATGCGGTCGATCAGCTTCAACTCGCGCGGCTTGAGCGTGATTGGACCGTAGCGCTTGTCGAGCGTCGCCAGGATCTTATCCGGGTGGGCGGCAATCGCCTTGTCGAAGATGTTCTCGCGATGAATCGCGATGACGCCGAGGCGCCAGCCGGTGCAGCCGAAATATTTCGAGTAGGAATAGACGCCGATGGTGTTGCGGGGCAGGGCGCCAAGCAGGCTGCGGAAGCCCGGGACGAAGGTGCCGTAGACGTCGTCGGTCAGGATCAGGAGATCGGGGCGCTTGGTCTCGACCAGCTTCACGATCTTGGCGATGGTCTCCTCGCTCAGGGCGACCGCATAGGGATTGCCCGGATTCACCACGAAGAAGGCCTTCACCTTCGGGTCTTCGAGCTTCTTCAGCTCCTCGTCGGTGAACTGGAAGCGGTTCTCCTGCGGGGCGGCGATCGAGATCACCTCGAGGCCGTAATCCTCGAGATGCGGCATTTCGAGATAGGGGGTGAAGATCGGCGTCGCCAGCGCAATCGTGTCGCCGGCGTTGAGCAGACGGTTGGCCTTCAGCGACTTGAAGAGGTAGCACATCGCCGCCGTGCCGCCCTCGACGGCATAGAGGTCGAATTGACCGGAGGGGCGCGGCTCGCCGCACATTGCCCACATCAGGTATTCGTGCACGACGCGTTCGTTGTGGACCAGCATCCGGTCCGGCACCGGATAGTTGTCGCCGATGATCGAGTCGACGAGTTCATGGACGAAGGCATCGGGCTTGAAGTCGAACTTCTTGATCGCGAAGGCGACCATGTCCTTGAGGAAGCCGGCGCCGGGGGCGTCCTTATGCTCCGCGAGCCAGTCGCCCAGCCGCGCGGCGATGCCGTCGGCCTTCGGCATGCCGCCGATCCCGGCCGGCTTGTTCATCACGCGGCGGCTTTCGGTGATTGCGAACTGGCCGAGCAGGAAGAAGCCTTCTCGCGGCGTCATCGCCACCCAGTTCGGATTGCCGCGCCCGGCATTGAGCATCGCGATCGAGGAATTCTGCGCCGTCAGCTTGGCGAGCCGTATGAGCTCGTCCTTGATCTCGAAGGGGCTGAGTTTCTCGAAGCTCCGCAGGGTGACAGGATCCATGACATTCTCCTGATCAGAATAAGAACGGACGCATGCGCGGAAGCGCACTAGGTCATCAGCATGATGATGATCATGCCCCAGATGGTGAGGAGCGTGTTTCCAACCGCGTAGGTGACGGTGTAGCCGAGCGCTGGGACCTGGCTCTTCGCGGTCTCGCAGATCATGCCCAGCGCTGCCGTCGTGGTCCGCGCCCCGGCGCAGGCGCCGAGCAGGATCGCAGGATCGAAGCGGAAGACGTACTTGCCGGCGAACATGGCGAGGATCAGCGGAATCGACGTGGCGAGCGCGCCCCAGAGGAAGAGGCCGATGCCTTGGGTCTGCAGTCCCTTGACGAAACCCGGGCCGGCCGAAATGCCGACGACCGCAATGAACATGTTCAGGCCGACCGAATTCATGAACCAGACGGTCGAGCTCGGGATGCGGCCGAAGGTTGGGTGAACCGAGCGCAGCCAGCCGAAGACGAGGCCGGAGATCAGCGCGCCGCCAGCGGTCGACAACGTCAGCGGGGCGCCACCGACCTTGAAGACCAGCGCGCCAATGAGCGCGCCGAGCACAATCGCACCACACATGAAGGCAACGTCGGCGACATCGCTCGGCCGGTCGGCGTGGCCGAGCGTCTTGGCGACGGCGGCGATGTCCTGAGTGCGACCGACAACGGTGAGGATGTCGCCGCGATGGATCACGGTGTCCGGCAGGATCGGGATGCTGACGGCGGTCGCACCGCGAACGATCTTGCGCAGGAAGACGCCGCGAGCCGTCGGCATCTTGGAGAGTTCGGTCAGCGTCTTGCCGTCGGCGTCCTTGCTGGTGACGTAGACGTCGACGCCCTCGGCCTTGAGGTCGAGCAGTTCCGGGTCCTCGACCTCATCGGCATTCTGGCCGATCAGGTTGACCAGTACCTCGCGCGGACCGGCAAGGGCGATGATGTCGCCCGCCTTCAGGACCGTATCCGCGGTGGCATCCTCGATGACTCCGTTGCGGCGGATGCGCTCGACGAAGACGCGGGCATCGGGTACCAGCGCTTCGGCCTCGGCGGCGCGCATGCCGGAAACCTTAGCGTCATCCCGCAGGCGGAAGGCGCGCAGCTCGAAGCGCCGCCAGACCGAGCCGGGGCCGCCGATTTCCTTGCCGCCGCCGAGACGGGCCTCGTAGTCCTTGCAGGCCTGGGCGAGATCGATGCCGAGGAGTTTCGGCCCCCACAACGCCAGGACCATGGCAGAACCGACAGTGCCGAAGATGTAGGTCACCGCATAGGCGACCGGCATCGCGTCGAGCCAGTCCTTGGTCTGCTCGGGCGACAGGCCGAGGCGATTGATCGCATCAGTCGCGAGACCCATCGAGGCGGAGATCGTCTGCGAGCCGGCATACAGGCCGGCGGCGTAGCCCGGATGATAGCCCGCGAGTTTTGCGATGATGACGGGGACGGCGAGGCAGAACACGGTCACGACGACCGCGAAGATCGCCTGCGGCGCGCCATCCTTGGCGATACCGCGGACGAATTGCGGCCCAACGCCGTACCCGACGGCGAAAAGGAACATCAGGAAGAAGGTCGACTTCACATTGGGGGAAATCGTGATGCCGAGCTGGCCGATGATGACGGCTGCGATCAGCGTCGAGGTCACAGCGCCGAGGCTGAAGCCCTTATAGGCGAAGCCGCCGACATAGTAGCCGATCGCCAGCGAGAGAAAGAGTGCGATCTCGGGATAGGTGCGCAGTGTTGTCGCGAACCAGTCAAACATTCCGATCCCCTGTTTCTGTCCAGCTGGCGTCGAACGCCGGCAAGGATGAATTTAACTGCTGGCTGGCTTCACTTCTTCTTGGCGGCCAAGGCGTCGGGCTTGATCAGTTTCAGGCCCTTTGCCTTCTCGTAGCCGTGGATTTCCTTCACATCGAGCTTGCGCATGAAGGTGATCGTTTCATGCGTCACGACCTGGCCGGGGACCAGGATCGGGAAGCCGGGCGGGTAGGGGATGACGAAATTGGCCGAGATCAGTGCCGGACCCTTGTCGATGCGGCGGTCGCAGTCCGGGCTGTTGATCGGCAGATACTCGCACTTCTCTTCCGAATAGGCGCTGAAGAAGGCGGTGCGGATGTCGCCTTCCGGTGTCGTCTTGCCGGCGTCGGTGCGGAACGCGTCGTGGAAGTGGCTGAAATTCGGCAGGTCCGGCACGTCCTTCATCAGATTCTGAACGCGCGCCTCGAATAGCTTTCGCTCGCTGTCGCCGCCCTGACGCAGGCGCGTCTCGATCTCGTTGCAGATCTTGAGCAGGACGCTGATCAGCAGTGCGACGTCGCTGCGCGTGTTGTTGATGTTCGACTGCAGCAGGACCGAATTGCGCGAGGTCTTGTTGACCTGGATATTGTACTGCGACGCAAGCAGGCCCTTGAAGGAGGTGCCGTCGAAGCCGGCCGTGCCGCAGACCAGCGTCATGCGGGTCGGATCGAGGCAGAACTCGTCCTCGCGCATGCTGCGCAGCTGGTCGTCCCAACGTGTCTCGGGATCGAGGAAGTCGACGAAGCCGCTGCTCCTGAACTCCTTCGGCACCATCCCGTCGGCGCCGACGACCTTGAAGTATTTCGAGATGATGGGGTGCGTGGCGACCTCGCGCCGGATGTCGAGCGCGACCTCGATTGCGTTCATCACCAGCCCATAGCCCTCGAGCTCCATTTGCCGGCGGGCGACGTCGAGGCTGGCGATGAGCTGCTGGTTCGGGCTGGTCGAGGCATGGGTGAAGACCGCCTCGTGGAACTGGGCCTCGACCTTGTGGAAGTCGACGTCCCTGACCAGCACCATCGAGCCCTGGCGGATCGCCGACATGGATTTGTGGGTTGAGTTGGTTTGGTAGACGCGCAGTCGTATGGCACGCGGATCGGGCAGGAGGCGCGTGTCCAGCAGCTTCTCGTGCGACGGGTTGGCGCCGAGTTCCTTCTGCTGCTTTTCGTATTGTGCGACTGCGTCCGGCCCCCCGGCCCAGGCCTCGATATCGGCAGCCGCGCCCATGCCGGTGCGCGGGCGCAGGAAGGGCGACCAGCGCGCGAAGCCGAACCAGGCCTCGTCCCAGAGGAAGATCAGGTCCGGCTTGATGGCGAGGCATTCCTCCATCACGCGGCGGGTGTTGTAGATGTGGCCGTCGAAGGTGCAGTTGGTCAGGTCGACCATCTTGACGCGGTCGAGCCGGCCCTCGGCCTTGAGGTCGAGCAGGGCCTTCTTGATCGTATGCAGCGGCACGGCCCCGTACATCGAGTATTCCACCATCGGGAAGGCCTCGACATAGAAGGGCTGGGCACCGTTCAGCACCAGGCCGTAATGATGCGACTTGTGGCAGTTGCGGTCGAGGATGACGATGTCGCCGGGCGCGATCAGCGCCTGCAGCACCATTTTGTTCGAGGTGCTCGTGCCGTTGGTCACGAAGAACACGTGATCGGCGCCGAAGGCGCGTGCGGCGTTCTCCTGAGCCTTCTTGATGTTGCCGGTCGGTTCGAGAAGGCTGTCCAGGCCACCGGTCGTGGCGCTGCTTTCCGCCAGGAACAGGTTGAGGCCGTAGAACTGGCCCATGTCGCGGATCCAGGGCGAGCGGAAGACCGATTTGCCGCGGGCGATCGGCAAGGCGTGGAAGGTGCCGATCGGCCTCTGGGCGTAGAGCTTGAGATTGTCGAAGAACGGCGTCTCGAAACGGGCCTTGATGCCCTCCAGTACGGAGAGATGCAGCTCGAGCGGCTCCTCGATCTGGTACATGACGCGCCGGATCATGGCGGCGCGCGGATCGCCGGCGAGCTTTTCGACGCGACGGTCCGATAGCAGGTAGATGTCCAGCTCGGGCCGGATCGCATGCAGCCCGGCCGCAAGGCGCAGCGCCAGGTCGGCCTCGTCGGCCGTGGCGAGCAGGGGCTGCTGGGCGGCCAGGACGCTGCGCAGCACCGGCGCGTCATGGCGCGACTTGAGCGCGAAGCCCTCATAGATCGCGACCGCGGCGATGTCCGGATTCACGACCGCGGCGCAGACCGCATCCTCCAGGCTGCCGACGAGCACAGTCTCGTAGACGAAGGCATCTTCCGCGCGCCGGAGCCGTCGAAACTCGGCAGCCAGATGCGGCCAGCGCCCGGCGGGGGCCGGCGTCACCGCCAGCATCTCGAAATAGGGCCGGTGGGTCGGTGTCTCACCGAGCGAGGACGGCAGCACGTCGACGGGGTCGGCCAGCGAAAGGTCGACCGCCTGCCATTCCTTGGAATCGTGCTTGTAGTTGCCGGTGATGATTGCGAGCGAGATACGCTTGGCCAGCGCCAGGAAGCCATTGGCATCGTCGTTCTGCAGCCGTTCCCACAGGCCGCCGATCAGCTCGTGGCCAGGAAACGCATGGAACTCCTCGGCCGCGCCGAGATCCTTCAGCGCGGCCTCCACGTCGCCACGGGCCTTGCCGCCGCTGGCCCAGCTGCGCGCGACCGCGTGGAGGTCCCTCCAGCTATCCGTGCGGCCGGACGGTGCCGAGAAGAAGTGGTCGATGGAGCGCGAATCCCGAACTGCCGGAGCCATCTCGAATTCCTTCGCCAAGCCGACAACGCGGCCGGGAGAGGCCGCATCCGCATCGGGAATTTGAGCACAGGCGCGGCTCGCGACGTATTGTCCTCGGGGACAAGTCCCTCCTGTCGATAGTGGGCTATAATGACGGCTGCCCGAGTGTCTCGGTGCGGCCGAAGCGAGGGATCCTCGCTCGTGTGAGTGCCGGGACCTGGTGGGCGGGATGTCCCAAAGGGGAACTCAAGCCATGATCAGATGGATGCTTTTGGGAGCGTCATCGGCGATCGCTCTTCTTGGCATTGCGGCCAGCCCGAGCCCGGCATCGGCTTGCACCAAGAGCACGGGCTGCACCTACGATGTCCTCTATGAGGACTACAAGATGATGCATGACGGCCGGATGGACGAAGCCATGAAGGCGGGACGCGCCAACATGGAAGCGTTCCGCGCGATGCGTGAAGCCGAGCAATCGAACCAGTCGAAGCAGAGCAGGCGCTAGGTTGAGCCGTCCCACGGGTCACACGGCAACTCCGACGTTGCCGGCGTCGGCCTGTGTCGTCATTGTAGACTTCGAGGGCGCCGGCCGGGCCGGGCGCTGACACGGGAGAATGGCATGTCCGTGAGGATCGTGTTGGCATGTGTCGTTGCGGTCGGCCTGGCGCCCCAGCCCTTTGCTCAGACACCGCCTCCACCGACGGCTGCGCCCGCCAGCGTGCCGGCGGGCCAGGGTGAGCAATTGCTGAGCAGTGCTGAACTGGACGCGCTCGTCGCGCCGATCGCGCTCTATCCGGACACTCTTTTGGCGCAGGTTCTGATGGCCTCGACCTATCCGCTCGAAGTGGTGCAGGCGGACAGATGGGTTACAGCCAACAAGAAGCTCAAGGGCGACGCGCTCAAGGCTGAGGCCGAAAAGCAGGCATGGGACGACAGCGTCAAGTCGCTCGTCGCTACGCCTTCGGTGCTCGAGATGATGAGCAAGAACCTCGACTGGACGCAGAAGCTCGGCGACGCGGTGCTCGCGCAGCAACCCGACGTGATGGACGGGGTCCAGCGCATGAGGACGCGGGCCCATGAGAACAAGAAGCTGTCCTCTGGACCCCAGCAGAAGGTCACCGTCCGGCAGGACAGCGGCAGGCAGACGATCGTGATCGAGCCGACCCAGCCCGATACCGTCTATGTACCTTATTACGACCCGGCGGTGGTTTACGGCTCCTGGCCCTATCCGGCCTATCCGCCCTACTACTTCCCCTACACCGGCTATATCGCGGCCGGCGTCGTTGCGACCGGTCTCGCCTTCGGGGCCGGCTATGCGCTCGGGCGCTGGAACAACGGCAACTACTGGGGCGGCAACGTCAACTGGAACAACAACAACATCAATATCGACCGCAACCGCGTGACGAATTGGCAGCACAATCCGCAACACCGCCACGGCGTCCAGTACCGCAACACCAATGTGCAGCAGCGGTTCGCGGGCAACAACAACATACGGGCCGGTGCGGGCGAGCGGATGGACTTCCGCGGACGTAGCGGTGACCAGGTGCTCCGTCCAGAGGGGGGGCGCGGCGATTTCGGCGGCGGCGCACGACCAGACCAACGGCCCGGCGACCGCCCCAATATCGGTGACCGCGGACCCGGTGATCGCGGACCTGGCAATCGCGGGCCCGGAGATCGTGCCGGCGCCGGCAACCGGCCGGACCGCCCTGGCGGGGTGGATCGCCCGGGTGGGGACCGTGCACGGCCCGGAGGTGGCGGCGGACGTGACGGGGCGGCACGGGCCGCGACCCGGCCGAGCGCCGGAGCCAACCGCCCGGGCCCTTCGCGCGACGGTGCCTTCAACACGCAGGCGGGGCGCGGCGCGAACCTGCAATCGCAACGCGGTCATGCCAGCATGGGCGCCCGACCGGGTGGCGGGGCGCGCGCGATGCATGCCGGCGGCCCTGCCATGCGTGGCGGCGGGGCGGCCATGAGCCGCGGGGGCTATGGCGGAGGCGGCCGCGTCGGCGGTGGTGGCGGCGGCGGCCGGGTTGGCGGCGGCGGCGGACGCGGTGGCGGCGGGCGCGGCGGTGGTGGCCGGCGTTCCGACATCCAGCTCAAGCACGACGTCTTGCTGCTCGGCTGGATGGATAACGGGCTCGGCTTCTATCGCTTCGCCTATAACGGCTCGCAACGTGCCTATGTCGGCGTGATCGCGCAGGAGGTCCAGGGTGTCGCGCCCTGGGCGGTGCGCCGCGGCTCGGACGGCTATCTGCGCGTCGACTACCGCCAGCTCGGCGTACCGTTCCAGACCTTCGAGCAATGGAAGGCCTCCGGAGCGCGGTTGCCGGCCGGTAACGACTGGCACTGAAAAGGATCGCCGGCTTCGGCCGATGTCTCAACTGTTGGGGATGCAGTTCCATGATGATGGCATGGCCGGCGGTGCGAACGCTATCTCGCCTGATCTGCGTGGCCGGCCTTGTCGCGACGGCGACGGCCGCGAGCGCGCAGCAAGCCTTCAAGACGCCTGCGGAGGCGGCGACCGCGCTGGTTGAAGCGGCGCGCGGCACCGACGAGAAGCGGTTGCGTAGCATCCTCGGGATCGTCGGGCGCGATACGCTGCATTCCGGCGACGATGTCGCCGATGCGGCCGATCGCAAGCGCTTCATCGAGGCCTATGACAGCCGCCACTCCGTCAGCGAGCAGGGCGACAAGGCGACGCTGCTGGTGGGGCCGGACGATTTTCCGTTCCCGATCCCGATCATGCGCAGCGACAAGGGCTGGAGCTTTGATGGCGTAGCAGGTCGCAGCGAGATCCTCGCGCGACGGATCGGCCGCAACGAGCTGGCCGCGATCCAGGCGAGCCTCGCCTATTTCGACGCACAACAGGAATACGCCGCCAAGGATCGCACAGGCCAGGGACGTGGCATCTATGCGCAGCGGATCGTCAGCCGCGCCGGCGCCAAGGACGGACTCTACTGGGACAGCGCTGCCGGCGAGGAGCCGAGCCCGCTGGGAGAGTTCGCGGCCGGAGCGGCGGCGGAAGGCTACCGGGCCGAGGAGACGCGCCGGCCGTTCCACGGCTACTACTACAAGATCCTGACGCGGCAGGGACCGTCCGCGCCGGGCGGCGCGATCGACTATGTCGCCGGCGGCAGGATGATCGGGGGCTTCGGCCTCCTCGCCTATCCGGCGGAATACGGCCGCTCCGGCGTGAAGAGCTTCATGCTCAATCACGACGGGACCGTCTACGAGAAGGATCTCGGACCCAACACCGGCCGCATCGCAGGACGCATGCAGAGCTTCAACCCTGACAAGGGCTGGGAGAAGGTCGCTCCTCAGAAATAGGCCGGCGCGACTGCGGGCTTCGACAGCGATGGATCACTCTTTGGCTTCCCTCCCAGCGCAGGCGCCGGCGGCTGGCCGGGGTCTCGGGGTGTTCTGGCTTTGCTGCGCCGAAGGCGACAGGTCCCGTCTCCTCAAACACCTTCGGGCCGTCGACATGCGGCAGGGCGGGCGGGCGCAGGTTTTGAGGTCGGTCTACTACGATACCAGGCGGCAAAGGCTGCTTCGCGCCGGCTATCGCCTGTCCGTCCGGACGCAGGGGCGCAAGCGCTTCCAGGATATCGAGGCCCCCGATGGGACGATGCACTCCGTCTCCATCCCCGACAGGACTACGGATGGCGCGGACGGCGCTCCGGGCCGCGCCTCACTCGGCGGCACGCCGCTCGAAGGCATCCTCGGTGACAGCGTGGCGGGGAAGCTGAAGCCGGCCTTCTCCATCGACATCCAGCGCAGTGCCAGCGTAGTCTATCGCGCCGGTTCCAGCATCGCCGCGAGCTTCGACGCGGGTTCGATCGCCGCGGAGGGGATCGTCCAACCGATCTGCGAGTTGCGGCTGGAGCTTGTCGCTGGGGCGCCAGCTGCCGTGTTCGACTTCGCCCGCGAACTCGGCTCGGCCGTGCCGCTGACTCTCACGCTGCGTCCGCCGGGTGAGAGGGGCCTTCGGCTCCTGTCCGCCCGGACCGATCGGCCGGCAGGTGATCATCGGTCCGTCGACATCCACCATGCGATGACGGCCCGGGAGGCTGCCGACGGCATCTGCCGGAGCTGCACGGCGGCCCTGCTCGACAACCTCACGCAATTGTCGTCCGGGGGAGGGCGCGATGCGCTGCACCGGACGAGGATCGGGATCAGGCGGCTGCGCGCGTTGCTATGGTTCCTCAAGCCGGTCTTCGGGACTCAGGCGGCGATCCTGTCCGGTCGCTTGCGCTCGCTTGCCCAGTTCCTCGGAGGCGCGCGCGAGCTCGACGTCTTCTGCGATCAATTGCTGGCGCCGCTCCGGCGGGACGATCCGGATGCTCCCGGCGTGGAAGCTCTGTTCGAGGTCTTCGACCGGCGCCGGCAAGAGGAGCACGAGAAGGTCATGGCTTTCGTTCGATCGCCGGCAATGCTCGATTTCAGCCTCGATATCGTCGATGGCCTCGCCACATTGTCGGTGTCCGAACCGGACGCGGCCGGGCATCCGCCGTGGGGCGAACGCACGGTCGCCGGGTTTGCGCGGGCCCGCCTGCACGGCCGCCTGAGAGCGTTCCTGAAAGAGAGCCGACATCTGCAGCACTGCGCCCCGGATCGCCAGCACCGCATCCGGGTCAAGGCCAAGAAGCTGCGCTATGCCGCAGAGGCCTTCCATCCGGTCCTCGGCGGGAAGCGCGGCCGGCAGCTGACGGCGAGGCTCGTGCAACTGCAGGACCTGCTCGGAGAACTCAACGACGCCCGCGTCAACCGTGCCATCGCGCTGGCCTATGCCCGGGAAAGGGCAGGGGACGGTGGCAACGAGGCGGCGCTGTTCGCGGCCGGACTCGCCGCGGCGACCTGTAGCTTCGAACCCACCGCGATGCTCGACCGGGCTGCCGAGGCAAGAGATGAACTGGCAGCCCTTGCGCGATAATGTCCTGATCGCGTGGCGCGCGCCCCGGGAGAGATGCCCATGATCGAGCGATTGCCAATCGCCGACGGCATGCGGGGCTACAAGCTCGAATGGCTGCGCTTTGACGTGACGGCGGGGCTGGCCGTCGCGGCGGTCGCCATTCCCAGCGCCATCGCCTACCCGGCGATCGCGGGCTTGCCGGCCGAGATGGGGATCTATGCGAGCATCCTGCCGCTGGTCGGCTATGCCATTCTGGGGCCCTCCCGCAAGCTGATGGTTGGCCCGGATGCCGCCACCATGACGGTGCTTGCGGCGGCGCTTGCCAACATTCCGTTCGACACTCCGGCCGGGCGTGTCGCGGCTGCCGCCGCGTTGGCGTTGATGGTCGGCGTCATGTGTCTCCTGGCGGGCCGACTGGGTCTCGGTGTCGTGGCCTCATTCCTGTCCCGACCGATCCTGATCGGGTTCATCTCCGGGATTTCGATATCGATCCTGATCGGCCAGATCGGCCGCTTCACCGGCGTGCGCATCGAGTCGGACGGGCTCGTGCAGCCGCTGCTCGAGATCGTCCGCAAAGCTGACCTGATCCATTGGCCCTCCGTCGCCTTCGGCAGCGTCATGTTGGCGCTGCTCGTCCTGCTGGCGCGCCTGCGCTCGCCTGTTCCGGGTCCTCTCGTGGTCGTGGTGCTCGCCGGCCTCGCCTCGGCCCTGTTCGATCTCCAGGGCCGTGGCATGAAGGTGATCGGCAGCCTGCCGAGCGCCATGCCGGAACTCGCGCTTCCCGACATCTCGCAATTGCCGCTCAAGGAGATCCTGCTCGGTGCTGCTGCGATCTGGCTCGTCGCCGTCAGCTCCGGGCTCGTCGCGGCGCGCAGCTTCGGCGCCAAGGACCGCTTCGAGGTCGATGCCGACCGCGAGCTCACCGGGCTGGGCGCCGCGAACGTGTTCTCCGGACTGTTCAGCGGCTTTCCAGTCACGGTTTCGGATTCGCGCACCGCGATCAACATCGCGACGGGCGGTCGCTCGCAGGTCTCGGGGCTGATCGCAGCCCTGGCGCTGACGATCCTGCTGCTGTTCCTCAACAACGCGCTCAGCCTGCTGCCCAACCCGGCCCTCGGAGCGATCCTGGTCTTCGCCGCCCTGAACCTGATCGATGTCCAGGGCTTCAGGGAAATCTGGCGCGTCAGCCGGCTGGAGTTCGCCTTTGCGCTGATCAGCATGTGGGGCGCCATCAGCCTCGGCGTGCTCAGCGGTGTCGTCATCGCCATTGCCGGCACGTTGCTGCATGTCCTGCTCAAGGAGATGCGCCCGCGTGACGCCCTGCTCGGGCGTATCCCGGGGCGGCCCGGTTTCTTCAAGCTGCATCGAGCGGTGGATGCCGCGCCGGTGCCGGGGATGGTCATCTACATGGTCCAGGGCAGCATCCTGTTCTTCAATGCCGACTACATCTGCGAGCGCTTCGAGACCGTCGCGGACCAGGCGCCACCCGGGACGAAGTGGCTCGTGCTCGACGCCAGCGCGGTTGCGCAGATCGACACGACGGGCGCGGCCATGCTGCGGCGCTTGCGAGGCGATCTGGCCGAGGCGGGAATGACGCTCGCGATTGCGGAGCTTCACAAGGAACCGAGCGAGATTCTCAGGCGCTCCGGCTTCTTCGACGGCCCGGATGCGACGCCCGCCTTCGACGATCTCGAGGATGCGGCGCGCGCGATCGCCGGCCCGAAAGCGTAAACGCTCGCCGGGGCGTCAGGGTGCCCCGTCCTTGTGTGCGAATTCGCGCAGGAGGATGTCGATGCTGACGAGCAGGACCCAGACCGGGAAGACCAGGAAGGCCCCGTCGACGGCATGGCTGCCGATCAGGAGGAAGGCGGCGGCCGCATAGCCGACGAAGGCGGTCCAGCGCCCCGTGATGCCCGTCCGCAGAACGATCGTCGAGGCGGTCAGCAGGAAGACGCTCGCGACCTTCAATGCGTAGATGCTCGTCAGGTTGTAGGCGAAGGCCCGTGCCAGCATGAAGGTGACCGAGCCGGTGAGCTCCCGCGGCAGGGCTCCATGGGTGATCAGGATGGCGCCGATCGCGGCCGCGGCGATGAACAGCATGGCGATGAAAAGCAGGCCGCTGCCCAGGAAGACCGTCGCGAACAGCTTGTGCTCCTGCGCGCCCATCCGATCCCGCAACACCCCCATGAACCAGAGGAAGGCGATGCCGGCGAAGGGTATCAGGTTCAGCGCCAGCGCCACCTTCCAGGCCTGGGCGCCGAGCCACTCGCCCGGATCTCGTGGATGCAGGCGCAGCGTCTGCAGGATGAGCAGGATCGCCAGGAGCAGCAATACGGAGAACAGGATGCCAGCGACGGCCGCGGCCCGCGGCGTCTTCAGTCCTTCCGGAGTGGGGCGGGGGCGCGGCACGATGCGAGCCTCGTCGAAAAGGATGCGGGCTTGCGACGGCCTGTCGGTTCTAACGCGAGTTCGCTTCGAGCAGGCCAAGCCGCTCGGCATAGGAGCCGAGCTCGATCCCCGAGCGAATCTGCAGCTTTTCCATCACCTTCTGGCGATGGGCCTTCACGGTGCGTTCCGTCGTGCCCAGCTCGAAGGCGATCTGCTTGTTCATCCGGCCCTGAACGATGTGTTCGAGGACCTCCCGCTCGCGCCGGGTCAGCCGGCGCAGCCGCATCATCGCCGTGCGCAGCCAGCCCTCGCGCTCGCTGGCGAGACGGTGCCGCGAAATCGCGCGCTCGACCGCTCCGATGAAGTCTTCCGTGGCGACCGGTTTGGTGAAGAAGTCCTCGGCGCCTGCCTGGATCGCCTTGACGCCGGTCCTGACGTCGCTGTCACCGGCGAGAAGGATGACGGGCAGGCTGGACCCGGCCCTGCTCAGCCGGTCGAACAGGTCCGGAACGCCGCGGTCCGCCGACATGATGTCGATGACGAGGCAGCTCCCGTCTTCATTCGCTGGAATCCGCCTGAGGATCTCGTCGGCGCTGCAATAGGCCTTGGTCCGGTAACCGCAAGATTGCAGCAGACGGTCGATCCCGGCCGGAGAGGCGGGGTCGCCGTCGATGATGTGGACAATGGCTGACATGGTGAATCCCCCGATTCCATGTTGTCCGCGCGCTGCGTCCGAGTGATGTCGGGCGCCAGGCCAGTTGTCAGGGCGCCTTCAGCATCTCCGGCGTGCAGCGCTGATATCTTGTCGCGATGCCGCCCTCCGCGGCACTGAAACGATTGAGCCCCCCGCCCTCGGCCGGGGCGAGCACGGCGAGAGCCGACGACGAAGAAACCGTGGTCGTGCAACGCAGGGCCAGGAGGTGGCGCTGGCCGCTCGTCCTGGCGCCGGCGATCCGGCAGGTCGCGAGCGGGGTCGTCAGGCGCTTGCCTGAAATGATGAAAGCCGGCGCGAATGCGCTCGCTGGTCGCCTGAACCCGACATGCGACGCCGATACGAAGACGGTCGTGCAAGCCGTGCCCTCCTCGACCCACGCTCCTTCAAGCGGGCCCGCTTGCGCGAGCGCTTGCGGCGAGACCACGCTCAAGGCGAGAACGAACAAGGTCAGGCGACCGATCATATCATCGAACCCTTCCACGTCTGGTGCCGAGTCTGGTGCCGAGAGCGGACCTCGGCGGCAGCGACCGCGGGGGTGAAAGGGAGCGATGGCTCCGCCGACCTCTCCTGCAATAGGCTTTTCCTGCAACCCGCATTGGCAACCCGCACTCCGCCAGCGCCGGAAATCAACGCCACAATCGCGCAGGCAGGTAGTAATTTACGGTTGCATACGGGCCGCTCTCGATATCGGCGCGACCCGGCCTACTCGCTTCCGGCGGCGAAGCGGGGCCGCACCGGAAACCCGGCCTGGATGGCGCCCCGCAGCAGGATTGCACGGTCCCGTGGAATGAAGTTGCGCTTGTCGAGTTCGCCGTCGAAGTCGTCGAAGAAGTTGGGGCGCAGCTTCAGGAACTGCGCGCGGCTTTGTGCCGCCTCCGCTTGCAGACCCGACCTCGCGAAGATCAGCGCCGCGACGAAATGGTAGATCGAAAACTGGCGCTGATTGGCGCGGCGGATCAGGTCCACCGATCGCGGATCATCGCCTTGCATATAGGCGGCGAGCGCCAGCAGTCCGATGTAGTAGTCGGAGTGGCCCGGATTTCTGGCCAGGGCTTCGTCCAGCATGGCCGCCCCGCGCTCCCATTCGCCCGACTGCGCCAGCCGGCTGCCGAACTCGCCCAGCAGCTCCGTGTCATTGGGATTAATCGCGATCGCCTGCGCACCGAGCTTGAGCGCCTCGGCGGGTTCCCGGCTGAAATAGAGCACCGACATCAGCGCCTGCAGCGCACGGACATTCTCCGGATCGAGGCGCACTGCTTGCTTGGCTGCTTCCCGTGCCCGCTCAAGCGGCTTGGGCGAGCCGGGCCGGCGATTGAGCTGGAAGCGATCCTCGTCGAGATAAAGATAGGCCAGCATCGCCCAGGTCGTGGAATGCTCGGGGTAGAGCGCAACCGCGCGCTCCAGACATTCGCGCATCTGCGCATGCTCGGCGAAGCCCAGCCCCATGCGGTATTGATAGAAGCGATGCGCGCATGCCGCCGCTTCCAGACTCTGCGCGTTGCGCGCCAGCGCCGGTTGCGGTGGGAGGCTGAAGACGACGCCGTAAGGCTGAGCGACCACGGTCGCGATTTTCGAAGCGATGGCCGCTTCGGCCTCGACGCCACCGCTCTTACCTGGCTCAGTGTCGTAGCTGGCCGTCCAGACGATGGCGGAGGTACTGGCGTCGAGCAAGCGTGCGGTCACCCGTACCTTGCCATCCGCGGCGCGTATTCCGCCTTCCAGCACATGGCGGTTGCCGAATTGCTGCTGGTTCGGCGTCGTCGTCGCCTCTTCGGCATCCCTGCTGGAGGTGTCCTGCCGAACGACGGTCATCTCCTTGAAGCGCGCCAGCTGCGTCAGCAACTCGTCCTGCAATCCCGCGGCATAGAGGTCTGCTTCCGAATTGCGCGACACGTTCGCGAACCGCTTGACGGTCAGAATGGGGGCATCGGGCCTGGCCAGTGCCCTGGCCGCTGTCTCGATCCTCGGCGTGTCGGCCGTCCAGGCGATTGCGATCACGCAGGCCAGCGCCGCGGCTATGGCCGATCCAGCCAACCACCGGGGCCTTTGCCGGCCGGCGACCGTGGGGCCGGGGCCGATCTCTCCGGGCGGCGTGAGCGAGGCGGGCTCGTCGCGATCATCGACGGGATTCTCGCGCCAGCTGAAGGTAGGTACGTAGCCGCCCTTGGGTATTTCGATGGCAACCGGAGCGGAATGTCCGTCGAGGAGATAATAGCGTTCGAGCGCGCGCCTGAGACGACCCGCCTCGATCCGCACGACAGGGTCGTTCTGGACATCGAAATTCGCGTCGCGGCCGAAGACCTCGACGGCGATCGTGTAGGCCTTGATGCGCTCCGCCTCGCCGGCCAGCGCCTTGCCGACGACATAGATCAGGAATTGCCGCACACGCTGCGGCACACTGAATTCGGCGCTGGCCAGAATGCGATCGAGTTGCGTGCGCACGTCGATCTCGGTCGGACCCGGCACGCTATGCGTGCAGGTCTCGACGGTCGTCCGCTTCAAACGTTGCCGTTCCATGGACAGCCCCCCGGCCGACATCCACGCGCAAACATAGCGGCAGGGAAGCAATTCTCCCCGTAACATACCGTTATTTACTCCCAATCCTCTGCCCAGGCTAGATAGTTCCGGCATTCCAAGGGGGGCTCGTTTCTATGGATCCGGGCGTTCTGGCTGCCATCCGGCTTTTGCCGAGACACAAGCGAGCCATTGAGGAACTGGTTCTCAGCAATGAGAGCTTCCGCGCCCTGTGCGGGGATCTCGCCGAGGCGGAACAGGCGCTTCGGCGTTGGCAAAGTTCCCGTGCCGCCGGACACGCCGAACGCTGCGTCGAATATCGGCACCTCGTCGACGGGCTGGAGGCCGAGCTTCGGCAAGCGATCCGCGAGCGGGAGCGCCGATCCGGAGACGGAGAACGAGTTTGAACCGAAGTTAACGCGGCGTTGATTTCAACAGTGGGGAGTTTCCGATGTCGAAGCGGATGAACTGGATCCTGGCGCTTGCGCTGGCGGTGGGCATTGCGGGCTGTGCGTCCAACCCCACGGTGACGACCAGCACCGTGATCGTTGCCGGCGTCGGGCCGGTCGAGGTCGAGCAGCTCGATGTCGAGATCGTCGACGTCCAGCCGGCCGAGCGCATCGTGGTCGTCCGGCAGGGCGCTCGCTCCTGGCATGTCGCGGTGCCGGCGGTGTTCGGCAACCTGCAGAACATCCAGCCCGGTGACAGGGTCGAGATCCGGCGCGTCGAGGGCGCGATCCTGGGTGCCAAGCGGGCACGCAAGGGGGCCAAGCCCGGTATCGTCTATACAGAAGCAGTCAGCCAGGGGTCTTTCCAGAACCTGCCGGACAAGTTCGTCGTGCGCACGCTGACGCTGACGGCGCGGTTCCAGGGCTTCGACCCAGCCACCGGCCTCGTCAGCTATGTGGGACCGTGGGGCGCTCGCTCGCTGACGGTGGTCGACCCGGTCATCAAGCAGGATCTCACGCGTCTCCGGCGCGGCGACATGATCGAGCTGACCTTCGCGGAAGGGTTCCACTTCCTGAAGATCTGATGTTGGCCCCGGCTTCATTCGGGCCGCAGCGGGCGGCCCGAATGAAGAGACGAAGCTCAAGCGAGGAGAAAAAGTGATGTCGAGCGCAAGCCAGAATATCGAGGCCGGAAAGCTCGGCGACGAGAGCTTCATGTCGGCGGACGATTTGCGCGCCTACATGACCGAACTCGAAATGGCCAAGGCGTCCAAGATGCTGGGCGCCATGGACAAGGCGGAGGAGGCGCGCAAGAAGCTCGTCGCGACGCTCCGTCAGGAGATCGACGTGACGCCCGAGAAGATCGCGGAGATCAAGCAGAGCCTGGCGAACAAGACCCGCGCCGCGGCCGGGCGCGGCGAGAGCGAAGTCCTCGTCATGCGCTTCCCGAGCGCGCTCTGCACGGACAAGGGGCGGGCGATCAACAATGCGGAAGCCGACTGGCCGACGACGCTGACCGGGCGTCCGCGGCAGGCCTACGAATTCTGGAAGGAGCATCTCCAGCCCGCCAAGTACAAGCTGCGCGCCATGATCATCGATTGGCCGGGCGGCTTGCCGGGCGATGTCGCTTTCTTCCTGAGCTGGTCCTAGCGCCCGATCGGTGCATGCATTGACGTTGAAGGAGGCCGGTGATGAAGGCCAATGCCAGCGAACCCATGGACCGGAAGACCTACGAAAAAAAGCTGCGGGACCTCCATGCCGAGCTGGTCGCGCTCCAGGAATGGGCCAAGCATGCCGGCGCAAAGGTCTGCATCGTCTTCGAAGGGCGGGACGGAGCCGGCAAGGGTGGCGCCATCAAGGCGATCACGGAGCGGGTCAGTCCCCGGGTCTTCCGTGTCGTCGCCTTGCCGCCCCCGACCGAGCGCGAGCGCTCGCAGATGTATGTCCAGCGCTACCTGCCGCATCTGCCGGCCGGGGGCGAAGTCGTGATCTTCGATCGCAGTTGGTACAACCGCGCGGGCGTCGAACGCGTCATGGGCTATTGCACCGAGGAGCAGGCCAAGAGCTTCCTCCAGATCGTGCCGGCCGTGGAAAAGGCGATCGTCGATTCAGGCACGATCCTGCTGAAGTACTGGCTCGAAGTCGGCCAGGAAGAGCAGACGCGCCGCATCGAGGAGCGCATCACCGACCCCAGGAAGATCTGGAAGCTCTCGCCGATGGACCTGAAGTCCTATTCGCGCTGGTATGACTACTCGCGTGCCCGCGACGAGATGTTCCGGGCCAGCGATACGTCCTGGGCGCCCTGGTATGCCGTCCATTCCGACGACAAGCGCAAGGCGCGCCTTGCCATCATCGAACATATCCTCAGTTCGGTCCCTTACGAGGCGCCGCCGAGGGAAAAGGTCAAGCTGCCGAAGCGGCAGAAGCCCGATGGCTACGAGGAAGCCAATTTTGCGCGGAACTGGATCGGCTAGGGCCGGGTGAGTCAGCGCGCGCTCCGATTGCGCGGGCCGGAGAGCGGCGCCATTGTCCATCGACCCGTGACCCTGGGTCACGATTCGCGCAGACGCTGGAGTGTTCCCATGGCCGCTGGCCTTCATCCCCTGGCACCACATCACTTGCCGGCCTTCATTACCGCGCCCGGGGAAACCGACGTCCTAATGATCGTGACCGCGCTGATCCTGCTCGCTGCGGTTCTCGGCGTCGGCCTGCTGTTCCTGCGGCTGCACACCTTGCCTGAGCGCATGGCGCACAAGTCGCAGAAGCTCCAGTTCGAGATCGTGGCCGTGCTCGGCCTGCTCGCCCTGTTCACCCATATCCATCTGTTCTGGGTCGCGGGCCTGTTGCTTGCCCTGATCGACGTCCCGGATTTCTCCGGCCTGTTCGGGCGCATGGCCCATGCGCTCGAGCGGATCGCCGGGATGGCGCCGCGCCGGTCAGAGCCGGTCGATGACGCACCGCAAGAGCCCGCCGCGGCCGATCATGGCTCGAACCAGCAGCAAACGCAGAACCGCACGGAGCCTACCCATGCTTGAGCTCCTGGTCTGCTCTCTGCTCACCATCGTGCCGGACTACCTCTACAGGCGCTACCGGCAGGGCAAACGTCTCGGCAAGGAGATCACCTTCTACTCGGTCTGGTTCGAGCTGAGATGGGGCATCATCTCCTGCATGATGCTGACGATCGGCCTGATCACGGTGATCTTCTACAATCACCCGTCGACGACCTCCGCCACCGTCCTGTTCCGCACCGTGCCGATCGTTCCCGAAACGAATGGGCGCGTCGCCGAGGTCCACGTCGGTGTCAGCGGCGCTGTCGCGAAGGGGGCCCCCCTCTTCCGGCTCGACAGCAGCAAGCAGGAGGCTGCCGTCGAGACCGCTCGGCGCAAGATCGCCGAGGTCGAGGCGGCGCTTGTCGTCGCGCAGGCCGAGATCCTGGCCGACGAGGGCAAGATCCAGGAGGCGAGAAGCCAGCAGAAGCAGGCGCTCGACGAGCTCGAGACCAAGCAGGAACTCCGGCGCCGCAACGACGACATTGTTGCCCGACGCGAGATCGAGCGGCTCGAGAATCTTGTGGCCGGACGCGAGGCCGCGGTGGCAGCCGCAGTGGCGGCAAAGGGCGCTGCACAGACGCGCATCTCGACGCTGCTCCCGGCCGAGAAGGCGAGCGCGGAGGCTGCCCTCGCGCAGGCGCAGACCGATCTCGACAAGACCGTGATCCGAGCCGGGGTGAACGGGCGCGTCGAGCAGTTCACCTTGCGCGTCGGCGACGTCGTCAATCCCTTCATGCGGCCGGCCGGCGTGCTCATTCCCGAGGAGGCAGGGCGGACGACGCTGCAGGCCGGATTCTCGCAAATCGAGGCGCAGGTCATGAAGGTCGGCATGGTCGCCGAGGCGACCTGCATGTCGAAGCCCTGGGTCGTGATCCCGATGGTCGTGACCGGCGTGCAGGACTTCATCGCGGCGGGCCAGTTCCGCAGCGGCGAGCAGTTGCTCGATGTGCAGCAAGTCGCAAAGCCCGGGACGCTGCTCGCCTTGCTGGAGCCCTTGCATGAGGGCGGCCTCGAGGGCGTCACGCCGGGCAGCAGCTGCATCGCCAACGCCTACTCCAGCAACCATGAGCTGATCGCCTCGGGCAAGCTCTCGACCGGGCGCAAGATCGTCTTGCATGCGGTCGATGCAGTCGGCCTCGTGCATGCGCTGCTGCTGCGGATCCAGGCTCTCATCCTGCCGATCCAGACGCTCGTATTCAGCGGGCATTAGGATCTGCCGCGCTGCTTGTGTTTCGAGCGGCACTGACGAGCGGGGGCGTCGTGTTGAGCGGCCCCCCGCCGTCGCGAATGGGCAGAGCTCCGGGGAGCTAGCGCCGAGCGATGAATTGCCCGGATGCGGGTGTGCCGCCATCGAGAACCGCAGATGATCGACAGAGGCCAGCGCGTCGACCGGAGGCACTTGCTGGCCCTGGCCGGATGAGTGTCGTGCACTGGGCGCATTCCCCCAATGCCGTATAGAAGTCAGGTGTTAACATTCCCTTGGCGGCCAGGTTCTAGGCATGGTCTCGTGCCGCTCGAATCGTTCGGGCGGCGCTGCCTGGGGGATTTCGGATGCCGATCGGTCCGAATTATTTCAAAATTACTGTAAAATTTCTTTCGACTGTGAGTGCCGTTGCGCTGGCGCTCGGCTGCGGCGCCACGACCTCAGCCTTCGCCGAGACGTTCTACGTCGGAAACTATAGTCAACTTTTCTCCGCCGTAGCCTCCGCCAATGCGAGTGCGGATGACAGCTCGACCATCATCCTCACTCAGGACATCACGACGACAGGAAATCTGAGTGCACCGTCCAAGAACCTCATCATCGAGACCAACGGCTTCACGATCAATGGCCTCACGGCTGTTCCGAATGCGAGGGCAAGCCTGACGCTGCAAGGCACCTTCCGAGGTACGTCCCAAGCGGGGGCTGGTGGAACCGCCTTCATCCAGGGAACGACGAGCGCTCCAAGCTTCATCACGAACAGTGCCTCGGTGTTCGGCGGCGCCTCCTCAACTGCCGGCGGTGGACTGGGCGCCAATCTGTTCGGGAACGTGGCTTTCACGAACAATGGAACAATCATCGGTGGAAATGGCGTGACTCAGGGCGGTACCGGCCTGCAGGTCAGGCAGGTATCCACGATCTCCAACTTCGGCACGATCCAGGGCGGCGATGCTTCCAGCCTGGGCGGCGGCATGGGCGTCGATCTGGGCGGGCCGAGCGGGTCTGCCTCTTCCTTGACGAACAGCGGCACGATCCGAGGCGGCTCCGGCCCGGGAAATGGCGTTGGAGGGTCGATCGGCGGCGTCGGCGTTCTCGTTCGAATCGGGAACAATCCGATCGTCAATTCCGGGCTGATCGAAGGGACCAACGCGGCTGCGATCTGGGCCAATGGCGCGACCGTCTCGCTCGATGTCGTCAACAGCGGCACGATCCGGGCAGGTTCCGGCCAAAACGCGCTCGGCTGGCAGACAGGCGTCACGCCTACAACCGGCACGCTTACTTTGGACCTCCGGGCGGGCTCCGTCATCGAGGGCAACGTCGTTGCCAATGCAGCCGGCACCGTCGACCTGCTCCGCCTCGGTGGCGATGCCAACTGGACGCTGGACGGCGGCGTCGGCAGTGCCGGCCAGTACCGGAATTTCGACACGCTGGAGAAAACCGGCACCAGCACCTGGACGGTTAGCGGCAGCGGCGACTTCGCCGGCGCAACAAGGATCCTCGCCGGCAAGCTGCTGGTGAACGGCTCGCTGGCGGGCTCGGCGGTGATGGTTGCGTCCGGCGCCACGCTCGGCGGCTCAGGCGCGGTCGGCGCGACCACGATTGCCACCGGCGGCACCATCGCGCCCGGCAATTCGATCGGCACGCTCACCGTGAACGGCGCCTTCGTGCAGGCGGCCGGCGCGACCTACCAGGTCGAACTCGACCCGGGGATGGTGACGTCGGACCTGATCAAGGTGAACGGCACCGCGACGCTGGCGAGCGGCGCGGCGCTGAGCGTCGTGAACTATACCGGGGCGGCCTATGTCCCCGGCCAGCGCTACACCGTCCTCTCCTCGACCGGGCTGACGGGAACCTATGGCCTCGGAGAGCAGGCGCTGACCGCCTTCCTCAGCCTGCGCGACGCTTACGACGCCAACAACGCGTATCTGGCGGTGGTCCAGGCTCGCAGCGTCGGTGACGTCGGCGGCACCCCCAACGAGGTCGAGGTCGGCAAGAGCGTCGACAGTCTGCCCGCCGGCAATTCGGTGCAGACCGGCGTGCTGAACCAGCCAAGCATCGATGCGGCGCGGGCTGCCCTGAACCAGCTTTCCGGCGAGATCCACGCGTCTGCCAGGACCGCCCTGATCGATGAGAGCTGGCTGCTGCGCGCCGCGGTCAACGACAGGCTGCGCGCCGCTTTCGGCAGTGTCGGGGCCGCCCCTATGGCAACGCTCAACTATGGCTTCACGGCAGATCGGTCAGCCAGCGTGAAGGGGGCGATGCCTGCGTTGCGCAGCGAGCTCTTTGCGGTCTGGGGGCAGGGCTACGGCTCCTGGGGGAATGCCGACGGCGACGGCAATGCCGCGAAGATGACGCGTTCGACCGGTGGCGTCCTGCTCGGCGCTGATGCGGCGGTGTTCGACAACCTGCGCTTCGGCCTCGTCGCCGGCTACAGCCGCAGCGACTTTGACGTGACGAATCGGCTCTCATCGGGCGAGATCGACAACTATCACCTCGGGATCTATGGCGGCGGCCGATGGGGCGCGATCAACCTGCGGGCCGGCGCGAGCTATAGCTGGCATGACGTCGAGACGAGCCGGACCGTCGCCTCCGCCTTCCTCGGCGGCAATCCCCGGGCGAGCTACGACGCCGGCACGGCGCAGATCTTCGGCGAGGCGGGCTACCGCATGGATGTCGGCCGCGTCGGACTCGAACCCTTCGCAGGCCTTACCTATGTCCACCTGCGCACGGATGGTTTCAGCGAGACCGGCGCCACATCGGCGCTAGTCGGCCAGGGAGACGACACCGGCGTCGGCTATTCCACGCTGGGCTTGCGCGCCTCGACCAGCTTCGACCTGCAGGGGGTGGACCTGACACTGCGCGGCGGGCTGGCCTGGCGCCATGCCTTCGGCGACGTCGACCCGGCCGTGACGCTGGCCTTCGCCGGATCCAACGCGTTCAGGGTCGTGGGCCTGCCGATCGCCCGCGATTCCGCGCTGGTCGAGGCAGGGCTGGATGTCGCGGTCGGCCGGAACGCGACGCTCGGCGTCGCCTACACTGGCCAGCTCGCCGAGGATGCGCAGGACCACGCCTTCAAGGGCGTTCTGGCCGTCAGGTTCTGAGTTTCGCCCCGGCGGTGGTCTTTTGCCGCCGCCGGGCACCGCCGATGATCGTCCGCAACGCGGCGGCCCGACGCGCCCGGATCCCCGCGGAAGGGAGCGGTCGCGGCTTAACCGATGTGGATCCTGGAAGGTAAGCGATTTCAATCGCTTGTAAGAAGATGGTAGCGGGAGAGGGACTTGAACCCCCGACACGCGGATTATGATTCCGCTGCTCTAACCAGCTGAGCTACCCCGCCCCACAGATCGGTTCACCGTTGAACGGCGATCCGTCGGAGGCCGCGATATAGGGGGAGGGGCAGGGGCTCGTCAAGCCTCTGCAGCAGAGAGCCTGGCGGAAGCGAGCTTGCGCAGCCGCACGACCTTGAAATAGCCGGAGCCGATATGGACCGTCTCATACCGGCCGGTCCTTGCGGCCCAGCCGGTCAGACGGCTGACCTTGAAATCGGAGCTCCAGCCGACGGCGCGCGCGAGCGGGGCGAGCGCGGTCCAGACCGCGGCAAATGGCCCGCCATCGTCGACGAGACGGCTCGAGATGACGATCTCGCCACCGGGCTTTAGCACGCGGTCCATCTCGGCCAGGGCCAGTTCGGCGTCGGGTACGAGGGTGATGACGAACTGCGCGGTGACGGCGTCGAAGCGCTCTGCTGCGAAGCCGAGCCGACAGGCATCCATCACCATCAAGCCGCGAACATGCGTCAGCTTCTGGCTCGCGACCTTGCGGTTCGCGACCTTGAGCATGTCGAGCGAGAGGTCCGCGCCGAGGACGCGCGATTCGGGAGTGAAATAGGCGAGCGTCAGGCCGGTGCCGACGCCGATCTCGAGAATGTCGGGGCCACAGGCGCAGGCTGCCTCGACCGCCTCGCGCTGTGGCCCGGCCAGCAGGCGCTGGTAGATCTTGTCGTAGATGCGCGCCCAGACGGCGTAGACGCGCTTCTGGCCTTCGAGATGGTCGGACACCGGCATGCAGCGGCTCTCGCGGGAGGAAGGTGGCAGGGCCGGCCGGGCCGGCTTCAGGAGAGGGCGAGGGCGGGGGTGGCCCGCGAGGTGGGCAGCGGCAGTTCCGGCCGCAGGATGGTGCCGCCGCCAAGCACGCGGGCGCCCGGACCGGCATCGGCATAGATCACGCAGGCCTGGCCGGGGGAGACACCCTCCTCGTCGTTCGCGAGCTCGATCCTGAGCCCGGTATCGTCGCGCAGCAGCCTCGCCTCGCGCGGCGGGCGCGTCGAGCGGACCCGGACGGCGACGTCGAGGCCTTCCGGCGGCAGGGCGTCCAGTGCGGTCTCGCCGAGCCAGTTCAGATCGCGCAGCCTGATCTCGCGGACGCTGAGCGCTTCGCGCGGGCCGACGATGACGCGGGCGGCGTCGGCGTCCAGGCGAAGTACATAGAGTGGCTCTGGCGTGCTGAGGCCGAGCCCCTTGCGCTGGCCGACGGTGTAGCGCAGCACGCCATCATGGCGCCCGAGGACGCGGCCGTCGAGATGGACGATGTCGCCGGGGCGCGCCGCCCCCGGCTTGAGCCGCTCGATGACGTCGGCATAGCGACCATTCGGAACGAAGCAGATGTCCTGGCTGTCGGGCTTGTCGGCGATGCCGAGGCCGAGTTCGGCCGCCAGCGCGCGGGTCTGCGCCTTGTCGATGCCGCCGAGCGGGAAGCGCAGCAGGTCGAGCTGCTCCTGCGTCGTCGCATAGAGGAAATAGCTCTGGTCGCGGTTCGGGTCGGCGGCGCGGAACAGGCCGCGCCGGCCGTTCGGCAGTTCGCGCCCGACGACATAGTGGCCGGTCGCCAGCGCATCGGCGCCGAGTTCGCGGGCGAGCCCGAGCAGGTCGTGGAACTTGACCGTGCGGTTGCATTCGACACAGGGAATCGGCGTTTCGCCAGACAGATAGCTTTCGGCGAAGCGCTCGATCACCGCGTCGCGGAAGCGGCTCTCATAGTCGAGCACGTAATGCGGGATGCCGATCTGCTCGGCGACGCGGCGTGCATCATGAATATCCTGGCCGGCGCAGCAGGAGCCGGCGCGGTGCACGGCGGCGCCATGGTCGTAGAGCTGCAGCGTCACGCCGATGACCTCGTAGCCCTCGCGCCGCAGCAACGCCGCGACCACGGACGAGTCGACCCCGCCAGACATTGCCGCGACGACGCGCGTGGCCGCGGGCGGCTTGGCGATGTCGAGGGAATTGCGGGGCGTGGTCATGGCAGGCTGCGGGTTCCGGCGTGAAGGCGGGCCATCGCCGGCTCTATACCGGCTTTGAGGCGCGGCGGCCAGCCGCGATGGGCAAAACCTGCCGCCCGGCCCGGGCGGAGCGGCTGATCTTGCCGAAGTCTCCTCGGTGTGTCTCGGCTAAGGCATTGAAATATTTCGCCAGGCCGCTGGCTCGGCATTTGCTGGACAGGTCTCGGCGCGCCCTGCGTCTTCTGGACGAACCCATGTCGATTCAGCCTCTGCCGAATGCCTCTGCCGCCGCTGAGCCTGCGATCTCGCGTCGGCGCGCGGCCGAGCGCGATACGGGAGCCGAGAAGGAGAGCTTCGTCCTGCCGCAGGAGGAGGCTGCGCCTGAGGCTGCCGCGCCTGCGCGGGAGAGCGCGCGGGAGACGGGGCGGGACAGCGCCGAGGCGCAACGCTCAGCCGATGAGCCGGTGACCACGGCAGCGGAGAAGCGGTCCGACACGGCCGCCAAGCCCGCGGCCGAGCAGGCAGCGTCGGAGGCATCGGCCACCGAGACGGTCAAGCCAGCCGGCAAACCCGCCTCGACGGTGACCGCGCCTGGCGCTCAGCCGGCAACGCCCACCCCCGATGTCGGGGCGCTCGTCAGCATCGCGATCGCCACGCAGGCCGAGGGCCAGCCCGCACAGGCGGGCAAGGCTGCAGAATCGGCGGGTGACAAGCCCGATTCGCAGAAGGTCGAGGGAGAGGCGGGTGCGGCTGCCGCGGAGCCGAAAGCCGAAGCCGAAGCCGCGGTCATCGTTCCCGTGACCCAGCCGGTTGTTTTCATTACGCCGGGACCGGTCCCGACGCTGCCGGTCGAGCCGGCGACTGCCGCTGCCGAGGCGGCCGGGGAAGGCGATCTTTTGTCCGGAAAGGCCGGGACGGCCGCCGCTCAAGCGGCGCTGACCGTCATGGCGGCACGCGAGACCCTGCCCGCGGCGGCTTCGGAAACGACGGTGCCGGGCCAGGAGATGGTAGGCGCCGCGGCCTCGCCAGCGCCGAAGAAGGGGCTGCCCGTCGCGACCTCCGAGGCGTCGGCGTTGCCGATCGATGACGGCCAGGTCGCGACGCCCGAAACGGTGGCGGCCGGCACCGAGAAGGCTGTGCCGATCCAGGGCCAGACACAGAGCCAGGCCCCTGCACAGGCTTCAGCCCCAGCCGATCTGAAGCCGATCGAGGCGCTCCAGCAGGCATTGAACCCGATCGATGTCTCGGCGCTGGGGCAGCAGGGAAGCGCCCGACCGGAACCGCTGCGCATCCTGACGACCCCGGACCAGATCGCGGCTCAGACGACTCTCGCCACGCCAACTCAGACCGCCGCAGGCGGCCCGCCGACGCCGCTCCATGTGCTGCCGATCGAGATCGGATTGCGGGCCCTTGCCGGCGCACGCCAGTTCGACATCAGGCTCGACCCCGGCGAACTGGGGCGGGTCGACGTCAACCTGTCGATCTCCGACAGCGGTGAAGTCAGCGCCAAGATGGTCGTCGATCGTGTCGAGACGCTGCACCTGCTGCAGCGGGACGCGCGCACGCTCGAACGCGCCTTCGAGCAGGCCGGGCTGAAGCCGTCCGATGCCGGCGTCGACATCACCCTTCGCGATCCGTCAGACCAGTCCGGTTTCCGCCAGAACCGGCAGCAGGACGAGGCGCCGCAGCGTGCGCGCGTCCTCGCCGCTGGAGCCGAGATGACTGACGACAAACCCATTATCGCGCAGCCCGCGCCCGTTCGCCGCTTCGTGCGGCTCGGCGGCGTGGATATGAGCGTCTGATCAGAGGAGGAGCGCCATGACCGTCTCCAACACCAGCAGCAGCACATCGACGACCACCAATACCAGCACGGTGACGGGCGGAACGTCGATCGCCAATAACTTCGACCAGTTCCTGACGCTGCTGACGACGCAGCTCAAGAACCAGTCGCCGCTCGACCCGCTCGACACCAATCAGTTCACGGCCCAGCTCGTGCAGTTCGCCGGCGTGGAGCAGCAGCTCAAGACCAACGAGACCCTGACCTCGCTGCTCAGCCTGAACTCGGCAAACACGGCGATCAACGCGGTGAACTTCGTCGGGACCGAGATCGAGGCCACTGGTGCCACGACTCAGCTCGCCGACAACAAGGCGGAATGGAAGATCGACATGCCGCGGACGGGCACCGCGATCATCGCGATCAAGGATGCCAATGGTAGCACCGTCCAGACCGTGACGAAGACACTCGATTCCGGCAGCCAAGCCTTCACCTGGGACGGCACGACCTCCACGGGATCCAAGGCGGCGGACGGTCAGTACACCATCTCGATCGAGGCCAGGGACTCCAGCGGCGCGGTCGTGACACCGACAACGACCATCAGCGGCATGGTCGACGGGGTCGACTTCAGCGGCGGGGCGGTGGTGCTCAAGATCGGCGACCTCTCGGTGCCGGTCGAGCAGATCAAGAGCGTCGTCCGCAAGTGATCGCGTCGTGGGCGCCGTGCAGTCCTGCCCGTGAGTGGGCTTCGGAGGAGATGCAGAAAGCCAGCGTCTTCGCCTTAGGCAATTTTTAAAGCCGCAGGCCTATGCTCAGCACAAGTAGCTCTGTTGAGTTGTGTGAGTGTACCATGACCGAGCCTTTGCGACCACGGGTGAAGTACGTGATCGGACCGGACGGAAGTCCGTTGACGATCGCCGATTTGCCGCCGATGAACACGCGCCGCTGGGTAATCCGGCGCAAGGCAGAGGTCGTCGCCGCCGTACGCGGCGGCCTGCTCAGCCTGGAAGAGGCCTGCCAGCGCTACACGCTGACAGTCGATGAATTCCTGAGCTGGCAGATGTCGATCGACCAGCATGGGCTCGCCGGGCTGAGAACGACACGCATCCAGCACTACCGCCAGTAAGCGGTTCATCTAGCGCTGAATTTTTCAAGGCGCCGGTCCTTCGGGATCGGCGCCTTTTCGTCGTTTCGAGGCCGTGGCGGCCGTGTCCCGGGGAGCCCGGCGAGACAATCTTTAACGCCGGCCCGGCAAAAATTAACCAGACGCTAACCATGCACCGGGAAAAACTTGCCTAGTGCGCCGCTTCCATTCCCGGCCACGACGGCTTTGTGAAACGGATAGCGGTGTGAGCGGCATCGTCCAACAGTTCCAGCGGTTCGGAGCGGCGCGCCTGGCGGCCATGCTCGCGGTGACGCTCGCGCTCGTCGGCTTCTTCGCCTTCGTCATGCTGAGGATGTCCCAGCCGGCGATGAGCGTGTTGTTCTCGGATCTGTCGCAGCAGGACGTCAGCGCGATCCTCAAGGAACTCGACACGCGCAACATCAAATATGAGCTGCGCAGCGACGGCCAGACCGTACTTGTCGCAAAGGCGGACGTCCCGCGCCTGCGCCTTGACCTCGCCAGCAAGGGCATACCGGCCGGGGGCGGCGTCGGCTACGAGATCTTCGACAAGGGCGATGCCTTCTCCTCGACCAGCTTCGTGCAGAACATCAACCATCTGCGCGCACTCGAGGGCGAGCTGTCCCGGACGATCCGGTCGATCAGCCGCGTCCAGGCGGCGCGGGTCCATCTCGTCATCCCGGAGAAGCGTCTGTTCGAGCGCGACCGCGAGCCGCCGCGTGCCTCGATCGCGCTGAAGCTCGCCGGCGAGCTCGATGCGGCGCAGGTGCGGGCCGTTCGTCACCTGGTCTCCTCGGCGGTGGACGGGCTGAAACCCGAGCGGGTCTCGATCGTCGATGAGCGCGGCCGGCTGCTGGCCGACGGCGCCCAGACCGACAATGGCCTCGCCGGCCTCGGCATCGAGGAGCGGCAGGTCGGCATCGAGAAGCGCTTGAAGCTCCAGATCGAGGACATCGTCGCCAGCATCGTCGGCCATGGCCGGGCCCGGGTGCAGGTTTCGGCGGCGCTGGACAGCAACCGGATCGAGAGCCGCTCCGAGACCTTCGATCCCGAGAGCCGGGTGGTGCGTTCGAGCCAGAACCGCACCGAGGCCTCGACGACGTCGGAGAATGGCGGCCCCGTTACCGTCGGCAACGAGCTGCCGGGCGCCCAGCAGGGCCAGGGCGGCACGCCGGCGCCCAAGGACGCCTCGCAGAAGAACGAGGAAGTGGTCAACTACGAGATCTCGCGCACGACCCGCACCGAGGTGCTGGAAGGCGGCCGGGTCAAGCGGCTGTCGGTCGCCGTGCTGGTCGACGGCACCTATACGCGCAGCCCGAACGGCGAGGTCTCCTATCAGCCCCGCAGCAACGAGGATCTCGAGCGCATCGGGCAGCTGGTCCGCACGGCGGTAGGCTTCGACGACGGGCGTGGTGACAAGATCGAGGTCGTCAACCTCCGCTTTGCCGAGGCGCCGCCGGCGCTGACCGATCTGGTCGAGCAGAGTCTGATGCAGCAGCTGCTCTCCTTCACCAAGGAAGATCTCGTCCGCTTCGCGGAACTGGGAGTCATCTCCCTGCTGACATTGATCGTGCTGATGGTCGTCGTGCGGCCGCTGCTTAAGCAGGTACTGGCGCCCGAGGCCGGCGTCGGCAGGGCCCTGCCGGCCTTCATGCGCAATGGCGTGCTGGTGACATCGGAGGAGACGACCGGCGATCCGGCCGGATCGCAGGCGCTCGCCACGGTGTCCGAGGGCATGCCGCTCGACGTCGATGCGCCGTCCGAACGCATGCTTGCCGTCGCCCAGATCAAGGGCCAGCTCAAGGCGCAGTCGGTCGAGAAGATCGGTCAGATGGTCGCGCAGAATCCGGCTGACAGCATTGCGGTGCTGCGCACCTGGATCCACGAAAAAGCCGCGGCATGACGGGGCTCTGAAGCATGGCCGAACCACGTTCCATCGCCACGCGAAACTCGGGCGGCCGCGACGTCGGGACGATCGAGGGCGGCGGCATCGGCGTCACCGACATCGCGACGATGACGGGTCCGCAGCGCGCTGCGGTCATCCTCCTGGTCCTGGGCGAGGAGCACGGCCGCGCGATCTGGTCGGATTTCGACGACGAAGAGATCCGCATCATCACCCGCGCCATGGCCGAACTGGGCACGGTCGACTCCGACGACGTCGAGAGGCTGATGCTCGACTTCGTCGGAAAGCTGTCGAGCGCCGGCGCCGTGACCGGCTCCTTCGACAGGACGATCTCGCTGCTCGAGAAGATCCTGCCCGGCGATCAGGTCGCGATGATCATGGAGGAAATCCGTGGTCCGGCCGGGCGGAACATGTGGCAGAAGCTCGGCAACATCGATGCCATCGTGCTCGCCAATTTCCTGAAGAACGAATATCCGCAGACCATCGCGGTCATCCTGTCGAAGATCCGGGCGGAACATGCGGCGAACGTTTTGCGCAACCTGCCGAACGATCTCTCGATCGAGGTTGTCGGCCGGATGCTGCGGCTGGAATCGGTGCAGAAGGAAGCCCTCGACCACATCGAGAACACGCTGCGTACCGAGTTCGTCGCGACGCTGACCCAGACGCGCCGCCGCGACCCGCACGAGATGATGGCCGAGATCTTCAACGGCTTCGATCGTCAGACCGAGATGCGCTTCCTGTCGGCGCTCGACGTTTCCAACCAGGAATCGGCCTCGCGCATCCGCGCGCTGATGTTCACCTTCGAGGATCTGGGCAAGCTCGATCCCGCCGGGCTGCAGACGCTGATGGGGCAGGTCGACAAGGATACCCTGGCGCGCGCGCTCAAGGGCGCCAGCGAGACGATGCGGAACTTCTTCTTCAGCGCGATGTCGCAGCGCGCCGTCAAGAACATGCAGGACGACATGCAGAGCCTCGGGCCACTGCGCCTCAAGGAGGTCGACGAGGCGCAGACCAAGCTGGTCACCTTGACCAAGGACCTGGCGGACAAGGGCCAGATCGTCCTGTCCAAGGGCAATGCGGAAGACGAACTGGTCTATTGATGATGAGCAGTGCCAAGAAATTCACATTCGGCACCGATTTCCGCGAAGGCGGACGGCGTGCGGCGGGCGAGGCGGATATCGCCGCCGCGCGGGCCGAAGGTGTCATTGCCGGCCGCGAGCAAGGACGCCGCGAAGCCGAAAGCCAGATCAACAGCCTGATCGCCCAACTGGCGCGCGCGGCCGAGCGCCTGATCGCGCAGGAAGCGGCCCATGCCGGGGAGGTCGAAGCCCAGGCGGCCTACGTCGCCATCGTCGCTGCGAAAGCCCTGGCTGGCGCGGCCCTGACGGAGCGGCCGCTGGCGGCGCTGGAGAACGGATTACGGGAGTGCCTGTCGCATGCCCGCCACGCGCCGCATCTCGTGATGCGGGTGAATGACGGCGCCGTCGAGGCGGCCGAAGGGCTGGTCAAGCGCCTGGCCCAGGAAATGGGCTTCGCGGGCCGCCTCGTCGTGCTGGGCGACCCTGGCATCGCGCCGGGCGACGGGCGCCTCGAATGGGCCGATGGCGGCTTCGTCATCGAGTCGGAACAGCTGGCGCGGCTGGTGGATCAGGCGGTCGCGAACGCCTTCCCCGGCTTCCGTGCCCCTCAGAATAGGGACGACAGATGAGCCCGGACAACGACCTCAACCTGCCACCGCTGAACCCGGCCGACCTGTCCTTCGACAACAACGACATGTCGGTGGCGCGCTCGGGACCGATCCCGGTGAAGACGGCCGAGGACCTTGAGCAGGTCTTCGACGTGCCGGTCAACGTCTCCGCCGTCCTCGGCTCCTCGAAGATCGCGATCGGCGATCTGCTCCAGATCGTGCCCGGCGCCGTGCTGGAACTCGACCGGCGCGTCGGCGAGGCGATCGACATCTTCGTCAACGAGCGCCTGGTCGCGCGTGGCGAGGTCGTCGTCGTCGAGGAACGGCTCGGCGTCACCATGACCGAAATCATCAAGGCCGACCGGTGATCACCGGCCGACCCGACACGCATTTTCGCAGAAAGGCCTGAGCCATGCGCCTCATCATCGCCGGCGGTCTCAAGGGACAGATCATCGCCGCGGCCAAGATCGCGATGTCGCACGGAGCGGCGGTGACGCATACGGAAGGGCTCGATCAGACGCTCGCGGTGCTGCGTGCCAAGGGCGCCGATCTGCTGATGATCGATGTCGTGCAGCCGGTTGCGGCCTATGTCGCGGCGCTGGAAGCCGAACGTATCCGCACGCCGATCGTGGCCTGCGGCACCTCGACCGATGCGCGCGCCGCGGTTGCCGCGATTCAGGCCGGTGCGCGCGAATACGTGCCGCTGCCGCCCGATCCGGAGCTGATTGCCGCCGTGCTCGAGGCGGTCGCCGCCGACCAGTCGAGCCTGATCTGGAAGGATCCGGCGATGGAGCGGGTCGTCCAGCTGGCCTCGCAGATCGCCCGCTCGGACGCGCCGGTTCTGGTCACCGGCGAGAGCGGCACCGGCAAGGAGGTGATCGCGCGCTACCTGCACCAGAAGTCGCTGCGCAAGGACAAGCCCTTCGTGGCCGTGAACTGCGCTGCCATTCCCGACAACCTGCTCGAATCCGAGCTGTTCGGCCATGAGAAGGGCGCCTTCACCGGCGCCATCGCGCGCCGCATCGGCAAGTTCGAGGAGGCCAATGGCGGCACGCTGCTGCTGGACGAAATCTCGGAGATGGATGTCCGCCTGCAGGCCAAGCTGCTGCGCGCCCTGCAGGAACGCATGATCGATCGCGTCGGCGGCACCCAGGCGGTGAAGGTCGACCTGCGCATCATCGCCACCTCGAACCGCAATCTCGGCGATGCCGTGCGCGAGGGCTCGTTCCGAGAGGACCTGTTCTACCGCCTAAACGTCGTGCATCTGCGCTTGCCGGCACTGCGCGAGCGGCCGGGCGACATCCTGGCGCTGACCGATCACTTCGCCCGCAAATATGCCGAGCTCAACGGCATGCCGCTGCGTCCCGTCGCTGCGGACGCCCGCAAGCTTTTGCTCGCGAATGCCTGGCGCGGCAATGTCCGCGAGCTGGAGAACACGATCCACCGGGCGGTGCTTTTGGCCAAGGGCACTGAAATCGGGGCGGATGCGGTCATGACGCCCGAGGGCGAGACGCTCGGCCCTGCGGCCGGCCGCGACACCGCCGCACGCGCGGCGCAGACGGCAGAGGCCGTGACACGCTCGCTCGTCGGCCACACGGTTGCCGATGTCGAGCGCGAGCTCATCCTCGACACGCTCGACCACTGCCTCGGCAACCGCACCCATGCGGCCAAGATTCTAGGGATTTCGATCCGGACGCTGCGCAACAAGCTCAGCGAATACACCTCTGCCGGCATACCGGTGGCAGAACCCGGCCAGGCGCGCGTCAACGCGCTCTGACCTCAACCCGTTGTCCCGCATCCGGCTGGCCAGCAAGCTGCGGCCAGCCGAGCTGCTGGCGGCTCAATAATAGTAGCGCCGACGATAATAGCGCGGACGATAATAGACGCGTGGACGATAGTAGACCCGCGGGCGGTAGTAGTAGCGCGGGCGGGCATAATAGCGCGGCCGGCGATAATAATAATACTGGCTGAACTCAGCGTCGGTCTCGTCGAGGGCGTCCTTGACCTCGGCCGTCACGGCCTCGTCGTCGTGCGCGGGCGTAGCATCCGGCACTGGCGCGGGCATTGGCGCAGGCTTGGGCTGCGCGGCTTCCGCGACCGCGACGCCGCCAATGCTGGCAGCGGCCATGCCGCCGATCAGGGTCATGATGAATGATCGTCTATCCAAGGCATCCTCCGAAGCTGTCGTTCTCCGCATCTTCCATTGTCTTCATAGAGCGAAAACATGGGCGAGGGGTAATGCATTTGGATGACGCATTGTTCCCTGCGAATGATTCCCGCTCATAGGACCGGGCATGATGTTTCCCGTTCGTGATGCGCGCGGCTGGGCATCCGATGTCCTGCTAGTTTGCGGGCTCGTCGACCGCGTTCAGGGGGCGCGCGACACTTTCCAGCGGCTTGCGTTCGGCCCTGACGGCGTAGCAGGCTGCGATCAGCGCCGCGGCCAACATCAAGACGGCGCCGAACAGATAACCGGCGAAGACGCTGCCGCGCGAGCCCGTGTCGATCAGGATGCCGAAGAGCCAGGGGCCGGCCACACCGCCCGCGCCCGTACCGACGGCGTAGAAGGCCGCGATCGCGAGCGCGCGCATCTCGACCGGGAAGGTTTCGCTCACCGTGAGATAGGCCGAGCTCGCCGCCGCCGAGGCGAAGAAGAAGACGATGCTCCAGCACAGGGTGAGTTGCTGCGCCGTCAGGAGGTCCCGCCAGAACAGATAGCCCGTGCCGGTCAGCAGCAGGCCCGACAGCGCGTAGGTCGCGGCGATCATCGTCCGGCGCCCGACCGTATCGAAGAGGCGGCCAAGGATGAGCGGGCCGAGGAAGTTGCCGGCGGCGAAGGGCAGGATGAACCAGCCGATGGCCTGTGACGGAACCTGATAGAAGTCGGTCAGGATCAGGGCGTAGGTGAAGAAGATCGCGTTGTAGAAGAAGGCCTGCGACACCATCAGGGCGAGGCCTACGAGCGCGCGCTGGCGGTGGACCACAAAGAGCGCGTGGAAGACCTCGCCGAGCGGTGTCGAGGAACGCGGGCGCAGATGCGTCAGTGCCAGCTTCTCGCCGGCGTTCCAGGTCACGCCGGCACGCGCCTCGATCGAGGCGACGATGGCGGCCGCCTCGTCGGCGCGGCCATGGCTGATCAGCCAGCGCGGGCTTTCGGGTATCCATTGCCGCAGGATCAGGATGCCGAGCCCAAGCGCGGAGCCGATGAAGAAGGCGAGACGCCAGCCGATTTCGGGGTCGATGACGGCCGGGTTCAAGAGCACGATCGCGCCGACGGCGCCGAGCGCCGCGCCGACCCAGAACGAGCCGTTGATGACGAGGTCGACCCAGCCGCGCACGCGGGCCGGAACCAGTTCCTGGATCGTCGAATTGATCGCGGTGTATTCGCCGCCGATGCCCATGCCGGTGAAAAACCGGAAGATGATGAAGCTCCAGAAATTCCAGGAGAAGGCCGTTGCGGCCGTGGCCGCGAGATAGACCAGGACGGTGATGGTGAAGAGCTTCTTGCGGCCGAGGCGATCGGTCAGCCAGCCGAAGAACAACGCGCCGAGGACGGCGCCGGCGATGTAGGCGGCGCCCGCCATGCCGATCTCGGTGTTGGTGAAGCGAAGTGCCGGACTTTCCTTCAATGCCCCGGACACCGAGCCCGCGAGCGTGACCTCGAGGCCGTCGAGAATCCAGGTGACGCCGAGGGCGACGACGACGAGCGTGTGGAAGCGCGACCAGGGCAGCCGGTCGAGCCGGGCCGGGACATCAGTGGCGATCGTGCGTGGCGAGTCCGTTGCAAGCGCTGTCATGCCGGCGTCCTCCCGATGTGCGGGCCTCTGCCTCAGGCCGCTGGCCTCGCTGGCGAAAGGGCGACGCCGGGCCGGCGCCGCCTCGTGATCGAAACCGCCTCAGCGGATGTAGTAGACCCGGCCGTTCCTCACGACTCGGCGCGGACGGCGGTAGACGTGCCGGTGGACCGGCGGGCGATGATGGCGGGGGCGGTGGGGATGGTGGGGGTGATGGCGCGGTCCACGATGGTGCCCGCGATGCTGGCTGAACTCGGCTTCGGCCTGGTCGAGGCTGGCCTTGGTCGTGGCGTCGATCTCAGCGTCGGTCGGAGCCGCCGGTGCAACCTCAGTCTTGGGCGAGGCAGCCTGCGCAATCGCGATGCCGCCGAGGCTCGCAGCGGCAAGACCGCCGAAAAGACTCACTACAAAAGAACGTCTATCCAAGTCTTTCTCCAATAATTCCGGATCGGCCAAATCAAACTTTCCGACCCGCGCCAAGTAGGTCCAGAGATTGAGGCCGTAACGGGGCAGTTCGATAACGGTCCGTTCAGGGAAAGGTTCCCGAGGCCGTTTTTCCGGCCGTCTTAACCACTCGTTCACCATATGCCCGGCAAGAATTGCCGGGTTGTGCGCCCTCCGGCGCAGGGAGCGGGCTGGTCGATGAGCGATGTGACGGCGGGGACGGGCGGTGGCTTCGATTTGAGCCGCGGCGCGATGAACAAGCTGTTCAATCGGCCCGACCTGTTCCTGGCGATCGGCGTCATGGGCATCCTCGTGGTGCTCATCTTCCCGCTGCCGGCCCTGCTGCTCGACCTGCTTCTGGCGCTCTCGATCATCCTGTCGGTGCTGGTCCTGATGACGGCGCTGTTCATCGAGGAGCCACTCGAGTTCTCCGCCTTCCCGACCGTGCTGCTGATCGTCACCATGTTCCGGCTGGCGCTGAACCTGGCCTCGACGCGACTGATCCTGGCGCATGGCCATGAGGGCGCCTCGGCGGCAGGCCACGTCATCGAGGCCTTCGCCAACTTCGTGATGAGCGGCAATTTCGTGATCGGGGTGATCGTATTCACCATCCTGATCATCGTGAATTTCGTCGTCATCACCAAGGGTTCGGGGCGCATCGCCGAGGTCGCGGCGCGCTTCGCCCTCGACGCCATGCCCGGCAAGCAGATGGCGATCGACGCCGATCTCGGGGCGGGGCTGATCGACCAAGAGGTCGCCAAGGTCCGACGCAAGGCGCTGGAGGACGAGGCGAACTTTTTCGGTTCGATGGACGGTGCCTCGAAATTCGTGCGCGGCGATGCGATTGCCGGCCTGCTGATCACCTTCATCAACGTGCTCGGCGGCATCATCATCGGCGTTGCGCAGCAGGGCATGAGCTTTGGCGCAGCTGCCCACAACTACACGCAGCTCACGGTCGGCGACGGACTCGTCAGCCAGATTCCGGCGCTGATCGTCTCGACGGCGGCGGGCCTGCTCGTGTCCAAGTCGGGCGTGCGCGGTGCCGCCGACAAGGCGCTGGGCAAGCAGCTTTCCGGCTATCCGAAGGCGCTCGGCATGTCGGCGGCGGTGATGCTGCTGATCGCGGTGCTGCCCGGCATCCCGATGCTGCCGTTCCTCACGCTGGCCGGCGGTTCGGCTTGGCTCGCGTGGCATTTCGGCAAGCTGGCCAAGGCCAGGGAGGCCGAGGCCTCGATGGCCGCGCCGGATGGCACGCCGCTGCAGGCTGATGGCACGCCGAAGGAGGAGACCCTCAACGACCTGCTCAAGCTCGACGAGCTCAAGATCGAGATCGGCTACGGCCTGCTGCCGCTGGTCAACTCGGCCGGCGGGCAGGACCGCCTGACCGACCAGGTGCGGGCGCTGCGCCGGCAGCTTGCCGCCGAGCTCGGCTTCGTCATGCCGGCGGTGCGCATCGTCGACAACGTCCAGCTCGAGGCGAACCACTACTATATCAAGATCAAGGAGATCGATGCGGGCCACGGCATCGTCTATGCCGGCCAGTACATGGCGATGGATCCGATGGGCGGCAGCGTCAATCTGCCGGGCCATAACGTGCTGGAGCCGACCTTCGGCCTGCCCGCGACCTGGATAGACGGCGCGCTTCAGGACGAGGCGCAGCTGCGCGGCTTCACGGTGGTCGATGCGGCGACGGTGATCTCGACGCATCTGACCGAGGTGCTGAAGTCGCACATGCCTGAACTGCTTTCGCATGGCGAGGTCCAGAAGCTTCTGCGCGAGCTGCCCAAGGACCATGCCGACCTCGTCAAGGAGATCGTGCCGAGCCAGATCTCGACCACCGGCATCCAGCGCGTTCTGCAACTCCTCCTGTCCGAGCGCATCTCGATCCGCGATCTCGCCACCATCGTCGAGGGCATCGCGGAGGTCGCCGGTGGCATCAAGAACCCGCGCGACATCGCCGAGCATGTCCGCATGCGGCTCGCCCGCCAGATCTGCGCCCAGTTCTCGAACATGCAGGGGCTTCTGCCGATCATCACGCTCTCGCCGGCCTGGGAAAGCGTCTTCGCCGAATCGATCATCGGCCAGGGCGAGGAACGTCATCTCGCCATGCAGCCGTCGCGGCTGCAGGAATTCGTGCATCACGTCCGCGAGAAGTTCGAGGATGCGGCCCGCATCGGCGAGATGCCGGCCCTCGTCACCTCCGGCATGGCGCGCCCCTTCGTGCGCCAGATCATCGAGCGCTTCCGGCGCGAGACGCCGGTGCTGTCGCAGGCCGAAATCCACCCGCGCGTGCGTCTGAAGACGGTGGGGACGGTCTGAGCCGGTTCAGCGCCTGACGACGACGACCAGGTAGCGAACGGGCTCGTCGCTTGCATTGGTGAAGACGCAATCGCTCGGCGGGCCGAGCTCCAGGCAGTCGCCCGGCCCGAGCCGCATGCTGGCTCCTCCCTCGATGAAATCGAGCGTGCCTGCGAGAATCCAGATCTGCTGCCGGATGAAGGCGTAAGCGCTGGCGGGATAGCCGATGCGCCCGCCCGGCGGCAGCTCCGCCTCGACCAGTTCGATGCCCGCAGTGCCGGCTGGTGAGATCGCGCGGCGCGTGAAGCCTGTCTCCGGATCGCGCCAGGTCGGCTGCTCGTCGCGGCGGCGCAGGCGCCCGGCGTCCTCCGTCTCCGTGCGCGCCAGCAGGCTCGATAACGTCAACCCGAAGGCACCGGACAGCCGGCCGAGCAGGCTTGCCGTAGGGCTGGCCTCGCCTCGCTCGATCTTGCTGATCATGGCTCGCGAGACGCCGGAGCGTTCGGCGAGGTCGCTCAGGCTCCAGCTGCGCATCTCGCGCTCGATCCGTATGCGCTCGGCGAGCCTTGACGTGAGATCATCCATTATCATAGCGATGTATCTTCTATAGTGGATGATAACGAATGCAAGCCGATATGATACGACCAGCGCGCGAGCCCGACCTTCCCGCGATCCTCGCGATCTACAATGCGGTGATCGCAAGCTCGACCGCTGTCTATACCGAAACCCCTGCGACGCTCGCGGACCGTCATGACTGGCTCCAGGCCCGTAGCGAGCAGGGCTATCCGGTCCTCGTCGCCGAGGAGCGGGGCGAGGTGGTCGGATATGCCAGCTTCGGCGACTTCCGGCCCTGGCCGGGATATCGTCACACGGTCGAGCACAGCGTGCATATCCGTGACGGCCAACGCGGCAAGGGCATTGGCAGCGCGCTGGTTTCCGCCCTGTTTCCTCTTGCGGCCGAACTGGGCAAGCATGTCATGATCGCGGGCATCGACGCGGCCAATGTGGGTTCGCTGCGGATGCATGAGCGGCTCGGCTTCGAGGAGGCCGGTCGCTTCCGCGAGGTCGGACGCAAGTTCGATCGCTGGCTCGATCTCGTGATCCTGCAGCGTTTCCTGTGATGAGCGCTCTCACGGGCCCCCAGCCGACAGGTAGTCGCGTCCTTTCGCGGAACGCCCTGCTGTTCGCCGCCCTGTGCCTGGTCTGGGGGCTGACGTTCCTTCCGGTGAGGATCGCTTCGGCGCATACGTCGCCACTGCTCCTGGCCTCGGCGCGCTTCGTCATCGCCGGCGCGCTGCTGCTCGCCTGGGCCGGGCGCGACGTTACGAAGGTCCCGCCTGCGGCTTGGCCGCGGCTGATCGGCACCTCGCTGCTCGTCAATACGGCCAATTACGCCTTCCTGTTCTGGGGCGCGGCCCACGCCTCCTCCGGCCTCTCCGCAATCGTCAACATGGCGACGATCCCGATCTGGACGCTCCTCGCAAGCCGCATCATCGAGGGACAGAAGATCACCGGCCGGCGTGTGCTCGCGATCGGTTTGGGCTGCTCCGGGCTCGGCTTCCTCTTCGCGCAGCGCCTCATGGGTGCGGGCGGCGCCTCGCGCGATGCGCTGGAGGCTTGGGGGCTGGCCTCGGTTGCCTTCGGAACGCTGTGCTACTGCGTGGGGGCGGTGCTGAGCCGGAAGATCGCGGGGACGATGCCGACATTGACACTCGCGAGCTGGCAGACGGCGATCGGCGCGGTCGGCCTCGTTGCCGTCACGCTGGCGCTGGAACCGGTCGGGATGGAAGAACTCGCGGTTCTGCTGCGCTGGCCGGTCGCGCCCTCGGTGGCATTCCTGGTGGTCGCAGGTTCGCTGATCGGCTTCACGATCTACATCCGGCTGCTGCGGGACTGGGGCGCCTTCGGGGCCGGGCTCTACGCCTTCGTCAGTCCGGTGATTGCAGTCATCGCCGGCGTGCTGCTGCTCGGAGAGCCGTTCGGCCCGAGCGAGGCCGTCGGCGCGCTGCTGATGTTCGCCGCCGCAGCAATAGCGGTGCGACGCTGAACGAGCCTGTTCAGGGCGGCGGTGCGATGCGGGTGTGGCGCTTGAGCTGGTCGCGCTCGAAGGCGAGCACGACTGGCAGCGAGATCACCAGCGGTAGGATGAGATAGAACAGCCGCCAGATCAGCAGCGCGGCAAAGACCGCGGGTGCCGGAATGCCCGGCATCACCGCCAGGAAGACCGCCTCCATGACGCCGACGCCACCTGGAACCTGGCTGAGCAGCCCGGCCGAGAAGGAGAGCAGGAAGGCGCCGAGCACGATCAGGAAGCCGGGATTGCCCTGTTCGGGGAGCGCGAAATAGATGATGCCTGCCGCGCCCGCGAGCTCGAGCGGCGCCGCGAGATATTGTCGGGCGACGATGCGCAGGCGCGGATAGATGACCTCGAAGGTGCCGATGCGGAGCGGCCTGAACTTGAGCCAGGAGCCGATGGTGTAGAGCGCGACGAAGGCGAGCAGGCCCGCACCGATCAGTCGCGCCGTGCCGTCCCCGATCGTGAACCATTTCGAGAGCCGCCCGAGCGGGCGCAGGATCTCGGGTTCATAAAGGAGGACGAGACCCATCAGCAGGATCGTGCCGAAGGCGAAGGTGAAGGAACAGAGAGCGACGAGCACGGCTACCTCGCCGGCCGTCAGGCCCTTCGCCGTATAGGCGCGATAGCGCACCATGCCGCCCGAAAACACCGAGGCACCGATGTTGTGCGACAGCGCATAGGTCACGAAGGAGCAGACTGAAACATAGAACCAGGAGATGCCCTTCTCCTTGCCGAGATGGATCAGGGCGATGCGGTCGTACCAGGCGAGTGCCGCATAGGCGACGAGGGTCGCAAGCGCCGCATGCAGGAAGGCCTCGGCGGGGATGACCGCGATCTTCTGGCCAATGCGGCTGGCGACGATGCGAAGGTTGTCCCAGAGGCTGCCCTGTTCGAGCAGGGCCTCGATGGCGGCATCCGTTCCCGCTTCCGCCTTGAGCTTGTCCCAGAGCAGATCGACCGACCAGACGACCGCGACAAGCCCGATGATCGGCCAGAGATAGTCGAGATAGCGTTTCATGAGATCCGCGGGCTGCGAGGAGGCGTGAGGCAGGCAGACCCGCGAAGATCGGATGAGGATCGCGAACCTTCGCCTGTGTGCCAGCGGGCCGGGGCGAGGGCAAGCGGCGTTGCCGCCGCTTGCCTGCCGGGAGGCGCTATTTGCCGTTCTTCTTCAGCCATTCGCGCATCATCGCGATTTCCTTCTCCTGCTCGGCGATGATGCCGGTAGCGAGCTTCTTCAACTCGGGGTCCTTGCCATGGGCGAGGATGACCTTCGCCATGTCGATCGCGCCCTGGTGATGCGGGATCATGCCGCGCACGAAATCGGCGTCGGCATCGCCGGTGAAGGCGATGTCCATGTCCTTGTGCATCTTGGTGTTGGCGGCCTTGTAGGCCGTGGTCGCGGCGCTGTCGCGGCTCGTGGCGGCCGAAGCAGCATGGCCGGAATGGCCTTGGTGCTGCTGGGCAAGGGCGAGGCCGCCGAGGCTGAGTGTGCTCAGGATGGCGGCGGCGATGCCGGTTGCGAGAATGCGGTTCATTGATGTGTCCTTGAGGTTGCGAGACGATGCCGCGCCGGCTGCTCGGCCTGGCGGAGCCACTCGTCGAGATCGGTCAGTTTCAGATGATGCGTCGATCCGGACGGGATCGCGGAGGTCGCTCGGCTGGCTCCGGCGCGGCCTCGCTCATCGCCAGAACGGGGGGCGGGGACAGAAGTCGCCAGCGTGTCGGCAGGCTCTTGCCATCGAGCGCCGGGGGCCAAGCGAGCAGGCCGCAACCGAGAATGCAGCAGGAGGGCATTGTCGGGCTCTGCTTGCCGGTACTGTCGTCGCTCTCATGGCAGGGCGTCGGTGTCGCCTGACCATGCATCGCGTGCGAGCCGTCAGGCTTCGCGATGGACGGCAATGGGGCGGCCTTACCGGCATGGAAGGCGGAGGCGGCGAGCGTGGCATGCGGCAGGACGGCGAGCAGCATCACCGCCAGTGCCACGACGAGGCGCATCAGCGCCATGCGGCCCGTGCGTGATATCGAAGGATGGCTCTGCCTCGTCATGCCCTGATCTTTCCGCCGCGATCATGTCATGATCGCGGCGTGGCGCATCGCCACTTCCGTGATTCCCGATAACTGCCTGATTCCTGAAATTGACGCGATGACATCGACCCTGACCATCAGCCTGACCGGCACCACCGATCTGCCGCCCGGCAAGATCGCCGCCATCGTGACCTCGCTCGAGATGAGGGCGCAGCCGCCGGTCCGCCCCGATCCTCCCGGTGTCGACGGCTTCGCGCTGGAGCGCATCGGCGCGCCGGACCTCCCGCGCTACCTCGCCATGTATCGCCGGCTCGGCGAGCGCTGGATGTGGTTCAGCCGGCTGGTCAAACCGGCGGGGGAGGTCGAGGCGATTCTCGCCGACACCAATGTCGAGACTTTCGTGGTCCGCTACGGGAGCGCCGATGTCGGGCTGCTGGAACTGGATTTCCGGGTGTCGGGCGAGGCGGAGCTGGCCTTCTTCGGCCTCGACGAGAGCGTACTGGGCAAGGGCGCGGGGCGCTGGCTGATGAACCGGGCGCTGGCACTGGCCTGGGTCAAGCCGATCGCGCGCTTCTGGGTCCACACCTGCACGCTCGACCACCAAAGCGCGCCGGAATTCTACCAGCGCTCCGGCTTCGTGGTGTTCAAGCGCGGCGTCGAGGTCGACGACGATCCCCGGCTCGCTGGCAAGATGCGGCGCGACAGCGTCCCGCATCATCCGATCATCGAATAGCGGCGGGCGGAGGTCATGAGGCGCTTGGGCGCCTGCAAGTTCGGGCTTACAACTCGAACGGACTGCACGCTGCATTCGGCGATCCCGGCCTGCAGCAGGTCGCGGCGCAATACGTCCGGCTCTCGGTCAGGAGCCGCGGCCTGATTATGTCTACTCGCATGTGCGCACGCCGATCGTGCTTCATTGAGGAGGGGGCCAGCTTGACGCAAACCGATACCGAACTCGCCGCCATAAGGGCGATGCTGGCGGCCGGTCCCCGGCCAAGCGATCTTCCCGGTCGCCGCCAGCGGCTGGATGACCTGACGGCACGCTACGACATGCCGGAGGATGTTGTCGTCGAGCCGGTTGATGCGAATGGCGTGAAGGCGGAATGGACCACCACGCCGGCCGCCGACCCTGCGCGCGTCATCATGTTCCTGCACGGCGGCGGCTATGTTTCCGGATCGATCAAAAGCCATCGCCACATGATTGCGCAAGCCGGGCGGGAGGCGGGTGCGCGCACGCTGGCGCTCGGTTACCGCCTGGCGCCCGAACATCCCTTTCCGGCGGCGCTGGAGGATGCGCTGACAGGCTACCGGTTCTTGCTGTCGCAAGGGTTTCTGCCGGCGAACATCGTCATGGCCGGGGAGAGCGCCGGCGGCGGGCTGACGATCGCGACCCTGGTTTCATTGCGCGAAGCGGGCATGCCTCTGCCGGCCTGTGCCTGGTGCAGTTCACCTTGGACGGATCTGGCGATGTCGGGTGCCACGATCCAAACGAAGGCGGCGGTGGATCCGCTGATTCAGGGACCCTATCTGCATGAGCTCGCGGCGGCGTATCTGCAAGGCGGCGATCCGCGCCTGCCAATGGTTTCGCCGATCTACGCGGATTTGCGCGGATTGCCGCCCCTGCTGATTCAGGTCGGCTCCAACGAGACTCTGCTGGATGATGCGATCCGGCTGGCCGGTGTTGCGGCGGCAGCAGACGTGCGGACCACGCTGCAGGTTTGGCCGCACATGATCCATGGCTGGCACCTGTATTACGCACAGCTTGGCGATGGCCGCCGGGCACTGGCGGAGGTGGGGGCCTTCGTGCGCGCCACGCTTCGCCAATGACATTCCTGGTGTCGGCCCGCCGGAGGCCAAGCGCCCAATGGAAAAGCCCGCCGGAGTAATCGGCGGGCTCTCGAATGCCGAACTCTAACGACCGCTCAGGCGCGCGGGCGCAGGCCAATCGAATCCATCATCGCCTGGTCGCGGGCGGCCTCGGCGGCGCGCTCGGTGGCACGCTCGCGGTCGTCGAGGATCTCGACCTTCTTCATGTCCTCGAAGGCTTCCTGAAGCTCGGCCTTGGCCTCGTCGAGCTGGCCCTTCAGGTTGTCGGCGGACTGGCGGAGGTTGTCGCGGCGGCCGAGCGCGGCCTTGGCATAGGTCGGATAGGCGAAATGGGCCGGGTCGGAGATGCCGGCCCGCGATTCCTCGCTCTGGATCTCGCGGTCCAGATCAGTCGCCATGCGGTGAAAATCCGCGATCATCATCTCGATCTGGCTTACCCGGCGGCGCTTTTCGTCCACCTGGAAGCGTTTGAGACGCAAAAGTGTCTCTCGCGACTTCATGTCGTTTCCAACTCCTGATTACGCATTGGCCGAACGCCGACCCCTCGGCGTGCGACCGGAACTCCATACCGCGAGACAAAAAGCACAATGGGGCAAGGAGGTTGACCGTTCCTTACCAAAGAACGCCGCTTTTGATGCATGGGATGGCCGCGCGCGTGCTGCTGACGCGCGCGGACGCGGCGGTCTACTAGCTCTGCCATTGAAACCGACTCGCAGGGCTCTCCTGCGTCGCCCGTGGATTGCCTCCCTTGCCCGCCTTTCCGCGCCTTCCGGAACATGGACTGCTGATCTGCGGCCTCGTCGTCACGCGCATCATCGGCTGGGGCTCGACCTTCTACGCCCTGTCCGTGCTGGCGCGCGACATCCAGCGGGATCTCGGGCTCGACGTCACGGTGGTGTTCGGTGGCATCACGGTGCTGCTCCTGACCGGGGCCGCGCTGGCGCCTGCCGTCGGCCGGCAGCTCGACCGCGAGGGCACCCGCCGGGCGATGTGCATCGGCGCGCTGGCCTGCGCCGCGGGGCTGGCGCTTCTGGGCGTGGCGCAGGGGCCGGTGAGCTATCTTGCGGGCTGGGTCGCCATCGGGATCGGCCATGCCTTCTCGCTGGGGAATGTCGGCAGCGTCACCGTCGCTCATCTGATGGGCCCGCGCACGCGCAGGGTCATCGGGCTGATGATGCTCGCGACGGGGCTCTCGTCGGCCGTGTTCTGGCCGCTGACGGCCGTGCTGGACGCGGAATTTGGCTGGCGCGCAACCTGGTTTGCCTTCGCTGCGATGCAGATCGCCATCGTCCTGCCGATCTACGCCGCGGTCCCGCGCCACCGGCATCCGGCTACCGCGGCTGCCGCAATACCATCGCCTGTCGAGAGCGATGAGGGGCGCGTCCCACCCGCGCATCGGCGTACGGCCTTCTGGCTGGTCGCCATCGCGTTTTCGGCGAGCGGGCTGGTGTCATGGGGATTGCCGCTGCATCTGATCGAGCTGCTGCGCAACGCTGGCATCGGCGAGGCCGAGGCGGTCGGCATCGCCGCCCTCAGCGGGCCGGCGACGCTGCTGGCGCGGCTGGTCGATGCGACCGTCGGGGACAGGCTGCCCGTCGAGCGGACGGCGCTGGCAGGGTTGGTGCTCGGGCCGCTGTCTTGCTTCCTGCTGGTTCTAGCGCCGGGTTCTGCGCTCACCGCGGCGGGCTTCGTGATCTGCTTCAGCGCGGCGATGGGCGTGATTTCCGTGGCGCGAGCGACGCTGCCGCTGGCACTGTTCGGGCGCAGCGGCCTCGGCGCCATGCTCGGCCGGCTGACCGTGCCGCAGAACCTCGCCTTTGCCGCCGCGCCCTTGCTCGTCGCCGCGATGATCGAGCGGTTGGGGCGGGATCTGGCCCTGGTCAGCTCGGCGGCAATCCAGCTCGTCGGGCTGCTGGCCATGGCGGCGCTGGTGCGCCTGCTGGCCCGGCCCTGACGAGAGCGGCATCGGCCGTTCCGAAAGCCGCAGCCGGCTTTTCGAGCCGATGCCCTAGCTGTTCATGATCGCGGCGAGCCGGGCATAGCAGTCCGGCAGGCTGGTCGCGTCGTCCTTGGCCTGTTTCAGGAAGGCTTCGAGCGCGGGATTGAGGCGGATCGCTTCGTCGACCTCGGCCGAGGCGCCCTGGCGGTAGGCGCCGAGGCGAATCAGTTCCTCCATGTCGGCATAGGTCGCGAGCGTGGCGCGTGCCTTCTGGACGACCGGGTAGAAGGCCGGGTCGCTGGAGCGCGGCATTGTTCGAGAGACCGATTTCAGCACGTTGATCGCGGGATAGCGGCCACGCTCCGCGATCGAGCGCTCCATCACGATATGGCCGTCGAGGATGCCGCGGACCGCGTCGGCGACGGGCTCGTCATGGTCGCCGCCGTCGACCAGCACGGTGAAAAGCCCGGTGATGGCGCCGTCGCCGACGCCGGGGCCGGCGCGCTCGAGCAGGCGCGGCAGTTCGGCGAAGACAGTCGGCGTGTAGCCCTTGGTGGTCGGCGGCTCGCCCGCCGCGAGGCCGATCTCACGCATCGCCATGGCGAAGCGCGTCACCGAATCCATCAGGCACATCACCTGCTTGCCCTGATCGCGGAAGTACTCGGCGATCGTCAGCGTCGTCATGGCTGCCTGCTTGCGCATCAGGGCGGGCTCGTCGGAGGTCGCGACGACCACGACGGAGCGGGCTAGGCCCTGCGGTCCCAGATCGTCCTGGAGGAACTCCTGGACCTCGCGCCCGCGTTCGCCGACGAGGCCGATGACGTTGACGTCGGCGCGGGCGTAGCGCGCCAGCATCGAGAGCAGCACCGACTTGCCGACGCCGGAGCCGGCGAAGATGCCCATGCGCTGGCCCAGGCAGCAGGTCAGGAATGCATTCATGGCGCGCACGCCGAGATCGAGCGGCCGTCCAACGCGACGGCGCGAATGGGCCGGTGGCGGGTCGTTGCGGAACGTGAAGAGCTCTTCGCCTTGCGGCAGGGGCGGGCCGCCATCGACTGGCCGGCCGAGCGCATCGACAACGCGCCCGAGCCAGGCCGATGTCGGCCGGATGCCGGGCGGGGCCTTGTCCACATAGGCCGGGCAGCCGCGGCGCACGCCGTCGAGCCCGCCATAGGGCATCACAAGCGCCTTCTCGCCGGAAAACCCGATGACCTCGCAGGGAACGCGGCTGCCGGGTGCGATCTCGATCTCGATGCGGCCGCCAAGGCTCATCGCGCCGATCGGACCGGCGACCTCGACGAGCAGTCCACGCACGGCGATCACGCGGCCGTAGACCGTGACGGAGTCCAGTCCGGCGATCGTCGCGGCGAGGCCGGAAAGGCGATCATGGCCATGCGCAGCGCTGTTCATAATGGCTTCCGTAAACCTTTCATTTACCCGGGTGATTAACACTGTGTTTCGAGGCTGCGTCGCGACGCGGGGCATTTTGACCCCGTTCCACGAAGCAGCCTCCGCGAAAGAGCGATTTCGCGGGCGAATAGCGAAACGATCCGTGTCAAATTCGACTCACCTCGACAAGGATCGTCGTCTTTCTCCCAAGAAGCGCTTGCGCACGGGAATCACGGTTTGTTAACCATTGTGCCCGTAGCGTGTCGCGTGAAGTTTCATCGGGCAAGCGCCTTCCTCGCTCAGGGCCGTGCGGGTTCGGGCGAATCATTAGGTCGGCTTGCCTGCGGGCGAAATTGGGGACGTGGACATGCGGGTTCTGCTGATCGAGGACGATAGCGCGACCGCCCAGTCGATTGAGCTGATGCTCAAATCCGAGAGCTTCAACGTCTACACGACGGATCTCGGCGAAGAGGGCGTCGATCTCGGCAAGCTCTACGATTACGATATCATCCTCCTCGACCTGAACCTGCCCGACATGTCCGGTTACGAGGTGCTGCGCTCGCTCCGCGTGGCCAAGGTCAAGACGCCGATCCTGATCCTGTCGGGCCTCGCCGGCATCGAGGACAAGGTCAAGGGCCTGGGCTTCGGCGCCGACGACTACCTGACCAAGCCTTTCCACAAGGACGAGCTGGTCGCACGCATCCACGCGATCGTCCGCCGCTCCAAGGGCCATGCCCAGTCGGTCATCACGACGGGCGACCTCGTCGTCAATCTCGACACCAAGACCGTGGAAGTCGACGCCGCCCGCGTCCACCTCACCGGCAAGGAATACCAGATGCTGGAGCTGCTCTCGCTCCGCAAGGGTACGACGCTCACCAAGGAAATGTTCCTGAACCACCTCTATGGCGGCATGGACGAGCCCGAGCTGAAGATCATCGACGTCTTCATCTGCAAGCTGCGCAAGAAGCTGGCCAACGCGTCGGACGGCAAGAATTACATCGAGACGGTCTGGGGCCGCGGCTATGTGCTGCGCGAGCCGTCCGATGCCGAGGAACGCATCCCGGCCTGAGGCCGGGGCGGAACAGCCGTCATGCGGCGGTCATGTTCCGGTGCCACAAAGATCGCGGCCTGATCGTCGGATGTACACGACAGGTTGACGGGGACCCCGCCGAGAGGCGGGGTTTTTGTTTGGGCTGAGCAGGGGAGGCGGCCGCTGAGCGTCGGCGACCGCTAGTAGCGGGCACCACCCTGCGCCAGGCGGGGCTCGAGCGGCAGGGTCATGCTCGCCGCATGGGCCGAACGCCGATCGCGAAAGAGCCCGCGATGCTTGCCGTCGGGCACGATCGTCGTGGAAATCCCGATCACGGTCTCGGCTGCACCGAGGACGACCGCCCCCTCAGGCGCCAGGCGCGGCGCAATCAGGCCCAGCACCTTGGCCTTGGTCGGGACGTCGAAATAGATCAGCACGTTGCGGCAGAAGATCACGTCGAACTGGCCGAGATGGCTGTTGGGCTCGAGTAGGTTGTGCTGCTTCAGCTCGACCATCGCGCGCAGCCGTTCCGAGACCTGCCACTTGTCGCCGTTCTGGTGAAAGTGCTTCAGCAGCATTTGGATCGGCAGGCCGCGCTGAATCTCGAACTGGCTGTAGAGGCCCGTGCGAGCGCGTTCCAGCACCTCGGCCGAAATGTCGGTGCCAATGATCTGGACCTTCCAACCCGCGAGGCGGGGCGCCATCTCGTCGAGGATCATCGCCAGCGAATAAGCTTCTTGGCCGGTCGAGACCGCCGCGCACCAGATGCGCAGCGAGCGGCTCGAAGCATTCGAGGCCAGTTTCTCCGGCAGGATCGCATTGCGGAACAGGTCGAATGGTGTGTGGTCGCGGAAGAACAGCGTCTCGTTCGTCGTCATCGCCTCGACGACGGCGTTCTCGAGCGTCGCGTCGCTACCCTGGCGGAGCTGGTGGACGAGCGTCGCAAGCCCGTCGATGCCACGCCGGCGGCAGAGGATGCCCAGACGGCTCTCGGCCAGGTAGCGCTTCTCGGGGCTGAGTGAGAGGCCCGAGCGCAGATGGAGCAGCAGGCGCAGGAAGTTGAAATCGGCTTCCGTCATGCGAGCTGACCCGCACGCACGAGGCCGCGGATCGCGCCGCCGATGTCATCCAGCGGAATGACGGCGCTGGCGTGCTGTGCGCGAACGACCGACCCGGGCATGCCCCAGATCGTGCTGGAGCACTCGTCCTGGGCAATGACAGCCGCGCCGGCCCGACGCAGGGCGCCAGCGCCTTCGGTACCGTCCGCACCCATTCCGGTCAGGACGATGCCGAGCGCGGCCGGACCGAGATGGCGAGCGGCGTCGTTGAAGAGAACGTCGACTGCGGGCCGGCAGAAGCGCACGGGCGGGGCGTCGCTGATGCTGGCGGTGATGTGGCCGAGCCGACGATCGATGCCGAGATGGCGTCCGCCAGGCGCGACATAGATCGTGCCGCGGGCGAGGCGCTCGCCGTCGAAGGGTTCGCGGGCGGGAATGCCGATATAGCCGGTGATCTGCTCGGCGAACGAGGCGGTGAAGAGCGGCGGCATGTGCTGGACGACGATCGTCGTCAGGTCCTGCAGGGCATCGCCAATGTCGAAGAGCACCCTGGCCACGGCACGCGGGCCGCCGGTGGAGGCGCCGATGACGAGATAGCGGGGCACGACCGAGACGAGCTGGCGCAGGCTGGTAGGGCCCAGGGAGGTGAAGTCGACGTCGATGTCAGGTGGCAGGGCGCCCGGCCGCACGCGGGTCTGAGCGATGTTGCCGAGCTTGAGCAGGAACTCGCTGCGGAAATCGAGGGACAGTGTCAGGCCGTCGCGGCTCTCGGGCTTTGAGACGACGTCCATGGCGCCCTTGGTCATGCATTCCAGCGCGATGCGCGTGTTGCGCTCGGTCAGCGTCGTCGCCAGCAGGATGCCGGTGTGGGGGCTTTCCTTGAGGATCTGGGGCAGGGCGGTGGCGCCGTCGACGCCCGGCATGTCGAGGTCGAGCACCATCACGTCGGGCTTGAAGCGCCCCGCATGGGCGACCGCGGTCTCGCCGTCGCCGGCGACGGCCACGAGATGAAACTGTCCGCTCTCACCGAGCCAGCGAGCAAAAAGGCCGCGCACGACGACCGAGTCGTCGGCGATCACGACCGTCTTGTGCCTTTGCGCGCTTGCCGGCAGGGGGCTGCTCATACGTCACACATTCCGCTGCGCTGCCAGCCGGTCGCAGCCTTGCTGCGCCCCGCATCCGAGCCAATGCGCCACGGGGCGCTTCCGGTATTCGCTGCTGCCGCAGCCGTGATCAAAGCAGCCCGACCTGATGGAACTTGGAGGCGACGATCTCCTTGTCGAAGGGCTTCATGATGTATTCGTCGGCGCCGGCATGCATGGCCCGCGCGATATGGGCGATGTCGTTCTCCGTGGTGCAGAAGACGACCTTGGGCCGCTTTCCGCCGGGCATCTGGCGCAGTGTGCGCAGGAAATCGTAGCCGTCCATGATCGGCATGTTCCAGTCGAGCAGCACGGCGTCGGGCATCTCGCCCTTGCAGGAATCGATGGCGCGCGCGCCATCCTCTGCTTCCGTGATGCGGAACTGGAGGCCCTCAAGGATACGCCGGGCGACCTTGCGGATCACGGCGGAGTCATCGACGACGAGACAGTACTTCATGGTGAAATCTCCAGATCGGTGCGGCGACGCGTCAAGCCGCGGCAGGCAGGTCAAGTGCGAGGATGGCGTCGACGTCCAGAACAACGAGCAGGCGATCATCGAGGCGGTGCACGCCTGTGGCGAGCGCCGCCCAGCCGCGGTCCAGATGAACCGGGGGTGGTTCGAAGGTTGACTGGTCCAGTCGCATGACCTCTCCGACGGCATCGACGATCAGTGCATAGGCTTCGCCGTCATGGTCGATGCCGACGGCGACCAGTTCGGTCTTGCCTTCGCGATCTTGCCTGAGGGTGACCGGACGGCCGAGGCGCTTGCGCAGGCAGATCGCAGTGACGATGCGGCCGCGCAGATTGAGCAGGCCGATGATCTCGGACGGTGCCCGCGGCACGAGCGTGATGCGGTTGGTTATGAAGACGTCATGCACACGCCCGATCGGCAGTCCGAGCATCTGGTCGCCGATCATCACGGTGACATAGTCGAGCGATTCGAAGGTGCCGACGGGCGCCTCCGTCGCCGCGTGGCGTGCTGCCCGGGGATGCGGGGCCGACTGGTGCGGCGCATCGGTATGCTGAAAGGTCATGCCGCCTCCCTCATGCCGGGGCGGCGCTCCGCCAGTTCTCCGAGTAAGGCACGCCGGTCGAACTTGGCAACGACCTCGTCGATCCGTCCCTGGCCGGCGCGCATATGCAGATCGGGCGTTACCAATGCGGTCATGCCGATGAGACGGAGGCTGTCGCCGCCGGGAGCGTCGCGCAGCGCGGCGGCGAAGGCGAAGGCGCCCTCGATGTCGCCGTCGATGTCGAGCAGGATCGTGTTGACCGCGCCGTCGGCGAGTTGCTGGCGCGCCATTTCGAAGCCGGTGGCGACTGTGATGCGATGACCCGAGGCCTTCAGCACCGGCGTCAGCATCTCGCGCAGGAAGGTCGAGGGCTCGACGAGCAGGATCTGCGCCGTCGCTGACGGGTCGGCGCGATCGGCGGCGGCATGGCGCCAGCCGCTTTCGTGCAACGGCAGGTAATAGGCGAGGTCGATGATGTCCGTGGCGCGGCCGCGGATCATCGCGGAGCCGACGATGCCGCGGTCCTGAGCGGTGGCCATTTCGATGTCGAGCACCTCATCGACGATGTCGACGATCGCGTCGACGGCCAGCGCGGCCGTCATGTCGCCTTCGGAAATGATGACGAGTGGCTGCAGCCCTTCGCTACGCAGCCTCGTCTCGCCGATCGGAACGACCGGGACGAGGCGGTTGCGGTAGTGCAGCAAGGTGCGGCCGCTGCCCTTCTCGAATTGCCCGGCATCGACCTCTTCGAGCCGTGTCACGAGGGAGAGAGGCACGGCCCTGACACCATCGGAGCCGGTCTTGAACACCAGAACGGTGGTCTTCTCGATCGTGGGCGCCGTGGCGGCCGCATGCGTCTCGGCCTGGAAGGCATCGCCTGCCCCGGCGGCGCCGACCAAGCCTGCGATGCCGTTCGGGTCGACGATCAGCACGACCGCGCCATCGCCGAGAATCGTGTTTCCGGAGAAGATCGGGATGTGCCGAAGCTTGCTCGACATCGGCTTGACGACGATTTCCTCGGTGTGGAACACGCCGTCCACCAGGATGCCGAACTGGCGCTCGCCGATCTGCGTGACCACGATGAAACCGTCGTCCGGAGCACGTTCCTGCGTATCCATCAGCCCAGACAGCGCGATGATCGGCAAGAGGCGCCCGCGCAATCGCAGGATCGGTGCGCCGTTGATCTCCTCGATGCGGTGATCCGCGCCGGCTTTCACCCGGACGAGTTCGCGGACCACGATCTGGGGGATTGCGAAACGCTGGTCACCGACAACGACGATCAGAGCCGCCACAATAGCAAGCGTGAGCGGGATCTTGATTGTGATCGTCGTGCCAAGGCCGGGCTTGCTGACGATGTCGATTAGGCCGCCGACCGCATCGACATTGACCTTCACGACGTCCATGCCGACGCCGCGCCCCGAGATCGCGGTGATGCTCTCGGTGGTCGAGAAGCCCGGATGGAAGATGTAGCGGCTGATCTGCGCATCGGACATGCGCTCGATCTCGGCCTCGCTCGCGAGCCCCTGCTGAAGGGCCTTGCGGCGGATGCGCTCGATGTCGAGGCCGCGCCCGTCATCCGCAACCGCGATGGTGACCGAGCCACCCTCGTGATAGGCGGCGACGCGGATCGTGCCGGTCTCGGCCTTGCCCGCGGCCCGGCGCTCGGCCGGAGCTTCGATGGCATGGTCGGCGCAATTGCGGACCATGTGCATCAGCGGATCCTTGATCAGGTCGAGAATCTGCCGGTCGAGTTCGGTGTCCGCACCTTCGGTGACCAGCTCGATCCGCTTGCCGAGTTCGGCGCCGAGGTCGCGCACAATGCGCGGAAGCTTCGACCAGGCATTGCCGATGGGCTGCATGCGCGTCTTCATCACGCCGTCCTGCAGCTCGGCCGTGATCAGCGAAAGGCGCTGCAACGGTGCCTTCAGGCCTGTGTCGTCCTGCTTGCGCGAGATTTCCAGCAGCTGATTGCGCGTCAGCACGAGTTCCGAGACCATCGTCATCAGATGCTCGATGGTGTCGACATTGACCCGCAGGGTGGCAGGGCCGGTCGGCCGGGTCTCACGGGTGCCGGTGTCGTCGCCATGGTCGCCGGCGTCGGTCCGCTCGATGCGACCGTCGCGGCCTCGCTGCGGCTCCGGCGCGTTCCGGAAGACAAGGTCGAGTCCGTCCTCTGCCGGCTTGTCCGACGCAGTCCCGCCGTGGCGGGCGAGATAGGCGGCGACCGGGTCGGCAAGATCGCCCGGCGGCGGTTGCTTCTGCCCCAGCTCGGCCTTGGCATGCTCGGCCAGGTTATGGAGCTCGCGGATCAGATTCTCGTCATTGCCGGGCGGTTCCTCCCCCTTCTCGGCAAGTTCGGAGAGGATGTCCTTGAGGCGGTCAATGGTTTCCAGAATGGCGGTGACCGCGATGGCGCTCACGCTGGCGCCGTCGCGGAACTGCCCGATCACGGACTCCGCGGCATGGGTCAAGGCCTCCAGCCGGGGCAATCCAATGAAGCCGCAGGTGCCTTTGACGGTGTGGACCAGCCGGAAGATGTTGCGCAGGATGTCGCGGTTGTTCGGCTCCTGTTCGAAACGCACGAGTTCCCGATCGACCGTGTCGAGATTCTCGCCGGTTTCGGTCAGGAACTCTTGCAGCAAGTCGTCCATACGGGGGACCACCACTCAACGCGACAACACACTGCATCAAGCTAAGCAGCAGAAGGGTTTATGATCGGTTGAGATTATCGCGACGACCGCCGTTATTCGGCGGTGCGATGCGTTATGCGGCCTTGTTCGCCGTGATCGTGACGGTGTCGCCCTCGATCGCGAAGGTGATGACCATGCCGGCGGCGCGGGCGACCATCCCCGTATAGAGCGGCTGGACCGCGTGGGCGTCGATCGTCCCGGTCTCGGAGCGGCCAGCGATCAGGTCTTCGACATGGGCGGGAATGCGTGCATGCGAGCCCGTCGCGCTGATCGTGAAGCTGCCCTGCTCGCCCTCAACGGTGGCGCGCGAAACCAGCTTGCCGCCGCGCGGTACGGCCTGGGCGGCGAGGACCAGCAGGTTGAGCAGCAGCTTGACCTGGTTCTTCGGCAGCAGGGCGCGAGGTGCTTCCCAATCGAGCGAGAGCTTTTCGTCGTTGAGGAAGCCATTGGCGACATTGCCGGCATCGCCGAGATCGATCATGGCTCCGGCCGAGCCGGCTGCGCCGAAGGCGAGCCTGGCAAACTGTAGCCGGGCCGAAGCGTTGCGCGCGCTCTTCTTGATCAGTTCAAGCGCAAAGTCGCGCATCGAGGGATCGTCTTCCTCCAGCACCTCGAGCGCGTTGACAATGGCGCCGACCGGGCTGATCACGTCATGGCAGACGCGGCTGCAAAGGAGCGCTGCCAGATCGAGCGGCTCGAGCGAGATGGCGGTCATGGTTATGTCCTGGGGTCATTGCTGCGTGGCGCTCGCGGCGAACTGAGCGCCGTTTCCATGAGATATGGTGGCATCTTGGTTTTCATGTGGTTAAGCCCCATTTGACGGCCGGGCGAAGCGAAGGACACGCCAAGGTGATGAAGGCCCAGGAGCAGGTGCGCCAACAGGATCCGCTGATCAGCGACCCGCGCCTTGCCGACTGCAATGATCTGGCGCGGCGGCTGGCGGAAGCGGCGCGGCTCAGCGGGGCCGTCCTGCTGGCGATGCGCGCGGCATGCGATGTGAAGCTCAAGCCGGACGGCTCACCCGTCTGCTCGGCGGACATGGCCGCCGACCAAGCCGCCAAGCGCGAATTGGAGCGGCTCCTTCCCGGGATTCCCGTGATCAGCGAGGAGAGCGTCGCGGACGTTCCCCCTGCGCCCGTCTTCATCCTGCTCGATCCACTCGATGGCACGCGCGAGTTCCTGGCCGGAGGAGACAGCTATTGCGTTGCGATCGCCGTGATCTGCGGCGATAGGCCGGTTGCCGGCGCGATCGCTGCTCCGGCGAGTGGCCGCCTGTGGTTCGCCGGTGAGCAGGCCTTTTCCCAAGCCCTGGCTGCGGACGGCGCGACGATCGGCGATGCTCGCCGGATCGCCGTGCGCCCCCTGCCGGCGTTGGGACCGCAGACGTTGGTCAGTCGCTTCCATGGCGATCGGCTGAGCGATGGCGTCGCATCCGCGATGGGCTCCAGCGCGACGCTGCCGGTGTCGTCGGCGGTGAAATTCGGCCTGATCGCATCCGGCGAGGCCGATCTGCATGTGCGCGGTGGCCAGACGATGGAATGGGATATTGCAGCGGGCGACGTGATCCTGCGCGCCGCCGGAGGCATCGTCCTGACGCTCGACGGGCTGCTGCCGCGCTATGGCCGGACGGATCGCGGCTTCTGCAATCCGCCCTTCATCGCGGCCTCGAGCGAAGCCCTGGCGAGGCGCGCGGTCGCCGCTGCCGCGACGATCTGAGCGGGCCCTCACGCCGCGCGGTCAGCGGGCGATGCTTTGCGCGACACTGCGCCAATTGCCTTCCGCCATCTGAAGCAGGATGGCATCCTCGACGAAGCGGCGACGGTTCTCGGGTGTCCGGAACAGGAACAGCCGCGAATCGATGATGGCGAACTGGCGCGGGTCGCTATCGACGGCGCGCCCGTCGGCGACCGCCGAGGCATCGAAGCCGGCAAAGGCGGGTTCATAGACGTCGGGAGCGTCCCGGAACGCCTCCCGGTTGGCGGCCGAGACGAAGCGCCAGACCACGCCGCGATGAACGAGTTCGTAGTCGGATTGCCCGGCCACGGCGCGCTTTTCGAGCCGATAGGCGATCGGATCGTAGCCGCTCAGCGCGAGGCCCGAATGGATGTCGCGTTGCATCGATTCGCCCAGCGACGGCAATTCCGGCAATCCGGCGGGCAGCCCGGGCGTATCGGCGAAAACGGCACCGGGCAACGCAACCGCCAATGCGCTCAGCACGCATAGGGCCATGGCAAGCCGTTGCTGCCTTGTTGCAGCCTTCATCGCGGGCAAATCCTCAAAACCGTGCTGACGCCGGAACCGGAGCCCGCTCTGCAATCTTCACGGGTTGGATACACTTTCGAGGGTATCAAACTGGTTACGGAACTGGTTCGCATTTGCGCGACATCGTGTCCGGGGTCCGGATTTTCCCGGATGGCCCGGCCTCGGCGTCACTCACCCACCGTTCCGGCGCGATCGCTGCGGGCTGACGGAAGCCCGGGGATCGAAACGTCGGAGCGGACCGTCGGCGCAAGCTGGCGCCCCACCCGGAGACCGATTTCATGACGCAAACCCGCCGTGGCCTCATCAAGGGTGGTCTCGCGCTGACCGCTGCCGGCCTCTCCCAGTCGCCGCTGCCCGCGCTCGCGCAGCAATCCTATGGGCAGAGCCGGTCGTTCTCGCAGAACGAACTGGTCACCTCGGGACACCAGTTCTTCGGGAACGTCTCGCGCGGGCTTGCGCTGGTGGTCGAGGAGGCCGTCAGGCGCTGGGGCGAGCCGAACGGCTATGTCCTCGGCCAGGAGGCTTCGGGCGCCTTCGTCGGCGGGCTGCGCTTTGGCGAAGGCACGCTGTTCACCCGCAATGCCGGTGACCGCAAGGTGTTCTGGCAGGGGCCTTCGATCGGCTTCGATTTCGGTGGCGAGGGCGCACGCACGATGATGCTGGTCTATGGCTTGCCCGCAGTCGAGGCGCTCTACCAGCGCTTCGCCGGCATCGACGGCTCGGCCTACTTCGTCGGCGGCTTCGGCTTCACTGCGCTGAACGCCGAGGGCGTCACCGTCGTGCCGATCCGCACCGGCCTCGGCTGGCGCCTCGGCGTCAATCTCGGCTATCTGAAGTTCACGCCGCAGGCGACCTGGAATCCGTTCTGAGCGTCTTCGCGAGGGGCAAGGCAGAATCGCCCGAAGCTGGGATGAGCTTCCGCAACGAGAGAAGAAGAAGGCGGGCAGGCGAGAACAGATTTCCCCTTTCCGTCGCGATGTCCTAACCTGCCGTCCCCCCGGATGTGGAACCGCACGTCTTGATTGAAGCTATCATGCTCGTCACGCTCGGCTTCCTGTCGGCCAGCCTGCTTGCGCTGGCGGCCGTGCCGGCGCTGGCGCGACGGGCCGACAGGCTGGCACGCAAGCGCGCCGAAGCGGCCTTTCCGCTTTCGCTCGCCGAGATCGCCGCCGACCGCGACCATCTCCGTGCCGAGCTCGCCCTGCGTGCCCGTACGCTCGAGCAGGAGGCCGAACGCGGCTTCGCTGCCAAGGCCGGTGCGATGCAGGATCTCGGCCGAAGGGACATGAAGATCGGCGAGCTCGAAGGCGTCGTGCGCGACCGAGACGGGCGTATCGCCGGATTGGAGGACGACCTCGATCAGACGCGCGGTGAACTGGCCGGAACGCTCGCTGCACTGGCTCGCGAAGCCGCGGCCTTGGCCGAGACGGCCGCGACGCTTGACAAGAGGATCGCCGATCTGGCGAGCGTTGAAAGCACGCTCGCGGAAACGCGCTCGGCGCTGACGGGCACCAGTTCCGATCTCTCGGCCCGGGAGGGCGAGTTGGCGGCGGAGCGCGAAACCCTCGGTCGCACCCAGGCGCTTCTGGCCGAACGAGACGACGAGCTCGCGAAGCTGCGCCAGGACCATGATCAGCTCCGGGTGGCGCAGGTCGAGGACCGTACCAGGATCATGGTGCTTGAAGGCTCCGGGCGCGATCTGACCGACAGGCTGTCCGCGAAGGAGCTGGCCTTTGATTCCAGCCAGGCTGCCCTGAAGGCGATGATCGTCGATCGCGACAGCGAGCGGTTGCGGGCCGATGCGCTGGCGGCGCGAGCGGCACAGGCCGAGGCCGGGCTCGCGGCTGCGGATGCACGCGCCGTGGCGGCTGGCACCGAGGCGGCGAGAATCCAGGCGCTGCTGGCGCAGGAAACGCAAGCGCTCGGGGCGACAAGCGAAGCGAGGCAGGCGATGGAGCAGGAGTTGACGCAGGCGAAGGCGGGGCTCGAGGCAGAGCGCCGACGCGTGTCGCAGGAGGTCGCGGATCTGCGCAAGGACCTGCTGGCCCGCGAGACGCAGCTCGAGGCCGTGCATGCCGAGGTGCAGACGCTGCACGGGGCGTTGGAGGAATCGCGCGCGGAAAGAACCAGGTTGAAGCGCGAGGCCGGGCAGGCCGGCAAGGCGGCCGCTGCCGCAGCCGATCCTGAGACCCATGCCGCGCTGCGCAAGGAAATCATGGCTGTCGCCGAGCGACTGATGACGCTGCCGCCGAAGCGGGAGGCGGCCGAGTAGCGCCGCCTGCTCCCGAACGCGGCGTTCCCCGCTCGCGATCATGCTCCATCGCACTTTCTTGGCATCGGCCTTCTCCGAAATCCGCGTTCCACTTTTCGGGCCGATGCTCTAGGAAAGCGCGCGCTCATGCGTGCGCCGTCGCCGGCCGAGCGGTGCGCGCTTCCGATTCCTATCCAAGATGGCTGCCACCCCGTGACAGAACCCCGCTTCGATCTTCTCTGCATCGGCGAGCCGCTGGGCGAGTTCAACGCGACCCGGGCCGAGACCGGCGCCTTCCAGTTCGGCCATGGCGGCGACACCTCGAACTGCGCCATCGCGGCGTCCCGGCAGGGTGCGAAGGCGGCCTATCTCGGCGCGCTCGGCGACGACATGGCGGGCCGTTCGATCCGCGATCTCTGGCGCCGCGAAGGCGTCGATGACGCCCATGTCTCGACGCATCCGAGTGCGCCGACCGGGCTCTATTTCGTCGATCACGGCCCGAGCGGCCATGTCTTTTCCTATCTGCGTGCCGGCTCGGCCGCGAGCCTGGTCGGGCCGCGCGACTTCCCGCGCGACCTGATCACCTCGGCGCGCATCGTTCAGGCGTCCGGGATCAGCCAGGCGATCTCGGCTTCGGCGTGCGACGCCGTCTTCGAGGCTTTCGCGCTGGCCCGGGAGGCCGGTGTGACGACGGCTTACGACACCAACCTGCGCCTCAAGCTTTGGCCGCTGACCCGCGCGAAGGCGATCATCAACGCAGCCTGCGGCATGGCCGACATCGTGCTGCCGGGCTATGACGACGCGACCCAGCTCACCGGGCTCAGCGATGCTGACGCGATCGCTGATTTCTACCTGCGGCTGGGTGCGAAGATCGTCGCGCTGACTCTCGGCCATGAGGGCTCGCTGGTGGCGACGCCGGATCAGCGCCAGCGCCTCGTGCCGATCAAGGTCGATGCGATCGACGCCACCGGAGCCGGCGACTGCTACGACGGCGCGTTCCTCGCCGAATACATCCGCACCGGCGATGCCTTCGCGGCCGGTGCCTACGCCAATGTCGCGGCCGCGCTCTCGACGCAGGGCTTCGGCGCCGTCGCGCCGTTGCCGCGCCGTGCCGATGTCGAGGCACGCATGGTTCTCGAGGCGAAGAAGGCAGGTTGATGGGCGTTCCGATTCTCGACCAGGCGGGCAAGCTGCTCGCTCGCTATGACGTGGTGATCAGCGATGTCTGGGGTGTCGTGCATGACGGCGTCTGGGCGCTGCCCCCGGCTTGCGCCGCACTGACGGCCTTCCGCGAGCGCGGCGGCGCGGTGGTGCTGCTCTCCAACGCGCCGGCGCCGTCCGGACAGGTCGCCGAACTCCTCGACAAAAAGCGCGTGCCGCGTGGTGCCTGGGACAAGCTTGTGACCTCGGGCGACGTGACGCGCTCGCTGATTGCCGAGAGCCACCACCGCAAGGTCTTTCATATCGGCTGGCAGAGCGACCGCTCGGTCTTTGCCGGAGCCGAGATCGAGCTGGTCGGCGAAGAAGAGGCCGATCTCGTCGTCGCGACCGAGCTCAACGATTATCGCACCGAGACGCCCGAGCAGTATCGCCCGCTGCTGGAGCGGTTTGCGGCCCGAGGCGTGCCGTTCATCTGCGGCAATCCCGATCTCGTCGTCCATGTCGGGCATGACCTGCTGCCCTGTGCGGGGTCTCTGGCCGCGATCTACGAGGAACTGGGCGGCAACGTCGCTTGGGCCGGCAAGCCCTATCGCCCGGCCTATGACCTCGCGCTGGAGGCGGCGCGCACGGCACGCGGCGGCCACCCGGCCGATCCGGCCAAAGTGTTGGTGATCGGCGACGCCGTCCGCACCGATCTGGCAGGCGCCCGGCTAATGGGCTTCGACAGCCTGTTCATCGCCGGCGGCATCCACCGCGACGAGACGATCCGCGACGGAGCGGTCGACAAGGCGGGGCTGGAGAGCGTGCTCGCGGGCCTGGTGGTCAAGCCGGTCGCTGCGATGGGGGCGCTGGGGTAGGCGGCTGCGGTCGCGCTAGACCGGAGCGCCGAAGGTGCGGCTGATCCAGTAGGCCTGATAGGCGAGATGGAGCAGCACGATGCCGATCTGCAGGTTGCGCTTCTTCGACGTGCAGGCGACCAGGCACAGGGTCAGCCCGATCGGTACCTGGATCAGGTAGTCGCGGTTCAGCGCGTTGAAGTAGTCCGCTCCCTTGATGAGCGTGTCGATGATGTCGAACAGGAACGTCAGCGCGAAGAGCGCGAAGAACCAGCGCCTTCGCTTGAGGAAGAAGTCCTCGTAGCTGCCATACTCGCTAATGTTGTCGGGGAAGAGCAGCGCCGAGAGCAGATACAGAAGCACAGCATAGGTAATCAGGAACAGGAAGACGCCGAAGCTCCAGCGATCAACCCGCGACAGTGCGAATTCCCACCACCAGAACAGCACGAGTTCGATCAGGATCGACCCCACCCAGAGCAGATGCAGCGCCGATACCCGATAGCGGCCCGGATGCTGGATCAGCCCGGCGATGCCGGTGAGAAGGCGCGCCATGGCGAGGCCGATCACCATGCCCATGACGATGCGGACATGGGGGAAGAGCTCGTGAGAAACCTGCGTTTCCATTGTGGCCGGGATCACTGGATTGCTGACGCGCGGGCGTGGATTCGCGCGGGGGGTACTGGGTAACAGCTCGGCGCAGGAGCGGTCCAGACGAGCTTGCGACGAACCCTGCTTGGGCTGACCGAAGCGGTCAGCTGCGTCGCGCCCGCAACCGCTTGCCGATGTCCGCGAACAATCCGTGGAGCGGCCTGAAGACAAAACGCACCGTCGAACGGCCGGGCGGTACCTCGACGGCCCTGAACAGCACATTGGCTCGCAGCAGCGGGGCCGGAACGTCGTTCACCTCGACCTGCCACCAGCGGTGCCAGACGTCATTCAGGACGACATAGCCGCCCTGCGGCGCATCGACCTTCAGCGTGATCTCGGTGGTGCCGTAATCGGCGATGCGGACGGAAGCCGCCTGGGGCTGGGCAGCCGATGCCGGGCTTGGCGGCGAAGGCGGCACGGCGCGCTCGAGCAGCACCGTCCGGCGCGGGTCGAAGCCTTCCGGCCATTGCCCGGTCGTCAGGATCGCGTCGAAATCGGCCCTCTCGGCCTTCGGCACCAGCAGCACGCGCGGCAGGGCACGGGGGTTCTCGTAGACATAGGCGTCGGGCGTCCGGGCGATCCGGACGAGATCGCCGGGCTTGAGCGCCTTGTCGATCATTTCGGCAGGGACGCCGGTCGCGATGAAGCGCAGGCCGAGCATGTCGGCAAGCAGAGAGCGATAGCCCGGCATCAAGGCGGAGAAGGTGCGCTGGTCAGGCAAGGCGACGTGGTCACCTGCGCCTGTGGCCTTGCTGTAGAGCCCAAGCCGCAGGGGGTTGTAACCCAGCGTGTTGTCGAGCTTGTGAACGAGGCTGGCATTGGGCCAGTGGAAATCGATGCCGGCGAGCTCGATGCGGTCACGCCGGTCGGGCCCGGCGGTACGGGCGGTCTCGCGCTTCAGCAGCGCGATGGTCTCGTTGGTGCTGTCGGCGCGCAGCACGTCGAAATCCTGAGAGGGTAGGGCGGTGGACTCGCTCGGGCCGTTGTTGACGGAGAGATCGACCACCAGCGTCGCGGCGAGGATGATGGTGGCGGCCAGCCCTGCTCCGCGCAGCGCGAGCCCACGCGCGGCGACGAGGGCACCAAGGCTCAACACGGCGCAGAGCAGGGCCGTCACCAGCGGCACGATAGCCAGGGACAGGCGCCCGACCGTCCAGGCGAGCCAGACCGCCAAGGCGAGAGCGCCGGCGAAGAGCGCGATCTCGACGATGCGTTGCCAGGGGCGCGCCCGTGGGGCGGTGTCGGTCATCACGAGATGGACGAGATAGCCGCCGAGCAGGGCGACGAGCGCGCCCAGGATGAAGAGGGCATCGGCCGGGCGCCGGTAGAAGGCGACGCCGGGTAGCTCGAAGAGCAGGCGGAAGCCCGGCGTAAAGCGTCCGAGCGCATAGATCAGCACGATCAGCGCGGCCAAGCTGAGCGCCACGATCTCGCGGCGCAGCAATGCGCCGCGCACAATCCCCACGGTCAGCACCAGCCCCATCGGGATCAGGCCTAGGTAGAGCTGGCTCATATTGCGGGCGAGATAGAGATCCTGCGGGCCGAAGCGGGCTTCGAAGGCGGGGCTGGGCGCGCCCCAGAAATTGTCGAGTGGGCCGGCTGCGCCATACAGATTGGCGAAGAGGCCTGTCAGCAGGGCGGCGGGGTGCAGCGAGCCCTTGCCGGCGCCGATCAGGTCGATCGCCGGGCGGTTCGATTCCTCGGCCAGGAACGCGGTGAGCAGGATCGGCACTGTGGCGACCAGAACCGCGCCGAGTGTACCCGCGAGCAAGGGCAGGAGGCTGCTGCGCAGGGCCTGCCAGGGACTGCGCGCCATCGCGATCGCGGCGATCACGAGTCCGGCCAGGACATAGACGCCGATCAGCGCGACCTGGTCGCGGCCGAGAACCATGAATCCCGCGACGACGCCGGCCGCGAAGCCATAGGCCAGCGAGCCGCGTTCGAGCGCGCGCGCCACCAGGGCGAGCGTGACGGCGAAGTAGCCGAGGCTGAGGACCTGACCGACATGCTGAATGCGCCAGGCTGCCGCGGCTCCGAAGGCGAAAGCCAGGGCCGCGACCACGGCACCGGCGGGATGCCAGTCGCGGTCGCGGAAGATCACCACGAAGGCGAGTGCGCCCGCGAGCAAGGTGCCGAGCACGGCGCCATCTCCGAGCCTGAAGCCGGGCACCGGTTCCAGCGCTGCGATCAGGGCGAAGGGCGGCGAGAAGATAAGGGATTGCGGATCGGCAACCTGCGGGGAGCCGGAGAAGACGTAAGGCGTCCAGAACGGCGAGCGACCGCTATGCCAGGCCTCGGCGAGGAACTGGAGCTGCGGCTGGAAATGCGCCTTGGCGTCCCAGGGGATCGTGACGATGCCGGACAGCCATGGCCAGGAGAGCGCGAGCCAGGCGATGACGACGATGGCGATCACCCTGGCGAGCGGCCAGCGTGGCGCAGATCCGTGTTGCGGGTCGATGCCGTTCGACATCAGGTTGCGGTGCCTGAAGTCGCCCTGGCGATCAAGGCCTCCGGGTCAGCCAAGGGACGGGCCAGCCCGTTCGATCATCGCCTGCTCAATCTTTGGGGGCAGCCCGCGCCATCAGCGCGTCCATGTCGATGAAATGGCCGGCCCGGTCCCGCTTGGAGGCGAGATAACGGACATTGTGGACGTTCGGCCGCCCGAGGACGCGCTGGGTCGCCGCGACCTCGAGGCCCGCCGCCTTGATCGCCCCGACCTTGAGCGGGTTGTTCGTGAGGGCGGTGACGCTGTTCACGCCAAGCTGCTTCAGCATCGTCGCAGCGAAGTCGAAATGGCGCTGGTCGAGATCGAAGCCGAGGACCTCGTCGGCATCGTAGGTGTCCCAGCCCTGGCTCTGCAGCTTGTAGGCGCGCATCTTGTTGGAGATGCCGTTGCCGCGGCCTTCCTGGTCGAGATAGAGCAGGATTCCGCCCTCGTTCTCGGCCATCCACTGCACGGTTTCGCGGAGCTGGTCGCCGCAATCGCATTTCAGCGAGCCGAAGAGGTCGCCGGTCAGGCAGGCGGAATGCAGACGCACCGGCACGGCGGCCGAGAGATCGGGATTGCCGACGATGATCGCGACCTGATCGCGCAGGCCCTCGCCGCCACGGAAGACGACGAACTCCGTCTCAGGCGCTCCTTCCAGCGGCACCGGGGCACGTCCGACGATCGACAGCGTTGCGGCCTGGGCGGCGCGATAGCCGTTGACGGCGTCGATCTCGACCTCGACCAGCGGCTCGCCGTCGATGAGCTCGGCCGAGACCGGGACAATGATCGCGGCCGGCAGGACGAGCGAAAGCCGCGCCAGTTCGAGCGCGGCATCGTCGATCGCGGAAGCGGGCGCCACGGGAGCGTCGACCTTGCCGTCGATCTTGAGGGCGAGCATCTCGATGCGGGCCAGATCGAGCGTCGGCATCGCCAGGATGCCGGTCTCGGCGCGGTTCTTCCCGCTGAGCCGGCGCAGCCGGGCCGCGCTCAACGCGAGATAGGCCTTGCCGCCCGCGAGATCATCGAGGCGTCCGACCAGATCGCCCTCGGCCAACTCTGCCGAAAGTGCGAGCGCGAGATGCTCGCCCGCTCGCAGAAGCACCGGCCTGCCGGCCCGAAATTCGGAAATGGCCCGATCAACCGCTACGAGGCTCGTCTCGAGCGGGCGTCCGAAAAGGGTACGCGACTGAGGCATCGGATTGTCCGTCAGATAGGGCCTTGTCCAGGAAGGCTTCGGCCCGGCGGGAGGTTAGGCTTATACGTGCGGATCGTCGATATAGATCCGCGCTGCATCATTTTCCACCAAACGTGCTTGAGGCGAGAGCAGTTCCATCGAGCAGAAATTTCGGCGCCCTGCCGTCGAGCCATCCAGATCCGTGGGCAGGCCGTATAGGCTCGCCACCTTGAACGCGGGATGAATGTGGGCATCCATGCGTCGATCCGGCAGTCTCGCAAGCGGGAGAGGGGAATGACGCAGGATCATGACAAGGCGACGATAGCGCCGGGACATGGTGTCTACGGCTCCGCCGCCCGGCACATGCATTGGGCAACCGCCGGCGCCGTCCTCGTGATGGTGCCGCTGGGTCTTGCCATGAGCTATCGCGGCAACACGCTCGACATCTGGGATGGGCTGACCGACGCGCTCTACAGCTCGCACAAGACCCTCGGCTTCCTCGTGCTCTGGCTGGTTGCCGGCCGGCTGACCTACCGGCTGATCAAGGGCGCACCACCGGACGAGCCGACGCTGCTGTGGTGGCACAAGGCCGCGTCGCATCTGGTGCACTGGCTGCTCTACGGCCTGCTGATCGTCGTGCCGCTGCTCGGCTGGATCGGCGTCTCGCTCTACCCTTCACTGACACTGTTCGGGCTCGTCGACCTGCCGGCCCTCGCCAGCCCGAACGAGGAGCTGGCCAAGACTGTTCTGGGCGTTCACGGCAAGCTCGCCATCGCGATGGCGCTCCTGGCCTGCGGGCACATCGCCGCCGCGCTGTACCATCACTTCATTCGCAAGGACGGTGTCCTGCGCCGCATGCTGCCGGGGCTGAAATAGGCGGCGCAAACGCGGTCAGACCGGCCGCGCCCAGAGATCGAAATGGCCGATCAGGGCCGTTGTATTTCCCGCCTTCGCCGCGAGCCAGTCGCCGACGGTCGCCGGATCGACCTGCCCGGTCTCCAGCACGGCATCGGCGATGCCCTGCGCCAGGGCCTGCCTCAGCTCTCCCTGCCTGCCGTCGAGTTGCCAGGCGCTGTCGCCGGTGGAAACTGCGAAACCCGATTTGCGGAAGGCCTCCGCCATGAATTCGGTGGCGTCGGGGCCGGCTGCCGGGCCGAAGCCCTTGTCGCTGCGCTGGTGATGCTTGAACGCTGCCAGCATCGCGGCATCGGCAGGGTGCGACGGCTGCCAGGTCTCGCGCCCGTCATAGGTCAGGACGGTATAGAGCGGCAGGCGCTGGCTCGTCAGTGCCGCGACGAAGCGCTCGATCCAGCGCTTCGAGGCGAGGTCGAACAGGGCGGCGGCCGTGACCAGATCGGGCTGCCAGCCGAGAATCCATTCGAGGTCCTTGTTCAGGTCGGCCTGGCGGGTATCGACCGTGATGATGTGTTCGCCCTTGGCCAGGACCAGCTCTTCGCCCTGCTCGCGTGCTTCGTCGGCCCAGCCAGCAAGCGTCTCGCGCGTGGCTGCGAGGAGGCGGGCGTCGAGATCGACCAGCGTCCAGTGCTGTCGCGCCGGCAGGGCAGCATAGCTGCCGCGCAGGTTCGAGCCCGCGCCACAGCCGAGGTCGACCACGGTGAGCGAGGCCTTGGCCGCGAAATGCGCGCCGACGGCGGCCAGGACCTGCGGATTGCGGGCCGCATGGTCGGCCGGCTCCCGCAGAGCCAGCCATTCGGGTGAGAAACCGCCCATCAACCTACCTTTCGCCCGAGTCCGGGCAGGCAAACGCCGGCGACGATCGCCGCCGTATCTCGCCACCGCGGCAAGGTCGCCGCCGCGGCCCAGGCCGCATCCGCCTGCGCCCTGCGCCGGTCCGGCGCATCAATCAGGATCGCCAGTGCCGTGGCCAGCGCGCCGGCATCCCCCGGAGGAACTTTCAGCGCAACGTCGTCGGGCGCCGTTTCGGCCGCGGCGCCGCCCGTCGTGCAGACGATTGGCAGCCCGCGCGCCAGCGCCTCGGTCAACACCATGCCATAGCCCTCGAACAGCGAGGGCATCACGAAGAGGTCGGTGCGATCATAGGCGGCCGCAAGCGTCGTGTCGTCCACGGCCCCTGCAAGCAAGATGCGGTCCTGAAGCCCTGCGTCCGCGATCTGGCCCGCTAGAGCCCGCATGGTCTCGGGGGCGCGGTCGGTCGCTCCGACGATGGTGAGGTGCCAGTTCCTGTCGCAGAGGGACGCAAGAGCCTCGACCAGCACGTGATAGCCCTTGCGTGGCACGACAGAGCCGACGGCAAGCAGCTGCAGGGGGCCGTCATTCGGGCCGCCGGTCGCGCGCGGAGCGGGATCGACACCGGGCTGGGCGACTGTGATGCGCGCCTCCTCGACGCCGAAATCGGCGGCGAGCAGACGCTTCATCGCCGGGCTCGGCGTCACGACGGCACGGGCATAACGCAGCGCCGCGGTCTCGCGCGCCACCAGCATCTGCGCCGTTTCCGGCGCGAGCCCGGTCTCCAGCCCGAGCGGGTGATGCACGAGGGCGACGACGCGCCCGGCAAGCCCGGCGGCGATGCCCTCGGGAAAGGCGCCATAGGCCAGCCCGTCGATCAGCAGGGTGTCGTCCCAGGGCTGCGACAGGATCGCGTGGCCGGTCTGCGCGAGGTGGGCCTCGGTCGGAAAGGGAAAGGAGCCCGGCAAGGCGAGGTGCCTGGCTTCGATGCCCATTTCGCGCCACTCGGCCAGCAGCCTGCGATCGAAGGCGTAGCCGCCGGTCGGCAGGTCGATGTCGCCCGGAATCGCGAAGGCTATGGCGCTCACGCGAGCGCGCCCTCGTAGCTCGCACGGGCGAGATCGGTCTCGTGCAGCGTCACGCGGATGCGGGCAAGGCCGGCAGCGTCCTCCCCGAGTGCGCCCGACTTCGCCGCATCGGCCATAGCGTCGAAGATGTATTTGCAGAGGAATTCGGTGGTGGTCAGTACGCCCGCAAATTGCGGCAGCGCGTCGAGATTCTGGTAGTTCAGCGGCTTCAGCGTCTTGTTCAGCACGTCGAGCGCGGCGCCGATGTCGACCACGACGTTCTGGCGCGTCAGCCTCTCGCGGAAGAAGGCGACATCGACCACGAAGGTCGCGCCATGCATGTTCTGGGCTGGGCCGAAGAAGGGATCGGGCAGGGAGTGGCCGATCATGATGCGGTCGCGGACTTCGACGGAGAACATGTCAGGGCTCCTGCTGGCCGGCGGCGTCCCGGCCGGCAGATCTCGGCTGTCTTGGCCAGGATGGCCGCGACAGGTCAATAGCGCAGGGCGGCGGTCAGCCCGGGCCAGGAGGGGCTGAGGATCGCGGGAAGTCGCAGGGCCGCCTCGAAGAATGCGATCTCCTCGGTGATCAGGGCGTCGAGCCGGTCGTCCGCCAGCAGCGCCATGGCGGCCTCGGCCCGGCGGGCATGATCCCAGCGCGGGCGTCTCGAAGGCGAGATCCGGCCAACCTGGGACGACGCCAATTGGAGCCGGCGCGAATGGAACGCGCCGCCGAGGGGCGCGGCCACCGATCCCTCGCCGTACCAGCTTAGTTCGACGATACGGCCCTCGATGCCGGCGCAGGCGATCGCCGTTTCGAGGCCGGCAGCGGAAGCGCTGGCATGAAAGACGGTGTCGGCATCCGCCGGCGCGGCGTCGGGTCCGGCGAAGCCGAAGCCGAGCCGCTGCGCGAGCACCTCCCGGCCCTCGTCGATATCGACCAGAGTGACCTCTGCGCCCGGCAACCGCGCCGCCAGCCAGGCGACGAGCAGTCCGATCACCCCACCGCCGACGACGACGATCCGATCGGCCGGGCCGGAACCGGCATCCCAATGGGCGTTCAGGGCGGTTTCCATGTTGGCGGCGAGGATGGCGCGGCGGGCGGGGACGTTCCCAGGCACACGCGTCAGCCTGTCGGCCGGGGCGATGAAGCGATCCTGATGCGGATACAGGCAGAACACCGTTTCACCCCGCAGATGCGACGGCCCTGCCTCCACGACGCCGACAGCGCAGTAGCCGTATTTGATCGGGAAGGGGAAAGAGCCCTGCTGGAAGGGAGCCCGCATGCGCTCATGCTCACAGCCGGGAACACGCCCCTCGAAGACGAGTCGTTCGGTGCCGCGGCTGATGCCGCTCCAGAGCGTGCGGACGAGGCAGTCCTGCGCCCCGGGCTCGGGCAGCGTTTCCGTGTTCAGGGCGCATTCACGCGGCGCCACATACCAAAGTGCCGTCGCCGGTGTGCTTGCCATGGACGAAGATGCCGGCTTTAGCTGCTGCGCCGTGTCGTCTTGCGCCATGTCGCCGTCTCCCGTCCGCTCTGCCAGTCCACCTTGTCCAGGCCCCGCCTTGCCCAGACCGATCGCATGACAGAGACCGCCATGAACCAGCGTCCCGCTCCGACCACGTTCCAGCCGGCGGCGCAAGGCCTCGCAAATCCGGTCCCGGGAATGACACCGGCCGGGCTGCAGTCGGAAGCCGCGCTGGCAAGGCGCCGCCGGCTGGTTCTCGTCCTGAATCTTACGACGCTGGCGGCGCTCCTCTACGGGCTTGCGCAGGTGCTCGGCGCCGGCGGCTGGACTGCTGCGGATGCCGCGATCTTCATCGCCTTCCTGTTCGGCGCGCCCTGGACTGTGCTCGGCTTCTGGAACGCTGTGATCGGTCTCTGGCTGCTGCATGGGGTCAAGGACGGCATGGCGAGCGTGGCGCCCTTCGCCGCCGCTGGCGACGCGCCGACGCCGATCGCGATCCGCAGTGCGATCCTGATGACCTTGCGCAACGAGGATCCCGCCCGCGCCTTCCACCGGCTGAGGGTGGTCAAGAACAGCCTCGACGCCACAGGCGAAGGTGGCTGGTTCGATTATTTCATCCTGTCGGACAGCGACGATCCCACGGTTGCTGCCGTCGAGGAACGGCTAGCTGCGCAATGGCAGAGCGAGACCGGCGGGGGAGGGCGCATCGTCTATCGCCGCCGCATCGACAATGCCGGCTTCAAGGCCGGCAATGTCCGTGATTTCTGCGAGCGCTGGGGCGGCGATTACGAGGTCATGCTGCCGCTCGACGCCGACAGCGTGATGTCGGGCGAGGCGATCGTGAAGCTGACGCGGATGATGCAGGCCTATCCGCGGCTCGGCATCCTGCAGAGCCTGGTCGTGGGTATGCCGAGCCAATCCGCATTCGCCCGCGTGTTCCAATTCGGCATGCGCCAGGGAATGCGGCCCTACACGATGGGCTCTGCGTGGTGGATTGGCGATTGCGGGCCGTTCTGGGGCCACAATGCGATGGTCCGCATCGCGCCCTTCCGCGACGGCTGTCATCTTCCGGTGCTGTCCGGCGGGCCGCCGCTCGGTGGCGCGGTGATGAGCCATGACCAGGTCGAGGCGACGCTGATGCGCCGCGCCGGTTATGAGGTGCGCGTGCTGCCTCTGGAAATGGGAAGTTGGGAGGAGAACCCGCCGACCATGCTCGACTTCGCCAAGCGCGACCTGCGCTGGTGCCTGGGCAACTTGCAATATCTCAAGCTGCTCGACATTCCCGGCCTGCGCCCGATGAGCCGCTTCCAGCTGGTCTGGGCGATCCTGATGTTCCTCGGCCTGCCGGCCTGGACGCTCATGATCGCGCTCCTGCCGCTCAAGGTCATCGAGGATCGCGCCATCGCGGACTATCCGGCGGGATTGGCGATGGGCCTCTATCTGCTGTTCCTCGCCATGTATCTCTCGCCCAAACTCGCCGGATTCGCCGACATCCTGCTGACGAAGGGCGGTGCCACTCGTTATGGCGGGCGTCCACGTTTCATCGCCTCGGTGGTGATCGAGGTTGTCTTCGCCTTCCTGCAGGGCGCGGTGTCGAGCTTCCGCACCACGCTGTTCATGGTCGGGCTCCTGTTCGGCCGCTCGCGCATCGGCTGGAACGGGCAGGCGCGCGACGCCCGTGCCCTGTCCTTCGTCACGGCCTTCGCCGGCCTGTGGCCGCATCTTCTGTTCGCGGCCTATTTGTTCGGGACGCTGCTCGTGCTGTCGCCCGTCGTGCTGCTCTGGTCGCTGCCGCTGACAGCCGGCTATCTGCTGGCGATCCCCTTCGCGATGGCCACCGCCCTGCCGGCTCTCGGGGACTGGTTTGCGCGCTTCGGCCTCTGCGGCATTCCCGAGGATTTCGACGCGCCGGCCGAACTCGTCGCGATCCGGCAGGGGCAGGGCGCATGAACGCGGCGCTCTATCCCAAGGGCACAGCCAAGGCGCTGTCGCGCTCGCTGCGCGTCTATCACGGCGATGCCGCCCGCAATGCCGCTATGGACGCGCTCTATGGCCGCTTCCTTCGACCCGGCGAACTTGCCTTCGACATCGGGGCGCATGTCGGCGACCGCGTCTCGTCCTTCCGCCGCCTTGGTGCGCGTGTCGTCGCGCTCGAGCCGCAGCCGGGGCCGGCGCGGGTGTTGAGGTTGATCCATGGCCGCGATCCGCAGGTGACGCTGGTCGAGGCCGCCTGCGGCGACCATGACGGCTCGGTCACCCTGCGGATCAACAGCGCCAATCCTACGGTTTCGACAGCGTCGAACGCCTTCATCGGCGCGGCGCATGGTGCGGGCGGCTGGGAGGGGCAGGTCTGGGACCACGAGATCGCCGTCCGCTGCACCACACTTGATTCGCTGATCGCTCGCCATGGCCTGCCGACGCTGCTCAAGATCGACGTCGAAGGCTTCGAGGCGCATGTGCTCGCGGGGCTGACTCGGCGCGTGCCGGCGATCTCCTTCGAGTTCACGACGATCCAGCGCGATGTCGCCGAAGCCTGCCTCGCGCTGCTCGAAACGCTCGGTCCCTACCGCTTCAATGTCGCGCTCGGCGAAAGCCAACGGCTCGAGCTGGGCCAGTTCGTCAGCGCCGAGGCGATGGGCAGCTTTCTGCGCGCGCTTCCCCACGCCGCCAATTCAGGCGATGTCTATGCCATCCTCGAGAGCTGAGTTTTCATGACGAATTTCGCCGCCCATCTCCGCATCGCCCTTCTGGTCCTCGCCTGCGCCGGTTCGCCCGCCTTCGCGGCCAGCGATGTCGCCGTCGAAGTGAAGAACGAGTCGGAGCCCGTGCTCTGCGCCGAGAAGGACAATGTCACGATCAAGGCGATCTCGCCCGAGGTTCGCCGATTCCAGATCGAGGCGGCGCATCCGGCCTATATCGCAGGGCTTTTGCGCGACAATTGGGATGCGGACTGGACGGCCTGCGACATGACAGGCGACCCCGTCTTCAAGGCGCCCGTTCCGCCGCGCCGCGTCACCTTCTACGAGAGCATCGAGTACTGGCTGGTCGGCTACACCTTCCCGACCTTCTGGCGGCCGGCGGATACGACATTCAAGGTGGGCGACCGTGTCGAGAAGGGGCTTCATCTCGTCCAGCTCTGGAAGCTCGGCAAGACCGGCTCCTACGAGATGCTCGTCGTCTATCCGCAGGATGGCTACTGGCGCGTGCGGCCGCTGCCGCCGCAGCAGTTGTCGGCGACCGCCTATGGCTCGTCCTTCCTGTTCGGGCCGATCGAGCAGGATGCCGGCCGTCCGGTCGTGAACATCAAGGAGATTTCGTTCGACCCCGCCACCCTGTCCTTCAAGCTCGATTTCAAGGACGGCTCCGCCGGTACGCTCAAGCTGGATTCGGTCGATGAGAACCGCATGGTCCTCGACGCCGTGCTCGGCAAGCCGGTGAGTGGCGGCAAGGCCTTCGTCGCGCTGCGCTCGATGTATGTCACCGAGTTCAACAATGACGTGGCCCGGATCGCCGTCCGCGAGCCAGGCGCCAAGGGCTGGCGCGAGGAATTGCTGATGCCCTTCTCCGGCAGCAAGGCGACGGACATCTGGATGGGTCGCACCACCCACTCGCGCCACAACACCTCCTCGCCCGACATGGTCTTCCGGAATTTCTCGAAGGATCCGAACCCGCCCTCGAAGAAGCCGTGATCGGCGTTTCAGGGGCGTCTTCCGGTCGCTTCGCAGCTTGGCCGGATTGATGCGGCGCGGGGGCGACACGGAACGCACGACTGTCCACGACGTTGCCTCATGACGCGGGCCGCGCATCGCGCTAGCCTTGCGCTTCCTCACCAGCCTTGGGACCGTCATGCCTCGCTTCGCCGCCAATCTCTCGATGATGTTCAACGAGTGGGCCTTCCTCGACCGTTTCAAGGCGGCGTCGGATGCCGGTTTCGCGGCCGTGGAGTTCCTGTTCCCCTATGAACATCCGGCCGAGCAGGTCGGCCTGGCACTGACGGGCGGGGAGCTCGAACAGGCGTTGTTCAATCTCCCGCCGGGGGACTTCGCCAAGGGCGAGCGCGGCATCGCCGCGCTGGCGGGCCGTGAGGCCGAATTCAAGGCAGGGATCGAGACCGCTCTCGCCTACGCCCACGAGACCGGCGTGAAGCGCCTCCACATGATGGCGGGCCTGGCCGATCCGAACGATCCCGTGGCGCAGGCGACCTACCGGGCTTCGCTCGCCCATGCGGCGGATGCGCTGGCGCCGCACGGCATCGACCTGCTACTCGAGCCGATCAACGGCAAGGATATGCCGGGTTATTTTCTCAACGATTTCGACCGGGCGGCCAGCTATGTGCGCGAATCCGGCCGTTCCAATGTCCGGCTGCAGTTCGACATGTATCATTGCGAGCTGATCCACGGCGACGTCGCCGGCAAGCTGAAGGCGCTCTATCCGCTGGTCGGCCATGTCCAGATCGCCAGCGCCAATGGCCGCAACGAGCCCGACAGCACGGGCCCCGACTATCCCAGCCTGTTCGCGCTGCTGGACGAGCTCGGCTATGACGGCTTCGTAGGCTGCGAGTATCGGCCGCGCGCCGGCACGCTCGAAGGGCTCGGCTGGTTTGCGGAGTATCGCAAGCCCGACCATCACAAGCCCAACCCGCTGGATGCCGCGTGATGAGCAACTTTTCCTACCCGGTGCTGGTGGCCGATGTCGGCGGCACGAATTGCCGTCTTTCGCTGGTCGAGGACGCCGGCGCTCCGCATCAGCCGCTGGCGCGGATCGGGACCGGCAGCCATACGACGCCGGAGGCTGCGCTCGAAGCGGTTCTGGTGACATTGACTCAGCGGCCACGCTCGGCCGTGCTCGCGGTCGCCGGGCCGCTCGAAGGGCGCAGCGCCCAATTGACCAATGCGAACTGGCATTTCGACGGGCCTCTGATCGGGCGCGCGCTCGGGTTGAAGCAGGGTCTGCTGGTCAATGATTTCGAGGCGCAGGCAGCCTCGCTCGCCGTGCTCGGTCCGACCGATGTCACGACCCTTGTCGCGGGCGAGCCGGAACCGGACGGTGTGCGGCTGGTGCTGGGGCCAGGCACGGGCTTCGGTGCGGCTGCGCTGATCAAGCGGGGCCGGCGTGGGGTGTTGGTTCCGACCGAGAGTGGCCATATCGGGGTCGGGCCCGAGGATCTCACCGAGGCAAAGATTTGGCCGGCGCTGACGGCGGGACTGCCTCGCGTCACGGTCGAGGATCTGCTGAGCGGGGATGGGCTGGTGCGCTTCCATCGCGCCGTCGCCAGCGAGACCGGGATGCTGGAGCCGGATGTCAGCGCCGCGGATGTCACGACGCTGGCGCTCGACGGCGACCCGGCCGCGCTGATGGCCGTGGTCTGCTTCTGGCGGCTGCTGGCACGGGTCGCGGGTGACCTCGCGCTCGTCTTCAAGGCGACGGGAGGCGTCTACATTTCCGGCGGGATCGTGCCGCGGCTGCTGCCGCTCGCCGATCAGGCGAAGATCCAGGCGGTTTTCAGTGGGAAGCCGCCGATGGAGGACCTGGCAGCGCGCTTTTCGCTCCACGTCGTCACGGCCCATGATGGCGCCGAGCAGGGGCTGGCCGCTATCGCCGCCGCACCGGAGCGCTTCGGTCTCGATGATCCCGCGCGGCTGTGGTTCGCCTGAGAGCCAAGCCCAGCCCCTCTGAAGGCAGACCTATTTGAGGCGCCTGCCCTTCAGCGACTGGCCGACGACGCCGCCGGAGCGGCGGCGCTCGGCGCGCTTCGCCTTGATCGCGTCGGCATGTTCGGGCTGCGGATGGTAGCCGCGCTCCATGATCTCCAGCGAGTACTCCTCATAGGTCAGGCCGAGCGCCTCGGCCTTCTCCTCGCGGCGCAACGCGATGTCGCGCGGCTTCTTCCAGGCCTTGCGGTGGGCGAAGCGCCAGTCAAAAAAACGGCCGATGCTGCCGCTACTGCTCGAGGAGCGGCGCTTGCGCTCCTTCAGCGGCGGGCCGCCGTTATGGCCGATCCCGATCGGGCGGGGCTGGGGCATGGTTCGCGGACTCACGGACGCAGTGGCATCACGATACGGGCCGGGTCGCCCCTGGCAAGAGGACAAGCAAGGGGCATGCCGCGCCTGCGCGCGTGACTCCGCGACCTTGTCGGTCTATCCCGCCTGCTCCCCCTTCACGGACATGCCATGGCCCCCTTGCTCCATCTGCGCGACGTCGCGCTCACCTTCGGCGGACAGCCGCTGCTGGAGGCCGCGGAGATCGCGGTTTCCGCAGGCGAGCGCGTCTGCCTCGTCGGTCGCAACGGTTCGGGCAAGTCGACCTTGCTGAAGATCGCGGCCGGGCTGGTCGAGCCGGATTCGGCCGAACGTTTCGTCCAGCCGGGCGCGACGGTGCGCTATCTGCCGCAGGAGCCGGACTTCACGGGCTACAGGACCTCGCTCGCCTATGTCGAGGCCGGGCTCGGGCCGGGCGACGATCATTATCGTGCGCAGTATCTGGTCAGCGAGCTCGGCCTCACAGGCGAGGAGGATCCCGCGACGATGTCGGGCGGCGAAGCGCGCCGCGCGGCTCTGGCCCGCGTCCTGGCGCCGGAGCCCGATATCCTGCTGCTCGACGAGCCGACCAACCATCTCGACCTGCCCGTCATCGAATGGCTCGAGCAGGAGCTGAAATCGCTGCGCTCGGCGATGGTGCTGATCAGCCACGACCGCCGCTTCCTGACCAATCTGTCGCGCGCCACGATCTGGCTGGATCGCGGCCTGACGCGACGAACGGACCGGGGTTTCGGCGAGTTCGAAGCCTGGCGGGACGAGGTGCTGGCGCAGGAGGAACTGGAGCGCCACAAGCTCGATCGCAAGATCGCGCGCGAGGAGGACTGGCTGCGCTACGGCGTCAGCGCGCGCCGCACCCGCAACCAACGCCGTCTCGGCGAACTGCACGGGCTGCGCGAGCAGCGCCGCAATGCCCGCTTCGCCGTCGGCAGCGTCAAGCTGGAGGCCAGCGAGGCGCAGACATCGGGCAAGCTGGTGATCGAGGCTACCAACGTCGCCAAGGCCTTCGGCTCGAATGTCGTCGTCAAGGACCTGTCGATCCGTGTTGCGCGCGGCGACCGGATCGGCATCGTCGGCCCCAACGGCGCCGGCAAGACCACGCTGATTAACCTGCTGACCGGCGCACTCGAACCGGATTCCGGCACGGTGAAGCTCGGCGTCTCGCTCGAGATGGTGACGCTCGACCAGCGTCGCGAGAGCCTCGACCCGGCGACGCCGCTCGGCGATGCGCTGACCGGAGGCGGCTCCGACCAGGTCATGGTCGGTGAAACGCCGCGCCATGTCATCGCTTACATGAAGGACTTCCTGTTCCAGCCGCTGCAGCGGCGCACGCCGGTCGGCGCGCTCTCGGGCGGCGAGCGCGGCCGGCTGATGCTGGCGCGTGCGCTGGCCAAGCCCTCGAACATGCTGGTGCTGGACGAGCCGACCAACGATCTCGACCTCGAGACGCTCGATCTGCTGCAGGAACTGCTCTCCGACTATCAGGGCACCGTGCTGCTGGTCAGCCATGACCGTGACTTCATCGACAGGGTGGTGTCGAGCGTGCTGATCTCGGACGGCGACGGCGTCTGGACCGAATTTGCCGGTGGCTACACCGACATGCTGGCGCAGCGCGGACGCGGCGTCGGCGCGAAGCTCCGGGCACCGGCGGCCAAGCCGCAGGCCGATGCACCGACCCCGGCGCCGTCCGTCGCGGCGGCTGCCCCGGCCTCGAAGCGCAAGCTGTCCTTCAACGAGAAACACGCGCTGGAGACGCTGCCGAAGAAGATCGAAGTGCTCCAGGCCGAGGCCGCCAAGCTCAATCAGGCGCTCGCAGGCGACCTCTACACGCGCGATCCGAAGCTCTTCGCCAAGGCGACGACCCGGCTCGAAGAGGTCACGCGGGAGATCGCCGGCTTCGAGGAGCGCTGGCTGGAACTGGAGATGCTGAGGGAAGAGATCGGCGCCTGAAATAGGCGGTGAGTGGAGCCCCTTTGTCGAGGACGTCGCGCCATACAATTCCGTATCCGCGCAATGGCGAAAACGCATTTGTTGCTCGAGGCAAATCCCCTCAAAAGTCGCCGCACAGAAGACCACGAGGATACAGCATGAGACTCAAGGGCAAGACGGCGCTGGTCACCGGCGCGGCACAGGGGTTCGGGTTCGGCATCGCCGAGACCTTCGTGAGGGAGGGCGCGCGCGTCGCTGTGCTCGACCTCAATGGCGACAAGGCCAAGGAGGCGGCCAAGGCAATCGGTCGCAAGGCTTTCGCGGTGACCTGCGACGTCGCCAAGGGCAAGAGCGTCGACAAGGCGGTGGCGCGCGTCATCGCGAAGTTCGGGCGGCTCGACATCGTCGTCAACAATGCAGGTACGACCCATCGCAACATGCCGATGACCGAGGTGCCCGAGGATGTGTTCGACCGGGTCTTCGCCGTCAACGTCAAGTCGATCTACCTGATGGCGCTGGCGACCGTGCCGCATTTCCGCGAGCATGGCGGCGGCGTGATCCTGAACATCGGCTCGACCGCAGGCATCCGCCCGCGTCCGGGCCTGACCTGGTACAACGGCTCGAAAGGCGCGGTGAACCTGCTCTCGCAGTCGATGGCGGTGGAGCTGGCTCCGGACCACATCCGCGTCAACGCGATCGCCCCCGTCGCTGGCGAAACGCCGCTGCTCGCGACTTTCATGGGCGAGGATACGCCCGAGAAGCGCGCCCAGTTCCGGGCGTCGATTCCGTGGGGCCGGCTCTCCACGCCGCAGGACATGGCCAATGCCGCGCTCTATCTCTGCTCGGACGAGGCCGACATGGTGACGGGCACGGTGCTGGCCGTCGATGGCGGGCGCTGCATCTGAGAGCGCCCGCCAATCCGCCATCGCGGCCGTCTGACGCGGTGTTCTGCTCTTCCGGTGCTCACGGACCGATGTCCGCTCCGCTCCGGTTCTCGAACACCGCGCCAGCCGACTCACGCTGACGAATTCTCAGACGCTCTCAGGCAGCGCGTCTGACAATCACACCGGCTTCGTATGCAGCGCGATCTGCTGGCGCAGGATGACCGTGCCGTCGAGCTCGAAGCCGCGTTGCTCGAGCGTGATATGGGGCGAGGCGGCATCGCCTTCGATATGGAACAGGTGCCAGGTCGCCATTTCGCCATGGCCGAGCGGGCCAATCGAGGCCGAGGGCACGCCGACGATCGGAACGTCGCGCTCGACGCCACGGCGCCAGGCTACCGAAAACTTGTGATTGTGACCGTGCAAGACGAGATCGGCGCCCTTGCGCGCAAGCATGGTCTCGAACGCTGCGGAATCGACCAGCTCCCGCGATCGCCTGGCACCGCCGACATAGGGCGGATGATGGATCAGCACGACGCGGATCAGGCCCTCGTCGCGGGCTCGTTCGAGCAATGCTTCGGTCCGGGTGATCTGCTCGCGGCCGACTCGTCCTGTCGCCATCAGCGGCAGGGTCGGGATGCCGGTGTTGAGGCCGATCAGCGCGACATTGCCGCGCCGGCGATACCAGGGATAGCCGATGCTGCCATCGTCGCTGGCGACCCAGGGGGCCAGGTGGCTCGCCAGCGCCTTCAGCGACGAGCGGGCATAGGCGTCATGGTTGCCCGGCACGAAGCTCACCGCCTCGCGCGGACCGAGCGTGTCGAGGAAGGCCACCGCAGTCTTGAACTCGTCGGGCAGGCCGATATGGGCGACATCGCCGGTGCAGGCGACATGGTCCGGCAGCTGCGCACGGATATCCGCGACGATCAGCGCCAGGATTTCCATGTCGTGCGCATGGCGACGTTTGCGGCGCCAGTTGACATAGCCTGTCGCACGCTTGCCGATGAGCTGATGCAGCGAAAAGCCCGCCAGCGGGCCGAGATGCGGGTCGGACAGATGCGCGAGCTTGAACACAGCCTAAGCGCTTGCCCTCGCAGGCATGCGCTCGTCAAGCGCGCAGATGCGCCTGCGTCGACGGGACCCGCAGTCCGGGGCGGCTCAGTTGGCCGCGCCGGTCAGTTCGGAAACGATGCGCGAATCGGTCAGGGTCAGGGCGGGCTTCCAGACGTAAGCCGGCTTGGCCTTCAGGCGAGCGATGATGAAAGAGAGCAGCATGACAAAATACCCCAGCGATGAAGCGAGGATATCTGCCTCGTTTGCGGCGCGTTTGTGACGTAACGGAACCGAAAACGAGCATCCGCCATGCGTCAATTGCATAGACAAATCAGCGGCCGGCCGAGGCGGCGGGCATGATGAGGCGTTCGAACGAGGGAGCAGCCGGCGAGGGGCAGGCTAGGCTGACACGGTTCCAGCGGATGCGGAGCAGGGTCCTGCACACCTATTTCCGCTTCGCTCGCGGCATGACACTGGGGGTGCGTGCGGTCGTGCTGAACGAGGCCGGCGAGGTCTTCCTGATCCGCCATACCTACACGCCGGGCTGGCAGTTTCCCGGCGGTGGCGTCGAGGTTGGGGAGACGATGGCCGAGGCCCTCGCCAAGGAACTGCATGAGGAGGCGCGGATCAGCCTGACAGGCCCGGCACAACTGTTCGGCGTCTACTTCAACCGCAAGATCTCGCGCCGCGACCACGTGGCGGTCTATGTCGTCAGAGCGTTTACTGTTGACGAAGCCAAGAAGCCGGACATGGAGATCGCTGAAGCGCGCTTCTTTTCGCTCGCCGCGCTGCCGCAGGGGCTGACGGGGGGAACAAGGCGGCGGCTGGCGGAGATCGTCGAGGGAGCCCCGTCGAGCACCGACTGGTAAGTCTCCCTTGCCGATAGACGTCCACCGGCCGCTCTGCTACAGCGCCTGCACCATGACGAACGGGCACCCGATCTCCCTGCTGCGACGACCGGCGCGCTGAACGCGCTTTCCGGCATGGCCGCGCCTTGCGCTGACCCTGCCTTCATCACGTCCAGTCTTCTGCCCGTCCGCAGGTCCGCCGTCATGACTTCGCTTCCCCTAACCATTCGCCATGAGCTTCCCGTCGATGCGGCCGCAATCGAGCGCCTGCATGAACGCGCCTTCGGGCCCGGTCGATTTGCACGCACGGCCTTCCGCCTGCGCGAGGGGGTGCCGCCCGATCCGGCCCTGACCTTCGCGGCGCATGTCGGCACCTTCCTGGTCGGTTCGATCCGGGTGACGCCGGTCAATGCCGGCGGCCAAACAGCGCTGATGCTGGGGCCGCTGACGGTCGATCCCGCCTTCGAGGGCCGGGGCATCGGCGCGGCCCTGATGAACCGCTCGATCGAGGCGTCGCGCGCGGCGGGCTACGATCTGATCCTGCTGGTCGGCGATGCGCCGTATTACGCGCGCTTCGGCTTCAGGGTCATCCCGCCCGAACAGCTCGTGCTGCCGGGGCCGGCCGATCCGGCACGGTTTCTCGCGCTGGAACTGGTCGAGGGCGTGCTCGCGCAGCGGCGCGGGGCCGTGACGGTGTTCAGGATCGGTGGCTGAACCGTGCCGTCATGCTCGCCCTTGTGGCGAGCATGCGTACCTTGCACGGCATTCGATCCGCGAAGACCCGGATGGTCCGGACAAACCCGGCCCTGATGCGTGAGGCGCTCAAGCCGTCGCGTCCGGCCGCCGGTTGAATCTCCGGCCGCTCTCACCGAGCCAGCCGGCGACCAGCGCGCCGAAGAGCAGGGCAAGGCCGAGCAATCCGACGAAGAGCGGCGAGATCTGGACGCCGCGCACGATCCCGGAATCGCTGATGCGCAGGCCGATCCAGTCCGCACCGGCAAACTGGCTGCCCGCGCGGACGGGCACGATGCGCGGCACGGTCACGCCCGAACCGCTTTCCTGGCCGATCCGGCGCGAGGAGCCGCCGGTCGCCTCTGCGAGCGCCTGAAGCGCAGCCGGGTTGCTGGCGACCTCCATCAGTTCGCGCGGGTTCTCCGGCCCAACGCTGGCGAAGGCGACGAGATTGTCGCCGGAGATGCGATGCAGGCCGAATTCGCCGCTCGGAATCCGGGCGGTGAACAGGCCGGGACGTCCAGGCTCAAGCGGGACGGAGCGCGACTGGCCATCAGGGCCGGTGATGACGACCGGGGCGGGGTTGTCGCCCAGCGTCTGGCGTTCGACCTCGATGACGCCGCCGCGCGCGACGGCGCGCAAGGCCTCCTCCTCGAGATCCGGCTCCTTCATCAGCCAGTGGCCGAGGCGACGCAGCAGATCGAGATGCGGACCACCGTCGCGGAAACCGCGAGCCCAGAGCCAGGCATGGTCGGACAGGAAGAGTGCGACGCGGCCCTTCTGCTCGCGGGCCAGCATCAGCAGCGGGCGATCTCCCGGCCCGGTCATCACCGGCGAGCCGGTACGGGGCCGGGCGCCGACCATACGCAGCCACTCACCCCATTGCGGCGGCTCGACTTCGGCACCCGGTAGGTCGCGGGTGACGGGGTGGCGCTTGCCAGGCTCGCTGACGCGGGCGCGATAGGCCTCGTCGATCACGGAGCCGTCCGGCACCGCGGGCAGGATCTGGCTGAGCGGCGTTCGAGAAAGCGACTGGGAACCGGCATATTCGGGGCCGGCCGCGATCAGGAGCGCACCGCCCTCGCGGACATAGCGGACGATGTTGTCGAAATAGACGAGCGGCAGGATCGACTGGTTGGCGTAGCGATCGAAGATGATCAGGTCGAATTCCTTGATCTTGACCTGAAACAGCTCGCGCGTCGGGAAGGCGATCAGCGACAGCTCGTTGATTGGCGTGCCGTCCTGCTTCTCCGGCGGGCGCAGAATGGTGAAATGGACGAGATCGATATTGGCGTCGGCCTTGAGCAGGTTGCGCCAGGTGCGCTCGCCCGGATGTGGCTCGCCTGAAACCAGGAGCACGCGCAGCTTGTCCCTGACGCCATCGATCGTGATGACGGCGCGGTTATTGGCGAGCGTCAGCTCATTGTCGAGCGGGGCGGCTTCGATCTCGACGACGTTCGGGCCGCCACGGTCGATGCGCACGGGGACGGAGACGGTCTGGCCGACGGTGACCTCACGGCGCGCGACGATCTCGCCATCGCGGCGGATGGTCAGACCGGCGCGGCCGGTGCCGCCCTTTTCGAGCACGCGCAGGCGCACGGTCTGGTCCTTGCCGACAATCCCGAAGCGGGGCGAATCGACCAGCACGATGCGCCGGTCGACCTCGGCGTTGCGGCCAGTCGTCAGCACATGCAGCGGCGCGCGCAGGCCGAGCGCCTCGGCGTTGGGCGGGGCGTCATGGGCGAGGCCGTCGCTGATGACGATGGCGCCGGCGACACGTTCGGAGGGCACGTCGGCGAGGCTCGCCGCCAGCGCCTCGAACAGGCGCGTACCGTCGCCCGAGCCCTGTGCATCGCGAACCTCGACGATCCGCGTCTCGACATTGCCGATGCCGCGGAGCTGGCGCTCGACCTCGGTCTGGGCGGCTTCCGTCTGCGCGGCACGATCGGCCAGCCGGTTCGAGGCTGAGCGATCGACGACGACGGAGACGACGTCCTTCACCGGCTCGCGGTCCTCGAAGACGAGCGAGGGGTCGGCCAGCGTCACCGTCAGCACGGCGAGCGCGAGCGCACGCAGGATCGCGCTGCGGCCGGCCAGAACGATCGCTGCGCCTGCTGCGAGGGCGGCCAGGACGGCAAGGCCGACCAGCAGCGGCAGCGGGACGAGGGGGGCGAAGGAGAGGCTCCACATATCCTACTGTCCCAGACGCTCGAGCAGGGCCGGGACATGGACCTGGTCGGCCTTGTAGTTGCCCGTAAGCGCGTACATGACGAGGTTGACGCCGGCCCGCAGCGCCATTTCGCGCTGGCGCGGATCGGAGCCCGAGAGCGGCACGAGCGGCTCGCCACGCCGGTTCACGGCCCAGGCCGAGGCGAGGTCGTTCGAGGTGATGACGATGGGCGAGACATTGTCGCCAGCGCGGGCCGGGCGCCGACCATCGGCGCCGGCAGGCGGCAGGATCTCGACCCATGTCGTGCCGGTGTCATAGCGGCCGGCGAAGCCATCGAGGATGTAGAAGGTCTTGGTGAGGACGTGGTCGCGCGGCAGCGGCTCCAGTTCGGGGATGTCCAGCGTCTGCAGCATGCGGCGCAGCTGCTCGCCCTCGGGCGTGGTGCCGCCGCCGGGCCGGGCGCTAATCGCGTCGCGGGTGTCGAAGATCACGAGGCCGCCGCCCTTCATATAGGCTTCCAGCTTGCGCAGCGTCTCGGCGCTCGGGATCGGCCGCCCGGCGACGATCGGCCAGTACAGGACCGGGAAGAAGGCGAGCTCGTCGCGGTCGGCATTGACGCCGACGGCTTCGCCCGGTTCGAGCGCGGTGCGGGCGCCGAGCACGATGTTAAGGCCAGCCAGCCCGGCCTTCGACATGTCATCGACGGCCTTGTCGCCGGTGACGACATAGGCAAGCCGCGTCACCGCCCCGGCCGCGAAGAGCTCGCGCGGGATCGGCGGGCGCTGGTCGGCGGGCGCGGTCGCGACGGCTGGCGGCTGTGCCGGAGTCTGCGCTCGGGCGGGTTCGGGCAGGAACGCCGTTCCGCCGAGCGCCAGCGCCAGCACGACAGCCGCGGGAGCGGCACGGCGGGGCCTGCGGACAGAAAGCCTGCCGCCGAGCCAGAGCGTCGCCAGCGTGTCCGCGACCAGCAGCAGCAGCGCCAGCACCAGAAGCTGCGGACGGATATCGAGAGCGACGGGCTTGTCGACCGGCAGGATCGGGGCGCCCAGCGCGGCGAGGTCGATCGCGCGCAGTGTGTCGGCGGGGTTGAGGGCATTGACGGCGAGCGAGCCGTCGGCCGGGCCATAGATGCCGGGGGGGTGGGCCAGCGTGGCGCGGCCGGCGAAGCTGCGGGCGACGGGCTGGGCGGTGGCGGGCGGGCTGCGGAAGACGCCGTTGCCGTCGAGGACGCGGGTCGGCGAGAGTGTATCCACGCGAGCATCCTCGCCCTGGGCCTCGGCCGGGCCGGTGCCGGCAAGCCCGACGATCTTGCGCAACATCTCGACGAAGAGGCCCGAGAGCGGCAGGTTCGACCAGGTCGTGTCGGCGGTGACGTGCATCATCGCGATCATGCCGTCGCCACGCCGTTCGCCGGTGACGACCGGAGTGCCGTCTTCCAGCGCCGCCCAGGTCTTGCGCGAGAGGTCCGCCTCGGGCTCGGCCAGGATCTGGCGGCTGACGCGAACGTCGTCATTGACGACGACGCCGAAGAAGGGGCTCTCGCGGGTGAAGGGGGCGAGCTTGCGCGGCGTCTCCCAGGAGAGCCCGCCGCCGAGCGTGCGGCCGCCCCGGCGCAGCCGAACCGGTGTGAGGTCGTCGGTGGCCGCGGCCAGACGCGCGCCGGCGAAGCGCAGCAGCACGCCGCCGCGCTGGATGAAGGCATTGATCTTGCCGGCGGTGTCGGCGTCGAGCGCGCCGATATCGGCGAGCACCAGGACAGACAGGTTCTGGGCCAGCAATTCGCCGACCGGGTCGGTCGAGCCCGGACGTGGCTCGCGGATCTCGGCGAAGGGCTGGAGCGCGCGCGAGACGTAGTAGGTCGGCGAGAGCAGGGGCTGGGCCGTGTCCGTTGTCGCGCCGGAGACGATGCCGACGCGGCGGCGCTTGGCCCGGTCGTCGAGCAGGGCGACGGCGGCCGCGCTGCGTTCTGCGACGATCTCCAGCCGCGAGACTGCGTTGCGGACCTCGATCGGCAGGGTCAGCCGCGCTGTCGTCTGCAATTCCGATCCATTGAAGACGAACGGTGCGTCGCCGAGCGGCAGGCCCTTCAGGTCTAGCGCGCGGACCTGGCCGCTGGCGGCCGCCGCCGACGTCGGACGCAGCACCTTGACGGCGAGCGCGCCGGCGAGGTTCTCGGGAGCCGACAGGGCAAGCTGGTCGATCGGGCCGGCATGGATCGAGAGACGCCGAGCATCGGCCTCCTGCTTCAGGCGAGCGAGGAAGGCGGAATCATCCGCCACAGACAATCCGTCCGCGACCCAGACGAGCTCCGCATCCGGCGCTGTGCGCAGGAAGGCCTCGATGCGGGGCAGATGGGCGGAGCGGTCGGGCGCATGCGGCTGCAACGCGAAGGCGCGCAGCCGGTCGAGCGCAGCGCGCGGTTCCGAAAGCGTGATCTCGGCCGGGTTCTCGGCGAGGCCGACGATCGCCACCGGCCTGCCCTCGCGGGCGGCGGCGGCGACGCGCGATTCCGCGACCAGAAGCCGCGCGGGCCAGTCGGTCGCGGCGCCGAAGCCATTGTCGATGAGCAGCAGCATCGGGCCGCGTAGCGGCCCGGCCTCGCGAGGCGGATTCCAGACCGGGCCCGCGACGGCAAGGATCGCCAGCGCCGCCACGAGCATGCGCAGCGCCAGCAGCCACCAAGGCGTGTGGGCCGGCATCTCACGCTTGGCGACGAGGTCGGCCATGATCTTCAGCGGCGGGAAGTCGATCCGGCGCGGTCGCGGCGGCGTCACACGCAGAATCAGCCACAGCGCCGGCAACAGGGCCAGAGCTGCGAGCGCGAGCGGGGCGGAAAAGGCGAGGGGCAGCGAGCTCAGCATGGCTATCTCCCCGTTCCGCGCGCGGCCGCGACGAGGCTGGCGATGCGCAGCACCCCCTCGCTCGCCGGCCGGTCCGTGCGGTGGAGCGTCAAGGTCCAGCCGGCTTTGCGGCAGGCCTCCCTGATGGCGTCGCGATGGGCTTCCAGCCGTTGGTGATACTGCTCGCCCCAGGCGCCGGCATCGCCGACGCGCAGGGACAGCCCGTCCTCGAGATCGAAGAGTTCTGCCTGGCCGGTGAAGGGGAAGGTCTCCTCGATCGGGTCGGCGATCAGCAGGACATGTCCGCGCGCCCCGCTCGACGCCATGGTGGCGATGCGCCTGGTGAGCGAGGCGGCCGGCGATAGGCCATCGGTGATGATGATCGCATCGGCGAGGCGCGGCAGGGGGGCATCCGGCGGCAGGTCTGCCTCGGCGCCCTTCACATCGACCAGGATCGCCTGGGCCAGGGTTTCGACGATGCGGCGCGAGGCCAGCGCTCGCGTCAGGCCGAGATGGCCGACGCGCTCGCCGCCCTCGACCAGCGTCTCGGCCAGCGCAAAGCCCGCGACCAGCGCGCGGTCGACCTTCGACGCCATGGCGAGCGAGGAGGCAAAGCCCATCGAGGCCGAGCGGTCGATCCAGAGCCAGATGGCGTGCGAGGCCTCCCATTCGCGCTCGCGGACGAAAAGATGGCCGTCTCTAGCGGAGCGGCGCCAGTCGATGCGCGAGGAGGACTCGCCCGTCACAAGCGGGCGATACTGCCAGAAGGTCTCTCCCGGCCCGGCGCGGCGGCGGCCATGAATGCCGTGAACGCTGGCCGAGACCCGGCGTGCTTCCAGGATCAGCCGGGGCAGGCGCGCCGCAAGATCGAGCGAGGCGGTGACGACCGGCCTGGCGGGCTGGCGTTCGGCGGACCCGAGAACGCGCGTGCGCAGCATCGCCCTCGGCCCCCTATCCCAGCCGTTCGACGAGCTTGCCGATGATGCCCTCGACGGTCTCGCCATCGGCGCGGGCGGCGAAGGTGAGCGCGACGCGGTGCTTCAGCACGGGGATGGCAAGCGCCACGACATCGTCGACGGAAGGGGCGAGCCGGCCTTCGACCAGCGCGCGGGCGCGGCAGGCCAGCGTCAGCGACTGGCTGGCGCGCGGGCCGGGACCCCAGGCAAGCTTGCCGGTGATCGAGGCATCGCTGCCCTCGCCCGGGCGGGCGGAGCGGACGAGGTCGAGGATGGCATCGACGACGTTCTCGCCGACGGGCAGGCGCCGCACCAGCCGCTGCGTCGACATCAAGGTCTCGGCCGTCATCGCCTGGACCGGCTTGTGTTCGGAGGCGCCGGTGGTTTCCGTCAGGATGCGGCGCTCGGCCTCGCGGTCGGGATAATCGACGTCGATCTCCAGCAGGAAGCGGTCGAGCTGGGCCTCAGGCAGGGGATAGGTGCCTTCCTGCTCGATCGGGTTCTGCGTCGCCAGTACGTGGAAGGGGGCGGGCAGGTCGTAGCGCTCGCCGCCGATCGTGACGTGGTGCTCCTGCATCGCCTGCAGCAGGGCGGACTGGGTGCGCGGGCTCGCGCGGTTGATCTCGTCCGCCATCAGCAGCTGGGCGAAGACCGGGCCCTTGATGAAGCGGAAATGGCGCTTGCCGTCGGCGCTCTCGTCGAGAACTTCTGAGCCCAGGATGTCGGAGGGCATCAGGTCGGGCGTGAACTGGACGCGCCGGGCGCTCAGCCCGAGAACGGTGCCCATGGCTTCGACGAGCTTTGTCTTGGCGAGGCCGGGCACGCCGACCAGCAGGCCGTGGCCGCCGGCCAGCAGTGTGATCAGCGATAGGTCGACGACTTTCTGCTGGCCGAAGATGACCTGGCCGATCTCGGTGCGGGCCGCGCCGATGGCGCCCAGCGCCGCTTCCGCAGCCTCGACGATGCCGGTATCGAGGCTGATCGGCGGGTTGGTCTCCGCCTGACGGACTTGCGCCACCATATCGATCTCCTTCACCCTCGGGTCGCGGCTCGCAGCGTTGGAACCTGTGTCTTGCAACCTTGCAACGGCCTGAGCCGTTCAATGTGGACGGGGCGCCAAGCCGGCTCAAGCGCCGAATGACACGGGTGCACAGAACTCGGCTTCACGATTATGTGGAGTTCAAGGCAGAGGCGGCGATGCAACCAATATGCCGCATGCGGCGCAGACGGGCTTTTCGATGACCGGAACGGGCAATGCGATGGAACGTATGGTCGCAGCGCTGCGGGACGGCGGGACGCGCGGCTTGCCGCCCGTCGAGCGTTGGAATCCCGATTTCTGCGGCCATATCGACATGAGAATCGCTTCCGACGGGACATGGTTCTATCTCGGGACACCGATCGGTCGGCCCGCCTTGGTGAAGCTTTTCTCCTCGGTTCTGAGGCGGGACGGCGACGATTACGTTCTCGTGACCCCGGTCGAAAAACTCGGGATCGTGGTGGAGGACGCACCCTTCCAGGCGGTCGAGATGGCCGTCGAGGGGGAGGGGGCGGAGCGTTCCGTCGCGTTCCGGACGCAGGTCGATGATCTCGTCAGCGTGGGGCCGGAGCATGCGATTCGCTTCGAACGCGAGGCAGGCGACGGGCTCAAGCCCTATGTGCATGTCCGCAGGGGGCTTTGGGCGCGCCTGACCCGCGCGCTGACCTATGACCTGCTGGCGCTGGGCGAGGTCCGTGATGTCGATGGCACGCGGATGTTCGGCGTTGGAGCCGCCGGCCGGTTCTACCCGGCCGTCCCGGCCAGCGAGATCGAAAGCGAGATCTAGAGACCGTGATGCAGGCGCTGAATCTGACGGCCGACGAATTCATTGCCCTGGCGAAGCGGCGGCTGCGGCCGGAGCCGCCTTCCTTCGGCGACGTGATCAGCCGCCCGCGTGGCGACCATGAAATGCAGCCGCAGCCGATCGCGCCTCCCGACGAGAAGGCTGCGGTCCCGGCCGCGGTTCTGATCCCGATCGTGCCGCGCCCGGACGGGCCGACCGTCCTGCTGACGCAGCGCGCAGCAGCGTTGCGCAGCCATTCGGCTCAGGTGGCGTTTCCGGGCGGGCGCGTCGACGCCGTCGACGGCTCGCCGGTCGTCACGGCGCTGCGCGAGACCGAGGAAGAAATCGGCCTGCCGCGCGAGCGCGTCCGAACGCTGGGCTTCCTCGACGCCTATCTCACCGGGACCGGTTATCGCATCGTTCCGGTCGTGGCGCTGGTCGAGCCGCCCTTCTCGCTGGTGCTGAACGCCCATGAGGTGGACGACGCCTTCGAGGCGCCGCTTTCCTTCCTGCTCGATCCGGCCAACCATCGGCGCGAGGGCCGTGAATGGCAGGGCATGTATCGCACCTACTATGCGATGCCGTTCGGGGATCGCTATATCTGGGGAGCAACCGCCGGGATGATCCGCAATCTTTATGAGCGGCTCGCCGGCTGAATCGACTGGACGTCAGGCCCATGCTGCGCGCGATCATCGAAGAGGTCCTGCTCTTCGTCCTGCCCTTCTGCGTGTTCGCGGGGTATCTCATCGTCAACCGCCGCAACCCGCTCGATGTCGAGCATTGGAGCCGGCACGTCTTCTGGCTGGCGATCGTCGGCCTGCTGCTGGCCATCGCGCTCGTCGCTTATGGCGGCTGGACCGCGCCGCAGAGCAAGGGCGCCTATGAGCCGCCGCATATGGAGAACGGCAAGCTGGTCCCCGGCCGCTTCAAATGAGCGCGTCGCAGGCGCGCATTGCCGATTTCCTGGCGAGGCCAGCGCTTGCTTCGGCGCTGGATGCGCTGAACGGGGAGGGTGAGGAGACCCGTGTCGTCGGAGGCGCGGTGCGCGACCTGTTGCTGGGCGAGCCGGTCGGCGATGTCGATCTCGCCACGACCGCCCTGCCGCAGGAGACGATCCGGCGCGGCAAGGCAGCCGGCTTCAAGGCGGTGCCGACAGGGATCGAGCACGGCACGGTGACGCTCGTCCGCGAGGGCACCGGGTTCGAGGTGACGACGCTTCGCGAAGATGTCGAGACCCATGGCCGGCGGGCCACCGTCAAATTCGGGCGCGATTTCGTCGCGGATGCGCTGCGGCGCGATTTCACCGTGAATGCGCTCTCGCTCGGTCGCGATGGCACGATCCATGATCACTGCGGCGGGTTGGCAGACCTCGCCGAGCGGCGCATCCGCTTCATCGGCGACGCGGGGACGCGTATCCGTGAGGATTATCTGCGCATCCTGCGCTTCTTTCGCTTCCATGCCCGCTTCGGGCTTGGCGCTCCCGATGGGGAGGGGCTGACGGCCTGCATTGCCGGGCGCGCCGGGCTCGGCGATCTGTCACGCGAGCGGGTGAGGGCGGAGTTGATGAAGCTGCTCATCGCTCCCGGGGCCGTGGCCGTGATCGAGACGATGGCCGCGTCGGGCCTGCTGATGCCGGTGATCGGTGGCGTGCCTTATCTGTCGCGCTTCGCGGCGGTCGCGTCCGACGGCGACGCGGGCTTGGTCTATCCGGCGTTCCGGCTGGCGGCGCTCACCGTGAGCGTGCGCGAGGATGCGCTGCGGCTGAGGGAGGGGTTGCGGCTGTCGAACGAGGAGTTCGACCGCATCGAGCGGATCGCTGGAGCGCTGGAGCTACTGGCGGGACGCGCGTCGCCTCCGAACATCGCCCTTCTGCGCCACCTCGCCCATCGCATCGGCGATGATGCCGTGGCCGCCGGGCTCGTGCTGCTGGCAGCTCCTGCCGACGAGGCCGGGGCGCGGCGGACGCAGGATCTGATCGCCGCTTTGGGCCGCACACCGCCGTTCCTGCCGAGCGGACGGGACGTCATCGCGCTCGGCGTACCGGCCGGGCCACGCGTCGGGCTCGTGCTGGATGCCGCCAGGCGAGATTGGATCGAGGCCGCTGTTCCGGCGGATCGCGCCGCACAGATGGCTTTCGTCGCGCGCGCGGTCGCCGCACTCCCGGGCGAGCCATAGGCGCCTACGGCCAGCGCACCGTCGGCGGCATCGAGGACAGGATCGAGTCGACATTGCCCCCGGTGCGCAGCCCGAAGATCGTCCCGCGGTCGTGGAGCAGGTTGAACTCGACATAGCGGCCGCGACGGACCTGCTGCTCGTGGCGCTCGGCCTCCGACCAGGGCTTGCTCATATTGGCCCGCAGGATCGGCAGATAGGCCTTCAGGAATGCTTCGCCGACGGCCTGGGTGAAGGCGAGATCGCCCTCCGGGTCGCCGGACCAGACATAATCGTAGAAGATGCCGCCGATGCCGCGCGGCTCGTTGCGGTGCTTCAGGAAAAAATACTCGTCGCACCAGGCCTTGAAGCGCTCGTAGTCGGAGATCGGAGCGCAGCGCTCGCAGGGCTCGCGCATCGCGGCATGGAAGGCGATCGCGTCGGGGTCGTCCTGGCTGCGCCTCGCGTTCAGCACTGGCGTCAGATCGGCGCCGCCGCCGAACCACGGCTTCGTCGTGACGACGAAGCGCGTGTTCATGTGCACGGTCGGCGCATGCGGGTTCCAGGGGTGGGCAATCAGCGAGATGCCGGTGGCATGGAAGCGCGGATCCTCGGCGGCGCCGGGAATTTGGCCAGCGAACTCCGGCATGAAGGTGCCATGCACGGTCGAGACGTGGACGCCGACCTTCTCGAAGACACGCCCGTGCATCATCGACATGACGCCGCCGCCGCCGGGCGCGCCGTCATGGTTGGTCCGCTGCCAGGGCGTGCGCTCGAAGCGACCGGGGACATCGGTCTCAGGCGGGAAAGGGCCAGTCGCCTCGTCCTCGATGGCCTCGAAGGCAGTGCAGATCCGGTCCCGTAGCGTCTCGAACCAAGCCTGAGCGCGCGGCTTCATGGCCGCGACCATGGCAGGATCGGCGGGGGGCGTCTCGACGCGGCTGGGCTGGCTCATGGTTCCGTTCCGTGGCGGGGCGGATAGCCGCCGGTCTGTCTCAGCGCCTCGCCCAATACCATTGCGGCGGCGAGCGCTACATTGAGAGAGCGCAAGCCGGCCTGCATGGGAATATGGACGCTGGCATCGGCCGCCGCATGGACCTCGGGCGCGACACCGGCCGATTCCCGACCGACCATGACGATATCGCCCGGCTGGAAGGCGAAATCGAGATGGCGCGCCGCGCCATCGGTCTCGGCGAGGATCAGGCGATGGCCTGCTGCGCGCCGCCAGCTTTCAAAAGCGGTGAAGGAATCATGGCGCGCGACGGCGGCGCGTTCGAGATAATCCATGCCCGAGCGGCGGAAATGCCGGTCCGAGACGTCGAAGGCAGCGGGCTCGACGATGTCGACCGCGATGCCGAGACAGGCCGCCATCCTGATCATGGTGCCGGCGTTCTGCGGGATGTCGGGCTGGTAGAGGGCGAGACGCAGCATCGGTGTGGTCATTTCGGCTGCTGTCATGGGATGACGGCTGGACATGCGTCAAGACGCTGATCTTCGACGGCCATGCGTCACACGCGCTGGCCTTCGCGGGTGAGGCGCCCCATATCAGGCCGAGTTCGCGTCGCTCGATTTGGTGTCGCGCCCCGTTTTCGTCGCCATGCCGGTCCAGAGGAGGGCGGCCATGTTCACCGCCCTGTTCCGCTGGCTCGAGAGCCGGATCGACGTCTTCGCTCCCTTCAATGAGAGCGAGACTCCGCCGCGCGGCGTCTGGCCCTTCATGTGGCACCACATCAAGGGCGTGAAGGGCTGGATGGCCCTGATCATGCTGACGGGGCTCGGCTTCAGCGGCATAGAGGCGGCGATGTATCTGATGGTCGGCTGGTTCGTCGACCTGCTCACCACCCAATCGCCGGCGACGATCTTCCGCGACCATGGCTGGCTGTTGGCGGGGGCGGCTTTCCTGCTCGTCGTGGTCCGGCCGCTGGTCTATTTCGCCAATCACGCCATCGTCGACCAGGTCGTGGTGCCGCAGATCACCAACCAGATTCGCTGGCGCAACCATGTCTATACGCTCGGCCACGCGCTCGGCTATTTCCAGAACGACTTCGCCGGCCGGCTGTCGGCCCGCGTGATCCAGGCCGGGCAGTCGATCCGCGGCGCCACGATCGAGGTCATCGACGACCTCTGGTACGCGCTGATCTTTGCCTCGGTCGCGATCGGCTTCTTCGGCTCGACGTCGCTCTGGCTGGCGCTCCCCGTTCTCGTCTGGCTCGCGGCCTATGTGACGCTGCTGGTCTATTTCGTACCGCGTGCCAAGAAGCGCTCGGAGGCGAATTCACTCGGCCGATCCTCGACGACGGGGCGGATCGTCGATGCCTACACCAACATCCTGACCGTCAAGCTCTTTGCCCGCGCCGATGCCGAGCGCTCGGCCGTGCGCGACTCGCTGACGCGCTGGAACGCGTCCTTCCTGCATCTGTCGCGGCTGATCACCGGCGTCAGCGTGATCCTGCAGACGATGAACAGCCTGCTCGTCGTGGTGACGGCGTGGCTTTGCCTCTGGCTCTGGAGCCATGGCGAGATGACGCCGGGTGCCATCGCGGCCTCGATCGGCCTGGTGCTGCGGCTGGTCCAGATGTCGAGCTGGCTGATCCATCTCGTGCGCGGCGTCTTCGAAAACCTCGGTTCGGTGCAGGAGAGCATGGAGACGATCGCCCGGCCGCATGACCTGACCGATGCGCCGGACGCCGAGCCGCTCGTGGTCGAACGTGGCGGCATCCGATTCGACGCGGTCCGCTTCAACTACGGCAAGGGCGAGGGGCTGTTCGAGGGGCTCGAGCTCGAGATCAAGCCTGGCGAGAAGATCGGGCTCGTGGGCCCGTCGGGGGCAGGCAAGTCGACGCTGGTGAACCTCCTGCTGCGGCTTTACCCGCTGCAGGGTGGCCGGATCCTGATCGACGGGCAGGACATCGCCCATGTCACGCAGGACAGCTTGCGCGCGCAGATCGGCATGGTGACGCAGGACAATTCGCTGCTGCATCGCTCGATCGGCGACAACATTGCCTATGGCCGGATGGGCTCGACGCAGGCCGAGATCGCCGAGGCGGCGCGCCAGGCTTCGGCGCATGACTTTGTGCAGGGGCTCAGCGATCAGGACGGCCGGCGAGGCTTCGATTCGCGCGTCGGCGAACGGGGCGTGAAGCTCTCCGGCGGCCAGCGCCAGCGCATCGCGATCGCCCGCGTTCTCCTGAAGGACGCGCCGATCCTGATCCTGGACGAGGCGACCTCGGCGCTCGACTCGGAGGTCGAGGCGGCGATCCAGGAACAGCTCACGGCATTGATGCAGGGGAAGACCGTGATCGCGATCGCGCATCGGCTGTCGACCATCGCCGCGCTCGACCGGCTGATCGTGCTCGACAAGGGCCGAATCGTCGATGTCGGCAGCCATGCCGAGCTGGTGGCGCGGGGCGGCCTCTATGCCCGCCTCTGGTCGCGCCAGTCCGGCGGTTTCCTGGCGGAATCGGATCCGGAGAAGCTCTCCGCCTGAGCGCTGGCACAGGCGGAGCTCGAGGTCAGGCGCTCTGTCTGAGCGGGGCCGCGACCGGAGTCGGTCGCACGAGACCCATCTGGTCCGAGGTCCGGAAGCTGGTGACCAGCTTCGTCAAGGTCTCGATCTGGCTGGTTTGCGACATGGCCGAGGCCGAACTCTCCTCGGCCAGGGAGGCGTTCTGCTGGGTCATCTCGTCGAGCTTCGCGACGGTCCGGCTCATCTCCTCGATGCCGCGCGCCTGTTCGACCGAGGCCTCGGACACTTCTGAGACCATGGCGGCAACGCCGTCGGAGGCGCGGACGATATCCTGCAAGGCCTCGCCGGAGGAGCGGACCAGCAGCACGCCCTCGACCACCTGACGGTTCGAGGCGGCGATCAGGGCTTCGATGTCCTTGGCCGCTGCGCCGGAACGCTGCGCCAGCACCCGCACTTCGGCGGCGACGACGGCAAAGCCCTTGCCCGCCTCGCCGGCGCGGGCGGCTTCGACGGCTGCGTTGAGCGCGAGCAGATTGGTCTGGAACGCGATGTCGTCGATGACGCCGGTGATGTCGGAGATCTTCTGCGCCGAGCTTTCGATTTCCGCCATGGCGCGCACCGCCGATCCAACGACCTCGCCACCTTTCTCGGCAATGTCCGTCGCATTGCGGGCCTGCGCGAGGGCTTGCTGGGCGGATTGCGTGGTCAGCTTCACCGAGGCCGCGAGCTGTTCGGCGGTCGAGGCGCTCTCCTGCAGCGAGGCGGCCTGCTGCTCGGTGCGTTGCGACAAGTCGAGAGAGCCGGTGCTGATTTCTTCGCCCGCGCCGCGAATCGCCTTGGCCACGCGCGCGATGCTCTGCATCGTGTCGTTCAGCTTGTCCGACGCGTGATTGAAGTCCGAGCGCAGCTTCTCGTAGTCGGGAGGGAAGGCGGTGGTGATCCGATGGGTCAGGTCGCCGCGCGCGAGGCTGTCGAGACCCTGCGCAAGCCCAGCGACGACGAGCGCGCGTTCGCGATCGATGGCCTCCTGCAACGCTGCGCTCTCCGCCACCGATATCTGTTGCGCATTGCGGGCCCGATCGGCGCGATCGCTCGCCGTCTCGGCCGCCAGCTGTGCGGCTGAAGCTTCGCCGAGTGCCTCGTCTGCCCGCCGGAGCGAATGTTCGGCGGTCGCGAGGGTAGCCCGAATCGTCTGCGCCGCCCAGGCCAGCGTGACGGCCTCGACGACCAGGATCACGGCGTGGACGACGACGCGCCCCAAGGCGCTGTCGCCCGGGAAGACGAGCCCGGGCATGACGACGGCCAGGAGCAGATGATGCACGGCGACGAGCGCCGCCGCTGCGGCGATGACCAGCCAATCGCAATAGATGATCAGCATCGCGAGGGCGGCGAAATAGGCCATGTGGAGGTCGATCTGCCAGGGATGGCCAGCGAGCGCGGCGACGACCAGCGAGACCGCGACCATCAGCGACACGCCGAGCGCGACGCGCGTTCCGGCCTCGCCCCGGTCGAACCAGGCCAGCGCGGTCGCGCAGGCGCCCAGGATGGCGGCGCAGGTACCGATGGTGCCGGGCGCCTTCGCGACCAGCAGGACAGTCGGCACCGCAGCCCAGATCGCGGCGACGATGACGCGGTTTCCGAGCCGCCGGAAGTCAAAAATGGTCTTCGCCATCAGCGTTGAATCCTTGCACACATGGCAGCGCCAGCGGGATCGAGCGAGAAGAGTGCGCCCTGGTCGCTCAGGCGCCGGGCCGCGTCGCCGCCTTCGGCACGAATGATGACGACGAAGGGCAGTGTCCCGGTGGCCAGAACCGCGCCGGCCCGCGCTGCGGCGTCGATGATCTCGCTTTCGCTCCACCAGGGCGGAAACACGCCTGCCGCGAGAGTTGCGTCCAGCGGGCGGGCGGCCAGAACGGGGATCATGACTGTCGACGCGGCCGCGATCGCTGTCGCGGGGAGCCAGGTGGAGAGGCGCATCGTGTCGCGAAACTCGGGCAGAGGACGTACACCGCACAAATCGCGGGAAGTTGGTTAATTTTTCCCTGCCGGCATGGCGTTGCGGCGAAATCGCGCCACTCCTGCGAAAGCGTCAGCGGGCTGTGGCGGGAATGGGGCGCAACAGTAGACTTCGTCCAAACTGCATGCCAAAGAGCGCGGCAGTGACGTGCCGCCGCATTGCGGCCGTTGCGGCGCGCCCCTAAGAGGGGCGCCAGACTGAAATTTCGAGTTGTTCCAAAGCTCGACTGACGCGCAGAGGATTGGATCGTGGCGCACGCGACCGATACGAAATCGACCGAAACCACCCGCCGCGATTTCCTCATGCTGGCGACCGGCGCAGCCGGCGTCGTCAGCCTCGGTGCGGTTGCCGTGCCGCTGGTGATGCAGCTTGCCCCCGACGCGCAGACGGTCGCTGCCGGCGCGCCGATCGACCTCGATCTCTCTCCCATCGCGGAAGGACAGGCGATCAAGCTGTTCTGGCGCGGCAAGCTGATCTTCGTGCGCCACCGCACCAAGAAGGAAATCGACGAGGCCCGCGCGGTCGATGTCGCGACGCTGCCCGATCCGCAGACCGACCAGGCTCGCGTCAAGGACGGCCATGAGCAATTCCTCGTGGTCTATGGCAACTGCACCCATCTCGGCTGCGTGCCGCTCGGCAACTCGCCCGGCGACCCGAAGGGTGACTATGACGGCTGGTTCTGCCCCTGCCACGGCTCGCACTACGATTCGTCCGGCCGCATCCGCAAGGGCCCGGCGCCGCTCAACCTGCCGGTGCCGCCCTACGCGTTCAGCGCCGACACCAAGATCCGGATCGGCTGAGCGATGCGCTCCGCACGTTCCCGCCTGGAAGAGACAGCCCCGAGGCAATCCGCATGAGTGGTCACAGTTCCTACGTCCCGAAGACCGGAATCGAGCGCTGGCTCGATGCGCGCCTGCCGATCATTCGCCTCGCGCATGATTCGGCTGTGTCCTATCCGGTTCCGCGCAACCTGAACTATCTCTGGACCTTCGGCGGCATCCTGATGTTCATGCTGGTCGCGCAGATCGTGACCGGCATCATCTTGGTGATGCACTACACCCCGCATGCGACAATGGCGTTCAATTCCGTCGAGCACATCATGCGCGACGTGAACTATGGCTGGCTGCTGCGCTACCTGCACGCCAACGGCGCCTCGATGTTCTTCGTCGCCGTCTATGTCCATATCTTCCGCGGCCTCTACTACGGCTCCTACAAGGCGCCCCGCGAGGTGCTCTGGATCCTCGGCGTCGTGATCTTCCTGCTGATGATGGCGACCGCCTTCATGGGCTACGTGCTGCCCTGGGGCCAGATGTCGTTCTGGGGTGCGACCGTCATCACCAACCTGTTCTCGGCCCTGCCCGTGGTCGGCGAGACGATCGTGACCTTCCTGTGGGGCGGCTTCTCGGTCGACAATCCGACGCTGAACCGCTTCTTCTCGCTGCACTACCTGCTGCCCTTCATGATCTTCGGCGTGGTCATCCTTCACGTCTGGGCGCTGCACCATGTCGGCCAGAACAACCCGACCGGCGTCGAGGTGAAGAACGTCGCGAAGGACACCGTGCCGTTCACGCCCTATGCGACCATCAAGGACTTGTTCGGGATGGTCTGCTTCATCTTCGTGTTCTCCTATTTCGTGTTCTACCAGCCCAACTTCATGGGCCATGCCGACAACTACATCCCGGCGAACCCCGCCGTGACGCCGGCGCATATCGTTCCGGAGTGGTACTTCCTGCCGTTCTACGCGATCCTGCGCGCCATCCCCGACAAGCTCGGCGGCGTGCTGGCCATGGGCGCGGCGATCGTCGTGCTCGCCTTCCTGCCCTGGATCGACACCTCCAAGGTCAAGTCGATGAGCTACCGTCCGATCGGCCGCCAGCTCTTCTGGGCGTTCCTCGTCGTCTGCATCGGGCTCGGCTGGCTCGGCGCGATGCCGGCCGAGGGCGGCTATGTCGTGGCCTCGCGGATCTTCACGGCGCTGTATTTCGGTTTCTTCGTGGCGCTCTTCGTCGTCGGCCTGTTCGAACGGCCCAAGGCGCTGCCGAACTCGATCGCCGATTCCGTGCTCGGTTCGCTCGAGGGCGCCTCGGGCAGCCGGATGGCCCTCGCAACCGCTGCCGAACCCAACGCCAAGGGCTGAGACGAAACCATGAGCAAGATTTCGCTCCGCTCGGCCGCCTTCGGCCTCCTGCTTGCGGCCCTGCCGCTGACGGCTCAGGCCGCCGGCGACCGCGTCATCCCGCCCTCGCTGAGCTGGTCCTTCTCCGGGCCGTTCGGCAAGTTCGACCGGGCCCAGCTCCAGCGCGGCTACAAGGTGTTCAAGGAGGTCTGCGCGAGCTGCCATGCGGCTTCGCTGCTGCGCTTCCGCAACCTGTCGCAGCCCGGCGGGCCCGAGTTCTCGGCCGGCCAGGTCACGGCCCTGGCCGCGACCTTCCAGATCAAGGACGGCCCGAACGACTCGGGCGAGATGTTCGAGCGGCCCGGCCGCCCGGCAGACGCCTTCCCGTCGCCGTTCCCGAACGAGCAGGCGGCGCGCGCCGCCAATGGCGGGGCCTATCCGGTCGATCTCTCGGTCATCGCCAAGGCGCGGACCTATGAGCGAGGCTTCCCGCGCTTCGTCATCGACATCTTCTCGCAGTATCAGGAGCAGGGGCCGGACTACATTGCGGCGCTGCTGGCGGGCTACAAGGATCCGCCGCCGGAGGGCGTCACCCTGCTGCCGGGCCAGTACTACAACACCTATATGCCCGGCCATCTGATCGCGATGCCGAAACCGCTGAGCGACGGGCAGGTCGAGTACCCGAAGGGTGCCGACGGCCAGCCGCAGGTGCCGGAGACGGTGGCGCAGTACGCCAAGGACGTCACGGCGTTCCTTGTCTGGGCGGCCGAGCCGCATCTCGAGCAGCGCAAGCGCATCGGCCTGCAGGTGATGCTCTTCCTGATGATCTTCGCCGGGCTGCTCTACTATACGAAGAAGAAGGTCTGGTCGCGCATGCCCGATGGTTCGGCCGTGCACTGACCGCACAAAGTATCCAGAGAGGGGCCCCGGAGACGGGGCCCTTTTCGTTTGAGGTGCCCTGTTGCGTTCGCCGCCGCGACCGTTTGATAAGACCTTCACAGAAGCCTGCTTTGCGTCGCGCATTTGACTGGAGAATCACGCATGAGCGAAGCCGTTCTCGGGATCATCGGCGGGTCGGGCATCTACGATCTGCCGGGGCTGACGGACCTGCGCGAGGAGCGTATCGAGAGCCCATGGGGCGAGCCGTCCGACGTGCTGCGGATCGGCCGGATCGGGACGACCAAGATCGTCTTCCTGCCGCGCCACGGCCGGGGACATGCGATCCCGCCTTCGGAGATCAACTACCGCGCCAATATCGACGTGATGAAGCGAGTGGGCGTGACTGATCTCGTCTCGCTCTCGGCCTGTGGCTCCTACAAGGCGGAGCTCTATCCCGGCCTGTTCGTGCTGGTGGACCAGTTCGTCGACCGCACCAGCGGCCGGCCGAGCTCCTTCTTCGGCAAGGGCTGCGTCGCGCATGTCTCGCTCGCCCAGCCGGTCGGTCCGGCGTTGCGGGCGCGCATCGCCGACGCCGCCACGGCCGAGGGGCTGGCCTTCGTCCAGGGCGGTACATTGGTGACGATGGAGGGGCCGCAATTCTCAACCTATGCGGAATCGATGACCTACAAGGGGCTGGGCTACGACCTGATCGGCATGACCGCGATGCCCGAGGCCAAGCTCGCTCGCGAGGCCGAGATCACCTATGCGACGGTGGCGATGGTGACGGATTTCGACTGCTGGCATGAGGAGCACGGGCCTGTCGACGTCGCAGCCGTGGTCAAGGTGCTGCACGAGAACGCCGACAAGGCGAAACGGCTGGTCGCTCGGCTGGCCGCCGATTTCCCGGCAGAGCGCGTGCCCTGTCCGGCCGGCTCCCACAACGCGCTCGACAATGCCATGATCACCGCGCCCGATTTCCGTGATCCCACGCTGCTCGCCAAGCTCGACGCCGTGGCGGGACGCATCCTGAAGGCGGCCTGACGAGATGAAACTCGCCGACACCATCCGCTCGATCCCGGACTATCCCAAGCCCGGCATCGTCTTCCGCGACATCACCACGCTGCTCGGCGATGCGCGCGCCTTCCGTCGTGCCGTGGACGAATTGGTGCAGCCCTTCGCGGGGCTGAAGATCGCCAAGATCGCCGGTATCGAGGCGCGCGGCTTCATTCTCGGCGGAGCGGTGGCGCATCAGCTCTCGGCCGGGTTCGTGCCCGTGCGCAAGAAGGGCAAGCTGCCGCGCGAGACGGTGAGCGTGACCTATGAGCTGGAATACGGCACAGACGAGATCGAGGTTCACAAGGATGCCGTGACGCCCGGCGAGCGCGTGCTGCTGGTCGATGATCTGGTCGCGACCGGCGGCACGGCGGAAGGAGCGGTGAACCTACTGACCCGGCTGGGCGCCGAGGTGGTGGCCGCCTGCTTCATCGTCGACCTGCCCGATCTCGGCGGCGCCGACCGGATCAGGCGCCTCGGCGTTCCCGTCCGCACGCTGGTCTCATTCCCCGGGCATTGAGCCTTATGGGGTCATTGCTCATTGCGAGCGCAGCGAAGCAATGACGGCAAAGGAGGCGGCAGGCGCATGAAAATCCACGGTCAGGCCTATCGCACGATCTGGCTGGCACAGGATGGCTGGCGCGTCAGCGTCATCGACCAGACCCGGCTGCCTTTCCGTTTCGAGACCGTGACGTTGTCCTCCTGCGAGGCGGCTGCCGAAGCGATCCGCAGCATGGTCGTGCGCGGTTCGCCGCTGATCGGAGCGACGGCGGCCTATGGCACGGCGCTGGCGATGCGGGTCGACGCGTCCGACGCCGCGCTGGATGGGGCGCTCGGCCTGCTGGGAGCGACGCGGCCGACGGCGGTCAACCTGCACTGGGCTCTAGACCGGATGCGGGCGGCGCTCGCGTCGCTGGCACCCGGCGAGCGCGTCGAGGCCGCCTATGCGGAAGCCGCCGCGATCTGCGACGAGGATGTCGCGCTGTGCAGGGCCATCGGCGAGCATGGGCTCGAGGTCATCCGCGCGGTCGCGGCAGAGCGCCCGGCGGGCAAGGCCCTCAACATCCTCACGCATTGCAATGCGGGCTGGCTCGCCACTGTCGATTGGGGTACCGCGCTGGCGCCGATCTATCTCGCCCATGACGCGGGCATTCCCGTCCATGTCTGGGTCGACGAAACCCGGCCGCGCAATCAAGGCGCTGCATTGACCGCCTATGAGCTCGGCGCGCATGGGGTGCCGCATACCGTGATCGCGGACAATGCCGGCGGGCATCTGATGCAGCAGGGCCAGATCGACATGGTGATCGTCGGCACGGATCGGACGACCGCGACGGGCGATGTCGCCAACAAGATCGGCACTTATCTCAAGGCTCTGGCGGCGCATGACAACGGCGTGCCCTTCTATGTCGCGCTGCCGTCGCCGACGATCGACTGGAGCCTGTCTGACGGCTTGCGGGACATCCCGATCGAGGAGCGTTCCGCGCGCGAGGTCACGCATCTGACCGGGGTGAGCGAGGATGGCGAGGTGCGGGCCTTCCGTGTCGTCGCTCCCGGCAGCAATGCAGCAAATCCGGCCTTCGACGTGACGCCGGCGCGGCTGGTCACCGGGCTGATCACCGAGCGCGGCGTCGCTGCGGCGAGCGCGGAGGGGCTGGCCCGGCTGTTCCCCGAACGGGGAAGCGGGGCGGCGGGTTGAACGAGGCAGGACGATGAAGGCGAATGAACTCGGGGCCGGGATCGTGGCGGTCGCGCAGGCGATCGACAAGGCGGGCTTCTGTCCCTCGAAATCGGGCAATGTGTCGGCGCGGACGGAAGCCGGCTTCCTGATCACGCCATCGGGCCTGCCCTATGCGCAGACGACGCCCGAGGATCTGATCGAGCTCTCGCTGGGCGGGACAGTGGTATCAGGCAGCCGCAAGCCGTCCTCGGAATGGCCCTTCCATGCCGCGATCTACCGGGCGCGGCCGGAGGCCCAGGCGATCGTCCACACGCATTCGCCGCGCGCGACGGCGCTGTCCTCAACGCGGCGCGGGATTCCAGCTTTCCACTACATGATCGCGCTCTGCGGCGGCGCCGATGTGCGCTGCGCGGACTATGCGACCTTCGGCACGCCGGAACTGGCCGAGAACGCGGTCAGGGCGCTGGAGGGGCGCAAGGCGGTGCTGCTCGCGAACCATGGCGTGATCGCGCTCGGTGGCTCGCTCGCGGGGGCGCACCAGATCGTGGCCGAGGTGGAGAACCTTGCCGGGCAGTATCTCGACATCCTCGCCTCGGGGCTGGAACCCGTCATCCTCGACGAGGAGGAGATGGCGCGGGTCGCCGCAAAATTCGCGGGCTACGGCAAGGTCGGCTGAGGCGACGAGAGCCCCGCGCGCTGGCGTCGGGGCTCTTTGGCTCGCTTCGCGTGCCAATCGGGCTTCGTATCAGGCCTTGGCCCAGGCCGCGTACCAGCTCTTGAACAGCTCGAGCTGGGTCCGGGCGTAGTGCTTCTGGGCTTGGCTCAGCGCGTCCGAGGCGTTGAAGTGCAGCTCGTATTCCGGGTTGCCTTCAAGAACCATCAGATACTTGTAATAGAGAACCAGGTCAGGCCCCTCGTCGAAGCTCGACAGGACGCCGAGCGCGCCATCCAGCTCCTGCGCCTTGCGGCGCGCCGCGACATCGCCCTTCGCAGCCTTCTCGCAGAGCGCGACGAGATGGAGGACGGGCTTGGGCAGCACGTTGCCGATGCCGGTGATCGCGCCGGCGGCGCCGCAATTGACGAAGCCGTGCACGACCTGGGTGTCGACGCCAACCATCAGGGTGATGTCGTCAGACTGGCCGCTGATGTATTCGGCCGCGTAGGTCAGGCTCTTGGCGCCGCCGAACTCCTTGAAGCCGATCAGGTTCGGGAAGCTCGCGCGCAGCTTGAAGAACAGCTCGGCGCGGGTCTCGAAGCCGTAATAGGGGCTGTTGTAGATCACCGCCGGCAGGCCGTTGGAAGCCTCCAGAATTGCGGCGAAATGGGCCTCCTGCGCGGAAGGCGAGGGGCCGCGCGAGAGCACGCGCGGGATCACCATCAGCCCCTTGGCGCCGACATCGCTGGCATGCTTGGCGAAGGCCGCGGCGCGCTGCGTGTTCTGCGCGCCGGTACCGACGATGACGGGCACGCCGGCCTTGGCGAGCCGGGCCACGCCCTCCATGCGCTCCTCGTCGGTCAGGAGGGGCCAGTCGCCCATCGAACCGCAATAGACCACTGCCGACATGCCGGCGGCGATCAGTTCCTGGCCCTTGCGGACGAGCGCGTCGAAATCGGGCGAACGGTCCGCCTTGCAAGGCGTCATGAGGGCCGGAATCGTGCCGACGAAGACATTCGAAGCCATGGTGTTTCCTTTGCGTGTTCTTGGGCTGGCTTGATGGTGGGAAAAATCGGGTGAGTGCGGAGCCTGCGCCGCGTGATGGCTCAGGCTTGGTAGCCGAAGGGATCGTCGACTGAGTGCGCGGGCTGGGTGAACCAGCGCGCGCCGTCTTCGGCCATGTAGGCGATGTCCTCGAGGCGGACGCCGAATTCGCCGTAGATGCACATCATCGGCTCGACCGAGAAGCACATGCCGGCCTGGAGCGGTGTCTTGTTGCCCTTCACCATGAAGGCCTCCTCATGGATGTCGAGGCCAAGCCCGTGGCCGGTGCGGTGGGGCAGGCCCGGCACCTTGTAGCCGGGGCCGTAGCCGGCGGCCTCGATGACGCCGCGCGCGCCAAAATCGACGTTCTCGCAGGGGGCACCGAGCTGGGCGGCGGCAAAGCCGGCGAGCTGGGCGCGCTTCTCCAGATCCCAGATGTCACGTTGGCGCTCGGTCGGCTCGCCGAAGACATAGGTGCGGGTGATGTCGGAGCAGTAGCCGCCGAGCTTGGTGCCCATGTCGATGAGGACCATGTCGCCATCCTGCAGCGTCTGCTCATAGGGTACGCCATGCGGATAGGCGGTCGCTTCGCCAAACTGGGCGGCGCCAAAAGACGTGCTCATGCCGAGCTTGCGATGGGCTTGGGCCAGGAATTCCTTGACCTGCGCCGTGGTGACACCGACCTGCAGCGTGCGTGCGGCGGCGCGGTGCACCTCCATGGTGATGTCCATGGCGCGCTGGATCAGCGCGATCTCGGCGGTCGATTTGAGCTGCCGGCAGGTCGCGGTGATCGAATTGCCATGGACGAAGGAGAAACGGTTGCCGGCCTTGCGCAGGCCATCGGCGATGTAGAACGGCGTCTGGGGGTCGAGCGCGACCTGGCCGCTCTCATAGCCCATGCTGCGGATCGTCTCGATGACCAGCTCGGTCGGGTCCTCATGCTCTTCCCAGCAGCGGACGTCGTCGCCGAACTTCATGTATTCGCGCGTCTTCGGCTCCTCGAAGGCCGGGCTGAGGTAGGCGATCTCGCCCTCGACCGGGATGATCGCGCCATGCAGCCGCTCGCTCAGTCCGAGCTGGATGCCGGTGAAATAGGCCAGGCTCGTCGAGGTATCGAGATAGAGCGCCTGCAGGCCCTGCTCGCGCAGCAGGGCTTGCGCCCTGGCGATGCGCTCCTTGAATTCCTTGACCGCGATCGGCTCGATGCCGTCCGTCATCGGTTTCAGCTTTGCGAGTTCCGCCTCGAAGCTCGAGCCCCCCACTCCGATCGTCATGCCTGCTGTCCTCGTTGATCTGTCTTGAGAAATCGTGGTCGAAAGCGCCGGGTGGTCAGGCGGCCGGCAAGCCGTCCGCGATGCCGGATGGCTGAGCCTCGGCATCGTCGGCATCCTGCAGGAGCTCGAGGAGGTCGTGGCGAACCGCGAGCACATGGTCGAGCGTCAATCGGGCCGCCCCTTCCGCATCGCCCATGCGGCACAGATCCAGCAGTGCCGCATGCTCCCGCTTGGCCCGTGTGGTCGCTCCATCCGACATGGTGAGCTGGACGCGAGTGTAGCGGTCGGTATTGGCGAGAAGGACGCGCACGAGCTCGAGCGTCTGCTGGCGGCCGGCAACCTGGTAGAGCGAGAGGTGGTACTCGGTGTTCAGCTCGCCATAGGCATCGAGGTCGCCTTCGCGGATCGCGGCGTCGTATTCGGCGAGGATGATTTCGGCGCGGGCGAAGTCACTTGGCTGCAGTCGCGGCACGGCGCGCCGGATCAGGTCCGGCTCCAGCATGGCACGCAGGTCGAAGAGCTCGGCGATGTCCGCGGCCGAGAGCGCCGTCACGACCGCGCCGCGATGCGGGTGGAGCGTCACCAGCCCTTCGGCGGCGAGCTGGTGGAAGGCCTCGCGGATCGGGATGCGGCTGATGCCGAACTCCTTCGCCAGCGCGTCCTGCCGCAAGGCCTCACCGGCGGCAACCGAGCCGGAGAGGATGCGCCGGCGCAGCTCCGCGACCGCCGCCCCGGTCATGGTCTGGCGGAACTGCGGCTGCTTCGCACGGGTGGGCAGGGGCGCGATCATGCGGTTTCTCGGTTCTTCGGACCCTCGAAAGCGTGCCTAAAAGACGGGAGATCGCTCCCGCTTGTCAATTGGATAAAATCTCCAATATGCAATTTTTTATGCGACGGAGCGGATGAACCCTCATGCCGGACGCAGAAGGGCCGCCTCGAACGATGCTCCGGCGCCCCCGATGGCTCGGGTGTTCCTGGAACATCGGCCGAGACGGCCCTTCAATGGCTCTGCTGGATGAGGGCTTCAGCTGCCCAACGGAATCCGACCGAAACCCGGACAGGCCAAGCTTGGAGTAATCGTCGTGCTAGGCGAGGTATGCCGGAGGCCGCTTCGCAGGCCTCCGGCTTCTTTCAGGTCGGCGTCGTAGCTTAGCCGTCCTGCCAGCGCTGCTGCAGTGCCGTAGCCGACATCAGGTCGAACGAGAGATCCGAGATCTGCCAGTAGCGCGTGCTGTCCTGCTGGAAGGCCCAGAGGTGATCGTAGATCTTCTTGAAGTTCGGATTGGCGGCCGACATCTCGGCGTAGAGATCCTTGGTGTGCTTATAGCTCGCCTTGAGAATGTCGTTCGGCAGCGGCCGCAATTGCGCCCCGCCGGCGATCAGCCGCTTCAGGGCGGGCGGGTTGAGGGCGTCGTATTTCGCCTGCATGTCGTGGCCGGCGGCCATGGCGCAGTTCTTGAGCACCTTCTGGTAGGTCGGCGGCAGGCTGTTCCACTTTTCCAGATTGATGAAGAAGCTGAGCTCGGCGCAGCCATCCCAGAATCCGGGGTAGTAGTAGTAGGGCGCGACCTTGGCGAAGCCGAGCTTCTCGTCGTCATAGGGGCCGACGAACTCGACTGCGTCGAGGACGCCGCGCTCCAGGGCGGGATAGATGTCGCCGGCGCCGAGCTGCTGCGGCACCACGCCCATCTTCTGCAGGACATTGCCGCCGAGCCCGCCGATGCGCATCTTCAGCCCCTGGAGATCGGCCGCTGACTTGAGCTCCTTGCGGAACCAGCCGCCCATCTGCGCGCCGGTATTGCCGGCGGGCAGGTTGTAGATGTTGAACTTGGCGTAGAATTCGTTGAGCAGTTCGAGACCGCCGGCATGAAACAGCCAGGCCTGCATCTGCCGGCTGTTCGGGCCCCACGGAATCACCGTGCCGAAGGCGAAAGCGGTATCTTTGCCGATGTAGAAGTAGGAGCCGGAATGACCCATCTCGACGGTGCCGTTGGTCACGGCGTCGGCGACCTGCAGGGCCGGCACGATCTCGCCGGTGGCGAAGACCTGGATCTTGAACTTGCCATCCGTGACCGCAGAGACAGCCTCCGACAGATAGGTGCAGGCGCCATAGAGCGTATCGAGCGACTTCGGATAGCTCGAAGCCAGGCGCCAGGTGATCGATGGCGTGCCCTGTGCGATCGCCGGCGATGCGATGCCGGCGGCGGCGCCGACGCCGGCGCCCTTCAAAAAGGATCTGCGCTTCATTGAGTTGGTTTCCTTGGAGTTCGTTTCCTGCCCGGTGCTTCTTGTTTTGACCGCCACCGGTTTGCGGGCAGCTTGGCATGGGTCTTCGACGTGCGACAATGCGCGCGGCTGCATGCCCACCCGGCGCTTCGCCGCCGACGTCGGCGTGTCACTCAGGCGCGTGCGCTTTCCTCCATCAGCTTGACGATGGTGGTGAGAAGCCGGTTCGCCGGCGTGGCGATCCCGAGCTTCGCGCCGGTCCTAACGACGTAGCCGTTGAGGTGATCGATCTCGGTCGTCTTGCCGCGCGCGAGGTCTTGGGCGGTCGAGGAGGACTGGTCGGGCATCGCTGCGGCGAGCGCCAGCACCTTATCGAGGATGTCGTCATCGACCTCGACCCCTCGCTGTCTGGCGACGGCAACGCATTCGGCGACGATTTCCTTCATGCAGGCGCGGACGCCGTCGACTGCAATCATCCGCCCATAAGGAAGCTGCGGAATGGCCGAGAGGGCATTGTAGGCGCAGTTTACGATCAGCTTCGACCAGAGCGCGCCGACGACGTTGCCAGAGATTTCGGTTGGAATGCCGGCCTGTCCGAAAACCTCGGCGATCTCCGCACTCGACGCGCCAGACCCGATGACGAGTTCGCCGCGACCATGATGGCGGAGATGGCCGGGGCCCGCCATTTCCGATGCGACGTAGACGGCGGTCGGAATGACTGGCCGCCCCAGAACTTCCTGCAGCCGCTCGGCATTGTCGACGCCGTTCTGCAGGCTCAAGATCGTTGTCCCAGCAGCGATATGGGGCGCCATCTCCCGGCCGGCCGAAGCGGTATCGCCGGACTTCACGCAGAACAGGACTACGTCGGTGCCGGCGACGCCGGAAGCGTCCGTTGCCGCTGCGACTGGCAGCTTCTCGGTCGACGTACGCCTCTCGAAGACCAGGCCGCGCTCGCGGACCGCATGGACATGCTGGGGCCGGGTGATCAGCGTCACCTCATGGCCGGCCCGGGCCAGCATGGCGCCGTAATAGCAGCCGACGGCACCGGCTCCCATGATCGCGATCTTCATCGATTCGAGCCCTGTCTCAGCGAGAGATGGCGTCCCGGCCAGAGATGGTCGCTGCCGAGTTCGGCCGGGTCGGCGCAGCCGAGATGGATCAGCGTATTCAGGAATTCGGCGCGAAGCATGTCGATGATCGCGGCCGGGCCGTGCGCGAGGCCAAGGGCCGCGACGGCGAACAGGAAGGGCCGTCCCAGCAGGACGAAATCCGCTCCCGAAGCGAGGCTGCGCGCGATGTCGTCTCCCGTACGCACACCGCTGTCGAGGATCAGCTTCAGCCGGTCGCCGCAGGCCTCCCGGATCGCGGGCAGGACCTCGATCGAGGAGGGGGCGGCATCGAGCTGGCGGCCGCCATGGTTGGAGACGACGAGGCCGTCGGCGCCGATGCGCTCGGCCATGACGGCGTCCTGCGGGTTCAGGATGCCCTTGATGACGAGGTGATACGGCCAAGCCTTGCGGATGGCCTCGATCCGGCGCCAGTCGAGGCCGGGGAAGGAGAGCTGGCGCGAAACGAATTCGGCATGGGCGAGCCCGCTCAGCGAGCCCTTTCCGTCGACGAAGTTGGCCATGCCCGGGCGGTCGCCGCGCGCCGCCCGCAGCAGCCAGGCCGGGTGGCGCGCGACATCGAGGACGGTACGCAGCGATGGCCGCAGTGGGATCGCCAGCCCGTTGGTCAGATCGCGGACGCGCCTGGCCGGCACGGGGATGTCGATCGTGACCAGGAGCGTGGTCACGCCGGCAGCGAGCGCCCGCTGCATCAGCCCGGCTGCGATGGCCTCATCCGAGCCCGGATACAGCTGAAACCAGAGATTGTCTTGCGCGATCGGGGCTATCGTCTCGATCGAGGTCGTTGCCGCCGTGGACAGCGTATAGGGCACATTCGCTGCCCGGGCCGCCTGAGCCAGAGCGCGGTCTGTTCCGGGGCAAACCAGATCGGCGAAGCCCATTGGCGCGATGCCGAAAGGAGCGGCGTAGCGACGGCCGAAGATCGTCACCTCGGAATGAGCGGCTGAGCAATCGCGCAGGGCCTGAGGCATCAGGGCGATCTGCTCGAAGCGGGCGCGATTCCGGGCCACTGCGATCTCGGAGCCAGCGCCGCCCTCGATGAAGTCGAAGATCGCCCGGGGCAGGCGCTTGCGGGCGCGCGCGGCCATCTGGGCGGTATTGAAGACGCGTCCGGTCGGCACGGATCGGTTTCTCCCTGGAGGTTCTTGTCCGGCCGCCGTGATCGCGACCTTGAACCTTCTTGCCTACAGGGTAGGGGGCGCTTGCAGAAGCATCGCGGCCGCACAGGCCATCGGCCTGTGACACAGATCGGGAAGTGTCGTCAGGAGGGTGTCCGCTCGATGAAGACACAGCCGTCGAAGCTGAACACCTCCTCGCCATTCTGGTTCACGCCGGTGTTGTGGTGGAAGAACAGCCCCCATTGCGGCCGCGAGGCACTGGCGCGCTTGTCCGTCACCGCCGAGTGATAGGTGATGCGGTCGCCGGCAAAGACGGGCTTCGACCATTTCAGGTTCTTGAAGCCCGGGGAGGGGCCGAGGCGCGGCGCGCGTCCGGGCCCGAAGGCGGCGAGCTGGCGCTGGCGATGCGTCACCATCGTCGCCATCCAGACGGCGGCGGTGTGCCAGCCGGAAGCGGCGAGGCGGCCGAAGGAACTTGCCCGCGCCGCTTCTTCGTCCATGTGGAAAGGCTGCGGATCGAAGGCGCGCGCGAAGGCGACGATCTCGTCGGCGGTGAAGACGCAGCTGCCGAGCTCGAAACGCTGGCCGATCTCGATGTCGTCGAAGAAGCGGGCGGCTTGCGTCGGCTTCAGCGGCGGTTCGATTGGCGAGGCAAAGACCGGCGGGACATAGCGTGGCGGATGGGCGAGCCAGTCGCCTGCGGGCTGCGCCGCATCGGAGCCGCGCCGGCCGAACATGATCCAGTTCGCCTGCTCCAGCACTGGCTCCTCGCGCTGGTTGACGAGTTCGAGCCGGAAGCGGATCAGTCCCATATCCGGGCGCGAGCGCGAGGGCCTGATCTCCGTCACGGTGCGGCGGCCATGCAGCAGGTCGCCGGGCTGGACCGGACGGAGCCACTTCACCTCCTCGATACCGGGCGCACCCATGCCCGAGGAGTTCAGGAGGAAGCTCTCCGCCATCAATCGCATCAGCAGCGAGCAGCTATGCCAGCCCGAGGCGATCAGCGTGCCACCGAAGCTCGCCTTCGCCGCTTCCGGATCGACATGGAAGTCCTGCGCGTCGAAGCGCGAGGCGAAGGCGATGATGTCGTCCTGCGAGACTGCGATGCTGCCGGCCGAGACCGTCTCTCCGACGATGAAATCCTCGAAATACAGCATCGCGTCGGCGGCCTTGCTCGTTAGCGGACTGGCTCAGTTGGCGAAGCGGAAATGCAGCACGTCGCCGTCGGCGACGACGTATTCCTTGCCTTCGAGGCGGAACTTGCCGGCTTCGCGCGCGCCCGACTCGCCCTTGTTGGCGATGTAGTCGTCATAGGCGATGGTTTCGGCGCGGATATAGCCCTTCTCGAAATCGCTATGGATCACGCCGGCAGCGGCCGGGCCCTTGGTGCCCTTCTCGATGGTCCAGGCGCGGGCCTCTTTCGGACCAACCGTGAAGTAGGTCACGAGGTGGAGCAGCGCGTAGCCGGCGCGGATGACGCGGTTCAGACCAGGTTCCTCCAGGCCGACGGCCTCGAGGAAGTCCTTCTGGTCCTCCACGGGCATCACCGCGATCTCGCTCTCGATCTTGGCGGAGACGACGACCGCGACAGCGTTCTCCTCGGCAGCACGCTTCTTTACAGCGTCGGAGAAGCTGTTGCCCTTGTCGGCGCTGGCCTCCTCGACATTGCAGACATAGAGCACCGGCTTGGAGGAGAGCAGGCCGAGCATGTCGAAGGCCCGGCGCTCTTCCGGTGCGACCTGGACGAGGCGGGCCGGCTTGCCGTCGCGCAGCAGCACGAGGCAGCGGTTCATCAGCTCGACCGCTTCCTTGGCGTCCTTGTCGCCGGTCTTGGCCTTCTTCTCCAGCGGCAGCACGCGCTTCTCGAGGCTTTCGAGGTCGGCCAGCATCAGCTCGGTCTCGATGATCTCGATGTCGTTGATCGGCGCGACCTTGCCCTCGACATGGGTGATGTCGCCATCCTCGAAGCAGCGCACGACATGGGCGATGGCGTCGCATTCGCGGATGTTGGCGAGGAACTGGTTGCCGAGGCCTTCGCCCTTGGAGGCGCCGCGCACGAGGCCGGCGATGTCGACGAAGGTCAGCCGCGTCGGGATGATCTCCTTGGAGCCGGCGATGGCGGCAAGCTTCTCAAGCCGGTCGTCCGGCACGGCGACGTCGCCGACATTCGGCTCGATCGTGCAGAACGGGTAGTTCGCCGCCTGTGCGGCCGCCGTCTGCGTCAGCGCGTTGAAGAGGGTCGACTTGCCGACATTCGGCAGGCCGACGATACCGCATTTGAAACCCATGAGACCGATCCGTTGCGGAGCCGCCGGATGCGGGGCTCGTCGATGCGTTGAAGATTTGGGGTCTTATTGGCGTCGAGGCGCGACAAACACAAGATGGCACGGTGCAGACCAGCCATCGGCGGATCACACGAACGTGCGTGGCACGCCTGCCCGCGGGGGCGCAGGACTGGGGGCGCGACCTTCTCCCGGACGATGGAGCCTTGCCGATGCGTTCTCTCGCTGCCGCCTTCTTCATTCTTGGACTGACGGCGGCGGCGCAGGCCCAGTCGCTGACGACGCGCATTCGAGGCGAGGTCGAGAAGGCCGAGGGCAATGCACTTGTCGTCAAGACAGTCGACGGCGCTTCGGCACAGGTCGCGCTGGCTTCCGGCTATGCGGTCGGCGGCGTCGTCAAGGCAACGGCGGCGGATATCAAGAAGGGCAGCTTCGTCGGTGTCGGAGCGCGGCCACAGCTGGATGGCTCGCTGCTGGCGGTGCAGGTCTTCATTTTCTCCGAAGCGATGCGTGGTACGGGGGAGGGGCATCGTCCCTGGAGCGTGCTGCCGGAAAGTACGATGACCAATGCGACCGTGGCCGAGACGGTTTCGCGCGTCGACGGCTCCACGATCATGCTGACCTATCCGGGCGGTGAGCAGAAGGTGACGATCACGCCCGAGGCCAACATCATCATGGCGGTGCCCGCACAGGCGGGGGAACTCGTGGCCGGCGTGCAGGTCGCGATGACGGCGACAAAGCAGGCCGATGGCAGTTTCAGCGCGAGCCGCGTGACGATCGCCAAGGCCGGCGCGCAACTGCCCTACTGAAGCGCGCTGCGCCTCAATCGGTCGCCTTCTCGCCGAGGCGCTTCACGGCGGCGTGGCCGCGAGCATCCATGAAAAGATGCACCTTGTTCTGGAAGCCGGCATCGTCGTGCTTCGCCAGCAGCTCGGCATTGTCGGCACAGGCCGTGCAGAGATCCTCGACCCAGGGCAGCTCGGCTTTGCCGAAATCGTTCAGCACATAGGCGTGGACGAGTTCCTTCAGGCCGGGATGACCGATGCCCAGCCGGACGCGGCGATAGTCGTTGCCGATCGCCGCCGTGGTCGAGCGCAGGCCGTTATGGCCGGCATTGCCGCCGCCGATCTTCACCCTGAGCTTGGCCGGGGCGAGGTCGAGTTCATCATGGAAGACGATCACGTCGGCGGGCTCGACCTTGAAGAAGCGCGCGGCCTCGCCGATCGCGCGGCCGGATTCGTTCATGTAGGTCTGCGGCTTGAGCAGGATGACCTTCTCGGTCCCGAGCGTCGCCTCGCAGGCCTGGGCCTGGAAGCGCGCGCGCCAGGGCGAGGCCCGGTGCCTGCGCGCGATCTCGTCGAGCGCCATGAAGCCGATATTGTGGCGGTTCCCGGCATAGCGGGAGCCCGGGTTACCCAGGCCTGCGAAGATCAGCATGACGAGCGCTTATGACTGGAGGCATTGCTGCCGATAGCAAAACGGCCGGGATGACCCGGCCGTCTGTCGTTCTGTCGCGAGGATGGGGCCGATCAGGCCTTGGCCTCGGCCTCCGGAGCGGCGGCCGCATCGGTGGCCTCTTCCGCCATCGGCGGAACGATGGTCACGATGGTGGCGTCCGAGCCGACCGTCAGCTTGGCGCCCTTCGGCAGCTTGATCACGCTGGCTTCGAGCGAGCCACCGATCTGGAGACCGGCGACGGAAACCTCGAAGAACTCGGGGATCAGCTCCGGCTCGACGGTGATCTCGAGCGAGTGCTCGACGATCTGGACCGCGCCGCCGTTCTTGATGCCGGGGCTGGCGTCCTGGCCGACGACGTGGATCGGAACCTCGACCGTCACGGTCTGGCCGGCAGCGACCCGCAGGAAGTCGACATGGATCGGGAAATCCTTGACCGGGTCGAGCTGGTAGTCGCGCGGGATGACCCGCTGCTTCTTGCCGCCGATCGAGATCTCGAAGATCGTGGTCAGGAAGTGGCCGCCATAGATCATCAGGCGGGTCTTGTTGGCGTCGAGCGCGATCGCTTCGGGAGCGGCGCCCCCACCATAGATCACGGCGGGTGTCAGGCCTTGACGACGAACTGCACGGGCGGCCCCCTTGCCGACCTGTGCGCGCGCCGAAGCCTCGATTTGCTTCACGGCGGTCATGGTATGTCCTTGCTTCAAATGACAAGGCCGCCTGCCGGCGGCCATTTCGTTTCGCGCCCGTGCCTCCAAGGGTGTCAGTCGGGCGCTGGCAGGCTCATAAGCGAAAAGCGCCGCGATCTCAAGCCCGCAGGCGTCGCGGCGCTCAGGCCGCCGCGAGACCGAGCTTCTCGTCGCGCCGGCGCAGCAGGTACATCAGCGGCAGGGCCAGCAGCACCATCCAGGCCTTGCCGATGATCTGGCCACTGACGAAATCGAGGCTGCCGAAGGCGAGCTGCAGGAAGACGATGCTGTCGACCACCAGGCCGACGATGCTGGAGGCGAACACTGCGGTGACAAATCGGCGCTTTTGCAGCGGGGTATAGACGGCGAAATCGGCCAGCTCCGACAGCAGGAAGGCTGCGACCGAGGCGACCACGATGGCCGGCGGGGCGACGAAGGCCGAGATCAGCGCGCCGATGGCGATGGCGCCCAGGCCGGCCAGCGCTCCGAGCCGGCGCTGCACGACGTCGCGCAGGACCAGCGCGAGCCCGATCATCAGCACGCCGCTGGGCGCCTTGATGCCCGGCGCGACCGGGACAAGGCAGGGGCCTTCCGGAACGCAGACCGTGCCGACATTGCCGATCAGCCAGTTCGCTGTCGGAATGGTCAAGGTGAAGAGGGCCAGGGCGATGAACCCTTCGATCTGGCGCTGACGGTCACGAGTCATGGGATGGTCCGCTGTCGTCGGGGGAGGTCAGGTAGGCGGCGTAGCCATTCGCGCGCAGTTCGCAGGCCGGGCAGTGGCCGCAACCATAGCCCCAAGCGTGGTGCGTGGAACGGTCGCCGAGGTAGCAGCTATGGCTGTCCTCGACCACCAGATCGAGCAGGGCTTCGCCGCCCAGCGCCTTGGCCAGCGCGAAGGTCTGGGCCTTGTCGCGCCACATCAGCGGTGTGTGCAACACGAGCCGCCGGTCGAGGCCGAGGCCCAGCGCGACCTGCATTGCCTTGATCGTGTCGTCGCGGCAGTCGGGGTAGCCGGAGTAATCGGTCTCGCAGACGCCGAGGACGATGTGCCTGATGCTGCGCCGGTAGGCGAGCGCGGCGGCGAAGGTCAAGAAGATCAGGTTCCGGCCGGGAACGAAGGTGGTCGGCAGGCCGGTCTCGGCGAATGCGATTTCGCTGTCGCGGGTCAGTGCCGTCTCCGAGATCGCGCCGAGAGCCGCGAGGTCGAGCATATGGTCGGCGCCCAACCGCTGCGCATAGGCCGGCGCGAGGCCCGGCAGCTTGTCGCGGATGGTCTGGCGGCAGGCAAGCTCGACGCGATGGCGCTGCCCGTAATCGAAGCCGACAGTCTCGACCGCATCGAACCGGTCCAGCGCCCAGGCAAGGGCTACGGTCGAATCCTGGCCGCCGGAGAACAGGACGAGGGCGCGGGAGGTCATGGCGAGCGCGTTCCCGCGGCTCAGTCGAACAGGCTGGAGACGCTCGATTCGCTGGCTGTACGCTCGATCGCCTCGCCCATCAGCTGCGCGATCGAGATGACGCGGATATTGCGCGCCACCTTCACCGCCTCGGTCGGCATGATCGAATCGGTGATCACCAGTTCCTTGAGCTTGGAGTTGGCGATGCGTGCCACGGCCCCGCCCGAGAGAACGCCATGGGTGATGTAGGCGTAGACTTCGCGCGCGCCCTGGTCGAGCAGCGCCTCGGCCGCATTGACCAGCGTACCGCCGGAATCGACGATATCGTCGAGCAGGATGCAGGAACGGCCCTCGACCGAGCCGATGATGTTCATGACCTCGGATTCGCCCGGCCGGTCGCGGCGCTTGTCGACGATGGCGAGGGGAGCGTCGATGCGCTTGGCGAGGGCACGGGCGCGAACCACGCCGCCGACGTCCGGCGAGACGACCATGGCGTTCTTGTAGTCGAGCCGCTCCTTGATATCGCGCGACATCAGCGGCGCACCGAATAGGTTGTCGGTCGGGATGTCGAAGAAGCCCTGGATCTGGCCGGCATGCAGGTCGAGCGTCAGGACGCGGTCGACGCCGGCATGGGTGATCAGGTTGGCGACGAGCTTGGCCGAGATCGGCGTGCGGCCCGAGGCGCGCCGGTCCTGCCTCGCATAGCCGAAATAGGGGATCACCGCCGTGATACGGCGCGCCGAGGAGCGGCGCAGCGCATCGGTGATGATCAAGAGCTCCATCAGGTGGTCGTTGGTCGGGAACGAAGTCGACTGGATGACGAAGACATCCTGGCCGCGCACATTCTCCTGGATCTCGCAGAAAACCTCCATGTCGGCGAAGCGCCGGACGGAGGCCTTGGCGAGGGGAATGCCGAGATGGGCGCAGATCGCTTCCGCGAGCGGCCGATTGGAGTTGCCGGCGACGACTTTGAATGATGAAGGCATGCCGGCGAGCACCCTTTTGATCTTGGCTGGGCGAGAGCCGCTCTAAGCTGGCTCAGTTCGCAGGGCTCTTAACAGTGGTGTGACGACGAGTCGACTGTTGCACTGCAAAAACGGCCAGCAAAACCTCGCGGGGCACGCCGTGCCCCTGTGCGCGTGACGCAGGCCGGGCGTCGTCGAACTCTCCCGGCGAGCCAGGACGCGCGCAGCTTCGACTCAGAGCTTCTTGCCGGCCGGTGCCGAGGCCGTCTTGGCCGCGGTCCTGGCGTCCTTGGCGCTCTCGGCCGCCTGCTTGCCGGCAGGCTTGGACTTGTCGCCGGGCAGGACGGTGTCGACGGCCGGCGTGGTCACCAGGAAGCTCGCGATCGCGTCCATCGAATCGGCGGCAGCCTTGGCGACGATGGTCTGGTCGACGCCCGACCATGGGTCCGAGGTGCCGCCGCGCCGGCCCAGGCTCTCGCCCTGGACGCGCTGGGCCCGCTTCTTGGTCTCGTCATAGACGTCCCAGACGAAGGCGAGCGAGGTCTGGCCATCTTCAGTCGGCTGGGCCGTGAGATAGCCGCGCACGCGGAAGCGGGCCGGCTTGTCGCCAGGCACGATCTCCATGCGCCGCTCGGCCGCGGCCTCGCCCAGCAACCCGGCGAAGCGGGTCGTCACGGCATCGGGCGCCCCTGAAATGCTCTGCACCGAGACTGGCACGCCCGGCGCATCGACGCGCGGGCGCGCGGCCGTCGTGGTCTCCTGGCAACCGGCGAGCGCAAGCGCGACGGCCGGCCCCAGGACGAGGCCGCTGAAACGTTCGATCATGACGCCTCCCGCTTGTCTTTGAGCGTACGGGTTGGAGTTCTCTGGTATTCCCTGTGCCAGTCTTTCTAGGCGGAACCGATCGCGAGGTCCAGATCGGCCGGCTCGCGCGCCGCCAAGGCCAGATCGCGCGCTGCGATTGCGGCTTCAGCCATCCTCGCCCATATATCCGGCATGAGGGCCAGAGAGGCCTGTTCCGGAGAGCCTCATGGTCACGACCAGCAGCCGCATTCTCGATGATATCGCCCGCCTTGCCACCGATGCCGCCGGCGCGGCGCAGGGCGTTCGCCGCGAAGTCGAGACCGTCGTGAAGACCCAGATCGAGCGCCTGCTGCGCGATCTCGATGTGGTCACGCGCGAGGAGTTCGAGGCGGTGCGCGAGATGGCGCTGCTGGCGCGCGAGGAGAACGACAAGCTCGCAGCTCGCCTGGCGGCGCTCGAGGCGGCGCAGCCGAAGGTGTGATCTGGCTGTAGCTCTGAGCGGGGAGCGCTACCGACCGGGCGCGGCTCGCAATTGCGCCTGCGAGGCCGGCGCAAGTATCCACAGGCCTATGCTGTGGAAAGGGGGCGCCGGGGATTGAGCCCAGGCCCCGAATCCGCCGAGCGTCACATCGTGTTGGGAGTGTCATACGCCCTGCGCTAACGTCGGTGGAGAAATTGATTCGTCGGTCCAACCTCTTAGAGGCGGATCGGCGGAGCGCGTGATCCGTCATTCGGCGGGCTTCGCGCCTGTGGAGTTGCGTTTCCCCAGTTTCCCGTCGCCGTGTTCCCGTTCTCGAACGAGCCGGACCGCGCTTCCGCGGCTTTCGGCAGTTGGACCCAAGGGCATGATGGATCTCGAACTGGACGCCGAGCTTGAGCGGCCTTCAAACCCCCTCGACCTGATCGAACGGCTGGCCGCCCTCAACAACTGGACTTTCGACCGCGACAGCGACGATGAGCTCTCGGTCTCCGTCACCGGTGGCTGGTCGGACTATCACGTCGCCATCACCTGGCTCGCCGAGGTGGAGGCGATCCATGTCGCCTGCGCCTTCGACCTGAAGGTGCCTGAGCGGCGCCGTGCCGAGGTTCTGCAGCTTGTCAGCCTCGTCAACGAGCAGCTCTGGCTCGGCCATTTCGACCTGTGGAGCTCGGAAAGCGTGGTGATGTACCGCCATGCGCTGCTTCTGTCGGGGGGCGCGGAGCCGACCGACGAGCAGGCGGCTGCGCTGATCAAGGCCGCGATCGAGGCCTGCGAGCGCTATTTCCAGGCCTTCCAGTTCGTCGTCTGGGCTGGGAAGACCGCCAAGGAAGGCCTCGAAGGCGCGATGCTGGAGACGGTCGGCGAGGCCTGAGTTCGTTCGGTTTCATCATGCCCGGGCTTGACCCGGGCATCGTCCCGCGCGTCATGGTCGGGCTTGACCCGGCCATCTCCAACCGGAAATTCTCTGGTCACGAGATTCTCGGGGCAAGCCCGAGAACGACGCCCTTCACCTTGCCGCGAGAATCCGCCATGTCGAACCCCCTGCCGCAATCGCTCGTCCTTATCGGCGCGGGCAAGATGGGCGGAGCCATGCTGGAGGGCTGGCTGCGTATCGGCATGAATCCGGCCGGCATCAGCCTGATCGATCCCAAGCCTTCGGACGAGATGGCGGCGCTGGCGGCCGAGAAAGGGATGGCGATCAACCCCGACCCGCACTCGCTCGCTTCCGTCGAAGTGCTGGTGCTGGCGACCAAGCCGCAGATGCTCGATACGGCGGCTCCGGCGGTGCAGGCATTGATCCGGCCGCATACGCTGCTGATCTCGATTCTGGCGGGCAAGACCCTTGGTGACCTGTCCGCGCGCCTGCCCAACGCCAACGCCGTGATCCGGGCCATGCCGAACCTGCCGGCTTCGGTGCAGCGCGGCGCGACCGCGGCAGCGGCAGGGCCTGGCGTCACCTCTGCGCAGCGTGCGATGGCCGATGCATTGCTCGGCAGCATCGGCACGGTCGAATGGCTCGAGAGCGAGGGCCTGATCGATGCCGTCACGGCGGTCTCGGGCTCGGGACCGGCCTATGTCTTCCATCTGGTCGAGTGCCTGGCCGCGGCCGGCAAGATTGCGGGGCTGCCCGATGACATCGCCGAGCGGCTGGCGCGGGCGACGATCGAGGGCGCCGGCGAGATGCTCCACCAGTCGCCACTGTCGCCGGCGACCTTGCGCCAGAACGTGACCTCGCCAGCCGGGACGACGGCGGCGGGGCTCGAGGTGCTGATGGCGGAAGACGGGTTGAAGCCACTGATGATCAAGACGGTCGCTGCCGCCAAACGTCGCGCCGGCGAGCTTTCGGGCTGAAGGGCCTTTCATAGGCCGCGATCGAAGCCTAGCTTCTTTGCGACTGCGTCGTGAAGGAGAAGTCCCATGGCCCGCAAACCCGTAGCTTCAAGCCCCGAGCCAGTTGCACCGCCGACCGCCAATCCGCGCAAGCAGGTCGTCGAGACGTTGATGCGCCTGGCTGAGACGCGTCCCTGGGACGAGATCGAGCTCCCGGACATCGCCGCCGAGGCCGGGATCTCGCTCGCCAAGCTGCGGGACCTGTTCCCGTCGAAGCTCGCCATGCTGGGCGGGCTGACCCGCCTCGTCGACGAGGCGGTGATGGCGGAGACTTCCGACGATCTCGCCGGCGAGCCGGTGCGCGAGCGGATGTTCGACCTGGTGATGCGCCGCCTCGATGCGCTGGCGCCCTATAAGAGCGCGCTGCGCAAGATCACGCCGGTGATCCGCCGCGATCCGTTGGCGATGGCGGCGCTCAATCGTGGCGCGGTCAATTCCTGGCGCTACATGCTGGCGTCCGCCGGCATTCATACGGAGGATGCCCTCGGCTCGGTTCGGGTCCAGGGCGCGGTGCTACTGATGGCCCGCGTTTCCCAGGCCTGGTTCGATGACGACGAGCCCGAACTGTCGCGCACGATGGCGCAGCTCGACCGTGAACTGAAGTTGGCCGGGTGGGTCATGTCGCGGGTCGAGGACGTGCACAGGCTGACAGCGCCGCTGCGCTGTCTGGCGCGGGCGCTCCACTCCGGCCGGCGCCCGCATGTGCGCCGGCGCGAACGCGGCGGAGCGGACCGGCATGGTGGCGACAACGAGGATTTCGCACCTGCGATTTGATCTCGATCAAGGCAATCATGGCTGAAATGTGTTATCGTTAAGCGACTCTTAGCCAATTGACGCGACTCTGAGGAATCTCCATCCCTCAGGGGTTACGCATGTCGTTGACGAAGAAGCTCGCCACCCTGTCGATCAGCCGTTCATTCGCTTTGATCGCCGCTCTCGCGATTGTCATCTCGGTCGGGAGCGTCGGGCTGACGCTTTACGCTGCGCGCGACGACATGATCGAGCTCAAGCGGGCGGAAATGAAGAATGCGGTTGAGGCCGCGACGTCGACGGTCAATAGCTTTCTCGCGCGGGCGGAGAAGGGCGAGCTGAAGGAAGCCGACGCCAAGAAGATGGCGATCGACGCCATTGCCAATGCGCGCTTCGACAACGGCAACTACTACTTCGTCATCGACTACAATGGCATCAGCGTGTCGCATGCCAACAAGAAGATCGAAACGACGGACATGACGCCGCTGAAGGATGCGACGGGCAAGTTCTTCGTTCAGGACATGATCAAGCTCGCCAAGGGACCTGGCGCAGGGTTCGTCGACTATGGATGGGTCAAGCCGGGCGACAAGGATCCGTCGCTGAAGATTTCCTATGTCACATCCATTCCGAAATGGCAGTGGACGATCGGCTCGGGCCTGCATGTCCATGATGTCGATGCTGCCTTCCTGCGCATGATCGGCGGGGTTGCCACGGTGCTGGTGCCGCTCGGACTCGTCATGTTCGGGCTCGTCTTCTTCCTGAGCCGCCGCGCCTCGGCCATGCTGGGCTCGCTCGCCGGTACGATGAACGGGCTCGCGGCAGGTGATCTGAAGACCGAGATCAGGCATCAGGACCGTGCGGACGATATCGGCTCCATGGCGCGTGCGCTCGTCGTGTTCCGCGATGCGGCTCTGGCCAAGGAGGCGATGGAAGCCGACAAGGCGCGCATGGAGCAGGAAGCGGCCGGCCATCGCGATGCCGCCGACGGCCAGCGCCGGCGCAGCGAGGCGGAGCGCGCCGAGCACGCACGGGTCCAGGAGGGCGTGGTCCATGCGCTCGGCTCGGGCCTCGAGCGTCTCGCGGAGGGCGATCTCACCTACCGCATCACCGACAGCTTCGGTTCCGACTACGCGAAGCTCAAGGACGACTTTAACACCGCGATCGCCAAGCTGCAGGAGACCATGCGGCAGATTGCGACCAACACCGAGAGCATGAAGGCAGGCTCGGTCGAGATCAGCCAGGCGGCGGACGACCTTGCGGGCCGGACCGAGCAGCAGGCGGCCTCGGTCGAGGAAACCGCGACGGCGCTCGACGAACTGACCGCAACGGTGCGCCAGACGGCGGAGAGTGCCCGGCTCGCCAGCCAGGCGACAACGCAGGTCAAGTCCGAGGCCGAGCAGTCGACCTCGATCGTGCGCGATGCCGTGCTCGCCATGGGCGGGATCGAGAAGTCTGCCGACGAGATCTCCCAGATCGTGGGAGTCATCGACGAGATCGCCTTCCAGACGAATCTCCTGGCGCTCAATGCCAGCGTCGAGGCGGCTCGCGCCGGCGATGCCGGCAAGGGCTTCGCGGTGGTCGCCTCCGAGGTGCGTGCGCTCGCCCAGCGCTCGGCCGAGGCCGCCAAGGAGATCAAGGCGCTGATCACGGCGTCCCATGTCGAGGTCGAGAAGGGCGTCACGCTCGTCGGCCAGACCGGCGGCGCGCTGCAGCGCATGGCCGAGGAGATCACACGGGCGACGGCGCTGGTCGCCGAGATCGCCGGCGCTGCCCAGGAGCAGGCGTCGGGCCTTCAGGAGGTCAACACCGCCGTCGGCGAGATGGACCAGGCGACCCAGCAGAACGCCGCCATGGCGGAACAGTCGACGGCTGCCGCCCATTCGCTGTCGCAGGAGGCGGATCGCTTGGCCGCGCTGGTCGCGCGCTTCCAGCTTGGCGGCGACATCGCCGGGCTGAAGGCCATGGCGCGGACGATGCATGCCGCAGTCGCGCCGGCGCCCGCGCCGCGTGCTGTCGCACCGCGGGCCGCGCAGCCGGCGGCCTACTCCGGCGGCGCGGCGACCGCCCGCAAGATCGACGTCAGCGCCCATGACAAGGACTGGGAAGAGTTTTGAGCACTTCATCCAACGCCGCCGAGCCCGCCGCGACGATCAGCTTCGACGATTTCCTCAAGGTCGACATCCGTGTCGGCACCATCGTCGAGGCGGCTCCCTATCCGGAGGCCCGCAAGCCGGCGCTCAAGCTGACGATCGATTTCGGCGGCACGATCGGGCTGAAGCGATCCTCCGCGCAGATCACCCGGCACTACAAGCCGGAGGATCTTCCGGGTCGGCAGGTTCTGGCCGTGGTGAACTTTCCGCCGCGGCAGATCGGCAAGTTCATGTCCGAGGTGCTGACGCTCGGCGTGCCCGATGCCGATGGCGAGGTCGTGCTGATCAGCCCGGGGCTCGACGTGCCGAAGGGCGGGCGGCTGTTCTAGGCCGCGACCGGTCAGAGCGAGGACAGCGGCAACATCGGAGTCGTGGGTGGCGTGAAGGCGGCGCCGAAGGCCGCCACATGCTCGGCCACGATCTCCTCATATTTCGCGACGCTCTTCGGGATCAGCTCCGAGGCTGTCTGCTTCCTATGGTTGCATGACCATAGGGCGAACAAACATCGCGTTCAGTTGGCCGGCAGCTGCCCTACGCGGCCTTCCGGGATCCCGTTTCCAGCGTTGTCAGGGCGAATTCGGGCTTCGACCATCGCAGCGGCAAGGCGCTGTGGCGGCGCCAGCCGCGCGTGACCCGGAAGCGCCAGAGCCGTTCGGCTCCCTCGAGGTCCGCGAGTTCGACTCCGCCCCAGACGATCTCGGTGGTCCCCTGCAGTTGAAGCGTCGTACCCTTTGCGAAATCGACGAACAGCAACGCGGCGCGGGGCTCCAGCAGCAGATTCCCGAGGGTGTTGAAGTAGCGGTTTCCGGCGAAGTCCGGCACCGTCAGCGTGTCGCCTTCGAGCCGCACGAAGCCCCGCATGCCGCCGCGATGTGATAGGTCCACCCCGCCATCGGCGAGGCCGGAGGGCGCGGCGCTGGCGATGAAGAACGTATCGGCTTGCGCGATCATCGTGCGAGCGTCGTCGTCGAGGCCCGCGATGGTTTCGATCGCGCATGGCGCGTCGGGGTTGTCGCCGAGGCGATGGCGGACCTGGATGTATTTCGCGCAATTGCCGAAGCTCTGGGCGACGGACACAGCGAAGCCTCCGCCATCGCGCTTTGCGACCAGCCCATTGGCGCGGTTGCGACGCCGGGTCTCGAACTCGATCCCGAGCAGGCCGATAGGCGCTCCCGGCAGCAATCCTGGGCCAGCGGGATCGTCCGCCGCAGGCAGGGACAGAACCGAGAGCACCGTCGGCGCCGGACTGGTCGCAAAGCCGGGCTGGCCGGTCAGGACCGTGGCCAGCGGCCAGCCTCCCGCATCGCGCACCCCGGCAAACAGCCAGGGCAGTGTGGCGAAGAAGTTGCGATGCTGGTCCGGCATGAACGTCCTGATGCCGGCGCCGTGCGAAGCGAGACCAGCTAGCGCCTGTGCCGCGCGCTCGCCTTCATGGAACGGGGTTTCAGCCATGGGCTGTCCTCTGCGCAGGCAGGGGCGAAGCGGGCATCGGGCTGAAAAAGGGCAGGGCCTCGACGCGCCCAAGCCAGGCGCGCACGGCCGGATAGGGCGAGAGCGGGATGCCGCCCTCGGGGGCGTGGGCGACATAGGAGTAGCAGGCGAGGTCGGCGAGCGTCGGATGCTCGGCAGCGAGGAAGGCGCGCCCGCCGAGGTGCTCGTCCATCCAGGCTAGGACGCGCTGCGCGACGCGTTCGGCCCGGCCGATATCGTCGCTGATGCCGAACTGGTGGATGAGGCGGGCCGTCGCCGGTCCATGCATGACCTCGCCAGCAGCGACCGATAGCCAACGCTGCACAGCTGCTGCAGCTATGGGGTCATCCGGCAGCCAGTCGCTGTCGGGGGCGTAGCGCTTCACTAGATAGACCATGATCGCGTTGCTGTCGGACAGCACGGTCGCGCCGTCCTCGAGCACCGGGATCTGCTGGAACGGGTTGAGCCGGCGGAAGGCATCGCCGCGACGGATATCGGCGGGCGCAGGTTCCAGCCGGTAGGGAAGACTCAGTGCACGCAGCAGAAGCTCGACGCGATGGGCGTGGCCCGAGAGCGGGGTGCCGTGGAGGATGAGGGTGTTGTGGGTCATGGCGTCTCGACCTTAGGCAGGGAGCCACAAGATGGCCGTTTCACCAGGCGCGCATAATTGGTTAAGCTATGAACTCAGAATTTCAGTTGGTGGAATGATCGATGGATCGGCTCGATGAGCTTGCCATCTTCGTCGCGATCGTGGACGCGGGCAGCCTTGCCGGCGCGGCACGGCGGCTCAATCGCTCGCGACCGGCGGTGACGCGGGCTCTTGCATCGCTGGAAGAGCGGACCGGCGCGCGGCTGATCGCCCGCAGCACGCGCCGCCTCGCACCGAGCGACGCGGGCCGCGAACTCGCTATCACGGCGCGACGCCTGCTCGCGGACTACGAGGCCTCGCTGGGGGATGCGGCGGCTGCCCCGGTGCGCGGCCTGCTTCGGATCACCGCGCCGCTGGCCTTCGGCCGCCGCCATGTCACCCCTCTGGTCGCGGAGTTTCTGGATCGCCACCCCGAGGTCCAGGTCGAACTCGTCCTGGCGGATCGCAATCTCGACCTGATCGACGAGGATCTGCACCTGGCTGTCCGGATTGGTTCGCTGGCGAGTTCGCGCCTCGTCTCGCGCAAGGTCGGCGAGATCCGGCGGTTGCTCGTCGCGTCGCCGGACTATCTGCTTCGGCGAGGCAAGCCGGCGACGCCGGCCGAGATCGCGGGGCACGACACGATCGCGAGTGTCGCCGCCAATCAAGGCCTGATCTGGCGCTTCGGCGGGCCCGGCAGTGAGGCGCGCGTCGTCGTGACGCCGCGCTTCATCGTCAACGAGATCGAGGCTGTGCTGATCGCCGCCCGGGCGGGGAGGGGGCTAGCCCGCCCGTTGTCCTATCAGGTGGCGGAAGACCTGGCGTCGGGCGCCTTGCAGCGACTGCTTCCGGACCATGAGCCCCCGCCGCTGCCGGTCCAGCTCGTCGTGCCGGGCGGGCGGCACCTTGCGCCGAAGGTGCGGGCCTTTCTCGATCATGCGGTCGAGCGCCTGCCGAGGCTGGCTCCCATCCACCCCGAATGATTGTCAGACCGGCAGCCGGACCGTCGCCCTCAGCCCGCCAAGCGGTGAATCCGACAGGATGATGTCGCCGCCATGGGCGCGAGCGATATCGCGGGCGATGGCAAGGCCCAGGCCCGTACCGCCGGAATCGACGTTGCGGGCTTCGTCGAGGCGGAAGAAGGGACGGAAGACGTCTTCGCGTTGCTCGGGCGCGATGCCCGGACCGTCATCGTCGACCATGACGATCAGATAGCGTGCATCATGCGTCGCCCGGATGGCGATGCGGTCGCCGAAGCGGGCGGCGTTGGACACGAGATTGGTCATCAACCTGCGGAAGGCATCGGGCCTGATCACCACCAGCGGGTCGCCGACGACCGTCAGCTCGGTCTGATGGCCCTGCCGCTCGGCGTCGGATTTCATCTCCTCCATGAGCGCGCGGATGTCGGTCTCGACGGGGGCTTCGCCGGCATCGCCGCGGGCGAAGGCGAGATAGTCCTCGAGCATGCGGCTCATCTCGTCGACGTCTTTTTCCAGGGCCTCGATTTCCGAGGAGCGCTCGAGCAGGGCGAGCGAGAGCTTGAAGCGGGTCAGGATCGTGCGCAGGTCATGGCTGACGCCGTTCAGCATGGTCGTGCGTTCGCCGACGGCGCGCTCGACGCGGCGCTTCATCTCGATGAAGGCATTGCCCGCGCGGCGGACCTCGCGGGCACCTCGGGGACGGAACTCGGCGTCGCGGCCCTTGCCGAAGGCTTCCGCCGCGTCGGCGAGCTTCAGGATCGGCCGGATCTGGTTGCGCAGGAACAGCACTGCGATCGTCAGCAGGATCAGAGAGGTCCCGATCATCCAGATCAGGAAGATGTGGCTGTTGCTGGCATAGGCAGAGTTGCGCCGCGTCAGGATGCGCATGACGTTCTTGCCGAGCTTGATCCTGATTTCGATCAGGCTGGAACGGCCAACGGTGTCCAGCCAGAAGGGCCGTGCGACCTGCTGGGCGAGCTCGGCTGACAGCGCGGTGTCGAGCAGCGAGAAAAAGGGCCGGGGACCTGGCGGGGGCAGGTCGGTATCAGGGATGATGTCGAGATCCATGCCGAGCCTGGTCGCCGCGATCCGGGCCAGCACGCTAGCATCGGCGTCCTGCGGATAGCTCTCATAGACGTCGATCATCGCCGCGATGTCGGCCGAGACAGCCGAGGACAGGCGCTGCGTCACGGTCTGCCAGTGCCGTTCCATGAAGACATAGGCGATGACGGACTGCAGCAGCACGACGGGGGCGATGACGATCACCAGCGCGCGCGGGTACAGGCCCTTGGGCATATAACGGGCGATGATATGCAGCGGCCGGCCCGCCAGCCGTAGCACGGGCTTGAGCCGGTTGTTGAGATTGGTCTTCCAGCGCGCGACGGCCGAAGCGATACGCCCCAAGCCTGCGCCGAGCGCCTGCGTCAGGCCCCTGCGACGCCTGCCGGGTTGAATCGGTGTCACGTCCGATCCGTGAGAAGGCGGTAGCCGACGCCGCGAACGGTCTGGAGATAGAGCGGATCGGCCGGGTCGCGTTCGATCTTGCGGCGCAGGCGGTTCATCTGGACGTCGACCGTGCGGTCATTGGCAGCGCTGCCCTGTGCCGCCAGCTCCTCGCGCGGCACCACTTCGCCGGCGCGCTCCGCGAGGGCCGTGAGGATCTCGCGCTCGCGTTCGGTGAGGCGGATCGCTTCCTCGCCCTTGCGCAGCTCTCCGCGCGAAAGCCCGTAGAGAAACGGACCGAAACGGACGAAATCGGGCCGTGGGCCGGATTGCGTGGTGTCGACCACGATGGTCCGCTTCAGGATGTTGCCGAGCCGCAGCAGCAGCTCCCGCGGCTCGAAGGGCTTGGCGAGATAGTCATCGACGCCGATCTCGAGTCCGTTGATGCGGTCCTTGCCGTCGGCGCGGGCGGTAAGCATCAGAATCGGCACGGTGGAGCCGGCGCGGAGCCGGCGCGCGAAGTCGAAGCCGTTTTCGCCGGGCATCATGATGTCGAGCACCATGGCGTCGAAAACGAGCCGCTCGAGTCGCAGATCCGCCTCGGCCGCATTGGCGGCGGTCGTCACGCGGTAGCCGTTGTCGCCGAGGAAGCGCGCCAGCAGGTCGCGCAGGCGGCGATCGTCATCGACCACCAGGATGTGGGGTGCTTCGTCGGGGAGCGGCTTGCGTGCCGGCTGTGCGGCCATGTGTCTTTCGTCCTCGCGGGGCTGTGCCCTCGTGTTCCCAGGCAGGCATCATCGCGCGCGGTGGTTGTCTTGCGCTGGCTCCCTACTGCGGCGCAGCGAGGAGGTTCCGCACCTTGTGGCGTTCGGCCGGATCGATCAACCCCGCGAGATAGCGCGCCACCGTCTCCGCCGCCTCCGGCGCGAGATCGCCGAGTGCGGCGTTGATGCGCTTGGCCTGCAACTGGACCAGGCGCAGGGCAAGGTCCTGGCCGGACGGCGTGGCATGCAGATGCCGCTGGCGCTTGTCCTGAACACCGGTGCGCTGCTCGACGAAGCCGGTCTGTACCAGTTCCTTCAGGACGCGGTTCAGGCTCTGCTTGGTGATCTTCAGGATATCGAGCAGTTCGGCTATGGTCAGTCCCGGCCGGCGCAGCACGAAATGCAGGACGCGGTGATGAGCGCGACCGAAACCGTATTCGGCGAGGATGCGGTCGGGGTCGCCGACGAAATCGCGATAGGCGAAGAACAAGAGTTCGATCAGATCATAGGGGACCGCAGTGTCCGGCGAGGTGGGCGCGGCCGCATCGTTCGCTCGGGGCTGCGTCGGGGGCATCGCATCCGTCCTGAAATTTATGTCAGTGATGTTGACATATCTCAGACGGAAGATTACCGGTCAAGCGCGCTGAACGACGGAATATGTCGCAAGACGATGTTGCAGCGCAGTATCATTCCGGCCTTTCGCCTCTGCCGCCATGGTGACGGTGTTCGAGGTGCAACGGATTAACCAGGCCGGACGTGCCAAGAGGAGCACTCCCATGTCAGTCATTCCTTTCGACCAGCGCGACGGCGTCATCTGGTTCGACGGCAAGCTCGTGCCGTGGAAGGACGCGAAGATTCACGTACTGACCCATGGGCTCCATTACGGTTCCTGCGTGTTCGAGGGCGAGCGCTCCTATGACGGCGTGATCTACAAGTGCACCGAGCACTCGCAGCGCTTCCAGAAGTCTGCCGAGATCATGGATTTCACGATCCCCTATTCGATCGCCGAGCTAGACGAGGCCAAGTACCTCTGCCTGAAGGAGAACGGGCTGAAGGACGCCTATGTCCGCCCGGTCGCATGGCGTGGCTCTGAGATGATGGCGGTGTCCGGCATCAACAACACGATCCATACCGCTATCGCGGTCTGGGAGTGGCCGAGCATGTTCGACATGGCGCAGAAGCTGAAGGGCGTGCGCCTCGACGTCGCGAGTTATCGCCGGCCTGACCCGGCCTGCGCGCCTGTTCACGCCAAGGCGGCGGGTCTCTACATGATCTGCTCGCTGTCGAAGCACAAGGCGGAGCGCGCCGGCTATGCCGATGCGATGATGCTCGACTGGGAAGGCAATGTCGCCGAATGCACCGGCGCCAACATCTTCTTCATCAAGGACGGCGTGATCCACACCCCGCAGGCCGACCGCTTCCTGAACGGGATCACGCGCCAGTCGGTGATCGAGCTGTGCAAGAAGCGCGGCTTCGAGGTGATCGAGCGCCGCATCCGCCCGGAGGAGCTGGAAGGCTTCAGCGAGTGCTTCATCACCGGCTCGGCCGCCGAGGTGACGCTGGTCTCCGAGATCGGTCCCTATTCCTTCATCACCGGCAATATGGGCAAGGTGATCATGGAGGATTACTCCGACGCGGTCCGGCCGAAGTCGAAGGCCGCCTGAACAGCTTCGTGATGCTCGGGCGAGGGCCCGAGCATCTCCTGAAAAGATATTCTCGGGTCGGCGCTTCGCACCGCCCGAGAATGATGGCCGCTACTTTTCCTCGCTCCGGAACAGCGTGATCCAGTCGTCGCCGGGGATCAGGCGGCAGATGTCCATCGCGCTGATCTGGAGCACCGCGAAGCGCCTGCCGTTCCAGCCATAGGATCCGGACGTTCCGCAATCGCCGATGCCACGGCCCTTGGCGTAGAACATCACCCTTCCGGATTTCGGGTCGAAGTCGGCGTTCACAAGTTCATTGCCAGAGCCGCCGCGGTTGCTCTCGAACTCGGCAGGTCTCGCTTTGGCGACGTCGCGACCGGGCACGAGCCAGAACTGGGTGGAGACGTTATAGGCGCCGCGCGAGCAGGCGACGACGACGAGCCGGGTCGAGTCGTCCAGCGCAAAGGCGCCGTCGGTGCCCTCCGACATCTCCTCGCAGGAATCCGGCTCGCGCCGGTTCAGTTCCGTGCGCATGGCTTTGACGAGTGCCGCCGCCTGGTCCTTGGCGAGAGGCTTGCCGCTGGCCGGTTTGCTGACGATGACGGGCAGCGTCGGCGCCGGCGGTACGGTGCCAGCCGTGCCCTTGCGGATCAGGGCGGTCGGCGTGTTCAGCCGCCCCTGCTTCTCGTCGATCCAGAGCATGGCCGCGACCGAGCCGGCGAGCGAAAGCTTGAACTGTCGCTGCTCGATCTTTGCCGTCAGCATCGTGGCCTTGCGCGCGGCCGCGATCAGAGCTTCGGCTTCGGTCGGCGCGATCTCGAGCTCTGCGGTCTCGCCATCCATGCTGCTGGCCTGCAGGCGACGCCCGGCAGCCGGGAAGGGAGCGCCGTCGAGCGCCAGATCGACCGAAAACTGCTTCGGGAGCTTCGACGATCGCAGCTTCAGCGCGAGGGTCGGGGCGCCGGTCGGGCCGGCGGGGCGGTCGAGCCGCAGGAAGGCGACCTCGTCATCAGCCTCGTTCGGCAGGGACAGTGCCGTGCAGACCTTGGTGTTGTCGCAGCCGGCGATCCAGTCGCGGAAGGTCTTCATCTCGCCGATCTGGGCCTGTGCCGGCGCAGACAGGGCAAACGACAGGAGCAGTCCGCCTAGCCAGCCTTCAGCTCCAGCGCTGCGCCGCAGCGTCGTCCTCCGGCCTGGCCTCGACCCAGCCGCCGATTGTGCCGTCGGCAAGGTGCTCGCGCTTCCAGAACGGCGCGCGGGTCTTGAGATAATCCATCATGAAGTCGGCCGCTTCGAAAGCGGCGCTGCGGTGGGACGAAGCCGCGATCACCAGCACGATCTGCTCGCCCGGCCTGACGAGACCGTAGCGATGGATCGCGATGAGCCCGAGAAGCGGCCAGCGCGCGACAGCTTCGTCAGCGACGCGGGCGATCTCGGCTTCGGCCATGCCGGGATAGTGCTCGAGTTCGAGCGCGGTCAGCCTGCCCCCCTCGTCGCGGCAGAGCCCGGTGAAGCTGACCACTGCGCCGATGTCGTGCCGGCTCGCCGAGAGCGTGGCGAGTTCGGCGGCGAGGTCGAAATCCTCGCGCTGGATGCGCACCACGGGCGTCATTGGGGGCTCAGCCGCCCGTCATGGGCGGGAAGAAGGCGATCTCGCTCGCGCCCTCGAGGCTCGCGCCCGGTTTGACATGGCTCTGATTGATGGCCGCGCGTACAAGCGTCTCGTCGGCGAAGGCAGCCGCGTAGCCTTCGTCGCGGCCTTTCAGCCAGCGCACGAGGTCGAGCACCGTCTGAGCGCCATCGGGCAATGCGACCCGCTCCTCGGCGAGCCCGACACGCTCTCGTACCCAGGCGAAATAGACCAGCCTGACCATCCGGGTCGTGGCAGCGGGCGCCGATGTCGCGAGGGCCTGCGTCATGGTTCGCGCGTATCCTCCTCGACGAGGTGGCGGATGCCGGCGTTGAAGTAGTCCCAGCCCGTATACATGGTCAGGGCGGCCGCGACCCACAACATCCCGATGCCGATCTGGGTGTTGTAGGGCAGCACCTTGTCGCCCGCGGGACCGGCGACAAGGAAGCCCAGCGCCAGGAGCTGCGCCGTGGTCTTCCACTTCGCGACTTTGCTGACGGGAACACTGACCTTGAGGTCGGCGAGGAATTCACGGAGCCCGGACACCAGGATCTCGCGGCAGAGGATCACGATCGCGGCCCAGAGCGTCCAGCCATGGATCGTGCCGTCGGCCACGAGCATCAGCAGCAGGGCGCAGACCAGGAGCTTGTCGGCGATCGGATCGAGCATGCGGCCAATCGCCGATTGCTGGCTCCAGGCCCTGGCGATGTAGCCATCGAGATAGTCCGTGACGGCGGCGAGCGTGTAGATGCCGAGCGCGAGCCAGCGCATCCAGTCGTCGCGCGGCCAGAACAAAATAGCCACCAGCGCCGGAATCGCCAGGATCCGGCCGTAGGTGAGCAAGTTCGGCAGGGACCAGGGCCCGCGCCGTCTGATGGCATCCGGAAGAATCGTCACGGGAATCACCAAAGCAGCCGGCCGGTGACAGCGTCAACACGCAAAGCCGAGATCACAGTCATGCGCGGCGCAAAGCCGCGAGGGCATTCGAGCCGGCGCGGCTATCGTTTGCTGATGTCGGCGCCGGCCATCTTAGGCATCATGGAAATAATCATGTACCGCCTTAGCCGTGGCGGCATTGACGCCGGGCGTGCGCATGAGGTCGTCGAGCTTGGCGCGCTGGATCGCCTTGACCGTGCCGAAATGCAGCAGCAGCGCGCGCTTTCGCGAGGGGCCGATGCCTGGGATCTCGTCGAGCGGGTTCTTCATCGTGTCCTTCTTGCGCCGGGCCCGATGCGTGCCGATGGCGAAGCGGTGCGCTTCGTCGCGCAGGCGCTGGATGAAGTAGAGGGCGGGATCGCGTGGCGGCAGCTTGAACGGCTCTCGGCCGGCCATGTGGAAGGTCTCGCGCATGGCGTTGCGGTCGGCGCCCTTGGCGATGGCGACGAGCGGGATGTCGCCGGCGCCCAGCCCGGCCATGATCTGGCGGGCAGCCTCGAACTGGCCCTTGCCACCATCGACGATGACGAGATCGGGGCGCGAGGGGAAGGCGTCTTCATCGGGCTGACTGGCCGACGCAGCCGCGGCCTCTGGATCGCTTGCGCCGACGGAGGGTGTTTCTGCTGTTTCCTTCTCCGCTGTGTCCTTCGCCAGTCGCGCGAAGCGGCGCTGCAGCACCTCGCGCATCATGCCGAAATCGTCCCCGGCGATGGTGTCGGATGAGATGTTGAAGGTGCGGTAATGGCTCTTCATGAAGCCGTCGCGGCCCGCGACGACCATGCCGCCCACCGCATTGGTGCCCATGATGTGCGAGTTGTCGTAGACCTCGACCCGGCGCGGCGGCTTCTCCATGCCGAAGGCGGCGCCGAGCGCTGCCAGCAGCGAACTCTGGCCGGCATTGTCGGCGAGCTTGCGGGAAAGCGCCTCGCGGGCGTTCTTGCGTGCGTGCTCGACGAGATCGACTCGTTCGCCGCGCTTCGGGTTCGCGACCTCGACCTTGCGGCCGGCGCGCGCCGACAACGCCTGCGCGATCAGTTCGATCTCCTCGACCGGGTGCGAAAGCAGCACGAGGCGCGGCGGCGGCTTGTCGTCGTAGAACTGGGTGACGACCGAGGCCAGCACCTCGGCCGGGGTGAGGCTGCGGTCGGCGCGGGGAAAGAGCGCGCGGTTGCCCCAGTTCTGCTTGTTGCGGAAGAAGAAGATCTCGACGCAGAACTGCCCGGCCTGCTCGTCGACGGCGAAGACGTCCGCTTCCTCGACGCCTTGCGTGTTGATGTCCTGCCCCGCCTGCACCGCCGACAGCGCCGCGAGCCGGTCGCGGTAGCGCGCCGCCTTCTCGAATTCGAGGTTCTCCGCCGCGTCCTGCATTCGGGCGGAGAGCAGCTGCTTCACGCTGGACGAGCGCCCGGAGAGGAAGTCGCGCGCTTGGCCGGCGAGCGCCTGGTAGTCCGGAATTGAGATTTCGCCGGTGCAGGGGCCGGCGCAGCGCTTGATCTGGAAGAGCAGGCAGGGGCGCGTCCGGTTCTCGTAGAAGGAATCCGTGCAGGAGCGCAGCAGGAAGGCCTTCTGCAACGCGTCGATAGTGCGTTCTACCGCCCAGACAGAGGCGAAGGGGCCGAAATAGTCGCCCTTGCGGTGGCGCGAGCCGCGATGCTTGGCGATCTGCGGCGCCTCATGGTCGCCGGTCAGGAGGATGTAGGGGAACGACTTGTCGTCGCGCAGCAGCACGTTGTAGCGCGGCCTGAGCTGCTTGATCAGGTTGGATTCGAGCAGCAGCGCCTCGGTCTCCGTCCCCGTGGTGACGAATTCCATGTTCGCGGTCTCGGCGATCATTCGCGCGACGGCGTTGGTATGCGCCATGCCGCGGGCATAGGCCGTAACGCGGTTCTTCAGGCTCTTGGCCTTGCCGACATAGAGCACCTCGCCGGCGCGATCGAACATCCGGTAGACGCCCGGCTTGTTCGGCAGGTGCTTCGCGAAGCCGGCGATGACCTCGATGCCGTGCTTCAGCGCGCCGGGCGCAGCCTCACCGAGATCGAGCACGGGAGCGGGCAGGCTCTCCTCGGCCTCCGCTTCGACCTCGGTCTCTGTATCTGGCAGATCGGGCTGGCGTTCGCGATTCATGGCACGCATGTAGGATGCGCGAGGCGTTTCGTCATGTCAGCAGTGTCGATGCGACGCGCCAACGGTCGATGCAGGAGAGGTCGAAGATCATGGTTCCGTCCGAGAAGCAGCAGATCGTCCTGGCCTCGCGCCCCGAAGGGCGGCCGACGCCCGCGAATTTCCGGCTGGAGCAGGCGCCGATTCCGACGCCCTCGGATGGCCAGGTTCTGCTGAGAGTTCTCTATCTCTCGCTCGACCCCTACATGCGCGGGCGGATGAGCGCGGCAAAGTCCTATTCCGCTCCGGTCGAGATCGGGCATGCGATGGAGGGCGGTACGGTCGCGGAGGTGATCGAAAGCCGGCATCCGGGCTTCAAGGCCGGCGACATCGTGCTCTCGCATTCGGGCTGGCAGTCGCACGCGCTGGCCAAGGGCGACGGCCTGCGCAAGCTCGACCCGGCCGCGGCACCGATCACCACGGCGCTCGGCGTGCTCGGGATGCCCGGCTTCACTGCTTATTCCGGTCTTCTCACCATCGGCCAGCCGAAGCCTGGCGAGACGGTCGTTGTCGCTGCGGCAAGCGGGCCTGTCGGTTCGGCGGTCGGCCAGATCGCGCGGATCAAGGGGGCGAGGGCGGTCGGCATCGCCGGCGGGGCGGAGAAGTGCGCCTATGTCCGCGAGGTCTTCGGCTTCGATGCCGTGATCGACCATCGGGCGCCCGACTTCGCCGCGCAGCTGGCGGCGGCCTGCCCGAAAGGCATCGACGTCTATTTCGAGAATGTCGGCGGCAAGGTCTGGGATGCTGTGTTCCCGCTGCTCAACCCCTTCGCGCGCATCCCGGTCTGCGGCCTCATCGCCCAGTACAACAGCAGCGGCGATTTCGAAGGGCCTGATCGCCTGCCTGTGCTGATGCGGCAGATCCTGACCAAGAGCCTGACGATCCGTGGCTTTATTCAGCGCGAATTCGTCGCCGAGCAGCGCCCGGCCTTCGAGCGTGAGATGGCGGCCTGGATCGCGGCGGGAGCGGTGAAGTACAAGGAGGACATCGTCGATGGGCTTGCCAGCGCGCCCGAGGCCTTCATCGGGCTGCTCGAAGGCGGAAACTTCGGCAAGCTGATCGTGAAACTGTAAGGAGGCGCTGGGCCGCGCCGCCGGGCGGTCCGGCGGCCCGCTCGGGGGCTGGTCGCATGTGCGGCGGCTCGATTTGGCCGCAGCGGCCAGAGCAGGCTCCGTCCGGCGCACGCCTCCCCCAGCGATCGTTTGGAGACGGTTTCACCGATCAGGTTGGCGCAACCGGCTTGAAACCGACTCGAACGCCATGTGATTGCGCGACGGATCAGGATACGGCCGGCTCCGGGACGAAATCCTGCACGATCGTGTCGTTCGCGTGGATGCAGACGAGTTCGAGTCGACCCGGGCCGAGATTGACGAATTTGTGCGGGATACCGGCCGGGCCGATGAGGATGGCGCCAGCGCCGGCGCGCACGCTCTGGTGGCCGACGGTGAACTCGGCTTCGCCGGATCGCACCACCCAAGTCTCTGGATAGGGGTGGACATGGAGGCCCGGGCCCTCGCCGGGCGCGTTGTTCACGAGGAAGAACGAGACCTGCGATCCGTGATCGAGCCCATCGAAGCGGACGGTGCCGCTGGTGCCGCTCCGCAGGGTAGCGCTGTCAACGATGTTCATCATGACGAGTTCCCTTCTGCGCCAAAAGCCAGATTTATCTTTGCGGGAAGATATCTGCCGACAAACTATCTTCATGTCAAGATATTTGCTAGGTGCTCGACCGGGCGATGAGGGAGCGGAGCGATGGCCAGCGATCATGTGGAGCGCCTGCGGGGGCAATGGAGCCGTGAATTGCCCGATCTCGACACGACGCCGATGGCCGTGCTCGGCCGGGCCTATCGACTCGCCAATTTGGTGCGACCGAGCATCGAGGCCTGTTTCGCCGGTTTCGGAATCGACCGCGGCGAATTCGATGTGCTCAGCACGCTTCTCCGCAGCGGCGCGCCGTATCGCCTGACGCCGACCGAGCTCTATCGCTCGCTGATGATCAGCTCAGGCGGGCTGACGCACCGGCTCGTTCGGCTGGAAAAGGCCGGGCTGATCCGGCGCGAGAAGTCGCCGGAAGACGGGCGCAGCTTCCATGTGCTGCTGACGGAGGAGGGCGCAGGTCGGACCGAAGCCGCCTTTCGCGCCGACATGGCCAATGAGATGCGCTTCCTGGAAGGCTTTTCATCCGAGAAGCAGGAGGCCCTCGCCGGGTTGCTGCGGGACCTGCTACTCCTCGTCGAGACCGTGGGCGGTGGCGAAGCCTGACAGCGACGCGGCTGGTGCCTTTCCATGATGTGTTGGGCGCCGGCACTGCCATCGCCCTTTTCGCTTGACCCGCCGAAGGGCGCGCGGTCATCACCTTCCGCCCGCCACCGGACGCTACGCGCATGCCCCCACTCGCCATCGCCTTCCCGATGATCGACCCGGTCGCTCTGCAGCTCGGGCCGCTTTCGGTCAAATGGTATGGGCTCGCCTATGTCGTCGGCCTCCTCGGAGGCTGGTGGTATGCGCGCCGGCTGGTGTCCGCCGAAGGGCTGTGGGCCGGCCGCGCCCGGCCGAAGGCCGAGGAACTCGACGACATGCTGCTCTTCGTTGCGCTTGGCGTCGTGCTCGGCGGGCGGCTCGGCTTCGTGCTGTTCTACGATCTGCCGCGCTATCTCGAGCGGCCGCAGGACATCCTCGCGATCTGGCAGGGTGGCATGTCATTCCATGGTGGGCTGATCGGTGCGGCTACAGGCCTGTGGCTGTTCGCCAGGCGGCGCGGCTATCCGGCGCTCTCGGTGTTCGACCTCGCCGCCGCCGTCGTGCCGATCGGGCTTTTCCTCGGCCGCATCGCCAATTTCATCAATGCCGAGCTGTGGGGGCGGCCGGCGCCAGATGTGCCCTGGGCCATGGTCTTTCCCGGTGCCGGGCCGCTGCCACGCCATCCGAGCCAGCTCTACGAGGCTTTCGGCGAAGGGCTCCTGCTTTTCATCCTGTTGGCGTTGCTGGTGCGGGCCGGCGGTCTGAAACGCCCGGGGCTCGTCGCAGGCGTGTTCGGCATGGGCTATGCCGTCGCGCGCATCGTCTGCGAGTTCTTCCGCGAGCCTGACCCGCAGCTCGGCTTCCTGTTCGGCCGTTCGGTCGATGCGCTGTCCGGCGGGGTCACGATGGGGATGGTGCTGTCGCTGCCGCTCTTCGCAGCCGGGCTGGCGCTGGCGTTGCGGGCCAGGCGGGCTGCGGCGTGAGCGGCCTGAAGGCGGAGCTCGCCCGCCTGATCGCCGATGAGGGGCCGATGCCGGTCTCGCGCTACATGGCGCTCTGCCTGGGCCATCCGCGCCACGGCTACTACATGACGCGTGATCCGTTCGGCGCGGCAGGCGATTTCACCACTGCGCCGGAAATCAGCCAGATGTTCGGGGAGATGCTCGGGCTCTGGGCCGCGCACCTCTGGCAGGCGATGGGGGCTCCGCCACGGTTCGCGCTGGTCGAGATCGGGCCCGGGCGCGGCACGCTGATGGCCGACATGCTGCGCGCGACGCGGATCGTCCCCGGTTTCCACGAGGCAGCGTCGATACATCTGGTCGAAACCAGCCCGGTGCTGCGCGACATCCAGAGGGCGACGCTTGCCGGCAGGGCCGAGGCGCACTGGCACGATCGGGTCGGGCCGGCGCTGGACGGGCCCGTGATCGTGATCGCCAACGAATTGCTGGATGCGCTGCCGCTCGACCAGTTCGTGATGACGCGGGACGGCTGGCGTGAGCGACTGGTCGGGCTCGATGCGGCGGGCGAGTTGGTGTTCGGACTGGCCGGTGAGGCATTCCCCGATCAGGCATCCTTGCCGGCGGCGGGACAGGAGGGTGTGGTCCTGGAGCAGCCGGCTGCTGCGATCAGCATTGTCTCGGAGGTCGCCGATCATGTCGCGCGGACCGGGGGAGCGGCGCTGTTCATCGACTACGGCTCGCTGCATTCGGGCTTCGGCGATACGCTGCAGGCGATGCGCCGACATCAGTTCGTCGATCCGCTGGCGGAACCCGGCGAGGCGGACCTCACCGTCCATGTCGATTTCGCACGGATGGCGCAGGCGGGGCTGCGCTCCGGAGCCGCGGCCCACGGCCCTGCGACGCAGCGCGATTTTCTGCTGGCGCTGGGACTGGCCGAGCGGGCACAGGCACTTTCGCGCAAGGCGACGCCGGTGCAGGCGCAAGCGATCGGCGCCGCCTTCGATCGCCTGACGGAATGCGACGAGACCGGCATGGGCGATTTGTTCAAGGTTCTGGCGCTAAGCCATCCGGCCCTGCCGGCGCTGCCCGGATTTGACCTTCATCGACTGCCAGAGCAGGGCTGATATCGCTCCCGCCGCCCGAACGGACGACATGATGTTCATCACCTCTCCCGACCTCGCTGCCGAATCCGGCATCCGCCACGCCTTCTTCACGCGCGAGGGCGGCGTCTCGACGGGCATCTATGCCTCGCTGAACGGCGGTCTGGGCTCGGCCGATCCGGCCGAATCGATCGCGGAGAACCGCAGGCGCATGGCGGCGCATTTCAATGTCGCGCCGACCCATCTCGTGAGTCTCTATCAGGTGCACTCGGCCGATGTGGAGGTCGTCACCGGGCCGTGGTCGGGCGACAGGCCGAAGGCGGATGCCATGGTCAGCGTCGCGCATGGCGTCGCTCTCGGCGTCTCCAGTGCCGATTGCGGGCCGATCCTCTTTGCCGACGGCGAGGCCGGGGTCATCGGCGCGGCCCATGCCGGCTGGAAGGGCGCGTTCGGCGGCGTCGTCGCCGCAACCGTGACGGCGATGGAAAAGCTCGGTGCACGGCGCGAGCGAATCATCGCCGTGCTCGGGCCGACGATCAGCGCCAAGGCCTATGAGGTCGGGCCGGAATTCACCGAGCGCTTCAAGACCGAGAATGCGACCTATGCCCGCTTCTTCAGCGCGTCCGAGCGGCCGGCCCACGCGATGTTCGATCTGCCAGCCTTCATCGGCCTGCGAGCCCAGGAGGCGGGCATCGGCCGCTTCGTCGATCTCTCGCTGTGCACCTATGCCGACGAGCAGCGCTTCTTCAGCTATCGCCGCGCGACCCACCGCTCGGAGCCGGACTACGGCCGGCTGATCTCGGCGATCGCCCTGGCCTGACCTGCAGATAGCGGCTTCCCGTCGCGTTTCCAGCGGGAGTTGCATCGACTCGGCGGCGGAGTCATCGTCCCGCGGCCACATCACGTGGCTTTCGGGGGTAGCATGGAACAGATTTTGATGAATCTCGTTGCCGGTGCGATCGGCGGTAACGCTGCAGGAAAAGCCTCTCCAACCTTCGATCTGGGAACGCTAGGCAACACGATCTCCGGCCTCGTCGGCGGCGGCGTGCTCGGCCAGCTCATCCCGATCGTATTGCCGGCGATCAGCGCTGCCGCGCAGGGCGGCAATCTCAGCGTCGGCGGCATTCTGACTAACCTGATCGGCGGCGGTGCCGGCGGCGCGATCCTGACCGCCATCATCGGGGCGCTCAAGAACAAGGCCGCTGCCTGAGGCCGTCATCGACGCGGACGGGAGCCGGCGCGATCGCTCACGGCTTCCGAGGTCCGCGTCGCAGCGATGAAACGGGGGCCCCGGCAAATGGCTGCGGCCCCCGCCAATCGAAGTGCGGTCTTGTCACTCCCTTCTGACCATCACGATTGGATGCGCGCCTTCATCCCGGTGCTTGCCGCGCGAAGCCCCGGCTGACAGCGTATTGCCACGCGAGATCCCAGTCCCTCCAACTGCCGAGCTGCCCGAGCATGTCCCGTTCCATCGACTACTATTTCTCGCTGCATTCGCCCTGGACCTATCTCGGCCACGCCACCTTCCTCGAGATCGCGAAACGCCATGGCTGCCGAATTGTCTATCGACCGGTGCCGCTGCGCGCCGTCTTCGACGAGACCGGCGGGCTGCCGCTGCCCAAGCGCCATCCCGTGCGCCAGCGCTATCGCCTGATGGACCTGCAGCGCTGGCGTGAACGTCGCAAGCAGCCGCTGGTGCTCCAGCCGAAGCATTTCCCGTTCGATCCCTCCCTCGCCGATCGTTTCCTCATCGCGATCGTCCAAGGCGGTGGCGACCCCGGCCTGTTCATGGGCGAAGTCATGGCGGGCGTCTGGGCACGGGACGACGACATGACACGACCCGAGGCGATCGCCGCCGTGGCCCGTGCCACCGGCTTCGATGCGCAGGCGCTTGCAGTCGCCGCCGAAAGCGAGGCCGTGCAACGGCTTTATGAGGGCACGATCGCTGCCGCGGTCGAGGCCGGGGTGTTCGGCGCACCGAGCTATGTGCTCGATGGCGAGGTGTTCTGGGGACAGGATCGGCTGGAGCTGCTCGACAGCGCGCTTGCCAGCGGTCGCGCGCCCTATCGCCCCGATTCCGGGGCCTGACAGGGCTCGCTCAGTCGATGATGTCGGGGGTGCGCCAGCCGAGGTGCTGGCCGCCGTCGACGGCGATCATCTGACCGGTGACCGAGCGCGCCTGAGCGAGATAGAGCACAGCCTCGGCGATTTCGCGCGCATCGATTCTGCGCTGCAGCAGGATCGCGGCGGCTTCCTGTTCCATCGCCTCGGCGCCGTCATGCGGATTCGGCAGTGTCGGGCCAGGGCCGACGGCGTTGACGCGGATGCGCGGCGCCAGCGCTTGCGCCATGGTCTTGGTGGCCGTCAGTAGCGCGGCCTTGGTCAGGGTGTAGGAGTAATATTGCGGCGTCAGCTTCCAGACCCGCTGGTCGATGATGTTGACGACCGCGCCGTTGCGACCGTCCGGAAGCCGGTTCGCCAGCGCCCCGGCCAGGACCGAGGGCGCCCGCAGGTTGATCGAGAACTGCCGGTTCCAGGTCGGAACGTCGATCGCGGTGATGTCGTCGACGAGGAAGCTGGAGGCGTTGTTGACGAGAAGCGTGACCGGACCGAGCGCAGCCTCGGCGGCCGGCATCAGCGCATCGACAGCGGCTGGGTCGGCAAGATCGGCGACCACCACCGCCGCGCGGCTGCCGCGGCGCTCGATCTCGCCGGACAGCGCCTCTGCCTCGGCTCTGGCGCTGCCGCTATGGATCGCGACGGCGTAGCCGGCTTCCGCCAGCCGCTCGACGATGGCGCGCCCGATGCGCCGCGCCCCGCCGGTCACCAGGGCGACCTCAGCCATCGCGCGATTCTCCGGCGGGCGGGAGCGTCGGGCCGTCTTCGGGCGCGCGGCGCTGCAGCCGCCTTTCCCAGTGCTTGGCGACCCTGAGATAGCGATAGAAGGCGTAGTTCATCGCGGTCATGAAACCGTAGACGCCGCGCAGGGCGTGGCGACGGCCGATATAGGCCTTGATGAAGTTCGCCGGGAACTCGGCGACGAGGCGGAAGACCGAGAGCGAGATGCCGCGCTTGTCGAGATCGTCGGCCTGGGCGTCGCTGTAGCCGTTGAGCTTGGCCATTTGCTCGCCGAGCGAGCGCACGGAAAAATGGTGCACCGTGCCCTTGAGGCGGGCGACACGTGCGCCCGCCGCCAGATCGACGCGGTCATGCACCGGCGATGGCGAGTAGCGTCCCTTGCTCTTGCGATAGAGGCGCACCGGCGCGAGCACATAGGCGAAGCGATGCGGGGCGGGCTCGCCCGGGAAGATTTCGGCGATGCGCAGCTCATAGGCGTCCGCGTCGGGCTCGCCATGGGCGAACAGGTTCACAATCTCGGCTGCAAGGTCTTCCGGCACGACCTCGTCGGCATCGAGATTCAACAGCCAATCATGCCGGCACTGATCTTCGGCGAAGCGCTTCTGCTGCCCGTAGCCCGGCCAGGGATTAAAGATGACGCGGGCGCCGAGAGCCTCGGCGATCGCCTGCGTCCCGTCAGTCGAGCCGGAATCGATCACCACAATGTCATCGCTGAGCGCGCGAACCGCCTGGATCGTCCGAGCGATACGGTCCGCCTCGTCGCGCGCGATGATGAAAATCGAAAGGAGCGGCACCCTTGGGTCTCGTCTGCTGTCTGATCGGTCAGGCTTAAGCATGCGTCGGTAGGGGCTGCAAGCAGCCCCGCGGAAAATGTGGCGGGAATGGGAACCTTGCGCGATACGGCGCGTTATTGAATTGGGCTGAAGAGGGGGATGGCAATTCCATTAGTATTCGATTTACCATTCGCCATGCTGTAACAATCATTAATGCGTTTTTACGCATTTGCCTCAGTCATCCTATTCGTGCCTCATTTCTGCCGCGGTTCGCAGAGCAGATGTGCTTCCGCTGCAACAGACAAAGCCGCGCTCTGGTCTTATAACGGTCACATCGAATTCACCCGCCGGGCCAACCGGCAAAGCGACGACCCTAGGAGTTACCAATGAAGAAGTTTCTGCTTTCGAGCGTCGCAGCGCTCGGCATCGTCGCCGCCGGCGCCGCCTCCGCTGCTGACCTGCCGTCCCGCAAGGGTCCGGTCGTTGCGCCGGTCTACGTTCCCGTCTTCACCTGGACCGGCTTCTACGTCGGCGCCAACGCCGGCTACGCCTGGGGCAACGTGAACGCCGGCACGGTGTTCAACAACCGCACCGTCAGCATCGGCGATCTCGACGGCTTCGTCGGTGGCGGCCAGCTCGGCTACAACTACCAGATGGGCCAGTTCGTTCTCGGCCTCGAGACGGACATCCAGGGCGCTGACCTGAACACCGGCTCGAACGCTTTCGGCGATCGTGTCCGCACCGAGTACTTCGGCACCGTTCGTGCTCGCGTCGGTCTCGCCTTCGACCGGTTCCTGCCCTACGTCACCGGTGGTTGGGCCTACGGCAACGTGAAGACCTCGATCGGCGGCCTCGGCTCGACCGACAAGACCCACACCGGCGGCTACGCTGTCGGCGCCGGCCTCGAGTACGCCTTCACCAACAACTGGACCGCCAAGGTCGAGTACCTCTACGTCGATCTCGGCGAGAAGACCGTGTTCAACTCGGGCGTCAAGACCGGCACCGATTTCTCGGTCGTCCGCGCCGGCGTGAACTACAAGTTCTAGTCTGCCTCCCCTCCCGGGGACCTTATGAACCCGGTGGCTTCGGCCACCGGGTTTTTTGTCGTTTGGATCATGGTCTCGCGCCCGGTACGGCGAGACGCTGCTGGCCGCGACCGGCCGGCTCCGGGGGCGCGATGGCTCGAAGACCCCGGAACGAGCGCGTTTTCTTACAAGGCGGCAGGTGTCGGGGCGGATCAGCCCTTGAAGCGGGTCGCCTCGAAGGCCGGGACCTTGACGGCGAAAGCTTCCAGCCAGGCCACGAGGCGCGGGTGCTCGGCTCGCCAGGCGCCGGCGAAGCGCAAGTCGAGATAACCGAGCGCGCAGGCAAGCGCGATTTCGCCGATGCGTGGCTTGTCCGGGAAGGCGGGCGGGGCGGCTTCGAGCGCGGCAAGCGCGCGGGAGACCTTTCCGGCCTGGTTCGCGACCCAGGCAGCGTTGCGACCCTCTTCCGGGCGGAAGCGGGTTTCGTAGACCTGCAGCAAGGCGGCGTCGCCGAGCCCGTCGGCCAGCGCCTGAAGCCGCAACTGCGCGAAGCGCTCGGTTCCGGTCGGGAAGATGCCACCGCCGGCGAGATGGTCGAGGTATTCGACGATGACGCGCGAATCGAACAGGGTCGTACCGTCTTCGAGTACCAGGGTCGGGATCTTTCCGAGCGGGTTCTGCTGCCGGAGCGGATCGGCCGGATCATTGGTATCGGCGGCGACGATCTCGATCCGGTCCAGGAGGCCGAGTACGGACGCAGCGATCTTGACCTTGCGGCCGAACGGGGAGGCGGGAGAGGAGCGCAGGACAAGCATGAATGAGACTCTGGGTCGAGAGCGGGCGGATCAGCCGTCCGGACGGATCGGCTCGCATAGATAGCGCGGGCGCGGTCCTTGGGCGAGGCGTTCCGTCAGGGCCGGCAGCAGGATTTCCGCCTCGCCTGCGAGCGTCCAGGGCGGGTTGACGACCAGCATGCCGGTGGCGCTGAGGCCACCTGCGGCTTCCGGTCGGTCGACGTCGATCTCGAGTCGCAGCAGGCGCCCGATGCCGGCCAGGGTGACGCTGTCGAGCAGGCGCTCGATCGCGCGCCGATCCTTGAGCGGATACCAGAGCGCATAGATGCCGGTCGGCCATTTGTGGTGGGCGGCGATGAATTCCGCTGCCAGCGTCTCGAATTCGTCCTTCTCCTCGAAGGGTGGATCGATCAGCACCAGTCCGCGCCGTTCCTTGGGTGGGACATTGCCGCGCAGCGCGTTCCAGCCGTCGATCGCCAGCGCCTTGCAGCGGTCGTCGCGACTGATGACCTGGACGAGCTTCATGTGGGTCTGCGGATGCAGTTCCGCCGCGATCAGCCGGTCATCGGGACGCATCGCCTGTCGACAGAGCCAGGGGGAGCCGGGATAGGCGTCCGGGCCATAAAGCGCACGCGCGCCGGAGACCGCATCGCGCCACGGCTTGATCAGCGCCTCGACAGCGGGGCCGAGCGGTGAACGGTCGAGCCGCGCGACGCCGTCCTTCCACTCATGCGTCCGCAGCGCTTCTTCCGAGCCGAGATCGTAGCGGCCCGCGCCGGCATGGGTGTCCACGACGCGATAGGGCGTCGCCTTGCCGTTGAGATGGGTCAGGATGCGCGTCAGCACGACGTGCTTGAGGACATCGGCGAAATTGCCGGCGTGGAAGCCGTGACGATAGTTCATCCCGCGCTCTTACGCGGGTTCGGGCCGCCTGTCAGCGCGGCGCGACGACGGTGATGTCGCGCGCGCGGCAGCCGGAGCGATCGACCTCCTGGCACATCCGGAAATCGCGCAGGTCCTTGCTAAGGCAGATTCGGACCTCCTGAAGCACGCCGCGCTTGCAGGCTACTGACATCATGTCGGTGCGCAGGCCTGGATTGGCGGCGACGAAGGCTCGTTCGAGATCGATCGCCGTCCAGCTCTGGTTGCGCTCTGCTTTCGCGAGGGCCGGGGGAATCACGATCTTGTCGCGGGCGCGCCTGACATCGGCGAAATAGTCGGTCGGACTCGAGCCCGAGCAGGTGCCATGCTTGCGCCATTCGTAGCGCGCGAGGCCTTCGGTCGGGAACAGGCCCTTGGCCTGATCGAGCGCGATACGCGAGGGCGTGCGCCCGGCCGGGCCGCATTCGCTTGGATAGCCGCGCTCGTTCTGCGGCCAAAGACCGTGGACGACGAAGCGCAGGCCAACTCCCTCAGCGCATTGCTCGCGGTTGCGGTCGCGATCGCCGTCGAGTTCGCAAAAGCCCGGAGACCAGGACAGGGCCAGGACATAGAAATCGAAATCGCCCGGCTCGGCGCTGCGCTGGCGGTAGTTCTGGGCCTCGGCTGAGCCGGCGGACAGGGCGAGCCAAGCCAGCAAGCCCAGGCAAAGACGGGCAATCCTCACGGGTCGCAGCTACTTCTCGGGACCAGGGCGAGCCATCTGGCAGTCGGGCGCATAGGCGCGATGGCGGTCGAGCCCGCTGACGCACCAGTTGACGTTCCAGGTCCAGCCGAAGAGGCCGAGATTTTCGCGCACCGAGTAATCGACGCGGTGCCAGGTGCCGTCGTTCAGCGAGACCTTGGCGGTGCAGAAGCGGCGCGGAATGAAATCATCGCCCCAAGGCCGGAAGCCGATCGGCCGGATCCTGTCATAGCTGATCGCCTGGAGCGGCCCCCAGAACGTCGCTTCGCGCGAATTGAAGCCGTTCGTGATCTGGCCCAGCACGGCCGGATCCTCGCAGGCCGGCAGGTTGCCATACATCGGGATGATGCGGTTCTCGGCCATGTCGGCCGGATGCACCTGGCGGCGTCCGGAGGCCTCGGCCGAGATGGCGGCTGTCAGGACGGCGAGAGAGGCGAGGGCGGTTCGCAGCAATGCGCGGCGCATGGGCAGGGCCTCGTGCAGAGGGGCGGTCAAGATAACGCACGATGGCGACGGAGTGATCGAGGGTCAAGCCGGATGGGCGGGCTTGGCACCGATCGACGAGCGTTGTGACATTTCGACCCGGCGATGTGCTTTCTGCATGACGGTTGGGCTGGCGCACGGCGGCGGGATCGCAGAAACTCGCCGCCGTTTTCGGGGAGAGTGCCATGGCCACGCAAATTGATGATCCTGCAACGGGAATCGACGATCAGGCGGGCTTGCGGGCCCATATCGGGGCCGTCAATCCGCTGGCCGAGCGCAAGGTTCTGGACCGGCTCGACGGTTTCTGCCGGGACTTCATCGCGCTCTCGCCCTTTCTGGTGCTGGCCACCGCCGACGCGGACGGGCAGGCCGATGCCAGCCCGCGCGGCGACGCGCCTGGCTTCGTGCAGGTGCTGGACGAGCGCAGGCTGCTGATTCCCGACCGGCGAGGGAACAACCGCGTCGACAGCTACGCCAACATCCTCGCTGCGCCCGGCGTCGGCCTAATCTTCATGGTGCCGGGCATCGCCGAGACGCTGCGGGTGAATGGCCGGGCGCGGCTGACACGCGACGCGGACCTGCTCGGGCCCATGACCGTGCAGGAGCGGACGCCGACGCTCGGCCTGCTGGTCGAGGTCGACGAGGCCTTCTTCCATTGCGGCAAGGCGCTGATCCGCTCGAAGTTGTGGGATCCGACCGTGCAGGTCGAGCGCGGCAGCTTCCCGTCGCTCGGCCGGATCGTTGCCGAGCAGACCAAGGCCATCGGCGTCGCCGAGGCTGAGGCGAACATGGAGGAAGGCTACCGGACGCGGCTGTACTAAGAGCCGCGCCGCGTCATGCTTGAGCGCCGCGTAGCGGCGACCCGGAAACCCATTGGCAGAGAGCTCAGGCTGGCGAGATAGCCGGGTCAAGCCCAACCATGACGGCAGGCCCGATCAGAACGAGGCTTCCAGCATCGCCGTATAATCGGCGGCCGTAGCGGGGCGCGGATTGGTCGCGCTGGAATGGTCCTTCGTCGCCGCTTCCGCGATCGCCGGGACGACGCCGCGCGGCACGTCCATCGCGGAGAGCGTGGCCGGTAGACCGAGCCGCGCCGTCAGCCCGGCCAGCCATTCCGCGAGATCGGCATCGGCGGCGAGGCCGAGCACGCGACGGATCTCGGCGTATTTCTCCGGTGCATGCGAGGCGTTGAAGCGCAGAACGGCCGGCAGCAGCACGGCGTTCAGCGTGCCGTGATGGAGCGAAACCTCCTTCAGCCCGCCGAGAGGATGGGAGAGCGCATGCACGGCGCCCAGCCCCTTCTGGAAGGTCAGGCCGCCCTGGAGGGCCGCCATCATCATCTCCTTGCGGGCCTCGCGGTCGGAGCCGTCCTTGACCGCGCGCTCGATGAAAGCTGCGGCGCGCTTCAGGCCATCGAGCGCGATTGCCTCGGCGGGCGGGTTGTCGCGCGGGCTGAGATAGGTCTCGATGCAATGGGTGATCGCGTCCATGCCGGTCGCCGCGGTCAGCCAGCCGGGCAGGCCGAGCGTCAATTCGGGGTCGCAGATGGCGAGGCGCGGAATCAGATGCTGCCCGATAAAGCCGAGCTTGCGGCCGTCCTTCAGCGTGATCAGTGCGGCGCGGCCCACCTCGCTGCCGGTGCCCGACGTCGTCGGCACGGCGATTACAGGCGCCACGGCGGCGGTCACCTTCGGAATACCGCCGAGGATCGCTGCATAGGTCTGGAGCGGGCCCGGATGCGTGGCGAGCAGCGCCACGCCCTTGGCGAGGTCGATCGGCGAGCCGCCGCCGATCGCGACAAGTCCGTTGCAGCCGTGCTGACGATAGAGCGCAAGTGCAGCCTCGACGGCCTCCTCGGTCGGGTTCGTCGGGGTGCCGTCGAAGACCGGGGCTCCCGCGAGGACGGCGCCGAGCGCCTGAACCTTGCCGACGAGCCCGGCGGCGACGATGCCCTTGTCGGCGATGATCAGCGGCTTAGAGATGCCGAGGCCGGCAAGGTCCGCCTCGATGCCGGCGATCTCGCCGAAGCCGAACTTGACGGTGGTGAGATAGGTGATCAGAGCCATCGGGGTATCCTTCGCCTGCGATGCGGAGAGTGTCGCGTAGCCCGTCAGGGCAGATCAAGCACGGGTTTCACGGGCGCCGCCCGGCGTTCGAGGACGAGAAGGGCAAGGCCGGCCGCCACGATCAATGCGGAGCCCGCCAGCATCGCCGGCGTCGGCCAGTCGCCGAAGACGAGCCAGCCGAAGACCAGGGCCCAGACAATCAGCGTGTACTGGTAGGGCACCACGACCGAGGCTTCCGCCAGCTTGAGCGACCGGGTCACGCAGAGATGGGCGACCATCGCGACGATGCCGAGCAGGCCCAGCAGGGCGGTGTCCGCCCATGACGGCGTCACCCAGCCGAAGGGCAGCAGCACGAGCCCCATCAGCAGCGCGCCCAGGGTCTGCCAGGCGACGAGGGTGACGTCCGGCGTGCCGCGCAACTGGCGGCCGGCGATCATCATCCCGGCGAAGAGGATGCTGCCGAGGAGCGCCAGCAGGGCCGGCATCGACAGGCTCGCCCCGGTCGGATTGAGCGCGATCGCGACGCCAGCGAAACCCGCCGCGATGGCGATCCAGCGCCCGGCATCGACGCGCTCGCCCAGCAGGAGCGCCGCCAGCACCGCCGACCAGACCGGCGCCGCGAGCCAGATCGTCATGGTGTCGGCGAGCGGAAGATAGGACACCGCTGCGTAAAACAGCGCGACCTCGCCGGAGCCGAGCGCCACGCGCAGCACCTGCAGGCCCGGACGCTCGGGCCGCAGCGTGCGCATCACGCCCTGCTTGAACACGAAGGGCAGCAGAATGGCGAGCGCGGCGGTGCTGCGCAGCACCAGGACCTGGCCGACCGTATAGGTCGCCACCAGCCATTTCCCCATCACGTCGTTGAGGGAGAACATCAGGATGCCGAGCAGCATCATGCTGATGCCGGCCAGGGTCGTGTTTCGGGAGGGCATGCGTCGCGGGAACCGTTGAGGGCAGGACGAAGGCAGGGAGGTTGCCAATGGCCGAGACTCCGGTCCCGATCAAGCGCGCCGGCCGCGCAGGGGGCAGGCGCAAAGCGCCGCACAATAATTCACGATTGACTTAATTAAGCATATGGTGAAATGTTGGCTCATGGACGCCTTCACTGCTCTCGCCGACCCGACCCGCCGCCGCATCGTCGAAATGCTGGCGCAGGGTGCGCTTTCGGCCGGCGAGATCGGGGAGCGGTTCACCGTGTCGGCGCCGGCGATCTCGCAGCATCTGAAGACGCTGCGCGAGGCCGGGCTGGTACGGGTCACGGTCGCCGGGCAAAGGCGGATCTATGCGCTCGATCCCGACGGCATCGACAGCTTCGACCAGTGGGTCAGGCGCGTGCGCGCCTTCTGGCCCGATCGTCTTGCGGCTCTGGAAGCCGCGTTATCGAAGCCCGATCCGGGCGAGGAGGCGTGATGCAGGCTGCAACGAGCAAGGAATATGGCGAAGTGCTGGAGAGCGGCGCGGTGCGCTTCGAGCGGCTGCTGCCAGGGCCGATCGAGCGGGTCTGGGCCTATCTCACCGAAGGCGAGAAGCGCGCGACATGGTTCTGCGGCGGCGAGACCGAGCCGCGCAGCGGTGGCCGGATCGAGCTGTTCTTCAAGCATTCGCAGATCACCGATGAGCCGCCGCCGGAGAGCCATCGCAAGATGAACGACGAAGGAGCCCTGATGAGCGGCACCGTCACGCTATGGGAGCCGCCGCATCGGCTGGCCTTCAACTGGCAGGGCATGGGCGATCCCGATTCCGACGTCGAGATCGAGTTGGCGCAGGCCGGCGACAAGGTCCGCCTCGTGCTGACCCACCGCAGGCTGGCGACGAAGTCGCGCATGGCCAATGTCTCGAGCGGCTGGCACCTGCATCTCGGCCTGCTGGAGGACCAGCTCACCGGAGCGAAGCCGCGTGGCTTCTGGTCCATCCACGATGCGCTGAAGGCCGAGTACGAGGATCGCCAGCGCGACGCGCCCCTCTGAGACGCGCGCTTGGCAAGGAGGGGCAGGCGCAAGCCGGCCCCTCCTGCTGAGAGACCTCGCGGCCTCAGCTCGCGGGTTGCGGCTGCGGGAAACTCCAGGTGCCGTTCAGGATGGCAGGTTTGGGCCGATAGAGCCTGACGGTGTAGTTCCAGCCCGGCATGGTCGGCAGGCAGTTCGCGACCTTGCCGTCGCAGCCGCCGAACTGGATGGTGATCGCACCGTCGGGATCGCGCTTCGCAGTGAGGTCGTTGAGCGTGTAGGCGTCGTAGGGGTTCTTCTGATAATAGCCCTCGGCGTTGTACAGGCTGACGGACCAGAAGCCGTCGACGGGCACGTCCTTCACCCGCAACTTGTAGACGCTGCTCCCGTCGTTCCCGCTTGGCGTCACGTTGAGATACACGGCGTCCTTGTCGGGATTGCCGCCCCAGCCGGTGGCGGTGCCGATCAGATGGCGGATCGGATCGACTTCGCCCTTGGCGCCGAAGGCCTTCTTGAAGTCCGGGATGGTCGAGCCGAGCGCAAGCAGCGCATCACGGACCTTCTTCTGGCTGGCCTGGTCCCAGTTCGGCAGCGCGAGCGTGCCGGTGCTGCCCTGGCGAACCGCTATTGCGTCCTGCAGGCCGTGCGCCTGCTGCAGATCCTTGGGATTGGCCGGGTCGACGAGCGTTCGGACGGCGACTGCGACGTAACGGGTGCCGACATTCGCCTTCGTCAGGGTGCGCGGTCCCGGTCCATAGAAGACGTTCGGCACATAATGATCCTGGTTGATCACCTGCATCGACATGAAGCGCTTGCCGGCATCCGGGAGCGTGATGGTGACCGGGCCGGCATCGAGGTCGAACAGGGCGCTCGAATAGAGCGTGTCGCGGTTCAGGCGGATGACGAGCTGATGGTCGATGGAGGCTGGCTCGCGCCGATGCGTGAATTTACCGAACCCGCCGTCCTTGGCGATGTTGCCCATGTAGAGATCTGATTCCGCGCGAATGAAGTTGTCAGCGGTGACGGGCAGGGGCGTGGCCGATGCAGTCGCTGCAGCTGCAGCTTGCGCGTGCGCCTGCTGCAATGGCGGCGCCTTCCATTTGCCGGTCAGCGCAGCCTGCCTGGGCCAGTAGAGCCTCATCGCCATAAAGAACGGGCCCTTCGGCGCCGGCAGCCAGTTGGCCTCCTTGTCGGGGCCGGGCGATTCATTCTGGACGTCGAGCGTGATGCCGCCATCGCCGTCTCGCTTCAGCTTCGGCAGCATCGGCGAATTGATCAGGTAGCGGTTGAGCGCATTGGCGTAGAGCAGGCTGGCCGGCAGCTCGTACATGGTCAGCGACCAGAAGGCGTTGACCGGCGGCAGCTGTCCGGGCGCGAAACGCAGGGCGTAGGCCTTGCTCCCGTCGAGCTTCTGCCCGGTGGAATCGACGAAATAGGCCGGGTAGAGCGCCTCCTCCTTGGAGTTGCCGTAGATGCCGAGCACGGCCGCCGACATCCGCTGCAGATAGTCGTTCTTGAGATAGGCGCGCGTGCCGAAACCGTCGGCGCTGGTCTTCTTGCCGGTGTCGAGCTGGGTTTTCTTGAACTCCGCGAAGGTCTTCCAGGCATCGGCGATGCCGTCTTCCAGAGCCTTGCGCGTCTCCGGCGTCAACGCGTTGACGTCGAGCGGCTTGCCGGCCCCGATGCCGATCTTGGCAAAGCGCGCCATCAGGGTTTTCTCGGAGGGATGGCTGGGCGTGAACTGCAGCAGGAAGTTGAGCAGGCTGAAGAATTCCGGCGAGCGCCGTGCCTCCTCGACGCCAAGCGGCTTGCGGGCATCGACCGCGGGAACCGGCTTCGGCGCCGGCTGGCCGAGGAATTGCGACAGCGTCTGCACCTTGTAGCCGGCCTGGATCGCCTTGACCTTGTCGATGTCGGCGGCGTCGAAAAGCTGCGTCCGGTAGAGCACGAAGGCGAAGTCGGTCTCGGAGCGGATGACGTCCTTGATCCCGGCCGGCTTGCTGCCCTTCCAGCCCGGACCTGCAAGCAGATAGCTGCCCGCGCCATTGCCCGTCGCCCGGCTGCCGACATAGGCGAAGTTGTAGGTGTACATGTCGATGAACTGGAGCGAGTAGTAGCGCCCTTTCTCGACCGCGGGGACGGTGATCACCAGCGGTTCGGTGCGTAGATCAGCGCCGAGCTGCGAATAGGGCGTATCCGAATTCGGAGTCTGGATTGCCTTGTCGTCCGGCGTATAGACGCGCGCCGTGTTGTGGAGCGTGTTCCAGGGCGCCTTGAACTCGGGATTGTTGCGGTCGATGAAGTAGGAAAACTGGATCCGATAGTTGTCGACCATAGGGAAGCCGTAGATATAAGCTTCCCTGGCTATTGCTCTTGCTTCAGATGCCGGGATGGCCTGTGCCTTGGCGCTCGTGGGGCCGACGATGGCGACCAGCAATGTCGCCATGAGGAGCGCAAGAATATTCATGGTATTCCTCCCGCATCAATTTCGTAGGCAAAGAGAACGAGGGCGCCGATCCGCCACTGCTTCTCACATCATGGCGCAAGTCCCGGGCATCGCGTGTCGCGCCATTGAATCTGTGGCGCCGTTATCGGGAAACACTTACGTGAACCTCCGGTGCTTTGCCGGTTGGCGGAGCGCGGAGTCTCGGGCTCGGCCGTGGGCGCCGTCAAGCGACCGGGCAGGGCTCCGGCGCATGGCTGCTGCGCTCCTTGATGGGCGGGCCGTCATTAGGTGGCGCTGCCCACCATTCGCGATGCCGCCCGTTGGCGCCACCGGGTCGGGGTCATCCCGCTCCAGCGGCAGAAGGTCTCGGCGAAGACGCCAGGTGAGGCGAGGGCGACCGCCTGGCTGATGTCGCCGATCCGCAGGTCCGTCATTTCCAGCAGCTCGCGGGCGACGGTGAAGCGCATCTCGTCACGAAGCTCTTCGAAGGTCCGTCCCTCCTCACTCAACCGCCGCCGCAGCGTCCGCGGGTGAAGCCCGAGTTTGGAGGCTGCCGTTTCCATGGAGATGTCGCCGGCACAGAGCATGGGCCGCAAGGCGTGGCGGACGCGCTGGGCCGTCTCGACGAGTCGCGCCTGCATCGCTCGTTCAATGCTGTCGAGCGTTTGTCGATGCAGTCCCGGATCGGCGCTGGTGAGCTTGGTCCCTATCGATGTGCCATCCAGGATCAGGCAGGTTTGCGCCTGGTTGAAGCGAACCGGAAGCTTGAGCAGGCGGCCATGGGACGCTGCATTGGCCGGCTGGGATCGGGAGAAATGCGCCTCGACCGGCGCGACGCGACCGCCGGTCAATTGCTGGACCATCCCGATCCCGACGGCGATCACGGCATCATAGAGCTGGGTCGTTCCCGATGAGATCTGATCGAGCGCGCCATAGCCGAAAGCCAGATCCTCGTCGATGCGGTTGAGATAGACGATCGCGCCGCTGGAATAGCCGGGCTGCCAGGTGACGAAGTCGAGCAGGGCGTGATGCAGCGTCGGCGCCTGGCTCATCAGAGCCCCGATCACGCCGTGATGCTGCAGGGTGAAGCGCTGGCCGAGCAGCAAGCCGAGATGAGGGCAGGCGGTGGCCTGAGCCGCTCTATCCAGGATCGAGACGAGATTGCGGAACGGCAGCCGGGTTTCGGTCGTCAGATTGTCGGGATCGAGGCCGCTCCCATCGAAGATCGCAGCAGGGTCGCTGCCGAGTTCCCGAAGCAGGCCGGGCAGTTCGGCCAAGACGCCGGCCCGCTGCATCATCGGTTGGGCTGTGCCGTTCATCGTCACTTTGTCCTCCAAACCGAAGACCGTGCCGTGCGTCTGTCCTAAAGTCACGGCATTCATAACCTAGGGGGAAGCGATGAATCTGACACGGCGCAGCGCAGCATTCGGTGGGCTTTCCCTTGCAGCAGGCGCGGGTCTCGCGACTGCTGCATCTGGTTGGGATGGGTTGATCGTCGACGCCGTCGACAATGTCGAAGCATTCAAGATCGCATCAGACGCCTATGTCTATGGCTATCCGCTCGTCACGATGGAGATGACGCGCCGAGTCATAACCAATGTCGCTGCCCCGCAGGGCACGCGAGCGCCGATGGGGCAGCTGATCAAGCTTCGCTCCTACCCCGACGCATCATTCCGCGATGTCACCGCGCCCAATGCGGACACGCTCTACACCACGGCGTTCTTCGATGTGGGCGATGAACCCTGGGTTATCGAGGCGCCGGACATGCAGGGGCGCTACTTCCTGCTTCCGATGCTGGATGGCTGGACCGAGGTCTTCGAGGTTCCCGGCAAGCGGACCAGCGGAACCAACGCGCAAACCTATCTCATTACCGGCCCGGGCTGGAAAGGCGCCGTTCCAGCTGGCATGAAGCAGCTCAAGTCGCAGACGAGCATCGTCTGGATGCTCGGGCGCATCTACTGCACCGGCACGCCCCAGGACTATGCGGCGGTCCATGCGCTGCAGGACAAGTTCAAGCTCTACCCGCTGAGCGCTCAGGGCAAGCCCTGGACGCCGCCGGCCGGGAAGGTCGACGCGTCGATCGACATGAAGAAGTCCGTGCGCGATCAGGTCAATGAGTTGACGGCCACGCAATACTTCACGCTGCTGGCCGATCTGCTGAAGCGCAACCCGCCCACGCCGAAGGATGCGCCGGCTCTGGCGAAGTTCGCCAAAATCGGGCTGGTGCCGGGCAAGCCCTTCGATGCCAGTGCCATCGACAGCCGCTGGGAGACGAGGCTGCCCAAACTGTCCGTCGATCGCATCATGCTGCATTTCAAGTTCAGCGACGGCGACATCAAGGACGTCAATGGCTGGGGCTACACGGTCAAGGCCGGCAACTACGGCACCAACTATGTCCAGCGGGCGCTGGTGACGGCTATCGGCCTCGGGGCCAACAGGCCGCAGGACGCCGTCTATCCGACCTCATTGAGGCCCTCGACGTTTCATTCCTATGACGGTGCGAACAAATACGTGATGCGCTTCGCGCCTGGGCAGCAGCCGCCGGCGAAAGGCTTCTGGTCGCTGACCATGTATGACGAGAACTATTTCTTCGTCGACAACAAGATCAACCGCTACTCGATGAGCATGCGGACGAACCCCGTTCTCGAGAAGGACGGGTCGCTGGTGATCTACATCCAGAACGAATCCCCGGGAGCAGGCAAGGAAGCCAACTGGCTGCCAGCGCCGAAGGGCAAGTTCCTGCTGATGATGCGCCTCTACTGGCCTGACGAGAAGAAGCCATCGATCATCGACGGGTCCTGGGTAATCCCGCCGGTGACCAGGCAGGCTTGACCGATCGCCGTGGACGTTCATTCTCTGGTGAAAGCTGAGTCTGCGGTCACCGATGGCCGGGAGGCATGCCGTCGGGCGCTTTCTCTCGGGGGAGGTGGGGTGATGAATATCAAGGCTTGCCTGCTGGGATTGTCTGCGGTCGCGTGCTGGCAGGCGCCGGCACTTGCTGCCGACATGGCTGCGCCGCCGAGGATGGTGCAGGCTGCGCCGTCCGACTGGAGCATCGCCGTCACCGGATATGGCTGGATGGCGGGTCTGAACGGCGATCAAGCGCTGTTCGGCCTTCCTCCGGTCAATGTCGATCTGAAGTTTAGTGACATTCTTCCTTCGCTCAACTTTGCCGCTGCGGGCGTCGTCGAGATCAGGAAGGGGAGCTGGGGTTTTCTCGGCGAGTTGAACTACGTCAAGCTTTCGACCCGGCAAACCGGACCGGCGGGCTTCTTGACCGTCAAGCTCGACTCGTCGTCGCTGTTCGGGCTCGCGGCCGGAACCTATCGCGTCGCCGAGGGCGGATGGGGCAATCTCGACCTGATTGCTGGCGCCAAGTTCTTCAACATGTCGAACCGGGTCGCGCTGTTCGCGCCATTTCCGCTGCCTGATCTCAGGGGCGACGACAGCGCCACCTGGGTCGATGCGACCGCCGGTTTCAAGGTGCACCTGAACCTGAGCCCGAGCTGGTTCGCGACAGGGTGGCTGATGGGCGGCGCGGGTGGCTCCGATTTCCACTGGGACGCGCTCGCGGCGATCGGCTATCAGATCGACACGCGCTGGTCGGTGTCCGCGGGCTATCGCGCCATCGGCGTCGATTACCAGAGCGCGCGCTTCAGCTACGACATGATCCAGCATGGGCCGATCATCGGGCTGACCGCACGCTTCTGAGGCCGCGCCGCTGCTCCTGCTGCTGGAGCGCGGTTGCATCATGCGCTCGCTCCGGCCTTGCTCCGGGAGCCTCGCGCGCCGCTTTGGCGTCGTCGGCCGCGCGCACATTCATCTTATGGTGAGAGCCGCAATGTCATTTGACCTTGCGGGCCGCCGCGGGAACGGTCATCGAGGGATTCCTTTCCTTCGGACCGTTCATGCCGATCTCCCAAGCGCTATTCCGCCGAACGAACCTGCTGCTGATGGCGGCGGGGATCTTCGCGCTCGTCGTGATCGTCGTCAGTTCGCTCTGGCTGACTCTGGCGACCGAGCGCAACTTCGAGGATGTCGTCGACGCCCGCGCGGTGCGTAGCGCTTCGGCCGATCTGATGTCGCTGATCCAGGATGCGGAAACCGGCCAGCGCGGCTTTCTGCTCTCGCGTGGCGATCGCGCCTATCTGGCCCCCTATACGGAGGCGCTCGCCAACTACGAGGACCGGTTCAGGCGCGTCGCGGCGTCCGTACGCGAACTGCCTGATGTCGAGCCACAGGTCGCGCAGCTGCGGGCGACCCTCGACGCCAAACTGGCGGAGCTCGCTGCCAATGTCGCGATGACTGAAACCGGGGACTTCCCCCGTGCCGCCGCAATGGTTCGCGAGGGCAATGGCAAAGTTCTGATGGACGCGGCGCGTGCCGGCTTCACACGCATTCTCGAACGCTCCGAGGCCGCGCTGGCGACTGCGATCGCGGCGCAGGAAACGACGGTGACGCGGCTGCGCTGGGTCACGATCATCGGCGCTATCGTCATTCTGGGCCTCGCTGGCGCGGCTGCCTGGACAATCATCGGGTATACAGGAGAAATCCAGGCTGCCCGCCGCGAACTGGAGGGGCTGAACGTCGGCCTCGAAGAGCGGGTGCGCGAGCGCACGGATGCGCTGGTCAAGGCGAACGAGGAAATCCAGCGCTTCGCCTATATCGTGACCCATGACCTGCGTGCGCCGCTGGTCAACATCATGGGCTTCACCAGCGAGCTCGAAGCCACATTCCAGCCGATCGGGGCCTATTTCGATGCCGAAGGCCCCCAGGCCGCCGAGCTGAAGGCCGATGCGGAGCAGGCCCTGAAGACGGATGTGCCGGAGGCGCTCGAGTTCATCCGGTCATCGACGCGCAAGATGGACGGGCTGATCAACGCGATCCTGAAGATTTCACGCGAGGGCAGCCGGAGCCTGAAGCCGGAACGGCTCCAGCTCGGCGCGCAGCTCGAAGCGGCCGCGGCTGCGGTGCATCACCAGGCGAGCGAGACCGGCGGAGGCATCACCGTCGATGCGAAGGTCGACAGCATCGTCAGCGACCGCCTTTCGCTCGACCAGATCTTCGGCAATCTGCTCGACAACGCGATCAAGTATCGCGCGCCGGACCGGCCCCTCGACGTGATCGCGCGCACGCGCAACGGCCGGACCGGCTGGGTGAAGATCGAGATCGAGGACAATGGCCGCGGCATCGCCGCCGGCGACCATGAGCGAATCTTCGAACTGTTCCGCCGCTCGGGAACGCAAAATACACCGGGCGAGGGTATCGGTCTGGCGCATGTGCGCACGCTGGTGCGCAATCTCGGCGGGGACATCACCGTGAAGTCGGAATTCGGAGTGGGGACGACCTTCACGATCCTGCTGCCGGCCGATCTCAGGACAGTGAAGCGGAGCAACCAGTCATGACCAACGCCAAGCCCGTCTTGATCGTGATGATCGAGGACGACGAGGGCCATGCCCGGCTGATCGAGAAGAACATCCGCCGCGCCGGCGTGAACAACGAGATCATTCCCTTCACCAACGGCACGGACGCGCTGGCCTATCTGTTCGGAGCCGACGGTTCGGGAGCGGTCAGCTCCGGGCGCCATCTCCTGATCCTGCTCGACCTCAACCTGCCGGACATGGGCGGCGTCGACATCCTCGAGAAGATCAAGGCGAACGCGCATACGAAGCGTTCTCCAGTCGTGGTGCTGACCACGACCGACGACAGCCGCGAGATCCAGCGCTGCTACGATCTCGGCGCCAATGTCTACATCACCAAGCCGGTCAATTATGACGGCTTCGCCAATGCAATCCGCCAGCTCGGGCTGTTCTTCTCGGTCATGCAAGTGCCCGAGACGCCCTGACGCCGGCACTCGACGTTTCAGATGCCCCATCGCACCATCACCGTCCTCTATATCGACGACGACGCCGCGCTCGGCCGTCTCGTGCAGAAGATTCTCGGCCGGCGCGGCTATGCCGTCGAGCACGTACTCGACGCGGCCTCCGGTCTTTCCCGCATCGAACAGGGGGGCGTCGACGTGGTCATTCTCGACCATGATCTCGGCACGAGTTCCGGGCTCGACATGCTGGCGCAGCTGCGTGCGACCGAAGGTGCTCCGCCGGTCGTCTACGTCACGGCGTCACAGGATCTCGCGATCGCCGTACAGGCACTGAAGGCTGGCGCGGTCGACTATGTCGTCAAGACGATCGGCGAGGATTTCGAGGTCCTGCTGGTGTCTGGGCTGGAGCATTCGGTCGAGCAGACGCGGTTGAGACGGGCGAAGGAAGCGGCCGAACGCGAGGTGCGGGAGGCGCGCGACCGCGCCATGGTGCTGCTGGCGGAGGTCAATCACCGTGTCGGCAACAGCCTCGCGCTGGTGAGTTCACTGGTGCGAATGCAGGCGTCGGCCGTTCAGGATGCCGGTGCGCGCGCCGCGTTGGCGGAAACCCAGGCCCGCATCACCGCGATCGGCAACCTGCACCGCAGCCTTTACACCTCCGACGACGTCCGGACGGTCGACATGTCCGCCTATCTGGAAACCCTCGTCGGCGAACTCGGGCGGTCGATGTCCGCGACGGGGCAGACGCCGACGATCCGCTTCGAGGCGGTGCCGATCCTGACCAAGACCGACAAGGCGGTCTCGATCGGGATGATCGTCACCGAACTCGTCACCAACGCGATCAAATACGCCTATCCCGACGGGGAAGGCGAGATCCAGGTTTCACTGTCGCGGGACGGTGAAGGCGCGACGGTGCTCGTCGTCGCGGATGATGGCGTGGGCTGGTCGGGGCAGGGGCCGGCCACGGGCACGGGGCTCGGCGGAAAGATCATCGGCGCCATGGCGAAAAGCCTGGCGACGAGCATCGAATATGCGCAGCAGCCCCGCGGAACGCGCGCCGTGGTCAGGATCGGGCCTGAGAGCGAAGCGGGGGTGGCTGCGAGCTGAAGCGCACGCCTTGCCGTCCGGCTCGTGGCATCACAGGCTCGCCGCGGCCCGCGCGGCCTGGTCGTACTGGCCCGAGAGCGAGCGCATCGCCGCCGCGATCTCGGACAGGCGCTTCGGGTCGAGGCCCGTGGCGAGCACCGACTTGACCAGCAGCTGCTCCCGGATCTGGGCATAGCGCCGGCAGGCATCCTCGCCCGCGGGCGTCACCGTGACGGTCTTTTCCTTGCCCTTGCGCCCGGATTTGAGGAGCTTGAGCCGCTCCAGCTTCTTGAGCGCGTAGTTTACCAGATGCGTGTCCTCGATGTTGAGGACGAGGCAGATATCGGCGAGACGCTTCGGCTTGCCGCGATGGTTGACGTTGTGCAGCACCAGAACGTCGAGCGGCGAGAGATCGGGCACGCCGGAGGCGGTCATGCAGCGCAGCATCCAGCGCTGGAAGGCATGCACCGTCATGTTCATCGCGAACTCGAACTCCGAGAGGGCCGGCATCGCTCCCGCGGCGAGATGGCCGGAGGAAACGATGGGACCGAGATCGTCGGTGGGCAGTGCTGGATCGGGCATTCCGTCGCTTGTCAGAAGGGGCTCGGGGAGCCCCCTCTCAGGAGGAGGGGGCCGGTGATTGGATGGCCGCCGGACGCTCGAAGGCGATCGCACGGTGGCCGCGGAGGTCAGCGGGCCGAGGGCCTCGCCAGACCTCACATCTTCTTGTAGGCGTCGACGATCGCCTGGCCGTCGGCGCCGGCCTTCTTCAGCCAGTCCGAGGTCAGCGTGTCGCCAGCCTTCTTGAAGCCGGCGGCGAGTTCGGCGCTCGGGGCCTGGACCTTCATGCCCTTGGCTTTGAGCTGGTCGAGATACCAGCCGGCCTTCTCCTGCCACATCTTCCAGCCGCGCTCCTCGGCAACGGCGGCGGCTTTCAGGATCGCATCCTGCGTCGCCTTGTCGAGGGCGTTGAAGGCGGCCTTGTTGACGAAGGTCGCGTCCTTCGGGATCCAGGCCTGCGTGTCGTAGAAGTGGGTCAGCGACTCCCAGACCTTGGAATCATAGCCCGTGCCGCCGGACGACATGAAGGAGTTGACGACGCCGGTCGCCAGCGCCTGCGGCAGTTCCGCCGCCTGGATCGTGACCGACTGCATGCCGAGCAGTTCGCCGAGGCGGGCCGTGCCGACATTGTAGGAGCGCCACTTCAGGCCCTTCATGTCCTCGACCGAGTTGATGTCCTTCTTGGCGTAGACGCCCTGCGGCGCCCAGGGGACCATGAACAGCAGCTTGATGCCCTGGCTGTCGAGCTTCTTCTCCACCGCGGCCTTGGATGCCTTGTAGAGCTTCAGGGAGTCGGCAAACGACGTCGCAAGGAATGGAACGACGTCGATACCGAAGATCGGGTCCTCGTTTTCGTGGATCGACATCAGCACCTCGCCCATCTGGGCCTGGCCGGAGGCGACTGCGCGCTTGATCTCGGGCGCCTTGAACAGCGAGGCGTTGGGATGGACGGTGATGACGAGCTTGCCGCCGGTCGCCGCCTCGACGTCCTTGGCGAAGAGCACGAGGTTCTCGCTGTGGGGGTTATCGGCCGGATATGCGCCGGGCAGATTCCACTTGGTCTGCGCGAAGGCCGGAGCCGAGAAAGCGAGCGCGCTGACGCCGAATGCGAAAGCGGCGCCGGCCAGGCTCCGGTTGATGCTTCTACGATTGATCATGGTGTCATTCCCTCTTTGTTGATTGTTGAAGATATCAGTCCGGGAAAGCGAGCTTCGGCAGGAAGAGCACGATCTGCGGAAAGCTGGTGATGATGACGACGGCGACGTTCAAGAGAATGAAGAACGGAAACGCCGCTTTCGCAATCGTCCAGGTGTCTTTCCTGCTCATGTTCTGGAGCACGAAAAGGTTGAAGCCGACCGGCGGTGTGATCTGCGCCATCTCGACATGGATCACCAGATACACGCCGAACCAGACCAGATCGAAGCCAGCCTCCTTGACCATGGGCAGGACGATCACGGCCGTCAGCACGATCATCGAGATGCCGTCGATCAGACAGCCGAGGATGATGTACATGCAGGTCAGCGCCAGCACGAGCATGTGTGTCGAGAGCTGCTGTCCCTTTACCCATTCGGCCAGCGCAGCGGGGATGCCGGTATAGGCCATCGCCGCCGTGCAGAAGGCTGCGCCCGCCAAGATCAGCATGATCATGCAGGTCAGGCGGGTGGCGCTCATGATGCTCTCGAACAGCGTGCGCCAACTCAGCGTGCCGGTCCACCAGGCCAGGAACAAGGCACCGCTGACGCCCCAGGCGGCACATTCGGTCGCGGTGGCGAAGCCGAGAATGAGCGAGAGGAATACGGCAGCGATCAGCACAAGGCAGGGCATCAGCTTGGCCGACTGCTTCAGCTTCTCCATAAAGGGGATCGAAGGATCGCGCGGCGGCGTCTTGTCCGGGTTGAGCAGCGACCAGATTATGACGTAGCCCATGTAGAGCGCCATCACGAGCACGCCGGGCAGGAAGCCGCCGAGGAAGACCTGCAGCACCGAGACGTTCGCGGTGACCGCGTAGACGACCATCGGTATCGACGGTGGAATCAGCAGGCCGAGCGTGCCAGAGCCGGCAAGCGTGCCGAGGCTCAGCTTTTCGTCATAGCCGCGCTTTGCCAACTCCGGCAGCGAGATCTTGCCAATTGTCGCAACGGTCGCGGCGGACGAGCCCGACACGGCGGCGAAGATGCCGCAGCCGATGATGTTGGTGTGGATCAGCCGGCCGGGCAGCCATTGCAGCCAAGGCGACAGGCCCTGGAACATCTGTTCGGAAAGGCGGGTCCGGAAAAGGATCTCTCCCATCCAGATGAAGAGTGGCAGCGCGGCCAGCGTCCAGCCGCTGGCTGCGCTCCAGACTGTTGTCGCGAGCACCTGGCCGATCGGCACGTCGGTGACGAGCCACATGGCGAGCAGCCCAACCAGGCCGAGGCCGACGGCGATCCAGACGCCGCTGGCGAGCACGAGGACGAGAAAACCGAGAAGAACCAAGGATAGAACAGGCAGACTCATCTCAGACGCCTCCACCCTGGGCGACGCGTTCGACCAGTTCTTCGACGGTCTTGGGCGGTTCGGGTTCGTAAGTTGGCCTGCCCGTTCTCAGGACGATGACGAACTCGTCGACGATCGCGATCAGCAGCGTGCCGAGGCCGAGTACGAGTGAAAGCTGCGGAATCCACAGTGGAACCGAGATCACGCCGGTCGACATGTCGAAGAACTGCCAGGAGTCATAGGCGAGCTTGCCAGTCTGCCAGGTGAAGTAGCCGATGAAGCCTGCCGCGACGGTCAGTGTGAAGAGCTCTGTCCATCTCTTCGGAGCACCATCGAGCCGTTCGAGCAGGAGCCCGACACGGATCATCTCGCCGCGCTTGAAGGTGTGCGCGAGGCCGAAAAACGCCATGGCGGCGAAGGCCCAGCCGGCAAAATCGTCCCCGGAGGGCACGTTGAGATTGATCTCGCGACCTGCGGAAAGCAGCATCATCAACGCGAAGATGACAACGAGGAATAGGCCCGCGATGTAGCCGGCGGCGAGATAAAGGCCATCAAGGGCGCGGCGGATCATCGGCGCGGCCCCTGTGGAATGGCGCGCCACGCGCCTTCGGTTGCCAGGGTTCGTCCTGTCATTGCATCCTCCGTCGCGACACAGTCCGGCCCCTCAGCCATGTTCCGGTCACAATTGCGATCGTACCCGCCGAATCCTGCTTGTCAACAACACATCGACAATTTATCGATGAAACGTCAGCAACGCTCTTGCTGACCCTGAACGAGAAGGATGTGGGGATGTCGTCGTCGCGTTGGGGCTTCTGGATCGACCGGGGCGGGACCTTCACCGATGTGATCGGTCGCGGTCCATCTGGCAAACTCCATGCCAGAAAACTGCTCTCGGAGAATCCGGGGGCCTATCGCGATGCAGCCGTGCAGGGCATTCGCGACCATCTCGGGTTGAAAGCAGGCGAGCTCATCCCTGCCGGGGCGGTCGGCGAGGTCCGGATGGGCACGACGGTCGCGACCAATGCGCTGCTCGAGCGCAAGGGCGACCGCACGCTGCTTGTGACGACGAAGGGTTTTCGCGATGCGCTGCGCATCGGCTACCAGGCGCGCCCCGACATCTTCGCCAAGGAAATCATCAAGCCTGACCAGCTGTACGACGCGGTCGTCGAGGTCGAGGAGCGCGTACTTGCGGACGGTGTGGTCGAGCAGGCGCCCGACGAGACTGCGATCCGCTCAGCCCTGCAGGCCCAATTCGATGCCGGCTTCCGTGCCGTCGCCATCGCCTTCATGCATGCCTATCGCTATCCTGCCCATGAGCAAATGGCGGCGCGCATCGCCCGCGAAATCGGCTTCCCGCAGGTTTCCGTCAGCCACGAGGTCTCGCCGCTGATCAAGCTGGTCGGGCGCGGCGACACCACCGTGGTCGACGCCTATCTCTCGCCGATCCTCGGCCGCTATGTCGCGCAGGTCTCGGAAGAGCTCGACATCGCCCGCACCGGTGCGCGGCTGATGTTCATGATGTCCTCGGGCGGGCTGACGGCAGCGGAGCTGTTCCAGGGCAAGGACGCGATCCTGTCCGGCCCGGCCGGCGGCGTCGTCGGCCTCGCCGAAACCGGCCGCTCGGCCGGCTTCGACCGGGTGATCGGCTTCGACATGGGTGGCACCTCGACCGACGTCGCCCATTTCGACGGCGAGTATGAGCGCGCCTTCGAGACGGAGGTCGCGGGCGTGCGGATGCGCGCGCCGATGATGCTGATCCATACGGTTGCGGCAGGCGGCGGCTCGATCCTTCACTATGACGGCGCGCGCTTCCGGGTCGGTCCGGACTCGGCCGGTGCCAATCCCGGCCCGGCCGCTTATCGCCGCGGTGGGCCGCTCGCGGTGACCGACGCGAACGTCATGGTCGGCAAGCTGATTCCGGCCTATTTCCCGTCGATCTTCGGTGAGAGGCGCGACGAGCCTCTCGATGTCGAAGCGGTGAGGGCGAAATTCGCGACGCTTGCTGCCGAGGTCGGGGACGGCCGCAGCGCGGAGGAGGTCGCCGATGGCTTCATCCAGATCGCCGTCGCCAATATGGCTGAGGCGATCAAGAAGATCTCGGTCCAGCGCGGCTACGACATCACGCGCTATGCGCTGAACTCCTTCGGAGGCGCCGGCGGGCAGCATGCCTGCCTCGTGGCCGATGCGCTCGGCATCAAGACGGTGCTGCTGCATCCGTTCTCCGGCCTGCTTTCGGCCTATGGTATGGGGCTCGCCGAGATCCGCTCGACGCGGACGGCGGCGCTTGACGTCGCCTTGGATCGTAAGGCCCAGGCCGCTGTCGAGGCCGTGGCTGCAGGCCTTGCCGCCGAGACCCGGGCGGAGGTCTCCGGGCAGGGCGTCCCGGAGGGCGATATCGAAATCCTGACCCGTGCCCATGTCCGCTATGCCGGCACGGACACCGCGATCGCTGTCCCCGCAGGCGGGGCCGAGGCGATGAAGTCGGCCTTCCAGACCGCCCACAAGGCGCGCTTCGGCTTCATGGACGAAGCCAAGCCGCTGGTGATCGAGGCCGTCGAGGTCGAGGCGGTCGGCGGCGGCGCCAAGTTCGAGGAGGCGTCCGCGCCCGAGACTGGGGGCGCGCCCGTCGCAGCCGAGACGACGCGCGTCTTCTCGAAGGGGCAGTGGCACGAGGCGGCGATCGTGCGGCGCGAGGCGATGAAGCCCGGCCAGAGCGTCGCCGGCCCTGCGATCATCATCGAGGCCAACCAGACCGTCGTGGTCGAGGAGGGCTGGTCGGCGAAGCTGACGGCCAAAGACCATCTCGTCCTCGAGCGCACCAAGGCGCTCGTGCAGCAGGCGGCCATCGGCACCAAGGCCGATCCGGTGATGCTCGAGATCTTCAACAACCTGTTCATGTCGATCGCCGAGCAGATGGGCGTGACGCTGCAGAACACCGCCTATTCCGTGAACATCAAGGAGCGGCTCGACTTCTCCTGCGCGGTGTTCGACCAGACCGGCGCGCTGGTCGCCAATGCCCCGCACATGCCGGTGCATCTCGGTTCGATGGACAAGTCGGTCGAGACCGTCATCAGGAACAATCCGGTGATCCGGCCCGGCGACGTCTACTGCCTGAACGCACCTTACAATGGCGGCACGCATCTGCCGGACATCACGGTCTGCACCCCGGTCTTCGACGAGGCGGAACAGGAGATCCTGTTCTGGGTGGCCAGCCGCGGCCACCATGCCGATGTCGGCGGCACCGCTCCGGGATCGATGTCGCCGCTGGCGACCGTGATCGAGGAGGAGGGCGTCTATATCGACAATTTCAAGATCGTCGATCAGGGCCGCTTCTGCGAGGACGAGCTTGTCGCGATCCTGACCGGCGCGCGCTGGCCCGTGCGCAACGTCGTCCAGAACGTCAATGATCTGAAGGCGCAGATCGCGGCCAATGCCAAGGGCGTCGCCGAGCTGAGCAAGATGATCGCTTCGTTCGGGCTCGAGGTGGTGCAGGCCTATATGGGCCATGTCCAGGACAATGCGGCCGAGAGCGTGGCGCGTCTGCTGACCAAGCTGCACGACGCCGAGTTCACCTATCCGATGGATCAGGGCTGCGCGATCAAGGTCAAGATCACCATCGACCGTGAGAAGCGCGAGGCTACCGTCGACTTCACCGGCACCTCCGAGCAGCGCCCGGACAATTTCAACGCGCCGGCGCCGGTGACCCGCGCCGCCGTGCTCTACGTCTTCCGCGTGATGGTGGACGACGCGATCCCGATGAACGCCGGCTGCCTGCGGCCGATCAGGATTATCGTGCCGGAGGGCTCGATGCTGGCGCCGCGCTATCCTGCGGCTGTCGTCGCCGGCAATGTCGAGGTGTCGCAGGCCGTGACGAACACGCTGTTCGGGGCGCTAGAGGCGATGTCGGCCTCGCAGGGCACGATGAACAACCTCACCTTCGGCAACGAGCAGTACCAGTATTACGAGACGATCTGCTCGGGCTCGCCGGCGGGGCCGGGCTTCAACGGCACGTCGGGCGTCCACGTCCACATGACGAATTCGCGCCTGACCGACCCGGAAATCCTGGAGACGCGCTTTCCGGTCGTGCTCGAGGATTTCCACATTCGCGCCGGCTCCGGCGGGCGCGGAAAGTGGAACGCGGGCGACGGCACCAGCCGCACCATCCGCTTCCGGACCGGCATGGACTGCGCGATCCTCGCCTCCCATCGCAAGGTCCGGCCCTTCGGCGTGAAGGGCGGCGAGCCCGGCCAGTTGGGCAAGACGCTGGTGCGGCGGCTGTCGGGCGAGGTCGAGGAGCTCAAGCCCTCGGACCAGACCTGGCTGGAGGCCGGCGAGGCGGTGACGGTGATCACGCCGACGGCCGGGGGCTACGGGAAGCGGGAAGGCTGAACGCCTCCCCGCAATTGCCTTACTGCTGCAGCCCCGCGGCCGCGACCAGCGGCCGCCAGGCGTCCATGCCGGCCTTGATCGTCGCGGCGAATTGCGCCGGGGTATTGGGTTCGGGCGCGACGAAACCGAGCTGCTCATAGCGCTGGGCGATCTCGGGCGAGGCGACGATCGCGGAGATCTCGCGGTTGTAGAGCTCGACGATCGCCTGGGGCGTGCCCTTCGGCAGTAGATAGCCGTTCCACCCATTGCTCTCGAAGCCCTTGATGCCGGCTTGCGTGAAGGTCGGCACGTCCGGGAGCGCTGGTGAGCGTCCTGCCCCCGACACGGCCATGACTTTCAACGTGCCTGCGCGGTGCTGCTCGCTGAAGTCGGCGACGGTCGCGACCGCTCCCGACAGACGGCCGGCGAGCACGTCCTGCATCGCCAGCGCCATGCCGCGGAAGACGACCATCTCGACCTTGGCGCCGACCGCCTCGACGAAGCGCAGGCCGGTCAGATGGGACAGGCTTGCCTGGAGCGGCACGGCGAGATTGGCCTTGTCGGAATTCTTCTTCAGCCAGTCGATGAAACCCGCCAGGTCGACAGCTCCCGCCTGCTGGGATGCTGCAACGGCAAGCTGGAAGTCGGCGGCACGAACGACCGGCTCGAAATCGGCAAAGACGTCATAGCTCAGGCTCTTGAAGGTCACCGGCGCGAGCACGACCAGCCCGATGTTGCCGATGAGCACGGTGGAGCCGTCCGGAGCGGCCTTCTTGACCTGCTCGGCGGCGAGCCGGCCCGATGCACCGGCATTGTTCTCGATGATCACGCTGCGGTTCAGGCGCTGCGAGAGGCGCTCGCCGATCAGCCGCGCCATCGCATCCGTCGAGCCGCCCGCGGCGAAGCCGACGATCATGCGAATCGGCCCTGGGGGCAGGTCCTGCGCCGACGCGGACACAGACAGGCCGAGGCCCGTGGCTGCTGCCGCTGCCGAACCGATAAACTGGCGCCGATCCATTCCTTGGTTTCTCCCATCATTTTAGCCCTGCCCCTCTGTCGGAGCAGCGCGCCTTAAGATCATATCGGCCACGCGGCCTGAACCCTTCCGCGGGCGGGACTGCCATGGTCCCATCGCAGGGGCCGAGCTGAGAGGATTGCCACCATGCCCCAGACCTGGATGATCACCGGCGCCAATCGCGGCATCGGGCTTGCGCTGACGATGGAGCTGGTACGCAGGGGCGACCATGTCATCGCCGCCGCGCGCGATCCCTGGGGCGGAGCCTTGGCGGAACTGGCGGCCGAACATGTCGCTGCACTGACCCTGGTGGAACTCGACGTCACCTCCGATGACAGCGTCGCGGCGGCAAAGGCCTCGCTCGAGGGCCGGCCCATCGACGTGCTCCTGAACAATGCCGGGATCTACGGTCCGCGCGACCGGCAGAGCGCGTTCGATATGGACTTCGATGCCTGGCGCGAAGTCTTCGAGGTCAATGTCTATGCGCCTTTGCGGATCGCTCAGGCCTTCCTGCCGAATCTCGAGGCGGGAGCGAGCCGCAAGATCGCGACGATCTCCAGCCGCATGGGCTCGATCGGCAATAACCCGTCCGGCAACATCGCCTATCGTTCGTCCAAGACCGCCGTGAACATGACCATGGTGCTGTTCGGGAACGCTGTGCGCGAGCGCGGCATCACGCAGTTGCTGTTCCATCCCGGCTGGGTGCGGACCGACATGGGCGGCGGGGGGGCCGACATCGCGCCGTCCGAGAGCGCGGCGGGCCTGATCGCCACGATCGATGCCTCCGGCATGGCTGAAACCAACAGCTTCCGCACCTGGCAGGGCGAGACGATCCCCTGGTGAGCCCCGGTCCGTGAACCTGCGGCAGGCCTGCCCCCGGCATGCGCGGGCGGGGACTGGACCCGCCTCAGGTCCTTGCCGCACTCTGCGAACGGTACGCGCCCGAGAAGTGGCGCGATCGAAAGCCGTCTGGCTCAGGAGGGAACGGGATGTCGGAACGCGCAGGATCTCTTGATCTGGAGATGTTGAGGACCAAGCTCTATTCGGCCGTGCTCTCGGATGTGCTGGACGAGCTTGGCTCTCCGAACCAGGCCCTGAAGCCCTTCGTGCGACCTCTCGACGAGGCCTCGATCCTGTGCGGTTTCGCCCGAACCGGCCTCTACATGAAGCGCTATCACCTGCCGGAGGGCCACAACCCCTACTCGCTGGAAATGGACCTGATCGACAGTCTGCAGCCGGGCGAGGTCGCCGTGCTGGGCTGCGACGGGCCGACCGACCGCATCGCGCCCTGGGGCGAGCTTTTGACCACGGCCTCGATGGTGCGCGGCGCGGCGGGCTGCCTGACCGATGGACTGGTCCGTGACATTCGGCGCATCAAGGAGCTCAAGTTCCCGCTGTTCCATGGCGGAATCGGCCCGCTCGACACCAAGGGCAGGGCCGAGATGATGGCCAAGGACGAGCCGATCGAGGTCGCTGGGGCGCGGGTCGAGCCCGGCGACTTCATTTTTGGCGATGCCGATGGCGTCGTCGTCGTTCCCAAGCGCCTGTTCCGCGAGGCGGTGACGCTCGCCCTTGCCAAGATCGAGGCCGAGGACACGACGCGTGAAGAATTGCTGGCGGGGGCGAGCTTGCGCTCGGTGTTCGAGCGTCACGGTGTTCTCTAGCCCGCATGGCCGAAGGGATCGCCGCTTGGCATGCAAGGATAGGTAACCGGCTAATATATTGAACTGTCTTGGTTTTTGTTGGCCCGTTAACCTGCCGTTCGTTCGCGTCTGCGAAACAGCTGCCAACTACGACCAAGGCGGCCTCGACGATGCGTAGACTGGGACTGACGGGGAAGATCATTCTGCTCTTCGCCCTGCTGAGCCTGGCGGCGGGGGCGGGGCTCGTCAGCGCGGTGCGCGGTCTCGGTGACGTCCAGCGTATCGACGAGGAGGCCATCGAGGCTCTCGACCTGGCCAACCGGGCGGCCCTGCTCACGAGCCGGGTGGCCTATGCCTCGCTGCTCAGCCGCTTCGACAACAATGCGAGCGCACGCGATGTCGGGCTCGCGCTCGATCAACTGGACGGCGCGGTGGATCTGGTCGACTCGGCCCGCGCCAACCTGATGTCCTCGCTGCCGCGCGAGATGCTGCAGGCCAACCCGGCGCTCGATCCTGCGATCCGGACCTTCATCGACTTCCAGCGCGATATCGTCGATATCGGCCGGCGTGTCTCGCCGAAGGCGGCTTTGCTCGAGGCCGGGGCCGATGAGGCGCGCCGGAACGTCAGCCAGATCATCGTGACGACGACGGCCATCCGCGATCAGCTCGCCCGCATGGCGGAGGCCGCGAAGACGCGCGGCGCCGAGCTTGCCGCCAGCCTGCGCGAGCGGACGATCGCCATCGCCCTGCTGCTGCCCCTGTCCGGCGGCGTATTGGCCTTCATCCTGCTGAGGCTGCACCTGACCCGTCCGCTGCGCGATCTGATGGCCGCGATTGCGCGGGCGACGTCGTCGAATGAGCTGATCGAGGTGCCCCATCAGGGCCGGACCGACGAGATCGGTCAGTTGGCGCGGACGGTGCGGACGCTGAGCGAAGTCAGAGCGACGCTGGTGACACGGGATGCCGAGGCCGATCTGGCGCAACAGCGCCGGCAGGAGCGGACGCTGGAACTGCGGCGTATTGCCGACGAGTTCGAGCAGCGCCTGGGATCGCTCCTCGCCGAGATCGCCGGTTCGAGCGAGGTCCTGCGCGCAGCCCTGCAGGATTCAGCCGTACGGGTCCATCAGGTTTCAAGAAGCGCCGAGACGGCCGCTTCCTCGGTCGCCGGAGCCGGCGAGGACGCGCAGCGCAGCAGCGAGGCTGCGCTCCGGCTTGAGGCGGTGATCGACCAGATCAACGCCGAGGTCCGCAGGGTTTCCGTCATGGCGACGGGTGCTACGCGGGACGCAGCGGGCACCACGGCGCTGGTCCACCGCCTGACCGACAACGCCTCGCAGATTCGGGACGTCGTCGGGATCATCGAGGCGATCGCGCGCCAGACCAATCTGCTGGCCCTGAACGCGACGATCGAGGCGGCGCGTGCGGGCGTTCACGGTCGCGGCTTTGCCGTCGTTGCAAGCGAGGTCAAGGAACTGGCCGGACAGACCGGCGAGGCGACGGCTCGGATCGTCGCCCGGATCTCGCAGGTCAACGAGGCGCTGTCGCATGCCGCCGAGGCCGTCTCGGCGATTGCGACCAGCGTGGGCGCCGTCGAACAGACCAGCACCGAGATTTCCACCATGGTCGGGTCTCACACCGAGCTGCTCGGCTCGCTCGGCGAGACGGTTTCGCGGATATCGGCCGTCACGGAAACCGCTGCTGGAGCGATGTCCGAGATCGCCATCGCCAATGCCCAGACGGTTGCGCAGGCGGATATGGGCGCGGCCAGCGCGCGGGCGCTCGAGGAGCGTATCGGGACGCTGCAACGGGAAGCCTTCGACTTCGCCAGACGCTTGCGGGCGGCGTGACGGCACCGCGCCTTCGTTCTTCTTCGGTTCTGCTCTTGCCATCGGCGCGCGACTCGTCCCCATCTGCGGCATGATCCCGCTCGTCCCGATCCACACATGACCTGGTCGCCGCAACAGGATGCCGCGCTCAGCGCGGTCGCGCGCTGGCTGCAGGCCGGCGAGCCGCAGCTCTTCCGCATGTTCGGCTATGCCGGCACCGGCAAGACGACGCTGGCGCGCCACATCGCCGAGGCCGTCGACGGCGATGTCGCCTTTGCGGCCTTCACCGGCAAGGCGGCGCTCGTGCTGCGCAACAAGGGCTGCGTCGGCGCGCAGACGATCCATTCGCTGATCTACCGTTCGCGCGGTGTCGACGAGGAGAGCCCGACCTTCGTGCTCAACCGCGAGAGCAATGCCGCCAAGGCCAAGCTGATCATCATCGACGAATGCTCGATGGTGGACGAGGAGCTCGGCCGGGACCTGCTCTCCTTTGGCACGCCGGTGCTGGTTCTCGGCGATCCCGCGCAGCTGCCGCCGGTCAAGGGCGGTGGCTTCTTCACCGAGACCGAGCCGGACATCATGCTGACCGAAGTGCATCGGCAGGCGGCGGACAACCCGATCGTCAGGATGTCGATGATCGTGCGCGAGGGCGGCCGGCTCGATGTCGGTGACTACGGTCCCAGCCGGGTCATCCGCCGCAGCGAGGTCGACCCCGAGTTGGTGATGAGCGCGGACCAGGTGCTGGTCGGCATGAACAAGACCCGGCGCAACTATAATGCCCGGATGCGGCAGATCATGGGCCGGACCGAGACTGTGCCGGTTGCTGGCGAGAAGCTCGTCTGTCTGCGCAACGACAAGAGCAAGGGGCTGCTTAATGGCGGCTCATGGGTCGTGCAGGAGCTGAAGACCTCGAAGAAGGGCCTCGTCACCATGCGGGTGACGCCGGAGGACGACCCCAACGGCAAGCCTGTGAAGGTCTCGGTGCTGCCGAACTTCTTCGACGGCACCGAGGACGAGATTCCCTGGGAGCTGCGCAAGCATACCGACGAATTCACCTTCGGCTATGCGCTGACCGTGCATAAGGCGCAGGGCTCGCAATGGGACGACATCGTCCTGTTCGACGAGAGCTTCGCCTTCCGCGAGCACCGGGCGAGGTGGCTTTACACGGGGCTGACCCGGGCGGCGGAGACGATCACGGTCGTGGTGTAAGGTGGTTCATTCCGCCGCGTGATGCCAGGCGGTCTTCGTCAACCGCCCGTCATCCCGGACGGAGCGAAGCGCAATTGCGCCGCTCGTCCAGGATGGAGGCGTTAATCCGAGACCGACCAGCGGGGATCGATCGCCTACAACGCTTGCGAGGTCGTGCCCTTCGCCACGATCGGCCCCGTCGGTCTGCCTGTCGGAGAGCCGGTCGCGTTTTCGATCGTGATCTCGAAGAGCTGGTCCTTGCCCAGCGGCATCCGGTCGAGCCTGAGCGGTGTCGTGCGAGCGCGATCGATCAAGCCGACCGAGCGCGGGCCGACAGCGCGGTCCCAGAGCGTCCAGATTTCCAGCGCCTTGCCTTCCGGTACGGCGATGTTCTGCAGCGGCACCATCTCGACACGGCCATCGGCGAAGGTATTGACGACCGCAGCCGCTACATTGGTGTCGGTCAGCAGCACCGCGACCATGAGAGGCTGGCGGTTTGCACGCTCGAGCGCGCCGTTCAGCCCGAAGGCTAGCAGGAGCGCCGCCAGTGCACCGGCGAAGGCGGCACCGCGCCAGACGAAGAGGCTGTTCCACCAGTTCGTCAGGGTGTTGCCGGCCTTCGTCGCCTTGGCGCGCCCGCGTTCCGCGGCGGGCAGGATTGCCGCGATCTCGGCTTCGATCCGGGCCCAGAGGCCGGGCGAGGGCGGGATCTGCGGGGCCGTGGCGTCAATCGCGGCAAGGTGGCCGCGCCAGCTTTCGACGGACGCCGCGAGTGCCGGCTCGCGTTCGATACGCTGCTCCAGCAGCGTGCGGTCGGCGCCCTCGACGAGGCCAAGGACATATTCGCCTGCGAGCGCGTCGCGCTCTTGAGGCGTTGCATTCGGATCCGAAGAAGGGCTCATCCGAGGCACTCCTTCAGCGAGATCAGGGAGCGCCGGATCCAGGATTTGACGCTGCCGATGGGCAGTTTCAGCCGTCCGGCGATCTCGCCATGGGTCAGCCCCTGCACGAAGGCGAGCAGCACCAGACCTCGTCGCTGCGGTGGCAGCGCTTCCAGGCAGGCATGCAGCGCCTCGGCGTCGGACAGCTTCGACATGACGGTCTCGGGATCGTCCTCTTCGCTTGCCGCCTCCGCGGCGATGGGAGCATCGCTGGTTTCCGTCCGCTTCTCGTCGCGCAGGATTGAGAGCGAGCGGTTGCGCAGGATCGCATAGATCCAGGTCAGGCCGGCGCCGCGCTGCGGATCGAACCGCGCGGCATGCCGCCAGATCAGGACAAAGGCATCCTGCACCGCCTCCTCGGCCAACGCGCGACGCTTCAGCAGACGCTGCGCCACACCGATCATACGCGGGGACTCGGCGTCGTAGATGCGCCGGAGCGCAGATTTATCGCCCGAGGCGCAGGCCAGCAGCGCCGCCTCGATCTCTCCAGCCTTCTGCGTCGACACCCCGTCCCCCGCCATCCTCGTCTCCTTTTGGCTCCGTCCGCAGCGGCCGAAAGCCAACCCCGATTTACGCGCCGGGTTCCCGTTCAGATGCGCAGTATTTCTTTATTTTTTCGCCCGCATCCGGCGCTCCCGGCCGAGCTTATCCGACCTGAGTGCTGCGGCCACCGAGCGCCCGAGCGGCACCCCTACAACGAATCCGGAGGATAGACGACATGACCAGGACCACACGGCTTGCGCTGATCGCTTCGACCATCCTCGGTGCGTCATTTGCGGCCTCTCTGTCGGCACAGGCCGCCACGCTGGCCGCGCTGACCGGTGACGACACCCTCACCATGATCGACATCGCGACGCATAAGGCCGGCAAGTCGATGAAGGTCACCGGCATCTCCGGCAAGATCGCCGGCATCGATGTCCGCCCGGCCGACGGCATGCTCTATGCGCTGACCACAGACGGCACGATCTACACGGTCGATTCGGCCGGCAAGGCTACGATGAAGTCCAAGATGGACACTGTGCTTTCGGTCAGCGCCATGGCGACGGTCGATTTCAACCCGGCGGCCGACCGCCTGCGCGTGATCGGCTCGGACGGCACCAATCTTCGCGTCAATGTCGATGACGGCAAAACGACTGTCGACGGTAAGCTGAAATTCGCCGAGACCGACATGCACAAGGGCGAGACCCCGATGATCGTTGCCGGCGCCTACACCAATTCAGTGAAAGGCACGAAGGAGACCGCGCTCTACGACATCGACGGCAAGATCGGCGGCCTGCTCAAGCAGGCGCCGCCGAATGACGGCGTTCTCGGCGCGGTCGGCAAGCTCGGCGTGATGTCGAAGGCGATCGCCTTCGACATCGCGACCGCCGCGGACGGAACGAATACCGGCTGGCTCCTCGCGGACGGCGCCCTGCACAAGGTCGACCTCGCCACCGGCAAGGCCTCGATGGTTGGAAAGGTGACAGGGCTCAGCGCGTCGGTGCGTGACGTCGCAGCGCTGCCGGCGATGTGATCAGCCTGATACTGACCGGCCAATCGAGAGCCGCCGCCTCGCGAGAGGCGGCGGTTTTTCTTCGTTTCCGAAGCCAATTCGGGTTCTTCTGGTTCGGTTGATCCGGGAAGCCTTGCATTCTCGCGTTTCGCTTCTGGTTTTTGCCACAGTTCTGCGGCCACTCTGCGCTGGCCCGACGAATATGAGCGGAGGCGACGGCATGGCGAGCCCATCCGATACGCGGAAGGACAGCGTGGGATTGCAGCGCTTCGGCCTCGGCTTCGGGCTGGGGCAGGGCCCGGCGATCAGGGCTGGCGCGCGTGACCGCATGTTGGCCGAGATCGAGCGGCATGCGCTGCCGCAACCGACCGGCCTGCCATTTTCCGGAGCGGCCGAGATTGGCGCCGCGCTCTATGCCTTCGAGGATCGCGAGCGGCTGGAGCGCGAAGCGAGGCGGGCGGCCCAGAACGCGCCGACCCAGGGCGCCGGAACGCAGGTTGCCGCAGCCCAGCCGGCGCCTGCCCCATCCGCGAGCCAGAACCAGATGGCGCCGCCGAAGCCGGCCAATGAGCCCGCCTTGCCCTACAGGACCTATCGTGAGGAGGTGCTGGCGCGCGTGCGCCTCGCGCTCGAGGCCGAGACCGGCTTCGGCGAGCGGCTGGTGCAGTTCTGGTCGAACCATTTCTGCATCGGCGCGACCAAGAGCAACATGACGCGGATCATGGCCGGGGCCTATGAGCGCGAGGCAATCCGGCCGCATGTCTTTGGTCGTTTCGAGGATATGCTGGTCGCGGCCGAGAGCCACCCGGCGATGCTCGACTTCCTCGACAACCGGCTTTCGATCGGCCCGGGCTCGCCGGCCGGAAAGCGACGCGGGCGCGGTTTGAACGAGAATCTGGCGCGCGAGATCCTCGAACTGCATACGCTCGGCGTTTCCGGCGGCTATGCGCAGGTTGACGTCACGAACCTCGCCCGCATCATTACCGGCTGGACGGTGGTCGGCCGGGAAGCGGTGCTGGGATTCCCGGGCTCGTTTGCCTTCAATGCCGGGCTGCACGAACCCGGTGAGCCGCCGCTGCTCGGCAAACCCTATGGCCAGCCGGGCAAGGAGAAGGGGCTAGCTGCCTTCAGCGACCTTGCGCGCCATCCCGCCACGGCCGATTTCATTGCAATCAAGCTCGTCCGGCATTTCGTCTCGGACGAACCGCCGTCCGCGCTGGTGCGCGACCTCGCAGCGGTGTTTCGCCGGAGCGAGGGCGACCTTGCTGCGGTGTCGCGCGCCCTGATCGAGTCGAATGCGGCCTGGGCGGCGGAGGCGACCAAGATCCGCTCGCCGCAGGAGTTCCTGCTCGCTGCCTTCCGCGCACTGGGCCGCAAGCCGGATTTCGGTCAGATCATCGGGCCGCTCAGCACGATGGGGCAACCCTTCTGGCAGCCCTCGGGTCCGAACGGCTATCCTGATACGAACGATGCTTGGGCCTCGCCCGAGGGCATCAAGACGCGGATCGACGTCGCCGCCGGCTGGGGCCGGCAGGCGGCGGGCAATGTGCCCGATCCGCGGGTGCTGGCCGAGGACATCCTCGGGCCGCTGCTCTCTCCCGAGACGCGGCAGGCGGTGGCTCGGGCCGAGAGCAAGCCACAGGCACTGGCGCTGATGCTGATGTCGCCCGAATTCCAGCGGAGGTAGGCCCGATGCTCGATGACGACGATGATTGCGAACGGATGACGCCGTCGCGCCGTGCCGTGCTCGGCGCGGCTGGAGCGCTCTTCGCCTGGTCCTTCGTGCCGAAATTCGCTTATGCGGCGGCGGGCAGCCGCGACCCGCGTTTCCTGCTGGTGGTGCTGCGCGGCGCACTGGACGGGCTTTCGGCCGTGCCGCCGATCGGCGACCCCGAATACGCCGCCTTGCGCGACGACATCGCCTTGACGCGCGACGGGCCTGATGCGGCGCTGCCGCTCGACGGCTTCTTCTACCTGCACCCGGCGATGCCGAATCTGGCGAGACTCTATGCCTCGGGCCAGGCTTCGATCGTCCATGCGACAGCCACCGGCTATCGCGAACGCTCGCATTTCGACGGGCAGGACGTGCTGGAGAGCGGCCAGCAGGGGCCCGGCAAGACGGAGAGCGGCTGGCTCAACCGGCTGATCGCCAGCCTGCCGGCGGGGGAGGGAATTTCCCAGCGCGGCGTGCTCGGCGTTGGCGTGGTGCCGCCGCTCGTCGTGCGTGGCGAGGCGCCGATCCTTGGCTGGGCGCCGCCGCGCATGGCGCGGGCCGGCTCCGATCTGATCCAACGCCTCGGCGATCTCTACGGCCAGCGCGACCCGGCGCTGGCGCGGGCGCTTGCCCAGGCGAACCTGACCGAGGGCATCGCTCAGCGGCGCGGCATCGGTAGTGAGATCAAGGGCGGCGTCGGGCCGGACAGCGCCGAGGGCATGAAGCGCATCGCCGAGGGCGCGGCGGCTCTGGTCGGCGCCGATGACGGGCCGCGCATCGCGGCGCTTGCCTTCGAGGGCTGGGACACACATGCGAACGAGGGCGGGGCCAAAGGCCGGCTGGCGCAGCTGCTCGGCGGCCTCGACGGCGCGCTGGCGAGCTTCGAAACAGGCCTCGCCCCGGTCTGGAAGGACACGGTTGTGATGGTGGTGACCGAATTCGGCCGGACCGCGAAGGTCAACGGCACGGTCGGCACCGATCATGGCACGGGCACGGTTGCCTTCCTCGTCGGCGGAGCCGTCAGGGGTGGGCGGATCATCGCAGACTGGCCGGGCCTGAAGCCGGAACAGCTTTACGAGAAGCGCGACCTGAAGCCGACGACCGACATCCGTGCCGTGGCGAAGGGCGTCGTCTCCGAGCTGTTCGGGCTGTCGGGACCGGTGCTGGCGGAGAGGGTCTTCCCGGGCACTGGTGGCTTATCCCCGGTCGCTGGGCTCATCGTCTGAAGGCTGCCCCCAACTGCGCCGCGCCGCTGCGCATGCGGGCGACCTGCCCGAGTACCTTGAATCTGGCCAGACGCATGAGGCCACGCAGATCGGCAGAGCCGGCGGCCGCAAGGGAGCGTGCAAGCGCAGCCGCTGCCTCGTCGAAGCGACCTTCGTCGTGGAGGACGTTCGACAAGACCCTCAGCATCTCGGGATGCTCCTGCGTCAGCACCACCGCTCGTTCCAACGCCGCGAGAGCTTCCTCGATTCGGCCGGCGAAGCGAAGCTGTTCCGCCAACGTAACCCAGGTGGCATAGGCCGTCGGATTCAGCTCGAGGGCCCGGCGGGCGAAGGCAACGGCGCGTTCCGGGTTGCGGGGACCTGCCGCGCGAGCGAGCGCAACGAAATATGATGTCGAATTCCGACGGTGATCGCGCGCGGACTGCGTCACGTCTGTGAAATCAGTCTCGCCTGCCAGCGTGCGCAGGACCAGCGGAAGAAGCAGGCCGCACTCGCCGAGATAAGTGCCTGATGGATGGCCGGAGAAGGGCAGTGCGATCCGGCGAACTGGCATTTCGCGCGCGATCAGGTCGACATGGCAGCGGTCAAGGCGATGAGCGGGATCGTAGACAACGACCGCAGGGAGATCCGCTGGCAGCGGCCCCGCCAGCTCGGGCTGCCAGTAGATGTCATGCACTGTCGCCGCCCATCGTGTGTCGAAATCTGCCTTTCGCGGATGCAGGCTGTATTGCGGGGAGATCGCCAGCGCGCCCGTCGCGCCGATCATCGACCCGAAGCGCAGGGCTGCGTAGCCGCCCATGCTTGAACCATAGGCCAGCACGCGATGGTAGGACTTGGTGGCTGCGGCGACCGCCGCAACCATGTCGCGCCATTCCGGCTCCTGGTACCAGGCGTTACGCCGGTTGACGACGTGGATCGCGGCGATGCCGGCCGCGGCACAGACCGCTTCGCCGAAGGCCAAGCGGTCGAGTTTGGGTTCGTCCGTGTAGGGATCGAAGGTGACGACGCAGGCTTCGCCCGGCCGCAGCGCGGCCTTGACCAGCAGGTTCCCCGAGCGAAAGAGGGTGTCGGTCACACGGGAGGGCCGCGAGGCGCGGTTGGTACCTCAGGCCCAGGCGCGCTGCTTCAGCTTCTCTTCGAAAGCCTCGATCTTCGGGGCCTTTTCCATGGTCAGGCCGATATCGTCGAGGCCGTTCATCAGGCAGTGCTTGCGGAACGGGTCGATGTCGAACTTCACCGTGCCGCCGTCGGGGCCCTTGATCTCCTGCTTTTCGAGATCGACCGTCAGCGTCGCGTTCGAGCCGCGATCGGCGTCGTCGAACAACTTCTCGAGGTCTTCGGGCGAGACCACGATCGGCAGAATGCCGTTCTTGAAGCAGTTATTGTAGAAGATGTCGGCGAAGCTTGTGGAGATCACGCAGCGGATGCCGAAGTCGAGCAGGGCCCACGGGGCATGCTCGCGCGAGGAGCCGCAGCCGAAATTGTCGCCGGCGACCAGGATCTCGGACTTGCGGTAAGACGGCTGGTTCAGCACGAAATCAGGGTTTTCCGATCCGTCGTCCTTGTAGCGCATCTCGGAGAACAGTGCGGTGCCGAGGCCGGTCCGCTTGATCGTCTTGAGATACTGCTTGGGGATAATCATGTCGGTGTCGACATTGATCACCTTCAAGGGCGCGGGGGTCGAGGTCAGCGTGGTGAAGGGCTGCATGGGAAAACTCCTGATCGACAGTCCTTTAGCCGAACTGCAGGGCGCCGGAAAGGTGGCGCAAGCCCCTGACGGCATTGCATTCGCGTCAAGGCTTGGCGTCAGATATAGGCGATGTAGCGCCCGGCCGCGGCGACGCCGAGCCAGATGACCAGCGATAATGCGGCCGGCACCCGTGCCGCGCGCGCCGTCATGCCCGGATAGCCGCGTTTCAGCGCCCGCTCCATCCAGATCACGTTCAACAGCCCGATCGCGATCAGCGCGAGCTTGATCTGGAAGGAGGGGTTGCGGATGATCGCGCTCGCCTCCGGCGTGAACAGGACGATGCCGCTGGCGAGAAGCACGCAGAAGGCGCCGATCGCGACGGGGCGGAAGCGGCGGATCACCGCCTCCGTGGCGTCCTCTCGCAAGGCACCGAGGATGCGCAGATCCATGACCGCGACGCTGGAGAAGAAGACCAGCACCGCCAGCACGTGCACGACATTGGCGATCGGATAGATCAGCACGGCGTCACGAATGGCCTGGCCGAAGGCCGAGCGCTCGAGCGTGTGCAGGATGGCGATGCCGGCATGCTCCACGCTGGCTCACCTCAGCTCGAAGCGCTTGCCGGCGACCTCGATCCATTCCGCCCGCATCTCGCCTTGCTTGACGCGGCTCGGATAGCCATAGGCGGTGACGGTGGTGCCGACCTTGATCAGGTCCTGAGCGGCGCCGCGCGCCTGCATCCGTGAGGGCGGGGCGAGGGTGAGTTCCCACTCCTTGCCGTCGGCGGTGATGTCGGCATGGACATGCGGGTTGACGAATTCGAGCGTCTTGATCGGCCCGGTCAGCGTCACCGGGTTCTGGGCGTCGTAGGAGCCCCAGCCGTGATGGGCGAGGGCGGCGGCGGGCAGGGCTATGGCCAGGGCGGCGAAGGAGAGGCGGCGCATGGTCGGTCTCCGCGTTCGTGTTCCGGGCCGGAGGTTAGAGCCGTTCGAGGCGGCGTCAATGTTATGGCGATCACAGGATCGCGTTCACGGATTTGTCAGCGCTGTCGGCCAATATCCCCGCGATGATCGGATCCGTCTCCCGTCATGAAGCCCTGAGTGATCTCGCCGCGCGCGAACTGGCGGGCGAGACGCTGCTATGGGGCGGGCAGCCCGATGTGCGGCGCAGCTTCCTCCGCGTCCTGCCGATCTGGCTCTTCGCACTGCCCTGGACCGTGCTGTCGCTCATCTGGGAGTATGTCAGCGTCGCCGGCATGCTCTTCGAGGGCTTCCGGGGCACGCCCTCGGGACTGGCGTGGTTCTTCACGCTGTTCGGATTGCCGTTCCTGCTCGTCGGCTTCGGTATGCTCGGCTATCCATTCTGGGTCGCGCGGCGGGCCCGGCGCTGCCTGCATGCTCTGACGAACGCCCGGCTGGTGACGCTGATCGCGGGGCGGAAGCCCGAAATCCGCAGCCATGACCCGTCGCACATCGTTTCGCTGGTGCGGCGCGATCTCGGTGGCGGCAACGGTGATCTCGAGATCGGCTTCGGATCGGTGCGCGACTCTGACGGCGATAGCGTCGAGCTGAAGGAGAGCTGGATTGGCGTGCCCGACGCGACCGGGCTCGAGACGCTGTTGATCGGGCGGGCAGCGCCCTCCGTCAAAGCTGCGCAGTGAGGAGCTTGAAGCTCGCGAAGGCAAAGAAGGCGGCGAGGACGGCTTCCGCCCGGCGCCGGATGCGGCGGTAGCCGGCGATCATCGGCGCGCTGGAGAAGAGGATCGCATAGCCCTGGTTGATCGCCAGCGAGATCAGCCCGCAACCGATGATGATGGCGTGGACGAGCGGTGTCGGCGCGTCGGGGCGCAGGCCGAGTGCGATGATCGCCGTCCAGCTCAGGATCGCCTTCGGGTTGGTGATGTGCATGAGATAGCCGCGCAGGAAGGTGCGGCGTCCGGAAACGGCGGCCTTCGGTGCGGGCATGTCGACCCGCATGGCCGAACGGGCCGAACGCCAGGCCAGGAAGAGCAGATAGAGCCCGCCGACGATCTTGATGGCGTGGAGCGCGCCGGGATGGCCCGCAATCAGGGCCGAGACGCCGATGGCGGCGAGGATGCCCCATGTCAGGGAGCCGGCGGTAACACCGAGCGCCAGCGTCATGCCGGCGCGGCGGCCGCGCTCCATCGAGGTCGCCATGACCGCGAGATTGCTCGGGCCTGGGCTGGCGACGGCCAGGATGAAGGCCGAGTAGACCAGTGTCAGGGCGGGGAGGTGGCGCGCGAGTTCGTCGAGCATCTAGCGTTCCGCCGCAGCTTCGATGGCTTCCATATCCTCGTCGGAGAAGCCGAAATGGTGGCCGATCTCGTGAACCAGCACATGGGTGACGATGCCACCCAGTGTCTCGTCGTTCTCTGACCAGTAATCGAGGATCGGTCGGCGATAGAGATGGATCGTGTTCGGCATCTGGCCGGTCTGCGGGGCAAAGCCCTGCTGCGGCAGGCCGATGCCCGTGAACAGGCCGAGGATGTCGAAGGGGCTTTCGGCCTGCAGTTCCTTGCAGACATCGTCCTCGGGAAATTCCGTGACGTTGAAGATCACGTCGGCGCAGAGCGCGCGGAACTCCTCGGGGAGGCCGTCGAAGGCCGCTTGTGCGAGGATCTCGAAATCCGCGAGCGAAGGGGCCTTCGCTCCATCCCAGGCGATGTCGGAAGCGGCTGCCGCGGCGGGTTTGATCACGGGAACGCTGCCCATCACCAGACCTTGAGCTGATGGCCGAGCCACCAGGCCAGAACGATCACGCCGACCAGCGATAGGGAGCGACCGATGCGGCGGCCCCAGAGCTCGATCTTGTCGCCCTCGGGCGCGTCGCTGCCGGTGAAGTGATCGGCAGCCCGGCCCATGGAGGAGCCGAGCAGGCTTTCGCTGTCGCGCTTGACGCGGTCGAGCGCCGCCTTGGCCTCGGCGGCGCGGGCGGCTTCGCGGGGATCGTTCGACATGGCGCTCTCTCCCCGCGACGACCCTCAGCCCAGCGTCCTCACATCGACGAAGCGACCTGCGAGCGCGGCGGCTGCCGCCATTTGCGGCGAGACCAGATGCGTTCGGCCACGATAGCCTTGGCGGCCCTCGAAATTGCGATTCGAGGTCGAAGCCGCGCGCTGGCCGGGCTTGAGCTGGTCGGGGTTCATGCCGAGGCACATCGAGCAGCCTGGCTCGCGCCATTCGAAGCCGGCGGCGAGGAAGATCTTGTCCAGCCCCTCGGCCTCGGCCTGCTGCTTCACCAGGCCGGAGCCCGGGACGATCATGGCGTAGTCCAGCGAGCCCGCGATCTTCTTGCCTTCGACGATCTTGGCGACGGCGCGCAGATCCTCGATGCGGCCATTGGTGCAGGAGCCGATCCAGATCACGTCGAGCGGGATCTCGGTCATCTTGGTTCCGGCGGTCAGGCCCATATACTCCAGCGCGCGCTTCTTCGAGGCGCGCTTGACCTCGTCCTCGATCAGCGACGGATCGGGCACAGCGCCCGCGACAGAGATGACGTCCTCGGGGCTCGTGCCCCAGGATACGATCGGCGGCAGGTTGTTGGCGTCGAGCTTGACGATGCGGTCGAAATGCGCCCCCTCGTCGGTGTAGAGCGTTTCCCAATAGCGCAGGGCCTCGTCCCAGGCCGCGCCCTGCGGCGCCTTCGGCCGGCCCTTGAGATAGGCGAAGGCCTTCTCGTCAGGCGCGACCATGCCGGCGCGGGCGCCGCCCTCGATCGACATGTTGCAGACCGTCATGCGGCCTTCCATCGAGAGCGCGCGGATGGCCTCGCCGGCATACTCGATGACCGAACCGGTGCCGCCGGCGGTGCCGATCTCGCCGATGATCGCCAGCGTGATGTCCTTGGCGGTGACGCCCTTGGCGACTGTGCCATCCACCTGGACGAGCATATTCTTGGCCTTCTTCTGGATCAGCGTCTGGGTGGCGAGCACATGCTCGACTTCCGAGGTGCCGATGCCATGCGCCAGCGCCCCGAAGGCGCCATGCGTCGAGGTGTGGCTGTCGCCGCAGACGATGGTGGTGCCGGGCAGGGTGAAGCCCTGCTCGGGGCCGACGATGTGGACGATGCCCTGGCGGATATCGAGCTCGTCGAAATACTGGACGCCGAAATCCTTGGCATTCTTGGCGAGCGCCTCGACCTGGATGCGGCTCTCTTCTTCGGCGATGCCCTTGGAGCGGTCGGTCGTCGGGATGTTGTGGTCGACGACGGCGAGCGTCTTCTCAGGCGAGCGGACCTTGCGGCCGGTCATGCGCAGGCCCTCGAAGGCCTGAGGGCTGGTGACCTCATGGACGAGGTGGCGGTCGATATAGAGCAGGCAGGTGCCATCGTCCTGCCGGTCGACGATGTGGTCGTCGAAGATCTTGTCGTAGAGCGTGCGGGGAGCGGACGTCGCGGTCATGGCTTGAAGCCTTCAGGTCTCGTAGTCGGAACGGGGAAATCAGCGGAGCTTGCGGCTCGTCGCCGGGACATGTCTTCGGTCGGCCTGTCGCCCGCGCAGGGCGCGGGTCTCAGGCGCGGCTAAGGCCGACGAGCGAGGCGGTGAAACGCCCGAAGAAGCGCCAAGGGAGGCGGGAATGGTCGTCGAGCGCGACGAAGTCCTGCGTCGTCGGCAGGGCGGGCAGATGGCCCTCGCCCTGGACGGTGTTGAAGCGCTGGAGCTGATGCACGGCGTGCGACATGGCCACTATGTAGCAGTTCCAATCAAGCCGGACAATCGAGACCGGAGACTTGCGGGACCCTGTGAGGCCACAGGCTTGCGCGTCGGTTGCTGACGTGGCTTCGGCGCGGCGATCAGCCCGGAGACGCGGTGTCGACGCTGACGACCACGGACATGCCGGGGGCGAGCCGCTCTGCCAAAGGCTGGCGCGCATCGATCGCGATGCGGACGGGGAGCCGTTGGGCGATCTTGACGAAGTTGCCCGTCGCGTTCTCGGCGCGGATGACACTGAATTCGGAGCCCGCTGCTGGAGAGAAGCGCTCGATATGGCCGGTCATCGCGGCGTGATGCAGGGCATCGACCGTGAAGCTGACGGGCTGGCCGATCCGCAGGCCGGCGAGCTGGGTCTCCTTGAAATTGGCGACGACCCAGACCTGCTCCGGCACCAGTGCGAGGAGCTGCGTTCCAGCCGCGACGTACTGGCCGAGCCGCGCGCCGACTTCGCCGAGGCGCCCGTCCTGCGGTGCGACGATACGGGTGTTCTGCAGGTCGATCTCAGCGAGCTGGACCGCCGCCTCGGCACCCTCGACGGCTGCCTCGAGCGATTGCCGGTTGACGATCGCGGTCTGCACATCCTGTTTGGCGACGTCGACCGCGGCCTGGCTGGCAGCCAGCGAGGCCCGGGCCTGGTCGAGCGTCATCAGGGACTGGTCCGTGCTGCTCTGGGTGACGACGCCGCGTTCGCGCAGCGGCTCGATCCGGCCCCAGTTCGCCTCGGCGGTCCGCAGCGTGGCCTGGACGCTTTCGACATTCGCCTCGCTCTGGCGGAGGCGTGCTTCGGCGGCTCGGCGCGCCTGTTCGGAGTTGGCGAGCGCGGCGCGCTGGGCTGCGAGCGTGGCCCGGGCCTGATCGCGCTTCTGCGTGAAGATGCGGTCGTCGATCCGGACCAGCAACTGGCCCTGCTTCACCTGTGCGAAGTCCTGGACGGCGACTTCGGCGACATAGCCGGCGAGCTGCGGCGAGATCACGGTGACCTGGCCGCGGACATAGGCGTTGTCGGTCGTCTCCACGCTGCTCGTGAAGGGCGGCAGGCGCCAAGCGTAGAGGATGAAGGCGAGGCCGACGAGGCCGATGGCCAGCGCGACATAGGTCGAAACGGAGCGGAAGAGGCGGGTCATGGTCGACAACGATGGTCAGGCGGCCGCAGGGGCCGGCGCGGTCGCGCGCGATTTCAGATGCAGGATGGCAAGATGGGCGAGAAGCCCGCTGAGGGCGAGGCCGGCGATGAGCGCGATCAGCAGGAAGGCGTCATTGTAGGCGAGCACGGTCGCTTCCCGCGTCGCCTGCTGGGCGAGCAGGGTCACCCCCTCGGCGCGCGTGAGAGCGGAATCGGTGAGGACATGCCCGTAGCCGCCGCCGAGCTGGCCGACGCGCGCCGAGACGAGCGGATCGGACAGGGCGAAGTGCTCCGCCAGCACATGGAAATGGAAGTTCGTGCGCAGCGTGATGAAGGTACCGAAGATCGCCGAACCGAGCAGGCCGCCGATGCTCTGCGTGAACAGGAAGACGGTGATGAAGCTCAGGATGTAGAGCGGTCCGCGTGCGATCGCGGCGCCGAGGCCCTGGCCCATCGCCGCCGGGAGGACCAGCGCGGAGCCGAAGGCCACGAGTGATTGGCTGAGCCAGATGTCGTGCGGCCTGGTCAGGCTGGTGGCGCCGCTGTCGAGCCAGGCGCCGAGCGCGACGCAGGCCAGCGCTGCGGCATAGAAGGCGTTCTCGCGGCCGGGGCGCAGCAGCGCCGCGCAGGTCAGGCCGCCGGCGACGATCGCGCCGAGGATCACGGTGTAGAGCGGCAGGGTCTGTTCGTTCTGGAGACCCAGCGCCTGGAAGAAGTTGGAGGCCCCGACCGACTGCTCGGACAGGACGACGCGCAGCAGGAGCAGGACGCCGGCGAAATGCAGCGTCGTCGGGCTCGTGAGCCAGCGGATGTCGATCAGCGGGCTCTCGCGATGCAGTTCGATGATCGCGGCCAGCGCCAGGCAGGTGACGGCCAGCGCGGCGAGCCAGCCGAGCCAGGGGGCCTCGAACCACCAGTAGATGCGGCCGAGGCTCAGCGTGATCGCGATCGCGCCGAAGCCGATGGCGATCAGCAGGTAGCTGACCACATCGAGCAGGCCGATGCATTTCACGCGCGGCGGCGTTGCCAACGGCAGGGCATAGACGAAGCCGAAGGCCAGCATGGCAAGTCCCATCTCGAACAGGGTCAGGCCATGGAAACCACCATGCTCGAGCAGCCAGGGCGAGATCAGCCGTGTCACCGGCGGGCCGAGCGCGGTGTTGGTCAGCGCCAGCGAGATCCCGACGGAGAGCTTCCGCTTCGGTACCATCGGCTCGATCATGTAAAAGAAGGCGAGCGAGGACATCGGCGCGGCCGCCATGCCGCTCATGAAGCGCACCGCCACGGCCGATTGCAGGTCGTAGACGAAGAAGTTGAGGAGTGCGGCAAGCACGAAGCCGGCGAGGCTGAGCTCCGCGAAATGGCGCAGCCCGTATTGCATCCGGATCTTGATCAGGGCGATCGAGAGGGAGACGTTAGGCGCCATGTAGGCCGCGATCAGCCAGTTGGTTTCGGCGATCGTGGCGCCGAGCTCGCCCTGGATCTGGTAGACGTTGGCCGTGACGAGGTTCTGCCCGATCTGCTGGGTCATCGCCAGCGTCGTCGATGCGAGCATATAGGCGAACGCCCGGGGCAGCGGCATCGTGAACCAGGCCGGCGCAGCCGCAGAGTCGGGGGCCGGTGCGGGGGAGGGCGTGGGCGTGCTCATGGGGCAGCGCTCCGCCCCGCGACGATATTGCGCGAGGTCCGGCGCAGGACGTCGAGGGCTGTTTCGAGCTCCGCCGGCGCGATGCCCTGGAGGATGTCGGCCCGGAGCTCGGCCAGGAATTTGAGGATGTCTTCGGCCTGGGCGCGGGCCGTCTCGGTCAGGAAGACGCGCCTGGCGCGCCGGTCACCCTCGACGGCGCGGCGTTCGATCATGCCCTTCCGCTCGAGCCCATCCAGCAGCCGCACCAGCGTCGGTTGTTCGATGTCGAGGAGGCCGGCCAGGTCGGATTGGGTCGGCCCATCCGCACGCCCGAGCTGCATCAGCAGCCGGGCCCGGGACAGCGTCAGGCCCATCTCCCGGGCGCGCTCGTCGACGAGCGTCCGGAGCTTGCGGTTGACCGCCGCGAGTTCGAACGTGAAGTCGGCCTGGAGATCCGGGAGTGCCATGGGTGCATTTCGATAGCATGCTAATGATTTGCATGCATATAGAATGTCGCTGCCCTGTCGACAACCCGAGGGGTGCGTGATCCGCCATGCTTTCAGTGCATGAGTTGGATTGATGTTGTGTCCTGGCCAAACAAAAACGCGGCCCCGAAGGACCGCGTTCGAATGTTCCAGCGCTGGCGCCAGTCTTACTTGCCGGCAGCCTTGTCGCCCTTGGGGGCCTTGGCCTCGACACGCTCGGCGATACGAGCCGACTTGCCGCGACGATCGCGCAGGTAATAGAGCTTGGCGCGGCGCACCTTGCCCTTGCGGACGACCTTGATCGAATCGAGGTTCGGCGAGAACAGCGGGAAGACGCGCTCGACGCCCTCGCCGTAGGAAATCTTGCGGACGGTGAAGCTCTGGTTGAGGCCGCCGCCGTTGCGGGCGATGCAGACGCCTTCATAGGCCTGAACGCGGCTGCGCTCGCCTTCCTTGACCTTCACGTTGACCTGGACGGTGTCGCCGGGCTGGAAGTGCGGGATCTCGCGGCCTTCGCTGAGCTTGGCGATCTGCTCTTTATCGAGCTGTTCGATGATGTTCACGGGTCTCTCCAATTGCCGTTGTCGCGCTTGGTTGCGCGGGCGTTCGGCACGCTGTTTTCAGTTGAGTGCGCGGGCCATACAGGAGAAGGCGGCGTTTGTCGAGCGGCTGTCGCGGCTAAAGGCTGCGCGCCCTTACGCTTGGCCGGGGCGACGCGTCCGTGCATAGGCTGGGCCCAACGAGAATGACAGCCATCGGGTCGGAAAAAATGCCTCAGGAAAGCAACAGGGTCGCCCTCGTCACCGGCGCCGCGCGCGGCATCGGGCTCGCCACCGCGAAGCGCTTCCTCGCGGAGGGCTGGCAGGTCGCGCTGCTCGACATCGACTGGCCGGCGCTGGAGACCGCCGTTGCGGCACTCGCGCTGCCCGAGGATACGCTGGCGCTAGCCTGCGACGTGTCCGAGCCGGGCCAGGTCGAAACCGCATTTGCGACGCTCATCGCCCGCTTCGGGCGGCTCGACGCGCTCGTCAACAATGCCGGCACCGCCGTGTTCAAGCCGGTGCTGGAGACCAGCCTCACCGAATGGAACCGCGTGCTGGCGGTGAATCTGACCGGCCCGTTCCTGACGAGCCAGCTCGCTGCGCCGCTGATGGCCGATACAGGTGGCGGCGCCATCGTGAACATCACCTCGATCTCGGGTCTGCGCGCCTCGACGCTGCGTGTCGCCTACGGCACCTCGAAGGCGGCGCTGGCGCATCTCACCAAGCAGCAGGCGGCGGAATTCGCGGGGCTCGGCATCCGGGTCAACGCAGTGGCGCCGGGGCCGGTGGAGACGGCCATGGCGCAGGCGGTGCACAGCCCCGAGATCCGCGCCGATTATCGCGACGCGATCCCGCTCGCCCGCTACGGGCTGGAGGAGGAACTGGCGGCCTCGATCTTCTTCCTGTGCAGCGAACAGGCGAGCTACATCACCGGCCAGACGCTGGCCGTCGATGGAGGCTTCGATGCGGTGGGCATCGGACTGGCGACGCTGCGGGGCGAAAGGCGGAATCTGTAAGAAGCCGTCGCTCTGGGCCTTAGTCGCCACGCAAGCCGAGCAGGCCCAGGCCTCGCATCAGCTTCGCCGCCGGTGCTCCATGCATCGGCGGCAGTGCTCCTGGTACAGGTCAGTCCTGCTGCAGGGACCCGCGAAGACGGCCGGAGGCCGGCATCAGCGCAGCGAGGCGGACGTCGCTCGCGGGCGGCGAGACGAATGCGCGCTGGGTCTTCTTTGGCAGGTCGAGGTCGAGCGGCCGGTTGGGCGGCAACGGCGCGTTGCTGACGAGCCGGACGGCCGCACTCGCGGAGGCCGTGACTGCCGGTGCGGGCGCTTCCGAGGCGAAGGCCAGCGGCGCGGCGGCGAAGGAGGTCGGCATCGTCGAAGAGGCGGTAGCGATAGGCGCGGGCGCGGAGACCGCAGCCAGCTGATAGCTCGGCTCCTCGATGCGACGGCGTTCGGGGCGCTCGCCCTTCACGTAGAAGGCGTTGCCGCCTGCCACCGTCACGTAATGCATGTTGGGATAGGAAAAGCGCATGCCGGCCATGTGAAAATGCTTGGCCGATCCGACGGCATCGTGGCGCCGGCCATTCAGGATATCCTCGGCGATGGCCTCGATCTTCGGCAGGTCGCGAGCAGCCATCTGACGCGTGAGCACGCCCGCGGCGAACTGGCGGGGCGCCCCGACGACGCCGCAGATCGTCTCGGGATAGCGGGGCGCTTCCACCCGGTTCATCACGACCGTGCCGACGCTCAGCAGGCCGGCCTCGCTCGACCGATTCGATTCGAAATACATCGCGCGAACGAGGCATTCCTTCTCCCGCGGGTCGGCCTTGGCCAGATCGACAGCGCGTTTGCGGGCCTTGTGGGCCTCCTTCGTCGTGGGAGCGGTCGTCGCAGCGGTCTCGACGGGCGACATGCTGCACGCACCCAGTGCCGGTGCAGCGAGGGAGATCAGAAGCGGGATCGCCTTGCGCTTGTTGCGGCCCATGCCGGGGAACGGGAGAGCCTTGGCGGCGATCGTTGCCCGCTTCATGCGGTCACCTCCTGATTGCGGGATATGGCTTGCCGCGGGTGCGGCGAACCGTCGTCACCGGAAAGGAATCTCGAAAACCTTATCAGAAAGTTAATTTCGAAAGGAAGGGGGGCGATGCTGATGACGCCGGGGCCGGTCGAGACGGGCAGCGCCGAGGCGGTCAATAGTCCCGAAATCCGCGCCGATCGCCCTGCGCTCAGCCGCGCGGCGATGCCGCAAGCATCCGTGCGAGGTTCTGTTCGGAGCGATCCTGCCGCCAAGCCTTGCCGGCCACACCGATACCTTCCGGCCGGATGACCCAGAGGGCACCAGAGTACATTCCGGTGCCGCACGCCACGATCGGTAGTGAGAAACGAATCTCGGCCATCCCGAACTAGGTTCGGTCCCAGCTGTCACGTGGCATTGAGCCTTGTGTGAACCAGCATCCGTGATCGGTGGTGCCGGGTTCAGCTCCAAATTAGTTGACTATTTTTGAATCCGGCGGAAACGGTCTTGACAGAACGTGGCGCAATCCAGCGCTAATGCGGCCTTCCCTTGCGCTCCGATGGATTGCTTATGCCTACGACCTCGCGTTCCCTCCACCAGGCAACGTGGGCGTTGTTGTCGACCGTCAGCCTCGCTGTCATGGCCGCAGCCCCGGCCGCGGCACAGAGCTGGATCGGCACTACTCCCGACTGGAACAACACCGCCAACTGGTCGACAGGTGTGGTGCCCGCCGGGGTTGGCACCACGATCGTCGCCGCCGGCGGCACGGTCTTCCCGACGCTCAGCGGCATCGCGGCGAACGTCAATAACTTGCAGCTCGGGGCTGCCGGATCGACCGCGTCGCTCGCCTTGTCGGCAGGCGCTTCGCTGAGCGCCTATTCCATCGTCATCGGTCAGGCCGCGGGCCAAACCGGCGTCCTGCAGGTGGCCGGGCCGACGACGAAGTTGACCGGCAGTTTCCTGAGTCTCGGCTTCAACGGTACCGGTACCCTGCTCCTGACGGATGGAGCCACTGCGAACTTTTCGGAGACAGTCACTTCGGCCAACTTCGCCGGCAGTGTGAGCACCATGACGCTGTCCGGTGCCAATACGTCGTACTACGCGCGCAACGGCCATGGCATCGGCGTGAGCGGCGACGGCACGATATCGATCCTCGCAGGTGCCCGTGCGGATGACAGCGGCGTCACGCTCGCCCAGAATGCGGGGTCGCGTGGAACAGCGACCGTCAGCGGGAACGGCAGCGCCTGGAATATTCGCGCGGCTCTCGTCGTGGGCTCTCAAGGTACCGCCAATTTCGGCATTTCCGATGGCGCCCGGGTCGCCGTAGCGTTCAACACGCTGGTCGGGCACCAGGCGGCGGGCAAAGGCACTCTCACGCTCGACGGCGCTGGCTCGCGCCTCGATACCAGCGGCTACACCGTCCTCGGCAACTACGGGCAGGGCAGCGCCGTCATCTCGGGCGGCGCCGTGCACCAGACCAACCAGGGCATCATGGGCTGGTATGCCGGTTCGCGCGGCGACCTAACGGTCTCCGGCGAGAATTCTCTGTGGCTGGGCACGACATATCTGATGGTGGGCAATCTCGGCTCGGCCGAGGCGACCTTCGCCAATGGCGGCACGGTGCGCATGACCGCAAGCACCGGGCAGATCAGTATCGCCAACGGTGCCGGCTCGACGGGAACGGTGAATATCGGCGCCGCACAGGGCGCCGCGCCGCAAGCACCAGGCTTCATGCAGGTCGGAACGATCCGGTTCGGCTCGGGTACCGGCAAGCTGGTCTTCAACCACACCGCTTCGGGCTATGCCGTCGATGCCGCCATCGTCGGCAAGGGCACGGTCATTACCGAGAACGGCACCACGATCCTGCAGGGCGCCAACACCTATACCGGTGCGACCGAGGTCCGGGGCGGCACGCTCGTCGTCAACAGCACGATCGCATCCTCGTCGGGGTTGACTGTCGCGGCCGGCGGAACCGTCAGCGGTACCGGCACGCTGCCGTCGATGACTGTGAACGGGACGCTGTCGCCGGGCAACTCGCCGGGGACGATGACGATCAACGGCAACCTGACGCTGGGGCCGACCGCGGTCTATCTCGCCGAGCTGCAGGGTGCGGTCGCAGACCGGGTCAACGTGAACGGCACAGCCGCGCTCGCCGGAACGCTGCGGGTCGTCTCCCTGGGTGGGGCCTACCAGTTCTACTCGCCCTACACCCTGCTGTCGGCCACGGGCGGGCGCAGCGGCAGCTTCAGTCAGGTCGACGCGACCGGCGCTTTCGGCGCCGCCGTCGGCACGGCCGTGAACTACACGGCCACCGATGTGCAGCTGTCGCTGACGCCGAAGCCGCTGGTGCCGATCGTGGCGCCTGCGCCGGGTGTCGTGTCATCGGTCAACGCCTTTTCCGTGGCTTCGGCCATCGATGCGGCGGTGGCGAACGGTGGCAACCCATCGTCGCTGTTCGCCATCTACAACCTGCCGGCGGCTGCGATTCCGGCGGCGGTCAATACCCTCTCGGGCGAGGTCCATACGGCGGCGCCTGCGATGGCGAATGTCGTCTCCGACCAGTTCCTGCGCACCATGCTCGATCCGACCGCCGCCGGCCGGCTCGGCGCAGGTTCGGCCGGGCCGGCTAGCGCTGCCTTTTCCGGCCTCGTGCGCAAGGGCGCGGACCAGCCCGTCGAGCCGTCGCGGCTGGACGCGCCGTTCTACTCGGTCTGGGGCTCTGCCTATGGCTCCTATGGCCGCACCGACGGCGCCGCCCGCATGGGCTCGGCCAGCCGAAGCATCGACGATGCCCATCTGGCAACCGGCGTCGATGTCCGCCTGATGCCGGGGACGGTGGCCGGCATCGCGGTCTCTGGTGGCACGGCGCGCGCCTCGCTGCCGGGCGTGCTCGGCAAGATCGACGCCGACGTCTTCCAGGCCGGCCTGTACGGTGCGACCCAGCTCGGGCCGGTGAAGCTCGGCGGCGCGCTGAGCTATGCCAGGCTCGAGAACGATGTCAGCCGCGGCATCCCTGCCGTGGGCTCCAGCCTATCCTCGTCCTACGCGACGACCGCTTGGAGCGGGCGGCTGCAGGCGAGCACGGCGCTGCTCAGCTGGAACGGCCTCGCCGTCTCGCCGCTCGCGGCGCTCCAGGCGACGCATGCGCGCAGTCCGGCCGTGATCGAGGCGAACTGGATCGGTGGCAACGCCGGGGCGTTGGCGCTCAACAAGCGCAACGACGTCACCGCCCGCAGCGAGCTAGGCGCGCAGTTCGATGCCGATGCGGTGCTGGGTTCGGTCCCGGTCACGGGATATGTCCGTGCGGCCTGGGCGCACTACTTCCAGCGCGATGCGGACCTCACCGCGAGCCTGATCGGGCTGCCCGGGGCAAGCTTCGCCGCGACCGGTGCCGAGGCCGACCGCAACAGTGCACTCCTCTCTGCCGGCCTCAAGGCGAAGCTCAGCGAGCGCATCTCGCTCGGGCTGAACATCGATGGCGAACTCTCCGGCAACAGCAACCGCCTGGGCGGCTCGGCCCAACTCAAGGTGAGCTTCTGAGCGGGCAGGGGATGCGGCGCATGGTGGCGCCCCGGGCGTTTAGCGACCGGTAGCGGACCTGCTGCAATCTGACGAAGTTGCACTATTCGCGCATGAGCCTGCACGCTTACCTCCTGTTCGTCGCCTCCTCCATCGTCCTGGTCCTCGTGCCGGGGCCGGACATGGCCTACATGCTCACCCGCACCGTCGCGCAAGGGCGCAGGGCAGGGAGCATGGCGGCGCTCGGGATCAATGCCGGTGCCTATGTGCATCTCGCCGCGGCGATCGTCGGCCTGTCCGCCTTGCTACTGGCCTCGACCACCGCTTTCACCATCGTGAAGTGGGCGGGGGCGGCCTATCTCTGCTACCTCGGCATCCGCGCCATGCTGAGCCGTGACGCGCTGGTGGACCTCACGGGCAGCGAAATGAGCGGGCGGAGCCTGCGCGCGGTGTTCTGGCAGGGGTTCTGGAGCGATGTGCTCAATCCAAAAGTCGCGATCTTCTATGTCGCGCTCCTGCCGCAGTTCATCGATGCGCAGGCCGGGCACGTCACGATGCAGCTCGTCCTGCTGGGCGTGACCAGCAACGTGGTCGCAATCGTCATCAATCTCGGGCTCGTCGCCGGAGCGGCACAGCTGACGAGCAGGCTACGCCGCAGCGCGCGGGTTGCGCTGTGGCTTCAACGGGCGATGGGCCTGCTTTTCATCAGCCTGGGGGTCAGGCTCGCCGCTCAGAAGGCATAGGCGCCGACGGTCGCTTTTCCTCCAGACCCGTTTCCGCTAGCCGGCCGCAGTCTTCGGCGCCGCTGCATCGCACAAGAACTTTGTCTTGCGCCCCGCCTCCAACGGCGCGAACCTGCCCCCACAATCCCTCTTCGACGGCCGCCCGGTCTCGTCGGGCCGGTGCGACCGCCGCCCGACCGGCGTGGGTACGTCCATCCGTCCCCGCCGGCTTCATGCCGCAGCGGGACTTCGAGGCTCTCGCCTTGCTGCCCTTCGCGGACAGACCCGAAGGAGGACAGCATGCCAATCCCATCCCGAACCGGAGAATCCGCGAACGGCGTGAGACGAGCGGGGCCGCGATGCATCGCCATCGTGGGCCCCTTCCAGAGCGGCAAGACGACCCTGCTCGAGAGCATTCTGGAACGCTGCGGCGCACTGTCGCGCGCTGGAACGGTGAAGACGGGCAACAGCATCGGGGATAGTTCGCCCGAAGCGCGCGCGCATCAGATGAGCACGGATCCCAACGTCGCCAGCGTCGAATTCCTGGGCGAGCGCTATCATTTCATCGACTGCCCCGGCTCCGTCGAATTCCTTCACGAGATGCGCCATGTCCTGCCGGTGATCGACGCCGCGATCGTCGTCTGCGAGGCGGACGACCGAAAGGCGCCGGCGCTCGAACTCGTGCTGCGCGAACTGGAGGAGGCCGATATCCCGCGCTTCCTCTTCCTGAACAAGATCGACACGGCGACGCGGCGCGTGCGCGAAACGATCCCCATCCTGCAACGGGCATCCCGGACGCCGCTGCTGCTCCGCCAGATCCCGATCTGGCTGAACGGGATCGCGATCGGCTTCATCGATCTCGCTCTCGAGCGGGCCTTCATCTACCGGGAGCATGCGGCGAGCGAGGTCGTGCCCCTCGCGGCGGAGGAGGCAGGACGGGAGAAGGAAGCGCGCTTCTCGATGCTGGAGAAGCTGGCCGATTACGACGATGCGCTGATGGAGGAACTGCTCGCGGACATGGAGCCGCCGCAGGACCGCGTCTTCGACGACCTCGCCCGCGAGTTGCAGGATCGTCACGTCGTGCCGGTGCTGATCGGTTCGGCCGAGCGCGGCAATGGCGTGACGAGGCTGCTCAAGGCCCTTCGCCATGAGGCGCCCGATCTGGCCGAGACCCGCGGGCGGATCGGCGTCGTCGCCGATGGCGTGCCGCTCGCCCAGGTGATGAAGACCTGGCATTCCAACCATGGCGGCAAGCTCTCGCTCGCCCGCGTGTTGCGTGGCCGGCTGGCGGAAGGCGATGTCGTGACCTCATCGAGTGGCGTCGAGACGCGCATCGCCGGGGTCGTCGAGCTCAAGGGGCAGGAGCAGCTGCGCCGCCCCGCCGTCGAGGAAGGCGATGTCGCGGCCTTCGCACGGCTCGATGGCGTCGCGACCGGCGATGCGATCGCGCTCGGCAAGCTGCGAGCCCCGCTGGTCAGCACGATCGCGCCGCCCGAGGCCGTGCATGGGCTGGCGGTCGCGGCCAAGGATCGCAAGGACGACGTCAAGCTGACATCGTCCCTGGCGCGGCTTGCCGATGAGGATACGGCACTGGCGATCGAGCAATTGCCGGAGCTCGGTGAACTGCGCCTGGCAGGGCAGGGCGAGATGCATCTGCGCGTCACGCTGGAACGGCTGGCAAGCCGTTACGGCGTGGGAGTGGAGAGCCGTCCGCCGCAGATCGGCTACCGCGAGACGATCCGCGGGCGTGGCAGCGCCCGGGGGCGCCACCGCAAGCAGAGCGGTGGCCATGGTCAGTATGGCGACGTCGTCCTTGAGGTTGCGGCATTGGCCCGGGGAGAGGGCATCCGCTTTGTCGATCGCATCGTCGGCGGCGCGGTGCCGCGGCAATACATCGCCTCGGTCGAGGCCGGCGTGCGGGACTACTGTCGCACCGGACCGCTCGGCTTCCCGCTCGTCGATCTCGAGGTGACGCTGACCGACGGCTCCTATCACACCGTCGATTCCTCTGACATGGCGTTCCGTCAGGCGGCGCGGATCGCGATGGCGGAGGCGGTGCCCCAGGCCAAGTCCGTGCTGCTGGAGCCGATCCTCGCCGTGGAGGTCGTCATCCCCTCCGAGGCGATGTCGCGCGCCTCGGCCATCGTCTCGGCCCGGCGGGGACAGATCCTGGGCTATGACGCGCGGCCGGGCTGGCGCGGCTGGGATCAGATCAATGCGCTGATGCCGGAGGCGGAGATGGCAGGGCTGATCGTCGAGCTGCGCTCGGCGACGTCCGGCGTCGGCTCCTTCAGCGCGCGCTTCGATCACCTCGCTGAGCTCGCGGGCAAGCCGGCCGAGGCCATCGTTTCGGCACATGCCTTGGCGCAGGCGCGCGGCTGAACGGCAGATCCGATCAGGTGGAGCCCTGATCGGCCAATCCGCCTCGCCCGGGACGCCGGCGGCGCTTGCCCGGGCGTCAAATCAGTTTACATGTAAACCTTTAAGCAGATAAGAATTCGGCGGGCGCTTGCGCCCGCCGAAGCTGTTCCGCAGTGTAGGACCACCAAAAAGGACCGGCACGCCTGTTCGACGGGTGAATGCGGGGCGACAGGGGAGGATGATGATGAACGCGAGCGGCGCCCAGCAGGCGAAGCACGATCCGCGGCCCTGGCTGGCGCATTATCCGGCCGCGGTGCCGCCGCAGATCGGCGATGCCGGGACGCTGGCGGATCTGATCGCCGGTGCTTGCGAGAACTATGGCGGGCGCCCGGCCTTCGAGAGCTTCGGCAAGACGATCAGCTTTGCGGAGACGGGAGCGGCGGCGCGGGCGTTCGCAGGCTGGCTGCAGTCCAGGGGCTTCCGCAAGGGGGATCGCGTGGCGCTGATGATGCCCAACATCCTCGCCTATCCGGCGGCGATCTTCGGCGCCCTGATCGGCGGGTACACCGTCGTCAACGTCAACCCGCTCTACACGGCGCGCGAACTCGCCCACCAGATCAATGATTCCGGCGCCCGCGTGCTGGTCGTGATCGAGAACTTCGCCCATGTCGTCGAGGAGGCGAAGCCACAGCTGAAGCTCGATGCCATCGTCGTCGCGACACCGGGCGACCTGATGGGCTTCAAGGGACATATCGTCAATTTCGTCGCACGCCGCATCAAGAAGGTGGTCAAGCCCTTCAACCTGCCGGATTTCGTGCCGCTGAGGACGATCCTGGCGGGAGCCGAGGAGATGTCCCCGGTGACGGTGACGCCGGATGATGTCGCCTTCCTGCAATATACCGGCGGCACGACCGGCGTCGCCAAGGGCGCGACGCTGACGCATCGCAACGTCGCCTCCAATGTCGAGCAATGCGGCCTCTGGCTTGGCTGGGCGCTGGAGCCGCCGCTGGGACGTCGCGATTATCAGCACGTCATGGTGACGGCGCTGCCGCTCTACCACATCTTCGCCCTGACCTGCTGCTGCCTGTTCATGCTGCGGATCGGCGCGAAGGGCTTGCTGATCGCCAATCCGCGCGACATCGCCGGTTTCGTGAAGACGCTGAAGGTGAGCCGGTTCACGCTGATCTCGGGCGTCAATACGCTCTACAACGCGCTCGCGAACCACCCTGAGTTCGCGCAGGTGAATTTCGACGAGCTGCGCTTTGCCGTTTCAGGCGGGATGGCGACGCAGGCCGCCGTTGCCAAGCACTGGAAGCAGGTCACCGGCCGGCCGATCATCGAGGGCTATGGCCTGTCGGAGACCTCGCCGGTCGCCTCGATCAACCGGCCCGACATTTCCGAGTTCACCGGCACGGTCGGCTTCCCGCTGCCGTCGACGGACATCGCCATCCGGGACACCGAGGGCAACGACCTGCCGATCGGCGAGGCCGGAGAGATCTGCATCCGCGGCCCGCAGGTGATGGCGGGCTACTGGAAGCGCCCTGACGAGACGGCCAAGGTGATGTCGCCGGATGGCTTCTTCCGCAGCGGCGACATCGGCGTGATGCAGCCGGACGGGCAGATCCGCATCGTCGACCGCATGAAGGACATGGTGCTGGTCTCCGGGTTCAACGTCTATCCGAACGAGGTCGAGGACGTCATCGCGATGCACCCGGGCGTATTGGAATCGGCGGTGATCGGCCTGCCTGACGAGCATTCCGGCGAGGCCGTCACGGCTTTCGTGGTGCGCAAGGACGATACGCTGACGGCCGATGAACTGCGCCTGTTCTGCAAGGAAAGCCTGACCGGCTACAAGGTGCCCAAGCAGATCTTCTTCCGGGAGAGCCTGCCGAAGACCAATGTCGGCAAGGTCCTCAGGCGGGCTTTGCGCGAGGAGGTCGCGACCAAGGCGTAGCGGGGGCAGCGGACGGGGCGCCGCCTCGGCATCGCCTTCGTGGGCGGGCTGGTCTAAGCTGGGCACGACGACACCGCGCTCCGGCCTCTCCGGCGTGCCCGACGATGCCAACCGGAGAGCGGCTGTTTGCCTCATCCCCTGCTCGACCTGCCGTTGCTGCGCCGCCTCAAGCCAGGCCTCTATGTTCACGACGACGCCGCGCTGAATGCCGAGCCGGCGCTTGAGTTGCTGCGTGATCCGGTCACGCCGATCGACGCCTTCTTCATCCGCAACAATGGCGACGTGCCGGCAATCGAGGCCGGCCGCGACTGGACGCTGACGATCGACGGCGAGGTCGAACGGCCAGCCGTCTGGACGGTTGCAGGCTTGCGCGAGAACTTCGAGACGGTCACCGTCACCGCCGTGCTTGAATGCGCAGGCAATGGCCGCTCGCAATTCTCGCCGGCGACCGACGGGCTGCCCTGGCGACTTGGCGCGGTTGGCTGTGCGCGCTGGACCGGGGTGCGGCTGAAGGATGTGCTCGAGCATGCCGGCGTCCGGCCCACGGCGGTCTATACCGGGCACTACGCGCCCGACCGGCTGATCAAGGATCCGTCGCGGCCGGCCCTGTCCCGTGGCCTGCCGATCGCCAAGGCGCTGAGCCCGGAAACGCTGATCGCCTTCGCCATGAACGGCGAGCCGCTGCCGCGCCTGCATGGCGGACCGCTGCGGATCGTGGCGCCGGGCTTCCCCGGCTCGGCCTGGCAGAAATGGCTCGACCGCATCGCGCTGCGCTCCAGCGAGCATGACGGCGAGAAGATGCGCGGGACGGACTACCGCATGCCGACACGGCCGATGCGGCCGGGCGAGCCGCTCGATGAAAGCCAGTTCGCTGTCATCACCGACATGCCGGTGAAGTCGCTGGTAACCTCGCCCGTGCATGGCTTCACCGTCCCCGTCGGCGGCATGCTGGATGTCTCTGGCTTCGCCTGGAGCGGTGCGATCCCGCTCGCCGGCGTCCGCGTTTCCCGGGACGGCGGAGCCAACTGGGTCGAGGCGGCACTGGAGGAGGGCGAGGGGCCCTTCGCCTGGCGGCGCTTCAGCGCCGAATTCGCAATCGAGCGTGCCGGGCCGCTCGCCGTGCTGGCGCGGGCGCGCGACGTCGAGGGCCACACCCAGCCGTTGGAGATCGCGTGGAATCCGCGCGGCTACTGCAACAACCAGGTTCAGCGCGTCAGCGGCGCTGCGCGGGACGGCTGAGCGTCTACGCCGCCAGCAAGGCGCGTGCGTCCGCCAGGCCTGCCGAGACGGGCAGGATTTCCCCGGCGGCTACGTCGCGAGCGAAGCGGACCAGCGTGAAATCCTCGGCGCGGCCGGTATTGCCGCGTTCGGTCAGGACGCTGAGCGGCCGGCCGAGGCGGGCATCGAGATGCGCGGCGTGGGCTTTCGCGGCGGCGGCGCGCAGGCGGGCCGCCCTCTCGGAGACGACCTCGCCCTGCAGCTGCGGCATGCGCGCGGCCGGCGTGCCCGGGCGCGCCGAATAGGGGAAGGCGTGAACGAAGCTGAGCCCGCATTCGGCGATCAGGTCGAGCGAGCGGGAGAACATCGCCTCGTCCTCGGTCGGGAAGCCGGCGATCAGATCGGCGCCGAAGGCGATGTCGGGGCGGAGCTCACGCATCTCGGCGCAGAAGCGGATCGCGTCGTCGCGGCCATGGCGGCGCTTCATGCGCTTCAGGATCAAATCGTCGCCAGCCTGCAGTGAGAGATGCAGATGCGGCATCAATCGAGGTTCGGTCGCGATTGAAGCACGCAGGTCGTCATCGACTTCGACGGCGTCGATCGAGGAGAGGCGCAGGCGCGGCAGTTCGGGTAGCGCGCGCAGGATCGCGCGAACGAGCCGGCCGAGCGTCGGTGCCGTCCGATTCCCAGAGTACTCAAGGTCGCGGCCATAGCTCGTCAGGTCAACGCCGGTGAGGACGATCTCGCGCGCACCGGACTCGACCAGCCGGCGGCATTGCGCGACCACAGCGTCGGGCGCGAGCGAGCGCGAATTGCCGCGGCCGAAGGGGATGACGCAGAACGTGCAGCGGTGGTCGCAACCGTTCTGCACCTGCACGAAACCGCGCGTCTGCCGGGCCGAGCGGCCGCTTTCGACCGCGCCCAGCATGGTCTGGGCCATGATGTCGCCGACCGCAATCTTGTCGGCGGGAGCGTCGTCCGCTGCCGCCATCAGGCTGTTCGAGCGTGCGAGTCCGATCCAGGTCGCAGCCTGCGTCTTCTCGGCATTGCCGATGACGCGGGCGGTCTCCGGCATCTGCGCGAAGCGCTCCGGCTCGATCTGCGCGGCGCAGCCGGTGACGACGACAGGCCGATCGGGCCGTTCGCGCCGGAGCCGGCGGATCGCCTGCCGTGCCTGCCGCGTCGCCTCGGCTGTCACGGCGCAGGAGTTGACGATGGCGAGGTCGGCGATTCCGGCGGTCTCAGCCTGGCGCCGGATCGACTCGCCCTCGACGATGTTGAGGCGGCAGCCGAAGGTGACGACCTCAAGGGTCATCAGGCGGCGGCCTCGAAGAGTTCGGGGGCGAGCGTGCCCTCCCATTCGAACTCGACTGGACCGGTCATCAGGACATGGCCGTCGCTCTCGCGCCATTCGATGGTGAGATCGCCGCCGGGCAGGCTGACGACGGCCTTGCGGGCCGAAAGCTCGCGGCGCACGGCCGCGACGAGGGCCGCGCAGGCCCCCGATCCACAGGCCTGGGTGATGCCGGCGCCACGCTCCCAGACACGCAGGACGATATGGTCGGGCGCCTTCACGGCGGCGAGTTCGATATTGGCGCGGTCGGGGAAGATCGGGTGATTCTCGAGCAGGGGCCCGATCTGCTCCAGGTTGAAGCGATAGGGATCGTCGACGAAGAAGACCGCGTGCGGATTGCCCATGTTGACGGCGCAGGGCGTGTGCAGGATCGGATCGTCGATCGGGCCGATCTGGAGCTCGAAATGGGCGGTGTCGTGGAACGGCTCTGCCAGCGGGATCTCCTCCCATCCCAGCCTGGGGGCGCCCATGTCGACCGTGAAGACGAGCTCGCTCTCGCGCCGCGCCGGCAGCAGCCCCGCCTTGGTCTGCAAAGTCAGAGCCGTCTTCGCGGGATCGCCCATGGTAGTGTCGGCCAGCATCGCCCAGGCGACGCAGCGGGTGCCATTGCCGCAGGCACCGGCTTCGGAGCCGTCGGTGTTGTAGATCCGGATGAAGGCGTCGGTGCCTGGCGTCAGCGCGTCATGCAGGACCATGAGCTGGTCGAAGCGGGCGCGAGGCTCGGCTGCGATCGCCCGGGCATCGCTCTCGCCGACGCGCAGCTTCGTTCCACGCAGGTCCAGCACCGTGATCTGGTTGCCGAGACCGTTCATCTTGAGGAACCGGCGATGGGCAAGGGCGTTCATTCTGTCACACATCCCATGAAACGCGGCTCTATGACGGAGGTGACGTTAAAAAGCCACCCTCCAGGTCGTTTCTTGCCAGGCTGTTCCTTGGGGTAAGTGGACATTCTATGTTGCGCTGCAAGGGCGCGAATCACTTTCAAGATCGTTTGCAGTGAGCAGGACCATGACGATGCGGCATTCCCGGATTGCTGTTGTGGCGCTGAGCGCTCTGCTGTGCGTGCCTATGGCGGCTTTCGCCCAGACACGCGTCGCGCCACCGACAGCCGTCGAATCGGCGCCGCTGGCGCCGCCACCTGGCGCTGCCGTGCCGGCCCAGGCGCAGCCGGTGCCCAATCCGCCTGCGGCCGTGCCGGAACCCGTTCCAGGGCCGCAACCGGTCCAGCCCGCGCCGGCACCGCAACGACCGGTGACGCCGGAGCCCGTGCAGCCCGCGCCGACGCCGCAGCTGCCGCTCGAGCCGCAGCCCGTGCAGCCGCCGCCGACCTTGCCGGCACCAGGGCCAGTGCAGCCCGTGCAGCCGCCGACACAGCAGCAGACAGGAGTCCCCGACCCCAACGCCACATTGGCCGGCAAGCGCGGCGATCCGAGCGATGTCGATCCGGTCCTGCTCGTCGCCAAGCCGGTCCTGACGCTGTCGGGCACGGCCGGTTGGGACGAGGGCTTCAAGCGGTTGGCGGAGAGCTTCCGCATCCTGCGCCAAGAGGCGGCGAAGGCGCAGCTTCCGATCGCGGGGCGGCCGCTGACGCTGTTCCTGGAAACCGACGACAACGGCTTCCGCTATCAGGCGATGCTGCCGGTCGGGCAGGGGCCGGCCGGCGTGCCTGCCTTGGGCAACGGCGTTCGTGCGGGGATGTCACCCGAGGGGCCGTCGCTGCGCTTTGTCCACATCGCGCCTTATGACGATATCGACTCGACCTATGAGACGATCACCGCCTATCTCGAGGCCAAGAGCATCACCGTGAAGGATGCGTTCCTCGAGGAGTATGTCGGCGAGCTCACGGATCCGGCCGACCCCAATCTCGAGATCAACGTCTACGTCCAGCCGCGCTAGCAGCCAGCCGCGGTCAATAACTCCAGCCCTCATCGTGAGGAGCTGCGCAGCAGCGTCTCGCAGGATGCTCCAGATGGCTGCAGAGCCTCCTGCAGCATCCTGCGAGACGCCATTCCTGACGGAATGGATCCTAAGGATGAGGGCTGAGGAAGCGTCAAACGACGCTAAGCAGTCCAGCTGAGGCCCGGCCGCATCGGCCTGAAGCGCTCCTCGGCCAACCCGGCCTGCGCCAACGCGGTGGCGAGCGCGGCCGGCGGGCGTTCGATGCCCTCATCGGTGAGCTGGAAGGTCCCCCAGTGGTGGCCGAGAGCTTCTTCCGCCTTGAGCGCCAGCATGACCTTCACCGCTTCGTCCGGATTCATGTGGTTGTCCGACATGAACCAGCGCGGCTCATAGGCGCCGATCGGCAGAACCGCGAGGCGGAACGGCCCATACTCGGCGCCAAGGCGCTCGTAGAGCGAGCCATCATGATAACCGGTGTCGCCAATGTGGAAAATCTTCGTGCCGGCCGCCTCGATGACGAAGGAGCACCACAACGCCATGCGCCGGTCGAAGGCGCCGCGCGCCGACCAGTGATAGCTTGGTACAAGCGTGACCGCGACGGAATCCGACAGCGCGAGGCGGACCGACCAGTCATGTGCCTCGGCGGCGGCATCGGGGATGCGGGCCCTGATGATCGTGTCGTTGCCGAGCGGCATGATCATGCGCGGGCGGTCGCGCTCATGCAGGCGGGCCAAGGTCTCTATGTCGAGATGGTCGTAATGATTATGCGTGACCAGCACGGCATCGATACGGGGCAGGTCGTCAAACGCGACGCCCGGCTCGTTGACGCGACGCGGACCGAGGAACGACAGCGGGCTCGCGCGCTGCGAATAGACCGGATCGATCAGCAGGTTGAGGCCTGCGACCTGATAGAGGAAGGAGGCGTGGCCGAGATGGACGATACGGGCGCCTTCGACGGTGGCCGGCGGCTTGTCCTGCGGCGGGGCCGCGTAGTGCGCCGGAAAGGCCTCGCGATCGCGCTTCGAGGTCTGCCATTTCAGCACGTCGGCGAGCCCCTTGGTCACCGGCCTGCCGTCGGTGAAGACGACGCCGTTGAAGTTCTCCGTCACGGGCCCCTGATAATAGGGGTTGCGGGAGCGGGAGATCGAGGCCCAGGCGGCTCCGGTTGTCCCGAGGATGGCGGGGATGCCGATGAGGGAGAGAAGCTTGCGACGGTTCATGGCGGACAAGGTGGGGCTGCGTGGGACAGCGTCAAGCCCCGGCGTCCTCACGCTCGCTTGACCGCGGTCACATGCAGCCAGCGTGTCGGCTCGCCGTCATAGCCGCCGCCGAGGTCTTCGACGAGATCGAGCCTCTGCCAGCGATCTGCGCCATAGGCGCCTTTCAACCAATCCGGCGAGGGATAGTTGTAGTATCGGCCGAAACGGTCGCGTCCTTCCTCGGTGCCGGCCTTGTAGCTGGCGTAGAATAGCCCTCCGGGCTTCATTGCAACGTGAATGCGGTCGAGGACATCGGGCAGGGCGCTGCGCGGCACGTGCAGCAGGCAGGCATGGGCCCAGATGCCATCGAAGGCTTCCTGAGAGTCGAGATCCTCGAACAGCAGCACCTCGACCGGCCTGCCGAGTCGTTCGCTCGCCTGTGCGGCAAGTTCTGGCGAACCGTCGGTCGGTACGAGGTCCAGCCCGCGCGCCAGCAGTTCCACGCTGTCATGGCCACCGCCGCAGCCGAGTTCGAGCACGCGGGCGCCGGAGGGCAGGGCTGCTGCGAATGCCTCAATCCGCTCATGCTCGGCCTCGCGCGAGCGGTCGGCATAGGCTTGCGCCTCGGCGGCGTAGAAATCGAGGGTCGCAGCGTCGCGCGCGGTCATGAACCTTTGTCCGGTCGTCAGCGCGTGCTGGTTCGCATCGCGACGGTCGCGATGCCGGCCCCGATCAGCAGGGCCCCGCCGGTCCGGTTGATGGCACGGATCGCGCGCGGGCTCCTCACGACGGCGCGGGCGCGCGAGGCGACCAGCGCGTAGCCGAAGGCGTTGAGTGCTGCGAGCGTCACAAAGGTCGCCTCGAAGATCAGCATCTGCGTCCAGAAATCCGCCTTCGGATCGAGGAACTGCGGCAGGAAGGCGACGAAGAAGGTGATGCTCTTGGGGTTCAGCGCCGTCACCAGCCAGGCATGGCCGAGCATCTTCAGCGACGAGACGGCGTCCTCGCGCGGCTTGGCATCGAGCGTGCCGCCGGCACGGAACAGCTTGATGCCGAGCCAGACCAGATAGGCCGCTCCGACCCATTTCAGCGCCGTGAACACGGTCGCCGAGGTCGCCAGCAAGGCGCCGACGCCGAGCATGGAGAGCGTCATCGCGGTGAAGTCGCCGAGCGCCACGCCGGCCGCCGTCGGCAGCGCCGTGCGCCAGCCCTGGCCGAGCGCGTAGGACACTACGAGAAGGATCGTCGGTCCGGGAATCACCAGCAGGACAGCGGTGGCGGCGGTGAAGGCAGCCCAGGTTTCGAAGGTCATGGCAGGCTCCGGGATATGGCTGCGGCGAGCCATCCCCAAGGCGACGCGAATGTAAAGGGGGCTTCGCCTCTAGCGGAGCGGCTGCGGGTTCGAGCCGAAATAGGCCACGGGCCCGGTCGGCATCTCGACGCGGCGCTCCCGGTCGCTGGAAACGACGAGCGCCCACCAGGCGCGGTATTGCGATTGCGGGTTCTTGGCGAGCGCGATGCCGAAGCGTGTCGCCTCGGGCATCCGCAGATTGGCGTCATGCCCGCCGGAGGCGCGCCAGCCGGCGAAGGCCTCGGCCGTCGAATAGTAGCCGCCACCGACGTTCTCGGCGATGCGCGCGCCATTGAGGCCGGCGGCGTGAACGCGCGCTGTGAAATTGCCGGCGGCGTCATGGGAGAGCGAGTTCGACGCGGCCATCGCATCGGCTTGGCGCTGAGCCATGGCGGTCAGAGCGGGGTCGAGCCTGACCGGGCCGAGACCCTGGCTCGCGCGATAGGCGTTGAAGATGCGGGTGGCTTCGGCCGGATCGAGCTTGACGGTGGCGAGGCGGTCGGACGCGCCCTGGCTCAGCGGGGTCGTGCGCTGCGGCTCGCCGGCGCAGCCGGCAGCGAGCAGGGCGATCGCGAGCAAGGCGAAGCGAGAGGGGAGCAGGTACATTGTCAACTCTCAGGTGAGGGGGCGATGTGCCGGGTGATCCGGATGGGCAGGCAATGCAACTCTGCGGTGTCAGCCGCGTCCGCCGGCGATGACGCGGCAGAGCGCATCGCGGACGTAACCCTCCGGGGCAACCTGTCCGGCCTGCACCACGAAGGCCGCATCGACTCGCGTGGCCGGTCCACTCTGACGCGCCGTCACGCGCAGATGCTGGGGACGGCCCGAGCCGCTGGTTTCCTGGATCGCGACGACCGAACTTGTCGCGTTGTCGACGCGGATGCCGGCGAAACCCTCGGCAGCAACTGCAGCGGCGAGGTTCTTCAGGACGGCTGTCGGCGCCTTGCCCTTGATGAGGTCCCAGCTGCGATAGGTGATCCCCGTGACCATCGGCACTCCATCGGCCTTGAAGTTGCCCGGGCAGGCCTGCGCCATTGCCTGCGAGGTTCCCAGGACGGCAGCGATAACTCCGAACAAGCAGGTCTTGAGAGCTCTCGTGGTCATCATCGATCTCCGGCCGGGCAAGGGCGTCGTGTATAGCGGAGCATCCGGAGCGCTCAAACCCTGGCGGATGAACGACCGGTTGCAGCGGCTTGTCGGCCCGAACCTTGACTTTCGCCACATTCTTCGGCTTTAACGCGCCATCCGTTTCGCCGACATCGTCGAGACCGCATCCGCCGACCGGGCCGCTTCACGCTTCATGAGCCCGGAGGTCAACGCCCGACAGCGCGTCTGCGCCCTCGGGCGCGAAACCGTTTGGCGGTAGGGTCGAGGCTTTGGCGGCTTCCTGAGGCAAGCAGGCTGGTCCGTATGTTCGGTACTCTGAGCGACAAGCTGTCAGGCATCCTCTCGGGCCTCACCCGCAGGGGCTCGCTGACCGAGGACGACGTCAACGCCGCGCTGCGCGAGGTGCGCAAGGCGCTGCTCGAGGCCGACGTTGCGCTCGAGGTCGTGCGCTCCTTCACCGACAAGGTCCGCGAGCGGGCCGTCGGCGCCGAGGTGTTGAAGTCGGTCACGCCCGGCCAGCAGGTCATCAAGATCGTCAACGATGCGCTGATCGAGATGCTCGGCGGCGAGGGCGAGGGCATCAGCTTCGATGCTGTGCCGCCGGTGCCGATCCTGATGGTCGGTCTGCAGGGCTCGGGCAAGACGACCTCGACGGCGAAGATCGCCAAGCGCCTGACCGATCGCAACAAGAAGAAAGTGCTGATGGCGTCGCTCGACACGCGACGCCCGGCCGCGATGGAGCAGCTCGCGGTGCTCGGCACCCAGGTCGGCGTGGCGACGCTGCCGATCGTCGCCGGCCAGTCCGCGGTGCAGATCGCCCGGCGCGCGATGGAAGCCGGTAGGCTCGGCGGCTACGACGTCGTGATGCTCGACACCGCCGGCCGTGTCACGCTCGACGAGGCGCTGATGGCCGAAGTCGTCGAGGTCAAGGCCGCGACGAATCCCCACGAAGTGCTGCTCGTCGCCGACGCGCTGACAGGTCAGGATGCGGTCAACACGGCGCGCGCCTTCGACGGCCGCGTCGGCCTGACTGGCATCGTGCTGACACGCATGGACGGCGACGGCCGCGGCGGTGCGGCGCTCTCGATGCGCGCCGTCACCGGCAAGCCGATCAAGCTCGTCGGTACCGGCGAAAAGACCGACGCGCTGGAGGATTTCCACCCCTCGCGCGTCGCCAACCTCATCCTCGGCATGGGCGACATTGTCGGCCTCGTCGAGAAGGCGGCGCAGACGGTCGATGCCGACAAGGCCCAGGCCCTGGCCCAGCGCCTCGCCAAGGGCAATTTCGACCTCTCCGACATGCGCATGCAGTTCGAGCAGATGGGCAAGATGGGCGGCCTCGGCGGCGTGATGGGCATGCTGCCCGGCATGAAGCAGATGCAGGGCCAGCTTGCCTCAGGGGTGGGCGACAAGTTGTTCAAGCAGTCGATCGCGATCATCGACTCGATGACGCCGGCCGAGCGCAAGAACCCCGACATTCTCAAGAACAGCCGCAAGAAGCGTATCGCCGCCGGCTCCGGCACTTCGCCGGAAGCGATCAACAAGCTGCTCAAGATGCATCGCGGCATGGCCGACATGATGAAGCAGATGCAGAAGCAGAAGGGCGGCATGCTCGGCAAGCTCGGCTCGATGTTCGGCATCGGCGGAGGCATGGGCGGGCTTCCGGCCGGTATGCCCGACCCGTCGAAGATGGATCCGGCGCAGCTCGCCGAACTGCAGAAGCAGCTCGGCGCGGGCGGTGGCATGCCGGGCCTGCCGCCGGGGGGCTTCCCCGGTTTGCCCAAGGGCGTCACGCCGCCTGCCGGCATGATGCCGAAGTTGCCGGGGCTCGGCGGGATGCCGGGCAGGGGATTGCCGGGGCTTGGGGGCTCCAATCCCTTCGGAGGCAAGAAGAAGTGACCAAGCCCACCGAAATGCGCGTCGGCATGTTCGACGTGTTCAAGCAGGTCAAGGCGCGTCTCGACGAGGCCAACCTGTCCTATGAGACGTCGTCCTATCGCGACGACGCCTTCTCCTTCCTCGTGCATGCGCCGGGAGAATACTGGGAGATCGACGTCCTCGAGGACGGCTCGATCGACCTGGAGATCTTCTCCTCGACCGGCATGAAGGACGATCCCTGGGCCGCCATCGACCAGCTGGTCGAAGACAACAAGCCCTGATTTCACGACTACTCAAGACCTGAAACTGAAGACCAAAACCAAGGAAGAAGAGAATGTCCCTCAAGATCCGCCTGACCCGTGGCGGCGCCAAGAAGCGCCCGTACTACCGCATCGTCGTCGCCGACGCCCGCTCGCCGCGCGATGGCCGCTTCATCGAGAAGATTGGCTCCTATGACCCGATGAAGGCCAAGGATTCGGCCGAGCGCGTCGTGCTCGATCTCGAAAAGGCCAAGGACTGGCTCGCGAAGGGCGCGCAGCCGACCGACCGCGTGCTGCGCTTCCTCGATGCTGCCGGCCTGACCAAGCGCCCGGCCCGCAACAACCCGAACAAGGGCGTTCCCGGCGAGAAGGCCAAGGAGCGCGCCGAGAAGAAGGCCGCCAAGAGCGCCGCCCCGGCCGAAGCCGAGGCGTGATGCGGATCACGGCTTGCGCGTCATTCTCGGGCGAAGCTTTGCTTCGGCCCGAAAACCTCCGGCAGGGGATGCTCGGGTCGAGCCCGAGCATGACGGTGCATGGCCGTTGACGATACGCTCGTGCTGCTCGGCGTCATCGGCGCCGCGCATGGGATCAAGGGTGAGGTCCGGATCAAGACCTTCACCGGCGATCCTCTGGCGATCGCGGACTACGGCCCCTTGTCGGACGACAAGGGGCGCCGCTTCGAAATCGCCGATGTCCGCCCCGCCAAGGAGGTGGTGGTCGCCCGGCTGAAGGGCGTCACCAGCCGCGAGGCTGCGGAAAGCCTGAACGGCGTGCAGTTGTTCGTGGCACGCGACCAGATCCCCGAGCCCGATGACGAGGACGAGTTCCTCCAGGCCGACCTGATCGGCTGCGCCGTCATCGGTCCCGATGGCGCGACGCTCGGCACCGTCACGGCGGTCGAGAACTACGGCGCCGGCGATCTGCTCGACATTGCCCTGCCCGACGGCCGCTCGGTGTTGATGCCCTTCACCAAGGCCTTCGCGCCGCGCATCGACATCTCCGGCCGGCGCATCGAGGCGGTTCCGCCCGAAGGTCTGTTCGAGGCCGAAGATGACGAGTAGTGCGCCTGCTGGAGCCCTGATCTTCGACATGGATGGTACCATCGTCGACAATATGCGCTTCCACGACGATGCTTGGGAAAGCTGGCATGTCGGGCATGGATTGCCCTTTGACAGGGCGAGCTTCTTCACCAATACGGCCGGCATGGCGGTTGGCGAGATCGTCGGTCCCCATTTTCCCGATGTGGATGCCGACGAGGTCGCTCGCCTAGGCGAGGCCAAGGAAGCGCTCTATCGCGAAAGCTATCGCCCGCATGTTGCACCGCTGGAAGGTCTGCTCGCATTGATGGACCGGGCCGATGCCGCCGGCATCCCGATGGCGGTGGCCTCCGCCGCGCCGCCGGCCAACATCGATGTGGTGCTGGATACGCTGGGCATCAGGGCGCGCTTCGCCACGATCATCGCGCCGAGCCAGGGCTTTCGCGGCAAGCCGCATCCCGACCTGTTCCTCGGCGCTGCCGAGCGGATGAAGGTCGCGCCGGAAACCTGCCTGGTGTTTGAGGATGCGCCGCTTGGCGTCGAGGCAGCACGGCGCGCGGGCATGCGCGCGGTCGCGATCCTGACCATGCTGAGCGCCGATGCGTTCGCTGCCTATGGCAACGTCATCGCCAGCGCGAAGGATTTCGCCGCGCTGGACGAGCTGCCGGCGCTGCGCTTTGCTGCGGCATGAGTTTCCGCGCTTCCGTCCTCACGCTCTATCCCGAGATGTTTCCAGGCCCGCTCGGCGCTTCGCTGGCGGGCGAGGGGCTTCGCAAGGGATTATGGTCGCTGGAGACGCATCAGATTCGCGACCATGGCATCGGCCGGCACCGCAATGTCGACGACAACCCGGCCGGGGGCGGGGCGGGCATGGTGCTGCGCTGCGATGTGCTCGCGGCGGCCATCGATGCCGCGGTTCCTGCAGACGACGCGCGCCCGCGCCTGCTGATGTCGCCGCGTGGACGGCCACTGGCGCAACGCCAGGTGCGCGAATGGGTGGCGGGCGAGGGCGTCGTGATCGTCTGCGGCCGCTTCGAGGGGGTCGATGAGCGTGTGATCGAGGGGCGCGGGCTGACCGAGATCTCGATCGGCGACTACATCCTCTCCGGCGGCGAGATGGCAGCGATGGTCGTGCTCGATGCCTGTGTGCGCCTGATTCCCGGCGTGATGGGCAAGGAACTGTCCGGACAGGATGAGAGCTTCGAGAACGGCCTGCTCGAATATCCGCATTACACCCGACCGCGCGAATGGGAAGGCAGGGGGCTGCCCGAGGCACTGCTGTCCGGCGATCATGCCCGGATCGCGAAATGGCGGCGGGCCGAGGCCGAACGCATCACGCGCGAGCGCCGGCCGGACCTGCTGAAGACTCAGGGATAAGCCGCCACCGGCAGCTTCTCGGCAAGCCAGCCGCCCGGGCCGAGCATGCCCCCGCGCACTGACACGACATCGCGCCAGCCGCGGCCGGCGAGCTTGGCGCGCAGCGAAGAGCTCAGCGCACCCCCGCGGTCGATCAGGGCGATGCGCTTGCCGCGATGGTCGAGCCGCAGCCCCGCCAGCCTGACCTCGAAGCCCGGTGTCTCGGCATCGAGCGCGACCGCGCCTTGTGGCAGGCCGGTGTCGCGCCATTCCTCGGGCGTGCGCACATCGATCAGGACGATCCTGCCGGCATTGGCTGCCACGTGAGCTTCACGCGCGCTCAGCGAGCCCTCGGCGGTCTGGCCATGGGCGAAGCCGGTCAGCCCGATCAGCAGCACGAACGGCTTGATGAGCGCTCTCATGGGTAAGCGACGCACCCGCGCCCGCGGGAGCGATGTGGTGTGGCATCGCGGCGCCCCCGTCAGGGCCGGAATCCCGTCTTGTCGGCGTCGGTGATCTCGCGCAGGACGCGGCAGGGTACGCCGGCCGCGATCACGCCGGCCGGGACGTCGCGGGTCACGACACTGCCGGAGCCAATGATCGCGCCGTCGCCGATCGTCACGCCCTGGTTGATCTGGACATGGCCGCCGACCCAGACGGCGTTGCCGATCGTGATCGGCTTGGCGTAGCAGCCGCCTGCGGCGCGTTCGAGCCTGTCGATGGCGTGGTTCGAGGTGTAGAGCCCGACGCGGGGGCCGAACAGCACATCGTCGCCGATGGTGATCTCGCCGCCATCCAGCATGACGCAGTCGAAATTCGCATAGAAGCGCTGGCCGATGCGGATGTTGAAGCCGAACTCGCAGCGGAAGCTCGGTTCGAAATGCGCGCCGGTACCGACGGCGGCGAGGAAGCCGCGCAGCAGCGCCTCGCGCTCCTGCTGCGTCTGGCCGAAGCTGCGATTATAGGCGTCGGTCAGGCCGACAGCGCGGGCGCGGGCGGCGACCAGCTCAGGGGTCAGGTCGTTATACATCCGCCCTGACAGCATCAGGGCGCGCTGCTCTTGCAAGGTCATGCCGTCATCATGCATGGCAGCCGGCGGCATGAGCGGCCGGCTGCCCAAGCGATCAACGCAGCTCGGCGCAGAAGCGCTGGATGCGGCGGCAGGCCTCCTCCAGCTTCTCGTCCGAGGTGGCATAGGAGATGCGGAAGTTCGGGCCGAGGCCGAAGGAGGAGCCGTGCACGGCGGCGACGGCCTCCGCCTCGAGGATGCCCATGACGAGGTCTTCGTCGGTCTCGATCTTCTTGCCGTTCGGCATCGTCTTGCCGATCAGGGCGGAGCAGTCGGGATAGACGTAGAAGGCGCCCTCAGGCTTCGGGCAGACAAGGCCGCGGGTCTGGTTCAGCATGGAGACGACGAGGTCGCGACGGCGTTCGAAGGCCTTCTTGAAGACGGGCAAGTGGTCCTGCGTGCCGTCAAGAGCCTCGACTGCGGCCCATTGCGAGATCGCCGAGGTACCCGAGGTCTGCTGGCCCTGGACGAGGTCCATGGCGTTCATCAGGTGCTGCGGGCCGGCCGCGTAGCCGATGCGCCAGCCGGTCATGGCGTAGGACTTCGAGACGCCGTTCATGGTCAGCGTCCGGTCATAGAGGCCGGGCTCGACCTGGGCCGGGGTCACGAACTCGAAATCGCCATAGACGAGATGCTCGTACATGTCGTCGGTCAGCACCCAGACATGGGGGTGGCGCATCAGGACGTCGGTGAGCTTCTTCATCTCGGCGCGGCTATAGGCGGCGCCGGACGGGTTCGAGGGCGAGTTCAGGATCACCCACTTGGTCTTCGGCGTGATGGCGCGCTCGAGTTCCTCCGGCTGGAGCTTGAACTCGTTCTCGATCTTCGTCTCGGCGAAGGTCGCGGTGCCGCCGCAAAGCGCCACCATCTCGGGGTAGGAGACCCAGTAGGGCGAGACGCAGATAACCTCGTCGCCCGGATTCAGCGTGGCGAGCAGGGCGTTGTAGATGACGTGCTTGCCGCCGGTCGAGACGATGACCTGGCTCGGCTTGTAGTCGAGGCCGTTCTCGCGCTTGAACTTGCGCGTGATCGCCTCGCGCAGCTGCGGGATGCCGGAGACCGGCGTGTACTTCGTCTCGCCACGACGGATGGCGGCGATCGCCGCTTCCTTGATGTTGTCGGGCGTGTCGAAATCGGGCTCGCCGACGGAGAGCGAGATCACGTCCTTACCCTGCGCTTTCAGATCGCGCGCCTTCTGCGTGATGGTGATGGTCGCAGACGGCTTCACGCGATTCAGGGCGTCGGCAAGAAAGGCCATGGGACTGTTCTCCGGGAGCGGACTGGGCTCGCGCCTGGCTGGCGCGCGCGTGGTTTAGGACTCATGGCGGCCCATCGCAAGCCAGAGTGATTGATCATTGCCAGAAGCAATGCGAATTGGAGCGGCAGTCAGCTTGCCCGACGCTGCTCAGACGCGAAGGTGCGTGACGAGACGACCGGCACCGGGCAGGCGTCCGCGTCGTCCTCGCCGGCCATGGCCTCGCGGGTCTGGCGACGCAGCACGGCCTTGACGGCGCCGGCGGTCCAGCGGCCGCGGCCGAAACAGGGGAAGCCCCGTCGGTTCAGCCGGCGCGCGATGTCGGCGGGATCGCCGATTCCGACCGAATGGTACTGGTCGATCAGGGCCCCCGCCGCCGAGAACAGAATGGCGGAGAGGTCCCTGTGCAGCCGCCGTGCCTGACGGTCGGCCATGTCGTCGCGGGACATGTCAGTGTGGGCCTTGGCCAAAGCTCGGCTCGACGCCGTCAGGCGACAGCATCACGGCATTGGCATGGCCACCCTCGAAGAGGGCGAAGCGGATGGCTGCCTTCTTGTCGCGGAAGATGCCCTCCGACAGCCCCTCGAGGTCGCGAGCGACCCAGAATCCAGTTTGCGAGCGGCCGACGAGGAAGAGATGGCTCTTGCAGTCGAGTCGTGTCCGAAGCGCGCGATGCTGGCCCATATCGAGCCGTGCTCTCAGAGGCCTGGCACGTGCAGCCAGACGCGCAACGCAAGCACGCCCGCTACGATGGCCAGGAAGCCAGCGAGCATCGCCAGCTCCGCGAGCAGGGAGTCGGCATCGTTCGTTGTGCTGCTGCGCGTCGTCCGCATCGTGCGGTAGACGGCCCGGGCGCGCCGCAATTCGCGGCTTTGGGCGGGGCCGACAAGCATGGTCATGGGGAACCTCCATCGATGAAGGTGATGTAGGTTTGGACCGCGTAGGAATGCCATTCCGGGCGCAATGCGAAGATATAAAGGCGGTATAGGCGTGTTGCGCCGCTGCTTCGGCGCTGCCATGGCTGCACCGATGGAACCTGCACCTACCGACAAGAGCCCGCCGATCACGATCTATGTCGATGCCGACGCCTGTCCGGTGAAGGCCGAGGTCTTCAAGGTGGCCGAGCGTCATCGCCTGCGCGTCTTCGTCGTCGCCAACAGCTACATGGCGCTGCCGCGCGAGCCATGGATCGAGCGCGTGGTGGTTTCTGGCGGGTTCGACGCGGCTGATGACTGGATCGCCGAGCGGGTCGCGCGCGGGGCGATCGTCGTGACCTCAGACATCCCGCTGGCAGACCGCTGCATCAAGGCCGGCGCCGAAGTCATCGGCCCAACCGGGAAGCCCTTCACGGAAGCCTCGATCGGCATGGCGCTGGCGACACGCGACATGATGGAGGACCTGCGCGCGATGGGCGCGGCGAGCGGTGGGCCGAAGCCCTTTTCGCCGAAGGACCGCTCGGCCTTCCTGCAGGCGCTCGATCTCGCGATCCAGCGCCTGAAGCGCGCGGGTTTCACCGTCGGCTGAAGCATCGGCATGCTGCGCCAAGAGCTTTACGGAGAACGCCTTTCTCCTTAATGGTCCCGGCAAGCCCGTCACAGATCGGGCCGTCCGGGAGGAATCTCATGTCGTTGACCCGCCGCTCCACGCTCGGCCTGATGGCTGGCGCCGTTTTCGCTCCTTCGCTCGTGCGCGCGCAGAGCTTCCCGAGCAAGCCGATCACCATCGTCGTGCCCTATCCGGCGGGCGGGCCGACCGACGCGATCGCACGCTTCGTCGCCCAGGACCTGTCGGGTTCGATCGGCCAGAACGTCGTGGTCGACAACCGGGCCGGGGCCTCGGGTGCCGTCGGCACGCGCGCCGTCGCGCATGGCCCGGCCGATGGCCATACGATCGTCTTCGGCAACAACCAGACGCACGGGAACAACATGTTCCTGCTGAAGGAGCCGGGCTACGACGCGGTCAAGGATTTCGCGCCGCTCGCCGGTGTCGGCGCCTTCGAGCACGCCTTCGTGGTGCGCAACGACCTGCCGGCCAAGGACATCAAGGAGCTGATCGCGCTCGCCAAGGCCGATCCCGACAAGCTCAACTACGGCTCGACCGGCGTCGGGTCCGGCTCGCATCTCGCGATGGAGCTGTTCATGCAGCGCACCGGCATCAAGATGACGCATGTGCCGTTCCGCGGCGCCGCGCCGCTGGTGCAGGAGATCATTGGCGGGCGCATCGACATCGCCAACTCGACGCTGCCGAGCGTGCTTGAGCAGATCAACGCCGGCACCCTGCGCGCGCTTGCGATCGCAAGCCCCGAGCGCAACCCGAATGCCAAGGATGTCCCGACGCTGCGCGAGCAGGGCGTGAGCAACGCCGACGCCGATTCCTGGGCTGCCTTCTTCGCGCCGGCAGGGACCCCCACACCGGTGCTCGATACGCTGTCGAAGGCGATCCTGGCTTCACTCGCCAAGCCGGCCGTTCGCGATGCGATCCTGAAGCTCGGCTTCACCATGAAGCTCCGCGATCCCGTGGCGTTCCGGCCTTACCATCTCCAGGAAATCGCGGTGTGGGAAAACATCATCAAGGCTGCGGGCGTGAAGCCGGAGTGACGGCACTGCCTGCAAGCATCCTGATTTGATGCAGAAGGACGCCCACCTGCCGGGCGTCCTTCGAAATACTGCGATCTTTAACCAATCGCGTTGACCGTACGCAAACCTCTGCCGGCGACAGTGGCGCCCGTGGCAGTGGAGAGCGGCGGTCGATGCTGGGCGGGACAGATGAGCGGGCGGCGGAGCGAGCCTCCCGGATCGTGTGGCGGACGATCTTCGGCCTCCTTGCGGTTGTGCTGCTCGCGGTGCCGTTCACGAATGTGACGATCGAACCGCTGCCGTTCACCGCGCCGTTCGCCGTCGGTCTCGCGCTCGCCGGAGCCGGCCGATACTATGCCCGCCGGCGCTCCGATCCGAAAATCGCCGCCGCATTGGACTGCATGGGCCAAAGCCTGGCGTTCCCCCCCGCGACGGCTCTGGCCTCCTATCTCGTGGTCACGCTGGGTTTCCCGATGCAGGACGCAGCCTTCCACCGGCTCGACCTCGCGCTGGGGCTTGACTGGCGGGCCATGCTGGGCTGGCTCGATCGCAACGCCTGGCTCGCGCCGCCGCTTACCTTCGCCTACAAGACCTACATGCATCAGGGCCTCGTCCTGACGCTGTTGCTCTGCTTCTGCGGGCGCGGCATGGCGGCGCGCAGCATGATCCTGGCGATGATCATGGCCGGGGTCGTGACGGTCGTGCTGTCGGGCCTGATGCCGGCGGTCTCGATCTTCGAGTTTCTCAAGCTCACGCCGGCGGATTATCCTAACCTTCGTCCTGCCGCCGGGCTGGTCCACCTGCCCCATGTGCTTGCGCTGCATTCGGGCGAAGCATTCGTGTTCGACACGAGACAGACGCACGGGATCATCACCTTCCCGTCCTATCACGCTGCGCTCGGGCTCATCATGCTCCTGGCTGCCTGGAGCCATCCCTTGCTGCGCTGGCCATTCTTCGTGCTGAACGCCGCGATGATCGTGGCGACGCCGATCGATGGCGGACATTACTTCATCGATGTGCTCGCCGGGCTGGCGATCGCGGCGCTCGCTCATGTCCTTGCCCGGCGTGTGCTGGCGCCGCGCACGGCCGAACGCTACGAGCCGCGCCCTGCTGCCCAAGCGCCCGCTTTCGCCAAGACCTGACCCGGCTGGGCGCCTTCGTGGCCGCGGGACGCGGCTTCCTCGGTTGGTGCGGCTCGCATGCGTGCCTATCTCCGGTGCACCCTTAATCTGCCGGAGCAGCCAGACCATGCGGATTTCCACCACCATCCTGTCGCTCTGTGCCGCGCTTGCGGCGGCTCCGGCCGTCGCCCAGCAGCGCTTTCCGTCGAGCGCCGGCGATCTCGCCGTCGAGACGGTGGCGAGCGGCCTCGAGAACCCGTGGGGACTGGCCTTCCTGCCCGACGGACGCATGCTGGTCACGGAGCGACCGGGGCGGCTCAGGCTGATCGGGGCGGATGGCAAGCTGTCGGCGCCGATCGCGGGCGTTCCCAATGTCGCGGCGCGTGGGCAGGGCGGGCTGCTCGACGTGGTGATTGATCCCGGCTTCGCCCAGAACCGGACGATCTACCTGTCCTTCTCGGAGCCGCGTGCCGGTGGCAGCGGCACCAGCGTCGCTCGCGCCCGCCTGAACGAGCGCGGCACGGCTTTGGAAGGCACGAAGGTGATCTTCCAGCAGATGCCCACGGTCAACAGCACGATGCATTTCGGTTCGCGGCTGGTGTTCGACCGCTCCGGTGCGCTCTTCGTCACGGTGGGCGATCGCTACAGCCAGCGTGAGCAGGCGCAGAGCCCCGCCAACCATATCGGCAAGGTCATGCGGATCAGCCCGCAGGGCGGCGCGCCCGCCGATAACCCGAAGATCCAAGGCTGGCAGCCCGAGATCTGGTCGATCGGCCATCGCAACGTCCAGGGCGCTGCGCTCCATCCCGAGACGGGCCAGCTCTGGACCGCCGAGCACGGTGCGCGCGGCGGCGATGAGGTCAACACACCCAAGGCCGGGCGCAATTATGGCTGGCCGGTCATCACCTACGGCATCGACTATTCCGGCGCGAAGATCGGCGAGGGCACGACCAAGGCCGGCATGGAGCAGCCGCTGTTCTATTGGGACCCGTCGATCGCACCGTCGGGCGCAGCCTTCTACACAGGGCCGGTCTGGCCGGCCTGGAAGAACTCGCTGTTCGTCGGCGCACTCGCCGGCCAGATGCTGGTCAGGCTCTCAACGCAAGGGGAGAGCGTCACCGGGCAGGAGCGCCTCCTCGCCGATCTTGGCCAGCGCATCCGCGATGTGCGGCAGGGGCCGGATGGATTCCTCTACCTGCTGAGCGATGCGGCCGACGGGAAGGTGCTACAGGTCAGGCCGGCGCGGTAGGGGCGGTCAAATGATCTCGGCCAGTCTCGTGTCCTGCGACAGCACCAGGCACCAATGCGGCTCGAAATCGGCGCCGAGCGGCCAGATCCAGTCCTTGTAGATCTCCAGGAGCCGGCTCTGGTAGCGCTCGAACCAGGCGCGCTGGCAGAGCACGAACTTGGTCGCGCCGACGATGGTCTCGCGGTCAATGACGCAGAGCGGAACGATCTCGGGGTTGGCCTCGAGATAGGCCTGCACCGCGACCATCAATGTCGGATAGCCGGGGTGGAGCATGTCGTCGAGGACGATCAGCCCGCCTTCGGCGAGGCAGGCGGTGGCGAGGGCCAGATCCTTCCACAGCGCCGTGCGCGAATGCTCTCCGTCGATATGGATGAAGCGCAGCCGCGCGCCAGCCGCATGGGCGAGCAGGTCCTTCGGGGCCATCGCGCCGGCATCGCCCTTGATCGTCCGGCGCCGCTCGGGGCCGATTCCGTGCCGGGCGCAGTTGGCCTCGAAGCGCTGCTCGACGCCCGGATCGGGCCACTCGAAGATGTCGAGTGCCAGCGCGATCTCGTCGGGCTCCAGCGCATGGGCGAGCGTGATGAAGAAGCGGCCCTCGAAGGCGCCGATCTCGGCGATCGGGCCCTTCACGCCTTCCTCCGTCTGCAGCCGCAGCAGCCTTGCGCAGATCGCGGCGGCGAAGCGCGAGGACATGCCGACGACGCCATCATAGCCGCCGGCAAGATAGGTCTCGACCGCCGGGTGGCCGGAGGGGGGGATGTTCGCTGGCCTGTCCATCCGTGCGGACCCCAATTGCGCTTGCTCGTGCGGTTGTCAGGCTTTCGCCTGGAAGATGAAGAAGGCGCCCGCCGCGATCAGGGCGAAGCCGATCGCGTGGTTCCAAGTCAGGGCCTCCTTCAGCCAGAACACCGAGAAGCCCGCGAAGACGGTCAGGGTGATGACCTCCTGCATCGTCTTCAGCTCGGCGGTCGAATAGACGGCCGCGCCGATGCGGTTGCCAGGCACGGCCAGCATGTATTCCGGCAATGCGATCATCCAGCTCGCGAGGATCGCGAGCAGGATCGCGCTGCTCTTGTAGCTGAGATGCCCGTACCAGGCGAAGGTCATGAAGACGTTCGAGCCGATCAGCATCAGGACCGGCAGGACATGGGCGGCGGTGATGGAGGGCATGCCGGGGCTTTCGCGAGCGATGGCAGGGAATGCGGTGGCCGTTCTCAGCCGAAGCGCAGTTTCATCATCACGATCATCGAGACGAGGACCAGCGTCAGCGAATTCGCCAGGATGACCGGCCAGGAACCGATCTGAAGCCCATATGTCAGCCACAGCACGGTGCCGAGCGCGAAGAGCGACTGGGTCCAGAGCGAAATCGCGCGGGTGTCGCGGGTGCGCACGGTGCGCCAGGCCTGCGGCAGCCAGGACAGGCTGGTCAGTGCCGCGGCCGCGAAGCCGAGAAATTCGATCGAGGCTGTCGACATCGGCGAATCCAGTGCGAGGTTCATCCTCTTAGTCGGATTCGGCGCTGAGCGCTGCAAATCCGCGATGGTTAACCTCCCTTAACCGCGGCGCCCTAGTTTCGCGTCATTCCTGCGATTCGGTGGAGACCATGCGCGCAACCACATTGGCCTTTCCCCTCATCCTGCTTGCCTCGGCCGCTTCGGCGCAGGGCAATTTCCAGTCCTGCCTGTCGGGCCTGCGCTCGGAGGCCGCCGCCAAGGGCGTGTCGACGGCAACCTTTGACCGCGCCATGGCCGGCGTCGAGCCGGACATGAAGGTGATCGAGGCGATGAACAACCAGCCGGAGTTCAAGACTCCGATCTGGGACTATCTCGGCACGCTCGTCGACGAGGAGAAGGTTGCGGAAGGCCGTGCCATGCTTCGACAACACGGCGCGACGCTGGCGGCCGCCGAGCAGCGCTTCGGCGTCGATCGTCACACCATCCTGGCGGTCTGGGGTGTCGAGAGCGATTTCGGCAAGGCGCGGGGCAAGATGCCGCTGGTACAGGCGCTGTCGACCGGGGCCTGCCTCGCGCCGCGCCGCAACGCCTTCTTCAAGGGCGAGCTGATCGCGACGCTGCAGATCATCCAGCGCGGCGACGTCCGGCCGGAACGGCTGTTCGGCTCCTGGGCCGGGGCCTTCGGCCATACCCAGTTCATCCCCTCGACCTATCTTCGCCTCGCCGTCGATGGCGATGGCGATGGGCGGCGCGATCTCGTCGACTCGATTCCCGATGCGCTGCATTCCACGGCGAACTTCATGGACAAGGCCGGCTGGGTGACGGGCGCGACCTGGGGCTACGAGGTCCGCGTGCCGAACGGCTATTCCGGTCCGACGGGGCGAAATCCCAAGCAGCCGGTCTCGTCCTGGGCAGGGCGCGGCATCGTCAAGTTCGACGGTTCGGCGCTGACCGGCTCCGGCAATGCCGGGTTGCTGATGCCGGCGGGGCGCAACGGTCCGGCCTTCCTGGTCTTCAAGAACTACGACGCGGCTTACAGCTACAACGGTGCTGATTCATACGCGCTGGCCATCTCCCTCCTGTCCGACCGCCTGCGCGGGCGGCCCGGTGTCCAGGGCGACTGGCCGACGGACGACCTGCCGCTCTCCCGCGAGCAGCGCCGCGAGCTGCAGCGCCTGTTGATCGCGCGGGGCTACAATGTCGGCGAGCCCGACGGTGCTGTCGGATCGCTGACGCGGGCTGCGATCAAGGAAGTCGAGGCCCGGATCGGCATGCCGCAGACCGGGAGGCCCGGCGAGAAGGTGCTGCGGGCACTCAAGAGCGGGCGGGTCTGAACCTCCCCAGAAAACGGGTGGCGTCCTCTGCCGCTTCTGGCGAAGGACGGCGTCACTTCCGACCAGGGGCTTCGTACCCTGCAGTCGCTGCAATGGACTGCGCCTTTTCTCGGAGGATCTCCATGAACCGTCGCCTCATCTCAACCGGCTCGCCATTCGAAACGGCATTCGGCTACTCGCGGGCGGTGATCGACGGCGATCTCGTCTTCGTCTCCGGCACGACCGGCTATGACTACGTCACCATGACGCTGCCGGAGGATGTTGCCATGCAGGCGCGCAACATCTTCCGCACTCTGGATGCCGTGCTAGCGGAAGCAGGCTCCTCGCTGGCGGGCGTCGTGCGGGCGCAGTATTTCGTGACCGACCGGAGCTATTGCGAGCCGGTGCTGACGGTCTGCGGCGAGGTGTTCGGCGAAATCCGCCCGGCTGCGGGGATCTACGTCGTCTCCGGGCTGCTCAAGCCGGAAATGAAGGTCGAGATCGAGGTGACGGCGCGGCTGACCCGGACGGCGTGACCCGTCCCTGATTGACCGAACTGGTATATCTCTTGCTCAATTGCAGGATCGCGGCCGCGCGCAAGGTCGCCAAGATCGACCGGATCGAATGGGTTGCACTCACGGAGGCATCCGCGGTGGTCGGTGCGCTGATGCAGGGCGAGGTCGACTGGTACGAGTAGCCGCCCGCCGATCTGCTGCCTGTGCTGAAGGGCAACAAGGTCATCGCGATCGAGAACGTGCCGCTCGGGCTGTTCCTGCTGATGCGCTTCAACCAGATGAAGCCGCCCTTCAACAATCCCGCCATCCGGCGCGCGGTGATGATGGCGATCAACCAGACCGACTACATGGAGGCCGTGGTCGGCAACAAGGATTACTACAAGGAGGCCAAGACCTTCTTCACGCCGGGCGCGCCGATGTCGACGGGGACCGGCGGCGCTGGTGCGATGCAGGGCAACCTCGAGAAGGCCAAGGCCATGCTCAAGGAGGCCGGCTACAAGGGCGAGAAGATCATCCTGCTCGCGCCGGGCGACCAGCCGATCGCGTATCAGCAGTGCCTCATCACAGAGGACCTGTTCAAGAGGCTCGGCATGAACGCCGAACTCGTCGCCACCGAATGGGCGAGCTTCATCGGACGACGCGCCAATCGCGGCCTGGCGGAGCTGGGCGGCTGGTCGTGTTTCCCTACGCTGTGGTCCTGCGCCGACACGCTCTACCCGGCGCTGCATCCCCTGATCCGCGCCAATGGCGGCACGGCCTAGTTTGGCTGGCCTGACGATCCGCAGATCGAGAGCCTGCGCGAGCAGTGGATCGGCGAGCCCGACGCGGGCAAGCAGAAGGAGATTGCTGCGTCCCTGGAACGTCGCGCCTTCGAGTTCGTACCTTATGTGCCGGCCCGGCTGGTGCAACAGCCGATGGCCTACCGCAAGAGCCTGACCGGCATGGTGCTCTCGCCGGTGCAGTTCTTCTGGAACATGGAAAAGAGGGCCTGAGGCGCTGAAAGGGCCGCCTGAAAGACCTGGCCGGGCTGGCGTGCGTAGCGTCAGCCCGTGTTCCTCCGATCGTGCGTCGCGGCTCTGACAGGTCGCGATCCTTGGCAACGAAGCCCGCAAATACCGTTGGCAGGCCGCCCAAGCGGGGCTGGATTGCGGCGATGTGCTTGCCTCGCCTCGTTTCCGACCGTAATCAGCCGCGCAAGGCCGTGACGGCCGGATCGATCCAAGAACAATTCGCGAGGCGACGACCATGGCGACCCACAAGCTCCTAATGCTTCCCGGCGACGGCATCGGCCCCGAGGTGATGAGCCAGGTCGAGACCATCGTCTCCTGGTTCGGCAAGCAGGGGCTGGCCTCCTTCGAAATCGAGAAGGGGCTCGTCGGCGGCGCGGCCTATGACGCCCACAAGCAGGCGATCTCGGAAGGCGACATGAAGCTCGCCCAGCAGGCCGACGCTGTGCTGTTCGGCGCGGTCGGCGGACCGAAATGGGCCGATGTTCCGTATCAGCACCGACCGGAAGCCGGCCTGCTGCGCCTGCGCAAGGAACTCGGCCTGTTCGCGAACCTGCGTCCGGCGATCTGCTATCCGGCGCTGGCCTCGGCGTCGTCGCTGAAGCAGGAGGTCGTCGAGGGCCTCGACATCCTGATCGTGCGCGAGCTGACCGGTGGCGTCTATTTTGGCGAGCCGAAGGAGATCGTGACGCTCGAGGACGGCTCCAAGCGCGGCATCGACACGCAGCTTTACACGACGCCGGAGATCGAGCGGATCTGCCGCGTCGCCTTCGAGCTGGCGCGCACCCGCCGCAACAAGGTTTCCTCATCCGAGAAGCACAACGTCATGAAGACCGGCGTGCTCTGGAAGCAGACGGTCACGGCGCTGCATGCGAAGGAATATGCGGATGTCGAGCTCGAGCATGTGCTCGCCGACAACTGCGCCATGCAGCTCGTGCGCTGGCCGAAGCAGTATGACGTCATCGTCACCGACAACCTGTTCGGCGACATCCTGTCCGACATCGCGGCGATGCTGACCGGTTCGCTCGGCATGCTGCCCTCCGCCTCGCTCGGCGCAGAGGACCCGGCCACCGGCAAGCGCAAGGCGCTCTACGAGCCCGTCCACGGCTCGGCGCCCGACATCGCCGGCAGGGGGCTGGCGAACCCGATCGCGATGATCGGCTCCTTTGCGATGGCGCTGCGCTATTCCTTCGGCGCTGGCGAGGCGGCCGACCGGCTCGAGGGCGCGATTGCCGATGTGCTAGGCTCCGGCACCCGCACCAAGGACATCGCCGCCCCCGGCGCCAACGCCGTCTCGACCACCGAGATGGGCCAGGCGATCGTCAAGGCGCTCGAAGCGCGCGGCTGAGCCTGTTCCGTCATGCTCGGGCTCAGCCCGAGCAGCTAGGTCGCGGAGTGGTACGAGATGGTCGGCTCAAGGCCGACCATGACGCGTCGCCACCTCTCCCGCTCGTGACTTGCGCGTTCAGGGAGGCGGGCGCAGTGTCCCGGCATCTCAAACGGAGCATGTCCGTCGATGCTGATCAAACACCGTGCCGGCTGGGAACTGCCCGAGAGCCAGGCCACGCCGGAAGCCGCTTTCCTGAACCGCCGCAGCTTCCTGGCGGGCGGCGCCGGGCTGATCGCCGGGTCAGCCCTGCCTCTGGGAGCGTTGGCGCAGGGGCCGGATCCGACCGCCGACCTGTACCCGGCCAAGAGAAATGCCGCCTACACGCTCGACCGACCACTGACGGAAGAGGAGGACGCGGCGAACTACAACAACTTCTACGAGTTCGGAACCTCCAAGGACATCGTCGCCTCGTCCAAGCGACTGGTGACACGGCCCTGGACGATCGCGATCGACGGCCTGGTCGAGAAGTCGCTCGAGATCGGCTTCGACGACCTCGTCCGAAAGCTGCCGCTGGAGGAGCGTCTGTATCGCTTCCGCTGCGTCGAGGCCTGGTCGATGGCCGTCCCGTGGACCGGCATTCCGCTGAAGGCGTTCGTCGAATTCGCCAAGCCGCTCTCTGGCGCGAAGTACATCCGCTTCGAGACCTTCCTGAATCCGCGCGTGGCGCCCGGCCAATCGCAACGCTGGTATCCCTGGCCCTACACCGAGGGGTTGACCATCGCGGAGGCAACCAACGAACTGCCGCTGCTCGTCACCGGCATCTACGGCAAGCCGATCCCGACGCAGCATGGTGCGCCGATCCGACTGATCGTGCCCTGGAAGTACGGGTTCAAATCGGTCAAATCGATCACCAAGATCAGCTTCGTCGCCGAGCGGCCGAAGACGTTCTGGGAGGGGCTGCAATCCTCGGAATACGGCTTCTGGGCCAATGTGAACCCGCAGGTCCACCATCCGCGCTGGAGCCAGGCGAGCGAGCAGGTGCTGGGCACGCGCGACCGCAAGCCGACGCTGCTGTTCAACGGTTATGGCGAGCAGGTCGCAGACCTCTACAAGGGGCTCGAGGGCGAGAAGCTCTTCATGTGAGCGCCCGTGGGGCCCAGGCGTGACTGCGAGGAGCGAAGCGACGAAGCGATCCAGGACGGCGTAGATGGCGCTGCCGCCCCTGGATTCCTTCGCGGCGTTCGCAATGACGAGGGTGACGCGTCCATGCGTGCTGGCCTAAGGTGAAGCCATGCAGCACTTCCGCCTCTTCGACACCGCCATCGGCAGTTGCGCGCTGGTCTGGCAGGGCGGGCGGATCATCGGGGCGCAGCTTCCCGAGAAGGACGAGGAGACCGCGCGACAGCGTCTGACACGGCGCTTCCCGCAGGCGAGCGAGGCCCCGCCTCCCGATTTCGCCGAAGCCGCCATCGCCGACATCACGGCGCTGCTCGCCGGCGAGCCGCGCGACCTCTCGCATCTCCCGATCGATCTCGCCAGCGTGCCGGCGTTCAACCGCAGGGTCTATGAGGTGGCGCTCGCCATTCCGCCCGGCGAGACGCTGACCTATGGCGAAGTCGCCGCCCGGATCGGAGAGCCCGGCGCCGCACGGGCGGTCGGCGTCGCGCTGGGGCAGAACCCGTTCGCGCCGATTGTTCCCTGCCATCGCGTCCTTGCCGCCGGCGGCAAGACCGGCGGCTTCTCGGCGGATGGCGGCGTCGAGACGAAGCTTCGGATGCTGACGATCGAGAAGGCGCGGACCAGCCCGCTTCCGGGCCTGTTCGATGCCTTGCCGCTGGCGGCGCGGCCGAAGGCGGGCTGAGCGGGCAGGGAACCCGAGAGGACGGACGAGGTTGCTTTGGCAGACGGTGTCGGCGGCTTGCACGATGCCGCGCGGAGCGCCTAGCTTCCGCTCTAGACCCCCATGCCTAGAGGACCTCCATGGCCAAACCGAAGCTCGCCATCGTCGTCGGTAGCAACCGACGCGACTCGATCAACCGCAAGCTGGCGGAAGCGCTGGCCAAGCTCGGCGCCGAGGCGTTCGAGACCAGCTTCGTTCGGATCGACGATCTGCCGCTCTACAGCCAGGATCTCGAAGCGGAGGGCTCCTGGCCGGCGCAGGCGGACCGGCTCAAGGGCGAGATCGCGGCGGCGGACGCCATTCTGATCGTGACGCCGGAGCACAACCGTTCGATCCCCGCGGCGCTGAAGAACGCGATCGACTTCGCCTCGCGGCCCCACGGCAAGAACGCCTGGGCCGGCAAGCTGATCGCCGTCACGGGAACCAGCGGCGGGGCGATCGGCACGGCGGTGGCGCAGCAGCATCTGCGCATGATCATGACGAATCTTGCGGGCGCCGTGCTGGGCGGGCAGGTCTTCGTGACCTTCAAGGAAGGGCTGATCGACGACCGGCACGAGATCACCGATGAGAAGACCCGCAAGTTCCTGCAGGGTTTCATCGACCAGTTTGCAGGAGTGGCGCGGAAATTCGCATCCTGAGGCAGGCTGGGATCGACCCCGCGCATCGGGCTCGCCCGCGAAGAGCCAAAAAAAGGGCCGGCGTCCCGTGAGGGAGCCGGCCTTGAAAGTTTGAAACATCCGGCTCAAACGCCAAACATCTCAGAGGGGAACGGCTGAAACGAACTCGATGCCGGGAGGAGATAGCAGAGCCCGTTCCGAACAACCGTGATTGCTATATCGGGCAGCAGCTGCCTTTTTGCAATGCAGCATTGCTTGGGTCCGCCATGCGGAAATTGCATGAACTGCGGTCAATTGGCGCGATTTGGTTCTAAATTGTTGATAAATATGCACAGAACGCAGCCGCGACGTCGTGCCGACCGGCGAGATCGTTAAGCTTTGCCGCGTTGTGAAGCAGTCCCGGGCCGCTGTTGCCGTCGTATCATGCAAATGAAGGATGCCGCCGGCTGCAAATGCTGCCAGGCGGCATGCCTCGAATCGAATTTTGATTCGTGAGACGGTGGCGTTCGGCCGCCGGTCAGTAGGTCCAGCGCTGCGCCTTCTGGATCAGGAAGTCGCGGAAGACCTGCACGCGGGCGACCGACTTCATCTCTTCCGGATAGACCAGATAGCTCTCGAGCTGCGGCATCTCGGTCTCGCGCATCAGCTGCACGAGCGGGGAGCCCGTCTCGATGAGGTAGTCGGGCAGTACCGCGATGCCGGCGCCTGAATCGACCGCGCGCTTCATCGCCGTGATGTTGTTCACGGTCAGGTGGATCGGCCGCGGATTGCGCTGGTCGCGGCCGAGCGAGCCGAGCCAGTGCACCGCCGTCAGATAGGAAGGCGAAGTACCGCCGAAGGAGAGGATCCGGTGGTTGTCGAGATCCTCATGGGTCTTGGGTTCGCCGAAGCGCTTCACGTAAGCGGGTGACCCGTAGACGTGGAAGTGCACCGTGAAGAGCTTGCGCTGGATCAGGTCCGGCTGCTGCGGCTGGCGCAGGCGGATGGCGATGTCGGCCTCGCGCATCGACAGGTCGAGTTCCTCGTCGGTGAGGATCAGGTCGACCTTGATGTCGGGATAGAGATCGAGGAACTCGGCCAGGCGCGGCGTCAGCCAATGCCCGCCGAGACCGCGAGTGGCGGTGACCTTGAGTTCGCCAGACGGGTGCTCGCGCGTCTCCGACAGCTGTGAGCGCGTCCGTTCGAGGCGCTGCGTCATCTCGCGCGCCGCCCGCCACAGCAGTTCACCCTGCTCGGTCAGGATCAGACCGCGCGTATGGCGATGAAACAGCGGTGCCCGCAATTCGCGCTCCAGCGCGCCGATCTGGCGGCTGACGGCGGATTGACTGAGGCCGAGAACATCGCCAGCTTTGGTGAAGCTGCCGGACTCGGCGACGGTATAAAAAATCCTGATGCGGTCCCAATCCACCGCGTTTCCCCCGTTATGCGTTTGGCGCATGTTGGGGGTTAAAAACGTTGAACGTCAACGTCTGCGTAGCAAGACAGTGTTCTTTTCACACTGAATCTGGTTACGAAAGCGATCAATTTCTGTGATGGATTGCCGCTTTGTACGTTATTCAGCCGCCTTGAGTTGTTCCAGCTCGGTGGCCTGCAACCAGCGCTCTGCATCAAGGGCTGCCATGCAGCCCATGCCGGCAGCAGTCACCGCCTGGCGGTAATGCTCGTCTGTGACGTCGCCTGCGGCGAAGACGCCGGGCACGTTCGTGTTGCTGGTGCCCGGGGTGACGTCGAGATAGCCGGATTCGTTCATGTCGAGCTGGCCGACGAAGAGTTCCGTCGCCGGCTTGTGGCCGATGGCGATGAAGACGCCATCCGTCTTCAGCTCCGTCTCGGCGCCGGATTTGAGGTTGCGCAGGCGCAGATGCGTGACGTTGGGCGGCTGGGTGCCGCCGCAGATCTCCGCGATCTCGCTGTCCCAGACGACCTCGATCTTCGGGTGCTTGAACAGGCGCTCCTGCATCACCTTCTCGGCGCGCAGTCCGTCGCGGCGATGGACCAGCGTGACCTTGCTGGCGAGATTGGCGAGATAGAGCGCCTCCTCGACGGCGGTGTTGCCGCCGCCGACGACCACGACCTCCTTGTTGCGGAAGAAGAAGCCGTCGCAGGTCGCGCAGGCCGAGACGCCGAAGCCCTGGAATGTCTGCTCCGAAGGCAGGCCGAGCCATTTGGCCTGCGCGCCGGTGGCAATGATCAGCGCGTCGCAGGAATAGGTCTCGCCGCCATCGCCCCAGAGCCGGAAGGGGCGCTGCGAGAGGTCGACGCGGGCGATGTGGTCGGAAACCATGCGCGTGCCCATATGCTCGGCCTGGGCGCGCATCTGCTCCATCAGCCACGGACCCTGGATGACGTCGGCGAAGCCGGGATAGTTCTCGACATCGGTCGTGATCATGAGCTGGCCGCCGGCCTGCATGCCTGAGATCAGCACCGGCTCCAGCATGGCGCGGGCGGCATAGATCGCGGCGGTGTAGCCGGCCGGGCCCGAACCGACGATCATCACGCGGGCATGGGTGTGGGCCATGGTCTGGGTTCCTGTTCCTGCGAACTTCGTCACATACGATGCCTCGGCGCCGATGCAAGCGCACGGGCTCTCATGATCGGGTGATTCCGAGCTGCTGCCTGTGCATAAGCCAGCCCTGGCGCACGGCATCGGCGATGGCCTGCGTCGAATCGACCGGCTCGTAGCGGGCGCCCTCCAGTCGTCCCTCGAAGTGGTGGACCGCACCTTCGCTCTTCAGCGCCTCGAGGAACTTCGCCAGCTTGCCATGGCCGCCATGCGGCTCGAAGACGAGAATCGGCACACCCGTCGCGGTGGCCTCGCCGATCATGTTGGTCGAATCGGCGGTGGTGACGACGGCATCGGCATTGGCGAGCAGCGCGACATAGGGGTTTTCGCCCGAGCCGTCCCACCACCAGCCGCCATGGCGGGCAAAGACGGCGCCGACGGCCTTGTCGAGATCGGGCGTGGTGCGGCGCGAGCGCGAGCCCATCAGCGCGACACCAGAGCGCGCCAGCGCGTCGAGGCCCTCGACAAAGCGGGTGATGTCCTGCTGCCGGAAGGTGTGGTGCCGGCTGTCTCCGCCGACCAGCACCGCGGCGCGAGGAGAGGGCAGGGCCGCAATCGGTGCTGGCGGGGCCAGGCGCGCCTGTGCGAGCCGATCCGGCGCGAGCCGATGTGGCGAGGTGGTGGTCACCAGCACGTTTTCGCCGCGCAGCCTGTCATGGCCGGCAACCCAGATCAGGTCGGCGCTGCCTGCGCCGGTGCGGGGATCCTTCAGGATCACCGTGAAGGTGGCGCCGTTGGAAGCCTTCCTGACGGCGCGGACATAGGGGATCGAGCGCCGACCAGACGCGATCAGGATGTCGGGGAAGGGCGGGCGGATCGGGCTGCCGGGGCGATCGGGACTCTCGGCGGGGTCGATCGGACCGCGCGGCATGAGCCAGGCATAGGGCTTGCGCGGCGCGATGCGCCGGATCTCCGGGGTGACGCCCAGCCGCTCGGCGACGCCGAGGCATTGCACCTCGTCTCCGGCCTTGCCGTCGCTCAGGACCCAGACGGTCGGGGTTGGTTCGGCGGGCAAGGCAGGCTCCTTCCGGCGGGCGACGCGGATTTTCGTCGTGGCTCGCGCCTTGTATCGCCCCGACGCTGCGTCTACACCAGCGCGACCTTTCTCCGGGGCCCCTTGTGCGATCCAAACTCGACGATATCGACCTGCGCATCCTGCGCGAACTGCAGGCAGACGGGCGCATCACCAATGTCGAGTTGGCGAGCCGCGTCGGCATCTCGCCGCCGCCCTGCCTGCGTCGGGTGCGGGCGCTCGAAGAGGCCGGGCTGATCACCGGCTACCGGGCCCAGCTCGACGAGAGCAAGCTCGGCTTCGACGTCGTCTGCTTCGCCTTCGTGCATCTGGCGAGCCAGGCCGAGGCTGACCTCGAGGCGTTCCAGACACGCATCCGCGCCTGGCCCGCGGTGCGCGAGTGCTGGACGCTCTCCGGCGACATCGATTTCGTGCTGAAATGCGTCGCGCCCGATCTCAAGGCCTTCCAGGATTTTGTCGGTGAGCTGACGAGCCTGCCCAATGTGCGCAATGTCCGCACCGCGCTGGCGCTCGACCGGGTCAAGGACGAGCCGATCGTCCCGTTCGCCTGAGACGACCGGATGAGCCTCGTCCTGCGCCTCGCCGGTCCGGACGACCTGCCGGCCATGCTGTCACTCTACACGCAGTTGAGCCCCGGCGATGATCTGCCCAGCCCCGCCGAAGCGGAGGCGACCTGGCGACGCATCCTCGACAGCGACATGATGTCCGTCCATGCCGGAGTTTGTGACGGTGAACTGGTCGCGACATGCGTGCTTGTCGTGGTGCCGAACCTGACCCGGAGCCAGAGGCCGTTCGCGATGATCGAGAATGTCGTGAGCGACGCGCGCTTCCGTGGGCGCGGCTTCGGCAAGCGCGTCGTCAAGGCCGCCATCGATCACGCCTGGGCGGCGGGATGCTACAAGGTGATGCTGATGACCGGCCGCTCGGACCCGGCCGTGCTCGGCTTCTACCGGGCCTGTGGCTTCGTCAGCGACAAGACCGCCTTTCAGATCAGGCGCCCGCCAGGGCAACAGGGCCGCGCTCAGGCGCCGAGATAGCGCTTGATCCAGGCTACGTTGTTCTCGATCAGGGCCACCACCCGGCGCTGGTCGACATCGGGCAGGTACCAGGCGCCGCCGGAGCTCGGATCGATCACCGACAGCACGGGAAATGTCTGAAGCACTTCGCCGCGCGGGCCGAGGACCGTGATGTCACTGTCGAAATTGTCGCTGCTGCCACCGCCGCCCTTCGGCTTGCTGCCGCCGCTGCCGCCGGCATACATCGTCAGCCAGACACCCTTGACCGTGACATGCAGGGTGGTGCCGGCGCCACGCTGGTAGAGCGGCCCCAGCGCCGCGGCGAGCTGGCGCTCCATGGCGATGCGGATGCGCTCGGCGTTCTCGCCCCAGCCCTGCTGGGCGATGCGGGAGGTATCGACGCGGATCTTTCCGATCGCACGCACCTGCGCATTGGCGGCGGAGAGCGGAGCGAGGGCGAAGGCTGCGCCCATCAATCCGAGCGAGAGGAGGTTTCGACGCGTTGTCATCGGTTTTCTCCAGCGATGATGCGGAAGATGTAATCCTTGCGCGACGATTGTCCAAGGCGCCGATTCGCCGGATTGGGTTGGGGCTATAGGCGTGCTTAATGCGCGCCGGAAGAGGGGGAAGTCGCGCAGATGTTCACGGAAATCGTCAAGCTCTGGGTCGTGATCGATCCGATCGGCACGCTGCCGGTCTTTCTTGCCGTCACGGCCGGCTTGAGTGCGGCAGCGGCGCGGGCCGTGGCCATCCGCGGAACGCTCGTCGCCTTCGGCGTGCTGGTGTTCTTCGTCGTCGGTGGGCAGGTGCTGCTGACGGCGATGGAGATCGCGCTGACCTCGTTCGAGATCGCCGGCAACATCGTGCTCTTCCTGTTCGCGCTGACGATGATCTTTGGCGAGTCGAAGCTGGAGGAGGACGAGAAGCTGTTGCGGACCTCCGATCTGGAGCGGGCCGTCTATCCCCTGGCGATCCCCAGCATCGCCAGCCCCGGCGCCATGCTGACCGTCATGACGGTGACGGACAATTCCCGCTTCAGCCTGCGCGAACAGGCGGAGACGGTGCTCCAGGTCGCGGGCATCCTGGCGATCACCCTGGTCCTGATGCTCGGAGCCTCCCGCATCATCGCGCTGATCGGCAATGCCGGCGCCAGCGTCATCAGCCGGGTGATGGGGTTGATCCTGGCGAGCGTCGCGGTCGACGGCATCGTCAAGGCGCTTCGTACGGTGATCGTGGGGTAGGGATTTCGCCTGCATCCGTCATGGTCGGGACAGGCCCGACCATGGCGCTCGCCGATCAGCGGAAGACGATGCTGACGACCTCGTAGGACTTGCCGCCGCCCGGCGTGCTGACCTGCACGGAGTCGCCGACCTTCTTGCCGATCAGGGCGCGCGCGATCGGGGAGCCGATCGAGACCTTGCCGGACTTCACGTCCGATTCGGGTTCGCCGACGATCTGGTAGCTCTTCTCTTCCTCGGTATCGTCGTCGATCAGCTTGACCGTCGCGCCGAACTTGATCGTGTCGCCGCCGGCGAGCTTGGCAATGTCGATGATGTCGGCCCGGCCGATCAGCGATTCAAGCTCCTGGATGCGGCCCTCGTTGAGCGACTGGGCTTCCTTCGCCGCGTGATACTCGGCGTTCTCCGAGAGGTCGCCGAGGGCGCGTGCCTCGGAAATCGCCTGGATGATGCGCTGACGCTGCACCTGCTGGCGATCCTTGAGCTCGGCCTCCAGGGCAGCGAAGCCACCGGCGGTCATCGGAACCTTTTCCATCGTCTCGTCCCATTATCCGAAAGCGGGGACCCGCCAGCAGCTGTTTTGCCGCCGGCGCCCCGCTTCCTGTCATTTGTAGAACTTCGCCGGCCCGCCGATTTTCAGGCTGCGCGCACGAAGTAGGATTGCAGCGACCGTACCTCGAGATCGCCGCTGCAATAGGCCTTGATGCCTTCCGCCGCCGCGATCGCTCCGGCCAAGGTGGTATAATAGGGCACCTTGTGCAAGAGGGCCGTCCGGCGCAACGAACGGGAATCTGCCAGCGCCTGCGGGCCGTCCGTGGTGTTGAAGACGAGCTGGATCTCGCCGTTCTTGATGGCGTCGACGACGTGCGGGCGGCCTTCCAGGACCTTGTTGATCTTGGTGGCGGGAATGCCTTCGTCCTGGAGCAGGCGCAGCGTTCCGCCGGTCGCGAGCACGCGGAAGCCGAGATCGGCGAGCATGCGGACGCTCTCGACGATGCGCGGCTTGTCCTCGTCACGGACCGAGACGAAGACCGTGCCCTTCACCGGAACCTTGGAACCGGCGCCCAGCTGGCTCTTGGCGAAGGCGATGTCGAAGGAGCGGTCGAGGCCGATGACCTCGCCGGTCGAGCGCATCTCCGGGCCGAGCAGCACGTCGACGCCGGGGAAGCGCGCGAAGGGGAAGACCGCCTCCTTGACGCCGACATGACCGAGCGCTGCCGGCTTCAGGCCGAAGCTCGCCAGGCTCTCGCCGGCCATGATCCGGGCTGCGATCTTGGCGATCGGCTGGCCGATGACCTTGGCGACGAAGGGCACCGTGCGCGAGGCGCGCGGATTGACTTCCAGGACATAGATCTCGCCGTCCTTGATCGCGTACTGGACGTTCATCAGCCCGCCGACATCGAGCGCCAGCGCCATCGCCTTGGTCTGGCGCTCCAGCTCGGCGATGGTCGCCAGCGAGAGCGAGCGCGGCGGCAGCGAGCAGGCCGAGTCGCCCGAATGGATGCCGGCCTCCTCGATATGCTCCATGATGCCGGCGATGAAGGCGTCCTTGCCGTCGGCAAGGCAGTCGACATCGACCTCGATCGCGTCCGACAGATAGCGGTCGAACAGCAGCGGGTTCTTGCCGAGAACCGTGTTGATCTGACCGGTCTTGTCGTTCGGGTACTTGGCCTTGACCTCGGAGGGGATCAGCGAGGGCAGGGTGCCGAGCAGGTAATCCTCGAACATCGCCTCGTCGCGGATGATCGCCATGGCGCGGCCGCCGAGCACATAGGAAGGCCGCACGACGAAGGGCAGGCCGAGCTCGGCCGCGATCATGCGCGACTGCTCGACGGAATAGGCGATGCCGTTCTTGGGCTGCTTGAGCTGCAGCTTGTCGAGCAGGCGCTTGAAGCGGTCGCGGTCCTCGGCGAGGTCGATCGCGTCCGGCGAAGTGCCGAGGATCGGGATACCGGCCTGCTCCAGGGCGTTGGCGAGCTTCAGCGGCGTCTGGCCGCCGAACTGGACGATGACGCCGTGCAGCGTGCCCTTCTGCTTCTCGGTCTCGAGGATCTCAAGCACGTCCTCGGCGGTCAGCGGCTCGAAATAGAGCCGGTCCGAGGTGTCGTAGTCGGTCGAGACAGTCTCCGGGTTGCAGTTGACCATGATGGTCTCGTAGCCGGCGTCGCGGAGCGCGTAGCAGGCGTGGCAGCAGCAGTAGTCGAACTCGATGCCCTGGCCGATGCGGTTCGGGCCGCCGCCGAGGATGACGACCTTCTTGCGGTCGGACGGGTTGGCCTCGTCGGCCGCCTTGCCGGCGAAGGGCATGGCGTAGGTCGAGTACATGTAGGCCGTCGGCGAGGCGAACTCGGCGGCGCAGGTGTCGATGCGCTTGAACACCGGGCGGACGTCGAGCGAGCGCCGCAGCGCCTTGACCTCGGCCTCGGTCTTTCCGGCGACGGCGGCGAGGCGCTTGTCGGAGAAGCCCATCGCCTTGACCTGGCGGAAGGCGCCCGGCGTCTGCGGCAGGCCGAACTTGCGGACCTTCTCCTCGGTGTCGACGATCTGGCGCATCTGCTCGAGGAACCAGGGGTCGATCTTGCAGCTCTCATGGATCTGCTCGTCGGTGAAGCCGAAGCGCATCGCCTGAGCGACCTGGAGGATGCGGTCCGGCGTCGGCGTCGAGAGCGCGGCCTTGATCGCGTTCTTGTCGTCACCCTTGCCCATGCCCTCGACCTCGATCTCGTCGAGGCCGTCGAGCCCGGTTTCCAGCGAGCGCAGCACCTTCTGCAAGCTCTCCTGGAAGGTGCGGCCGATCGCCATCGCCTCGCCGACCGACTTCATCGCTGTGGTCAGGGTCGGCTCGGCGCCCGGGAACTTCTCGAAGGCGAAGCGCGGGATCTTGGTGACGACATAGTCGATCGTCGGCTCGAAGGAGGCCGGGGTTGCACCGCCGGTGATGTCGTTCTCGATCTCGTCGAGCGTGTAGCCGATGGCGAGGCGCGCCGCGACCTTGGCGATCGGGAAACCGGTCGCCTTCGAGGCGAGAGCCGACGAGCGCGAGACGCGCGGGTTCATCTCGATGACGATCATCCGGCCGGTCTCGGGGTCGACCGCGAACTGGACGTTCGAGCCGCCGGTTTCGACGCCGATCTCGCGCAGCACCGCCAGCGAGGCGTCGCGCATGATCTGGTATTCCTTGTCGGTCAGCGTCAGCGCCGGGGCGACGGTGATCGAATCGCCGGTGTGGACGCCCATCGGATCGATGTTCTCGATCGAGCAGACGATGATGCAGTTGTCCTTTTTGTCGCGGACCACCTCCATCTCGTATTCCTTCCAGCCGAGCACGCTCTCCTCGATGAGGATCTCGCTGGTCGGGGAGGCGTCGAAGCCGCGCTCGCAGATCTCGATGAACTCGCCCTTGTTGTAGGCGATGCCGCCACCGGTGCCGCCCATGGTGAAGGACGGGCGGATGATCGCCGGCAGGCCGATATCGTCCAGCGCCTCGAGCGCCTGGCCGAGATTCTTGACGTGGTGCGAGCGGGGCGTCGAAAGGCCGATCTTGGTCATCGCCTCGCGGAAGAGCTCGCGGTCCTCGGCCTTGTCGATGGCCTCGGCGGTGGCGCCGATCATCTCGACGTCGAACTTCTCGAGCACGCTGATCTTCTTGCCGTTCGCGTCGGTCAGGCTCTTCTTGTTGAGCGAGAGCGCGCAGTTGAGCGCGGTCTGGCCGCCCATGGTCGGCAGCAGGGCGAAGCCGCCGGGCAGGACGTTGCGCTCCTTCTCGATGATCTTGGCGACGATCTCGGGCGTGATCGGCTCGACATAAGTCGCATCGGCCAGGTCCGGATCGGTCATGATCGTGGCCGGGTTCGAGTTGACCAGCACGATGCGATAACCCTCGGCCTTCAGGGTCTTGCAGGCCTGGGTGCCGGAATAATCGAATTCGCAGGCCTGGCCGATGATGATGGGGCCCGCGCCGATGATCAGGATGGTTTTGATGTCTGTGCGCTTGGGCATGGGGCTCGGCTCTGTCTCGGGCAAGGGCGCGCACCACCTGCCGTCCGATCATGCGAGCGGGCCGGTGCGAGCGCCTGAAATGAATGCTAGGCGCTCGCTATAGAGGGGAGCAGCGGCCGGGGAAAGCTAAAACCGCTCGCCACCGATCTCAGCGCACAGGCTGCGCGGTCTGTTCCATCGGCTCGATCTCCAACGCACGACGGGCGGGCTGCCGGCGCCGGCGCATGGCGATGACGAGGACGGCGAGCGCGGCGATCTCGCAGGCGGCGCCGACAAAGCCCAGCGGCCAGGTGCCGCCATTGCGCAAGGTCTGCTGGCCCAGCGCCGCGCCGGCGGCGATGCCGAGATAGAGCGCGGAGGCGTTGAGCGAGAGCGCCACGACCGTCGCGTCGGGGGCCATCGCGGCGAGCCTCGACATCTGCGAGGGGTGGCCGGCCCAACCCGCTCCGCTCCAGACCAGCATCACGACGGGGATGACGAAGATCGCGGTCGCGGGCGGCAGCGTGACGGCAGCGAGCGAAGCGCCGAAGAGCGCGAGCGCCAGCACGCTCAGCACGACGACGAGGGTCCGTTCCGGACCGAAACGGTCGCTGGCGACGCCGCCGATCTGGTTGCCGAGCGCCGAGCCGATGCCGGAGATGACCAGCGCCGCCCCCAGCCAGGGGCCGGCGATGCCGGCATGGGCGGCCAGGAAGGGCGCGATATAGGTGTAGAGCGTGAACGCGCCGGTGGTCCAAAGCATGGTCGTGGCGAGTGCCAGCAGGATGTCGCCTCGGCGGGCGACGGCCAGCCGCTCGCGCAGCGAGTTGGTGCCGCGCGGCAGGCCGGACGGCAGCTTCGCCAGCAGGCCGGCCAGCGCGAGCGCACTGAACAGCGCGACCAGCAGGAAGGCGAGGTGCCAGCCGCCGAAGCCGACCACTGCCGTCCCAAAGGGCACGCCGAGAATCAGTGCGACCGTCATGCCGCCGGTGACCAGCGCGATCGCCCGGCCGCGCCGCTCGGGCGGGACCAGCGCGACCGCGACCGCATTGGCGGCCGGCATATAGACGCCGGCTGCCAATGCCATGACGACGCGGGCCGCCATGACCAGCGTGAAGTCGTTCGCCAGGGCGGCGCCGAGATTGGCGAGGCCGAAGACCGCCATCGCGCCGGCCAGCACGGTCTTCCGGTCGATGTTGCCGAAGACCGTCGAGAGCACGGGCGAGCCGACCGCATAGGCCAGGGCGAAGATCGTGATCAGCAGGCCCGCCATGTCGATCGAGACCCGCAGGCCCGTCGAGATGGCGGGCAGGATGCCGGTTATGATCAGCGTGCCCGTGCCGATGGCGAAGGCGCCGCCGGCAAGCCAGAGGAGACGGGTATCCATGGCAATGTCCTTGCTTCCCGGGCGAAGGCGCGGGTCGGGCGGCGCCTCGATTAATTTCAATGATCGTTGAATTTAGGGCGAGGCGCCTTTCCGTCAAGGCTAATTTCAATGAATGTTGAATATTGTCAGGAGCGCGGCGATCTCCTATCTGGTTGCGGATGAAACCGGTCTTCCACCCCGATATGGATGCCGTCGAGCCGGCCGCGGTCTTTGCTGCGCTGGCTGATCCGATCAGGCTGGGCATCGTCGTGGCGCTGGCCGATGGCGCCGAGGTCGAGGCCCGTTGCGGCAGCTTCAACGAGCTCGCCTCGCCGTCGCTGCTGACCTACCACTTCACCAAGCTGCGCGAGGCCGGTGTGACGCGGGCGCGGGTCGAGGGGACGTCGCGCCTGATCAGCCTGCGCCGCGAAGAGTTCGACCGTCGCTTTCCCGGCCTGCTCGACAGCGTGATCGAGGCGGCGCGACGTGATCCGAACCTGCCGCGCATTCCCGACGGCCAGCTCTGCCGGGCCTGAGAGGGCCTCCCGGACCACCGGCACGGGGTCCGACTTCGCTGCTTTGACGCGCTTACCCTAGGGTATACCCTCGGACTCTTCGCGATGGTGTCGAGCCGGATCGCGTCAGGCCGGCCGCGCCCCGAACCCGAGGAGCATGGCCATGCGCGCAGCAGACCCTCAAAAACTCAATGCACTGGTCGGGCGTCTCGTCGGAGATATCGGGGTTGCAATCACGGGGGCGCTGGTCGTCCTCGGAGACCAGCTCGGCCTCTACAAGGCGATGGCCGACGGCAAGCCGGTGACGTCTCAGGAACTCGCTGCGAAGACCGGGTTCAGGGAGCGCTATATCCGCGAATGGCTCTCGGGGCAGGCTGCGGCCGGGTATATCGATTACGATGCCGAGACCGACCGGTTCAGCCTCTCGCCCGAGCAGGCGCTGGCCTTCGCTGAGGAAGACAGCCCGGCCTTCTTTGCTGGCGCCTTCGAGATCGTCCAGTCGATGTGGGTCGACGAGCCAAAGGTCGAGACCGCGTTCCGCAGCGGGGCGGGGCTCGGCTGGCACGAGCACAGCAAATGCCTGTTCCGCGGCACCGAGCGCTTCTTCCGGCCCGGTTACAACGCCAACCTGACGGAGAACTGGATCCCGGCGCTGGATGGGGTCGAGGCCAAGCTCAAGGAGGGCGCGACAGTCGCCGATGTCGGTTGCGGGCATGGCGCATCGACCATCCTGATGGCGAAGGCCTATCCGAAGGCCCGCTTCTTCGGCTTCGACTATCACGGCGCCTCTATCGAACGGGCGCGCGAGGAGGCGCAGAAGGCCGGCGTGGGCGACCGCATCGTCTTCGAGCGCGCCTCCGCCAAGGACTTCCCGGCGAAGCAATACGACCTCGTCGCGATGTTCGACTGTCTGCACGATATGGGCGACCCCGTCGGTGCCGGCCGCCATGTCCGGGCGACGCTCGGCAAGGACGGCATCTGGATGATCGTCGAGCCTTTCGCGCATGACAGCCTGAAGGACAATCTCAATCCGGTCGGGCGGATCTTCTACGGGGCGTCGACGATGATCTGCACGCCGGCCTCGCAATCGCAGGAGGTCGGGCTGTGTCTCGGCGCCCAGGCCGGCGAAATGCGACTGCGCAAGGTCGCGCACGACGCGGGTTTCTCGCATTTCCGGCGGGCGACCGAGACGCCGTTCAACATGGTCTTCGAGGCGCGGGCCTGAGCCGGCGGCGACCGATCAATCCGGGGCGTGGAGTGACGGCCGGTCGCGCGGTGCACTGAAGTGCCGTCACTGGGGCATCTGCGCTCTGTCCACAGCGCGGGAGAAACTAGGGGGTTGAGCAATCGGAAAGAAGGTAATGTTATATCATTTCTCTTCTCATCCCGTCGCGGGGCCTTCCAGTGCCATCAATCCTTCCTCAAGCCACCGGCTTCTGCCTCGCCGGTTGCCTCCTCGCTGCCACCGCTCTTGCGCATGATCACGCACCGCTCCGAGGGCGGCTCGTCTTTGCGGACCATGAAAAGCCGCTGATCCGTATCCTCGACCTGGACAGTGGCGAGGTGACGCACAGCTTCCCCGTGCCGAAGCCCAACCCTGGTTTCGCCGGGGTCTCGGGCGGGCGCTATGTCGTCGTGAAGACCGGAGACGAAGCCGGCACGCTGCGCATTCTCGACACCGGGCTCATCGCGGAATCGCACGGCGACCATGTCGATCTCGCCAAGGCAGAGCCAAAGCTCATCGACTTCCAGACGACGGGGGACAGGCCGGCGCATGTCGTGTCGGGGCAGGGGCAGCTTGCGCTGTTTTACGACGGCCTGCGCCCCTGGGAGGGCAAGAGCGAGCCCAGGGCCGTCATGGTCGCGATCGACAGCCTGGCCACGCCCACGCCTCAGAGTACCGTCTGGTCGAGCCCGGCGCCGCAGCACGGCATCGCGGTGCCGCTGAGCGCGCGGCAATGGCTGATCTCGGTGCCCAACCCGGCCTACGCCAAGGGGGACGACCGCAGCGCCTCGTCGCGGCCAAATGGCTTCGAGGTCCTGGAGCGGGGCAAGCCGTCGCAGAAGGCGGACGGCTGGAGGCGGCTGGCCAGCTTCAACGACCCGGCGCGGGCGGATGCTTCCTGCAAGCTCTATCACGGCTATGCGCCGGCGCGCGGCGGGCGGCATGTCTTCGGTTGCGCCGAGGGTGAGGGCGGCGGGCTGCTCGTGCTGTCCGCAACGGGCAAGGGGAAGACGGCTGGGTGGAGCGCGCGCAAACTCGCCTATCCCGACGAGCGCCGCGTCAGCGCGCTCAGGTCGCGCGAGGGCGGACGCCATCTCGTCGGGAATTACGGGCTGAAGGCACCTTACGACGCGTTGCTTCGGATCGATCCTGAGGCCAGGTCGCTTGTGGCCGAAGATGTGCTGCCGGTACCAGGCGGGCAGGCGGCATGCCAGTTCGAGCTGAGTGGCAATGGTGACAGGCTCGCCAACCTGACGCCGGACGGCAAGCTGAGGATCTACGCGGTCGCTCCTGCCTGGAAGGAGCTCGCCTCGTTCGACGCGGTGCCCGCCTTCGACTGTGCCTATGGCGCGAAGACGCCGACACCAGGCCTTGCCGTGACCGGCAACGGCGCCTTCGTCAGCGACCCGACGAACGGGCGCATCCGCGAATACCATCTCGACACGCTGAAGCAGGGGCTCGACCTGCCGGTCGGCGGCGTGCCAGCCAATCTCGCGGGCAGCGACGCCGGCTGAGTCTGAGCACGGTGCGGGGCGAAAAAATCCGTTCGCCCCGCGCTTTCGATGATCTAGGAATCGCGGATGGAGTTTCGCCGCCATTCCCGTCAGGCTCGCCAGCTTGCTGCCTTCGTTCTCGCCGGCGGCATCACTGCCGTCGCGCATTACGCCGTGCTGATCGGGCTGGTCGAGCTTGCCAAGGCCGATCCGGTTCCGGCGACGCTGGCAGGGTTCGGGGTGGGCTCGATCGTGTCCTACACGCTCAACCGCAGGATGACATTCGAGGCGACCCGCAGTCATGGCCAGGCGACCTGGCGCTTCGCACTCATAGCGGCCGGGGGCTTCGTGCTGACCGGCATCCTGATGCATCTGTTCGTGACGCGGGCGGGTCTGCCCTATCTCCCGATGCAGCTCGTCACCACCTGCATCGTGATGGTGTTCTCGTTCCTGGGGCACAAGTTCTTCTCGTTCGCGGATCGGCCTGCCGGCTGAGGGTGCCGCTGGCGTTCAGCGCGCGTACCAGTCCTGCGGGTTGATGCCCTTGCGGGCCATGCCCGGCGGCAGAGCGACCGCGATCGGCTTATGGGATTTGCAGGCGGCATCGAGGCCGCAGGTGACGAATTCCGAGTAATAGGCGCGCTGGCCGGGCGCATCCTTCGTCTGCGCGAAGATGTGGTACTCGCCCGGGGGCAACGACAGGACATAGCGCGTGCGGTTGCGCTGGTTGATCTTCCGGGACGTGCAGGTCAGGCGTTTGGTGCCGATCTCCTCGCCGCAGATTTGCATGTCGGCTGGGATGTAGTCGCTCGGATAGGAGAGTTCGCCCTCGACGGAGCCGTTCGGGCCGGAAGGTGCCGGCGTTGCGGCCGCCTCCTGAACCGGCGAGGGCGACAGGGTCAGCGTCGGTGCGCCGGCTCCTGCAGAGCTTGCGGCCGGGGATGTCGGGGCGGCCGGGGTTGCCGGCAGCGATGCGCGGGAGAGATTTCCGGCCAGAGCGGCGCGCAGCAGGGCCTGCGTATTGGCGTCCGGACGCCCGAAGAAGCGCTCGCGTGTCGGCCAGGCCGCCTTCTGCATCGCGGAAACCGTTTGGCCGGTCTGGTCGATCAGCACGACCAGCTTGTTGTCGCCGCAGTTGTGCGGCTGGCAGAGTTCGGCGACCGTCCATTCCCTGCCGCCGGCATCACGCTGCTTCTGCGGCGACGAGGCGACGCCGCCGAGGCGCGGGATCCAGGAATCCTCGCGGGCGAAGCGTTCACCCTTGAGGGCCTCGGTCCAGGCCGCCTTGATCCAGGCTTCCTTGAGCAGGTCCTGCGGATGCTCCTGCGCGGCCGCGGGGGCTGCGGCCAGCAGCGAGACCATGATCGCGGTTGCTGCGGATCGCCAAGCCTTCATCACCCTTGTCTCCCACCGGTTTCAACCTTCCCCTAGGGTAAGTATCGATGGCTGGGCCGGTGGTTCAAGCGGGGTCGCGTCCCTCGAGCGTCATGCGATAAGCGGCGTGGCCGAAAGTTATGCGCGGATCTGGCTCAGTGATTTGCGTCCCGCTGCCAGATCGGCAAGCAGCCCGACATGGACGTCGAGGGCGTCGATCACCCGGTAGCCCGGGTTTTGGCCGTCGAAGGCGAGATTGAGATCGGTGCCTGCAAGGACGATCGCGTCGGCTCCCGCCGCGCTCATGCGCCGTCCCGCATCCAGGAAGAGTGCACGCTGCTCTGACGAGCACATGCCGGCCACGGCGACATCCTGATAGGTCTGGCCGAGAAGCTCGATTTCGTCATCCAGCGCCATGGCCTTGGTGCGGGCGAGCTGGCCGTAAAGGCGTGTGCGCATCACCACGCGGGTTCCGAGCAGCCCGACCTGCCTGATCCCCTGCTCGACGAAATAGGCATCGAGCGGCGCAACCGCCGAGACGATGGGCAATGGCGACAAGGCGGTCAGCTCGTCCAGGCAGAAATGCGCGCCGAGGGACGACAGGGCGACGCAGTCGCAGCCTGCCGCTTGCAGGCGCTCGACCAGGGGAAGTAAGGCCTGCGCCTGCTCGGCTCGCCTATCGGCGAGGTTGTTACGGATCAGCTCCTGGATGTCGCCATGGACGATGGTGAGCTCGAGCTTCGCGACTCCGCGTTCGGCCGCGGCTGCGGCGAGACGCTGGTAGTAGACGACCGTCGCCGCGACACCTATGCCGCCAATCAAGCCGATATGCATTGGGTCATTCCTCAGAGATGCAGCGAGGGTGAAGGCCGCTCAGGCGGGTTTCGTCCCCTCGAAGGTCATCCGATGCGGGTTGTGCCCGAAATTCGCCGAGCGCGTCACCGGGGCGTAGCCCGCTTTGCTCATCAGCGCTGTGATCTCGTCCTCGCGATAGGTCGAGAGCCCATACTGGGCCCTCAGCTTGCGGTAGTCGGAGAAGGCGGTGCGGACGAGCCCGGCGAGGGCCGCGCCGAGGAAGCCACCACGCCAGGCGAAGGCGAGCAACTGCGAGGCGTCCGTCAGGGGGCTGACATCGGGCGGGATCACATCGGCGACGACGAGCTTGCCGCCGGGCTTGAGCTTGCGCAGCCAGATGGCGAACAGCGCCTCCAGCTCGACCCTGGAAAGATACTGGATGAGCGAATTGGCGACGACGAGATCAAGGCTGGCCTCGGGCAACGCCTCGACTTCTTCCGGCGAGACGACCGCGACATTGGCCTTGGCGCCCAGCATGGCGCGCAGTTTCTCGCGCACGTTCGGCGCCGCCTCGCAAAGATAGAGCTTGCCGCAGGCGCCCGCGACTCGGCCTGCGTCGAGGGCTTCGCCGCAGCCATGATCAAGGACGACCGCGTCCGGCGCTGGGATGTGACCAATCAGGTCGGTCGCGATGCCGCGGTAATGCAGGGTCTTGTGGCGCTGCGAGACATAGATCGCATGCTCGCCGTTCCAGAAGTCGCGCCAGGACATCGTCTCGCCATTCCGCAGGAGCGCGCCGGGATCGTCGGCGCAGGGCCGAGCACTATGCCGCCGGCGAGCCCCTTAGCAAGCTTGGGCGCCTCAAAGCGGCGATATGATGCGCTCGCCATGGCTGTGGATGAAGGTCAGAGCCGCGCCGCGGAACATCGTCCAGGCGGGCACCGGTTGATCTGCGAGTTCATCCGCGGTCGTGGGATTTCCTGCCTGTTTTGCTGGCTCGGCGTCGAGAGCGCCACTCGTCAGAATGCTGTCGGGATCGATCCTAGCTGAGCGGCACAGGGCCCGGGCAATCCGGGTGATTCTCTCGTCTTCCATCGCAGGCTCCGGCTTGGTGCAGCGCCTAAACGCGGATGCCGGGCGATGGTTCCCTGTCTCTCCGCTGTTCATGCTCAAGTCCGCCGGCGCATCGCTGCCGGTCAGCTGCTCACGCTGCGGTGTCGGGCTCGCCCGCGAAGCGGATGCCGATTTCGCCCTTGCCGATCCAGACGATGGTGGCGGGGGTGAAAAACTCCATGTCCTCGTCATGGAGGTGCACATCGAGGGGGAGGGGACGGTCGCTCTGCGGCTTCAGCCTCGCGCCGGTCGCGGACAGGTCGAGAATGCGGCATTCGACCAGGAAGCGGTTCGAACGGTCGAGCAGCTTTGCCATCCGCAGATGCGAACGCCACCGCTTCGATGTTCGCTGATCCATCCCGTCGCACTCTCACCATGGCTTGCCGAATGGGCCTGCCGTCAGGGTACCCTAGGCGGCGAGGATGGAGCGGGGCTGGCGGCGATGGTTCCCACGGCGGAGAAACATGCTCTAAGGTAAGTCGGGATTCAGAGGGCTGAGATGTTCCTGCTACCGCGTTTGCTCAAGAACTTCGTCAGGCAGGGGCGCCTGACCGTGATCACCCCCGACGACAAGCGCCATGTCTTCGGCCCCGGGCCGGGCGAGTTGCCCTTCGCAGGTGTCGTCAAGACGGCGCCTGCCGTGACGGTGCGCTTCCATGACGACAGGATCGAGCGCGAACTCTTCCTCAATCCCGAGCTGGCGCTGGCCGAAGGCTACATGGATGGGCGGATCGATTTCGAGGAAGGCTCGATCCACGACCTGCTGACGCTGTTCTGGTTGCAGCGCAAGGAATTGCGCAAGCACCCGCTGCAGAAGGCGATCCGCAATGTCCGGTTCCGGATCAGGCGCTGGCGGATGCACAACCCGCTCGGCGTCGCCGGCAAGAAGGTCAAGCACCACTACGACATCCCGACCGAGTTCTACAAACTCTGGCTCGACGAGACGATGACCTATTCCTGCGCCTACTGGCACAGCCCCGAAGTCGGGCTGGAAGCCGCGCAGCAGGCGAAGCTCCGGCACATCGCGGCCAAGCTGAAGATCGAGCCGGGGATGACCGTGCTCGACATTGGCTCGGGCTGGGGGCAGCTCGCGATCTATCTCGCCAAGGCCTGCGGCGCGAAGGTGACCGGCCTCAACGTCTCGCCCGACCAGATGGCGGCGGCGCAGAAGCGGGCCGAGGCCGCCGGCGTCGGCGACGGGGTCACCTTCATCAACAAGGATTATCGCGAGCTGACCGGCCGTTTCGACCGGGTCGTCTCCGTGGGCATGATGGAGCATGTCGGCGTCGCGCATTACCTCGAATATTTCGAGAAGATCCGCGACCTGCTGACACCGGACGGGATCGCGATGGTGCATTGCATCGGCCGCGTCGGCCCGCCGGGCTTCACCGGGCCGTTCTTCGACAAGTACATCTTCCCCGGCGGCTATGCCCCAGCGCTGTCGGAGGTCTTTGCGGCGGTCGAACAGACCGGGTTGTGGTCATCGGACTGCGAGTTCTGGCGCCGGCACTATCACTGGACGCTGGAAGCCTGGCGCGAGCGCTTCATGGCCCATCGCCCGGAGGTCGTCGCGATGATGGGCGAGCGCTTCGCGCGGATGTGGGAGTTCTACCTCTGCGCCTGCTCGATCTCCTTCGACATCGGCGGCGACATGGTGTTCCAGCTCCTGCTCGGCCCGCACAAGAGCGCCGTGCCGATCATCCGCGACTACATCACGGATGGAGAGAAGGATCTGGAGGCGCGAGGCTTCTGAGGTCGGGGCGTCGCCGGCCGCGTTGTCAGCCGCGCGCCGCGATCTCTCCGGCGAGCGCGGCGAGTTTCGTCACCGTGTTCCAGTTGCGAGCGGTGCCTTTCACGCCGAGGCGGCGCTCGATCAGGGCATTGGTCAGCTTCGAGCGGCCGACGCCCTCGGCATAGTAGACGAACAGATCGGCGCCGCGCAGTGCAATGGTCTCAGGGCCGGCATAGGTCGACGTGAGGCTTTCGAGCGCGGCGGGCTCGGGCGTCGAAGCCAGCGCGACGTATTGCAGGAACTTCGGATCCTGCCCGGCCGATAGCGGCAGCGGATTGTCGGCAACGGCCCTGTCGAGCTCGTTGCGACTGCGCCCGATCACGCCGGGTGCATAGGGGAAGTCCCGCGCCAGGGCAGCCTCGAGCCGGGCGACTGCTTCGCCGGCGTCGCCGTCATGCGCGGCGACGAGATTGCCGCTCTGCAGGAGTGTCGTGGCATGGCGGAAGCCCAGCGCCTCGGCGATGTCACGCAGGGCTTCCATCTTCATGGTCGTCGCGCCGCCGACATTGACGGCGCGCAGCAGAAAGATCGTCACGGGCATGGCCCCGACTATCGCAGGGCGCCACTGGTGTTGGAAGTCCGCCGCTCAGCGCTTCAGATTGACGATCACGACGCCGCCCAGCGCCATCGCGCCGCCGATGATGCCAAACAGGGTCGGGATTTCGCCGAGCCAGAGGAAACCCATCAGCGTCGCCATCGGCGGCACGCAGTACTGGAAGTTTGCGGCCCGGGCGGCCGGCAGGCGCGACAGCGTGATCGCCCAGGTGCCATAGGCGATCAGGCTCGGCACCACCGCGAGATAAACCACCGACCAGAAGGAGACGGCCGGCGCGATCTGCGCCTGGGCAATGGCTGCGGGCAGGAAAGGCAGCAGCACGAAGCCACCGATTGCCTGGTTCCAGGCCGCGACCGAGAGCGGCTTGTAGCGGGCGAAGAGCGGCTTCTGCACCACCGTGGTGATGGCGTTGCAGAAGGCGGCGCCGAGGATCAGCAGCACGGACAGGCCGATCTCGACGTCGAGGCCCTTGCCGAGCGCGATCAGGCCGATGCCGGCGAAGGAAACCGCCGTGCCGAGCCAGGCGGTCAGGCTGAAGCGCTCGCCGAGGAGCATCATCGCCAGCACGGCGGTCATGATGGGGTTGGTGTTGATGATGAAGCTCGCCGGCCCCGCCGGCACGATGCGCTGACCGAAATTCAGCAACACGGCGTAGGCCGCGATGAAGATCACGCCGCCGACGAGGAAGCGCCAGATGTCGGCGCGCTCTGGCAACTTGGCGCGCGTCGCGACGAGGAAGAGCGCAGCGGCGCCACCTGCGAGCGCGAAGCGCAACGAGGCCATCTCGGCCGGGCCGAAGCCCTCGAGGCCCGCCCGGATCGCCGGGAAGGAGGACGCCCAGGCCGTGACCGTGAAGGGAATAGTGAAGAGCAGCACGCCGCTGAGGGGCGTCGATTGCGAAGGTGCGGGGCAGGTAGTGGCGGAGGTGGTGGCGGTCGACATGGCGGGGTTCCGTCGAAGCTTGCGACCCCGCTGATAGATACCTCGCCGAGCTGATTGACAAACGACCAATTCGCGCATGAGCTGTGAGTATGGATCACAGTTCGACCTTGCCGCCGCTCGAGTCCCTGCGGGCCTTCGAGGCTGCTGCGCGGACCGGCAGCTTCTCGGCGGCCGCTGCTTCGCTGAACCTGACCCATGGTGCGGTCAGCCGGCAGGTGGCGCGGCTGGAGCACTGGCTGGGCCTGCGCGTCTTCCAGCGGCAGGCACGAGGCGTCGCGCTGACCTCCGAAGGGCAGCATCTGCTCCAGCGCACGCAAGAGGCCTTCGCTCTGATCGCCGACACCTCGGATCGCTGGCGCGAGCAGCGCGGTGCGGCCGTGGTGCGCGTCAGCGCGCCGCCCTCGATCTGTTCGCTCTGGCTGATGCCGCGTCTTGAGGCGCTGGAAGGCCCGGAGCCGATGTTGCGCATCGTGCTGCAAGCGGAGCATCGCCGGGTCGATTTCGAGGAGGAAGGGGTGGATCTTGGCATCCGCTGCGGCCGCGGCGGCGCGCCGGGTCGGATCTCGCTGAAACTGTTCGAGGAATGGTGCTTCCCGATCGCTTCCCCGAAGCTCGCCGCGCTCGTCCGGGAGGGCGCGCCGGAGAGGCTGCTGGCGCATCCGCTGATCCATGATTCCGACGCCGCGGGCTGGCGCGCCTGGTTTTCTGCGCAGGGGCTCGACTATCGGCCGCGTCCGCAGGATCGCCGCTTCGACGACTACAACATCGTGCTGGATGCGGCGGCGCATGGGCTCGGCGTCGCTCTGGCCCGGCCGCCGCTGGCCCAGGAACAGGTCGCGAGCGGCCGGCTGGTGCGTGTCGATGAACGGACGGCGCTCAATCCCGTGGCCTACTGGCTCGACCGGCCGATGGGCGCTCCGCGTCCCGCCGCAGAGACGCTGTCGAGGCGGATCGCGAGCGAGGCCGGCGTGACGCCCGAGACGATCGCTGCCTTCCTCGAGGCAGAGGCGCGGGCGAGTTGAGGGCTATCCGAGGCTGTGGCGTGGGCGGGCGATTTCGCCGCGGTGGCTGGCGCGCGCCATCTCGAAGCTGTCGGCGATGCGCCTGGCGCGGATGATGAAGGCGTCCGCAATGTCATCATCGGCGCAGACGGAACGCGCCGTCGCCTCGAACAGCACCAGCCAGCGGTCGAAATGCCAGGGTTCAAGCGGCAGGATCAGATGCGGGCGCATCGGCCGGCCCTGATAGCGGCCGGTGCGTAGCATCACCGAACTCCAGAAGTCGGTGATGTTGGCGATGTGCTCGTCCCAGTCATGCACTGCGCCCATGAAGATCGGCCCGATCAGCGCATCCTCGCGCGCCCGCTCATAGAAGCGCTGCACGAGCGTCGCGATCATCGCATCGGTGATCGCGGGATGGGCGGCGCCCGGCTTGGTCAGGGGATCGTCGGTCATGTTCTGTCGGTCGCGGTTCCGTCTCGGGGCCGGCACGCTAACCGGAGGGCCGGTCCCGGACATTGCGCTATGTCAGATGCGCCCGCCGGGACCACAAGCCCGCATGACTGCGTTCAGCTCCGCAGCCCCGGCGCTTCCTGGCCGGTGCGTGCGACATATTCGGTGTAGCCGCCGCCATAGGCATGGACGCCCTCGGGGGTCAGTTCCAACGTACGGTTCGATAGTGCCGCCAGGAAATGGCGGTCGTGGCTGACGAAGAGCATCGTGCCCTCATACTGCGCGAGCGCGTTGATCAGCATCTCCTTGGTGGCGATGTCGAGATGGTTGGTCGGCTCGTCCAGCACGAGGAAATTCGGCGGATCGTACAGCATCGTCGCCATGACGAGACGGGCCTTCTCACCGCCCGACAGCACGCGGCAGCGCTTCTCGACATCGTCGCCGGAGAAGCCGAAGCAGCCGGCGAGCGCGCGCAGCGAGCCCTGGCCGGCCTGCGGGAAGCGGTCTTCCAGCGCCTGGAAGATGGTGCGGTCGCCGTCGAGGATCTCCATGGCGTGCTGGGCGAAATAGCCGAGCTTGATCGAGCCGCCGAGCGTGACCGTGCCGCCGTCCGGTTCCGTGGAGCCCGTCACCAGCTTGAGCAGCGTCGACTTGCCGGCGCCGTTGATGCCCATGACGCACCAGCGCTCCTTGCGACGGACCTGGAAGTCCAGCCCCTCATAGATCGAGCGGCTGCCATAGCGCTTGTGCACGCCCTTGAGCGTAACGACGTCCTCGCCCGACCGAGGCGCGGGCGGGAAGTCGAAGGCGATGGTCTGGCGGCGCTTGGGCGGCTCGACCTTCTCGATCTTGTCGAGCTTCTTGACGCGACTCTGCACCTGCGCGGCGTGCGAGGCGCGGGCCTTGAAGCGCTCGATGAAGGCGATCTCCTTGGCGAGCATCGCCTGCTGGCGCTCGAACTGCGCCTGCTGCTGCTTCTCCGACAGCGCGCGCTGCTGCTGGTAGAATTCGTAATTGCCGGAATAGCTGGTCAGCGCGCCGGCATCGATCTCGACGATCTTGCCGACGATGCGGTTCATGAACTCGCGATCATGCGAGGTCATCAGCAGGGCGCCGTCATAGCCCTTGAGGAAGGATTCCAGCCAGATCAGGCTTTCGAGATCGAGATGGTTCGACGGCTCGTCGAGCAGCATCGCGTCGGGGCGCATCAGCAGGATGCGGGCAAGGGCGACACGCATCTTCCAGCCGCCCGAAAGCGCGCCGACATCGCCGTCCATCATCTCCGCGCTGAAGCCGAGCCCGTCGAGCACCTCGCGGGCGCGCCCGTCGAGGGCATAGCCGTCGAGCTCCTCGAAGCGGCCCTGAACCTCGCCATAGCGGGTGATGATCTCGTCCATCTCGTCGGCGCGGTCGGGATCGCCCATTGCGGCTTCGAGTTCGCGCAGCTCGGCAGCTACGCTGCTGACCGGGCCGGCGCCGTCCATCACGGCCGAGACCGCGCTGACGCCCGCCATGTCGCCGACATCCTGGCTGAAATAGCCGATGGTGACGCCGCGATCGACCTGGACCTGGCCCTCGTCGGGTTGTTCCTCGCCGGTGATCATGCGGAACAAAGTGGTCTTGCCGGCGCCGTTGGGGCCGACGAGGCCGACCTTCTCGCCGCGCTGGATCGCGGCCGAGGCTTCGATGAAGACGATCTGCTGGCCGTTCTGCTTGCCGATGCTTTCGAGACGAATCATGGTTCCGCGTGGGCTTCCTGCGTGATGTTGCGCTGCAATAAGCCAGGAAGGGCCGTGTTGGAAGGGTGAGGAGCGCTCGCGGCAGCGGGCCCCGGCCCATCGTGCGCCGCATCCAGCGCTGCGGTGATCTCGTGGGCATGGGCGAAGAAGCGCTCTCGCACCGCCCTTGCATGCGGGTTGGCGCGTTCGATCGCATGAAAGACGGCCGGTGCGTCATGACGGACCATCTCCGTCGCCTGCATCAGCAGTTCGAAGCTGCGCGTCGTCATCCGGCGCGGCAGCGGCCCCATCCCGACGAGGATCTTTGCGACGAGGTGGGTCAGGCCCTGGACCATCGCCATGTCGCGGTCATGCGCGTCCGGCGTCGTCAGGATGACGTCGAGCTTCAGCCTGTGGCGCAGGAAGGCCGCGATCCGCCCCGCGTTGCCGCTCCTGATCGGGCAGAGCGCGATCTTGAGCCCGGCGATGCCGTTACGCGCGCTTTGCGGGCCGAACAGTGGGTGCGAGCCGATGATCTCGACCTGGTCGGGCAGGCCGGCGAGCAGCTGGCGGGCGGGCTCGATCTTCACCGAGCCGACATCGAGCACGATCGTCCCGGCGCGCAGATGCGGGCGCAGGCTCGCAATGGCGTCAGTCAGGATATCGACGGGGACGGCGAGGATGACGATGTCGCAAGCCGCGACCTCGGCGATGCCGCCGGGCACGAGGCCGCGGCCGGCCGTGTCGGCCGTGGCGGGGCGTTCAGGATCGAACACCACCAGCGGCAGATGCGGCTGGAGGTGGCGCGCCATCAGCTGTCCGAAGGCGCCGAAGCCCATCAGCCCGATGGAGTGGAAGGATTTCTTGGTGGTCGGCATCGTCTGGTTCCCTGAGAGGGCCGCGATGCCGGGTGACTGCCTGAATTCAACCGCCAGCGCGGCGGTTGAAGCATGAGAATGCGACCCGCCTTATGAGGACGGGGCGTAATAGTTCCGGGCGAGGCAGATGGCCTGGATCATGGGCTGCTTGAAGCGCAGGCGAGGCGCGCTGTCAATGCGGGAGGGGCGGCGAATAGTCGGTCAGCGCCATATGCCGGTTCTCGATCGCGCCGACCATGTCGCCATGCTCGATCGAGGTAACGCGCTTGATCTCGATCCATTCCGGATCGGCCATGAAGCTCTTCCAGGCGCTGGCCTTGGTCGTGGCGTCAGGCCAGGCGAGAATGTAGGCGAATTCGGTGCGCCCGGCGCTGGCCGTCTCCCACATGGCGATGATCTTGAAGCCGTGCCGCGCCATGATCCGCGCGGCATGATCGCGGAAGCGGGCGTGAAAGGCCGCCTTGTTGCGCTCGAAGATCTCGTAGATGCGCAACTGGTGGATCATGCCATGCTCTCTCGCGCACAAGCTCGCCGCGTCGCGGGGATTCAGCCTGCCGTCTTCGCCTTTTCCTTGTCCATCAGCTCGACGAAGCGCTGGAACAGGTAGTGGCTGTCCTGCGGGCCGGGCGAGGCTTCCGGGTGGTGCTGGACGCTGAAGGCAGGGCGGTCGGTCAGGGCGATGCCGCTGTTCGAGCCGTCGAAGAGCGAGACATGCGTCTCGACCGCATGCGCCGGCAGTGAGGCCGGGTCGACCGCGAAGCCATGGTTCATCGAGACGATCTCGACCTTGCCGGTGGTCTTGTCCTGCACCGGATGGTTGGCGCCGTGATGGCCCTGCTTCATCTTCATAGTTTGGCCGCCGATGGCGAGCGCCATCATCTGGTGGCCGAGGCAGATGCCGAAGGTCGGGACCTTCTTCTCCAGCAGCGCCTTGATGACAGGGACGGCGTATTCGCCGGTCGCGGCCGGGTCGCCCGGACCGTTGGAGAGGAAGATGCCGTCCGGCTTCAGCGCCATGATATCGTCGGCGCTCGCGGTCGAGGGCACGACGGTGACGTCGCAGCCGGCCTTGGCGAGGAGGCGCAGGATGTTGCGCTTCACGCCGTAGTCGATGGCGACGACCTTGTGGGCGACGCTCTCGCGCTTGCCGTAGCCGGTGGGCCACTGCCACGGCGTCTCATCCCACTCATAGCGCTGGGCCGAGGTGACGAGCGGCACGAGGTCGAGCCCTGCCATGTCCGGCAGCTCGGCAGCGAGCTTCTTGAGGCGCGGGACGTCGAAGACGCCGTCCGGCGCATGGGCCAGGATCGCGTTCGGCATGCCGTTGTCGCGGATCAGGGCGGTGAGCGCGCGGGTGTCGATGCCGCAGATGCCGACGATATTGCGCGCCTTGAGCCAGGCATCGAAATGCCGGCCGGCGCGCCAGTTGGATGGCTCGGTGACGGCGGCATGCAGCACGACGCCGCGCACGCCCGAGGAGGCGGCGGCATTGACCGTCTCGGTGTCGTCGTCATTGACGCCGACATTGCCGACATGCGGGAAGGTGAAGGTGACGATCTGCCCGGCATAGGACGGGTCGGTCAGGATTTCCTGATAGCCGGTCATCGCCGTGTTGAAGCAGACTTCGCCCGGCGCTTCGCCGGTGGCGCCGAGGCCGAAGCCCTCCAGCACCGTGCCGTCCGCCAGCACGAGGAGCGCGGTCGCGCGCGGTTCGCTCCAGCCGCCTGCGGCGGGGTTTCCTTCGGGTGCGGTCATGTCTATGTCTCGGTCCAGGCCGCGAGAGCGCGGCAATGCATGGGCGACAGCGGGTTTCGCTGAGCGTCGTCTGGAGCGCGAGCCTTAAAGACGCGCTTCCATGCCGTCAATCGATGCGGGCGCAAACCCGCGACACAAAAAGGGAATACCCACATGACCAGCCTGCGCGAGCGCTTCATGCCCGATATGAAGGAGGCGATGAAGGCCGGTGAGAAGGAGAAGGTCGCCGCGATCCGCCTGATCATCGCCGCGCTGAAGGAAAAGGACATCGAGGCGCGCGGCGCCGGCAAGGGCGAGGCCTCGGACGAGGACATCCTCGGATTGCTGCAGAAGATGATCAAGCAGCGTCAGGAATCGATTTCGATCTACGAGGCCAATGGCCGTCCTGAGCTCGCCGCCGGCGAAAAGGGCGAGGTCGAGGTGATCTCATCCTACCTGCCGAAGCAGATGTCCGACGCTGAGGTGAAGGCCGCGATCGACAAGGCTATCGCCGAGACCGGCGCCGCCGCGGTGAAGGACATGGGCAAGGTCATCGGCGTGCTGCGCGGCGCCTATGCCGGCCAGATGGATTTCGGCAAGGTCAGCCCGATGGTGAAGGCGGCGCTCGGCGGCTGATCCCGCCGGAGCAACACTATCCCCGCACGTCCCCTGTGAATCACGGGTGAAAGCCAGCCGCCGATGCTGTCGGCGGTTGGCTTTCGGCTTTTGCAGGTCCACATAAGCTCGATGAAATTCCCGCCCTCCGTCCTTGAGGAGATCAAGGCGCGGCTGCCGATTTCGGCGGTCGTGGGCAAGCGCGTGCGCCTCGCCAAGGCCGGACGCGAGTGGAAAGGGCTCTCGCCCTTCAACGCGGAGAAGACGCCGTCCTTCTTCGTCAACGACCAGAAGGGCTCCTTCTTCGATTTCTCGTCGGGCAAGAACGGCGACATCTTCAAATTCGTGATGGAGACGGAAGGGCTGTCGTTCCCTGAAGCCGTCGAAAAGCTGGCCTCCGAGGCCGGCGTCATGCTGCCGAAGGTCACACATGAGGCGCAGGTCCAGGAGGAGCGGCGCAAGGGGCTGCACGAGGTCGTCGAGCTGGCGGCGCGCTTCTTCGAGGCCGAGCTGATGGGCGAGCGCGGAGGAGCGGCGCGGCGCTATCTCGCCTCGCGCGGGCTCGATGGCGAGGCGCGCACGCGCTTCCGGCTGGGTTACGGCCCTGCCGACCGCTTCGCCCTGCGCGACCATCTCGCCGGCAAGGGCGTTCCGGCCGAACTGATGATGGAGGCCGGGCTGCTCGTGCATGGCGACGAGATCGCCGTGCCCTATGACCGGTTCCGCGATCGCATCATGTTCCCGATCCATGACTCGCGCGGGCGCCCGATCGCCTTTGGCGGGCGGGCGATGAGTGCCGAGGTGTCGGCCAAGTATCTGAACTCCCCGGAGACGCCGCTCTTCCACAAGGGCTCGTTGCTGTTCAATCACCACAACGCGCGCAAGGCCGCGCATGACACCGGCCAGGCGATCGTCGTCGAAGGCTATGTCGACGTGATCGCAATGTCGCTCGCAGGCTTTCCGCAGACGGTGGCACCGCTCGGCACGGCGCTGACCGAGGACCAACTGACGCTGCTCTGGCGGATGGCGGACGAGCCGGTGATCTGCCTCGATGGCGACAAGGCCGGCCGCAAGGCGGCGAGCCGCGCCATCGACATCGCCCTGCCGCTGCTGGAGCCGGGCAAGTCGCTGTCCTTCGCGCTCCTGCCGGACGGGCAGGACCCCGACGATCTGGCGCGCTCCGGCGGCAAGGCCGCGATCGCCGATGTGTTGGGCGCAGCTCGTCCGCTCGTCGACATGCTGTGGACGCGGGAGGTCGAGGCCGGACCGCTCGACACACCCGAGCGCCGGGCCGCCTTCGAGCGCCGGCTGAAGGAGCCGCTCGGCCAGATCCGCGACGAGACGACCCGCAAGCACTATCGCCACGAGATCGACGAGCGCCTCGCCCAGCTTTTCGCCAGCGCGGCTCCGGTGCGGGCCGAGCGTGGTCGCGACGGCGGCTATCAGCGCGGCCGCGGGCAGGGCGGAGGAGGCGGTCGCGGCGGCTTCCGGCCGAATGTCTCGCCATGGGCGGTGGGGCCGCTGAAGGCGTCGAGCCAGCTCGCCCGCTCCAAGATCCTGGCGCAGGGGCGTGGCGAGGATGTGCGGGAGGCCTTCATCCTGCTGGCGCTCGCCAGCCATCCCGGCCTGATCCTGCGCTGCGTCGACGAGATCGCGGAGCTCGCGCTCGACGGCGCTGCGGCCGAGCGCTTCCGGCAGGCGCTGCTCGATGCGGCGATGGAGGGCGTTCTCGATGAGGAGGCGCTGGCCAACCGGCTCGAACAGCCGCGCGTCCGGGAGGCACATGGCCATCTGATGGCGGTCACCGGGCCGGCCGAGCGTCTGAAACTCGCACAAGCAGCTGATCCTGAATCGGTTTTCGACTCAATTCGGCAGGCTATTGTCTTGCATCATCGCGCGCGGACGCTACATAGCGAGTTGAAGGCAGCCGAGCGCGCATTGGCTGACGAAGCGACCGAAGCCAATTTCGCCTGGATCAAGGACGTCAAGGCTCGCCTCGAGACGATCGAGGGGACGGAGGCGATGTCCGGGGACTGAAGGCAGAATGCCCGGTGGTCCTCGTTTCGGCATGCGCGGCGGTACGAGGGTGGTTTACCGTTCATCAACGATGAGCAGTGCCATCTTGCCGAACGTGATTTGGGTGGGGTGAGCGCGCCGGACCTGCGGCCGCGCCGCCCTTTTATGCGTCTGCACATGGCTTTTCGGGGCCGTGGCAGCGCGAGAGTGCGGAGCGCTGATATATGGCGACGAAAGTGAGCGAACGGGACAAGACCGATCAGGTCGCGCCGGAAGCCCCCCCGACCTCCGATGGACCGTTGCTCGATCTGACCGATCAGGCCGTAAGGCGGATGATCAAGCTCGCGAAGAAGCGCGGCTATGTCACCTATGATGAACTGAACGAGGTCCTGCCGTCGGAGGAGTTCACCTCCGAGCAGATCGAGGACGTGCTCGGCCAGCTCAGCGAGCAGGGCATCAACGTCGTCGACAACGAGGATCCGGAGGCCTCCGGCGAGGAGCGCGCTGCGGCGCGCACCGGTGCCAACGGCGCCGATGAGGAAGAGGCCGAGGGCGGCGATCTGGTCGATGCCTCGCGCTCGGCCCTGCCCGTCGAGGTCAAGCGCAATCTCGAGCCGACCGAGCGGACCGACGATCCGGTGCGCATGTATCTGCGTGAGATGGGCTCGGTCGAGCTGCTCTCTCGCGAGGGCGAAATCGCGATTGCCAAGCGCATCGAGGCCGGCCGCGAGGCGATGATCGCAGGTCTCTGCGAGAGCCCGCTGACCTTCCAGGCGATCATCATCTGGCGCGACGAGCTCAACGAAGCCAAGGTCCTGCTGCGCGACATCATCGACCTCGAGGCGACCTATGCCGGCCCCGACGGCAAGAACCCGACCGGGATGGCGGGCGAGGAGGGCGCCGAGGAAGGCGAGCAGGCAGAGACTCCGGAGGGCGAAGCTCCGCCGGAGATGGACGAAGACGACATGGAGAATAACGTGTCGCTCTCGGCCATGGAGGCCGAACTCAAGCCGCGCGTGCTCGAGACCTTCGACTCGATCGCGTCGAACTACACCAAGCTGCGCCGCCTGCAGGACCAGGACATCGCCAACCGGCTGGAGAACACCAAGCTCTCGCCGTCGCAGGACCGCAAATACAAGAAGCTCAAGGACGACATCATCACAGCGGTGAAGTCGCTCTCGCTGAACAACAACCGCATCGAGGCGCTGGTCGAGCAGCTCTACGACATCAACAAGCGCCTGATCGGCCACGAGACGCGCCTGCTGCGTCTCGCCGAGAGCTACGGCGTCGGTCGCGAGGACTTCCTCAAGCAGCATGTCGGCGGCGAGCTCGACCCGAAATGGGTCCTGCGCGTCTCCAAGCTCGGTTCGCGCGGCTGGAAGGATTTCGTCGCTGCGGAGCTGGAGCGGATCAAGGGCCTGCGTGACGAGATCCATACGCTCGCCACCGAGACCGGCCTGGAGATCCAGGAATTCCGCAAGATCGTGCTGATGGTCCAGAAGGGCGAGCGCGAGGCCAGGCAGGCGAAGAAGGAGATGATCGAGGCCAATCTGCGCCTCGTGATCTCGATCGCCAAGAAGTACACGAACCGCGGCCTGCAGTTCCTCGACCTGATCCAGGAAGGCAATATCGGCCTGATGAAGGCGGTCGACAAGTTCGAGTACCGCCGCGGCTACAAGTTCTCGACCTACGCCACCTGGTGGATCCGGCAGGCGATCACCCGCTCGATCGCCGACCAGGCCCGCACGATCCGTATTCCGGTGCACATGATCGAGACGATCAACAAGATCGTCCGGACCTCGCGCCAGATGCTGCACGAGATCGGCCGCGAGCCGACTCCGGAGGAACTGGCCGAGAAGCTGGCCATGCCGCTGGAGAAGGTGCGCAAGGTCCTGAAGATCGCCAAGGAGCCGATCTCGCTCGAAACGCCGATCGGCGACGAAGAGGATTCGCATCTCGGTGACTTCATCGAGGACAAGAACGCGATCCTGCCGATCGACGCTGCGATTCAGTCCAACCTGCGCGAGACGACGACCCGCGTGCTGGCCTCGCTGACGCCGCGCGAGGAGCGTGTGCTGCGCATGCGCTTCGGCATCGGCATGAACACCGACCACACTCTCGAGGAGGTCGGCCAGCAGTTCAGCGTGACCCGCGAGCGTATCCGCCAGATCGAGGCGAAGGCGCTCAGGAAGCTGAAGCATCCGAGCCGCAGCCGGAAGCTCCGGAGCTTCCTGGATAACTAGGAGACGGAGCTTCCTGGCTCGCCCCCTTTGATCAAGATCGAACGCCCGCCTGACCGAGCAACGGAGGCGGGCGTTCTGCTTTTGGCGGCGGGCATGACCGTCTCGATCATGCGCACAGGGCCTCTCCTTCGAATGAAGGATGGGGATCGGCCGGATCCGGGCCAGTCTCGCAGGGGGCGAGGCGTCCGGCCGCGATCCCATCCTTGGCGTGTGATCCGGAGATGCCGATGCTGCCGTACCAATACGCCGCGCTCGAAGAGCGCTTCGCGACGGTTCGTCCTTGGGCGAAGACTGCGATCGGAGACGTCGCCAATCGCTGCGCCATCTGCATGGGCTACACGCTGAAGCTGACGCCGTCTCAGGACGATGCAACGATCCAAGCGCTGACGGCGAAGCATCCTGCAGTCCGGGCCTCTTTCCTCGCGGCGCCGCGTCTGCCGGGGGCTCCCGCCATCGGCGCCGTGCCCGGCTCCGGCTTGCCGGCGCGTGCGCCGAGCCAGCAGTTCTTCATCCGCGCCGCCGAACTGCTGCCGCGCGTGCAGCGCAGCTTCGGCAAGCCCGATATCCAGGGTGTCTCGAAGGATATCTACAGGTCGGTGCTCGGCAAGAAGGGCGTCATCTATCTGGAGAATTGCTACCAGACGCCCGGTGACATCGATAAGTCGTTTCTCTTTTTCCAGATGACGACCGGCGACCATTGGGACCTGTTCAACGGAATCGGCATGGTCGCCGAAGGGCTCATGCTCGCCGGCAACAGCCATACGGGCCAGCTCTACTTCTGGCAGGCGCGGTAGGGTCGCAGCTTGCCTTGTTGAGCGCAGCAACAAAGGGCGCCTGCGGCGCCCTTTGTTCCGTTTCCTATGGCGGAGGAGCGAGTCCTAGAGCGTTTTTGCCAGCGCCACCAACTGATCGAGCGCCGTGGCCCAGCCCTGGTGGAAGCCCATCTCCTCATGTTGCTTCTTGCCGTCGACGTCCTTGTGAATGGCGCGGGCGATATAGAGCGTGCCCTTGGCTGAGGGGGCGATCGAGACCGATCCGGTCATGAAACCGCCACCGAGCGGGCGATAGCCCGGCCCGAGCGCATCGGTGAAGGCGAGGAAGGTCTCCGGGATCACCGCAAGCACGCAGCCGGTGTTGTCGTGCCTCTCGCCATTGGGGCCTTCCATCACGGTACGGAACTTGCCGCCGGGGCGCAGGTCGAGCTCGCATTCCGTGGTCTTCCACGGCAGAGGGCAGAACCATTGCATCAGCAGCTTCGGCTCCGTCCAGGCCCGCCAGATCAGGCGCGGCGGCACCTCGACCTCGCGCTTCAGCTCGAGGTCGAGCGCGGGATCGAAGACGGTCGCATGCGTATCGGTCATCCGTTTTCCTCCTGGTCTTTCAGTTGCAGCACCAGCCGGTCGAGTTGGTCGAGACGCCTGGTCCAGAGCGAGCGCTGCGCCTCCAGCCAATGTTCGGCGGCGGCCAGCGGTTCCGCCTGCAAGGTGCAGGTGCGGACCCGGCCGGTCTTGGCCGTGGTCACCAGCCCTGAATCCTCCAACACCTTCAGATGCTGGAGGAAACTCGGCAGGGCCATCTCGAAGGGCTTGGCCAACTCGCTGACCGAAGCCGGCCCCCGGCCGAGCGCCTGAACCACGGCGCGGCGCGTCGGATCGGCCAGGGCGCGGAAGGTGTCGTCGAGGGTTGGCTGGGTTGCGAGCATGGGGCGATCTAGCAGTAGGATAATACTTAGGTCAATACCTAAGTGTTTGTGTGTGCCGTTCACCGCGCTCCGGCGGGGCAGGGCCTTGCTATTGCGCCCGGCCTGCGCCCTTCTGGCGTACCGCCCGCATGGAGGCCGACGAGATGTCCCCGGAGTTCCTGCTGACCTCGCTGATCGTGGTGGCCTCGCCCGGAACCGGGGCGCTCTACACCATCGCCGCCGGGCTGACGCGTGGTTCGCAAGCCAGCATCCTGGCGGCCTTGGCCTGCACCCTCGGCATCGTTCCGCATCTGCTTGCTGCCATGCTTGGTCTCGCGGCGCTGCTGCATGCGAGCGCGCTCGCCTTCGCAATCGTGAAATATGCTGGTGTCGCGTATCTGCTGTTCATGGCCTGGCAGACGCTGCAGGAGCATGGAGCGCTCAAGGTCGAGACGAAGGCGGATCGGCGCTCGGCCTGGCGCGTGCTGCGCGACGGCGTCGCGATCAATGTGCTCAATCCGAAGCTCTCGATCTTCTTTGTCGCCTTCCTGCCGCAGTTCATTGCCGTTGGGGAGCCGTCGCCTCTGGCGCGCATGCTGGAACTCTCCAGCATCTTCATGGCGATGACCTTCATTGTCTTCGCGCTCTATGGGCTGTTCGCTGCCGCGATGCGCGACAAGGTCGTCAGCCGACCGGTGGTGATGGCGTGGCTGCGCCGCGGTTTCGCCGCAGCCTTCGTGGCGCTGGGGGCGAAGCTCGCGGCCACCGAGCGCTAGAGGCGGGCCGGTGCCCAGCCAAAGCGTCCTGTCGATCGAGACGAAAGGGCCGGGGCTCTACGAGTTCACGGCCCGCGCCCGAGCCTTCGTCGAGCAAGCCGGAATCGGCGCCGGGCTGCTCACGCTGTTCGTGCGGCATACCTCCTGCTCGCTCCTGATCCAGGAGAATGCCGATCCGGATGTGCGTCTTGATCTCGACGCTTTCTTCCGACGGCTGGTGCCACCCGCGGATGATCCGGCGATGGCCTATCTGGTCCATCGCGACGAAGGCCCCGACGACATGCCGGCCCATATCAAGGCGGCGCTGATGCCGGTCTCATTATCGGTCCCGGTGATGAATGGGCGTCTCGTGCTCGGCACCTGGCAGGGCATCTATCTCTTCGAGCACCGGGCGAGGCCGCACCGGCGCGAAGTCGTGCTGCATCTTGCCGCGTAGGCGCTGGCGTGCCGCGCCTCAACGCCTGGCGAAAATGTCAGGCGCCGGCACCGGCTCCCAGGCCTGGCCCGAGGCGACGAAGCAGCTCAGGCCTTGCGGCGTGGTGGCGAACAGCGTCCAGGTGCCCCTGCGGCTGACGAAGAGTTCGAGAACGAAGCCGCCATCGGCGAGGCCGCTGCCGACCGCCCTTTCGCCGAAGAACGTGTTCAGCTGGACGATCACTTGCGTGCGGTCGGCACAGGGCGGGCCCCGCGGCGCCTGGGAGTGCGCGGTGCCGGACAGGCCGAGACCGACCAGGGCCAGCCAAATGATCGAAAGGAGTTTGATGAGTCTCATGACGACCTCCCTGTCGAGGGCGGCCGCGAGAGGCGAAACGGGCGTCGAGGGGCGATGCGGTCGCCCTGGACAGCTTGAATCTGGGGATTCTGCGGCCTGGCTTCAAGGCAGAGGGAAGACAGGCAACGAGCGGGAAGCTGGCTCCCCCCGGCGACGATCCTGCCCTATAAGAGGGCATCGAGACTTCGGAGGTTGCATGTCGTTCCTGAAATCCCTGTTCGGCGGCCGCAAGGCGGCGGAGGACAAGCCGGCTGGCCCCCTGAAGAGCATCGAGCACAACGGCTTCACCATCCATGCGACGCCCTATCAGGAGGGCGGCCAGTGGCAGCTTTGCGGCGTCGTGGAGAAGACGATCGACGGCGAGCTGAAGAGCCACCGCTTCGTCCGCGCCGACCGCTTTCCCGGCGTGGCTGAGGCGACTGACTTCACCCTGGTAAAGGGACAGCAGCTCGTCGACCAGCAGGGCGAGTCGATCTTCCGCTAGCGCTGCATTTCGGCTGCGGACTGCGTCGGGCCCCAGCTGGCCCGACCGATGCCGGGTGGCGCGTATCGCCGGGTCCCGTTGCGCGGCACGCGCTTGTCGCATCGCGTGCCGGCGCCTAATCCTCGTCGCCAGAATGAGAGGCTGCGCCCTGAAAGCGGCCGGACCGAGGAAACATGCCCATCCAGGACCCGGGGCGCTACGCGCCCGATTCATCCTATGCCTGGCTCCGACTGGCGGTCGCGCTGCTGATCGGAACGATGGCCTGCGTCGGCTCCTGGTCGGTGGTCGTCGTGCTGCCGGCGATGCAGGGCGAGTTCGAGACGATGCGGGCCGGCGCCGCGTTGCCCTATACCTGCGCGATGATCGGCTTCGGCGTCGGCAACATCGTGATGGGCCGGATCGCCGATCGCTACGGCATCATGGTGCCGATCGTGATGGGAGCGCTGCTGCTCGCTGCCGGCTATGTCGCCGCGGGGATGTCGCAGTCGCTCTGGCAGTTCGCACTCGCGCACGGGCTTCTGATCGGGATGGGCAGCGCGGCCGGCTTCTCGCCGCTGATCTCGGACCTGTCGCATTGGTTCCGGCGCCATCGCGGGCTTGCCGTCGTCTTTGGCGCCTCCGGCAGCTATCTCGCCGGGGTGTTCTGGCCGCAGATCATCACCTGGGGCATGGAGCATCATGGCTGGCGCGCGACCCATTTCGGCATCGCGGTCGCGACGCTGGTGGTGATGCTGCCGCTGGCGCCGTTCTTCCGGCGTCAACCTGCCGCCGCGACGATGGCCGCCGCCGAAGCCAGCAGCGCCGGTGCGCGCGGTGACCTCGGCCTGTCCGCAGGCCAACTCCAGCTCCTGCTCTGCGTTGCCGGTTTTGCCTGCTGCGTCGCCATGGCGATGCCGCAGGTCCATATCGTCGCCTATTGCGCCGATCTCGGCTATGGCGTCGCGCGCGGCGCGGAGATGCTCTCCCTGATGATGCTGCTCGGCATCGTCAGCCGCATCGGATCGGGCTTCGTCGCGGACCGGATCGGCGGGGTCGCGACGCTCGCGCTCGGTTCGCTGATGCAGGGCGTGGCGCTCTTTCTCTATCTCTGGTTCGACGGGCTGCAGTCGCTCTACGTCGTCAGCGGCATCTTCGGCCTGTTCCAGGGCGGCATCGTGCCGATGTACGCCGTCATCACCCGCGAATACCTGCCCGCCAAGCAGGCCGGCATCCGCATCGGCCTGGTCATGTCGATGACGGTGCTCGGGATGGCCTTCGGCGGCTACCTCTCCGGGGTGATCTTCGATTATTTCAGCTCCTACCGGATGGCCTTCCTCAACGGTCTCGCCTGGAACTTCGTCAATCTGAGCGTGGTGTGCTGGCTGATGATGCGAGGGCGGCGGCGGACGCCCGCCCGCGCTGCCGAGACGGCCGTCTGACACGGCGGGGCGGAGCGAACCCCAAACGATTTCGGTCGGGCGGTGATCCGAGGTGTCGGACTAGGAGGCCGGTGCGCGAAGGTCAGGCCGATACGTGCCGAAGCACCAGACATGGCCTTCCAGGTCCTTGGCGATGAAGTCGCGGCTGCCATAGGGCTGGTCGGTCGGCTCCATGCAGATATCCGCTCCCGCGGCGCGAGCCCGCTCACAGCGCGCGTCGATGTCGTCGGTCGCGATGTACGGTGACGCGGTGGTGCCGCCGAGTTCGGCCGGGCACGAGACGAGCTTGCCGAACTCATTGCCTTCCGCCGAGCCGAGCATGATGAAGCTTGTGCCCATGCGCAGTTCGCCATGCAGCAGCGTCCGGCCGTCCTCGGAGTAATAGGCTGCGTGCTTCTCGAAGCCGAAGGCGTCGATCAGCCAGTCATACATCTTCACGGCATCGGCGTAGCGAAGCGACACGCAGATCATGGGGGGCGTGGGGTTCATCGAGGCCTCCTCCAGCCGGGTTGAGCTTGACGCCAGCCTGCGTCGCGTCAGAACTCGGAGCAACCCCCACGGCCGCGAAGCATGGGCGGGCCGATTCCTTCCACCTCGAACAGGGACGACGCCATGATGATTGAACCCGGCCTGACGCCAGAAGAAGAGCCGCGCGGCAATCTGACGGTCCGCATCAACGCGATGCCGGCCGACACCAATGCCAATGGCGACATCTTCGGCGGCTGGGTGATGTCGCGCATGGACGCGGCCGGCGGTATCGCCGGCGTCGACCGGGCGCAGGGACGTGTCGTCACCGTCGCCGTCGATGCGATGACCTTCATCCGGCCGGTGAAGGTCGGCGACGTGCTCAGCGTTTACACGGAGGTCGAGGCGGTCGGCCGGACCTCGATGAAGATCCATGTCGAGGCCTGGGCGAGGCGCTTTCATACCTCGATCCATGAGAAGGTGACCGATGCGACCTTCACCTTCGTGGCGATCGACGAGGAGGGGAAGCCGCGGCCCGTTCCCAAGCTGCCCGAGAGCTGAGACTTGCCACTGCAAGGCGCGTCCAAATTCCTAACAAGACATGACGCAGCGCTCACGCGCAGTGATTCAGAAGAATCCGCCCGCTTAAGCGTTCTTTAAGCGCATTTGATCGATCTTGGGCGCGAACAAGCATTTCGCCCACCGACAGGTCGCGGCGCAGGCCGGTTCGGGGGGCTTGCCCGTCGGTTTCCGCAGTCGCGGCCCGATGGCGGGCTTTGTTGTGGCCGGCCCTGAAATGCCGGCGCGCAGGCCTCGCGCCAGCTTCGCCCTCCACCGTGTCGCGTTGCATTCGGAGAGCGATCGATGACGAAGGCCAGCAAGCCCGCCCGCCAGCGCAAGAGCACGCGCATCGGCATCGCCGCACGGATCTATGCGTCGCTGGGGCTGATGACGGGCCTGACGATCGTGGGATCGACGGTGGCATGGCTCTCCTATGGCCGGATCGACGCGACCGTTCAGGAGCTGGCCGGGCAGAAGATGCCGATGGTCGAGCTCGCCCTAGAACTGTCCCAGGCGGCGACGCTGTCGACGGCGCTCGCGCCCCGCTTCATGGATGTCGAGAACGTCCAGCAACGCGCCGCGTTGACCAACGAGCTGGACCGGATCGAGGCCCGCCAGTTCGACCTCATCCGGCGGATCACGGCCCTGAGCGGCATCGACATGAAGCCAACCCAGACGGCGGTGGACGAGCTGTCGCGGACGATCAACGAGATCAACGACCTGACCGGCGCCAGGATTCGCAATGCGGCCGCGATCGCGGCATTGCTGGAGAACCTGACCAAGGTCGGCCGGGTGTTCGGCGGCGTGGTCGGCTCGGAAGCCGACGAGTCGCGCTTCAACGTCACGATGGGGATCGAGAGCATCAAGGGGCTTTCCGGCGAGCAGCTGGATGCCGCGATGAAGACCTTGAACGACCGCGATTTCCCGATCTTCGATTTCGCGCGCAAGCTCGAAGCACAGGTCAACGAGCTCATGGGAATGATGCGCGAGACCGCTCAGTCGCCCGACAAGGCCCGACTCGAGCTGGCCCGCGATCGCTTCAATGCGACCGTCATGCGCATCCGCATGGAGCTGACTGCAGCCGAGAGCGCCTCGCCGAACCCGTTCCGCAACCAGACCGTCGAGTCCGTCATCGCAATCGGCGAGGGGAGCTCCGGCATCGTCGAGATGCGCCAGCGCGATCTCGCTACGCTCGCCCAGATCTCGGGCACGCTGAAGGATGTCGATCGCGCCGCCGCGACGCTGCGCGGGCAGGTCGAAAAGCTCGTCTTGGGCGCACGCGGCGAGGCCGTGGCGGCCAGCGCCTCGACGGCGACGCTGATCGAGCAGAGCAAGATGTGGCTCGGTGCCCTCGGTATCGGCTCGCTGCTGATCGCTGTCCTGCTGTCGGTGGCCTATGTCCGCCCGATGATCATCGGGCGCCTGAACCGGTTGTGGACCGCCACGCGCGCCATCGCCGACGGTGCGCTGGAAACCGTGGTCGACACCAAGGGCAATGACGAGATCTCCGACATCTCGAAGAGCGTGCTGCTGTTCCGCGACAACGCCGTGGCGTTGCGTGCCGCAGAGGCCGCCAAGCTCGAGGACGAGGCGCTGGCCCAGAGCCGCCGCCGCGAGATGATGCAGGAGCTGGGAGCGGCCTTTGGCGAGGTCGTCGCGGCCGCTGCCGCGGGCGATTTCAGCCGCCGCGTCCAGGCGAACTTCGCCGATCCCGAGCTGAATGCGCTCGCCGGCTCGGTCAACGAACTGCTCGAGACCGTGCATGGCGGCCTCACCGAGACCTGCCACGTTCTGGCCGAGCTTTCGGCCGGGCATCTCTCGACCCGCATCGAGGGCCTCTACCAGGGCGCCTTCGCCGAGCTGAAGCAGGGCACCAACGGCCTCGCCGAGGAATTCGAGAGCACGCTGGCCAAGCTCTCCGAGACTGTCGCCGCCGTGCGCAGCGCGACGACCGAAATCCTCGACGGCGTGACGGATCTCGCCGAGCGCACCAGCGAGGAGAGCAACGCCGTCTCGATGGCGACGAACCAGCTCGGGGCCTTTGCCGGCACGGTCAAGAAGACCGCCTCGGAAGCCGCCCAGGCGACCGGCATGGCCGAAGGTGCCGAGAGCCAGGCCCAGCAGGGCGAGAAGGTGGTCGCGTCCGCGCTCGAGGCCATGCAGCGCATCCGCACCTCCTCGAACAAGATCTCCGAGGTCATCGCGATGATCGACGAGATCGCCTTCCAGACCAATCTGCTGGCGCTGAACGCGGCCGTCGAGGCCGCCCGGGCCGGCGATAGCGGCCGCGGCTTCGCTGTCGTCGCCACCGAGGTGCGCAGCCTCGCCAAGCGCTCGGCCGATGCCTCCAACGACGTCAAGAAGCTGGTCGAGGCGGCCCATGGCGACGTCAAGGTCGGCGTCGGCCTCGTCGAGGAGACGGCGCAGATGTTCGAGGCCATCGTCGCCTCGGTCAACGACCTGACCGGGCTGATGAACGGGATTTCGCAGACCGCGAAGAACCAGGCGAGCGACGTCTCGGCGATCAACAACGAGATCGACGGCATCGGCACCATGGCGCATCAGAACGCCGCGCTGGTCGAGGAGACCAATGCCGCGCTCGCGCTGACGGACGAACAGACCCGGGCGCTCAGCGAGCACATCGCCCGCTTCCGCTTCCGCGAGGGGCACGGCGTCGAGCAGCCGGCGGCGAAGGCGGCCTGAGGCCGGCACAGCGCATTTCTCTGAGTACCGGGCCTTCCAATCCAACCCCACCGTCACGTGACGGTGGGGTTTTTCGTTTCGGTCGCCGGAAGCCTTGCCCGAGCCATGGCGGCGATGCTAGGCCGGGTGCGGGCCGGTAGCTCAATGGTTAGAGCTCGCTGCTCATAACAGCGCCGGTGCCGGTTCGAGTCCGGCCCGGCCCACCATCTTCGTGGTGCCATCCACGGCCTACGACTTTATCCGCCCAGCGACGTAACGTTTGCCAAGCCGGGCGCGTCACGGCGGACAATGCAGTCCGACGTCTTCGTGCGCACCTGGGACGGCTGCCCCATGCAGGCGGTCGCCGCTGGAGCCGGCCTCCGCTAAGGCCGGAGCGCGCGCGAATAGGTCGCATGCGAATCCGGGCGCAAGCTGTCCCTGAGGACAATACGCCAGCCTCGTCCTTTGTGCTGGTGTGTGAGCACATGCAGCGGCGCTTCTGCCGCGATGCAGCAGGGATGTCGACGGGACGGGCATGCTGGAATTGGCCCTCCCGATGCGGCGATCGAGCTCTGCCGAGCTTTCGCGATGTGATCGAAACAGAAGCGTCGCAGCTCCGGTGCGGCTGACGGTTCGAGGTTTGTGAAAATTCGGAGCACGGCCATGGCGAACGACCCAGCAGATGTCTTCGTTGATGCAATCTCCTATTCGATCGATGCCGGGCAGCGACTGACGCTGTTTCTCGATGCGCTGAGACAGCGCGGCCTTCAGTACGAAGAGCATCTGGCGAAGCTCGCGCCGCATGTTCTGGACTATGATGCCGAACTCGTCTGCGACGGGCGCCAGCTCGCCCGGCCGGTGAACTACATCCTGGCGCACATCGTGCCGCCTCCGGACGTCGTCATCGACGAGCTCAAGCGCCCGTTCGTCATCGTCGATCCACGCGCCGGGCACGGGCCGGGCATCGGCGGGTTCAAGGCGGACAGCGAGATCGGCGTTGCCATGAAGGCCGGGCATCCCTGCTATTTCGTCGGTTTCCTGCCGGATCCAGTGCCCGGCCAGACCATTGCAGACATCGCCCTTGCGGAGGCCACTTTCCTCGAACGCGTCATTGCCCGCCACCCGAAGGCCGAAGGCAAGCCTTGCGTGATCGGTAATTGCCAGGCCGGCTGGGCCGTCATGATCCTCGCAGCGCTGAGGCCGGAGCTGTTCGGACCGATCATCCTGGCCGGATCGCCCCTGTCCTATTGGGCGGGCGTGTCCGGCCAGAACCCGATGCGCTATTCGGGCGGCTTGCTCGGAGGAAGCTGGCTGACGGCGCTCACCAGCGATCTCGGCGCCGGTACGTTCGATGGTGCTTGGCTGGTGCAGAATTTCGAGAACCAGAACCCGGCAAACACGCTCTGGACCAAGCAGTACAATCTCTACTCGAAGATCGACACCGAAGCGGAACGCTACCTCGCCTTCGAGAAATGGTGGGGTGGGCACGTCACGCTGAATGCCGAAGAGATCCAGTTCATCGTCGACGAGCTCTTCATCGGCAACAAGCTGGCCTGCGGGGAAATCCGAACCGCGGACGGAACGTCGATAGACCTTCGCAACATCCGGTCGCCGATCGTGGTCTTCTGCTCGAAGGGCGACAATATCACTCCGCCGCAGCAGGCTCTCGACTGGATCCTCGACCTTTATGGCAGTGTCGACGAGATCCGAGCCTATGGGCAGACGATCGTCTACGCCATTCACGACAAGATCGGGCATCTCGGCATCTTCGTGTCGGCGGGCGTCGCCCGGAAGGAGCACGACGAGTTCGCCTCCAATATCGACTTCATCGACATGCTGCCGCCCGGCCTCTACGAGGCGGTCTTCGAGCCGAAGGCCTCGGCGGCAGACAATCAGGATCTGGTGACAGGCGACTGGGTGTTGCGTTGCGAGGCCCGCACCCTCGACGACATCCGCGCATTGGGCGGCAACGACCTCGAGGATGAACGTCGGTTCGCGACGGCGGCTCGCGTCTCGGAGATTAACCTGTCGCTCTACCGCGCGCTGGTGCAGCCCTGGATCCAGGCGTCGGCCAGCCCTGCCGTCGCGCAGGCGATGCGGAAGCTGCATCCGCTGCGGCTGCAATACGAGCTGTTCGGCTCGCAGAATCCCTTCATGTCCTGGCTCGATACGGCTGCGTCGGAAGCGCGCCAGGGCCGCCAGGCCATCGCCGACGACAATCCCTTCCTGAAGGCGCAGGAAGTCGTCTCGGCTCAGATCGTCAACGCTCTCGACAACTGGCGCATCATGGTCGAGCGCGTCTCCGAACAGGCGTTCCGCACCGTCTACAGCTCGCCGCTCCTGCAATCCGCCGTCGGGATCGACAGCAGCTCGCCACGCCGCCCGCGCAGCGCTGCCAAGAGCAAGCTCCACGCCGAGCTGGTCGCGAAGCGGATCGAGGAGTTGCGCAGCGGCTTCGCGCGGGGCGGGCTGCTCCATGCCTGCGTGCGCGCGCTGTTGTATGTCGGCATGGCCAAGGAAAGCGCCGATGAGCGCGGCTTCGAGGCGATCCGGCGGCTGCGCAAGCAGGGCGAGCATGCCCGCAAGCTGACACTCGCCGAATTCAAGGCGTTGACGCGCGAGCAGTTCTTCATGCTTCTGATTGATCAGGAGGAGGCGCTGCGGACCCTGTCAGACCTGCTGCCGCCTGACCCTGGCCTCAAGGGGGCGGCCCTTGCGCTGATCGAGCAGGCCGTTACGGCACGGGGCCCTCTTTCGGGACCGGCAGCCGGCAGGCTCGATGAGGTGAGGCGCCTGTTCGACTCCGCATCACCGCTCGATGCCTCTCCCCACGGCAAGCTGCGTGTGGCGACGAGGCAGGGGCGCTAGCGACGCCCCCGCTCCCGAACTTCGTCCTTATACCACTGCTGACTGAAAGAGGCCGCAATGACCATTCCCAGCGTCAAAGCCAAGTTGCTGGAGGGCAAGAAGGGTCTGATCGTCGGGATTGCGAATGACAGCTCGATCGCCTGGGGCTGTGCCCGGGCCTTCCGCGCGTTCGGCGCCGAACTGGCGATTACCTATCTCAGCGAGAAGGCGCGACCCTATGTCGAGCCGCTCGCCCGGGAGGTTGAGGCGCCGATCATCATGCCGCTGGACGTGACCGTGCCAGGGCAGGTCGAGGCCGTCTTCGAGCGCATTGCCGCGACTTGGGGCGAGCTCGATTTTCTCGTCCACTCCATCGCCTTCGCCCCACGCGACACCCTGGCCGGACGCGTCACCGACGCACCGCTCGACGGCTTCCTGAAGTCGATGGAGGTCTCGTGCTGGTCGTTCATCCGGATGGCGCAGCTGGCGGAACCGCTGATGAAGAACGGCGGCACGCTCTTCACCATGACCTATTACGGCTCACAGATGGTGGTGGAGAACTACAACATCATGGGGGTGGCGAAGGCTGCCCTCGAATCCGCGGTCCGCTACATGGCCGCCGAACTGGGCCCGAAGGGCATTCGCGTCCATGCGATCTCCCCGGGCCCGCTGGCGACCCGCGCAGCCTCGGGCATTCCGGAATTCGATGCCCTGCTGGACAAGGCCAAGCGGAAGGCGCCCGCGCGCGAGCTGGTTTCGATCGACGATGTCGGCGCCGCGACGGCCTTTCTCGCGCATGACGCGGCGAGGCTGATCACCGGCCAGGTGCTGTACGTCGATGGCGGTTATCACATCATCGATTGACCTGATGCAGGTCTGGATCAGCGGACGAACGCGGTGTGTGGGCCGATGAACTAGACCTGCGTTTCCTTGGGCCTGGTCGAGGGGCGCAGGCGTTCGCGCAAGCTCTGGAAGACGACGTACAGCGCCGGGATCACGAAGATTCCGATGAAGGCGGCCGCCAGCATGCCGCCGAAGACAGGCGTGCCGACATTGCGCCGCGCGAGCTTGGAGGGCCCTTCGGCGATAACCAGCGGCAGCAGGCCGAGGATGAAGGCGAAGGAGGTCATCATCACCGGCCGGAAGCGCAGGCGAGCGCCCTCGGTCGCGGCATGCAGCAGCGGATGCCCCTTTTCCCGCAATTCCTTGGCGAATTCGACGATCAGGATGCCGTTCTTGGCCGCGAGGCCGATCAGCACGACGATACCGATCTGGGCGTAGAGGTCGAGCGTCAATCCGGCGATGACGATCGCCGCGAAGGCACCGAGGATGCCGACCGCCACCGAGAGCAGCACCGGCACAGGGATCGTCCAACTTTCATAGAGCGCGACGAGGAAGAGGTATGCGAAGAGCAGGGCGAAGGCGAGGATCATGCCGGTCTGGCCTTCGGCTCGCTTCTCCTGGAATGAAACGTCGGTCCAGGCGCCGCGATAGGTGGCCGGCAGCGTCTTCGCCGAGACCGCCTCCATGGCGGCAAGCGCCTGGCCGGAGGAGACGCCGGGAGCGGGCGAGCCCTGTACCGTCGCTGCGAGGCGGTTGTTGTAGCGGATCAGCGCCTGGGGGCCGACCACGACCCGCGCCTCGACGAATGAGCGCAGCGGGATCATCTCGCCGGCGCGGCTGCGGACATTGATGCGGTAGATGTCGTCGATCGAGGCGCGGTCCGTGCTCTCGGCCTGGACCTGAACCTGCCAGGTTCGGCCGAACAGGTTCATGTCGTTGACGTAGTAGCCGCCGAGCGAGGCCTGCAGGGCCTGGAAGACGCTGTTGAGCTCGACTCCGAGAATCTGGACCTTGTCGCGGTCGATGTCGAGATAGATCGAGGGCGTCGAATCCGAGAAGGTCGTGAAGACGCGCCGTAATTGCGGGTCCTGGTTGGCGGCGATGACGAGACCGCGCAGGGTGCGCCCGAGCGCCTTGGGGTCGGAGCCGCCCATATCCATCACAACATGGGTGAAACCACCGCCGCTGCCGAGCCCGATGATGGGGGGCGGGGCGATCGGCACGACATTGCCCTCGCGCACCGCCCGGAATTTCTGCGCCAGCCGCGCGATGATGGCGGGCGCGCTGTCCTCCCTGCTGGTGCGCTCCTCGAACGGCTTCAGCGAGACGAGGAAGAAGCCGGAGTTGGGCTGGGAGTAGTTGTCGATGAAGTTGAGGCCGATGATCGTCGAGTAGTCGGCGACGGCCTTTTCGGTCTTGATGATCTCCTCGACTTGCTTCATCGCCGCCGATGTCCGCCCGATCGAGGCCCCGTCGGGCAGCTGCGTCACCACGAAGAAGGCGCCCTGGTCATCCTCCGGCAGGAAGCCGGTCGGCGTGATCCGACCCATGCCGTAAATGCCGGCACCGAAGGCAGCCGTCAGCGCCAGGCTGACGAAGGCGACGCGCACGAGCCGCGCCACAGCCGAGCCATAGCGGTCCCGCGTCCAGTCGATGCCGGCCATGATGCGGCCGATCGGTCCGCGCCGCGGCCCGTGATGCGGCTTCAGCAGCACGGCGCAGAGCGCCGGCGAGAGCGTCAGCGCATTGATTGCGGACAGGACCATCGCAACCGCGACGGTGACGGCGAACTGCCGGAAGAGCTCGCCGGAAATGCCGGGGATGAAGGCGACCGGCACGAAGACCGAGAGCAGGACCAGCGTGATCGCGACGATCGGCGCGACGATCTCGCCCATCGCCTTCTTGGTCGCCTCGGCCGGGGTCAGCTCCGGATGCTCCTCCATTACGCGCTCGACGTTTTCGATGACGACGATCGCGTCGTCGACGACAATGCCGATGGCGAGCACGACGGCGAGCAGCGACACCGTGTTGGCGGAATAGCCGATAGCGTTGAGCACGACGAAGGCGCCGATCAGGCTGACCGGCACGGCGACCGTCGGAATCAGCGTGGCGCGGAAGTTGCCGAGGAACAGGAAGACGACGAGCACGACGAGGACGAAGGCCTCGATCAAGGTCTTCTGGACCTCGTGGATCGTCGCGGTGACGAAGGCTGTGGGATCATAGGTGACCTTCCATGCGAGTCCTTCGGGGAAGGATTTCGCGAGGTCGCCGACCGTCTTCTTGACCTCGTCGAGCGCGGCGATCGCATTGGCGCCTGGCGACTGGTAGATGCCGATCAGTACGGCGGGGCCGCCATTCAGCCGGGTGTCGCGGTCGAGATTGGCTGCGCCGAGTTCGAGGCGCGCGACATCCGATAGCCGCAGCACCGAACCGTCGGGATTGGTCCGGAGCACGATCTTGCCGAACTCCTCGGGTGTGCTGAGGCGGCCCTTGGTCTGGATGTTGAGCTGTAATTGCTGGTCGTCGGAGATCGGCCGCGCCCCGATACGCCCGACGGCGGCCTGGGCGTTCTGCGCCTGGATCGCGCTGATGATGTCGCCGGTGGTGAGGTTCAGGCCGGTCAGGCTGTCGGTCTTGACCCAGGCCCGCATCGAATAGTCCTGCGCGCCGAACAGGGCCGCGTCGCCGACGCCGGGCGTGGAGCGGATCGCATCGAGCAGGTTGATCGTGGCGTAGTTCGAGACGAACAGCGTGTCATAGGCGTTGGTCGGCGCGTAGACGGCGATGACGCCGAGCAGGGCCGACGACTTCTTCTTGACGGTGACGCCCTGGCGCTGTGCCTCCTGCGGCAGCTTCGACAGTGCGATCTGAACCCGGTTGTTGACGTTGACGCTGTTGATGTCCGGATTGGTGCCGAGCTCGAACGAGACCAGCAGCGAATAGCTGCCGTCATTGCCGCTGACGCTCTTCATGTAGATCATCTTGTCGGTGCCGACGATCTGCGCCTCGATCGGCTGCGCCACCGTCTGCTCGACCACCGCCGCCGAGGCGCCGGGATAGGATGTGGTCACCGAGACCTGTGGCGGCACGATATCGGGATATTGCGCGACCGGGATCGCAAAGAGCGAGAGGAGGCCGGCGATCGTGGTAACGAGCGCGATGACGATGGCCAGCCGAGGCCGGTCGACGAAGACGGAGCTGATCATCGGGCTTCAGCTCCGGCCGGCCGGCGGCGTCACGGGCGAAGCCAGGACCGGGATTCCGGGCCGCAGGTTCTGCAGCCCCTCGACGACGATCTGCTCGTTGCCGACAAGGCCCTGGTCGATGGTGACGTAGGCGCCGAGTTCGTTGCCTACCTTGACGCGCTTGACGGCTGCCTTGCCGCCCTCGACCGCGAAGACGTAGGCACCCTGCTGGTCGGCGATCAGTGCCGATTGCGGGATCACCACCTTCTCCTCGGTCTGCTCGCTCTGCACGACAACCCGAACGAGCGCGCCGTCGATGAGCTTGCCGGCCGGGTTGGGCAGCGTGGCGCGCACCAGCACCGTATCGGTCGTGCGCTCGACCGAGACGTCGACGAAATCGACGCGGCCCTTCTGGTCATAGGTCGAGCCATCCGCGAATTTCAGGCTGACGAGCGGGGCGCTGCCGTCCTGGGGCACGGCGCCGGCCTTGATCGTCAGGAACTCGCGTTGGCTGACCGGGAAGGAGACGTACATCGGGTCGCTGCTGACGATCTGGGCCAACACGCCGCTGTCGGGGCCGACGACATTGCCCTTGGTCACCTTGGTGCGGCCGATCCGGCCGGTAATCGGCGCCGTGATCTCGGTGTAGCCGAGATTGATCTGCGCGGTCTTCAGATTGGCCTCGGCGGTGGTCTGGTCGCCCTCGGCACCCTTCTCCTCGGCAATGCGCTGGTCACGCACCGCGACCGAGCCGGCATTGGTTTTGAGGAGTTCCTCGGCGCGCTGCAACTGCACCTTGGCGTTCTGGAGGGTGCCCTGGGCGCGCTCGAGGGCGCCTTGCGCCTGCTCGACGGCGGCCTCGAACGGCGCTCGCTCGATGCGGAAGAGAGGGGTGCCCTCCTTGACGTTCTCGCCGTCCCGGAACAGCACGGCCTCGAGATAGCCGGTGACGCGTGCCCGGACCTCGACGCGGTTGACGGCCTCGATGCGTCCGACGAAATCGGCCGACCTGCCGATGGCGCGCTTCTCGGCGGCGACCGTGCCGACCGGGATCGCGGTGGGAGCCTGCTGCTGGGCGAAAACGAGGGAGCAGGGCTCGAGCGACAGCAAACCGGCCAAAGTGAGGATGCGCAGGCACGAAGAAACGGGCCGCGTGATCGTCGTCTTCGGCCGGCCAAGCTCAGGCATCGCATTTCCCCTGCATGGCTGCGCCGCGGCGATCTGCAGGAGCGCGCGGAAGCAGCATGGGTCGATACTGTGCGTTTTCGCTTGTGAAGGCTACAGTATTATTGCACGCTTGCCTCATTCCGCAGCAGGAGCTTGGGCGATGCCGGTGCTGATGGCGTTTGTTCAGCGCTATGATTATGGAAGTGTCCTTGTCGAATCGGGGTGTCGTGTTTAGAAAATTCCCCTTTATTCAAAACTAAATAAATCGAAATTATAGAATTTCTAATTTCATAATTCTGTTAAAATATTTCTATACAATTAGTATTTTTATATATTCGGATTTGTTTCTTTCATTGTCGATGGCAATCGAAAGCTTTTTATCTTGTGACAATGAAATCTGTGGTTTCCGTATAGAAAACTGTCTGAAATTCGTAAGTTTTTGTCTTGCATTGGGTGCGTCGTCGGTCGTCATTCTCGGGTGATTTCCGCTAACTGGGAGGCAAGTCGTGGCGGCGCTATCGTCGATATTGCATCAATCACCCGAAATCGCCCTGTTTCTGTCTCTGGCGGCCGGCTACTGGATCGGGAAATTCCAGTTCGGAAAATTCCAGCTCGGCGGCGTCGCCGGCTCGCTCCTGGCCGCGGTTCTGATCAGCCAGATCGGCGTCACCATCGACAACGGCATCAAGTCGGTGCTGTTCGCGCTGTTCATCTACGCGGTCGGCTTCGAGAGCGGGCCGCAGTTCTTCCGGTCGCTCGGGCGGCAATCGATCCGCGAGATCGTGATGGCGGCGGTCCTGGCGCTCAGCGGGCTCGCCACGGTCGTCATCCTCGCCAAGATGTTCGGCCTCGACAAGGGGCTGGCGGCAGGCATCGCTGCCGGTGGGCTGACGCAGTCGGCGATCATCGGCACCGCCAGCGCGGCGATCGGCAAGCTGGGGCTCGCGGCCGACGAGGTGCAGCGCCTGCAGGGCAATGTCGCCGTCGGATATGCGGTGACCTACATCTTCGGTTCCTTCGGCGCGATCATCGTCTGCGTCAACATCCTGCCCTGGCTGATGGGCCGCAGCATTCGCGACGACGCCATCAAGGCGGAAGCCGAGATGCTCGCCGGCATCCGCGTCTATGGCGCCGGTGAGCATCCGGCAGCGCCCGATCTGGTCGGGCGCCTGTTCAAGGTGGACGGCGTCGCAGGCCGCTCGATCGCGGAGGTCGAGGCACTCGGCGGGGCGTCGCCCTTCGCCATCGAGCGCTTGAAGCGCGCCGGTTCGGTGATTGGCGTGGAGCCCGACCTCAAGCTTATGGCCGGCGACACGGTTCTCATCGTCGGCAGACGCGCGGGCGTCGTAAGCGTGGCCAGTCAGGTCGGTCCGGAACTGCAATCCTCCGAGGGCATGGATCTGGTCGTGCTCAGCCGCGATGTCGCCGTGGCGAACCGTGATTTCATTGGCAAGACCGTAAGCCAGATCAGGGACGAAACTGCTGGCACCCTGCGTCACGGCATTTATGTGACCGGGTTGCAGCGGGCGGGAAAGCCGCTTCCGCTCGCGCCAGATACCGTCATCGAAGCCGGCGACGTCGTGACGCTCTACGGAACGGCCGAGGATGTCCAGCGCGTGGCCAAGGTCGTCGGTACGCTTCTCGTCGCCAGTGACAAGACGGATTTCGTCTTCCATGGCCTCGGCCTCGTCGTCGGCCTGCTGATCGGCCTGCTGGTCGTGCGCATCGGCGCGATCCCGCTGACGCTCGGCGCCGGCGGCGGCGCGCTGCTCTCGGGCTTGGCCTTCGGCTGGTACCGCAGCCGCAACCTCGCCATCGGCAACATGCCGACTGCGGCCTCGACCCTGCTGCGCGATCTCGGTCTCGCAGGCTTCGTCGCTGTGGTCGGCCTGCAGTCCGGGCACCAGGCCGTCGCCACCATCGTCGAGCACGGGCTGTCGATCTTCCTGATCGGCGTCGTCGTGACGATCCTGCCGATGATCATTACCATGCTCGTGGGGCGCTACATCCTGCACTACGACAACACGGCCATCTTCGCAGGCGCTCTTTCCGGGTCGCGCAGTGCCAATCCCGCCTTCGGCGAGGTGCTCGACAAGGCCGGCAACTCCATTCCGACCACCCCTTTCGCCATCACTTACGCCCTGGCGAACGTGTTCCTGACGCTGCTCGGCCCGCTCGTCGTGGCCTTTGCCTGATCTGATCGAGGAGACGCATAATGGCGACCGACTACAGCAGATACGCGAAGCTCAGCCCGTTCGAGCTCAAGGACGAACTGATCAAGCTCGCTTCGAGCCGCGAGAATCGCCTGATGCTGAACGCCGGGCGCGGCAACCCCAATTTCCTGGCGACGCTGCCGCGCCGCGCCTTCTTCCGACTCGGGCTGTTCGCGACGGCGGAGGCCGAGCTATCCTATTCCTACATGCCCAACGGCATCGGCGGCCTGCCGCAGATCGAGGGCATCGAGGGCCGGTTCGAGCGGTTCGTCGCCGAGAACCAGGGCATGCCGGGCGTCGTCTTCCTTGGACGCGCCCTGAGCTATGTCCGGGATCAGCTCGGTCTCTCGGCCTCCGAATTCCTGCATGAGATGGTCGAGGGCATCCTTGGCTGTAACTACCCGGTGCCGCCCCGGATGCTGAAGCTGAGCGAGGAGATCGTCCGGCACTACATCGTCAAGGAGATGATCGGCGGCTTCATTCCGCCGGGCAGCGTCGATCTCTTCGCGGTCGAGGGCGGCACCGCCGCGATGACCTACATCTTCAACACTCTGAAGCAGAACGGGCTGGTCAAGCGCGGCGACAAGGTCGCGATCGGCATGCCCGTGTTCACGCCCTATATCGAGATTCCGGAACTCGACGAATACGGGCTGGTCGAGGTCAAGATCGATGCCGATCCCGAGAAGGGCTGGCAATATCCGGATTCCGAACTTGAGAAGCTCAAGGATCCGGCGATCAAGATCTTCTTCTGCATCAATCCGAGCAATCCGCCTTCGGTGAAGATGGATGACCGCAGCCTGGACAAGGTCGCGGCCATCGTCCGCGATCATCGCCCGGACCTCTTCATCCTGACCGACGACGTCTACGGCACCTTCGCGGACGATTTCCGCTCGCTGTTCGCGATCTGCCCGCACAACACGATGCTGGTCTACTCCTTCTCGAAATATTTCGGCGCCACCGGCTGGCGCCTCGGCGTCGTCGCGACGCATCACCATTCCGTCTTCGACAAGGCGCTGGCCGATCTGCCTAAGAGCGCCAAGGCGGCGCTGGACAAGCGCTATGGCTCGCTGCTGCCCGATGTCAGTTCGCTGCGCTTCATCGACCGGCTGGTCGCCGACAGCCGCACCGTCGCGCTCAACCACACCGCCGGGCTTTCGACGCCTCAGCAGGTCCAGATGGTCCTGTTCTCGCTGTTTGCGCTGATGGACGAGGCCGATGGCTACAAGGCCGAGCTGAAGAAGTTGATCCGCCGCCGCGAGGCTGCGCTCTATCGCGAACTCGGCGTGGCGCAGGAGGATGATCCGAACTCGGTCGACTACTACACGCTGCTCGATCTCGAGGCCGTGGCCAGGGATCTCTACGGACCGGAGTTTGCAGCCTGGGTGAAGAAGAACGTCAACCCGGACGAGCTGCTCTTCCGGATCGCCGACGAGACCGGCATCGTCCTGCTGCCCGGTCGGGGTTTCGGTACCCACCAGCCGGCCGGGCGCGCCTCGCTCGCCAATCTGAACGAGTATCAATATGCCAATATCGGCCGGTCGCTGCGCGGGATGGCCGAGGAGTTCCATCGCACCTTCGAGAAGGGCGGCGCACCGAAGGCGCCGAAGGACAAGAAGGGCAACGGAAAACCTGCACGCAAGAAGCCGCGCGGCTGACCCTCTGGCGCCGCTCGGCAGGGTTCGGGCGGCGCCGTACGATCCAGCCATGCTGCTGCCGCCACGCGCGCAATCGCGCTGCCGCGACTTGTTCTAGCTCAAAGACGCTATCGGCTACCCACCTATGCTGCCACCGAAAGCCGGGTTCCGGCGGTGGAGAGGATCGGTCGTGGAAGCCGAGAGGACGCCTTATCTGGACGAACGCCTGCCGCGCTATACGAGCTATCCGACGGCTCCGCATTTCGGCGCGGATGTCGATGCCGGCTGCTATGGCCGCTGGCTCGGCGAGCTCGCGCCGGAGACCAGGGCCTCGCTTTATCTCCACATCCCGTTCTGCCGGTCGATGTGCTGGTATTGCGGCTGCCATACGACGGTCGCCCTGCGCGACGGGCCGATCATCGACTACCTTGCAATGCTGCGCCGCGAGATCGACATCGTGGGGGGGCATCTGCGGGCACCGCTCGACGTTCGCCATGTCCATTTCGGCGGTGGCACGCCCTCGATCCTCGAGCCCGGTGATTTCGTCGGTCTGGTCGCGTTGCTGCGGGAACGCTTCGCGCTCCATCGGGAGGCCGAGATCGCCGTCGAGATCGACCCGCGCCGCCTGACGCGGGCCATGATGCAGGCGCTTGGTGCCGCCGGCGTCACCCGGGCGAGCCTTGGCGTGCAGAGCTTCGATCCGCTCGTCCAGAAGGCGATCAACCGTATCCAGAGCGTCGAGCAAACCTCAGCGGTTGTCGGCGGCCTGCGCGCGGCGGGTATCGGCGGTGTGAATTTCGACCTGATCTACGGGCTGCCGAAGCAGACGATGGCGTCCTGTATAGACACCGTCGAGCGCTGCCTGGAGATGCGGCCGAAACGCTTCTCGATCTTCGGCTATGCGCATGTGCCGGACTTCAAGAAGCATCAGCGCCGCATCACGGAGGCCGATCTGCCCGATGGCCGGGAGAGGCAGGCGCAGGCCGAGGCGATGGCGCAAAGACTCGTCGAGGCCGGCTATGTCCGTGTCGGGCTGGACCATTTCGCGCGCCCCGAGGACGAGATGGCTCGTGCGCTCGGCAGCGGCAGCCTGCGCCGCAATTTTCAGGGCTACACCACCGATGGCTGCGAGGCGCTGCTCGGCTTCGGCGCCTCGGCGATCGGGCGGCTGCCCCAGGGGTATATCCAGAACGAGGTCGTTATCGGGCGCTATGCCGAGCGCGTCGGGCTGGGTGAGCTGCCGACGGCGAAGGGCTATCGGCTCAGCCAGGACGACCGGCTGCGCGCGGAGCTGATCGAGCGGCTGATGTGCGATCTTGAGGTCGACATCGCCGCGGTGTGCGCCCGGCATGACGTCGACCCGGGATCGCTTGCGCCTTCGTTGGCCAAGCTCGACAAGCTCTCCCGGGAGGGCATGATCAAGTTCAAGGGCACCCGCATCCTGATGCCCGAGCATGCCCGCCTGCTGGTGCGCAAGGCGGCCTCGGCTTTCGACGCGCATATCGACCAGCCGGCGCGCCGCTTCAGCCGGGCGGTTTGAGGTCTTCCATCCGACCGACCGAAAAGATAGTCCAATCACGCGGGCCGGGATTGCCTTAGCGGCGTAGAGTTCCGAAATCGACTGCGACGGACTGCTGCGCCCATGACCGCTTCGCCCAAGACGGCCTCGCCGAAGACATCCTCTATCGTCATGCTCAATCGCGCCTCTGGCGCGGCCTTGCCCGCATCCACGCCGGGGACGGGGCTCGGGGCAGCCGACCTCTTCGCCTCCGGGCGCGATGTGGCCTGGTCGATCCCCGGCGCGGCGGCGGGCCGCGTCGCATTCGCGGGCACGGTCGAGATCGAAGCCTTCCCGTATACCGAGACGATGATCGTGCTGGCGGGGGCGCTGACGCTGTCGGCGGATGGTGCTGCCGGCGTGACGGTTTCGGCCGGAAACGGCGTGGTCGTTGCACGTGGCACGCGGCTGCGCATCGGCGCGGCGCCGGGCACGCGCTGGGCCTTCTATGCCGGAACGGCGGCGGCCGCGTCCGTGCCGGGTGTCACGCTGCTTGCGGCGGATTCGGCGCTTTCGCCGTCCGATGCCCCGCCGGCGCAAGTCCTGATCGGTCCTGCCCCGCAATGCCGCAGTTTCAATGCCTTCACGGAAGAGGCGTCGGAGCTGCGCGCCGGAGTGTGGGATTCGACGCCCTATGCCCGCATCTCACGCCCGCACAAGGTCAGCGAGCTGATGCATATCCTGGCCGGTTCCGTGGATCTGACCGGAGAAGATGGCACCGTCCATACCGTTTCGGAAGGTGACACGGTGCTGGTCCCGCAAGGCGCGCCCTGTGCCTGGGATAGCCGGGTTCATGTCGCCAAGTTCTATGTGGTGCAGGAGGCTGCCGGCTGATGTCGATTAGCCTGATGCAGGAGGCGACCGCCTTCCGCGAGATCGCCACGAGCGATGCATCAGCCTGTGCAGCGCTGGCGCGCGCCGTCGGTTGGCCGCATCGTGCCGAGGATTGCGAGATGGCGATTGCGCTGGGCCATGGACGCGTTGCGACGCTGGCTGGCGAGGTCGTGGCGGTGGGGCTGTGGTGGCCCTATGGCGACAGCCACGCGACCGTCGGGATGATCATCGTGTCGCCCGAACACCAGGGCGCCGGTATCGGCCGCCGCTTGGTGCAGGAACTGCTGGCCCAGGCGGAGGAGCGGTCGCTGATGCTCAATGCGACGGCTGCGGGCCAGCCACTCTATGAGCGGCTGGGCTTCGTGGCCTGGGGCGAGGTCTGCCAGCATCACGGCGAGGTGCAGGACGTTGCTGCGCCGACGCTCGCGGAAGGAACCGCGCTTCGGGCCGCGACGGCGGCCGACCTGCCGCAGCTGAAGCGCCTCGATCAAGCCGCCAGCGGCCTGCCGCGGGAAGCTTTGCTCGCCTCTCTGCTGGAACGTGGCGAATGCGTGCTGCTGGAGCGTGGTGGCCGGGCCGTCGGCTTCAGCATTCTGCGCCGGTTCGGGCGCGGCCTCGTCGTGGGGCCGGTGATCGCGGAGGATGACGGCGACGCGCGCACTCTGGTCGCGCACTGGCTGCACGGCCGGCGGGGACAATTCATCAGGGTGGATATTCGCGCCAACGCGGCGCTTGCCCGCTGGTTGATCGATCACGGGCTCGGGCCCGCGGGCAGCGTCGTCGCCATGGTTCGCGGCACATTGCCGGTGGCCCATGGGCCGGCGCGGCTCTATGGGCTCTCCAATCAGGCTCTCGGCTGACCGTCAGGATAAGACATGGCACTGCTCTATAAATCGGATCCGGCGCGCGGCGCCGAATGGGCGAAGATCCTGGCGGAGAAGGCGCCGGACCTGTCGTTCCGGATCTGGCCAGAGATCGGCGACCCGAACGAGATCCGCTATTTCTTCGCCTGGATGCCGCCGGACGACCTGGAAAGCCGTTTCCCCAATCTCGAGCTGCTGATCTCGGCCGGGGCGGGGGTCGACCATCTCGATCTCTCGAAGCTGCCCCCCGACCTGCCGGTCGTGCGCATGGTCGAGCCGGGCATCGTCGACAGCATGGTCGAGTTCGTGTCGATGGCTGTGCTGAGCCTGCATCGCGACCTGATCGATTATGTCGCCCAGCAGCGAGCCGAAGTCTGGAAGCAGATCCGCGTGCGCCCGGCCGCGACGCGCCGGGTTGGCGTGCTCGGGCTCGGCATGCTCGGCGAGGCTTCCTGCCGAATGCTGACGAATTTCGGCTTCCAGGTCGCCGGCTGGAGCCGGTCGCGCCGGGCAATCGAAGGGGTCACGTCCTTCGCGGGCGTGGAGGAGCTGCCGGCCTTCCTGGCGCGTACCGACATCCTGGTCTGCCTGCTGCCGCTGACCGACGAGACGCGTGGCATGCTGGATGCGAAACTGTTCGCGCAGCTTCCCCATGGGGCGCGGCTGGTGAATACGGGGCGCGGTGCCCATCTCGACCAGGACGCTTTGCTGGCGGCGCTCGACAGCGGCCAGATCTCGGCGGCGGTGCTCGATGTCGTGACGCCGGAACCGCTGACGCCCGGCCATCCACTCTGGAGCCATCCGCGCGTGCTCATGACGCCGCACGTCGCCAGCATGACGCAGCCGGAGACGGCGATCGACGTCGTGCTGGAGAATCTGCGCCGCCACCAGGCCGGAGAGCCGCTGATCGGCCTCGTCGATCGCAAGCGCGGCTACTGAGCCGGCCTCGCCATCGGACGAGGGCAGGCGGCGACGAAGCACGATCTGCTGCCGGGCCACGCCAATAGGGCAGGGGATGTTATGGCGGGCAGCGAAGGCCGCGCCGATGACGATCCGCGACCGTCTAACCTCTGCGGCGAGGCGGGAGCAGCGCCAGCGGAGGTCGAAGCAGTCCATGCACGAGTCAATGTTGCGCGAGGCCACGTCGCTGCATGAGGCGATGTCCGAAAGCGGGAGTCTTCGATCGCCGGAGCGGGCGAGCGACGGCATCCGGCGCGCACTCGGTCATATCGAGCGCAACTTCACCAAAGCGATCTACCTGGAAGATCTCGCAGCGCTGGCCGGTCTCAGCGTCTGCCGCTTCGTCACCGTGTTCAGGCGGCAGGTTGGGCTGACGCCGCACCGCTTCATCTGCCATCGCCGCATCGGCTATGCGAAGCGGTTGCTGCGCGATGGCGTTCCGATGGCGCTCGCAGCCTCCGAGGCCGGCTTTTTCGACCAAAGCCATTTCTCGCGTCATTTCAAGAACATCTGCGGCATCACGCCTGGCCGGTATCTGCGCGAAAGCAGCCAGGGGCCGAAACGCTGTGCCGAGTCCGGCGCTCGTCTCCAGCCCGCCGCCTGAACGTCCTTACGACAAGTCGACATTCTCCAGCAGGAGCCTCACCGATGACCGTCAATTCGCTCGAAGCGCTCGATCGCCTGCACTGGGTCCACCCGGTGGCCAACTGGGCCGGCCATGAGAAGCGCGGCGTCACCATCATGAAGTCGGCCAAGGGCGCCTTCATCACCGATGCGGATGGCCATGAGCTGATCGATGGCTTCGCCGGGCTCTGGTGCGTCAATGTTGGCTACGGCCATGAGAGCATCGTCGAGGCAGCCGCAGCGCAGATGCGCGAACTGCCTTATGCCACCGGCTACTTCAGCTTCGGCAGCGAGCCGGCGATCCGGCTCGCGGCGAAGCTGGCCGAACTGACGCCCGGCGACCTCAATCATATCTATTTCTCGCTCGGCGGCTCGGATGCGATCGACGGCGCGCTGCGCCTGATCCAGTTCTACTACAACGTCACCGGCCGGCCGACGAAGAAGGCGATCATCTCGCTCGAGCGCGGCTATCACGGCTCGAGCTCCACCGGAGCCGGCGTCACCGCGCTTCCGGCCTTCCAGGCCAATTTCGATTTCCCCAGCCATGTCCGGCATTACGTCGCCGCGCCTTACGCCTATCGCAATCCGACCGGCTCGGACGATGCGGCGGTGATCGCGGCCAGCGTCGCCTCGCTGCGCGCCAAGGTCGAGGAACTCGGCGCCGATAATGTGGCGGCCTTCTTTTGCGAGCCGGTCGTGGGTTCGGGCGGCGTGATCGTGCCGCCGAAGGGCTGGCTCAAGGCGATGCGCGAGACGGCCGCCGAGCTCGACATCCTCTTCCTGGCCGACGAGGTCATCACCGGCTTCGGGCGCACCGGGCCGATGTTCGCCTGCGAGGCGGAAGGCGTGGTGCCCGACATGATGACCATGGCGAAGGGGCTGACCTCGGGCTATGCGCCGATGGGCGCGCTCGCGATCGGCGAGAAGGTCTATCGCGGCATCAAGGACAATGCGCCCGAGGGCGGCCCGGTCGGCCATGGCCAGACCTATTCCGGCCACCCGGTTTCGGCTGCCGTCGCGCTGGAGGTGCTGCGGCTCTATGACGAGGGCGGCATCCTCGCCAATGGGCAACGCGTCGGCGCCTATTTCGAGAAGAAACTCGCGACGCTGGCGGACCATCCCCTCGTCGGCGAAGTGCGTGCGCGCGGCCTGCTCGCCGGTGTGGAACTCGTCGCCGACAAGGCGAGCAGGGAGAAGCTCCCGCGCAGCGTCAAGCTGGCCGACCATCTGTTCGCACGCGGCTACGCCAATGGCGTGATCTTCCGCGCCTTCGCCGACGACATCATCGGGCTAGCCCCGCCGCTGTGCTGCAGCGAGAGCGAGATTGACCTGATTGTGTCGCGCCTGCGCAAGACGCTCGACGACATGCTGGCGCTTCCCGAGGTGCAGGCTGCGCTTGCGACCGCCAAGGCGGCGTGACATCGGCGCGATCCTTGCTTTGCCTGGAGCGGCGAACCGTCTAGGTTCCCGCTACGGCTCTGGTGCGCCCTTGCATCGCGCCGCAGGCGTTGGGGTGAGGCTTTCGTCGTGACACCGGGCGTGCGGCTCGACCGCATCGACATGAAGATCCTGATCGAGTTGCAGAACAACGGCAGGATGACCAACGTCACCCTGGCGGATGCCGTCGGGCTGTCGCCGAGTCCTTGCCTGCTCCGGGTCAAGCGGCTCGAACAGGCCGGCTACATCTCGGGCTATGGAGCGACGATCAACCTGCAGAAGCTCGGCGAGACGATCACGGTCTTCACCGAGGTCACGTTGCAGGACCACACCAAGGAGTACTTCATCCGTTTCGAGACGGCGCTGCGCCGCGTCGACGAGGTGGTGGAGTGCCATCTGGTCAGCGGCGGCTACGACTATCTGGTCAAGTTCGTCACGCGCGGGCTGACGCATTACCAGTCGCTGATCGAGACGCTGCTCGACCGCAATATCGGCATCTCCAAGTATTTCAGCTACATCGTCATCAAGTCGCCGATCCAGAAGCCGGGCTACCCTCTGCCGGTGCTGTTCGACGTCTGAAGCGCGTAGCGCAGCGACAGCGACACGGAGGCTAGGATGGCTGGCGCTGGCAAGACACCGGTCCTCCTGTCCGGAGGCAACCCGCAGATCGCAAAAGGTGACGGGGATGCGCCGGTGCAGGCCTATATCGAGGCCATGCCGGGCTGGAAGAGCGATCTCGGCCGGCGCCTCGATGAGCTGATCGTCAGGACCACGCCCGACCTGAAGAAGGCCGTGCGCTGGAACTCGCCCTTCTATGCGGTCGACGGCAAGGGCTGGTTCCTGTCGTTCCATGTCTTCACCCGCTTTGTGAAGGTGACGTTCCTGCAGGGACGTTCGCTGAATCCGCTTCCGCCGGGTGGCACGGCGCGCAGCGGCGAGGCGCGCTGGATCGACCTCCATGAGGCCGACATGCTCGACGAAGAGCAGATGGCCGCCTGGATCAGGCAGGCCGCGGCGCTGCCGGGATGGGTGCCCTAGGGGCTGGACCCTAACCCAGCGCCTGGGTCGCCAGCCCGAAGGTGCGGGCGGCGCCGCTAGGCGGATGATGCCGGCCGCGGATCATGGGCGTGACCGAATCGAAGATCGTCATGCCGCAGGATTCGAGGAATGCGCCGAAGCGGCCCTGCTCCAGGGCAGTATCGGCACGAAGGAAGCCACCCTGATGCGCGTCGACATGCGGGGCCACCAGCGCGACTGCCATATCGTCATCCTCCGCGACGATGGGGCCGACGACATGGCCGCGTCCGAAGGGCCGACAGAGCGCAAAGCCGACGATCTCGCCGTCCCGCTCCACGGCTGTGCCGACCGAATGCGCAAGAAGTGCCGCGATGACACGGCTGCGGTCGGCGCCATAGGCGCTGGCATCGAGTCTCGAGAGTGCGCCCAGATCTGCGGCGGTCACCGACCTGAGGCCGGGGAAGTCTGGAGCAGCCGCCAGCAGCGCGACGCTCCGCCCCTGATGCTGGAAGATCCGCCCGATCGGCTCGAAGCCGAGCGAGCGGTACAGACGGTAGCCCGCCTTCGTGGCGCTGAGGCGAAGATCGCGATCACCACACTGTGCGAAGATCATTTCCATCAACTCGCGGCCGGCACCCTGCGCCTGCAGGCGCGGCGACGTGATGACCATGCCCACGGTCGCGAAGCTCTCGCCGAAGGTCCACCACATTGCCGAGCCGAGCGCGCGGCCGATCGTATCGCAGGCGACGAAGCCTTGCCCGACGCTCATGACGAGGCGCCAGTCCTCCGGTCGGTGCGGCCAGCCGACACTGATCGAGAGCTGGTGCAACTGGTCGAGATCGGCATCGGCCATCGCCCGAATGTCGATCTCATAGCCGAGCCGGCGCTTTGCCGTTCTGTAAGCCAAGGCGTCTGGCCCCATGCGGAGTGAGGGCGAATTATAGGTGGGGCAAGGCGGTTCGAGAATAGCAAAATTCATACAATACATGGGCTTAGGAACATGCAGGCTGTAGGGGCGAAGCCTCTTGCCGCGCCGGTTTCTCTTCCCCCGAGCGCATGCGAGACGACCAGTCATTTCTCCCCGCTTCCGCCGAGGACCCTCCCGATGAAGCTCGAACCTTACTGGCTCGCCTCCGCGCCGCGCTTCGCTTCGGGCTCTTCGGTGCCAGTGGCGGGCAAGGTCGATGTTGCGGTTGTCGGGGGCGGCTTCACCGGGCTGTCGGCGGCCTTGGCGCTGGCAAAGGCTGGCGCGAGCGTTGCCGTCTTGGAGCAGGGCCGCGTCGTCGGCGAGGCGTCTGGCCGCAATGGCGGGCATTGCAACAACGGGCTCGCGCATGATCTCGGCGGGCTGGCCGCGAGCCTCGGCATCGAGCGCGCGAGCGCGCTCTACCGCGCCTTCGATGCTGCCGTGGACACGGTCGAGTCGCTGGTCGCGCGCGAGGGCATCGATTGCGATTTCACCCGCACCGGCAAGATCAAGCTCGCGGCCAAGCCCGGGCATTTCGCCAAGCTGGAGAAGGGCGCAGAGCTGCTGCAGGCGACGGTCGAGCCCGATCTCGTCGTAGTCCGGCCGGAGCAGACGCAGCGCGAAATCGGCTCAGACGGCTTCCACGGCGGTCTCGTCTTTCCACGCAGCGCCCATATGCATATGGGCCGCTTCGGCGTCGGGCTGGCCGAGGCTGCTGCCCGAGCGGGTGCCGCGATCAATGAAAACGCGGCCGTCACTGGGCTGGAGCGCCTGAACGGGCAAGCGCATCGCGTCGTCACCACCCGCGGGACGCTGGAGGCGAAGCAGGTTCTTCTTGCGACAGGCGCCTCGCGGCAGGGGCCGTTCGCCTGGTTGCGCCGGCGCATCGTTCCGGTCGGCAGCTTCATCATCGCGACCGAGCCGCTGTCGGCCGAGCGGGCGGCCTCGATCATGCCGACGCGGCGCACGGCGACGACCACGATGAACATCGGAAACTATTTCCGGCTGACGCCCGACAACCGGCTGATCTTCGGCGGGCGGGCCCGCTTCGCCCTGTCGAGCCCGACGTCCGACGCGAAGAGCGGGGCGATCCTGCTGGCGCGGATGCTGGAGCTGTTTCCGCAGCTCAAGGGTACGCGGATCGATTATTGCTGGGGCGGGCTGGTCGACATGACTTCGGATCGGCTGCCGCGGGCCGGCGAGCGTGACGGGGTGTTCTACGCGCTTGGCTATAGCGGCCACGGTACGCAGATGTCCGTGCATATGGGACAGGCCATGGCCCGCGTGATGGGCGGGGACACGAAGGCGAACCCGCTGGCGGGGCTCGACTGGCCGGTGGTGCCCGGTCATTTCGGCCCGCCCTGGTTCCTGCCCTTCGTCGGAATGTATTACAAGTTTCAGGACTGGCGGAGCTGAAGGCGCCTGGCGCAGGCACCGAAGTCGAGCCTTGCATCCGACTGATGGCGAGCGGATTCTGCACGCCCGGGATGTGAGGTCGACGATGGTCGCAAGCCATGGCTTCGCCGAGTTTCTGCGCGAGCAGCTTGCTCCGCTCGGCCGCATCACGACACGGCGTATGTTCGGCAAGACCGGCGTGTTCTGCGACGGGTTGATGTTCGGGATGGTCGCGGACGACACGCTCTACTTCCGGATCGATGAGCAGAACCGGGCGGCCCTGGCAGAGGCCGAGAGCAACCCGCCGCTCAGCTACGAAAAGCAGGGCCGCGCCATCGATCTCGCCTTCTGGCGCGCGCCGGAGCGGCTGCTAGACGAGCCCGATGAACTCGTCACCTGGGGGCAGGCCGCGCTGGCGGCGGCGCGCCGGGTCGCTGTAAAGCGGGAGCCGAAGCGCCGGGCCTAAGCAGCGCGCTTCTGCCCGCTCGTCGCCAGCAGGACGAGGATGAAGGAGGCGGCCGTCAGCAGGGTCGAGATCGCAGCGATGGTCGGGTCGATTTCGTCGCGCAGCGCAGTGAACATGCGCTTGGTCAGAGTCTGATACTGACCGCCCGAGACGAAGAGCGCGATGATGGTTTCGTCGATCGCCGAGATGAAGGCGAAGATCCCGCCGGCAAAGACGCTGGCCTTGATCTGCGGCAGCGTCACGGTCAGGAAAGCGCGGAAACGGTTCATGCCGAGGCTTCGCGCCACCATCTCCTGCGTCTTGTCGAAGCTCTGCATGCCGGCGACGACCGAGGTGATGACATAGGGCAGGCCGAGCATGACGTTCGCCAGGACAAGCCCGGTCAGGGTCTGGATCAGGCCGATCTTGGCATAGATGAAGAAGATGCCGATCGCGATGATGATGATCGGCACGATCAGCGGCAGCATCAGCATCATGTGCAAAGAGCGCATCAGCTTCGACTGCGAGTTGCTGATGGCGTAGGCCGCCGCCGTGCCGAGCGGCGTGGCGACGAGAACGGTGAGCACGCCGATCATCAGGCTCATCCGGGTCGCCTGCATCCAGTTCGGATTGCCGAAGTACTCCGCGTACCAGCGCAGCGAGAGGGCCGGCGGCGGGAAGGTCAGGAAACGCGTCGACGAGAACGACATCGGCACGATGATCAGCAGGGGCAGGATCAGATAGATCAGGACCAGGCCAACGAAGGCGCCGAAGAGCAGGCGAGGGAGAAGGGGCTGTTTCATCACTTCTGCCCCAGCATCTTGTCGAGCGGGATGATGCGGCCGACGGCCATGAAGATCGCGAGCACCGCAACCAAGAGCACGACGCCGACGGCGCTGGCCGCGCCCCACTGGTTGTAGAGCTCGACATTCCGGCTCACGACCATCGAGATCATGATCGTGCGGCCGCCGCCGAGCAGCTCTGGCGTGATGTAGAAGCCGAGCGTCAGCACGAACACGAGCGTCAGTCCCGCGACGACGCCGGGCAGCGACAGCGGCAGGAAGACGCGCAGGAAGGTGTGCAGCGGCCCGCCGCCGAGGCTGGCGCCGGCCAGCATCAGTTCGCGCGGGATCTTCTGCATCGTCGAATAGAGCGGCAGCACCATGAAGGGCAGGAGGATGTGGACGGTCGCGATGACCGTGCCGAGCTCGTTATGGACGAGCGCCAGCGGTTCGCTGATCAGCCCGAAGCGTTCGAGCATCTGGTTGGTGACGCCGGTGCGCTGGAGCAGGACGAGCCAGGCATAGGCGCGCACCAGAACGCTGGTCCAGAATGGCAGGATCACGAAGGACAGGATCAGCACGTCCCAGGGCCGCTTCACATGGGCAGCGGCATAGGCGACGGGGTAGCCGAGGATCAGCGTCATCACCGTGACCATCAGCGCGATGCGGAAGGTCAGGCCGAAACTGCGCCAGTAGATGTCCTCGCTGAAGATGCGGCGGTAATTCTCCAGCGTGAAGCCGTTGTCGTAGAAGGACTGGCCCATCAGCCAGCCGACCGGAATCACCACCAGGGCGAGGATGACGAGCACCGCGGGCGAAGCGAGCAGGAGCATCAGTCCCTGCTCGCGGCGCTGGTATCGGAGGGATGGGTCGATGGCGCTCATCTGCGATCCTGCCAGTGCGTATCGAATTCCGGCGCCATTCCGGGCGGAGCGAAGTGGAGGCCCGGAATCCATCGTAGAGCGCGGCGCCCTTCGATGGATTCCGGATCGGCGCCGCTTCGCGGCTTGTCCGGAATGACGCGGTGTCGAACGAGGCCCTACTTCTGCGCGAAGGAGAGCCAGCGCTTCTCGGCGGCCTCGCCGGCGGCAGAGGTCCACCAGGCATAGGACATCAGGGCCTGGACCTTGGCGTTGGCAGGCGCGCTCGGCAGCTCGCCGACGCGGGCGGCCGGGATGACGCCGGTGTCGTAGGCCTTGGGGTTGGCCGGGCCGTAGTCGATATGCAGCGGCAGGTTGGCCTGATGCACCGGATCGACCGCCTCGTTCAGGAACTTGATCGCGATCGGCAGGTTCGGGGCGCCCTTGAGCACGCAAAGCGAGGTGCTCTGCAGGATGCCCTGGTTGTAGGTGTAGGCGACCTTGGCGCCTTCCTTGGTCAACGCGCTGATGCGGCCGTTCCAGGCCATCACCATGTCGACCTCGCCGTCGTTGAGGAGCTGGGCCGACTGGGCGCCGGAAGTCCACCAGACCGTGATGTGCGGCTTGATCTCCTCGAGCTTCTTGAAGGCTCGGTCGACATCGAGCGGGTAGAGCTTGTCGGCCGGAACGCCGTCGGCCATCAGCGCGGCTTCCAGTGTGGCGAGCGGGTGGTTGCGCAGCGAGCGACGGCCAGGAAACTTCTTCACGTCCCAGAAATCGGCCCAGGTCTTGGGCGCGGCGGCCGCGTCGGGGAACTTCTTCTGGCTGTAGCCGAGCACGCTCGAATAGAACTCGTAGGCGACGGAATAGTCGCTGCGATATTCGGCCGGCATGGCGGCCGCGTTCGGGATCTTGCTGAAGTCGAGCTTCTCGACGATGCCCTGCTCGCCGCCACGCAGGCAGAAATTGGTGGCGACGTCGACGACGTCCCAGGTCGGCTTTCCGGTGGCGACCTGCGAGCGCATGATCGGCCAGGCGTCGGGCACGCTGTCCTGGTTGATGGTGATGCCGAGCTTCTTGGCGCTCGGATCGAGGATCGCGACGGTCTGCGCCTTCTGATAGGCTCCGCCCTGCGAGACGAACATGATCTGCTCGGCGGCGAGCGCGGAGAGCGGGCTCAGCAGGGCCAGGGACAGGCCCGCGGCGGCGGCGGTACGAATGGTCAGGCGTCGTTCTGGCATGTCCTTATCCCCTGTTGTTGGATCGGATCTTCGAAAGCTACCGTCCGATCGCGTCTAGAAACTGGTACCAGCCGGCGACCATGCGGACGGCCGGCTCTCGAAGCGGGTAGAACGGGACGCTGCGCATGCGGCCGGCATCGAGCAGGCCGACATCGGGGTGCTCATTGCGGGCGAAGGCGGCGAGATAGCGCCCCATCAGGCTGGACATCGCCACGCCGGCACCGTTGTAGCCCATGGCGAGCATCACCCGGTCGTCGACGCGCCCGACATGCGGGACCGAGTCGAGCGTCATCGCGACGAGGCCGGACCAGCGATAGGCCAGCGGCGCGTCTGCGACCTGCGGGAAGATGCCGACCATCGCCTTGTGCAGGGCGCGGAAGGCGGCGGGAGAATCCGTCTTGCCGAAGGCACCGCGGCCGCCGAAGACGATGCGGTCGTCGACCATCCGGAACCAGCGCATCATGCGCTTGGTCTCGGTATAGGTGCGTCGCGTCGGCATGACGCTGGCGGCGAGATTGGGCGAGAGCTTTTCCGTCGCGATGATCGCGCTGCGGAAGGGTATCAGCGTGCTCTGCCATTCCCGCGTCGCCGGGGTCAGGTCGGAATAGCTGTTGGTCGCAATGATCGCCTGCTTCGCCCGGACCGTGCCGCCGGGCGTTTCGACGACGACGCCGTCGCGCTCGCGGCGCAGGCGCAAAGCGGGCGTTCCGGCATGGATGGGAATGCCGCGCCTCGCCACGCCGTCGGCAAGCCCATGCAGATAGTTGAGTGGGTGGATGCCCCCCGAGCCCGCATTGAGCACGCCGCCGACGAAGCCGGCCGAGCCGGTTTCCTCGCGAACCTGTCCGGCGTCGAGAACGGACATGGTGGTGTCGCCCAGTTCGCTGCGAAGCCATTCGGCTTCCTTCACGGCATAGGCCAGCGTCTCATGGTTATGGGCGGCCTTGACCTGGCCCGAGCGTGTCAGATTGGCAGCATCGATGCCGTAGGTCGCGACCAGTTCCGAGACGATATCGGTGGCTTCCAGCGCGATATCGTACATTCTTTTCGCCATCGGCTTGCCATGGGCTGCGGCGATGGCGGGGAAGGAGATCCGGAACTTGGCAGTGATGACGCCGCCATTGCGGCCGCTCGCGCCCCAGCCGGGGCGGTTGGCCTCCAGCACGATCGAAGAGAGGCCGCCCTCGGCGAGGTGATGCGCCGCCGACAGTCCGGTATAGCCGGCGCCGATGATGACGACGTCGGCCTGCGTGTCGCCGCGCAGTGGCGGCAACTCGCGCAGCGGCGTTGCCGTCGCGCCCCACAGCGAAGGCGCTGCCTCGAGAGACTGCCAGGAAGGCGCGGCGTTCAAGGCTCAGGCCCCGGCCTCGACCGCGTCGGCGAGCGCCTTCAGCGTCGGGAAATGGTAGTCGGGCTTGGTCAGTTCGGGCACGGCGGGCGTGCCGCCGAAGCCCTTCTGGCCCTGGCGCCGCTCGATCCAGCAGGTGGTGTAGCCGAGCGACTTGGCGACGCCGATGTCGTGATACTGGCTCTGCGCGACATGCAGGATCTCCTCCTGCTTGAAGCCATGGGCCGATTGCCGGCCGCGGTTGAAGGCGAAGAACAGCGGATCGGGCTTGGGATGAACAGCCTCGTCGGCGGTGACGCTGTCGTGGAAGGGATTGCCGAGCGTCTGCGAATAGAATGTGAAGGTCGGGCGGTCGGCATTGGTCATCGCGACCAGCCGGAAATGCTTGCGCAAACGGGCCAGCGCCGCGACCGAATCCGGGAAGGCCGGGTGCTGCAGGATGGCATACTGGAAGGAGTCGGCCGAGGCCTCGTCGGCGGGCAGGCCGAGCTCCTTGGCGAGATGGATGTAGACCAGCTTCATCACCTCGCTGGAGCGCTCATAGTGCTTGGCGCGGCCGTCGAGATAGGGCGCGAAGATCTCGTCGTCGCTGAGGGCTGCCGCCTTCGAGCCGCCGATGCGGCGCACCGCGTTCAGGACGCCGGTCTCGAAGTCGATCAGCGTACCGACGACGTCGAATGTGAGAACCTTGAAGTCTTTGAGAGCCATGATGCGAATTCTCTTCTGGCTGTGCGGGTCTGGTGTTCGGTGCAGATCGTTCAGCCCCCCGCCTTCGACACGACGATCGTGTCCTGCGGGTGGATGCTGATCTCGACGCGCTCGCCGATCGGGGGGATGCGACGGGCGGCTTCGTAATGGCTGGGCTGGCGCAGGCTCAGAGGCGTACCGTCATCCAATGCGAGGAAGACGCGCAGGCTTTCGCCCTGGAAAACGATGTCGGTGACGCGGGCCGAGAAGCGGTTGCGCTCGGCCGTCCCCGTGCCGTCCTCGATCAGGAGCTTCTCGGTCTGCACGGCGAGAACCAGATCGCCGCTCGCCGGCAGCGGGCGGGCCGTCCGGATCGCGGTGCCGGCGAGCGAGACGCTGTCCTGGCCGATGCGACCGACGGGCAGCAGTGTCGCCTCGCCGATGAAGCTGGCCACGAAGGCGTTGGCGGGGTGGTCGTGCAGGCGCTCGGGCTTGTCGATCTGGACGAGCTTGCCGTCCTTCAGGATCGCAACCCGGTCGCTCATCGTCAGCGCCTCGCGCTGGTCGTGGGTGACGTAGATGATCGTGGCGCCGAGCCGCTTGTGGAGCTGGCGCAGCTCGATCTGCATGGTCTCGCGGAGCTGCTTGTCGAGGGCCGAGAGCGGCTCGTCCATCAGGATCAGGCGCGGCTCGAAGATCATGGCACGGGCGAGGGCGACGCGCTGGCGCTGGCCGCCGGAGAGCTGGCCGATGCCGCGTTCCTCGTAGCCGGCAAGGTCGACCATCGCCAATGCCGCGCGAACCTTGTCGGCATAGGTTGATTTCGGCAGGCGACGCGCCCGGAGCGGAAAGGCGACGTTCTCGCCGACGCTCATATGCGGGAAGAGCGCGTAGTTCTGGAAGACGATGCCGATGTCGCGCTTGTGCGGTGGGGTGAAGGTTACGTCCCGCCCGCCGAACAGGATCGAACCGGCGGAGGGCTGGACGAAGCCGCCGAGGATTCCGAGCAGCGTCGTCTTGCCCGAGCCCGACGGGCCGAGCAGCGAGACGAATTCCTGGGGTGCAATGTCGAGCGAGACGTCGTCCAGTGCCCGCACCGATCCGTAGACCTTGCTGGCCGATCTGACCTCGACGCGTTCGCCGCCACTTTTCGCCATTACCTGCTCCCGTTGCGATACAGCGACATCGCGCAAGAGCCCGCTCCGATCGGATTGCGACGCAATCAGATCGGAAAAAGCGGTCTCTCCACTTCAATTCAGAGACGGATTCACCGATCAGATTGTCATCTGATCGGATCCGGCTCTGGCCGCGTGGGCAAAGACCGATTCCAGACCAGGCCATAAGTCGATCTTATGTGGCGCCGGCGATGGATCGATCCGCTGCCCGGCAGCGCGGACCTCTGTCGTGTCCGTCGCCGCAAGCTGTATTCGACAAGGGCATCAAACGGGATTTTCGGCGGCTACGGCAATTGCCAAATAATCAGTCAGATCATAACCTCATGTAATGTCAGACCTGCGCCGCATGGTGTCCTCCAGCAATGCGCTGTTCGTCTTCGAAGCGGCCGCGCGCAGCGGCAGTTTCACGCGTGCGGCCGACGAGCTGAACGTCACCCAGCCCGCGGTCAGCCGGATGCTCTCGCGCTTCGAGAGCTATCTGGGCTTGCGCCTGTTCGAGCGGGGCGGGAAGGGCGCGGTGCTGACGCCGGAGGGAGAGATCCTCTACCGCCGCGTCGCGGACGGCTTTCGCAGCATCGAGGCGGGCCTGCGCGAGGTGGAGCAGCTTCGCGGCGGCAAGGAGACCGTGACGATCTCGGTGTCGTCCGCCTTCACGACGCATTGGTTGATGCCGCGCATGGACCGCTTCCAGCAGCGCTTTCCGAGCGTCGACCTGCGCTTCCAGATGATCGCCGGATCGCTGCGTGGCGCCGTCGAGAACGTCGATCTGGGCATGCGCTTCGTCGCTTCCGACGAACCGGTCCCTGCCGAAGCCCTGGTGGTCCATGAAGTCATGCTGCCGGTGTGCAGCCCCGGCTATCGCTGCGAGCCGGGAGCGATCGAGCAGGCGGCCAGCGGCAACACGGTGATCCAGCTGACGGACTCGCCGTCCGACTGGGCGAACCAGTACGCGCCCTTCGCCACCGGGCGGTCGGGGGCCATCAAGGCGCTGACCTTCTCGGATTATGCGGTGGTGGTGCAGGCGGCACTGCTGGGCCAGGGCATCGCCTTCGGCTGGATCACCGTCGTCGCGCATGCGCTGATGTCGGGGGCGCTCGTCCCCGCGGCCGATCGGTTGACGGTCGGGGAGCGGATCTGCGTGCTGCTGACGCCGCGCAACCGGCCGGCGCGGCCGATCGTGCGCGAGATCCGCGACTGGATGATCGCGGAGCTCAAGGCGGAGATCGCGGCGATCGACAGGCTGTATCCGGCGCTGGCGCTGAAGACGGCGGTGGTCTGAGCATCTCAGCCGCCGATGTCGATCAGCACCGTCTTGTGCCTGAGGTTCTGCTCCACCGCCTGTCGGCCGAGATCCTTGCCGATGCCAGAACTCTTGTAGCCGCCGGTTGGCAGGATGAAGTCGAGCGTGCGGCTGTAGCGGTTGATCCAGACCGTGCCGGCCTTGAGCGCGCGCATCGCCCGCAGCCCACGGCCGAGATCGGCGGTGTAGATGCCGGCGGCAAGGCCGTATTCGGGGTGGTCGGCCAGCGCCAATCCTTCCTCCTCCTCGTTGAAGCCCTGGATCGTCAGCACAGGGCCGAAGACCTCCTCGCGGACGGCGGCCGTCTCGGCAGTGACGTTGGCGAGCAGGGTCGGCTGGTAGAAGGCGCCGCCATGGCCTTCGATGCGGCTGCCGCCGAGGAGGCATTGCGCGCCCTGACGGGCGCTTTCGGCGAGGATGCGGTCGATGCGCTGCGCCTGGATCTCGGAGACGATCGGCGCATAGCCGGTCGCGGCCTTCCAGGTCGGGCCGGGGATGACCGCGGCGAGCTTCTTCCTCAGCCGCTCGACCAGTTCGGCCATGACGGCGCGCTGCACGATCAGCCGCGAGCCGGCGACACAGGCCTGCCCTGCATTGGCGAGGAGCGAGCCGGCGATGCAGGTTGCTGCCTTTTCCAGATCGGCATCGGCGAAGACGAGCTGCGGGCTCTTGCCGCCAAGTTCGAGCGTCACCGGCTTGATGCCACTTTCGGCGGCGGCTTTCATCACGGCGACGCCGGTTCGGGTCGAGCCGGTGAAGGAGAGCTTGGCGATATCGGGATGGCGCGACAGGGCGTCGCCGGTCACGGCGCCGTTACCTTGCACGACGTTGAAAATGCCGGCGGGAATGCCGGCCTCGACGGCGAGTTCGGCGAGCCGCACGGTCGAGAACGGCGTCAGCTCCGAGGGCTTGAGCACGATCGCGTTGCCGGCGGCGAGCGCGGGCCCGACTTTCCACGAAGCCATGCTGAGCGGGAAATTCCACGGCGTGATCGCGCCGACGACGCCATAGGGCTCGGAGACGATCATGCCGAGATGGTCGGCGCGGGTGGCGGCCACGTCGCCGCCGAGCTTGTCGGCCCATTCCGAGAAGAAGCGGATGCCTTCGGCGACACTGGCGACGTCGCCGGTGACGGCCTGGGCAATTGGCCGTGTCGAGCCCAGCGCCTCGAGCCGGCCAAGTTCGAGCGCGCGTTCCTCGATCAGCTCCGCCCAGCGGCGCATGGCGCGGGCGCGTTCGCGCGGCGGCTGCGTCGCCCAACCGCTGCGCGCCAAGGCTTGGGCCGCGTCGGTCACCGCCCGGTCGACCGTATCGGCGGTGGCGACGGGCAGATCGGCATAGTCGACGAGGTCGGAGGGCCGGGCGACCGGGAGGCGTTCGCCGGTCGCGACGACCTCGCCGCCGATGTAGTGGCCGGTCGAGAAGGTGATCGAATCCGGCGCGAAATCGTTCATTGCCTCAGAGCCCGACGAGAGCCGGCAGGCCGCCGATGTCCTTGATCTCGGTATAGCCGTAATAGGGGTTCGCCGGCTCGTGGCCGCGGTTTACCCAGACGCGCTTGCCGATCTTCATGTCGTGGGCCGTCATCAGGTCATAGCGGAAGCTGGACGAGCAGTGCATCACGTCCTGGGGCCCACAGCCGAGCTGGTCGAACATGTATTCGAAGGCCTGCATGCGGGGTTTGTAGGCCTGCGCTTCCTGGGCGGTGTAGGCGGCGTGGAAAGGCGCCCCGAGCTTTGCGACAGAGTGCGGGATGAGTGCCGTCATCGAATTCGAGAGCACGACGAGCGGGATTTCGTCGGCGATCTTGGCGAGGCCGGCGGGCACGTCCGGATGCGGACCCCAGCTCGTGATCTCATCGACGATAAGCTGGGAATCGGCGCGGTCATAGGCAACGCCCTGCAGCTTGCACGTGCGCTCCACCGCGTTGTGGACGACGTCCTGATAGGGCTTCCATGGGCCGAGGATCTCGTCGAGCCGATAGGCGCTGAAATCGGCGACGAAGGCGTCCATCTGTTCGGGCGAAAGGCGCGTGCCATAGACGCGGCGGGCGGCCGGCCCCATCTCGAAATTGATCAGCGTGCCGTAGCAGTCGAAGGTGATGAATTTCGGCCGCCAGGTGCTCATGGGTCCGCTCGCATTGTTCAGGGGCGGGCGCTGCCGCCGACTGGCCAAAGCTAGCCGCGCGGTCCGGCGGCGGGCACGCATTTGCGGGCTGCTCGCCCAAGTTTATGCCGATCGTGCCGGCCTCGGCAGCACGGATTGCCGCGGCAGACCTGGACCGTTTGCCTCAGGAGGCCAAGGCGGCCTCGACGCCGGCCGCGACGGCGAAGAGGGAGGCGTCGCCGCCGGTCTCGCCCATCAGCATCAGCCCGACCGGCGCCTCACCCGGCCGCTGGCAGGGCAGGCTGATCGCGCAGCGGTCAAGGAAGTTGCCGATGCTGGGATTGCGCAGCAGCAGCGCGTTGAGCCGGAAATACTCAGCATCCTCGGCCAGTTCGTCGATGCGCGGCGCGACGATCGGGCAGGTCGGCATCAGCAGGGCGTCATAGGGGGCGGTCAGCGCGTTCATCGCTGCAATGATACGCCGGCGCGCCGACGCCAGGGCGACATAGTCGGCCGCCGTCATGCTCGCGCCGAACTCGATCCGGCTGCGGACGCGCGGGTCATAGAGATCACCCTTCGCCGCGAGGAGGTCGCGGTGCCAGTCATAGGATTCCGGCCCGGGGAAGCCGCCGCGGCGCTGGGCGGCGACGAGATCGAGCAGAGGCTGGAATGAGACCTCGACGAGATGGGCGCCCTGGGCGCTCAGCAGGGCGACCGCACGCTCGAACGTGGCGGCGACGGTGGCGTCCATGCCGTCGCGCATGATCTCCTTGGGGATCGCCAGGCGCAGACCGGCCAGCGGCCGGGGCGTTGGCAGCGCCGGTGCCTCGCCGGCCAGGATCGCGTCGACGATGGCGCAGCAGGACACGCTGGCACCGAGCGGGCCGAGCGAGTCGAGGCTTCCGGAGAGCGGGACGACACCGTCGAGCGGCACGCGGTTGGCCGTCGGCTTGTAGCCGACGATGCCGCAGAGCGCGGCGGGGATACGGCAGGAGCCGCCGGTGTCGCTGCCTAGTGCGACCACCGCCATGCCGTCAGCGACCGCTACGCCGGAGCCCGAGGAGGAGCCGCCGGGAATGCGGCCGGAGGCGCGGTCCCAGGGGCTGAGCGGCGTGCCGTAATGCGGGTTGGCGCCGATGCCGGAATAGGCGAATTCCGTCATGTTCGTTCGGCCGATCGGGATGAAGCCCGCAGCCAGCATGCGTGCGATCGTCGGTGCACTGGCCTTTGCGGGCGGGGCGTCGGCCAGGGCGCGCGAGCCGGCCATGCTGCGCTCGCCGGCGACGTCGAAGAGGTCCTTCACCGCGAAGGGGATGCCAGCGAAGATCGAAGGCGCGCGGCCAGCGCGGCGCAGGGCGTCATAGGCATCGGCCGAGGCGCGCGCGGCATCCGCGGAGACGGAGATGAAGGCGCGAGCGCCTTCTCCAGAGGTGTCGGCGATCCGGCTGAGACATTCCTCGACCAGAGCGCGCGAGGTCACGACCCCCGTCGCGAGGTCCTCGGCACAGCCTTGCACGGTCCGCAGCATGATCGATTCTCCGCCTTCGCTCAGGCTACCGGCTTATCGCCGCCGCCTCGCGAAATCCATGCATGCCGACGCATGGGCCACCGGCCTGCTCACATCAGGCCGGGCTCGCCGAGATCGGTGCCGTCGACGAGGCGGCTGTAGCGATAGGGGTGGGGATCGACGATCGGAGCGTCACCCGCGACGATGTCGGCGGCGAGGCGCCCGGCGGCCGGGCCGACGCCGAAGCCGTGGCCGCTGAAGCCGGCCGAGACATGCAGGCCCGGCAATTTGTCGATCGCCGAGATCACCGGCACCCAGTCCGGCGTGAAGTCGATCAGCCCGCCATATTTGTGCATGATCTTCACATTGCCGAGCTGCGGATAGATCTCGCCGATGCGCTTGAGCGCGAATGAGATCAGCTTCTCCTGCGGCGGCGGGTCGAAAGTGCGCATGCGCTCGAAGGGGGAGACACTGTCATTGCTCCAGCGCATCAAGGCTTCGGGGCCGGCGAAGAAGGTCTTGTCGGCGCGGATGGTCAGGAGCTTGTGGCGCTTCTTGAAGGTGCGCCAGAACGGCTTGGCGTACATCATGCCCTGCGGGCTGAGCCGGAGCAGGCCGCGCCCGCTGATGCCGATCGTATAGCCGCCGTCGAGGCGCCGCCTGAAGGTGACGTCCGGCGTCGAGATGCCGCCCGTGGTGATCTCGGGTGCAGGCGCCGTGAAGAATGAGGTCGACTGAACGCCGGCGAGCGGCATGTCGATGCCATGGTGGCGGCAGAACATCGAGGTCCAGACGCCGCCCGCGACGAGCACCGTGCTGGTCTTGATCGTGCCCTTCTCGGTGACGACGGCCGAGACGCGCCCGGCCGAGGTCTCGAGCCCGCGTGCCGCGCAATCCTGGTGGATGGTGACGCCCAGCCTGCGAGCGGCTTCCGCAAAGGCCGGGACCGCGAGCGCCGGCTCCGCCTTGCCGTCGGTCGGAGAGTGAATGCCTCCGATCCAGTTCTCGGTCGAACCCGGCGACATCGCCTTGGCCTCCGCGGCCGAGAGCACGCGGCTATGCATCTGCATCTCGCGAGCCTTGTCGACCCATCCCGACCAGGCGTTCAGATCCGACTGCTTGGTGGTGACATAGACCAGGCCGGTTCGCCGGAAGCCGGTGTCGGCGCCGAGTTCCTCGTTCAGCCCGTTCCACATCTCGACGGCGCGCTGGGCCAGCGGCAATTCGCGCAGGTCGCGGTTCTGCTGGCGGCACCAGCCCCAATTGCGGCTCGATTGCTCGCCCGCGACATAGCCTTTCTCGACCACGGCCACGGAATGGCCCTTCTTGGCGAGATGGTAGGCGGCCGTGATGCCGGCGATACCGCCGCCGATCACGACGACATCGGCGGAGGGAGGCAGCGTCTCGTCGCTGTGGACGCGGGTGACCGGAGGAGACATCGGGTTTCCTGAATCCTTTGGCGAAGCTCGGCTGCAAGAGCCCGATATCACCCCATCCCCGCAGAAGCCTATGCCGAAGGCGCAGGGTGAATCGGCATATTCCACGGGCCTGTTGCAGGCGATCGGCGTTCGATACCGCGACGATGGCGGGGCCGATCCGGCGATCGCAGATATCAGGCGGCCGTTGCTACCACTTGGGGAACCTGCGGATAGTCGCGCCGGACCGCGGCGAAGGCAGCCGGGACATCGTTTGCGTTCCGATCGTCGCTGATTGCGGCGAAGACCTTCGTCTTGACGAAGAAGCGCCAGTGCACCGGCAGTGCTGCGAGGAGCCGTGTCAGGGCGTCGTAGTTGCGTGCGTGCCAGACGCTCTCGAAGGCATCGCGCTCCGGGCCGAAGTGGAAATGGGATCTGTGGACGGCTTCGCGCATCGTCGCCCGCAGCTTGGTCGTCGCGTCGGCATCGACCGCGCCGTCGCACAGGACGACGCCGTAGCGATCCTTCGCGGCCGCATCGCTGACATAGCCGCGCTCGACATCCAGGCGCACGCGTTCGGGCTCGCGGTCGAGCGGGCAGCCCCGGCCGCCGCCGCCAGGCGAATGGATGTGGATGACGTCGCCCGGTTCGGCGATGGCGATGTCGGTGTTGCCGAGCACGCGCTCGTTGGCGGCGCCGGGATTGATGATGAAGTTCGAGGTCTCGGCCGATAGCCCGCCGAGCGTGCCCCAGGGGCGGAAGATCGAGCGGTCACGATTGCGCACGGTGATCCGCGAGTTCGGCGAGAAGACCTTGAACTCCATGACGGTGGCGAGCCCGCCACGCCAGCGGCCAGCGCCTCCGGAATCCGGCAGCAGGCCGTAGCGCACGAACTGGATCGGCACCTCGGTCTCGGTGATCTCGATTGGCGTGTTCTTGAGATAGGCGGCGTCCGCGCCGGACCCATTGGGGCCGTCGCGGTGGGGCATGCCGCCACCACCGCCGACCACCGGGTTGATCGCGGCGATGACGCTGCGATGGGTGCGCTCGTCGGTGGTCATGACGTTCACGATCGAGCTCGAGCCCGCTGGCGCGGCCGGCATGCGCTCGGGTACGGCGAGGCTGAAGGCGCCGAAGATCAGGCTGCGCAGACGCGCGCAGGTCAGACTGCGCATGCCCACCGCCGCCGGGAAGGCGGGGTTCAGTACCGTGCCTTCCGGCGCGATGCAGGTGAAGGGACGGGTCAGACCGGAGTTGAGCAGGAGCTGCGGGTTCAGCGTGTAGAGCACATAGTAGACGCCGACGAGCAGGAGGGTGTGGCGCGGATCCGAGCCTGTAGGGACGTTGAGCGAGGAGCCGAGCTGCGGGTCCGAGCCGGTGAAGTCGAGGATCGCCTCGTCTCCCTTGATGGTGAGCTTCAGCGCCAGCCGGCAAGGATTGCCGTCGACGCCGTCCTCATCGGCGTAGTCCGAGAAGAAATACTCGCCATCCGGCATCGAGCGCAGGACTTCGCGAGCCTGATGCTCGGCATAGTCCATCAGCCCGTCGAGACCGTCCATGAAGCCCTTGGCGCCGAACTTCTTGACCATCGCCAGGATCTTGCGCTCGCCGGTGTTGAGCGCGCCGGCGAGCGCCTTGAGGTCACCCATGTTGAGATGCGGCTTGCGGACATTCATCGTCATGATCGACAGCACCTTCTCGTCGAAGGCGCCGTCGCGCATCAGTGTCATGGGCGGGAAGCGAATGCCTTCCTGATGGATCTCGGTCAGCGAACGCGAGAGGCTCGCGGGGACCGCGCCGCCCATATCGGTATTGTGGACATGGCCGCCGACGAAGCAGACGATCTCGCCGTCATGGAAGATCGGCTTCCAGAGATGCGTGTCCGGCGCATGGGTCGCGAGATAGCCGCTATAGGGGTCGTTGGTGAAGGCGATGTCGCCCGGCCGGTACTCGTCGACGAGGTCGATCGCACGGTTGTAGTTCATGCCCGGATACCAGGTCGCGCCGAGATCCATCGGCACGGCAACGACGCGGCCGGTCCGGTCCATTACCATCACGGTGAAGTCCTCGGTCTCCTTGACGAAGGTCGAGTGGGCGGTGCGGTAGAGCGTGTAGGCCATGTTCTCGGCCGCCGCCCGGCAATGGTTCGCGAGAACCTGCAAAGTCACCTTGTCGACCATGATCAGGCCTCCGAGCGCAGGATGAGGTGAAGGTTGAGCCAGGCATCGACCTCGGCGTCGAACCCTTCGGGAATGCAGACGGTGGTGTCCTGCTGCGCGACGACGGCGGGGCCTTCGAAGCGATGCCCATTGCGCAGGGCGTCGCGGTGATAGAGCGGGACTTCGCGCGTCGCGCCGTCGAGCCAGACCTCGATCGTCCGCTCCGGCGTCGCTGTTGCGGCCGGCGTCACCGCCGCAGGCGTCAGGTTCGGGCGGGGGGTGGCGCCGCTGACGACGAGGCGCAGGTTGACGATCTGCACCTCGGCGGCAACGTCGTTGAAATCGTAGATCGCCAGATGCTGGCGATGGAAAGCCTCGGTGATCCTGCCGAGATCGCCTTCTGCCAGCCATCCTTCCAAGAGCGCGACCTCGATCTCGAAGGACTGGCCGTGATAGCGCATATCGGCGGTCAGGGTCTCGACCACCGGGCCGGTGAACTTCTGATCGCCGCGGATCCAGGCCTGTCCATCCGCCTTCAGCCGGGCCAGCGCTTCGCGCAGCGAAGGCAGCGACTCCGGCACGGCGGCGGCGAAGACGGTCTGGATGAAATCGCCCTTCAGATCGGCGATCAGCCCGCCAAGCGCGCTGACCACCCCCGGCCGGTGCGGCACCAGCACGCGGGGGATGCCGAGCTCGCGGGCCAGGAAGCAGCCGAGCATGGGGCCGGCGCCGCCAAAGGGCATCAGCGTGAAGTCGCGCAAATCGACGCCATAGCGCGCGACGAGCTTGTTGACCTCGACGAACATCTCGGAGACCGCGACGGCGATGATCGCCTCGGCGGTGGCCTGCGGCGTCTGGCTGAGCTTCGTGGCGAGTTCGCCGATCACGGTGTCGGCGCGGGCGCGATCCATGCCGATCTGGTTGTAGGCGAGGGGAGTGTGGCCGAGGAAGCCGCTTGCCGCCATCGCATCGGTGACGGTGGCACGGGTACCCCCGCGTCCGTAGCAGGCGGGGCCGGGCGTCGAGCCGGCGCTTTCCGGGCCGACCTTGAGCACGCCGAAATCGTCCGCCCAGGCGATCGAGCCGCCGCCGCTGCCGATCGAGGTGACAGACACCGAGGGCAGAAAGAGCGGGAAGTCGCCGACGACCTCGCCGGTGCCGAATTGCGGCTTGCCGTCGATGATGAGGGCGAGGTCGGCGCTGGTGCCGCCGATGTCCAGCGTCAGGATGTTGCCGATGCCGGCCTGCTCGGCGAGCCAGGAGGCGCCGATGACTCCCGATGCCGTGCCCGAGAGCAGCATGTTGACGCAGGCGCGCTTGCCGGTCTGTGCGTTCATCACGCCGCCGTTCGACTTGGTCAGCATCGGCCCGGCCGGCACTCCGCGCGAGGCGAGCGCCTTCTCCAGTGCCGTCAGATAGCCGGCGACGCGGGGGTGGACATAGCCGTTCAGGATCGCGGTGGTGGTGCGCTCGTATTCGCGGATGACAGGCCAGACCTCATTGGTCGTAAAGACGAAGAGTTCTGGCGCCAGTTCCGCGATCATGGCGCGTGCCCGAGCTTCATGGGCGCCGTTGCGATAGGCATGCAGGAAGGAGACGATGATGCCGTCGACGCCCTTGGCGCGGATGGCGGCGACGATGGCCTTCAGCCCGTCCTCGTCGAGCGGCTCCGCGATTTCTCCGCTGGCGAGCTGGCGCTGGCGGACGCCGAAGATGCGGTCGCGCGGGATGAGCTGCTCGGGCCTGGCGCAGAACAGCGAATACATGTCGGGCATGCGCAGCCGCGCCAGCTCGATGACGTCCTCGAAGCCGGCCGTGGTTATCAGCGCGAGCCGGCTGCCTTTGCGCTGGATGATCGTGTTGATGCCGACCGTGGTGCCGTGGACGAAGGAGGCGACCTCCTGCGGCGCGACGCCATGGCGCTCATGCAGGAGGCCGAGGCCGTCGAGCAGTTCCTTGCCCGGCTCGTCCGGCGTGGTCAGGACCTTGATGGTCTCGAAACGGTTGCTCCCGGTCTCGAGGGCGCAGAAGTCGATGAAGGTGCCGCCGATGTCGACGCCGATACGCCAGCTCATGGTTCGCCTGTGTGCGTGATGTCGGCGCAGTGTTGGGCTTGGCGGCGGCCGGCGTCAAAGAGCAAAGCTCCCGGATCGCATAAGTCACGCTTATGGATTTGGGCCCTTGGGTTGGTCGAGGCCGAGTTCGCGGCAGGCGGTGCGAAGATGGCTGCGCAGCAAATCATGGCTGCGCGACAGCGGCCGGCGGGCGCTGGTGAGCAGGCAGAGCGGTAGCGAGACCTCGGGCAGGAAGGGCCGTGTCACCAGCCCAGGAAAGCTGTGCCAGGGCAAGAGCCCGTCGACCACCGCGATGCCGAGGCCCTGCTGGACGAAGGCCAAAGCGATGATCGAGACGTCGATTTCCATCTCCGGCTGGAAGTCGATGCCCTCTTGCCCGAGCGCGGCGCGCAGCAATTGGCCGGGCAGGGAGGTCGCGCGGTACGAGATCAGTGTCTCGCCGTCGAGATCGGCGGCAGCGATGGCCTCCCGCCCAGCGAGGGGGTGGGCGGCCGGGAGCACGCAGACGATGCGGGTGCGGCCGATGATTTCGGTGTCGATCCCCGGCACGCGCTCGTCTGTCATCGCGATGCCGAGGCCGGCCTGGCCGCTGTCGAGCATGCTCATGATGATCTCGGCTGGCACGACATAGGAGAGGATGCGCATGTCCGGATGGGCGCCGCGGAAATGGCGCAGCGCCTCCGGAACCAGCGACAGGGAGGGCGGCGCCGAGGCGGCAAGGCGCACGATCCCGGCTTTGCCGTGGCGGAGATCGCCGGCGCGGCGGCGCAGAGCTTCGAGATCACCGAAAAGGCGCTCGACCTCGGGGTAGAGCTCTTCGGCCTCGGGAGTCGGGATCAGCCTGCCCTTGACCCGCAGGAAGAGCTTGAAGCCGAGCTCGTCCTCAGTGTGCAGAAGAATCTGGCTCAGCGCGGGCTGCGACACGTTCAGCGCCTCGGCCGCGCTCGTCAGCGTGCCCAGGCGCATCACCATCCTGAAGACTTCGATCTGCCTTGCGCGCATCGCTGTTCCATGGGCTCGCGACTGCCGCGCGGCTCGGCGATAGCACCGCCGGATTCGCGTCGATGCAAGGAGCGGCCATCTCGCCGCTTAAGAATGCGTTACGCCCGCAACATGGGCGATCTCTGTAATGGTGAATAATTGAGCATGTTTGATGCTCATGCATACATGATGCGTGAATTTTTTCAGCCGTCGGAGCGAGCTGGCGGGAATATGCCAGCAAAAACAAGGCCCTGCGGTTGGCATGCTCCCTGCTAGGTAAAAACCCGTCGCGCCATGGTGGCGCCGGGAGCGCGCGATGCTTCGCCGTCAAGTTTTCGTGGGGACACCGTCGTCCTGGTTCCCATGCGGGCCGCTGGGCCGGCTGACGGCCTGCGACCGGCGGCACGCGGCATGCATGGACCGCCGGTCCGTTCCCTCGCCTCACTCCAACCCTGCGAAACACAAGGACCATCGTCGATGATCACGCGCCGCACAGCTATCGCAGCAGGCCTTGCTGCTCCCTTCGTGGCGAAGGGCAGTGCTCAGGCCCAGGCTCCGGGTCGCAACGAGACGCTGCTGCTCGTGCAGGAATATGGCCCCAACAGCCTGGACATGCAGGGCATCGGCTCGTCGCAGCCGGTGAACGGCGTCGCGTTGAACTGCTATGACCGGCTGCTGCGCTTCAAGCCGGTGCCGATCCCGGGCGGTGGCGGCAACACGATCTCGATGGGCGAGCTCGAGGGCGAATTGGCGGAAAGCTGGCAGGTCGCCTCCGACGGCATGAGCTGCACCTTCAAGCTGCGCGACGCCAAGTTCCATTCGGGTCGCCAGGTCACGGCCAAGGACGTCAAGTGGTCGCTCGACCGCGCCTGCACGATCGGCGGCTTCGCCACGACGCAGATGAATGCCGGCTCGCTGGAGAAGCCCGAGCAGTTCGTCGTCGTCGACGACAAGACCTTCCGCGTCGACTTCGTCCGCAAGGACAAGATGACACTGCCGAACCTCGCGGTCACCATCCCCTTCGTGTTCGATTCCGAGCTGGCGATCGCGAACTCGGGCGGCGATCCGCACGCCAAGGAATACCTCAAGAATAACATCGCCGGCTCGGGCGCGTACAAGGTCGAGAGCTGGAAGCCCGGCGTCGAGACGATCTATGTCCGCAACGACGCCTGGGCCTGCGGAAAGCTGCCGCAACTGCGCCGTATCATCGCGCGCGACATCGCCTCGCCCTCGACCCGCCGCGCGCTGATCGAGCGCGGGGATGCCGATGTGTCATACGGGCTGCCGCCGAAGGACTTCAAGGACCTGCTCGACGCCGGCAAGATCAACGTCGTCGGCGTTCCGATCCCGAACGGCGTCTGGGGCTGCTATCTCAACACGCAGGTCGGCCCGTTCAAGGATGTCCGCCTGCGCCAGGCCGTCGCCTGGGTGATGCCCTATGAGAAGATCAAGCAGGCCGCGTTGTTCGGTCGCGGCGTTTCGATGGACGGCGGTACGACGCCGAAGGTCGCCTGGCCGCAGCCCTTCCCCTACACCTCGGACACGGCCAAGGCGAAGGCGCTGGTCGACGCTGCAGGCGGGCCGTTCTCGACGACGCTCTATTTCGACGCCGGCAACGCGACCGTCGCCGAGCCGATGGCGGTGCTGATCAAGGAAGCGCTGGCAACGATCGGGATCACGGTCGAGATCAACAAGGTGCCGGGCGCGAATTTCCGCACCGAGATCGCCAAGAAGACCAATCCGATGGTCCTCAACCGCTTCGCCGGCTGGCTCGACTACCCCGACTACTATCTGTTCTGGACGATGCACGGCAACAATTCGATCTTCAACATCGCCGCCTATCAGAACCCGGCACTGGACAAGCTCGTCGATGCCGCCCGCTTCGCACCGGACAAGGCCTCCTACGACGCCAATGTCATCGACTTCATCAAGCTGGTGAACAGCGAGGTGCCGATGGTGCCGATCAACCAGCCGACCCACGACGTCGCGCTGCAGAAGTCGATCGGCGGCTACCAGTTCCAGCCCTGCCGCGAGCCGGACTTCCGCTATCTCAGCAAGGGCATGGTGTGACGCTGATGCGCTGAAGAGCGTCATGCTCGGGCGAAGACCCGAGCATCTCCGGACTGAGATTCTCGGGTCGGTGCTCCGCGCCGCCCGAGAATGACGGACAGGTCGAACGCCATGATGGAGGCTTCCCCATGCTGCGCATGATCGGCGCGCGGTTGATGACGACGATCCCGTCCGTCATCGGCGTGATCATCGTCACCTTCCTGCTGACGCGGGTGTTGCCGGGCGATACGGCGGCTTACTTCGCGGGACCTGCCGCCTCGAACGAGGCGATCGCCGAGATCCGCAGCAAGCTCGGGCTCGACCAGCCTCTGCCGGTGCAGTTCGTCTCCTATGTCGGCGCGCTGCTGCGTGGCGATCTCGGGACGTCGCTGACGACCGGCCAGCCGGTGACGGCCGATCTCGCAGCGCGGCTTCCGGCTTCCGGCGAATTGACCCTGGCGGGCTTGCTGCTTGCGATGATGGTGGCGCTTCCGCTCGGCGTTCTCGCGGCCGTGAGGCAGGGTTCGTGGATCGACCATCTCTGCCGCATCGTGGCCACGGCCGGCGTTTCGCTGCCGGTGTTCTTCACCGGCCTGCTCCTGGTCTACGTCTTCTACTTCCGGCTCGGCTGGGCGCCGGCGCCGCTCGGGCGGCTCGACGTCTTCGCCTCGGAGCCGGCGCGCGTGACCGGATTCTACCTCGTGGACTCGCTGCTGGCGCGCGACGGCGAGACCTTCCGCGCCGCCTTCGCGCAGATCATGCTGCCCGCGGTGACGCTGGCGATCTTCTCGCTGGCGCCGATCACCCGCATGACGCGCGCCTCGATGCTGGCGGTGCTCGGCGCCGATTTCGTGCGCACCGCGCGGGCGAGCGGTCTCTCCAGCCGCAAGGTCATCGGCACCTATGCCTTCCGCAACGCGATGCTGCCGGTCGTGACCACGCTCGGCATGGTGTTCTCCTTCCTGCTCGGGGCCAATGTGCTGGTCGAGAAGGTCTTCGCCTGGCCGGGCGTCGGCTCCTACGCGGTCGAGGCGCTGATCGCCTCGGATTATGCGCCGATCCAGGGTTTCGTGCTGACCATGGCGATCATGTACGTCGCGTTGAATCTCATGATCGACGTGCTCTACGGCGTCATCGATCCCCGCGTCAGGCTGGAGGGCTGAGGATCATGAACGACATGACCAAGGTCGAACCGCCTCCCGCCCTGCGCTTCGAGGCCCCGCCCTCCACCAGCATCTGGGCCCATGCCCGCCATATCGTCGCCGAGAACCCGGTCACGGGGCTCGCCTTCGGGCTGTTCGCACTGATCGTGCTGGCGGCGATCCTGGGGCCGTCGCTCGTGCCCTACGACCCGTTGGCGAGCAACACCAACGCCGCCCTGCAGGGGCCGAGCGCCCGGCACTGGTTCGGCACCGACCAACTCGGGCGCGACATCTTCAGCCGGGTCATCGTGGCGACTCGGCTCGACTTCACCATCGCCGTCTGTTCCGTCGCGCTTGTCTTCGCCATGGGCGGGCTCGCCGGCGTGATGGCGGGCTTCTATGGCGGCTGGGTCGACAAGCTTGTCGGGCGCATCGCCGATACGATCATGGCCTTTCCGCTCTTCGTACTGGCGATGGGCATCGTCGCGGCGCTCGGCAACAGCGTCACCAACATCGTCATCGCCACGGCGATCATCAATTTCCCGCTTTATGCCCGCGTCGCCCGTGCCGAGGCGAATGTCCGGCGCGAGGCCGGCTTCGTGCAGGCGGCACGGCTCTCGGGCAATTCGGACTGGCGGCTGCTGCTGACGCAGATCGTGCCCAACATCATGCCGATCATGGCGGTGCAGATGTCGCTGACCATGGGCTACGCGATCCTGAACGCGGCGGGGTTGTCCTTCATCGGCCTCGGCGTGCGCCCGCCGACGCCGGAATGGGGGATCATGGTCGCGGAGGGGGCGAGCTTCATCGTCTCCGGCGAGTGGTGGATCGCCTTCTTCCCGGGGCTGGCGCTGATGACCGCGGTTTTCTGCTTCAACCTGCTCGGCGACGGCGTGCGCGACCTCGTCGATCCGCAGCGACGCAATTGAGGGCGATGCCGTGATTCCTGTACCGCTCCTCGACATCCGGAACCTCACCGTCGAGTTCGCGACGCGCCGCGGCACGGTCAAGGCCGTCAAGGCGATCGACATCAGCGTCGGCAAGGGCGAGACGGTCGCTATCGTCGGCGAATCCGGCTCCGGCAAGTCGGTGACCTCCTATGCGGTGGTGCGCATCCTCGACCGGGCCGGCAAGGTCGCGGAGGGCTCGATCACCTTCTCCGGCATGGACCTCGTCAGCGCGCCGGAATCGCAGATGCGCGATCTGCGCGGGCGCGAGATCTCGATGATCTTCCAGAACCCGCGCGCCGCTTTGAACCCGATCCGGAAGGTCGGCAAGCAGATCGAGGACGTGCTGCTCGAGCATGTCCAGGCGACACGCGCGACAGCACGCGAGAAGGCGATCGAGGCGCTGGAAAAGGTCAAGATCGCGCGGCCGCAGGAACGCTACGACGCCTATCCCTTCGAGCTCTCCGGCGGCATGTGCCAGCGCGTCGTGATCGCGCTCGCGCTCGCCTGCCAGCCGCAGCTCCTGATCGCGGACGAGCCGACGACAGGCCTCGATGTGACCACCCAGAAGGCGGTGATGGACCTGATCGTCGAATTGACGCGCGAGCGCGGCATGTCGACGATCCTGATCACGCATGATCTGGGGCTCGCCGCCGCCTATTGCGACAAGGTCGTGGTGATGGAGAAGGGCGTCGTGGTCGAGACGGCGGCCGCCGGCGAGATCTTCCGCAATCCGCAGCACCCCTATACCCGCAAGCTGATGAAGGCGACGCCGCGCATCGGCATGAGCCTTCGCGACCTGCTGCCGGATGCGCCGAAGGCGCAGCCGGCGCAGGCTGCAGTGCCGCGCTCCGCGCCTGTGCCAGGGGCCGAGCCGCTGATGCGTGTCGAGAACCTGGTGAAGGAGTATCCAAGGCCGGCGACGGGTTCCCTTCTCGCCAAGCTCATGGGAAAGGCCGAGCCCGAGAAACCGGCCTTCCGCGCGGTCGATGGCATCAGCTTTACCGTCGCCAGGGGCGAGACACTTGGCCTCGTCGGCGAATCCGGCTGCGGCAAGTCGACGACCTCGATGATGATCACCCGGCTGATCGATCCGAGCGCTGGCCGTATCATCTTCGACGGTATGGACATCGGCGCGATCCCGGCCAAGCAGTTTGCGGCCTCACCGCACCGCCGGCGCATCCAGATGGTGTTCCAGGACCCGACCGATAGCCTCAATCCGCGCTTCACCGCCGAGCGGGCGATCGTCGACCCGATCCTGCGCATGGGCTCGATCTCCGGGCGCGATGCGCTGCGGGCGCGCTGCGAGGAGCTGGCGCGATTGGTCGGGCTGCCGGTCGAATTGATCGATCGCTTTCCGCACCAGCTTTCGGGCGGACAGAAGGCGCGCGTTGGCATCGCCCGCGCCATCGCGCTCGATCCCGACCTCGTCATTCTCGACGAGCCGACGGCAGCGCTCGACGTCTCCGTGCAGGCGGTCGTGCTTAACCTGCTCGAGGAGCTGAAGGGCCGGCTCGGGATGAGCTACCTCTTCGTCTCGCATGACCTCAACGTCGTGCGCCTGCTCTGCGACCGGGTGATCGTGATGAGGACGGGCGCGATCGTCGAGCAGGGCACGGCCGAGGAGGTGCTGGGCGACCCGAAGGCGGAGTATACGAAGGAACTGCTGACGGCGATTCCGCATCCGCCGCTGTGAGCGCCCGCGCGGACTGGAGACAGACGATGAAGATCAATGACCCCGCCGTTGTGGCTGAAGTCGAGGCCGCATTCATGGCTTATGAGAAGGCGCTGGGCGAGAACGATGTCGCGGTGCTCGATGCATCCTTCAAGGATGCGCCGGAGACGATCCGCTACGGCATGGCGGAAAACCTCTACGGCTTCGGCGAGATCGCGGCCTTCCGCTCCGCGCGCTCGCCCGTGGGGCTCACGCGGACGATCGAGCGCACGGTCATCACCACCTATGGCAATGACATGGCGACTGCCAACACCTTGTTCCGGCGCGAGAGCATGGCCGGAAAGGTCGGCCGCCAGAGCCAGACCTGGGTCAAGTTTCCGGAAGGCTGGCGCGTGGTCGCCGCGCATGTCAGCGCGATTGCCGAATGAACGCTTCCGTCCGATGATCCCGCCGTCGCGCCCTGCCGTTCCAGCGGCGCGCCTTCGACGTCTCGAGTTCAGTCTTCATGCCGCGCCACGCCGCCATCGTCCTGACGCCTGATCCACCCGCCGCAAGGCTGACGCGCACCGAGGCGTTGCGGCTGCAGATCGCCGACGAGATCGTCTCGGGTGTGCTGGAGCCCGGCATGCCACTCGACGAGCAGGATCTCGCGGCCCGCTTTGGGGTGTCGCGGACGCCCGTGCGCGAGGCGATCCGTCAGCTTTCAGCTTCCGGACTTGTCAGCGTGCGGCCGCATCGCGGCGCGGTCGTCGCCCTGCCGACGCCGGCCCAGCTCAACGACATGTTCGAGGCGATGGCCGAGCTGGAGGCGCTTTGCGCCGGGCTCGCTGCGCGCAACATGACCGTGCCCGAGCGTTGCGGGCTCGAGACCTTGCACGAACAACTGCGCGTCCTCGTGCATGAGGGCGATCCGGCGAGCTACCACGAGAAGAACGAGGCCTTCCACGCCGCGATCTATGCCGGCTCGCACAATGGCTACCTGGCCGAGTTGACCCTGATGACGCGCATCCGCGTCGCGCCGTTCCGCCGCGCCCAGTTCCGTGCGACGGGCCGGCTCGGTGGCTCCTATCAGGAGCACGACCTGATCGTGCAGGCGATCCTGCGCGGCGACCAGACGGCGGCGAACGAGGCGATGCGCGCCCATATCGGCATCGTCAGGGACGCGTTCCGGAGCTATGCCGGGACGCGATGAGCGGCGGCTCTGATCGCCAGCCCCATCGTCAGCCCGCCCTTGCCTGGGCCGCAACAAAGGCCCTCCAGCCGCCGAATTCCGTGACGTCGCGGGCTCCCTCGGTCGCGATGGTCTCGCAGAGAAAGCCCTTGACCCGCGTGCCGTCGGCCAGAGCCAGCGTGCCGATGCCGAGCGGCGAGGGGATGCCGGCGACGAAGCGGCCGAAGCCTTCCGGCGGCAGCGACCATACCTCCAATGCGATTGCCGCACCGCCTTCTCCCGCCCGGATGAGGCCCGGGCGGGCCGGCGGACCTCCCGGCAGGGCGAAGAGACGGTAATCCTGCGTCGTCATGGTGGCGCGGAGGAAGGTCCCTCCGAGGCGTGTCAGTTCGCCATTCAGCGGCATGCCCGAGAGATGCGCGCCGACGACGGCGATCTCGATCGCATCCGGCGCGGCCCTGACCGGAAGCGCTGTCGGGGACGGATAGGGCAGGTCGGTCGCTCCCAGGGGGAGGTCGGCGGCTTCGTGAAGGGCGCGGCCGAAGCCGGCGAGCACTGCATCATGTCCGGAGGGGGCGATCAGCGTGACGCCTGCGGCGGTGCCGTCGAACGCCAGGCTGACCGGCACGGCGAGCGCGCACATGTCGAGCAGATTGACGAAATTGGTGTAGCGACCGAGCAGCGAGTTCATCCCGATCGGGTCGGCGGCCATTTCCGCAAGCGTCACCGGCCGCGGCGCAGTCGGCACCATCAACGCGTCGATGCCCTTGAAAGCGGCTTTTGCAGCCAGCGCCAGTTCCGCGACGCGATAGCGCGCGGCGAAGGTTTCGGCCGCGTCCGGGAGCGGCTTGCCGGCGATGACGGTGCGGATCACCGGCAGGATGGCGTCCGGATCCTTGTCCAGCAGGTCGCGAATCGCCAGGAAACGCTCGGCGACCCAGGGGCCCTCATAGAGCAGCCGCGCGGTCTCGTAGAGCGGGGCCATCTCGAGCGGAACGATCTCGGCGCCGAGGGCCAGCGCGCGTTCGATCGCCAGCGCGAAGCTCTCCTTGGCATCGGCATCGCCGGCGAAGTCGAGATCCTCGGGGCGGGGCACGGCGATGCGGGTTTTCGGTGGAACGGCACCGGGGTGGCCGAGGGGGACCGGACGCGAGAATGGGTCGCTCCCGTCCGGACCGGCGACCACATCGAGCACGGCCCAGGCATCCTCGACTGTCAGCGCGAAGACCGAGACGCAATCCAGGGTGCGGCAGGCGGGGACCACCCCCGCGGTCGGGACGACGCCGAGGCTGGGTTTCAGGCCGACGATGTTCTGCAGTCCTGCGGGGACGCGACCGGAACCGGCCGTGTCGGTACCGAGCGCCACCGGCACGATCCCGGCCGCGACCACGCTGGCGGAGCCGGAACTGGAGCCGCCGGGGACGAGATCGGCACGCAGCGTGTTGAGCGGAACGCCATAGGGTGAGCGCGTGCCGTTCAGGCCGGTGGCGAACTGGTCGAGATTCGTCTTGGCGATGATGATCGCCCCTGCGGCCCGCAGCCTGGCGACGACGCTCGCGTCCCGCGCCGGCTGATAGGCGTAGGCTGGGCAGGCGGCCGTGGTCGGCAAGCCCGTGACGTCGATGTTGTCCTTCACAGCGACGGGGATGCCCCAGAGCTTGCGGCCGAGCGGGCCTTCCGCCTGCAGCCGCTCCGCTTCCGCCAGGACCTCGGCCTCGGGGCGCAAGGAGATGAAGATTGCTGCATCGCCATGGGCGAGGTGGCGGGCGTAACAGGCCGCGACGGTCTGCGGGATGGTGGAGCGGCCGTCCAGATGGTCGGCAAGGATGCGGGTCAGCGTCGGCACTATGCCCTCTCAATCGGCATGCCCATGAAGCGGGCATATTTTTTCAACATGCATACAAAGATTATGCAACGAACCGCCAACGATGTGGCTTGGCGTCTCGCGGCGAGCGGAGCCGCGTCGAAGCTGAGATTTCGATTCCGCAGGATTCCATTGCGATCCCAATGATCTGAATGGTGTTGCTGAGATCTCGATTCCGCGCTCGTCGCATGACTCCGTCTCAGGCATGGCCCTTGCAAAGCCTGTTCCGTTCGTCCGCGATCGGGGGCGCTTGCCGTGAGCCGCTTCGATATTCCAGCCCAGCCCTTCCCGCTCAGCGTGGATTTTGCGCGGACGGCGCTCGTTATCATCGACATGCAGCGGGACTTTCTGGAGCCAGGCGGCTTCGGGGCTGCGCTGGGTAACGACGTCTCCCGGCTGGTCGCGGCCGTCGAGCCCTGCCGGGCGATTCTCGCGAGAGCGCGGGCCGCCGGGATGTTGGTGATCCACACGCGCGAGGGTCATCGCCCTGACCTGTCCGACGCGCCGCCGGCCAAGGTTCTGCGCGGCCCGGCCGAAAAGCGCATCGGCGCCTGCGGGCCGATGGGGCGCATCCTGATCCGCGGCGAGGCGGGCCACGACATCATTCCCGCGCTCGCGCCATTGCCGGATGAGCCGGTCATCGACAAGCCCGGCAAGGGCGCCTTCTACCAGACCGATCTCGACCTGATGCTGCGCAATCGCGGCATCGAGACGCTGATGGTGACGGGCGTCACCACCGAAGTCTGTGTCCATACCACCGTGCGCGAGGCCAACGACCGGGGCTATCGCTGCCTCGTGCTCGGCGATGCCTGCGCCTCCTATTTCCCGGAGTTCCACGAGGTCGGCCTGCGGATGATCGCGGCCCAGGGCGGGATCTTTGGCTGGGTTTCGACAACGTCGGATGTGCTGGCGGCGCTCGCCGCCACGGAGCGGGCCGCCTGAGCGCGGCGAGGGAGGGGACATGGCGACGACCACGACGGCGACGACGACCTCACCGAAACTCTGGACCCCGGGCGACTGGAACGCCCTGTTCGGCTTCGGGACAAACATCCTGGTCAACCTGCTGGTGCTGACCGGCCTGCTGCAATTCGTGCTGAAGATGCCCTCCGAGATCGTCTTCGGCCGCATCCTGCCGGCGCTCGGGCTGATGATGTTCCTCTCGACTGGGTACTACGCCTATCTCGCCTGGAAGCTCGCGAAGGAGACCGGGCGCGACGATGTCTGCGCGCTCCCCTCCGGCATCAGCGTGCCGCATATGTTCGTCGTCACCTTCGTCATCATGCTGCCGATCGCGAGCATGACCGGTGATCCGATCAAGGGCTGGGAGGCCGGCCTGGTATGGGTCTTCTTCCAGAGCTTCATCCTGATGCTTGGCGGTTTCATCGCGCCGTACATCCGCAAGATCACGCCGCGCGCCGCCCTGCTCGGCACGCTGGCGGGTGTCTCGATCGCCTTCATCTCGATGCGGCCGGCGTTGGAGATCTTCCTCACGCCTGCGATCGGTCTGGTCTGCCTTGCGATCATCCTGGTGAGCTGGTTCGGCGGGCTGCGCTATCCGCGCGGCATTCCCGCGGGGCTCGTTGCGATCGCCTTCGGCATGGTCGTCGCCTGGGGCGGGGCCGCCCTCGGGCTCGATGTCGGAGGGCTGTCGCTGGCCAAGCTCGGCGCTGCCTTCACGAATTTCGGCTTTTCGCTGCCCTTGCCAGCCTTCGACCACGTCTTCTCGGGCTTCAGCTATCTCGGGATCATCCTGGTCACGGCGATCCCCTTCGGCATCTATGACCTCGTCGAGGCGATGGACAATGTCGAGAGCGCGGAGGCGGCGGGCGACCATTACCCGACCACGCGGGTGCTGACGGCCGACGGCGTCGTCTCGCTGATCGGCTGCCTGATGGGCAACCCCTTCATCAACGCGGTCTATATCGGCCATCCCGGCTGGAAGGCGATGGGCGGTCGCATCGGCTATTCGGCCGCGACCGGAATGATCGTCATCGCCCTGTGCTGGTTCGGCATCATCGCGCTCTTGCTGGCGTTGATCCCGATCGTCGCGATCTCGCCGATCCTGCTCTACATCGGCATGCTGATCGGGGCGCAGGCCTTCCAGACCACGCCCGCGAGCCATGCTCCGGCGATCGTGCTGGCGATCACGCCGCATCTCGCAGCCTGGGCGAAGGTCCTGATCGACGGTGCACTCGGGGCGGCCGGCACCAATGCGGCGGCAGTCGGCCTCGACAAGATGGCGAATATGGGCGTGCTCTATCACGGGCTCGAACTGATGGGCGGCGGCGCGATTTTGTCGGGCCTCGTGCTCGGCGCCATCGCCGTCTTCGTGATCGAGAAGCAGTTCATGCAGGCGGCGGCCTTCGCTGCAGCCGGTGCTGTTCTGACCTATTTCGGGCTGATGCACGGCGAGGCGATCGGCATCGGCAAGGGGCTGGGCGTGACGCCCTCGATCAGCCTCGCCTATGCGATGGTCGCGGGGTTCCTCTATTACTGCGCGAAGGCGCTGGCCGGCGAACCCGCCATCAAGACGATGACCACAGAGCCACACGCCAAGCTGGAGCCGGCCGAATGAGCAAGTCCGATGCGGGGGGCGGCTTCGACGCCGCCCGCCATCTCGATGCGATGGCGCCGGCGCTCGGCCTGACGATCACCGCCGAGCAGCGGCCAGTTGTGCTGCAATTCATCGCCATCGCGCAGGCAATGTCCGAGATCGTGCGCACCGCGCCGCTCGACTCCGCCTCGCTCGAACTCGCGCCTGTCTTTCGGCCAGGCGCTCCGCGTGGAGACGCTTCGTGAGTTTCGACGTCTTCACGCCGGCCCACCGCATCGCGACCGAGATCAGGGAAGGCGGGCTTTCCGCCGAAACGGTGACCGGGGCCTTCCTGGCCCGCATCGACAAGGTCAATCCTGTCGTCAATGCCTTCACCGACGTCACCGCGCAACGTGCTCTGGAGCAGGCGCGCGGCATCGATCTGGCTCGCGCGGCGGGCAAGGCGCTCGGCCCGCTGGCCGGCGTGCCCTTCGCCGCCAAGAACCTGTTCGACATCAGGGGCCTTCCGACCAAGGCGGGCTCCAAGATCAACCGCGACCGCGCTGTGGCCACGCGCGACGCGGCGCTGGTCGAGCGGCTGACGGCGGCGGGCGCGGTTCTGCTCGGCGGGCTGAACATGGGCGAGTACGCCTATGACTTCACCGGCGAGAACGCCCATGACGGGCCAGGCCGCAATCCGCACGACCCGGCGCGGATGGCCGGAGGTTCCTCCTCGGGATCGGGTGCTGCCACGGCGGCCGGGCTCGCGCCTTTGTCGCTGGGCTCCGACACCAACGGCTCGATCCGGGTCCCGGCTTCCCTCTGCGGCGTCTTCGGGCTCAAGCCCACCTATGGCAGGCTTCCGCGCACCCGCAGTTTTCCCTTCTGCGACTCGCTCGATCATCTCGGGCCGTTCGCGCGGGACGTCACCGATCTGGCGATGGCCTATGACCTGCTGCAGGGCGCTGATCCCGAGGATCCCCATTGCGCGCAGCTGCCGGTGGAGCCGACGCTGACCTCGTTGCAGCGCGGGGTCGGCGATCTGCGGATCGCGATCGCTGGCGGGCATTTCTCGACGGAGGGGATGCCGGAGGCGGAAGCGGCTGTCGCCGCCGTGGCGAGGGGGCTCGGAACTACCCGGACGTTCGAACTGGCGGGAGCCGGCATTGCGCGGGCCGCCGCCTTCCTGATCACCAATGCCGAAAGTTCGACCTTCCATCTCGACCGCCTGCGTCAGCGGGCTGACGACTTCGATCCCGAGACGCGGGACCGCTTCCTGGCGGGAGCGATGCTGCCGGCGGCCTGGTATGTCCAGGCGCAGAGGGCGCGGCACTGGTTCCACGACGAGATGTTGAAGGTCTTCGCCGATGTCGACCTGATCATCGCGCCAGCGACGCCCTGTCCGGCGCCGCGCATTGGGCAGAAGGTTCTGGAGCTGCGCGGCGAGACCGTGCCGCTGCGGCCCAATCTCGGACTGTTCACTCAGCCGGTCTCGGCGATCGGCCTGCCGGTTGCAGCGGTTCCGGTGTTCGGAATGGGCCTGCCGATCGGCGTGCAGATCATCGCCGCACCCTGGCGCGAGGATCTCTGCCTGCGGGCCGCATTCGCATTGCAGAAAGCCGGAGTGTGCGAGGCGAGGGCACCGGGCTTGTGATGCCGGTAGTCCTCATGCCCCGCCGATGAGGATGCCGGCCGCCAGCACGAGGCTTCCGCCCAGCACGATCTGGAAGGCGGCGCGCAGGAAGGGTGTCTCCATGTAGCGGTTCTGGATCCAGACGATGGCCCAGAGCTCTACGAACACCACGACCAAGGCGATCGCCGTCGCCGTCCAGAAATGCGGGATGAGATAGGGCAGGGCGTGGCGAAGATCGGCGCCAGCGTCGAGACCGAGCCGTCCATCAATCCGGCGAGGCCGGGCTGGACCCAGGTGAGGACCAACTGGCGCTTGGCGGCGAGGTCCTCCTGCGAGCGGCTCTCGCCACCGAGCTTCTCGGCGGTCAGGGACTGTGCCTTCGCTTCGTGCCCCGCTTCAGCTGCGGCCAGAGTCCCGAGCAGCGTGCGTGTGTCGACATCGGTCGAGCGGCCGGCGGCTGCGACATAGAAATCCCGCGCCTGCCGCTCCATGTCGGCAGCTTCCTGACGAATGCGCTCGAGCCCGAGGTTCTCGACGAGCCAGATCGGCTTGCGGGCGTAGAAGTCGGCGACATGCTCGCGGCGGATCGGTAGGACGACGTCGCCGAAGCGCTGCCGATAAAGCGCGAGCAGGCGCTGGCGGTGGCCGTCCTCCTCCTGCGCCATGCCGTCGAAGATCGCCGCCGAGGCGGGGTAGGCCGCCCGCAGCGTCTGGGCGTAGGTCGCATAGATGCGGCCGTCCTCCTCCTCGGACGATATCGCGAGAGCGAGGATCTCCTTTTCGGAGAGGTCGTCGAAGCGGCGCTTGCCGCCGAAGCTCGGCAGGGAAAAGCGAGAGAGCATGATGGTATCTCTAATTTAGAATGATTCTAAATTAGAGATTGCCCTTCCACTCCGCAAGAGCGGCGACCGCGCCTGGACTGCGAGAGCAACAAAATGCCCGGCCTTGCGGCCGGGCATCGTGATCTGCGTCAAGGTGCGAGGGCTCAGACGGTCAACTTGCCGGCCTTGGCTGCGGCGTAGCGCTCATTGACCTTCGCCCAGTTGACCACGTTCCACCAGCCCTTGAGGTAGTCGGCGCGGCGGTTCTGGTACTTCAGGTAATAGGCGTGTTCCCAGACGTCGTTGCCCATCAGGACCATCTGCTTGTCCATCAACGGACTATCCTGGTTGGGCTTGGCGAGCAGCGCGAGCTTGCCGGATTTGTCGACGGTGACGAAGACCCAGCCTGAGCCGAAGACGCGCAGGCCCGCGCTCTCGAAATCGGCCTTGAACTTGTCGAAGCCGCCGAGGTCCTTGGTGATCGCGGCCGCGACATCGCCGGTCGGCACGCCGCCGGCCCCCGGCCCCATGATCTCCCAGAACATGCTGTGGTTGGCGTGCCCGCCACCGGCATTCCGGATCACGACGCGGACGGCTTCCGGCAGATTGGTGATATCGCCGAGGAGCTCGTTGATCGGCTTGGTGGCGAGCACGCCATTGTCCTTGGCGGCGGCATTCAGCCCGGCGATGAAGGCGGCATGGTGCCGGGTGTAGTGGATATCCATCGTCGTCGTGTCGATATGCGGCTCCAGCGCGGCGGCCTCGTAGGCGCGCTTCGGCAGCGAGAACGGCCCGGTGGGAGCGGCCGGCGCGGCGGCCTGGGCCCAGACCTTCGGAGCGGCGGCGACGGCGATGGCGGCGGCGCCGAATCCGAGCAGTGAGCGGCGGGAGAGGGGAGATGCGGCGATCATGGGATCCTCCAATGGCGGCGTCGGGTGCCGCCTTACCCTAAGGTTATGCGGGAAGCGCGTGGGCGGATGCAACGGGTATGCGGCTTGGCCGACCTCGTACTTCGGGAACGACGCGACTTTCGTGGCCCGTCGACATAACAGGACGCTGTGCGGTTCGACGAATGGCCGGGAATTCTCCAGAAAGTTGCATTAACGCTCGATTTACTGCGTTTTGCTAGCGTCCTGATCGAATTACCGAGGCCCGAAAAGGACCCGCCGATCATGCATGCGCTCGCGCTGAAGGCCCTTGAGCCGGCCAATGAAGACAGGCCGGCCGAAGCCTCCGCCGAGGCCGCCGTTCGCGAGATCGCAGAACGCTTCGGCAAGCTCGGGGTGGAGATCACCGACATCTCCGGGCGCATCGGCGATGTGACACGGCAGCTCGAAGGCCAGACGGACGGCCTCCATCGGGTCGTCACTGCGGTCGAGCAGGTGTCACGGGCCAATCGATCCATTCAGCAGGCGGCCGAGGGCGCGCAGACGACCGCATCCGTCGTCCGCAACGGTCTCGAGCGTGTGACCGGCGCGGTCAAGGTCGGCCTCAACGCTGCACAATCGGACATCGAGGCCCTGTCGCAGGGCGCACAATCGCTTTCGGAGGCTTTGGCCCAGGCTGTCGCCGATGCCCACAAGGTGCGGGCGTCGAGCGATGCGATTCAGGCGATCACGCGCGAGATCCAGCTGTTGTCGATCAACGCCGGCGTGGAGGCGGCGCGCAGCGGCGCAGCGGGGCGCGGTTTCGCGGTGATCGCGGCTGCGGTCAAGCACCTTTCGGAGCAGACCCGCGAGGCCACAGCGCTCAGCTCCAAACAGCTCGAGGCCCTGGTCAAGTCGGTCGACCTGCTGGCGAGCAAGAGCGACGAGAATGCCGCGACGGCGCGGCGTGCCCGCGACGAGAGCCAGTCGATCTCGCAGCAACTGGGCGAACTCGACAGCTTCGGTCGCTCGGTCGTCGATCTCATTGGTGATATCGACGCGATCTCGAACCCGACGCGGGAAAATGCAGTCGCCTTCGCCAAGGTTGGCGTGGACCTGCGGGCGCTGGTCGATGGCGTCGACCAGTCGAGCGAGAACCTCGAGCGCGCAGCCCAACGCGGCGATGCGCTGGTCGCGATCAGCGAGGGGATCCTGGGCGCGATCGCCGCCTCGGGCGTGCGGACGGCGCAATCGGAACTGATCGCCACCGCGATGGAGACCGCTGTCCGGATCGGCGGGCTGTTCGAGCAGGCGCTCGACAGGGGCGAACTGACGCTGGCCGACCTCTACGACGAGTCATACCAGCCGATCACCGGTACCAATCCCGTCCAGCACATGACGCGCTTCGTTGCCCTCTGCGACCGCGTGCTGCCGCCGATCCAGGAGGCCCTGCTCACGTCCAACCGCCGCATCGTGTTCTGCGCGGCAGTGGACCGCAACGGCTTCCTGCCGACGCACAACCGCAAGTATGCCCAGCCCCAGGGCGTGGATCCGGTCTGGAACAATGCCAATTGCCGCAATCGGCGCATCTTCGACGACCGGACCGGGCTGGCGGCCGCGCGCAACCGCAAGCCGTTCTTGCTGCAGACCTACCGGCGCGACATGGGTGGCGGCCAGTTCCTGGTGATGGAAGACCTCTCCGCTCCGATCCTGGTCAAGGGTCGGCACTGGGGTGGCTTCCGCTTCGGCCTCAACGTCTAATCCAGCCAGAGTTTTGCGTTGCGTCGGTTTCAGGTTGAGTGAGTTGTCGAGCCCCGCGTCATGCACATAGCGCCGTCATTCCCCAATCTGTCGGTGCTCCTGATCGACATGAGCCCGCATTACCGACGCATCGTCCGCACGATGCTCTATCAGGCCCAGCTCAGCCGGATCTTCGAGGCCTCGGATCTGGCTTCCGCCGCGACGATGTTCATCCAGAAGCAGCCGAACATCGTGATCCTCGACTGGGACCTGCCGGACAATGGCAGCACGAAATGCCTGGCGGCGATCCGTTCCTTCAAGACCTCGCCCTTCGCGAAGGCGCCGGTCCTGGTCATGATGGAGCGCCCGGACAGGCGTTCGGTCGTGCAGGCTGCGAAACTTGGGGCTCACGAGATCATCACAAAGCCGATCTCGCCCAACAATCTCTGGGTGCACCTGTCAGGCATCATCAACATCCCGCGCAAATATCGCGAGGCGAGCGGCAGCATCTCGCTCGTGCCTCGCGCGATTAGCAACGCGATCTTCTGAAAGAGCGATCCGCGGCCGCTTCCGGATGTGCATGGTGCTCGGCGGACATCGAAGTGCGTTTCCGCCGCGCTGCCGCAGAGGGCCGATGCCGCATCGCGGCATAACCCGGCACTTCCTGCCATCGCTTCGCCCAAAACGTTGACGCCCGGTGCCCTGGTTAGGGAAATTTTTACCAGTCCGCCCCGATGTTGAGTGGCGCAATCCTGGGTCAATTCGCCGTGGTCATCACCGTCTCGCTCCCCAACTTTCTGGGCCGCTCCGAAGCGGCAACCTTCCGGAACCAGTTGCTCGTCGCGCTGGAGCAGAAGGAAAGCATCGCCGTCGAGTGTGCCGAAGCCGGGCCGCTGCCCAGCCTCTGGGTTCAACTGCTGCATTCGGCTGCGGTCAGCGCCAAGGCGCGCGGGCTGTCGGTCTCGCTCAAGGCTGCGTCGGTAGAGTGCCGCGATTCCCTGCGCGCGATCGGCTTCGACTCCGCTCACAGCGCTCTCGTTCTGGAGTGATATGAATGCGCATTCTAGCGATCGACGACACCAAGACATTGCTCAGCCTGCTGAGCCTGACCCTGCGCAATGCCGGCCATGAGGTGGCGGAGGCGGAGAACGGCGAGGACGGGTTGGCGAAGTTCGACCAGTTCAAGCCCGATCTCGTGATCACCGACCTGAACATGCCGTTGATGGACGGCATCGAGTTCACCCGGGCCTGCCGGGCGCGGCCTGCCGGCCAGAACACGCCGATCATTGTGCTGACCACCGAAAACGGCGCTGAAATCAAGGCGGAGGGCCGGCGCGCCGGCGCCAGCGCCTGGATGGTCAAGCCATTCGAGCCCAACACCCTGCTCGGCCTCGTCGCCCGCTACCAGAACTGAGGCTGTCGTCAATGGATCCGTTGGCCGAACTCAAGCAGACCTTTTTTCAGGAGTGCGAAGAGCTTCTGGGGGCGCTCGAACAGCGCCTCCAGGCGCTGGATGAAGGTTCGACCGATCCCGAGGACGTCAACGCCGCCTTCCGGGCGATCCATTCAATCAAGGGCGGCGCAGGCGCATTTGGCTGCACCGAACTCGTCTCCTTCGCGCATGTCTTCGAGGCCTCGCTCGATCATCTGAGGTCGGGCCGGGTCGCGCTCGAGGATGCGCCCTTCGCGCTCTTCCTGCGCTGTTCGGACGCGGTGGCCGATCTCGTTTCAGCGGCCCGCAACGATGAGCCCGCCCGGGCGCGCCCTGATCTTCTGGAAGCGCTCGAGCAGGTCGGCAAGCCAGCCGGTGCCGCAGCGCCGGCGCCTGCCGCTCCGGCGCCCGCGCCCGCTCCGTCTGCTCCGGCTCCCGTTGCCTCCGCTCCTGCCGCTCCTCCTGCCGCGTCGGCGAATGACGCCCCGCTCGGCGTGGCCGCGCTCGGCAACCTGATCGCGATGGTCGAGGCTAAGACCGGCATGGGCGCGCCCGCTGCCGACCTCGGCTGGGACGACGAGCCTGCCGCGAAGGTCTCCCCCACCAAGCCCGGCCGTGACGTCGTGCTGAGGATATCGCCCGAGAGCGACCTGTTCCGCCGTGTGATCGAGCCGCGCGTGGTGTTCGCCTCGCTGCCGGCCGACGACATCGTCTCGATCACCTGCGACCTCAGTCATGTGCCGATGCTGGAGACGATCGACGTCTCCGATTGCTGGATGCGCTTCGTCGTGACGATGCGTACCGAGCTGTCGATCGAGGAGATCTGCAGCCGCTTCGATTTCACCCTCGCCACCGAGGAGTTCGAGATCGAGGTGCTCGCGGACTCGGCAGCGAACGACGATGCGCCGGTTGCGGCTCCGGTCGCCGCTGCTCCCGTCGCCCCGCCGGCCCCCGAGGTGCCCGGCTCCGTCGCGGCCGATCTTTCGGCCATCCTGGCCAAGCTCGGCCCCGCTTCGACGACGACGGCCGAGCCCGACATCCGGCCGGCCGCTCCGGCTCCCGTCGCCGTGCCGGCCCCGGTGGCCGTCGAAGCGCCGGTCGCCGCGAAGGCTGCGGCTCGCGCCCCGGCCAACGACGCTGCCGCCGCGCGCCAGCGCCAGGCCGTCAGCGTGCGCGTCGACCTCGACCGCATCGACAAGCTGATGAATCTCGTCGGCGAGATCGTCATCACCCAGTCCATGCTGGTCGAATGCGTCCGCTCGCTGCCCTACGACGTCTACGCCAAGACGGCCGAGGGCATCCTGACGCTGTCGCGCCAGACGCGCGAGCTGCAGGACCATGTCATGGCGGTCCGCGCCCAGCCGGTGAAGGCGGTGTTCCAGCGCATGCCGCGCCTGGTGCGCGAGCTCGCCCAGACGCTCGGCAAGGAAGTCCGCCTCGTGCTTGAGGGCGAGAACACCGAGGTCGACAAGACGATCATCGAGGAGCTGGCCGATCCGCTGACCCACATGATCCGCAACTCGATGGATCATGGCCTCGAAACGCCGGAAGACCGCATCGCCGCCGGAAAGCCGCCAGAAGGCACGATCAAGCTGATCGCGGAGCACCGCGCCGGCCGCATCGTCATCTCCGTTACCGACGACGGACGCGGAATCGGCCGCGACAGGCTGCTGGCGAAGGCCAAGTCGCGCGGTCTCGTCGGCGCCGACGAGAAGCTCGCACCCGAAGAGATCGATCAGCTCATCTTCGCCGCCGGGCTCTCGACGGCCGAGGCCGTCAGCGACATCTCGGGCCGCGGCGTCGGCATGGACGTGGTGCGCCGCAACGTCGAATCGCTCGGTGGCCGCATCTCGGTCGATTCCGAGCCGGGCAGGGGCTGCAAGTTCACGCTTGCCCTACCACTGACGCTCGCGGTGCTCGAAGGCATGGTCATCCGCTGCGGCGACGATCGCTACGTCATCCCGATCGCCAGCGTGATCGAGACGCAGCATCTGGCCTCGACGCCGATCGAACACCTGACCTTCGGCCAGGAGGTACTGCGCTGGCGCGGCGAGATCACGCCGTTGCATCGCCTTGGCGCCCTGATGGGTTCGACGGGTACGCCCAACGAGAACATCATCATTATCGCCGAGACCGAGCGCGGCGATAATGTCGGCATTGCCGTCGATGAGATCGTCGGGCAGCAGCAGGTCGTCGTGAAGAGCCTCGAGGGCAATTACGGCACGGTTCACGGCGCATCGGCCGCGACCATCCTGGGCGACGGCCTCGTCGCACTGATCCTCGATGTGGACTCCATGCTTCGCCTCGCCGCTTCGAGCGAGCGCCACCCTGCAACCGAAATGAAACTGGCTGGATGACCATGAGCGTGCAACTCGGCGAAAAACACTTCTCGTCGGCGCAGCCGGAATCGGCGGCGCGCCGGATCGTCACCTTCAAGGTCGGTGACCGGACCTTCGGCATCGATGTCGGCATGGTCCGTGAGATCAAGGGCTGGCAGGCGACGACCCCGCTGCCGCATGCGGCTCCGCATGTGCGGGGCGTGCTCAACCTGCGCGGCGTGATCCTGGCGGTCTACGACCTGCGTACCTCGATCGGCCTCGGCACCACCGACGCGACCGCGACGCATGTCATCGTCGTCGTCGACATCGAGGACAAGGTCGCCGGCCTGCTGGTCGACTCGGTCTCCGACATCGTCGACGTGCCGGTCAGCGCGGTCCGTCCGGCGCCCGATCTGGAGCGCGACGAGCACGGCCTGATTGAAGGCCTCGTGCTGCTCGACACCGACATCGTGGCGCTGCTGGATCTCGCTGCCGTCATCCGCGACGGCGGGGCCGAAGCGCCGGCGCGGCTTGCCCGCGCAAGCTGAGCGCCGAACAGGACCAGGGCCCGAGGAGTCGCGTTGGGAAAAGCGCGGGCCAGAAAAGAAACGACACCATCAATGGGCAGCGTCCCCGGTTCCTCCCCGCGACTCCCCTTCGAGCTTCCGCTCCTGCTCGCCGCCACCGCCCTCGTCGCAGGGGGAACGGCGGGCGGCCTTGCCTATCAGGCCGCCCTGGGGCGACTGGATGGGGCGTCGCTGCTTGCCCTGAGCGCAACTGGACTTGGTGTCGCCGGAGCGGCGATCTGGGCCGCGGCCCGGTTGATCCAGCGCCCGGTTTCCGCACTGCGCATCGCGATGGGGCGGCTCGCTGCCGGTGAGGACATGGCCGTTCCAGGCACCGATCGCGGCGATGAGATCGGTGAACTCGCGCGTGCGCTCAAGGCCACGCACGATTCCGGCGTCGAGGCCGCCCGCATCCGCTCCGCGCTCGACGGCTGCCGCACCAGTGTCATGGTCTGCGACGCGCAAGGCCGTGTGGTCTATGTCAACAACTCCCTGCTCCGCTTCTTCGGGGAGGCGCAGGAGGATTTCCGCGCCGCCTTCCCCGGCTGCTCCGCCAAGGACATGCTGGGCAAGGTCATGGAGAGCATCCAGGGCCCGGCAGGGCTGCGCCAGAGCCAGCAGCAGGCGGTCCGCTTCGCTCTCGGACGCCGCACGGTGGCGCTCTCGCTCTCCCCGGTGATGCATGCCGACGGCCGCCGGCTCGGCACCGCGGTGGAATGGCTCGAGCTGACCGACGAGCTCGCCGCAGCCGCGGAGGTCGCTGACGTGGTCGCGGCCGCCGTCGAGGGCGATTTTTCGCGGCGCGTGCCGGTCGCGGGCAAACCTGATGCGCTGCTGCGCATCGCCGAAGGCATGAACGAGATCAACGCGCTGGTCGAGAACGCGGTCGGCGAGTTCACGACGGTCGTGGGCGGGCTGGCCGAGGGCGACCTGACCCAGCGCATGACCGGTAATTACCGGGGCCGACTGGCCGAACTGAAGTCCAGCCTGAATGCGGCGCTCGCACATCTCGGCGAGACCGTCGCGACGATCCAGGGCACGGCCGGCAATGTCGCGCGGTCTGCGACGGAGATCGATACCGGGGCCGGCGACCTCGCGGCCCGGACGGAGCAGACCGCGGCCAATCTCGAGGAGACGGCAGCGACGACAGAGCAGCTCGCGGCTTCGGTCAAGCAGAGCGCAAGCCGCTCGCGGGAGGCGACCGAGCTCGCCAACGAGGCGATGGGCGTCGCCCAGGACGGCAAGGACGTGGTCGCGCAGGCCGTCGGCGCGATCGAGCGCATCGAGACCTCGTCGGAACGCATCTCCGAGATCGTCTCGGTGATCGACGACATCGCCTTCCAGACCAACCTGCTGGCGCTGAACGCCGCCGTCGAGGCGGCGCGAGCGGGCGAGGCGGGGAGGGGCTTCGCCGTCGTCGCCTCCGAGGTGCGTGCGCTGGCGCAGCGCTCCGGCCAGGCGGCCAAGGACATCAAGGGGTTGATCGTCAGCTCCAACGAGCAGGTCGGCGAGGGCGTGCGTTTCGTGCGCTCGACCGGCGATGCACTCGAACGGATCGTGGCGGCGGCGGGCAAGGTCTCGACGACCGTCGCGGAGATCTCGCGAGCGACTGCCGAGCAGGCCAGCGGCATCGACGAGATGAGCCGCGCTGTCGCCCACATGGACGAGACGACGCAGCAGAATTCGGCCTTGGCCGAGCAGAGCGCGACATCCGCGACGGAATTGATGACGGAGATCGCGGCGCTGCGGCGCCTCGTTGCGTTCTTCCGGGCCGATAATGCCGTCGGCCGCGACAGCCATGCCGCTCCGACGCCGCTTCGCGTGGCCGTCGAGCCGGCCCGACAGACGCGGCCACCAATTCCTGCGGCAGCCCCACGGCCGGTCCCGCGGGCCAACGAAGCGCGCCGGTCGGAGCCGGCGCCGAAATCCTGGCAGGAACCACGCCGGCGTGTCGCCAGCGGCGGGCGTGCAGATGACTGGGCGGAGTTCTAGGAAGAATGTCGAGATCCAGCGCCGCCGTGGTCCAGCCCCAGTTCGCCGACGTCACGCTGACGCGCGACGACATGGGTTTCATCTCGAAGCTCGTCTATGAACAGGCGGGCATCGTCATCCGCGAGCACAAGGAAGCGATGACGCGCGGCCGGCTGGCGCGCCGCGTCAAGGCGCTGGGTCTGAACTCCGTCGCCGAATACTGCGCCTTTCTGAAGACGCCCCAGGCTGCCGACGAGATCCCGGAACTGATCAACGCGGTCACGACCAACCACACCTCGTTCTTCCGCGAGCGCCACCATTTCGACCATCTGCGCAAGGATGTGCTGCCGCGCCTCGTGCAGGAGCGCAGCGGACGCCGGGGCCGCATCCGGATCTGGTGTTCGGCGTCTTCCTCCGGCGAAGAGCCCTACAGCATCGCGGCGGTCTCGCGCGACGTGCTGGGTTCACGCAGCGACGTCGACTTCAAGATCCTCGCCACGGACATCGATACCGATATCCTCGTGAAGGCGGAGACGGCCGTCTATTCGAGCGAACAGTTCGACCGGCTGCCGTCCGACATCAAGCCGCTGTTGAAGCTGGATGGGCATGCCGGCAGGGGCGAGTGCCGCATCAGCGACGACCTGCGCCGGATGATCGCCTTCAAGCGGCTCAACCTGATCGACCGCTGGCCGATGAGCGGCCCGTTCGACGCGATCTTCTGCCGCAACGTCTTCATCTACTTCGACACACAGACCAAGGCCTCGATCCTCGACCGCTTCGTCACGCTGCTCGCGCCCGGTGGATTCCTTTATCTCGGCCACTCGGAATCGCTCCCACAGCCTCATCCGCAACTGCGCCTCATCGGCCGTACGATCTATGAGAGACTTCCATGAGCGTCGCGCGTTCTTCCCGTCGCTATTTCGATCCCCGCTTCGAGGCGACGATCATCACGGTCGCCCCCGGCGAGCACGAGATCACCTCCGCCAGGGACGAAATCGTCGCGACGGTGCTGGGGTCCTGCATCTCGGTGTGCATGCGCGATCCCCATAATGGGGTCGGCGGCCTCAACCATTTCCTGCTGCCGAAGAGCAATGGCAGCGCGGATGCGAGCGCGGGCGAGCGCTATGGCGACACCGCCATGGAAGTGCTCATCAACGGGCTGCTGAAGCGCGGCGCCAAGCGCAGCAATCTCGAGGCCAAGGTCTTCGGCGGGGCGCGCGTACTGTCGGGCGCGACCATGCTGGCGATCGGCGACGGCAACATCGCCTTCGTGACCGAATTCCTCAACCGCGAGGGCATTCCGACCGTATCCAAGGATGTCGGCGGAACGCGCTCGCGGCGCATCCACTACCAGCCTTCCACCGGGCGGGCCTGGGTCCAGCATGTCCAGTCGAGCCAGAAGAGCACCGAGCACGAGCAGGAAGTCGCCTATCTCAACCGCCTCAAGACCCAGCCTGTGGCAGGCGAAGTCGAAATCTGGTGATGAGCATGATGAACAGCTCCGCAGGTCCGGTCCGCGTTCTCGTCGTCGACGATTCCGTGCTGATGCAAAAGCTGATGACGCAGATCATCGACGGAGCCCCGGGCTTCAAGGTGATCGGCGTCGCCGGCAGCGCCGAGGAGGGCTGGGACGCCATCCAGGAACTGCGGCCCGATGTAGTGACGCTCGACCTCGAGCTGCCCGGCCGCCACGGCCTGAAGCTGCTGGCGCGCGTCCTGAAGCAGGACCCCTTGCCGGTCCTGATCGTCTCGGCCTTCGGCGGTCCGGGCGCTGATAACACCATCCAGGCGCTCGAGCTCGGCGCCATCGACTTCATCGAGAAGCCCGACGGCTCGACCAATACGCTGGAAGGTTTCATGCGGCATCTGGTGGGCGCACTGCAGCGCGCCTCGGCCAGCCGCCGGATGTTCGCCTCCCGTCGCGAAGTCGCGCCAGCGCGCGCAGTGGCGCCGCGCGAGCCGGCCCGGGCCGGCGGGCGGGCCTCTTTCATCGCCATCGGGGCATCGACCGGCGGCGTGCCGGCGGTTCAGGTCGTCATGCGCGACCTCGCACATCTGCGCTTGCCGATCGCCGTCGTGCAGCACATGCCGCCCGGCTACACGGCGAAGTTCGCCGCGAGGCTTGCCACCGCGACTGGACTCGACGTCCGCGAGGCTAGTGACGGCGACCGGCTGAAGCCGGGCATGGCCGTCGTGGCGCCGGGCGGGCCGCGCCATCTCGAGATTGAGGAGCGCCGGGGCGAGTTCGTCTGCGTGCTGCGGGAGGGCCCTCTGGTGAGCGGACATTCTCCCTCCGTGGATGTAATGTTCCACTCCGTAGCCCGCAGCATCGGGCCGCAGGCGGTCGGAATCCTGCTCACGGGCATGGGCCGAGACGGCGCTGAAGGTTTGTTAGCCATGCGCAAAGCGGGCGCCGAGACGTTAATTCAAAGTGGGGAAACCTGCGTGGTAAACGGGATGCCGAAAGCGGCATTCGAGATCGGTGCCGCCGACCGGGTTGTCGCGCTTGATCAGATCGGCGCTGCCGTCAGCAACCTGCTCGGCGAGCGAGCCCATCTGCGCACCGCATAAGGAGAGCGTGATGAAAGCGAGAAGCGACTATCGGATCCTTGTGGTCGACGACCAGAAGAGCATGCGCGGCCTCGCGACCTATTTCCTGAAGCAGATCGAGTTTCAGGACATCGACGAGGCCGAGAATGCTCGCGAGGCCCTGATGAAGATGCAGACCAAGCGCTACGACCTGCTTCTGCTCGACTGGAACATGGACGGCATGAGCGGCATCGACCTGCTGCGCGCCATCCGCTCGGTGCCCGAGCTGAACCAGATCAAGATCATCATGGCGACCTCGGAGCGCTCGGTCGACAAGATGGACGAGGCGACGACGAACGGTGCCGACCACTACGTCGTGAAGCCCTATGAACTGCGCGACCTCGAAGTGCGCGTGAAGAAGGTCCTGCAGCTCAGCTCCTGAGCTCGACACGCCGGCATTGCCGGCCGGATGGTGCTTCGCTCCATGATGATCGCCCCGGGCCGGAAGGCTTCCGGGGCGCATCTGTCTTTGCATCCCAGTCGTAGAAGGGATCATGATGCAGTATCGGGCGGGCGAGGCTCTTCCGATGACGACGGAGGGACGGGCGATGGCGGTGCAACGTCGGGAACTTCTGGGGATGCTGGCGGGTGCTGGCGTGGTGTCGCTGATCGGCCGGGCTGCAGACGCCCAGGGGGTGCCGCCGGCATCGCCCTTCGTCTTCGCCCGAGCTGGAGGCGGTTCGTTGTTGCTTGCCGACTACCGGGACCGGCCCATCCTGATCGTCAATACGGCGACGAATTGCGGCTTCGCCGGCCAGTTCGGCACGCTCGAACAACTCTGGCAGCGTTACCGAGAACGCGGTCTGATGCTGATCGCCGTGCCGAGCAACGATTTCGGTGGCCAGGAGCCGCTCGAAGGTGCAGCCATCGCCGAGGCCGCGCGGCAAAGCCATGGCGCGACCTATGCCTTCGCGGAGAAGACGGTGGTCAAAGGCCCCGACGCGCATCCCTTCTATCGCTGGGCCGCTGCGCAGCGTCCGACAGAGACGCCGCGCTGGAACTTCCACAAATATCTGGTCGGCCGCTCGGGCGAGCTGGTGGGCGGGTATTCGTCGATGACCGATCCGATCGGTCCGCAACTCGTGCGGGCGATCGGGCAGGAATTGCAGGCGGGCTGAGCGCCGCCTGCATGAGATGGGATAGGCGGCTGGCATCGTTCTCGCTAAGCCGCTCGGGTCGCCACGCCTGCCTGCCGAGGTTTCCATGTCCCGCATCCTGACCGTTGCCGCAGCCCAACTCGGGCCGATCCAGAAAGCCGAGACGCGCGGCGAGGTCGTTGCCCGAATGATCGCGCTGATGGAGGAAGCCGCGGCGAAGGGCGCCGACTTCATCATCTATCCGGAACTGGCGCTGACGACCTTCTTCCCGCGCTGGTACCATGAGGACCGCGTCGAGGCCGATCCATGGTTCGAGGCAGCGATGCCGAATCCGGCGGTCCAGCCGCTCTTCGAAAAGGCTCGCGGATACGGCATGGGCATGAGCTTCGGCTATGCCGAGCTGACGCCGGAAGGCCGGCATTTCAACAGCTCGATCATCGTCGACAAGTCCGGCGCGATCGTCGGCAAATACCGCAAGGTCCATCTGCCGGGCCATGTCGATTACGATGACAGCCGCTCGCACCAGCACCTCGAGAAGCGCTATTTCGAACCGGGCGATCTCGGCTTCCCGGTCTGGCGGACGATGGGCGGCCTGATCGGCATGTGCATCTGCAACGACCGGCGCTGGCCCGAGACCTATCGCGTGATGGGTCTGCAGGGCGTCGAGATGGTCGTGCTCGGCTTCAACACGCCATCTGTCAACTCGCAGAAGGGCGGCGAGGGCCTCGAGCAGCGGCTGTTCCACCACCGGCTTTCCGTGCAGGCCGGCGCCTATCAGAATTCCTGCTGGGTCGTCGCCGTGGCCAAGGCCGGCGACGAGGACGGGCATCACCTGATGGGCGGGACGCTGATCGTCAATCCCGACGGCGAGATCGTCGCCGAACTGGAAGGCGAGGCGGATGGCGTCATCGTCCATGCCTGCGATCTGGACGATACGCGCTTCGGCAAGGAGACGATCTTCGACTTCAAGCGCCATCGCCGGATCGAGCATTATGGATCGATCACCTCCCAGGTCGGCGTGGTCGAGCCAGAGTGAGGCACTGGGCGCCGGGCCCTTCGCTACGCGCAGGCCGGAAGGAGCCGCTCACGCCTTCGGCTTCTGTCCCGGCCTGAAGGCGACGATCACCGCCGGGTCGGTCTCGATATAAGGGCCCTCGATCAGGTCGATGCAGTACGGGATCGCCGGCATCACGGCGTCGAGGCATTCGGCGATGGCGCGGGGCCGGCCGGGCAGGTTGACGATCAGGGAGCGACCGCGAATGCCGGCGGTCTGGCGCGAGAGGATCGCGGTCGGCACCTTGGCGAGGCTGACCTGGCGCATCAGTTCGCCGAAGCCTGGCATCGGCTTTTCGATCACGTCCTCGGTCGCTTCCGGCGTGACGTCGCGTGGCGCCGGGCCGGTGCCGCCGGTGGTGACGATCAGGCAGCAACCTTCCTCGTCCGCCAGCTGGACCAGCGTCCGTGCGATCAGCGCGCGGTCGTCGGGAATGACACGGGCGACTGCGGTCCAGGCCGAAGCCAGTGCCTTGTCGAGATAGGCGTTGATAGCAGGGCCGCCTTCGTCTTCGTAGACGCCGGCCGAGGCGCGGTCGGACACAGTGACGATGCCGATCCTGATCGCGTTGCTCATGCCGAACGTTCCTGCCCTGATGTCGGGGGGAGATGTGGCCGATCCGCCGGATATTCGCCACTGAATTCTGGGCTTCAGCGCCGCAATCGTGCCCGGGCCCTGCGCAGGACCTGCCGCAGCCGCGCCGCTGCCCGCGGGAGATCCGGCGAGGCGTTGCCGAGGCCGATGAGGACATTGCCCATCAGGCGGCGTTCGCCCCAGACATAGGTGCCGGCATCGACGCCATCGCCGGCTCCGCTGTCGAAGAAGAGCGGTGGCGTGCCGGCGAAATCGGCCTGCAGCATGGCGATGGTCAAGGCACGGCCGGGCGAATGGCGGGCTTCCGTTTCGTCGTAGGCGATCTTGAGGAAATGCCGGGTGCCAGCGCTCTCGATCAGCAGGCCCATAGCGAGGGGGCGATCGTCGAGCAGCAATGTGTCGATCTGCAGTGCGTCGGCGGCCGCGAAATGCGTGGCCAGGCTGTCGAAATAGGCTGAAGCCTGCGGCAGTCGGGCGATCGCTGTCCCCGCCTTGCCCTTCCAGCCCGCCGCTTCCAGCGCCAGGAAATCGGAGAGGGCTTGCCGCGCCGCATCGCCACGGCGCCGTCGGAAGGTCATGGCACCGTGGCGGGCGACGGCGCGAAACTGCTGCATGCGCTTCTTGTAACCGGAGCCCAGTGAACGGCGGAGGTAGCGCTCGGCGTCGTCGCCCGGTTCGGGCCGCATGACGGGTCGCTGCCAGCGTTCATAGCTGCAGAGAACGCTGCCGGTGACGCGGCAGGCCTCCTGCAAGGCTTCGAAGGACGGCCCCTCGAGCGGCAAGAGCGACAAGGCCAGGGTGCGCGGCAGATCGCCCGAGGCGAGGAGATGGCGCAGCATCGCCTGGATGACGTCGTCGGCCTGGTCGCGATCAATGACCGGCAGGGACGAGACCTCGTAGAGGGGCAGGATTGGCGCGGTGAGCGTGGCGGAGAAACCCGTGCGCCAGTCGCGCTGGCGGCGCAGCGCCCAGAGCCCGGCGAGCCGCTCGGAGCCCAGTGCCTCGCTCAGCCATGCCGCCAGGATGACGATCCGGTCTTCCGGCACGACGACCCGGGCGGCTGCCACGGCGGCCGGTGACATATGCGGGTTTGGTTCGAGCGCGCGTCCGGCAAGTTCCGCGAAGGCCGGGCCGTAGCCGGCATAATCGGCGGGTCGGATGCGTCTGACGACGATTCCCGTGTTCAAGGTGAATGATCTTCCCGACGGTGGCGCCGAATCTCGCCCCGCAGCGAGAGCACGAAGGCGATGACCTGCGCCGTGGCGCGGTATAGCTCCTCGGGGATCTGGTCGTCGAGTTCCACAGCCGACAAAGCCTGCGCCAGCACGGCGTTCTCCTCGATCGCGACGCCATGTTCACGACCGGTCTCGACGATGCGCTGGGCCAGTTCGCCGCGACCCTTGGCGGTGACGCGCGGTGCGCCCTGGCCATCATATTCCAGCGCGACGGCGATCTGGCGAGGAGAGGGGCGGTCGGGGGGAACGGTCATGACATGCGGTCGAGAAACTGGCCTGCGGTGGGCTGCGCGACGCGCGGCTGGCCGGTGTGGATGTCGATGGTACCGTTCTCGAAATGCGCATCGGCCAATGCCGCCTCCAGGCCGCGGGAGGCTCCGCGCAGGACCTTGCTGGTTTCTTCCCGTTCAGCCCAGAGCGTGATCCCGACGCTGCGGCCCTGCAGCGTGACGACACCCTGCAGTGGCCCCATCGGCTCGACGTCGAGGGCGAAACGTACGCGCCAGAGCGGGCCGGCCACGCCATCGGCATCGCGTCGGGGCGGCTCCTTCTCGATCTGCAGCGGCAGCATCGCGGCGCCGTTGTGGAAGGCGAGGGGGAGTTCGGTCAGCCAGCGCTGGCCCTGCTGCGCCTCAGCCCGGGGGCCTTCCGGCGGCAGCGAGGCATATTGCGCGAGCTTGATCCGATCGAGCGCGGCGTCGGTCTGCTCCAGCAGTGTCTCGATGATGGCGAGCGGCTTCTCGCCGGCGGACAGGCTCGGCTCCGCAATCGGCTGCGGGACAAGTGCGCCGTCGCGCCGAGGCGGGGCCGGCCTGGCCCCGGTCTCCGGCACGGGTTGCAGAGGCGCGGTGGCGATGACTGCCTTGCCGACCGCTTCGGCCTTGGCGGGTTGCGGCGGCGAAAGCGCCTCGAGCAGCGGCGCCAGGCTGGCGCGCAGCGTTTGCAGGCTGGCCTTCAGATCGCCGCCCGGGGGCGGCGTGCGGCCTTCGGCCTGATGGCTTTCGAGGAAGAGCCCGGAGTTCTGGACGGCGGCCTTCAGGACGGATGCTGTCATCGGCTGGCGTTCGACCGGGATGGTCTGGCTGAGAACGCGGTCGATCAGCGTCAGCAGGGGCTTCGGCAGCGCGATGGCGACCGAACCATTGGCGAGGGCCCGCATGTTTGCCAGCAGCGGTGCGAGACTGTCCTGCCGCGCCAATGCCGGTCCGAGCGACGGGCCGGCCAGAGCGCGCGGCGAAGCCGCCTGATTGGCGGTCGCCTGTGGGGTGGGCGAGGCCTGCATCGCCACCCCGGGCGTGGTCGTCGTGACCCGCATTGTGGCGGGCTGTGCCGTCGACGGGATCTGCGATGGGGTGGTCGGAGAAAGGCCCGACGCAACAGGGGACGAGACGGTGCCGGGGGCTGCCTGGCCCGGTGAGGGCGCGGCCATCGTGGTCGCCGCTGGCACTGAGGGGGCCATCGGTGCCGTCGTCGCGACCGTCGCGGGCTGGGTCGATGAGGCGGGCGACAGCGCGGGCTGCGCGGCCGGAGTGGCAGGCGGGCGGATCTCGACGAGCGTCGCCTTCAGTCCAGGGCCGGGCTCGTCGGGGGCGTCGATCTTCAGAAGTAGAGTGGCGCCGGGCTGCAAGGCGGCCTGCCTGGTGGTGGGGCCAGCGAGCACGAGCGCGATCGTCTCATTGCCGACCTGCGCCGTCGCGGTGCCGTCGCCGGCCAGCGCGAGCAGCCGTGCCTCGACCGTCTTGCCCGGCGCGAGCTCGCTCGCCGGCGCAAGGGCTTGCAGCAAGGTGGCAAGGGTCTGGCTCTGGACGAGCGTGGCGAGGTTCATCGGCTCCGGCCGCGAGGAAGATGCCGAATCCTGGCACAAGAGATTAAGGATTCTCTTTGCGCATGCTGGCTGCCCAAGGCGGCGGGGGCAGAAGGGCGCGCGCCCTGCAGGGGGCGGCTGCGCGCGGCGTGCTGGCGCCTGGCGTGGCGCTGGGGCAGGCTCGCCGACGGCAGGGCCGGACAGGGTGTGGTTCGGCCGCTCGATGGGGATGGAGAGTTTCGATGGATTATCGCCAACTCGGCCGGTCCGGCCTCAAGGTCTCGCCGCTCTGCCTGGGCACGATGATGTTCGGCGGCGCGACCGACGAGGCCGGCTCGCGCGCCGTCATCGACCATGCGCGCGGGGCCGGCATCAACTTCATCGACACGGCCGACGTCTACAATGAGGGGCGTTCCGAGGAGATCACGGGGCGCGCCATCGCGGCGAACCGGCATGACTGGGTGCTGGCAACCAAGCTCGCCAATCCCATGGGGGAGGGGCCCAACCGGGTCGGGCTCTCGCGCAAATGGGTGCTGCAGGCCTGCGACGACAGCCTGCGCCGGCTCGGCACGGACTTCATCGACATCTACTACCTCCACAAGGAGGATCATGCGACGCCGCTGGTCGAGACGGTGCGCGCGATCGGGCAGCTCGTGCAGCAGGGCAAGATCCGGCATTTCGGGGTCTCGAACTACCGTTCCTGGCGGGTTGCCGAGATCTGCCGGCTCTGCGACGAGCTCGGCATCGACAGGCCGGTGGTCAGCCAGCCCTATTACAACGCGATGAACCGCATGCCCGAGGTCGAGCACCTGCCCGCCTGCGGCTTTTACGGGCTCGGCGTCGCCTCCTATTCGCCGCTGGCGCGCGGCGTGCTGACCGGAAAATACGAGCCCGGCCAGGCGCCGCCGGAGGGCACGCGCGCCGGCCGCGCCGACAAGCGGATCATGCAGACCGAATGGCGCGAGGAAAGCCTGGTCATCGCCCAGACGATCAAGCGCCATGCGGCCGCGCGCGGCATGACGCCGATCCAGTTCGCCGTCGGCTGGGTGCTCAATAACAAGCTGCTGACGGCGGCGATCGCCGGGCCGCGGACGATGGAGCAATGGCAGGCCTATCTCGCCGCACTCGACATCACCTTCACGGCCGAGGACGAGGCGCTGGTGAACGAGCTCGTCCCGGCGGGCCACCCGTCGACCCCTGGCTACAGCGATCCGGCCTATCCCGTCGAAGGCCGGCCGAGCCGGACCGGCGCCTGACGGCGCCACTGACCGCCGCCGTGCAGGAAAGGCGATTGCCTTGCAGGGGCGGCGCACCTAACTGAGCAAGTCTGCGTCGGGCGGCGGCGCCGAGCTGGAAGGGGAGTGGATGGCAGTCGAGGGCGTCACGGGCGATCTGATCAAGGTCGTCAGCCTGCTGGGTGCCGGCGTCGTGGCCGTGCCTCTGTTCAAGCGCCTCGGACTCGGCTCCGTCTTGGGCTATTTCACTGCGGGTCTCGCCATCGGCCCCTATGGCCTCGGCCTCTTCTCTCACCCGGCATCGGTGCTGCACGTCGCCGAGTTCGGCGTCGTGATGTTCCTCTTCATCATCGGTCTGGAGATGCAGCCATCGCGGCTGTGGAATCTCCGGCGCGAGATCTTCGGACTCGGGGCGGCACAGGTCACGCTCTGCGGCGCGCTGCTGACCGGCGTCGGCTACGCCTATGGCCTGCCGCTGCCGGCCGCCTTCATCGCCGGCATGGGTTTCGTCCTGTCCTCGACGGCAGTCGTCATGCAGATGCTGAACGAGCGCGGCGAGACCTCGACGCCGCAAGGCCAGCAGGCGGTCTCGATCCTGCTGCTCGAAGACCTCGCCATCGTGCCGCTGCTGGCGGTGGTCGCCCTGCTCGCGCCGTTCAAGGGCGATACCGGCAGCGGCTGGCTTTCGTTCGGCATCGGCGTGGCGAGCGTCGGGGGCCTCGTGCTCGCCGGACGCTACCTGCTTAACCCGATGTTCCGCCTGCTGGCGCTGGCCCATGCGCGGGAGGTGATGACCGCCGCAGCGCTGCTCGTGGTGCTTGGGGCTGCGCTGGCGATGCAGCTCGGCGGCCTTTCGATGGCGATGGGCGCCTTCCTCGCCGGTGTGCTTCTGTCGGAGTCCAGTTTCCGGCATCAGCTCGAAGCCGATATCGAGCCGTTCCGCGGCATTCTGCTCGGCTTGTTCTTCCTGGCCGTCGGCATGTCGCTCGATCTCGGCGTCATTGCCGCGCAGTGGCGCCTGATCGCGCTCGCCGTGCTCGCCTTCATGTCTGTCAAGGCGCTCGGCATCTTCATCGTCGCCAAGCTGTTCCGTTCGCGGACGCGGGAGGCGGTCACGCGGGTCGCCCTGTTTTCGCAGGGCGGCGAATTCGCCTTCGTGCTCTATGGCGCGGCGCTTGCGGCTGGCATCTTCGACGGTCAGGTCAACGCCATCGCCAGCGCGACCGTGATCATCTCGATGGCGCTGACGCCATTGCTGGCCATCGCGCTCGACCGCTTCATGCCGCCGGAAGAAGCCTCGCTCGATGGGGTCGAACTCGCCGAGGGGTTGAACGGCCGGGTCCTGATCATCGGCTTCGGCCGCTTCGGGCAGGTCGCGAGCCAGGCATTGCTGGCACGTGGCTTCAGTGTCTCGATCATCGAGGTCGATGTCGAATTGATCAAGGCCGCCGCCGATTTCGGCTTCAAGGTGCATTATGGCGACGGCACGCGGGCCGAAATCCTGCACGCGTCAGGGGCCGAGCGGGCGGAGGCGATCCTGGTCTGCGTCGAGGACCGCAACACCGCCGACCGCATCGTCGCCGTGTCGCAGGAAGCGTTCCCTCACGCCAAGCTGTTCGTGCGTGCCTTCGATCGCGGCCATTCGATGGACCTGATCCGCGCCGGCGTCGAGTACCAGATCCGCGAGACCTTCGAATCCGCGATGGCTTTCGGCACGGCGGTGCTGCTCGGCATGGGCGTGCCGCAGGACGAGGCGGTGGAGATCGCCGAGGATGTGCGGCGGCGCGATGCGGAACGGCTCGACCTGCAGGTCGCCAGCGACATCTATGCCGGCGTCAATCTGATCCGGGGCAACGCGCCGATCCCGGCGCCGCTGACCAAGCCGAAGGCCGCCGGCCGGGTCCATGGCAATGTCCCCGACGACGTGGGCGATTTCTGATCGCGGATGGCTGCGGCCTAGTTGAGAACGCAGAAGCCGCCGACCACGACCTCGCTGCGGCACCAGATCTTGGCGCCGTCATTCACGGAGAGCTTCATCAGGGTCGGCGCCGGGGCAGGGGCCGCTTGCGATGCGGTGGCTGGCGGGAAGGGGACCCGTGCCGGGGCAGGTTCGCCGGCCTTCGCCGTACCAGCGGCCGCGCCGCCGACTCCCGGCACGACGACGAGGCTTCTGCTCTTGCCGCCGGATGTCGAGGTCTCGGTCGAGGAGGGCTTGGAACTGCTCTTGCCGCCGAACCGCATCTTCGCGGCCTCGGCGCTGGCCGGCAGCAGGAGGGCGGTCGAAAGGCAGGCGATCACGAGCGCGCGGTTCATCGCGGAGCTTCCTGATGGACGATCGGAGGCCTGACAGAATGCCGAAGTCCCAGGCTACCGCAACGGAAGTCCGGGATCAGTCTGACCGGGAGCTTAACGCGATTGCGCGCTGCCGCATGAACGCGAGGTCAATGGCCGGGCAGGACGATCACGGTCGGGCGTGCCGGCAGGCCCGCCTTGGTCACCGTGATCACTGGCTGCTCGCGCCGCTCGACCGGCCAGAGCTCCTGCGAGCGGGTGAGGAAACGGTTCAGCGTTCCGCCGCCGAAGAAGTGCATCGGGATCATCACCCGCGCCTGCAGCGATTTCAGCACCTCAAGCATGCCCTCCTGATCGAGGGTGTAACTGCCATCGACCGGGAACAGCACGACGTCGACGCGGCCAAGCGCACGCAGATGGCCGGGCTCCAGTGGATGGTGGAGATGGCCGAGATGAGCGACGCAGAGCTCGCCAATCTCGAAGACGAAGATCGAGTTGCCGTCGAAATCCGTCGATCCGGAATAGGAGCGGATATTGGTGGGCACGTTGCGGACACGCAGGTCGCCCATGGTCACGTCGTGCTTTGCCGCGCCGGCGCCCGTCGGGTCCCAGCCGGGCAGGACCTGCTTGATGGCCGGATCGGGATTGCGCGAATTATGGGTCGAATGGGCCTTGTTCATCGTGGCGATGTCCGGTGTCACCGGCGGCCGGATATAGTCGTTGTAGTCGGTCGCGGCCTTCACTCCGCCTGCGGTTTCGATCAGGAAGGTGGCATGGCCGACAAAGGTGAGCCGCACCTCATCTTTTGCGAGATTGGTCCGCTCGAGATTGGCACGCTGGATCGGCAGTCTCAGCGAGGCCATGTCAGGACGGCAGCCCGGCTCATCCGACTGGGCGCTGGCGGGAAGCGTGCCGAACCAGGCGGCAATGAGGGCGATCAGGCCAAGGCGGAGGGCTCTCGCGGACGTCGTTGCTCGTCGCATGCTTCTCCTCCTGCGGTCCTCGGCCCGGCCAGTCTGATGCATGGTCCGGGCCGAAGGGAAGCTGCGCCGTGAGGCGATGTCATCTTTGTGAAATCGCCTCGGCCGTCAGGCGTCAGTCCTTGGCGAGGCCGAGCTCCTTGAGCACGCCGTTGCCACGTTCGGTGAAGGTCTTCACATAGGCGGCGAATTCGCCGGGCTTGTCCCAGACCGGCGTGATGCCGCGGTCGGCCATGGCCTTGCGCACCTCCGCCCGCTGCAGGGTGCGTTCGGCCGCGTCGAACAGGATCTTGCGGCGGTCGGCCGGGATGCCCTTGGGCGCGGCCAGCGCGAACCAGTTCTGGTAAGTCCAGTCCAGCCCAGCTTCCTTGGCGCTCGGTACGTCCGGGAAGTTGGGGTGGCGCTCCTCGGTCATCAGCAGGATGGTCCGCACGCGCCCGGCCTCGAGCATCGCCTTGGCCTCGATCGGCGAACCCGTAAAGACCGTGATCCCGCCGGCGACGAGGTCGTTGAGGGCCGGTGCGCCACCATTGCTGGGCACCCATTTGACCGTATCGGGCGGAAGCCCGGCCGCTTTCAGCAGGCCCCCCGACGCGATGTGCCAGGAGCCGCCGACACCGGTTCCGGAACCCAGCATCGAGCCTTTCGGGCTGTCCTTGGCAGCCTTGATATAGTCCGCGATCGTCTTGATGGGGCTGTCCGCCTTGACGGTGACGCCGGCGGGGATGAGCGAGACACGCGAGAAGGCGTCGACGCTGTCGATCGTCAGTTCGCCCATGCCGAGCGATTTGAAGAAGGAGATCTCGGGGCTGATGCCGCCGATCGTGTAGCCGTCGGCCGTGCCGGTCGCGATGGCGGTATGGCCTGTGATGCCGCCGCCGCCGGTGCGATTGACGACATTGACCGGCGTCTTGAGTTCGACTTCCAACCCGTTGGCGACGATCCGCATCACCGCATCCATGCCGCCGCCGGCGGCCCAGGGCACGATCAGCTGGATCGGACGGTCCGGGAAGGCCCAGGAGGGGCCGGCCGCCAACAGCATTGCCGCCGCGCCGAGCGCGGCCTTCACGATGAGTTTCATGGTCCCTCCCCAGGGATCGGCCACCTCTTCAGGCCGGTGGTCTGCTCGGGAGAGTAGGCAGCTTTGAGATCGATCTCAAGATATGCTGCATACAGTGTTCGGTGCTCAGGCTACCGGCGGGACATGTTGCAGCGGAACCGCTAAGGCTGCGCGGGAGACGTTCAGCGCAACGGAACTGGAAAAGCCGGCGATGAGTCACGCCCCTCTCACGCGCCGTTGCCTGTGCAGCCTTGCCGTTCTTCCCTTGCTCGATGCGACGTGCTTCGGCCGGGAAAGCCGCTCCGCGAGCTCGCTCGGTGCCGGCACCGATCTCGCGGCCGAGCATTTCCGCACGGAGGGCCTCGCGGCGCTGATCGTGACGCGGGACGGGCGGAGCGTCGCGAGCCTCGGCGACGATCGGCTCAAGGTCGATGTCGCCTCGGTACGCAAGAGCCTGCTCGGTGCGCTCTATGGCATCGCGATCTCCGAGAAGCGCATCGATCCTGCCGCGACGCTGGCGCAGCTCGGCATCGACGATTTGCCGCCCGGCCTCACGGATGCGGAAAAGCGCGCGACCGTGCGCGACCTCCTGAGCGCGCGCTCGGGCATCTATCATGTCGCTGCGCATGAGACGGCCGAGATACGCGCGCGGCGCCCGGGACGCGGCAGCCATGCCGCGGGAAGCTTCTGGTTCTACAACAATTGGGATTTCAACGCGCTGGGCACGATCTATCGTCGGCTCACGGGCGAGGACATCTTCGAGAGTTTCGGCAGGCGTATCGCGAGGCCGATCGGCATGGAGGATTTCGTGCCGGGTGACGGCCGCTATGTCCGGGTGCCGCAATCCCTTCACGAAGCCTATCCGTTCAAGCTCACGGCACGGGATGCCCTGCGGTTCGGGCGGCTGGTGCTCGATCGCGGGGCATGGAACGGCCGACAGGTCATTCCCGCCGAATGGATCGACCAATCACTGAGCGAGCAGGCCGCCACGGATCGCGGCGATCTCGGCTACGGTTATCTATGGTGGACCCTGCCGAGGGCTCGCTTCGGCGCGGGAGCTGGCTTCGCCGCAGGATTCGGCGGGCAGTTCATTGCGGTGGTGCCGGCGCGACGGCTCGTCGTGGTGCAGACCGCGCCGCATCCCAGAGCCAGGACGGGCCATACGAGGCGTTTCGTCAGGTTCCTCGATGCGCTCGGCCATGCCTAGGCCGGCCCGGCCGGGGGCAGGGGCTGGTCATGGGGCGCCCGCACAACCGTGACCCGGGCATCCGCCAGACGCCGGAACAGCCGCCGGCGACGGATGAGCGGAACCCAGTCGTAGAGGAACATTTCGGCCGGCCGCCAAATCACGACCCAGCCGATGATGATCAGGCTCTCCTGAAAGATGCGTGCGAAGGGGCTGTCGAACCGCTTCGTGACGAGAAAACTCAGGAACAGGCAGGTGCCGAGGCCGGCGAAGCCGATCAGGAAGGCCAGCCGGCCGTCGCGAAAGAGGTCTCGCAGTGCCAGGTTCTCCGCGCGCGCCTTGGCGGCGAACCAGTTCTTCACCGCGGCTGCGAGGTCAGGCTTGGGCTTGTCGGGCCGCTCCGGCGACTGGAGGTGAATGACGATCGCGATCGGCTCGTCCTTTGGCAGCTCCTGCGCCCACTCGACGATGTAGCGCTCGGCATCGGCATCGATGTCGCCCTCGCGGAAGGGGAAGGGGTCGAGGGTGTTGAAGAGCTGGGCGCTGTCGCGCAACCTCAATTCGATCGGCGTCTTGCCGCTCGCATCTGACACGTCGGATTCGCCTCGAACAATTGCGCCTGGGCGCATTATTCAGGCTGTCGGCACCGGCGCAATCGTCATCGCTCTGGCTGCATGCCGGTTGCGGCTGCGGCTGTGGGTCGCTACATACGCGCCAGATTTCCCGAACCTTGTGACCATCAGTCCGAAAGCGGAGCCGGCTCGCTTATGTCCCGTCAGTTCATCTACCATATGCGCGGCCTGTCGAAGACCTATCCGGGCGGCAAGCAGGTTCTCAACAACATCCACCTCTCCTTCTATCCCGACGCGAAGATCGGCGTGCTCGGCGTCAACGGCGCCGGTAAATCCACGCTGCTCAAGATCATGGCCGGCATGGACAAGGAGTGGACCGGCGAGGCCTGGGTCGCAGAAGGCGCGCGCGTCGGCTATCTGCCGCAGGAGCCGAAGCTCGACGAGAACCTGACGGTGCGCGAGAACGTCATGCTCGGCGTCGGACCCCAGAAGGCGATCCTCGACCGCTACAACGAGCTCGCCATGAACTATTCGGACGAGACTGCGGACGAGATGACCAAGCTGCAGGACGAGATCGAGGCCAAGGGCCTCTGGGATCTCGATTCGAAGGTCGACCAGGCGATGGACGCGCTGCGCTGCCCGCCCGACGACTGGCAGGTCGACAAGCTCTCGGGTGGCGAGCGCCGCCGCGTCGCGCTGTGCAAGCTCCTGCTGGAAGAGCCCGAGCTCCTGCTGCTCGACGAGCCGACCAACCATCTTGACGCCGAGACCACCGCCTGGCTCGAAGGCCATCTGCGGACCTATCCGGGGGCGATCCTGATCGTCACCCACGATCGCTACTTCCTCGACAACGTCACGAGCTGGATCCTCGAGCTCGATCGTGGCCAGGGCATCCCATATGAGGGCAATTACTCGGCCTGGTCAGTGCAGAAGCAGAAGCGTCTCGCCCAGGAGGGCCGTGAGGACGCCTCGCGGCAGAAGATGCTGGAGCGCGAGCAGGAGTGGATCTCGGCCTCGCCAAAGGCGCGCCAGGCCAAGAGCAAGGCCCGCATCCAGCGCTATGACGAGCTGGTCCAGAAGGCCAACAACAAGGGGCCGGACACCGCGCAGATCATCATCCCGATCGCCGAGCGGCTGGGCAACAATGTCGTCGATTTCGAGGGGCTGTCGAAGGGCTTCCAGGACAAGCTCCTGATCGACGATCTGTCGTTCAAGCTGCCGCCGGGTGGCATCGTCGGCGTGATCGGCCCGAACGGCGCCGGCAAGACGACGTTGTTCCGCATGATCACGGGCGTGGACAAGCCCGATGCCGGCACGATCAAGATCGGCGAGAGCGTCAAGCTCGGCTATGTCGATCAGAGCCGCGACTCGCTCGACGACAAGAAGAACGTCTGGGAGGAGATCTCGGGCGGCAACGACATCATCTATCTCGGCAAGAAAGAGATCAATTCGCGCGCCTACTGCTCCGCCTTCAACTTCAAGGGCGGCGACCAGCAGAAGAAGGTGGGCTCGCTCTCTGGCGGTGAACGCAACCGCGTCCATCTCGCCAAGATGCTGAAGTCGGGCGCCAACGTCCTCCTCCTCGACGAGCCGACCAACGACCTCGACGTCGATACGCTGCGTGCGCTCGAAGAGGCGCTGGAGGATTATGCCGGCTGCGCCGTGATCATCAGCCACGATCGCTGGTTCCTCGACCGCATCGCGACCCACATCCTCGCCTTCGAGGGCGACAGCCATGTCGAGTGGTTCGAGGGCAATTTCGCCGATTACGAGGAGGACAAGAAGCGTCGCCTCGGCATCGACAGCACCATCCCGAAGCGCATCCAGTACAAGAAATTCTCGCGCTGAGGCATCGATCGATGAAGGACCAAGGCCCCGCGGCTCCCGCCGCGGGGCCTTTTCGTTGCGCGGGTGCACGCGCGGCATGCGTCGCGCGGGGTGGCTAAAGTGACGGCACTCTGGTCAAAGATGCGGCGCTTTGACCGATCCCCTTAAGCGGGGCTTAAGGCGAAGCTTCTAGAGATGTCCCGCGGTCTCGACATAGTAATGTCGTGGCCTTGAAGCAATTGTTCTGTGTCTCTCCGCTCTGTCATGGGCGTCAGTGACTGTACTGCGAAGGTTCGTTATGGATAGCCGGCAAATTCAGGGTATGGTTCAGAGCGTCAAGGACGGGCAGATTTCGCGCCGTTCCTTTATCCAGAGGCTGGCCGCGGTCGGAATCACCGCGCCGATCGCCAGCCAGATCCTGGCCTGGAACGACGTCGCGATGGCCAACGCCACGCTCGAATACAAGCCGACCAAGGCTGGCGGCGGCGGCCCGCTGAAGATGCTGCTCTGGCAGGCGCCGACGCTGCTCAACCCGCATTTCGCCTCGGGCACCAAGGACCAGATCGCCTCGCGCGTGTTCTACGAGCCGCTCGCCGGCTGGGACAAGGAAGGCAACCTGATCCCGCAGCTCGCTGCCGAGGTGCCGACGCGCGCCAATGGCGGCCTCTCAGAGGACGGGACGAGCGTCACCTGGAAGCTGAAGCCCGGCGTGAAGTGGCATGACGGCAAGCCGTTCACCGCCGATGACGTCGTCTTCACCTGGGAATACGCCGCCGATCCGGCGACCGCCGCCTACACCTCGGGCGCCTACAAGGACATCAAGGTCGAGAAGGTCGACGACCTCACCGTCAAGGTGATCTTCGCCAAGCCGACGCCGTTCTGGGCCGACGCCTTCGTCGGCACCGTCGGCATGATCATCCCGAAGCACCTCTTCGCCGACTTCAAGGGCGCCAAGTCGCGTGAGAACCCGGTCAACCTGAAGCCCGTCGGCACCGGTCCCTACAAGTTCACCGACTTCAAGCCGGGCGACATCCTCACGGCGACCCGCAACGAGGAATACCACGTCGTCAACCGCCCGCATTTCGACAGCTTCGAGATCAAGGGCGGCGGTGATGCGGTCTCGGCGGCGCGCGCCGTGCTGCAGACCGGCGAATACGACTACGCCTGGGACACGCTGGTCGAGGACGAGGTCCTCAAGCGCATGGAGACGGGCGGACGCGGCCGCACCAGCGCGGCTCCCGCGGGCGACATCGAGTTCATCACTCTGAACACGACCGATCCGTGGACCGAGGTCGATGGCGAGCGCTCGAGCATCAAGACCAAGCACCCGACGCTGTCGGACCCGGCGGTGCGCCAGGCGATCAACCTGCTGATCGACCGCGACTCGATCCAGAAGTTCATCTATGGCCGCGCCGGCGCAGCGACGGCGAGCTTCGTCAACGAGCCGAAGCAGTTCAAGTCGACGAAGCTGAAGTACGAGTTCAGCATCGAGAAGGCCAACAAGATCCTCGACGAAGCCGGCTGGAAGAAGGGCTCCGACGGCATCCGCGAGAAGGATGGCAAGAAGCTCAAATACGTCTACCAGACCTCGATCAACGCCCCGCGCCAGAAGGTCCAGGCGATCATCAAGCAGGCCTGCGGTCGGGCCGGCATCGACCTCGAGCTGAAGTCGGTCACTGCGTCGGTGTTCTTCTCGTCTGACGTCGCGAACCCCGACACCTACACCAAGCTGTACACCGACATCGAGATGTACACGACGACGCAGCCGCAGCCCGATCCGGAGCGCCTGCTCAACCAGTTCGTCTCCTGGGAGGTCGCCAACAAGGAGAACAAGTGGCTCGGCCGCAACGTCTCCCGCTACACCGATCCGGCGGCCGACGAGGCCTACCGGGCTGCCCAGAAGGAGCTCGACCCTGCCAAGCGCGCCGCGCTCCTGATCAAGGTCAACGAGATCTTCTGCGAGGCCAACGTCATCCTGCCGATCCTGTCGCGCAAGAAGGTCGTCGCTGCGGCGAATGCCCTCTCGATCGATCACAGCGGCTGGGACGTCGACACCTGGAACCTCGCGGCCTGGTATCGCAGCTGAGCTCCGGCGGCCCACCGCGCGATCGCGCGGTCGGCCGCAGGTGGCCAAAAGAAGAAGGGCCCGGCGGATGCGATCCGCCGGGCCTTTTTCATGCGCTTCCGTTCAGTGAGGAACCGAAGGCGGGAGCCGGGGATCAGGTCGCCAGCCGGGCGATCGCCCCTTCGCGCCCGCCGACGAGGATGCGCTCGTCGACCTGCTTGACGTCGCGGAGGCCGCAGAGCGCCATCGTCACATCGAGTTCCTTGCGGATGATGTCGAGGGCGAGCGTCACGCCCTTCTCGCCCATCGCGCCGAGGCCATAGAGGAAGGCACGGCCGATGAAGGTGCCGTGCGCGCCGAGCGCCAGCGCCTTGAGGACGTCCTGGCCCGAGCGGATGCCGCCGTCGAACAGTACTTCGATGCGGTTGCCGACCTGCTCGACGATCTGCGGCAGCGCCTCGATCGAGGAGAGCGCGCCGTCTAGCTGGCGGCCGCCATGGTTCGAGACGATCAGGGCGTCGGCTCCGGATTGGGCCGCAATCTCGGCATCCTCAGGGTCGAGAATGCCCTTGATGATAAGCTTGCCGCCCCACTGATCCTTGATCCACTTGACGTCGTCCCAGTTCAGCTGAGGGTCGAACTGGCTGGCGGTCCAGGAGGAGAGCGAGGACATGTCGGCGACGCCGGTCACATGGCCGACGATGTTGCCGAACTGCCGGCGCGGCGTGTCCAGCATCTTCAGGCACCAGCGCGGCTTGGTCGCGAGATTGATCAGATTGGCGATGGTCGGCTTCGGCGGGGCGGAGAGGCCGTTGCGGATGTCCTTGTGGCGTTGGCCGAGGATCTGCAGGTCGAGCGTCAGCACCAGGGCCGAGCAGCCGGCCTTCTTGGCGCGCTGGATCAGGCGGGCGATGAAGTCGCGGTCCTTCATCACATAGAGCTGGAACCAGAACGGCGTGCCGGTGTGGTTGGCAATGTCCTCGATCGAGCAGATGCTCATGGTCGAGAGGGTGAAGGGCACGCCCGCCTTGGCAGCGGCCCGGGCCGCCAGGATCTCGCCGTCGGCGTGCTGCATGCCGGTCAGCCCCGTCGGGGCGAGCGCGACCGGCATCGCGACCTTCTGGCCGATCATCGTCGATTCCAGCGTCCGGTTCGTCATGTCGACGGCGACGCGCTGGCGCAGCTTGACCTTGGCGAAATCGGTCTCGTTGGCGCGGTAGGTGCCTTCGGTCCAGGCGCCGGAATCGGCGTAGTCGTAGAACATGCGCGGCACGCGGCGCTTCGCCAGCAGGCGCAGGTCTTCGATGGTCAGGGGTTGGGCCATGGTCTCGAGCCTCGTCGCGTTCGGTCACCCGGCGGGGTGACTCGCATGCCGCTGGCCCATGCGCAAGTTCCGCCTGCGTCGCACCCGTTACGAGACGCCCATGTACCGCCCGGGCTTGTGGTTCATGCCGAGCACCGCGTTGAGAACCAGCGTCCCCAGAAGGGAGACCGCCAGCCGGTCGAGCGGCAGGACGAAGAGGGCGCAGGTGAAGATCGCGGCATCGATGGCGAGCTGGACCCAGCCGGCGCGCCAGCCGCGCTTCTCCTGCAGGAAGAGCGCCAGAATGTTGACCCCGCCGATGGCCGTGCGGTGGCGGGCCAGCGCCAGCAGGCCCAGCCCCATCGTGCTGCCGCCGGCCAGCGCGGCATAGACCGGCTGGATGGCCGCGATGTCGAGCCAGAGCGGCGTCGCCTGCACGAGAAGGGAGACGAGGCCGACCGCGACGAAGGTGCGCAGCGTGAAGGCCAGCCCCATGCGCCGGAATGCGAGCCAGTAGAACGGCAGGTTGATGACGAAGAAGAGCAGGCCGAATTCGAGGCCGGTCGCATATTGCAGCAGCAGGGCAAGCCCGGCCGCGCCGCCGGTCATGATCATCGCCTTGGAGAACAGCGCGATGCCGATCGAGACCATCAGCGTGCCGAGCAGGAGTGCGAGCGCGTCCTCATAGAGCCGGTGCCGCTCCAGCGACGAGGCGAGAGGCGCGGTGGTCTGCGGCATGGCGTGTGGGTCCGATTCAGAAGGCGTTCAGGCGATAGCTGCAATGCAACCGGTAAGCCAGCCTGCCCGGCCTCGAGGTTGAGCCGGCTGGTTCATTCCTGTAGGGCGGCGGTCGACATCCGTCATTGATTTCATCGTACTGATCCTCGCTCCCGCCTTCTCGCTTCCCCGAAAGATGCACTCCATGACACTGCGGCTTGCCGCCACGCTTCTCGCCTGCTGCCTCGCCATTCCGTCCCTTGGGACGCGCACATCGGCGCAACAGCCGCCCGCACCGCAGGCGGTCGGGTGGAAGACGGGCCGGGAGGCAACCGCGATCGAGCGGCGCATCGACGGCCTGCTCGGACAGATGACGCTGGAGGAGAAGGTCGGTCAGCTGCATCTGTCAGGACGGGGCGAAGGCTTCGACATCAACCAGGTCAGGGCCGGCCGCATGGGCGCGGTGATGAACTTCGTCGTGCCAGCCGAGGTGCTGGAGGTACAAAAAGCGGTTCGCCAGACGCGGCTGAAGATTCCGCTGATCATCGGGCTCGACGCCGTCCATGGTTTCTCGACCTATTTCCCGCTGCCGCTCGGCCAGGCCGCGACCTGGAATCCGGGGCTGATCGAGGAGGCGGCCTACTGGACCGGCCGGGAGGCTTCCGCCGCCGGCATCAACTGGACCTTCGCGCCGATGGTCGACATCTCGCGCGATCCGCGCTGGGGCCGGGTTCTCGAGGGCGCGGGCGAGGACGCCTTTCTCGGCTCCGTCGTCGCGGCGGCGCGCACGCGTGGCTATCAGCGCGGCGGCGTCGCCGCCTCGGTCAAGCATTTCGTCGGTTATGGCGCCGCCGAGGGCGGGCGCGACTACAACTCGACCTGGATCCCGACGAGCCAGCTCCACGACCTCTTCCTGCCGCCGTTCAAGGCTTCGTTCGAGGCCGGCTCGATGACGGCGATGGCGGCGTTCAACGCTCTGAATGGCATTCCGGCCACGGCCCACAGGGGCATGCTCACCGATCTGCTGCGCGGGAAATGGGGCTTCAAGGGCTTCGTTACCTCCGATTTCGGCTCGATCACGGAGCTTCGCCTGCACGGAATCGCCAAGGACGACGCCGAGGCCGCGCGCAAGGCGCTGCTCGCTGGCATCGACATGGACATGATGGGCGATGTCTTCCACAAGCACCTCGCCGCCGAGGTCAAGGCCGGCCGCGTCCCGGTGAAGGCGCTCGACGAGGCCGTGCGACGGGTGCTGCGGGTCAAGTTCCATCTCGGCCTGTTCGACAAGCCCGACGTCGATCCCGAGGCGGCCCCGGCGCTGATGCAGACGCAAGCTGCACGCGATGTGGCGCTCAAGGCCGCGCAGGAAGGCGCGATGCTGCTCAAGAACGCCGACGCGACCCTGCCGATCAAGCCGTCCGTGAAGTCGATCGCTGTCATCGGCGCGATGGCGCGGCCCGAGGACGAACGCGTCTGGACCGACCCTGCCGGGCTGGGCCGGCGCGTCGTGCAGGCGCTGCCCGAGGCGCTGATGGAGCGGCTGCCTGCGGATGTCGCCGTCGCCTACGAGCCCGCCTTCACCAAGGCCTGCGGCACGGAGTTCGCCGACAAGGAAGCGGCGGTGCGCGCCGCGGCTGCGAGCGACCTGATCGTCGCCATGCTCGGCGAGGATTGCGAGTTCATGGGCGAGGGCGCCTCGAGGACCAAGCTCGACCTGCCCGGCGTCCAGCAGGAACTGCTCGCGGCGCTGGTCGCGACGGGCAAGCCGGTGGTGCTGGTGCTCGCCACGGGGCGGCCCCTCATCCTGAGCTGGGCCGACAGCCACGTCGCGGCGATCCTGCAGACCTTCCATGGCGGTACCGAGGGCCGCACGGCCATCGCCGACATCCTGACCGGCAAGGTCAATCCGTCGGGCCGGGTGCCGATGAGCTTTCCGCGCTCTGTCGGTCAAGTCCCCGTCTATTACGACCAGCTCCCGACAGGGCGGCCGCAGAAGATCCGTCAGCGCTATGAATCGATCTACATGGACGAGCCCAACGAGGCGCTCTACCCGTTCGGCCACGGACTCTCCTATACCCGCTTCGCCTATGCCAATGCGCGCGTGTCGCGGCCGAGCATCCCGCTCAACGGCGCGGTCGAGGTTTCGGTTGATGTGACCAATGCGGGCGAGCGTGATGGGCAGGAGGTCGTGCAACTCTACATCCGCCAGCCGGTCGCGACCCGCTCGCGGCCGCTGCGCGAATTGAAGGGCTTCGACAAGGTCATGCTGCGAGCCGGCGAGACCCGTACCGTGCGCTTCCGACTGGAGGCTGCGCGGCTTGGCGCTCATGACGAGGTGGGGCGCTATACGGTCGATCCGGGCGAAGTCGAGATATATCTTGGAGGGTCATCCCGGACTTCGGTCATGACGCGCTTGCTTCTGACAAAGTCTTGATCATCAGGCTAGCTTGCCGGCTTCTTCTTTGTTCTCGACAAGCATGAAAATTCGGTCAATCCTTCAAAGGCGCGACCAATGGACGCTTGTATCCGTCGGCCGCGAAGACGCTAAGGCTTCCAAAGGATGCGGCGATGGCGACTGGCACCGTCAAATGGTTCAATACCGAGAAGGGCTTTGGTTTCATTCAACCCGCTGATGGCGGCAAGGATGTGTTCGTGCACATAACTGCCGTAAAGGAAGCGGGCCTGATGACGCTGACAGAAGGCCAGCAAGTCTCGTTCGAGCTCAAGACCGAACGCGGCAAGACGGCGGCGGGCTCACTGCAGGTGAGGTGAGCCTATCGGCATAATGAGCCCAGCGCGTGCGCCTTGCTCGCGCGGCCAGCGGTTGCGTGTTGATGGCGTGCCCCTGGCGGTTCTGCCGTGGTGCGCCATCCCGCGAAGGGCGCGCTTGGGCCAGTTGTCGGTTGCTGTCCTTCTGGTCGAACCTTCCCTGATTTCAGGGCAATCTTGTGAGTGATCCCGGTCTGGGTCGCTCGCGTTACAGGAAGCCATTGGGTCTCGCCGGCCGCGCAAGGCGAACAGAGGCGAGCTCGTCGGGCCGGGCATCGCTTCGGGCCTGAGAGCGGGGTGGCTCTGCACAAGGCATGGCCGCGCCAGCACCTTCGACTGCGGCGCTAGCGTGCGAAGCGCTTCGCGCCGGCGACGCAGGCCGCCACAGCGACTGACACGGCGAGCATCTGCCAGCTCACGGTCTCGCCCAGCAGGAGCCCGGCCAGCGCCAGGCCGAAGAAGGGCTGCAGCAGCTGCAATTGTCCCACGGCGGCGATGCCGCCCTGTGCCAGGCCGCGGTACCAGAAGACGAAGCCGATCAGCATGCTGAACAGCGAGACATAGGCCAGACCCATCCAGGCGGGCTGGCCGGTTTCGGCGAAGGAGGCCGGAAGCAGGCTGAGTGCGAGGCCGGCCGTAACGGGCAGCGACAGCAGCAGGGCCCAGGAGATCACCTGCCAGCCGCCGAGCCGGCGGGACAGGGCGGCGCCTTCGGCATAGCCGAGGCCGCAGAGGGTGATCGCGGCCAGCATCAGCAGGTCGCCGGTCGGCGAGGCGGTGAAGCCTTGCGCCAGGGCGAAGCAGGCGACGAGGCCGCTCCCAAGGCAGGAGAACACCCAGAAGGTCGGGTGCGGGCGCTCGCCGCCGCGGACCACGCCGAAAAGCGCGGTGGCGAGCGGTAAAAGCCCGATAAAGACGATCGAGTGCGCCGAGGTGACGTGCTGAAGCGCGAAGGCCGTCAGCAGCGGAAAGCCGATGACGACGCAGAGAGCCACGACCATCAGTGGCAGCACGTCGCTGCGTTGCGGTCGCCTTTCCCGGAAGGCCACCAGCAGGGCGAGCGCGACCAGGCCCGCGATGGCGGCCCGGGCCAGGGTGAGGAAGACCGGGTCGAAATCCGCGACCGCAACGCGCGTTGCGGGGAGGGAGCCGCTGAAGATCAGCACACCCAGAAGGCCGTTGATCCAGCCACTCGTCATCTTGTCCATCGTCGGGTTCCGCCTCGCCTTCTGCATCGGTTGGCGGTGTGAAATTCTCCAGAGACAGTTCAGTACAGTTCGGACAAACTGTACTGGCAATGGAGGCCGTACGGATGGGTCCGAGTGCGCTGACGGATGGCGATGGCGGGACGCGCGTCGGCCTTGTCATGCAGGCTCTCAGGGCGCGTATCGCCGGGCGCGTGCTGGCTCCGGGCGCCCGCCTGCCGTCGATCCGAGCCTTTGCCGAGACGATGGCGGTTTCCAAATCGACGGTCGTCGAGGCCTATGATCGCCTTGCGGCCGAGGGCGTGATCCAGGCGCGCCGCGGCTCCGGCTTCTATGTCGTGGGGCATGCGCAGCCGTTTTCGGTCGCCGATCTCGGGCCCAGGCTGGAGCGCGCGGTCGATCCGTTCTGGGTCTCGCGGCAAACGCTCGATGCCGGCGAAACCGTGCTCAAGCCGGGCTGCGGCTGGCTGCCGGCGGACTGGCTGCCGCAGGATGCCTTGCGTCGCGCGCTGCGCACGGTGTCGCGCGCGCCGGCCGAGACGCTGGCGGATTATGGTACGCCGCTGGGGTCGTTGCCGCTCCGGCAGTTGCTGGGCCGGCGACTGGCGCTGCACGGAATCGAGGCCATGCCGGACAGCATCATGCTGACGGAGTCCGGCACGCAGGCGCTGGATCTGGTCTGCCGCTTCCTGGTCGAGCCCGGCGACACGGTTCTCGTCGACGACCCCTGCTACTTCAACTTTCATGCGCTGCTGCGCGCCCACCGCGTCCGCATCGTCAGTGTGCCTTATACGCAGCATGGGCCGGATCCGGTCGCGTTCGAGCAGGTCCTGACGGAGCAGCGCCCGCGGCTCTACATCACCAACTCGGCGCTCCATAATCCTACGGGTGCGACCCTCTCCCCGGTCGTGGCGCATCGGGTTCTGAAGCTTGCCGATCAGTTCGGGCTGACGATCGTCGAGGACGATATCTTCGCCGATTTCGAGCTGGAGCCGGCGCCGCGTCTGGCCGCCTTCGATGGGCTCGACCGGGTCGTCCAGATCGGCAGCTTCTCGAAGGCGCTCTCGGCGTCGGCACGCTGCGGCTACATTGCGGCGAGGCGCGACTGGATCGACGGGTTGATCGACCTGAAGATCGCAGCCTCCTTCGGCACCGGCCGCCTGGCGGCGGAGATGGTCCTGACCATCCTGAAGGACGGCAGCTATCGCAAGCACATGGACGGCCTGCGGTCGCGTCTCGCCCGCGCCATGGGGGAGACGTCGCGGCGGCTGCGTGCGATGGGTGTCGAGCCCTGGATCGAGCCGCGTGGCGGCATGTTCCTGTGGTGCGCGCTGCCCGAAGGGTTGGATTCGTCGGTGATCGCCCGGCAGCTGCTCGCCGAGGGCATCGTTCTGGCGCCCGGCAATGTCTACAGCCTGTCGCAAACGGCGGGGCGGTTCCTTCGCTTCAATGTCGCGCAATCCAGCGATCCGCGCCTGTTCAGCGCGCTTGGGCGAGCCATGGCAGCGGGCACGCGACATGGCCGCGCCGGCACAGTTTGAACTTGCGCTGGTGTGCTGTCTGACATAAAGATATCTTTATATCTTTTTTCATTCACGCGGAGTCGCACGCTTGCGCCAGCCGACCACGCTCTCCTCGGATGTTCTTCTCGCCGGCCTGCGCGCCGCGGGCGAGGAGACGCGGCTGCGCATCTTGGCGCTGCTGTCCGAGGGCGAGTTATCGGTGTCAGATCTGACCGACATTCTCGGCCAGTCGCAGCCGCGCATCTCGCGCCATCTCAAGCTTCTGGCCGAGGCCGGGCTGGTCAGGCGCTCGCGCGAGGGCGCCTGGGCCTTCTTCCGGCTCGACGAGACCGGAGCTGGCGGTGCCTTTGCCGCGTCGCTGGCGGCCTGGCTCGACCGGTCCGATCCGGTGCTGGCGGCGGATCGCGAGCGGCTTGCCGCTGTGCGGGGAACGCGAGCCGAAGTGGCGCAGACCTATTTCGCCAGCGTCGCCCGCGACTGGGATCGCCTGCGCCGGCTGCACGTGCCTGATGATGCCGTCGAGGCGGCGGTCGAGGCGGCTGTCGGCGATGGGACGCCGGGCAGCATGCTCGATCTCGGCACCGGCACGGGCCGCATGCTGGAGCGCATCGCGCCGAAATTCGGCCGGGCTGTCGGCGTCGACGCCAATCACGCCATGCTCGCCGTGGCGCGCGCCAATCTCGAGAAGGCGGGGCTGTCGCGTGTCGAGCTGCGCCAGGGCGACATCTATGCGCTGCCGTTTCCGCGCGGCGCCTTCGATCTCGTCATCATCCATCAGGTGCTGCACTTCCTCGACGATCCCGGCCGCGCGGTGCGCGAGGCTGCGGCGATGCTGAGCCCCGGCGGGCGGCTGATCGTCGTCGATTTTGCGCCCCACGAGATGGAATTCCTGCGCACCGAGCATGCCCATCGCCGGCTGGGTTTCTCGCAGGCGCAGATCGCCGGCTGGTTCGCGGAGAGCGGGCTGAGCTGTGACATGTCCGAGGAAATCACGATGGCCGGGGGTGGCTCCGGCCAGTTGCCGGTGATGCTCTGGCGGGGCAGGGACCGGCGCGTCCAATCCGATCCGGTGCAGCGTCAGAACAATCTAGAGGTGGCCTGATGAACGCGTTTCGCCCCAGCCGGCATGGCTCCCGCCGCCCGAAGGTGTCCTTCGAGTTTTTCCCGCCCAAGACGGAGGAGATGGAGGTCACGCTCTGGGAGAGCGTGCGCCGGCTCGAGCCGCTCGGACCCTCCTTCGTCTCGGTGACCTATGGCGCCGGCGGCTCCACGCGCGAGCGCACCCATGCCACCGTCAAGCGCATGGTCGAGGAAACCGGCCTCAAGCCGGCGGCGCATCTGACCTGCGTGTCGGCGTCCCGCGACGAGGTCGACGAGGTCATCCGCGCTTACTGGGATGCCGGCGTGCGCCACGTCGTGGCGCTGCGCGGTGATCCGGCCGGTGGGCTCGGCACGGCCTACGAGCCGCACCCGCAGGGCTATCACCAGACTTCGGACCTGGTCGCCGGCCTCAAGCGCATCGGCGATTTCGAGGTCACCGTCTCGGCCTACCCCGAGAAGCACCCGGAAGCGGCGTCGCTCGACGCCGACATCGATGCGCTGAAGAAGAAGGTCGATGCAGGCGCGACGCGTGCGATCACCCAGTTCTTCTTTGATAACGACGTCTATTTCCGCTATCTCGACAAGGTTCGGGCTGCCGGGATCAACATCCCGATCCTGCCGGGGATCGTGCCGGTCCAGAACTTCAAGCAGACCGCCAATTTCGCCCGCAAGACCGGGGCGAGCGTGCCGCAATGGCTCGCCGACCGCTTCGAGGGGCTGGAGGACGACGCGGCGACGCGCCGCCTGGTCGCGGCCGCTGTCTGCGCCGAGCAGGCGCTGGACCTGATCGACCGCGGCGTTGGCGACCTGCATTTCTACACGATGAATAAAGCCGACCTCGTCTATGCGATCTGCCATCTCGTCGGGGTCAAGCCCGAGAAGGCGGCAGAGCAGGCCGCCGCGGCGGCGTGAAACCATAGCCAAGTGACTGTGCGGGCCGATCCGGGTTCGATGAAAGCGTAACGATGACCGACTTCACCCCCACCCCCGTCGACGGCGCCGAGATCGAGCGCGCGCTGCGCCAGTCCGCTTCCGAGCGCATCCTCGTGCTCGACGGCGCGATGGGCACCCAGATCCAGAACCAGAAGTTCTCGGAGGCCGATTTCCGGGCCGAGCGCTTCAAGGGCTGGAACCACGACCTGAAGGGCAACAACGACCTTCTGGTTCTGACCCAGCCCGAAGCGATCCGTGACATCCACCTGGCTTACTTCCGGGCCGGCGCGGACATCGTCGAGACCAATACCTTCTCCTCGACCCAGATCGCCCAGGCCGACTACGGCATGGAGGCATTGGCCTATGAGCTGAACGTGGAAGCTTCGCGCGTCGCCCGCGAGGCGGCCGCGATCGCGCAGAAGGAGGACGGCCGCCGCCGCTATGTCGCCGGCGCGATCGGCCCGACCAACCGCACGCTCTCGATCTCGCCCGACGTCAACAATCCCGGCTACCGGGCGGTGACCTTCGACCAGGTGCGTGATTCCTATGCCGAGCAGGTGCAGGGACTGATCGATGGCGGCTCCGAGATCATCCTGATCGAGACGATCTTCGATACGCTCAACGCCAAGGCCGCGATCGTCGCGACCGAGCAGGTCTTCCGCGAGCGGGGCATCCGCCTCCCGGTGATGATCTCCGGCACGATCACCGACCTCTCCGGCCGGACGCTCTCCGGGCAGACCACGGAAGCCTTCTGGAATGCGGTGCGCCATGCCGCGCCACTGACCATCGGGCTCAACTGCGCGCTCGGTGCCCGCGAGATGCGCGCCCATATCAAGGATCTTTCGCGCGTCGCCGACACGCTGATCTGCGCTTATCCGAACGCCGGCCTGCCGAACGAGTTCGGCCTTTACGACGAGAGCCCCGAGGCGACGGCGGCGATGCTCGCCGAATTCGCCGATGCCGGGCTCGTCAATGTCGTCGGTGGATGCTGCGGCACGACGCCCGGCCATATCGAAGCCATCGCCAAGGCCGTGGCCGGCAAGGCGCCGCGTTCCGTGCCGGCGATCAAGCCCTATCTGCGGCTGGCGGGGCTGGAGCCCTTCACGCTCGACGAGACCATCCCCTTCGTGAACGTCGGCGAGCGGACGAATGTCACCGGCTCGGCCAAGTTCCGCAAGCTGATCACCAATGGCGACTATGCGGCGGCGCTCGACGTGGCGCGCGACCAGGTCGCCAATGGCGCGCAGGTCATCGACATCAACATGGATGAGGGCCTGCTCGATTCCGAGAAGGCGATGACCGAGTTCTGCAACCTGATCGCCTCTGAGCCGGACATCTCCCGCGTGCCGATCATGGTGGACTCGTCCAAGTTCCATGTCATCGAGGCGGGGCTGAAGACGATCCAGGGCAAGCCGATCGTCAATTCGATCTCCATGAAGGAGGGCGAGGCGGCCTTCCTCGAACATGCCCGGATCTGCCGCGACTACGGCGCGGCCGTCGTCGTGATGGCCTTCGACGAGAAGGGCCAGGCCGACACCTATGAGCGCAAGATCGAGATCTGCTCCCGCGCCTACAAGCTCCTGACCGAAGAGATCGGCTTCCCGCCGGAGGACATCATCTTCGACCCGAACGTCTTCGCGGTGGCGACGGGTATCGAGGAGCACGACAACTACGGCAATGATTTCATCGAGGCGGCCAAGACGATCCGCGAGACGCTGCCACATGCGCATATCTCGGGCGGCGTCTCGAACCTGTCCTTCTCGTTCCGCGGCAACGAGAAGGTCCGCGAGGCGATGCACTCGGTCTTCCTGTACCACGCCATCAAGGTCGGCATGGACATGGGCATCGTCAATGCGGGCCAGCTCGGCTCCTATGACGATCTCGACCCGGAGCTGCGCGAACTCTGCGAGGATGTCGTCCTCAACCGCCGCAAGGACTCGACCGAGCGCTTGCTCGACGCGGCGCCGCGCTTCAAGGGCGATGGCTCGGTCGCCGTATCCGGCAAGGATCTCGCCTGGCGGGAACTGCCAGTCGAGAAGCGGCTCGAACATGCGCTGGTCAACGGCATCACCGCCTTCATCGACGCAGACACCGAGGAGGCGCGGCAGAAGGCCGAGAAGCCGCTGCACGTCATCGAAGGGCCGCTGATGGCCGGCATGAACGTGGTCGGCGACCTGTTCGGCGCCGGCAAGATGTTCCTGCCGCAGGTGGTGAAGTCGGCCCGCGTGATGAAGCAGGCGGTTGGCTATCTCATGCCGTTCATGGAGGAGGAGAAGCGCCTCAACGGCGGCTCCGAGCGCGCCGCTGCCGGCAAGGTGCTGATGGCGACGGTGAAGGGCGATGTCCACGACATCGGCAAGAACATCGTCGGCGTCGTGCTCCAGTGCAACAATTACGAGGTGATCGACCTCGGCGTGATGGTGCCGACGCAGAAGATCCTCGACACGGCGCGCAAGGAGAAGGTCGACATCATCGGGCTGTCGGGCCTCATCACCCCCTCTCTCGACGAGATGGTCACGGTTGCGACCGAGATGGAGCGCGAGGGCTTCGACATTCCGCTGCTGATCGGCGGAGCGACGACGAGCCGCGTCCACACCGCGGTGAAGATTCATCCGAGCTATGAGCGCGGCCAGGCCGTGCATGTGAACGACGCCTCGCGCGCCGTCGGCGTCGTCTCCAGCCTGCTCTCCAGCGAGCAGAAGGGGCCCTATGTCGAGGGCGTCAGGGGCGAGTACGCCAAGGTCGCAGCCGCCCATCGCCGCTCCGAGGCCGACAAGCAGCGCCTCCCGATCGAGAAGGCGCGCGCCAACGCCTTCAAGCCTGACTGGGCGGGATACCAGCCGCCGAAGCCGAGCTTCTTGGGCACCCGGACCTTCCGGACCTATGATCTCGCGGATCTCGTGCCGGTGATCGACTGGACGCCATTCTTCCAGACCTGGGAGCTGAAGGGCCGCTTCCCGGCGATCCTGGAGGACGAGAAGCAGGGCGAGGCGGCGCGCGCGCTCTGGGACGACGCGCAGGTGATGCTGAAGCGCATCGTCGAGGAGCGCTGGTTCAATCCGAAGGCGGTGATCGGCTTCTGGCCGGCCAATCAGGTCGGCGACGACATCCGTCTCTACACCGGCGAGAGCCGCTCCGAGACGCTCGCCACCTTCCATGGGCTGCGCCAGCAGCTATCGAAGCGTGACGGCAAGCCCAACATGAACATTGCCGATTTTGTCGCGCCGGAGGGCGTGGCGCCGGATTACATCGGCGCTTTCGTGGTCACGGCCGGCGCGGAAGAGGAGCGGATCTCGGAGAAGTTCGCGCGGGATAACGACGACTATCGCTCGATCATGGTCAAGGCTTTGGCAGATCGCTTCGCGGAAGCCTTCGCCGAGCGCATGCACCAGCTTGTGCGCAAGGAATACTGGGGCTATGCGCCCGACGAGTCCTTCTCGAACGACGAGCTGATCCGCGAGGAATATCAGGGCATCCGTCCGGCGCCGGGCTATCCGGCCCAGCCTGACCATACCGAGAAGGCGACGCTGTTCTCGTTGCTCGAGGCGGAGCGCCGCGTCGGCGTCAAGCTGACGGAGAGCTTCGCGATGTGGCCGGGATCCTCGGTTTCCGGCCTCTATCTCTCGCACCCCGACGCCTATTACTTCGGCGTCGCCAAGGTCGAGCGCGATCAGGTCGAGGATTACGCGGCGCGCAAGGGCATGCCGATCCACGAGGTCGAACGCTGGCTCGCCCCGATCCTCAACTACGAGCCGTCGGCCTATCGACTGGAAGCAGCGGAGTGACAATCCGCAAGGCGACGGTTGCCGACCAACCGCGCATTCATGCGATCCGGATGGGCGTGAAGGAGAACGTGCTCTCCGATCCGTCGAAGGTGACCGACGAGGAGGTTGCCTGGTATCGCGAGCAGGCGATCTTCCTCGTCGCCGAGGAGGACAACGAGGTCGTCGGCTTCGCCTGCGGCAATCACCTGAGCGGATTGGTCTGGGCGCTCTTCATCGATCCCGGCCATGAGGGCCGCGGCCATGGTCGCGCGCTCCTCGACGAGACTCTGGCGAGGCTCAAGGCCGCCGGACACTCGCAGGCGCATCTCAATACCGGGGGGGGAACGCGCGCCGAGCGCTTCTATCGCCGGCATGGCTGGCGCGACATGGGCTACGACCTCGGCGGGCAGGTCGTCTTCGTTCGGTCGCTCTGAAGGACTTCCTTGCGGCAACGCCATGGCGAGGCTGCGCCGCTGCAACGGCGTCGGCATTGAAGCCGTCGTTGCGCTGCAACATCTTGGTGGCACCCCACGGATTCACTTCCACAGAGGCTTGCCCATGACCAAGATCGCCATCGTGTTCCACTCCGGCTATGGCCACACCAAGAAGGTCGCCGAGACTGTCAAGGCCGGTGCCGCGTCGGCCGGCGCCATCGTCGATCTCGTCGCGATCGATGCCGACGGCAATCTTCCGGAGGCGGGCTGGGAAACGCTCAAGGCGGCCGATGGCATCATCTTTGGCGCGCCGACCTATATGGGCATGGTCTCCTGGCAGTTCAAAAAGTTCGCGGATGCCTCCAGCAAGCCCTGGTACACGATGGACTGGAAGGGCAAGGTCGCAGCCGGATTCACCAATTCAGCGACGCTGAACGGCGACAAGGGCTCGACGATCGCCTATCTCGCGACGCTGGCCGCCCAGCACAAGATGCTGTGGACCGGCACGGGCATGCACCCGTCCAACGCCAAGGCCCATGGCCGCGATGATCTCAACCACCTCGGTGGTTATCTCGGCCTGCTCGTGACGTCGCCGTCCGATGCCGGCGTCGACGAGATGGTCTCTGGCGACTTGAAGACGGCGGAAGCCTTCGGCCGGAATGTGGCCGATGTCGTGAAAAGCGTGAAGGGCTGAGTGCCTTAAGTTTCTCGCTGTGTTGCTGGCGGGCCGCGATCCGAACAGGGTTGCGGCCTTGGCATCAGCCCACGAGTGCCGACGCCATCACAGGCTTCGCGACCATGCCGTCGAACACCCGGACGCGGTTGTTGCCCGCCGCCTTGGCGACATAGAGCGCCGCGTCGGCCTCGGCGAACAGGGTCTTCGGTTCGTGCCGATGAGCCGGTTTCAGGATGGCCGCGCCGATCGTGACGCCGATCTCTATGGGCATCGCGTCACGCGGCACCGGGCGGGCGAGCAGTCGATGCGCCCCTTCAAGCGTCGCGGCCAGGCCGGCGTGTCCGCCCGGAACACGCAGCAGCAGCGCGAATTCGCAGCCGCCGATGCGTGACACCAGGACGGCGTCCGGGAACAGCCGCGCGAGCCGTTCGCCAAGGCAGCGCAGGCATTCATGCGCGCCAGCATGGTCATGCTCTTCGCGGAGCGCCGCGAAATCATCGATGCAGAGCACGGCCAGCGCAAAGCCATGCGAGCCGTCGGCATGGCGGCTGAGTTCGCGGGCCGCCGTCTCGAAGGCACGGCGGTTGGCGAGCCCGGTCAGCGGGTCGTTGCCGGCGAGCGTCACGAGCCCGTCCCACATCCTCTTTTCGGCAGTGATGTCCTGCTTGGAGCCGAAAATGCGGACAGGACGCCCATGCTCATGGTTCACGCCGACGCGCAGGCGCATCCAGCGGCTCTGGCCGCCGACCCGAAGCTGGCAATCGAGGGCAAAGCCCTTTCCTGTCTGGATGGCAGCCGCACGCCGCTTCTCCATCTCGCTCCGGCTTTGGCTCTGATAGATGTCGAGCGTCGCGGCGCGCTGCAGCTTGGAGCCGCGCGGAAGGCCGAAAAGGTCGTAGACCTCGTTCGTCCAGGACAGTGTCTGATTGGAAAGATCGCAGGCCCAGGCGCCACCCGGTGCGAGGGCCGCCTGATCGTAGAGGCGGCCGGCGACGAGAGTTGAGCTTGGCGTCGGGCTCAAGGCATGGTCCCCGGCGAGAGCGGTTTCGACCTCTAGAGCCGAGGCTATGAGCGATCCGTTAAGCGATCCTTGCCGACCTCGCGCGGGCGGCTCCTGTCACTCCCGCCTCAACGCCTCGATCGGGTCGAGCCTCGCGGCCTGCCTTGCGGGGTAGAAGCCGAAAAAGATGCCGATCATGCCGGACACGCCGACAGCGATCAGAATTGTCTCGATCGAGACAACGGATGGCCAGCCGGCCACTCGCGCAATCGTGAGCGCCGCGCCGATGCCGAGAGCGATGCCGACCGCGCCGCCGATGGTGGCCAGTGTCGTCGCCTCGATCAGGAACTGTGCCAGCACGTCGCGCTGCCTTGCGCCCACCGCCAGCCGCAGGCCGATCTCGCGCGTGCGCTCGGTCACCGAGACCAGCATGATGTTCATGATGCCGATACCGCCGACCAGCAGCGAGACACCGGCGACCGCTGCCAGCAGCCAGGACAGCGTGGTCGCCGCCTGGGTCGCGGTGTTCGCGATCTCGGTCAGGTTGCGGACGATGAAATCGTCGTCCTGGTCGGCCATCAGGCGGTGGCGCTGGCGCAGGAGGGCGCTGGTCTGCTCGATGCCGGGGGCGATGGCATCCTCGCTGGCGAACTTGACCATGATCGTCTGGACCGAGCGGTCGCGGGCATAGTTGCGGCCGACGATACGGCGCCGGCCGGTGTCGAGCGGCACGAAAATGACGTCGTCCTGGTCCTGGCCGAGCGCCGACTGCCCCTTGGAGGCCATCACGCCGATGACCTTGAACGGGACATTGCGGATGCGGAACAGCTGGTCGATCGGATTCTGCTCGCCGAAAAGATTCCTGGCCACGGTCTGGCCGATGATGGCGACGATCTCGCCGCGGCGCAGCTCTTCCGGTTCGAACAGCCGGCCCTCGGCTACGTCCCATTCCCGCGCCGTGAAGAAATCGAGGTCCGTCGCGGTGATCTGCGTCGACCAGTTGGTGCCGGCATAGACGGCCTGGGCGCGGGTGACGAGAACGGGCGCCGCGGCGACGACGTCGTCCAACTCCTTTGCGATCGCAACTGCATCCTCGTCCGTTAGGGTGGAAGACGCGCCCGCGCCGAGCCGCACGCCCCCTTGCGTGACGTTGCCGGACTGGATGATGGCGAGGTTTGCGCCGAGCGACTTGATCTGCGAGGTCACCCTTGCGCGCGCGCCGGAGCCGATCGCGACCATGGCGATGACGGCCGCGACGCCGATGATGATGCCGAGCATGGTCAGGGCCGAGCGCAGCGCGTTTGCGCCGATGGCCGAGAGAGCGGAGCGGATCGCCTCCAAGATGCTCATGCTGCGTCCTCCGCGGCGGGCTCGGGCTGCTGGGCGCCGGCGTCGATCGCGGCGAGTGCCATGCGGGCATCGGCGGGGGCCTGGCGCTTATCGCTCAGGAGCTTGCCGTCGCGAAAGCGGATGACCCGACGGGCATGGCGCGCGACCTCGGCGTCATGGGTGACGAGCACGACGGTGACGCCGTCGCGGTTGAGGTCCTGGAAGAGCGCGAGGATCTCGAGCGCGGTCCGGCTGTCGAGCGCGCCGGTCGGCTCGTCGGCAAGCAGCAGCTGCGGCTCGTTGACGAGCGCGCGGGCAATGGCGACGCGCTGCTGCTGGCCGCCGGAGAGCTGCATCGGGCGGTGATGGGCGCGCTCGGCGAGGCCGACGCGGCCGAGCGCGGCGAGTGCCCGCTCGCGCCGGTGCTTGCGGTCGGCCCCTGCATAGACCATCGGCAGTTCGACATTGGCGCAGGCATCGACACGCGGCAGCAAGTTGAACTGCTGGAAGACGAAGCCGAGCTTGCGGTTGCGCAGTTCGGCGAGGCCATCGCCATCGAGCGTCTCGACCGAGACCCCGTCGAGCCGATAGTGCCCGCCGGTCGGCCGGTCGAGGCAGCCGACCAGGTTCATGAAGGTCGATTTGCCCGAGCCGGACGGGCCCATCACGGCGACGAGCTCGCCGGCCTCGATATCGAGTGAGACATGGTCGAGCGCGGTGACGCGACCGGAATCGAGATCATAGACGCGGGACAGGTCGCGGGCTTCGATCAGAGGCATGGCGCGCTCCCCCCTTTTATTCCCGCTAAACTGCCGCGTGCCGCGACGGAACGCTGGCGCGGACCGTGACCGCGCACCGCCATCAGAACAGCCGCGGGCCGCGGACCGGCGGTCCGCCCGCCGGTGCCGTGGAGGTGGCAGCACGAGGGCCGCCGCCGGTGATGACGGCCTGGCCATCCTTCAGATCGCCGGAGACGAGCTCGGTATAGGCGCCGTCCGTCGGCCCCAGCATCACCGGGACCGCCTTGGGCTGGCCGTCGTCGCCGAGGACATAGACACGGCCGGGCGTACCCTGTGCCGGGGCAACGCGACCTTCGCGCATCATCGCCTCGAACTTGGCCTTGCGCTCCGGGTCGAGCACGGCCGCGACCTTGGTGATCATGTCGGTGCGGGTCTTGCGGAAGGCGGCGCGGCGCTCTTCGTCGGAGAGGCCGGCCATGGCCTCGCGGAAGCCGGCACGACCGTCCTGCATGACCGCTGCAATCGCCTGCTTCTGCTCGGGCGTCGGCTGTAGCTCGGTATCGATGCGCTCGCGAAAGGCCGCCCCCTGTGCGCCGCCGCGGCCGCCTTGACTGCCAGCTTGTCCTGGGCCCTGACCGGGCGTCGCGCGCGGAAGCGCCGCCGGGGCGGTCGAGACGGCGGCTCCGGCCGGACGGAAGCGCAGCGCCGCATTGGCGACGCGCAGCACGTCGCGGCGATCCTCGGTGACGACCTGGAGATTGGCGGTCATGCCCGGCAGCAGCGCCATGTCGGCGTTCTCGACGCGGATCACGCCGGTATAGGTGACGACGTTCTGGATCGTCTGGGCGCCGAGGCGCACCATCTCGACGCGACCCTCGAAGTTGCGGTTCGGATAGGCGTTGACCGTGAAGCTGGTAGGCTGGCCCGGTTTCAGCCGGCCGACATCGGCCTCGTCGATATTCGCGTAAATGTCGATCACGCGCAGATCCTGCGCGATCTGGAACAGGGTCGGCGACGAAAGCGAGGCCGCGACAGTCTGGCCCAGGTCGATCTGGCGCTGCACCACGACGCCATCGACCGGCGAGCGGATGTCGGTGCGCTGAAGATCGATCAGGATGTCGTTGAGCTTGGCTTCGCGGCTGCCGATCAGCGCCTCGCCGGACTGCACCTGTCCTTCGGCGAGCAGGATGTCGGCATCGAGCCCGTTGAGTTCGGCCTTCGCCGAGGCGATCTGGGCCTCGCTGGAGGCGAGCGTCGCCGTCTGGATCTCGACCTGCGTACGCGCCGTGTCGAGCGTCTGCTGTGAGCCGGCGCTGCGGTTGAAGAGTTCGTTCTGGCGCTCGAAAGTGCGCTTGGCGTCGGCGAGCTGGGCTGCCGTCCGGTCGCGCTGCGCCTCGAGATCCTTGACGGTCGAATTGGCTTTCACGCGGGTTGAACGGGCGCGGTCGAGCTGGGCGCGCTTGACGACCAGATCCGCTTTCGCCTGTGCGACATCCGCCTGGGCGGCATCGCGGCGGGTCTTGATCTGGTCGCTGTTCAGGCGCGCGACGATCTGGCCCGCCTTCACCTGCGAGTTGTAGTCGGCCAGGATCTCGACGATCTGGCCGGAGAGCTGCGAGCCAACGAGGACGGTCGTGACGGGGGTCAGCGTGCCGGTCGCGCGCACCGCCGCGGTGATCTGCCCGCGGTCGACCGGAGCGGTGCGGTAGGCCATGTCATTGGCTGGACCACCAACCGGGCGCAGCGTCCAGTAGCCGGCCGCCAAGACGAGGGCCGCCAGTCCAGATCCGATCAACCACTTGCGCAAAGGTCATCCCCATCCTCGCGCAGGCGAGGCAGCCTGCGTCAGCATCCGCAGCATGCCAGAAACCGTTGCGGGCAGCGAGTTAACTTATTGCAATGTTGCGGATAAGTCGGTCGTTCGGCGGTCGGCGCGCGCATCGAGGGTGGTTCGCGTGACGAGCGAGAGCCGCACAATGCTCGCCGGCAGCGCGCGCTGCTGCGGCCCATCCCACCCTTCGGGCGTTGCATCGCATGACGCTCTCGGTCAAGCTCACGGCCTGTGGCGCTGGCTGGGGTGTCATTTCCGTGACATTGTCAGATGGGCTGAGAGCGGTTGGATGCATCGCCGTCGGCTCAGTGGTCGGCGTCACGGGCCTCTGCATGCTCGCCGGCGGGATCCAGCTGACCACGCTGGGTGGCTCCTGGTATTTTGCGTCGGCGGGGCTCGGCCTCGTGGCTGCGGGCTTTCTCATTGCCAGGCGGCACCCTGCGGGGGCGGCGATCTACATGATCGTCTTTGCCGCGACCATCGTCTGGTCGCTGTGGGATGCGGGACCAATCTTCTGGCCGCTGTTCTCGCGCCTGGTCATGCTGGCGGCGCTCGCCGTCCCGGTCCTGTTGCTCGCGCCGGCCTTTCGCAGTAGCGCGCACCCCGCGCCATGGCGCCTCGCATATGGTGCCGCGGCTGCTCTGGTCGTTGCCCTGGCGGCTACGCTGTACCTGGCATTTCAGCCGCATCCCTCCCAGACGGCGGATGCGGCGCCCGCACCGCGTCCCGGCCGAGCGACGGGAGCGGTCGAGGGCGGCGACTGGCGCTACTGGGGGCGCACGCCGTCCGGCACGCGTCATGCGCCGCTGGACCAGATCACGCCGGGCAATGTGACCGGCCTGGAGATCGCCTGGACCTACAGGACCGGAGAGATCCCGAAAAACGACCATCAGGCGCATGTCGTCACGCCGCTCTACGTGAATGGCGCCCTTTACGGCTGCACGCAGTCGAGCCGCCTGTTCGCGCTCGACGCGGAAACCGGAAAGCAGATCTGGGTGTTCGATCCGAAGACCGGCGAGAGCGTTTTCCCCCGCTGCCGCGGGGTCGGTTATCATGACGAACGTGCAGCGGGTCCGATCGACGGGCAAAGTTCGCAGGCGATGCCGGCCTGCACGCGTCGGATCATCGCAACCACGATCGATGCCCGCCTGCTTGCCGTGGATGCGCTGACGGGGCTCAGCTGCAGCGGCTTCGGGGAGAACGGCACCGTCAGCCTGCGTGTCGGCATGGGGCGGAGCAGGCCCGAATTCTACTTCCCGACCGCGGCGCCAACGGTCACGCGCGATCTCATCATCGTCGGCGGCCTCGTCTGGGACGATCAGGAGCTGGGCGAGCCGTCGGGGGTCGTCAGGGCCTTCGACGTGCGCACGGGCGCGCTGGTCTGGGCCTGGGATCTCGGGAATCCCGCCATCACCGGCCTGCCGCCCGAGGGCAAGAGCTATACGCCCGGCACCCCGAATGTCTGGTCTACGCCGGCCTTCGACGAGGCTTTGGGCCTCGTCTACCTGCCCACCGGCAACGCGACGCCGGATTTCTGGGGTGGGCACCGGACGGAGGCGGATGACCGCTATTCATCTTCGGTGGTGGCGCTGGACATCGCCACCGGCCGCGAGCGCTGGCGCTTCCAGACTGTCCGCCACGATCTCTGGGACTATGACGTACCGTCGCAGCCCGCGCTCTACGACGTTCCGGACGGCAAGGGCGGTACCATTCCGGTGCTGATCCAGACCACCAAGCATGGACAGATCTTCATGCTGGACCGGCGCGACGGTCGATCCGTAACAGAGGTCGTGGATCGGCCGGTGCCGCAGGGGGGCGTCGCAGACGAGCGGGTTGCCGCTACGCAGCCCTTCTCGATCGGCATGCCCGCTCTCGGGGCGGAGCCGTTGAGCGAGCGGCGCATGTGGGGGCTGACCCCTCTGGACCAGATGGTTTGCCGCATCCGCTTCCGCCAGGCGCGCTACGAAGGCACGTTCACGCCGCCGAACGAGCGCTGGACCATTCAGTATCCGGGATGGTTCGGTGGCGCCAATTGGGGCTCCAACGCCATCGCAGAGAACCTGGGGTATCTCATCGTCAATGACAGCCGCTTCGCGATGATGCACCGGCTCGTCCCTCGCGCAGAATACGATGCGAGGATCGCGGCCAGCGGCGGCCATGGTGGCGGCAACCCGCAGCGCGGCACGCCCTGGGGGGCCGATCAGAACCGGTTCCTGTCGCCGCTGCGGATTCCCTGCCACGAGCCACCCTATGGCACGATCAACGCCATCGATCTGGCCACGCGACAGCTGGTCTGGTCGATGCCGCTGGGCACGATCGAGGAGACCGGCCCGCGAGACATCCCCACGCGCTTGCCCATTCCGATCGGCATGCCCAGCCGCGGCGGGCCGATCACCACCTCGTCCGGCGTTGTCTTCATCGCCGCGTCGCAAGATTCCTACCTCCGGGCGCTGGACGTCCGGACGGGGCGCGAACTCTGGAAGGGGCGCTTGCCGGTTGGAGCGGAGACCACGCCGATGACCTACATGTCCCCCAGCGGCAGGCAGTTCGTGATCATCAGCGCCGGCGGACATTCGGCAACGCCGGCGAAGGGCGACTACGTCGTCGCATTCGCGCTTCGTCGATAGCGCCGGACGGAACGATGCCTGGCTCGCCACCGCCCGCGCGCAACGAGCGGGTGTCAGGCGGTCCGTGCCCTCTGCGTCGTCGCCAGCAGGTCGCGCAGGGTCGTGATCGTCGAGGCGTCCGCGACGCCGTCGACCTTGTCCTGGCGCCAGTGGCGCTGGAAGGCCGCGACCACCGCCTCAAGGCGCTCGTCATAGATGCCATCGACAGTGACGCCGTAGCCCAGCATCGCGAACATCGCCTGCAACGCCTCGACCGGCTGTCCGCTGTCGCCGCGCGCGAAGAAGCGGCCGCCGCGGATGGGCGCCGGTTCGCTCCAGAGCCCGACGCCACCTTCGGCGAAATGGCGCCAGGGAAATTTCTCGCCCGGATCGATCTTGCGCCCCGGGGCGACGTCGGAATGGGCGAGGACTCGCTCGGGCGGGATCGACCAGCGCTCGCAGATGTCGCGGCAGAGGTTCAGTGTCGCGGCAATCTGCTCGGGCGGGAAATCGGGGAGGCCGCCCGGATGGCCGGGATTGGCGATCTCGATGCCGATCGAGCAGGAGTTGATGTCGGTCTCGCCGGCCCATTGCGAGGCGCCTGCGTGCCAGGCGCGACGGCCTTCGGGAACGAGCTGAAGCGTATGGCCGTTCTCGAAGACGAAGTAATGCGAAGAGACCTGCGAGACCGGGTTGCAGAGCCATTGCAGGGCTTCGCCGGCATCGGGCATGCCGGTGTAGTGCAGGATCAGCATGTCCGGCCGGCGCGCGGGTGCGTGCTCGGCGGGCGTGCCGTTGCCGGACTTGCGATCGCCGTGATTGGGGGAGGGGAAGACCTTCGTCGCGAAGCGGCTGTCGGGCGTGTTCGTCGGACTCATGCGGGCTCCGGGAGCCCGATGGCGAGGCCACGCTCCTTCTCGATGGCGTCCCATGCGGCGTTGATGGCCGACAGGCGCTTCGTGGCGATCGTCACCGCCTCCTCCGGCAGGCCGCGCGCGATCTCGCGATCGGGGTGGTTCTCCGCGACCAATTGGCGATAGAGGCGCTTCAGCTCTGCATCGCTCATCTCGCGGCTGGCGCCGAGCACGAGATACGGATCGTCGGGCCGGCGGGCGTGACGCGCCTCGATCCTGGCGAAATCGGCCTCGCCGATGCCGAAGATGCCTGCGACGTCGTGCAGATAGGCATGCTCCGCCTCGTGGATCGCGCCATCGGCGGCGGCGATCAGGAAAAGCCCGTCCAGCACGTCCTCGAGCAGGGCCGGCTCGTCGCGGAAGCTCTCGGCGATCTGGCTGGCATAGGCCTCGAAGCCCGCGCTGGTCTGCTTGGCGAGGTCGAACAGCATCTCGATGCGCTTATGCTGGTCGGGCGGGACGATGACGATACGCTCGAACGCCGCGACCTCGTCGCGCGTCACGACGCCATCGGAACGCGCCATCTTGGCGGAGAGCGCCACGAGTCCGGTGGTGAAGATCAGCTCGCGCGAGGCCGGGCCGAAGGGGGCTCCTTCGCGGTCGATGAGCATGTGGCCGGCAAGGGCGCCGACCAGCGCACCGAGCGGGCCGCCCAGCGCCAGCCCGAGGCCGCCACCGCCCAGCGCCCCCCAGAATGTTGAAACCATCGTGCAGGCGTCTCCGGGCCTAGTGCGCTGACATGATAGCGGCGTGGGACAGGGCAGGACAGCCCGACACGGTCGCAGCGGTCCGCTTTTCTGATTGGAGAGGCAAATACGTCGAGAATGCGGCGAAAGTCGTAAGCCGGCGTCAATACCGCAGATCGCCGGCGCGGCACGCCGTGCTGATTTGCGATTTACATGGGCAATACTTGCAAGCAAGTTATCGTATATCCGAATCAATGTAATAAAATCTGACCGATTTCGCGACGGCGGAGACAGATTCTCGTCACATTTACTGATCAATTGACTGTCGCTTCCAGCCATTTCCCAGACGGAAGGTTCAGTCGATCATGCGATATATCTGCAGCGGCGCTGGTGCCGCCCTCGCGATTTGCCTCGCAACCCTGCAGCCGGCTCTGGCCACCTCGGCCATGGTGAATGACGAGACGGACATCCGTGCGCTCATCGTCCGGGATGCGGAGATCCGACGCGCGAAGGAGGCCGGCGAAGCCGGTGCAGACAGGGCCGGTACCGCGGCCGCCGCTTCGACAACCGCCGCCGCGGGCCATGCGAAGGCCGGACGCCCTGTCGCGCTCGCCGCACCCGCGGGATCTGACGGGCTGAGGGCGCTGGTCGCGCGCCATGCCGCTGCCAACGGCGTACCGTTCTCGCTGGCCGATGCGATCGTGCGGGTCGAGAGCCGCTACAATCCCCGCGCCTCGCACGCCGGCAATTACGGCCTGATGCAGATCCGCCACCAGACGGCGCGTGGCATGGGCTATTCCGGCGGCGCCGGCGGGCTGCTCGATGCCGAGACCAATGCGCGTTACGCCATGAAGTATCTGGCGATGGCCTATCGTGCCGCCGGTGGCGACACCTGCCGCACCATCATGAAGTACCAGAGCGGCCACATGGCAGAGCGCATGAGCGGCGCCAACCGCACCTATTGCGCCAAGGTTCGCACGATCACCGCGCGCAATTGAGGCTTTCGCGCCGCCTCGGCTTGACGCGGCGCCTGGGAACGCGCACTAGCCCCGCCGCCAGTCGGCCGGACGGCCGCTCTCGTTCGCGAGGGAGGAAAGTCCGGGCTCCACGGAAACACGGTGCCGGATAACGTCCGGCGGGGGCGACCCCAGGGAAAGCGCCACAGAGATCGAACCGCCGTGCGCCTCGGCGCGCGGTAAGGGTGAAAAGGTGCGGTAAGAGCGCACCGCGGACCCGGCAACGGGGACGGCATGGCAAGCCCCACCGGGAGCAAAACCGAATAGGGACGATGCTTCCCGCGCGAGCGGGGAGGGGCTTGTTTCTGAGCCTTGTCGTCCGGGTTGGTTGCTCGAGGCGCGCAGCGATGCGCGTCCCAGAGGAATGGCCGTCACGTCGGGGGAGCGATCCTCCGGCCATCCAGAACCCGGCTTACAGGCCGGCTGGCACCTTGCAAATTCTACTCCGGCGGGCATCTGAAGCGACTTTCTGCGCTTCCGGTGCTCACGGACTTGATGTCCGCTGCGCTCCGGTTCTCGAAAGCCGCTCCAGCTGCCTCGCCGGAGCGAATTTGCGGTCGCACTTGCCTGAAGGACGCTCAAGCGATCAAGCGACCTTCAGCTCGACCGGGATGTTGCCGCGCGTCGCGTTAGAATACGGGCAGACGATGTGGGCCTTCTGGACGAGGTCCTCGACCACGGCCTTGTCGACGCCCGGCACCGAGATGGTGAGCTTCACCTCCAGGCCGAAACCACCGCCATCGTCGCGCGGGCCGATGCCGACATCGGCACTGACTTTCGCATCATCCGGGATCTTCACCTTCTCCTTGCCGGCGACGAATTTCAGCGCGCCGAGGAAGCAGGCCGAATAGCCCATGGAGAAGAGCTGCTCGGGGTTGGTGCCGTCGCCGCCGCCGCCGCCGAGTTCCTTGGGGGTGTTCAGGACGACCGAGATGTTGCCGGTGTCGGTGGCGGCCTTGCCTTCACGGCCGCCAGTGGCCGAGCCATGCGCAGTGTAGAGGATCTTCATCGGAAAGCTCCTTCGGTAAGGGGGCGGCAAGTGTCCCGGATGATCCGGAGAGCGACCGCCGTGCCCCCGGGGTTGCGTGAATGATTTAGATCGTGCACAATCTAATTGTCAACGATCTAAATCCGATTGTTCACGGAGAGGTGATTGCGCGGCTGCCCCGGTTCTGGTTTTCCGTCGGGGCAGGTGCGGTCGATGTGGCTGCGAGCGAACAGGGAAGCGATGGCGGCGAAAAAAGTTCCCGAGCGGCGTGAGCCTCGGTTGGAGGAGCAGCTCTGCTTCGCGGTCTATCAAACCGGGCACGCCTTCACGCGGATGTACCGCTCGATCCTCGTCGATCTGGGGCTGACCTATCCGCAGTATCTGGTGATGCTGGTGCTGTGGGAAGGCGACGGTCTGTCGGTGAAATCCTTGGGCGAAAGGCTGGCGCTCGACTCCGGCACGCTGACGCCGCTGCTGAAGCGTCTCGAGGCGTCGGGCCTGATCCGCCGCGAGCGCAGCCGCGAAGATGAGCGGCAGGTCCTGCTGCGTCTGACCGAGGCCGGCGAGGCATTGCGCGAGAAGGGGGCTTGCGTGCCCGAGGCGATGGGGCAGGCCATCGGCGAGGCGGTTCAGCCGGGCGGGCGGCTGCTGGCTGACCTGGAGGCGCTGCGCGCTGCGCTGCTGAAAGCCGCCGGCCAGGACTGAGCATCCAAAAAATATTTGCTCTGGAAACGACGGTGGCTTGCTTGCCGCGGGGCGCTGATCTGCGCCTGTTGCCCCGAAATTGCGCGCGGTTACGGATACTTAACCTTAACGAGCTGTGATGCTTCGACGCTCTTGCAGGCATGCTCCCGCGTGCCCGATTCCATTGACGCCCATAACGCCCCATGCTATCCCAAATCATCCCGTCGAAACCGGCAGGCGACAGTCAGATCAGGGTCCGTGTGCCGCGCGGATTTCGGTCGACCCTCTCGCTTTGCCTGCTTCGACGGGAGGCCTCGGCCCCGCCTGAGATGTGGCCTGGCAGGTGGGTGGAGAGCAGGCCGGGAGGCGGCGTTGACGGACCGCTTCGTCTCGAATTTCACCAATCGGCTGGACGCCAAGGGGCGCGTCTCGATCCCGTCGAGTTTTCGCGCCGTGCTGGCGAAGGACGGCTACGAGGGGCTCTACGTTCATCCCGCGCTGGATCTGGCGGCCTTCGATGCCGGCGGACATGCGCTGCGTCGAACCATCGACGATATTCTCGCACGCTTCTCGCCCTTTTCGGAGGAATGGGAGTCGCTGTCGACGGCGCTGAACGGCACGTCCGAGGTGTTGAAGGTCGATCCGGAGGGGCGCATCATGCTGAGCGAGGCGTTGAAGGCGCATACGGGGATCACCGATGCCGTCACCTTCGTCGGGCATGGTCACAAATTCCAGATCTGGGAACCCGAGCAGTTCCGGGCGCATCTCGATGCGGCGCGGGCGAGGCTGCGCGACGTGAAGCGCGCGTTCGGATCGCAGATGCTCGCTCCGGGCGGGAGCTCGGGCGCATGACGAAGGCTGATGATCGGAAGGGTGGCGCTGGCGGCGAGGCCGAGGCAGCGCACGTGCCCGTGCTGCTGGCCGAGGTTCTGGCCGCGCTCGTGCCGAAGCCGGGCGGCCGCTATCTCGACGGGACCTTCGGTGCCGGTGGCTATTCCCGCGCGATCCTCGATGCCGCGCCCGGCGCGACGCTGCTTGCGCTCGACCGCGATCCGACGGCGATCGCAGGCGGAGCTGGCCTCGTCGCTGCGATGGCCGGTCGCCTGACGCTGTCGCAGGCGCGCTTCGGCGAGCTGGCGACCGAGGCCGAGCACTTCCGGATGGTGCCGCTCGACGGCGTGGTGCTCGATATCGGCGTTTCGTCCATGCAGATCGACCAGGCCGAGCGCGGCTTTTCATTCCGTTTCGACGGGCCGCTCGACATGCGCATGGGCCGCACGGGCCGAAGCGCCGCCGACTTCGTCAACGAGGCGGAAGAAGGCCAGCTCGCCGACATCTTCTACCATTATGGCGAGGAGCGTCGTTCGCGGGCCGTGGCCCGCGCTGTGGTCGAGGCCAGGCGCAAGGCGCCTCTGACGACGACGAAGCAATTGGCCGATCTCGTTGCGGGCATCGTCTGGGCCGAGCCCGGCGGTCCACATCCGGCAACGCGGGTGTTCCAGGCACTGCGGATCGCGGTCAATGACGAGCTCGGCGAGCTGGTTTCGGCCCTGCATGCGGCCGAGGCCGTGCTCGCGCCCGGCGGGCGGCTCGTCGTCGTGACCTTCCACTCGCTGGAAGACCGCATCGTCAAGCAGTTCCTCGCCGAGCGTTCGGGGCGGGCACCCGCCGGCTCGCGCCATGCGCCGGTCATCGCCGTGGCGCAGCCGACCTTCAGCCTCGTCAGCCGTGGCCCCGTCACGGCTTCCGAGGCGGAGATGCGGAGCAATTCGCGGGCGCGGCCGGCGAAGCTCAGGGCGGCGGAGCGCAATGCTGCCCCGGCACGTCCGGCCGATCCGGATCTCGTCGCCCTCGCAGGCATTCCCGCAGCCCAGCCCCGCCGGAGGACCTGAGCGTGATCAAGCTGCTCCATGTCATCGCCATCGGTGCGCTCGTCTCCTCGGCGCTCTACGCCTACACGATCAAGTACGAGACCACGCTCGAGGCCGAGCAGCTCCAGAAGATCAGGAAGAAGGCCCAGCGCGAGCGCGACGCCATCGCCGTGCTGAAGGCGGAGTGGCAATACCTCAACCGGCCCGATCGCCTGCAGGCGCTGGCCGACCGCCATCTCGATCTCCAGCCCTTCTCGGTGTCGCAGGTGGTGCGGATCGCCGACATCCCCAATCGCGGGCCGAAGGTCGATGCGATCGGCCGCAAGCTCGAAGATCTGGGCCTCGGCATTCCGACCGAGACCCCCAAGGATCCCAAGGATCGCAAGGCGAGCGCGACCACGCCGGGAGGCCGTCCATGAAGCCGTCGATGAACGAGGCCCAGGCACAAGCGGCAGCGGCGCAGGACAGCGCAGCCGAAGGCGAGGCCGCCCCGCGGGCCCGCCGCTTCGCCATGCTGCGCGACGTCTTCCGCATGAGCGGCGAGAAGAGCCAGCCGCGCGTCGGCCTGGTGATCCTCGGCTTTTCGGCGCTCTTCCTCGCCATCACCGGCCGTCTGGTCATGCTGGCGACGCTCCCGACGGAACAGGTCGGCCTGCGCCGGGCGACGTCAAACGCGATCTCGGCCGCGAGGCCCGACATCGTCGACCGCCATGGCAACGTGCTCGCCACCGATATCCGCACGGTCTCGGTCTTCGCCGAGCCGCGCAACATCCTCGACAAGGACGAGGCGACGGAGCTGCTCACGGCCGTCCTGCCGGACCTCGACGCCAAGGAGCTGCGCGACAAGCTCGGCACAAAGAAGGGTTTCGTCTGGGTCAAGCGCGAGATCACCCCACGCCAGCAGGCCGAAGTTCACCGGCTCGGCATCCCGGGCGTCGGCTTCGTGCCCGAGAACAAGCGCGTCTATCCGAACGGCACGGCTGCCGCCCATGTCCTCGGCTTCGCCAACGTCGACAATGTCGGCATCGCCGGCATCGAGAAATACATCGACTCGCAAGGCCTGCAGGACCTGAACGGCGCCGGCCTCGCGACCCAGGCTTCGGATCTCAAGCCGATGACGCTGTCGATCGACCTGCGCGTCCAGCATGCGCTACGCGACGAGCTGGCCAAGGGCATCGAGAAATACAAGGCGATCGCGGCGGCAGGCGCGATCATGGACGTCAACACCGGAGAGATGATCGCGCTGGTCTCGCTGCCCGATTTCGATCCCGGCAATCCCGTCGACGCGCTCGAGAAGGACCGCATCAACCGGATGAATGTCGGCGTCTACGAGATGGGCTCGACCTTCAAGGCGCTGACCATCGCGATGGCGCTGGACGCCGGCAAGGCCAACATCAATTCGAGCTATTCGACGGCCGGCGGCATGATGCGCTTCGGCCGGCAGGTCATCAAGGAATACCATGGCACCGGCCGCACCCTGACCGTGCCCGAGGTCTTCCTGCACTCGTCGAACATGGGTTCGATCAAGATGGCGCTGTCGGTCGGCGTCGAGGGCCACAAAGCCTTCCTGCGCAAGATGATGCAGCTCGACCGGATGACGACCGAGCTGCCGGAAAGCGCGGCCCCGATCGTTCCGCAGCGCTGGGGCGAGATCAACACCGCGACCATCGCCTTCGGCCATGGTCTCGCCGTGGCGCCGCTTCAGGCGATGGCGGCCGTGGGCGCGCTGGTCAATGGCGGCACGCTGATCACGCCGACTTTCCTGAAGCGCTCGGAGGAAGAGGCGAAGCGCCTGGGCATCCGCGTGATCAAGCCCGAGACCTCGGAGGCAATGCGCTTCATCATGCGGCTGAACGGCGAGAAGGGCTCGGCCCGCAAGGCCGACATCGCGGGCTACTTCGTCGGCGGCAAGACCGGCACGGCCGAGAAGGTCATCAACGGGCGCTACGCCAAGAACAAGAACTTCACGACGTTCACGGCGATCGCGCCGTCAGACAAGCCGAAATACCTATTCCTCGCCATCTATGACGAACCCAAGGGCTATGCCGAGAGCGGCGGCTACTCGACCGCGGCCTGGAACGCCGGCATCACCACCGGCAAGGTGATCGAGCGCACGGCGCCGATCCTGGGCCTGCCGCCGCGCTTCGAGCCGCCGGTGGCGCCGTTCCCGCTGATGGCGCGGCTGGGGGCCTGGGGGACGCGTTGAGGATTGCCGGGCGCCGCATGAAGGACACAAGCGGCCGCCATTCCGTACAACCCGCATCAGCGCATCCGATCCGGATCCCGTCATAGGAGGCCATGGCGCTTTATGATGGATTCCGGCCCTTCGCTTCGCTACGCCCGGACTGACGGCGTCTTGGTGAATTGAGGACGAGCTTTTGACCCTGGTTTCTGCATGAGCACGCGCCCCCTGACGCTCGACCTGCTCTTCCCCGGCCTGTTCGCACCCGTGGCGGCCCGCCCGATCACCGGCGTGTCCTTCGACAGCCGCAAGGTCCAGCCTGGCGAGGTCTTCGTCGCGCTTGCCGGCGCCAAGGCGGATGGCGCTCGCTTCATCGCAGATGCCGTCGCCAAGGGTGCGGTCGCCGTGGTTTCCGGACAGGCGCGCCCGGCCGACCTTGCCGCGAACGTCGCCTTCGCTCAGGTCGCGGATCCGCGGCTTGCCCTGTCGCGGGCGGCGGCCGAGGTTCATCCGCGCCAGCCCGGCACGATCGTGGCCGTCACAGGCACCAGCGGCAAATCCTCCGTAGCCGACTTCACCCGCCAGATTTTCCAGACTCTCGGGCATGAGGCGGCAAGCCTCGGCACGATCGGCGTCGTGACCGCGAAGGGGGCCGATTACGGTTCGCTGACGACACCGGACCCGCTGTCGCTGCATGCCTCGCTCGACAGGCTGGCCCGGGAGGGCGTCACGCATCTCGCCATGGAGGCTTCGTCCCATGGCCTCGACCAGCGCCGACTCGACGGCGTCAGGCTGAAGGCGGGAGCCTTCCTCAATCTCGGCCGCGACCATCTCGACTATCACCCGACGGTCGCCGACTATCTCGCCGCCAAGATGCGGCTCTGGGAGTTGCTGCCCAAGGGCGCTCCCGTGGTGATCAACCGCGACGAGCCGTTTGCGGAGGAAGCCGCGCAGGCGGCGACAGCCGCCGGCCATCCGCTGATCGGCATCGGCCGCAAGGGCGAGACGATCCGCCTGATCGAGCGCACGAGGGAAGGCTTCTCCCAGCGCCTCACCGTGGCTCTGGATGGGCGAGAACTCGTCGTTTCGCTGCCGCTGATCGGGGATTTCATGGCCGGCAATGCGCTGGTCGCCGCGGCCCTCGCCATGGCGACGGGCGAGGACGCGGAGGCCGCGCTGCGGGCAATCTCGGGGCTGACCGGCGTGGCGGGGCGGCTGGAGCGCGTCGGCGAGGCCCAGGGGGGGCTCGTCGTGGTCGACTATGCCCACAAGCCTGATGCGCTGGCCGCCGTGCTCTCGACCTTGCGTGGCTATGCGTCCGGGCGCTTGATCTGCGTCTTCGGCTGCGGCGGCGATCGCGACACCGGCAAGCGCCCGCTGATGGGCGCCATCGCGGCCGAGAAGGCCGATATCGCCATCGTGACCGACGACAATCCGCGCAGCGAGGACCCCGCCGCGATCCGGGCGCAGGTGATGGCGGCATCGCCGCGCCTGCGCGAGATCGGTGACCGTGCCGAGGCGATCAAGGCAGCGGTGCGCATGCTCGGTGCCGGGGATGTTTTGGTCGTGGCCGGAAAGGGCCATGAAACCGGCCAGATCATCGGCGACCGAACCTATCCCTTTTCCGACCAAGACGTGGTGCGGACGGCAATTGCGGAGATCGCAGGATGAGCGCCCCTCTCTGGAGCGGAGACCAACTGATCGCTGCGCTCGGCGCGCGGGCTGAAGGGGCAGTCCCCGCGGCTGTGACGGGCATCTCGATCGACACGCGCACCTTGGAGCCGGGCGACGCCTTCTTCGCGATCACCGGAGAGGCCCGCAACGGGCATGACTTCGTCGCCGCTGCGCTGGAGAAAGGGGCTGCTCTCGCGGTCGTCGACGAGGCGCATGCGGCGCAGTTCGCCGGCAAGGGCGCGCTCGCGATCGTGCCCGACGTTCTCAAGGCGATGGAGCGGGCCGGCAGCGCACGCCGCGCCGAACTGAAGGCCGGCATCGTCGCCGTCACCGGCTCTGTCGGCAAGACCGGGACCAAGGACGCGCTGCGGCTCGTCCTGTCGCGCCAGGGCAAGACGCATGCGCCGGTCGCCTCCTACAACAACCACTGGGGCGTGCCGCTGACGCTCTGCCGCACCCCCGCCGACGTGGATTATGCGGTCTATGAGATCGGGATGAACCATCCCGGCGAGATCCTGCCGTTGGCGAAGCTGGTTCGCCCGCAGGTCTCGATCATCACGACGATCCAGCCGGTCCATCTCGCGGCCTTCGAATCGCTGGAAGGCATCGCGGAAGAGAAGGCCGGCGTGTTCTGGGAGCTCGAGCCGGGCGGCACCGCGATCGTCAACGCCGACATCCCGCAGGCCGAACTGCTCGAGCGGATCGCCAAGGCGGGCCCGGCCGGCCAAGTGATCCGCTTCGGCGAAAGCGCGGACGCGGATGTCCGGCTCATCTCATGTGCCCTCAAATCCGACGTCTCGACGGTCGAAGCGCTCGTGATGGGACAGCCCGTGACCTATCGGCTGGGCAGCCCGGGCAAGCACATCGTGCTGAACTCGCTCGCCGTGCTCGCCGCCGTCAAGGCGTTGGGCGCCGACCTCGCCCTGGCCGCACTGGCGCTCGGCGATCTGCGGCCGCCGGCCGGGCGCGGCGCACAGCAGAAGCTGGAAGGGCCGGGAGGGCCCTTCACGCTGATCGATGAGAGCTACAACGGCAACCCGGCCTCGATGCGCGCCGCGATCGAGAATCTTGGCCGCATCCCGATCGCCGGGCGCGGTCGCAGGATCGCCGTGCTAGGCGACATGCTGGAACTCGGGCCGTCGGGTGGCGCCTTGCACAAGGGGTTGGGCGAAGCGATCCTGACCAACCACGTCGATGCCGTCTTCGCCTGCGGGCCACTGATGCGCGAACTCTATGACAGCTTGCCTTCGACCCTCAGAGGGGCTTATGCCGCGCAGGCGAGCGGGCTCGAGCCCCTCGTGCTCGATGCGATCCGCGGCGGCGACGTCGTCATGGTCAAGGGCTCGCTGGGGACGCGCATGGGGCCGATCGTCAAGGCGGTCGTGGCGCGCTTTCCAGCTCTGACGGCCGAATAGTCCGGCATTCTGTGACCCGGCGGGGTCGAGGAACGCTGTACCTGTTGCTTTGTCGCGTTTTCGTCACGCGAAACGGTGCCCACTTCGCTCGAAGGCGCACGAGAACAAGAGACCGAAAATCAGATGCTCGTCTGGCTCGCCGACTTTTCCAGCACGTTCCCGATCCTGAACGTCTTCCGGTACATCACCTTCCGGGCCGGCGGCGCCACTGCGACGGCCCTCCTGGTCGTCTTTTTCTTCGGTCCGGCGGCAATCTCGTGGCTGCGGATCAAGCAGGGCAAGGGCCAGCCCATCCGCACCGACGGACCGCAGACGCATCTCGCCAAGCGCGGTACGCCGACCATGGGCGGGCTGATGATCCTCGGCGGCCTGCTCGTGGCAACGCTGCTCTGGGGCAATCTGCGCAACCCTTATGTCTGGATCGTGCTCGGCGTCACCGTGAGCTATGGCGCGATCGGCTTCTACGACGACTTCCTGAAGGTCACGAAGCAGTCCCACAAGGGCTTCTCCGGCAAGGCGCGCCTCGGGCTGGAGATGGTGATCGCGCTGATCGCCTGCTGGTTCGTGATGCAGCTCGGTCCGCCGGCGATCGCATCGGGCTTTGCGATGCCGTTCCTGAAGGAACTGGTCATTCCGCTCGGGATCCTGTTCCCGCTGGTCACGGCCTTCGTCGTCGTCGGCGCCGGCAATGCGGTCAACCTGACCGACGGGCTCGACGGGCTCGCGATCGTGCCGGTGATGATCGCGGCCGCCACCTTCGGCTTCATCTCCTACCTGACCGGTAATGCGATCTTCGCCAACTACCTCCAGATCCACCATGTGCCCGGTGCGGGCGAGCTCGCGGTGGTGTGCGGTGCGGTCATCGGCGCCGGCATCGGCTTCCTCTGGTTCAATGCGCCGCCGGCCCAGATCTTCATGGGCGACACGGGTTCGCTCGGCCTCGGCGGCCTGCTCGGCGTCATCGCCGTCGCGACCAAGCATGAGATCGTCCTGGCCATCGTCGGCGGCCTGTTCGTGATCGAGGCGCTCTCGGTCATCATCCAGGTCTTCGTCTACAAGCGGACCGGCAAGCGCGTCTTCCTGATGGCGCCGATCCACCACCATTTCGAGAAGCTGGGCTGGACCGAGCCGCAGGTCGTGATCCGCTTCTGGATCATCTCCGTCGTGCTCGCGCTGATCGGTCTCTCGACGCTGAAGCTGCGCTGACCATGACGCCAGTCACCGCTTTTTCAGGGCGCAAGGTTGCGCTGTTCGGGCTCGGCGGGTCGGGCCTCGTCACGGCCCGCGCGCTCGCAGCCGGAGGTGCAGAGGTCTCCGCATGGGATGACAGCCCGGCCAGCCGTGACAAGGCCGCCGCCGAAGGCATCGCGGTCGTCGACCTGGCGTCGGTCGACTGGGCAGCATTTCACAGCCTCATCCTGGCGCCGGGCGTGCCGCTGACCCATCCGGTCCCGCACTGGACCGTCGACAAGGCGCGCGCGGCCGGCATCGAGGTCATCGGCGACGTCGAGCTGTTCTTCCGCGAGCGCGGCAAGATCGCGCCGGGCGCGCCAGTGGTCTGCATCACCGGCACGAACGGCAAGTCGACGACGACGGCGCTGATCGCCCATGTCCTGCGCTCGGCCGGGCGCGACGTGCAGATGGGCGGCAATATCGGCACGGCGGTTCTGGCACTGGAGCCGCCGGCCGAGGGACGCGTCCATGTCGTTGAATGTTCGAGCTACCAGATCGACCTCGCGCTCTCGATGGCGCCGACAATCGGCATCCAGATGAACCTGACGCCGGATCATCTCGACCGGCATGGCAGCTTCGAAAACTACGGCGCGATCAAGGAGCGGCTCGTCGCCGGCTCCGACATCGCGATCGTCGGCGTCGACGACGAGCCGTCCAAGCAGATGGCGCGGCGGCGTGCCGCCTCGGGGCTCCCGTTGGTGAGGATCAGCGGCGAGCAGCCGCTCGACGACGGCGTCTTCGCCGGCGTCACCGCAAATGGGGGAGCGCTGGAAACGCGGATTGTCCAGGTGCTCGACGGCAAGCCGCGCATCGTCGCGAATCTTGCGGGGATCGGTAGCCTGCGCGGCTCGCACAATGCCCAGAACGCGGCTGCTGCCTTTGCGGCCTGCTTCGCGCTCGGGCTGTCGGCGGACGAGATCGCGGCGGGCTTCAAGAGCTATCCCGGCCTCGCGCATCGCATGGAGGAGATCGGCCGCATCGGCCAGGTCGTCTTCATCAACGATTCCAAGGCGACGAACGCCGATTCAACCGAGAAGGCGCTGACCTCCTTCCGCGACATCTTCTGGATACTCGGCGGCAAGGCCAAGGATGGCGGTATCGAGTCCCTGCGCCGGTATTTCCCGAACATCGCCAAGGCCTATCTGATCGGCGCGGCCAGCGACCTCTTTGCGGCGACCTTCGACGATGACGGCCGTGTCACCTATGAGCGCAGCGGCACGCTCGACGCTGCGGTTGCACATGCGACACGCGATGCACAGGCGCATGGCGGTTCGGGTGAGATCGCGGTGCTGCTCTCGCCGGCCTGCGCCTCCTTCGACCAATTCCCGAATTTCGAGGTGCGTGGTGACGCCTTCCGGGCGCTGGTGAAGGCGCTGCCGGGGTTCGAGCCGTTCGGCGTCAAATGACGGTGTGATCGGCGGCCATTCGTCTCCCGTCTTCGAATGGCTCCCAGGGATTCGATACCGTCTCGCTCTCCGAAGTCCGAATGCTCCTGGCGAGGTGACGCCCTAGCGTCGCATGGGGTCGCCCTTTTCGGCGATGAGGTCGATCCATGCGTCCGCCTCGATCATCGCCTGGACCGTCTCGCGCTTGAACGGGACTTTGCGCGTGACTTGGTCGGTATCGCGCAAGCCGAAGAGCGTGAGGCCAGCGGCTTCGAGCTCGTCCAGAAAAGCAAAAGCGTCCTGCCCCATATTGAGATACCGTCGCGGTGCGAATTCGATGATGAGTGCGATCCGTTCGGCGGCCGCGACGGTGCGCTTCATCCCCTGCCAAGCATGGTATTCGTACCCCTCGATATCCATCTTGATGATCGTCGGCACGAGGCGCCGACCGTACTGAGCGCTGATCTCCTCCAGAATGTCGTCGAGCGGGCGAACCGTGACGATGTCCGCGGCGCGGCTGCCGTCACCAAAGCTCGGCACCATGGAAGCGGAGCCCGACAGCAAGTCACAATGGCCCAACAGGCCATCGGCTTCGGTCGCGCCGATAGCCGCGTCGCTCACATGGCAGATCCGCTGGAAGCCGTTGGCGATCACGCTCTCCTGGATGAAGGGCAGAAGCGCCTTTTGCGGCTCGAACGCCACGACGAAACCGTTTGGCTTGACGAGCTCGGCCGCGAGGATCGTGAAATATCCGACATTGGCCCCGATATCGATGAAGACGTCTCCGGGCTCCAGAACATGGGCGATGTATCCGGAGTTGTCGGGCTCCCATGCTCCAGTCGTCATGATCGAAGGCCCGACATCCAGGGTATCGCCCGGAAGGACGATGGTGTTGCCGGTCCAGAGGCGTGACAGCACGCGGCCGCGGCCGAGATAGACGCCTGTGAGCCCATGAGGCGTTGGCGGCGCAGTGCGAATGACCTTCCTGGGTTCCGAAGGTGGCTTGGCGCCCATTCGAGCGCGACGAGACAACCACTTTCCAAGAACCACCGAACGCCCCCCGACTTGAATGCCTGCGCCCTTGCCGCGGCTTTCTCGACCGCTTCGGCCAAGTGCCGTCGACAAGCGGATTAACACGAATTTTCGGACCATCCATGTTTGCCAGCCGAGTGCGCAGCATGAGCTCCAGCAGATCCATGCCGGCGGCAGCGGAGCTCCGCGTCGAGCCAGTCACGGGAACCCGCCGCGTCGCTGCTCGCGACCAGATGGCTCCGGCTATGGCCAAACGTATGGGGAGCCCTTCTCGGCTACGATATCAACGCCGCCGTCGGTTTCGATCATCGGCTGAACCGTGTCGCGCTTGAACGGCAGCTTGCGGATGCCCTTTTTGCTCGGGTGAAGGGTGCTGAGGGAAAACCCGGCCGCCTCCAGCTCGTCAAGGAAGTCCAGCGGATCCAGGCCCTGCCGGAGATAGCGCCTCGGTGCGAACTCGATCAGGAGCGCGAGGGGCTCAGCCGCATCGACCGTCCGCTTCATGCCCCGCCACGCATGGTATTCGTAGCCCTCGATGTCGAGCTTGATGACTTTCGGCACGATCTGTCGGCCGTGTTGGGCGCCGATCTTCTGAAGGGCGACGTCCAGCGGCCGTCTGAAAGCCACAGCTTGCCCACCCAAGTCCCACCCGGCGTGAGCGGCAGTCGCTCGACGCAGGGTTTGGCGAATGCCGACGCTGCCGCAGGTTCTGAGCCGCCGGCCCGCGCGTATCAGCCAGCGCGGAACCCAGAAGCCTCTGCGGGGCATGGCTTCGGCCGGGGGCGCGATCGGCCGCGCCGGCTTTGGAGCATGGCGGCCATTCGCGCTCGAACTGGCCCAAGCGCGTCAAATGCGACATGGCTGCAGGGCGACCGGCTGGCTCGGTACGCCTACCGAGTGAGGATCGACGATGACCATCGCCCCGAATTTCGACGAGCAGATTGAGCGTCGCGGCACCCATTCGGCCAAATGGGACATGATGGAATCGATCTATGGCGTTCCGGCTTCCAGCGGCATCGCGATGTGGGTGGCGGACATGGACTTCCGGCCGCCCGCCTGCGTGCAGGCCGCGCTCGAAGGCATGGCGGCACATGGCCTCTACGGCTATTTCGGCGATGCCCGGGCCAATCACGACGCTATTCGCTGGTGGATGAAGAACCGCCATGGCTGGGACGTCGAGTCGGAGGCGATCTTCACCACGAACGGGCTGGTCAACGGCACGGCGCTTTGCGTCGACGCCTATACCAAGCCCGGCGACGGCGTCGTCCTGATGACGCCGGTCTATCATGCGTTTGCCCGTGTGATCGCGGCGGCCGGCCGGCGCGTGGTCGAGTGCCCGCTGGCGATCGAGGATGGCCGCTATGTTCTCGACATCGCCGGCTGGGACGCGCGGATGACGGGCAGCGAGCGGATGCTAGTGCTGTGCTCGCCGCATAATCCGGGCGGCCGCGTGTGGACCGGCGACGAACTGCGCGAGATCGCGGCATTCTGCGTCCGGCACGACCTCATCTTGGTCAGCGACGAAATCCACCATGATCTCGTCATGCCAGGCCACAAGCACATCGCCATGCCTTTGGCGGCGCCGGAGATCCAGGACCGGCTGGTCATGATGACCGCCTCCACCAAGACCTTCAACCTTGCCGGCTGCCATGTCGGCAACGTCATCATTGCCGACAAGGCGCTGCGCGCGCCGTTCCAGGCCAGCCTCAATGCCCGGGGCGTCTCGCCCAACGCGTTCGGCATGGTCATGGCGACGGCAGCCTACAGCCCGGAGGGCGCGACCTGGGTCGATGCCCTGGTCAGCTATCTCGATGGCAACCGCCGGCTGTTCGAGGAAAGCCTCGCTACGATTCCGGGCCTTCGCCCGATGGCGCTCGAAGCGACCTACTTGGCCTGGATCGATTTCGCCGGGACCGGCATGGAGGCGGCCGAGTTCACCGCACGGGTGGAGAAGCAGGCGCTGATCGCGGCCAATCACGGGCCGAGTTTCGGCGCCGGCGGCGGTTCCTTCCTGCGCTTCAATCTCGCGACGCCGCGTGCGGTCGTGGCGGAATCCGTTTCGCGTCTGAAGCAGGCCTTCGGCGATCTGCAGTAGCGCTGGCCCGCTTCGGAATCATTCCGTTAACCCTTCATTGACAGAGTGATTCGGATTCGCGGCGCTTCACCTGCGCGCTGCCTGCTCTGGAGCCCCCGTCATGGTTTCGCGCGCCGAACCCTCTCTCAGCGGCCGCTGGTGGTGGTCGATCGACCGCGTCATCCTCAGCGGTCTCGTCGCGCTGATGGTATCCGGCGTCGTGCTACTGATGGCGGGCGGCCCGCCCGTGGCGGAGCGGCTCGGTCTTTCGACCTTCCACTTCGTCAACCGGCAGGCGGCCTATCTCTTCATCGCGATGACGATCTTCATCAGCGTCTCGTTCATGACACCGCGCCAGGTTCGTCGGGCGGCGCTGCTGATCTATGTCGGCTCGCTCGCCATGGTCGTGGCGACGCTTTATCTCGGCGTCGAGGTCAAAGGCGCGCGGCGCTGGCTGACGCTCGGCCCGCTCGGCTCGGTGCAGCCTTCGGAATTCATCAAGCCGGCCTTCGTCGTGCTCGCTGCCTGGGCCTTCTCCGAGGGGGGGCGCCGGCCCGACCTGCCGGGCACCTGGCTTGCCTTCCTGCTGCTGCCGGCGACGATCGCGCCGCTCGTGCTGCAGCCTGACTTCGGCCAGACCATGCTGGTGACGCTCGTTTGGGCCGGCCTTTTCTTCGTCGCCGGCCTGCACTGGTTCTGGGTTCTGGGGCTGGGCGGGGCGGGGGCCGTCGGCATCCTGATCGCCTACCAGCTGGTGCCGCATGTGCGCGCCCGCATCGAGCGCTTCATGGACAAGGGCTCGGGCGACACCTTCCAGATCGATACGGCGCTGGAGAGCTTCGCCCAGGGCGGCTGGCTCGGGAAGGGGCCGGGCGAAGGCACGGTGAAGCGCATCTTGCCTGATGCGCATACCGACTTCATCTTTGCCGTCACGGCCGAGGAGTTTGGCATCGTCGTTTGCATCCTGCTCGTCATGCTGTTCGCGCTGATCGTGCTGCGCTCGCTCAGCGTGGCGCAGAAGGCCGAGGATCCGTTCATCCGCCTTGCCGTCACGGGGCTCGCGCTGTTGTTCGGGATCCAGGCCTCGATCAACATGATGGTGAACCTGCACATGATGCCGGCGAAGGGCATGACGCTGCCCTTCGTCTCCTATGGCGGCTCCTCGCTGATCTCGCTGGCCATTGGCACCGGTTTCCTGTTGGCCCTGACACGCAAGCGGCCGCGAGCCGTCGATTTCGGCCGGTTCAGGAACTGACGCGATGGGGCAGGGCAAGCTCGTCATTCTCGCGGCCGGGGGCACGGGCGGGCACCTGTTTCCCGCCGAGGCGCTGAGCCATGTGCTGCGCGCACAGGGCGTCAGGGTCGTGCTGATGACGGATCCGCGCGGGGCCGAGTTCGCAGGCGACTTTCCGGCGGATGCCGTCATTCCCGTGCCGTCCGCGACACCATCCGGGCGTTCGCTGTCAGGGAAGGCCCGCGGCGTGCTGGATATCGCCAAGGGGGTGCTGGCGGCGCGGCGCGCGGTCAAGGAAGCAAGGCCCGCGCTGGTCGTGGGGTTCGGCGGCTATCCGACGGTTCCGCCGGTGCTTGGCGCGGCGCTGGCCGGCGCCAAGACGATGATCCACGAGCAGAATGCCGTCGCCGGACGGGCGAACCGCTTCCTGTCCCGCTGGGTGGACGCGATCGGGACCGGCTTCTCGCAGGTGGGCGGCCTTTCACCGGCGGCGGAAGCGAAATGCAGGCATGTCGGCAATCCGGTCCGGCCTGCCGTGACCGCTGCGGTCTCGCCCTATGGCCGGCCGGATGCCGGAAGCTTCAATCTGCTGGTGTTCGGCGGCAGCCAGGGCGCCCGCATCATGGCCGACATCGTGCCGCCCGCGATCCAGCTCCTGAGTGCCGAGGAGCGGGCCCGGCTCTTCATCACGCAGCAGGCGCGAACCGAGGATTTCGAACGGGTCAACGGCATCTATGGACAACTCGGCGTCAAATCCGAGATCGCGCCCTTCTTCAAGGACCTGCCGGCACGGATGGCGCAGGCGCACCTCATCGTCGGGCGTTCGGGCGCGTCGACGGTGGCGGAGCTGACGGTCATCGGCCGGCCGTCGATTCTGGTGCCGTTGCCGGGCGCGCTCGATCAGGACCAGGCTGCCAACGCTGCCTTCCTCGAGACGGCCGGGGGAGCGATCCGCATCCTGCAGCCGGAGTTCACGCCGCGCCGGCTTGCAAGCGAACTTTCCGGGCTGCTGAAACAGCCCGAACACTTGACGGTCATGGCGGGGAACGCCAAGAGCGCCGGAATTCCGGATGCCGCCGACCGTCTCGCCCGCCTCGTCATCGACGTGGCCGGCTCCTAGACCATCTTGTTGCCACGCGCTTTCGTCACGCGAGCCGGTGACCACTTGGCTTGCAAACGCTTTAGAGACACCAGGGATCGTTGAACCATGAAGCTGCCGGTCGAACTCGGCTCCATCCATTTCGTCGGCATCGGCGGCATCGGCATGTCGGGCATCGCCGAGGTGCTGCATAATCTCGGCTACAAGGTGCAGGGCTCGGACGCCTCCGACGGAGCCAACGTCAAGCGCCTCGCCGACAAGGGCATCAAGACCTTCGTCGGCCACAAGGCGGAGAATCTCGGCGAAGCCGAGGTCGTCGTCGTCTCGACCGCGATCAAGCGCGACAATCCGGAGCTCGTCGCAGCCCGCGAGAAGCGCCTGCCGGTGGTCCGCCGCGCCGAGATGCTGGCCGAGCTGATGCGGCTCAAGACCGCGGTCGCCGTCGCCGGCACCCATGGCAAGACCACGACGACCTCGCTGGTCGCGACGCTGCTGGAGAAGGGCGGGCTCGACCCGACCGTGATCAATGGCGGCATCATCAACGCCTACGGCACGAATGCGCGCATGGGCGAGAGCGACTGGATGGTGGTCGAGGCCGACGAATCGGACGGCACCTTCCTGAAGCTGCCGGCGGATGTGGCGATCATCACCAACATCGACCCCGAGCATCTCGACCATTTCGGCACCTTCGACGCGATCAAGGCGGCCTTCCGCAGCTTCGTCGAGAACCTGCCCTTCTACGGCTTCGCGGTGATGTGCATCGACCACCCGACGGTGCAGGGGCTGGTCGGGCAGATCACTGACCGGCGCATCATCACCTATGGCGAGAACCCGCAGGCCGATTTCCGGTTGATCGACATCGACCTGTCGGGCGGCCAGGCAAAGTTCACGCTCCTGATCCGCGACCGCAAGCGCGGCCGCGACGAGGTGATTCGCGACCTCATCATGCCGATGCCCGGCCATCACAACGCGCTCAACGCCACGGCGGCCATCGCAGTCGCCTATGATCTCGGCGTGCCCGTCGAGAGCATCCGGGCGGCGCTGGCCGGCTTCGGCGGCGTGAAGCGCCGCTTCACCAAGACCGGTGAGTGGAACGGCGCGCTGATCTTCGACGATTATGGTCATCACCCGGTCGAGATCGCCGCCGTGTTGCGGGCAGCGCGCGCCTCGACCAAGGGCAAGGTCATCGCCGTGGTTCAGCCGCATCGCTACACCCGGCTCTCCAGCCTGTTCGACGATTTCGCCGCCTGCTTCAACGATGCCGACACGGTGATCGTCGCCGACACCTATGCGGCTGGCGAAGCGCCGATCCCGGGTGCCGATCGCGATTCGCTGGTCTCGGGCATCAAGGCGCGCGGCCACCGTCATGCGCTGCCGCTGGAGAGTTCCGACAAGCTTGCGGGAATGGTGGCCGAGGTTGCCGGGCCGGGCGATTACGTCGTTCTGCTCGGCGCCGGCAATATCACGCAGTGGGCCTATGCGCTGCCGGGAGAGCTGGCGGCGCTGAAGGGGTGAGCCTCGCGGATTGATCCTTCTCCCCTCGCGGGAGTTCGGTTAAATCGGTGATCATGACCTTCCCCGACATCACTCCCGCCATCCGCGCGGCCGCGCCCGAGCTTCGCGGCCGCCTGCTCGCCAATGCCGAGCTCGCGCCGTTGACCTGGTTCCGGGTCGGCGGGCCGGCCCAGGCGCTGTTCACTCCGGCGGACGAGGCCGATCTGGCCTATCTCCTGTCGAAGCTGCCCGAAGGCATCACCATCACGGTCGTCGGACTCGGCTCGAACCTGATCGTGCGCGACGGCGGCATTCCCGGCCTCGTGATCCGGCTCGGCGGCAAGGCGTTCGGCGAGATCGCAATCGAGGAGGGCGACCGGCTGCGCGCCGGGACGGCCGTCCCTGACGTCAAGGTGGCGCGGGCCGCCGCGGATGCTTCGCTCGACGGGCTCGCCTTCTTCCGCGGCATTCCCGGCTGCATCGGCGGGGCGCTGCGGATGAATGCCGGCGCCCATGGCGGCGAGACCACCGATGTCCTGGTCGAGGCGCGCGGCGTCACGCGGGCCGGCGAGATCGTCACTCTAAGCCATGCCGATATGGGCTTTGCCTATCGCAGCAGTGCCGAGGCAACGCATGGCATCATCTTCACCTCGGCGCTGTTCCAGGGCCGACCGGGCGACCGGACCGAGATCCAGGCCGAGATGGACCGAGTGACCGCGGCGCGCGAGGCGGCGCAGCCGATCAAGGAGCGCACGGGCGGCTCGACCTTCAAGAACCCGCCCGGCGGCAAGGCCTGGCAGTTGATCGACGCAGCCGGCTGCCGCGGCCTGCGCGTCGGCGGGGCGCAGGTCTCGGAGATGCACTGCAACTTCCTGATCAACACGGGCGGCGCGACGGCGGCCGATGTCGAGGGGCTGGGCGAGGAGGTCCGGCGCCGCGTGAAGGATCACTCCGGCTACGATCTGCATTGGGAGATCAAGCGGATCGGCGTGGCCGCCTGAGCACGGTCCGCCAGTGATGCGTCCCGGCGTACCTGCAATCCGGCGAGGGTTAACGGCCCGTTAACCATGTTCGACCGAGGGTCGCCCGATCAAATCGGTCGGGGACCTCGATGACGAAACACGTCGCAGTGCTGATGGGCGGATGGTCCGTCGAGCGGGAGGTCAGCCTCAGCAGCGGCACGGCCTGCGCAGCGGCGCTGGAAGGCGTGGGCTACCGGGTCACTTGCGTGGATGTCGGCCGGGACATCGCCGAAGTCCTGGCGAAGTTGAAGCCGGACGTCGCCTTCAACGGGCTGCATGGCCGCTTTGGCGAGGACGGTACGATCCAGGGCGTGCTCGAGATCCTGCGTATCCCCTATACCCATTCCGGCGTGTTGGCCTCGGCGCTCGCCATCCGCAAGGACAAGGCCAAGATGGTGGTCCAGGCCGCCGGCGTGCCGGTGGCGCATGGAATCAATGTGTCGCGCTTCGAGGCGGCCAAGAAGCACGTTCTGCCGCCGCCCTATGTGCTCAAGCCGGTCGACGAAGGCTCGTCAGTCGGCGTGGTAATCGTGAAGAAGGGGCGCGAGCATCCGCCCCAGGAAATTGCCCGTCCCGACTGGCCCTGCGGCGAGACGATGCTGGCCGAGACGTTTATTTCCGGGCGGGAACTGACCTGTGCCGTGATGGCGGGCAAGTCGCTCGGCGTGACCGAGATCCGGGCCGCCACGGGGGAGTTCTACGACTACGATGCGAAGTACACAAAAGGTGGTTCGATCCACATCTGCCCGGCTCAAATTTTACCAAAAATTTACCAGCAGATCGAAGAGTGTGCGTTAACGGCGCATCAAGCAATCGGGTGCCGGGGCGTGAGCAGATCCGACTTCCGCTACGACGACGAGACCGACACTCTCGTCTGGCTGGAAGTCAACACACAGCCCGGCATGACCGAGACCAGCCTGGTGCCCGAATTGGCTGCCCACGCGGGCCTTAACTTCGGTGAGCTCGTCAAATGGATGGTGGAGGACGCCTCCCTCGATCGGTGAAGACAGTGGCGGCGGTGGCTGCCTCGCGTCTGCCGGTCCCGGCTCCCGGGCCGCAACTGCTCGTTGGCGAGCGGACCGGACGCTGGCTGCGCCGTTCGCGCCGCAGCGCGGTCGCGGTGCCGCTGGCGCAGCGCCTGCCGCGGCGTCTGGGCACCTGGCTGGCACTGGGCTTCCTCGGCCTCAGCCTCGGCTGCGGCACGGTGCTCGGCGGCCATGTCGAGACGCTTCGCGAGAATTACGGCGAGCCGCACCACATGCTGGCCCGCCTCGTCGGCTTCGGGATCGATCGCGTGACCATTTCGGGCATCGCCGAACTCTCCGAAGTCGAAGTGCTGGTCGCGGCGGGGATCGACGCCAAGACCTCGCTTGCCTTCTTCGATGCCGACCAGGCCCGCAAGCGCCTGGAGGCCGCTCCGCTGATCCGCGAGGCGACCGTTCGGAAACTCTATCCAGGCGAAGTCGCCATCACGCTGGTCGAGCGCGAGCCCTTCGCGCTCTGGCAGGTGAAGGGTGAGCTCTTCGTCATCGCAGCAGACGGGACCGTGATCGACAAGATGGACGACGGACGCTTTGCCCACCTGCCGCTCGTCGTCGGCGCGGACGCCAACAACCGGGCGCGTGAATACGTCGCGCTGCGCGCCGAGGCCGGCGCGATCGCGCCCCATATCCGCGCAGCGACGCTGGTCTCGGGCCGGCGCTGGACGCTCAAGCTCGACAACGGGATGGATGTGCGCCTGCCCGAGACGGAGGCCGCCGCCGCCGTCAAGCGTCTCGCCTCGCTCCAGGCGGATTACCGGATCCTCGACAAGGACCTGCTGGCGATCGATCTGCGCCAGGCGGACCGCGTCGTCATGAGGCTGACGGAGGAGGGGGCTGCCGCCCGCGCCGACCAGCTCAAGAGCAAGACCAAGAAGAAGGGAGGCGAGGCGTGAACCACGTCACCTCCCAGGGCCTGACCCCGCGGATGCGTCCGCTCTCGTCGCGCAAGAGCGCGACGCTGTCGATTCTGGATATCGGCACGAGCAAGGTCGTCTGCCTGATCGCCGAGCTGAACCCGGCCGAGGCCAATGAGCGCCTGCGCGGCCGCACCCATGTCGCGCGCATCATCGGCATCGGGCACCAGCGCTCGCTCGGCCTGAAGGGTGGCGCGATCATCGATCTGGAAAGCGCCGAGCGCGCGATCCGTGCGGCGGTCGACGCCGCCGAGCGGATGGCGAAGGTCGAGGTCCAGTCGGTCATCGTGAACCTCACCGGCGGACGCATTGCCTCGCAGCACTATGCGGCCAGCGTCGATCTCCGTGCCGGCTCGGTTGGCGATGGCGACGTCAAGCGCGTGCTCGCCCATGCCGCGACCCATGCGATCCGCCCCGGCAAGGCCGTGCTCCACGCCCTGCCGACGGGCTATGCGCTCGACGGCGTGCCCGGCGTGCTCGATCCGCGCGGGCTGATCGGCGGCAAGCTCTCGGTCGACATGCATGTCGTCGCGAGCGAGGCCTCGGCCGCACGCAACGTCATGCTGGCAGTGGAACGCTGCCATCTCGAGGTCGAGGCAGTGGTGGCGACGCCCTACGCGTCGGGTCTCTCCGTGCTGGTCGACGACGAGGCCGAAATGGGCGTCGTCGTGGTCGACATGGGCGGAGGCACCACCAGCCTCGGTGTCTTCTCCGGCGGGCACCTGATGCATACGGACGCGATCGCGGTCGGCGGCAACCACATCACCATGGATGTGGCCCGCGGTCTGTCGACCCGGGTTTCGGCGGCCGAGCGCCTGAAGACGCTGCACGGCTCCTGCATTTCCAGCGCTTCCGACGAGCGCGACATGATCTCGGTGCCGCAGGTCGACGACGACGAGCGCGACACGCCGAACCATCTCGCCAAGTCGCATCTGGTCCGGATCATCAAGCCGCGCGTCGAGGAGATCCTCGAACTGGTGCGCGACCGGCTGACCCAGGCCGGGTTCTCCGCCCAGGCCGGGCGCCGGGTCGTGCTGACGGGCGGCGCCTGCCAGCTCACCGGCCTGCCCGAGGTGGCGCGGCGCATCCTCGGCGGCCAGGTCCGCACCGGTCGCCCTCTCGGGATCAAGGGCTTGCCCGAGGCCGGCAAGGGCCCGGCCTTCGCGGCTGCCGTCGGCCTGCTGGTCTATCCGCAGGTGGCGCATGTCGAGCATTTCGAACCCCGCGCCGGCGCGGCCTATTTCGCGACCGGAACGGACGGCTACTTCTCGCGTGTCGGGCGGTGGCTGAAGGAAAGTTTCTGAACAGGGCGCGGAAGCAGAGGCGGCTTTCCGCGGCAGGTTCAAGATCTGTGTGAGTACCGGCCCCCAGGGGCCACGGCGTCGAATGTAGCAATCGGGACGGCTCCCGCCAGGCGCCGGACAAAGGATCAAAAGAGGCAACCATGGCGATGAATCTGCAAGCCCCGGACATCCGGGAACTCAAGCCCCGAATCACGGTGTTCGGTGTCGGTGGCGCGGGCGGCAACGCGGTCAACAACATGATCGAGGCCGGTCTCGACGGCGTGGATTTCGTCGTGGCCAACACGGACGCGCAGGCGCTGGCGCTCAGCCGCGCCTCGCGCATCATCCAGATGGGCCTGCAGGTCACCGAGGGTCTCGGCGCCGGCTCGCAGCCGGAGGTCGGCCGGGCCGCGGCCGAAGAGGTGATCGACGAGATCCGTGACCATCTGGCGGGCGCTCACATGGTCTTCATCACCGCCGGCATGGGCGGCGGCACCGGCACGGGCGCGGCTCCGGCCATCGCCCGCGTCGCCCGCGACATGGGCATCCTGACCGTCGGCGTCGTCACCAAGCCGTTCCAGTTCGAAGGCCATCGCCGCATGCGCATGGCGGAGGCCGGCATCGGCGAACTCAACGAGGCGGTCGACACACTGATCGTCATCCCGAACCAGAACCTCTTCCGCGTCGCCAACGAGACGACCGGCTTCGCCGACGCCTTCGGCATGGCCGACCAGGTGCTCTATTCGGGTGTCGCCTGCATCACCGACCTGATGGTTCGTCCCGGCCTGATCAACCTCGACTTCGCCGACGTGCGCGCCGTGATGCGCGGCATGGGCAAGGCGATGATGGGCACCGGCGAGGCGCAGGGCGAGAAGCGTGCGCTGACCGCAGCTCAGGCGGCGATCAATAACCCGCTGCTCGACGACGTCTCGATGAAGGGCGCGCGCGGCCTGTTGATCTCGATCACCGGCGGGCGCGACATGAAGCTCTACGAGGTCGACGAGGCCGCCACCCGCATCCGCGAGGAGGTCGATTCCGAAGCCAACATCATCGTCGGCGCGACCTTCGACGAATCGCTCGAGGGCGTGGTCCGCGTCTCGGTGGTGGCGACCGGCATCGACAAGCCGATCACCAGCCAGGCCGAGGTCGACGAGACCGAAGCCCGCATCGCCCAGGTTGCCGAACGGCTGAAGGCCGAGGCCCGCCTGCGCACCGCGGCTCCTGCTCGCCAGGCCCCGCCGGTCCCGATGCCGGCGCCCGTCGAGCAGCAGCTCGAGATGCGTGCGCCGGTCCAGATCGAGACCCAGAGCCGCGCCAGCCTGTCGGAAGACATCCGCATCGAGCCCGCCCAGCCGCCGCGTCCGGTGATGACCGCCGCGCCCGAGCCGATGATGATGCCGGCCGAGCACGCACCGATGCTGGAAGACAGCTTCATCCCGCCGATGCCGGAGCGTTCCGTGGTCCGCCCGACGCGCATGCCGCGGATCGAGGATCTGCCGATGCCGGCCCAGAACCAGATCGCTGCGAATCGCGGCGTGCAACCGGCGCCGGCAGCGCCGAGCCCCGTCGACCAGAAGCGGATGTCGCTGATGCAGCGCCTCGCTTCCGTCGGCTTCGGCCGCAAGGATGAGGAGATGCAGGAGCAGCAGCCCGCGCCGGTCCGCCAGGCTCCGGTCGCCCCCGCGATCCCGCAGGCGCCGAGCGCGGCCCATGCCGAATACATGCGCCGCCCGGCCGCTCCGGCTGCCCGTCCGGCGCAGGGCCAGCTCGACCAGCTCGGCCGCACTGCCCCGAATCGCTCCAGCGAGGAGGATCACCTGGAGATCCCGGCGTTCCTGCGCCGGCAGGCGAACTGAGACCGGAGCCTACCTTCACGGTTTTGTAACACTCCCCGGCGCACTCTATGGCGCCGGGGATTTCCTGCATCTGAAAGCCTAACGATTCCAAACGATTGCGCCGGCCTGAGCCAACGCCTCGAAGCTGTAACAGAGCGTAAGAAAGCGTGATTTTGTGAGGCTGCCTCAAAAGCTTATGTTGCAGCTGCACCACGGAATACAGGAGTCGGGCCTCAACCTGCTCCCCGCTTCAGAGGCATCGCCGACGACCCGCCCTTCACTTGTGTGAGCACATGAAACGGCAACGTTCGCGATCAGGATTGGATACCGGAATGAGCTTCGATCGGCAGACCACCCTGCGCGCCCCCGTCACCTTGACCGGAATCGGCGTCCACTCCGGGGCTCCTGCCACGATCTGCCTGAAGCCTTCCAGCGCCAATTCCGGTATCGTCTTCCTCCGCAAGGGCCTCGACGACGGTCCTGCGCAGCTCATTCACGCCAAGCACACCAAGGTGAGCGCGACCGAGCTCTGCACCGTCATCGGTGATCGCGCCTCGGCCTCCGTCGCCACCATCGAGCATCTGATGTCGGCCTGCGCCGGCCTTGGCCTCGACAATGCGCTCGTCGAGATCGACGGCCCGGAAATGCCGATCATGGACGGCAGCGCCGCCGAGTTCGTCGCCGCGATCGAGGCGACGGGCGTCGTCGCCCTGTCGGCCGCACGCCGCTATATCAAGATCCTGCAGCCGGTCCGCGTCGAGAACGGCCGCGCCTTCGCCGAGCTGGTCCCCTCCGAGGCCGGCTTCCGCCTCGATGTCGAGATCGATTTCGACACGACCGTGATCGGCCGCCAGCGCAAGGTCTTCGACCTCGAGCCTTCGGCGTATTCCCGCGAGATTTCGCGCGCCCGCACCTTCGGTTTCATGCGCGACGTCGAGCAGCTCTGGAAGGCCGGCTTCGCGCTCGGCGCCTCGCTCGACAACACCGTGGCGATCGGCGACGACAAGGTGATCAACCCCGAAGGCCTGCGCTATGGCGACGAGTTTGTCCGCCACAAGGTCCTCGACGCGATCGGTGATCTGGCGCTGGCCGGTTATCCGATCCAGGGCGAGTTCCGCTCCTATTGCGGCGGCCATCGCCTGAACGTGCGCATTCTGGAGGCTCTCTTCGCCGACCGCGCCAATTACGCGATCGTCGAGGCCGAGCCGGTCTATGCTGCGCCGCGCGCCGTCCAGATGGCTGCGGCCGCGCCTGCGGCTTTCGCGCCGGATGTCCACTGAGCGAAGCTCGGCTGAGCCGCTCGCGCCTTCCTATCGCCGGGTTTCTGTCGAATAGACGACGTCACCGCCGTGGGCTCGTGCTTTCGGTAGTGGCGCGGTTGCGGCGTCTGAGGTAAGGCATGCATCCCCATGAAGCGGGGACGATGATCAAGAGGACGGACGACGTGAGCGGCATGCGGCTGAACAATCCGACATTCAAGCGCGCCGAATCGATGTGGAAGGGCACTGCCCTGGCCCTCGGGATGGCCTTGATGCTTGGCGGCTGCGACACGGTCTCGGCGCTGAACCCCTTCGACCGGCCGGAGGTGTACAAGCCAGAGGTCACCGAAGTCGTCCCGGCCGACAAGCTCTACAATGAGGGGCTCGCGCGCCTGCAGAACGGCGACAGCGAAGGCGCGGCCAAGAAGTTCGACCAGATCGACAAGGAGGCGCCGTTCTCGCCCTACGCCAAGAAGGGCCTGATCCTCGCCGCCTATACCAACTACCAGGCGTCGAAGTGGGAGGAGACGATCACCGCCTCCAAGCGCTTCATCGCGCAGAACCCGGCAAGCCCGGACGCTGCCTATGCGCAGTATCTGATGGCGATGTCGTATTTCAACCAGATCCCGGATGCGACCCGCGACCAGGAGCGCACCGCGCTCGCCATCGCCGCCTTCGAGGAGCTGATCGCGAAGTACCCCAAGTCGGAATATGTTCTCGACGCCAAGGAGAAGCTCCTGGTGGCGCGCGACCAGCTCGCCGGCAAGGAGATGAATGTCGGGCGCTTCTATCTCGAGAAGCGCAACTACACCGGTGCGGTGAACCGCTTCCGTGACGTCATCATCAAGTACCAGACCACCCGCCATGTCGAGGAGGCGCTGATGCGCCTGACCGAGGCCTATATGGCGATGGGCATCACCAACGAGGCGCAGACTGCGGCGGCTGTGCTCGGGCACAATTTCCCCGAGAGCCCGTGGTACAAGGATGCCTATGCCCTGCTCGAGAGCGGCGGTCTGCAGCCGCGCGAGGATCGCGGTTCCTATATCAGCCGCGCTTTCCAGGGCTTCTCGCGCGCCGTCACCGGAATCGTCGGATTCGGCAGCCGTAGCTGATCTGTTCCTCATGAGGGTCGCTTGCGCATGCCCTGCTTCCTGAGCCTGCGCTGACCCCATGCTGGTCCAACTGGCGATACGCGACATCGTCCTGATCGACCGTCTCGATCTGGCGTTCCGCGATGGTTTGAGCGTGCTGACCGGCGAGACCGGTGCCGGCAAATCCATCCTGCTCGACGGCTTTGCGCTGGCGCTCGGCGGGCGCGGCGATGGTGGACTCGTGCGTCATGGCGAGGCGCAGGGACAGGTCAGCGCGGTCTTCGACCTTCCGGCTGCGCATCTGGCGCGCAAGCTCGCCCAGGCGCAGGAGATCGACACCGACGGCGACCTCATCCTGCGCCGGGTGCAGTATGCCGATGGACGCACCCGTGCCTTCGTCAACGACCAGCCCGTCAGCGTCCAGATCCTGCGCATGATCGGGGCGGCGATCGTCGAGATCCATGGCCAGCATGACGACCGGGCGCTGACCGACCCGGCCCAACACCGGATGATTCTCGACGGCTTCGGTGGGCTTGAGGAGCAGGCCGAGGCCGTCGCGGCCTCGAGCGAGGCACTGAAGCGCGCGCGTCAGGCCCTGCAGACCCAGCGCATCCGCGTCGAGGCGGCCCGCAAGGAGGCCGATTTTCTGCGCCACGCCGTTGCCGAGCTTGGCAAGCTCGCGCCGAAGGCCGGCGAGGAGGACGAACTCGCGGCGGCGCGCCAGGGTATGATGCAAGCGGAGAAGGTCGCGCGCGACCTGATCGACGCCTATGAGGCGGTCGGGGGGCAGGGCTCGCCGATCGCGGCGCTGTCGGCCGTACTGCGCCGCCTCGAACGCCGGGCCGGGCAGGCCCCGGCCCTGATCGACCCTTCGCTCGCGGCGCTCAACACGGCGATCGTCGCGCTGGAAGAGGCCGGCGAGACGCTGTCGGCCGGCATGCGCGCCGCCGAATACGATCCTCGCGAGCAGGAGCGTGTCGAGGAACGGCTGTTCGCACTGCGCGCTGCTGCGCGGAAATATGACGTGCCGGTCGAGGGGCTGACCGTGCTGGCCCAGAGCATGGCCGGCGATCTCGCGGCGCTCGACGAGAGCGAAACCTCGCTGGGCCGCCTCGAGGAGGAGGTCAGGCAGGCGGAGACGGATTTCGTAGCGCTGGCCGACACGCTGTCCAAGGCCCGGCATCAGGCCGCTGCGAAGCTCGATGGCGCCGTCAGGGCCGAATTGCCGCCGCTGAAGCTGGAGCGGGCGCGTTTCATCACCAAGATCGACAGCGACGAGAGCGCGCGCGGGCCGGAGGGTTTCGACCGCGTCGAGTTCTGGGTCGAGACCAATCCGGGCACCCGGCCGGGACCGATGATGAAAGTCGCCTCCGGTGGCGAACTTTCGCGTTTCATGCTGGCGCTGAAGGTCGTGCTGGCCGAGCGTGGCTCGGCGCCGACGCTGGTCTTCGACGAAATCGACACCGGCGTCGGCGGGGCGGTGGCCGACGCCATTGGCGAGCGGCTGGCGAGGCTTGCCGGCAAGGTGCAGGTGATTTCGGTGACGCATGCCCCGCAGGTCGCGGCGAAGGCGGCGCAACATTTCCTGATCGCAAAATCGGCGCTGGACGGCGACGCCGCCTCGCGGACGGTGACGCGGGTCTCGGGGCTGGAGGATCAGGCGCGGCGCGAGGAGATCGCGCGCATGCTGGCTGGCGCGAGCATCACCGAAGAGGCGAGGGCAGCCGCCGGGCGCCTGCTGGAGGCGGCTGGAGTCAGAGGCTGACGCCGTCAGTCCGGCATCAGTTCGAATCCGTTTCCGCGCGTGCCGACCGTCGCGAAGCCCTCGATATGCCCGCCCGATACGATCCAGCCCTGGCTGGCGGCACGGTCGAGGATGTCGCGGCGTGTCCGCGCTGCTGCCGCGCCGTCGAGATCATAGACGATGCCGATGTCGGGATCGCCTGCCTGGAGCGACGAGAGATGCAGGGCGTCGCCCCAGAGCAGCAGGCTGCGCGTCGCGTCGCCGATCAGGTAGCCGCTATGGCCATGGGTGTGCCCGGGCAGGGCGATCAGCTCGATGCCTGGCAGAACGGTTCCCGGGTCGACGCTGCGCAGCCGCCCCGCATAGAGCTGCTGCAGCGTTGCGGCGATGTCGAAGCCGCCTTGCCGGTCCTTTGGCGTCGTGGCGCGCTTCGCTTCGTCACCGAAAAAGGCGAGGTCGGCCGCGGGCACGATGATCTCGGCCTCGGGGAAATAGGGCTTGTCGCCTGCGACAAGCCCGAGCGCGTGATCGCCGTGAAGATGGGTGATCAGGATGCGCCGGACCTGCCCGGGCTCGACACCGCGATGCTGCAGGGCGGCTCGGGCGTAGCCATAGGCTTCGCCCCAGGCGGTGCCGGTGCCGGCATCGACCAGGGTGATCCCGTCGGGGCCTTGCAGCAGGAAGGCGCTGACGGGAATGCGGATCTTCGGATGGCCCCAGCGAGCGATCGCGTCACGGCGCGTCGCCTGGCCGGAGGTGTGCGTCAGGACTTGGGAGGGAGCTTCGAAGAAGCCGTCATGGAGGATCGATACATCATATCGGCCGAAGCGGCGCGGCGGTTGGTCCATGCGATTCCTCTCCGGCTCATGCCCGTCCGGATCAGAGCGCAGGGGGCCGGTTCGTGGCAATGCCACGGAAGCGGTGGCGCCATGCGGGTCAGCGCTGCGGGATGAACTGCGCGTCGCTGATGGTGAAATTGCCGCGTGCCTGCGCGACGGTGAATTCCAGAGCGCCGCGGCATCCGGCCGGAGCTGCCGCCGCGCCGGCCTTGGCGCAATTGCGTTCGAGATAGGTGATCGTGTCCATCGGCATGCCACCATCGTCAAGGTGTACTCCGGTGCTGGCATCGCTGGCGAGGCCGCCGCGCGACATGGCGAAGCCGGAGATGGTGACGTTCTCGACGCGAACGAACAGCCCTGCAAGTTCCGCCCGGCGCTGCTTGACCTCTGCCAGCGTCATCATGTGCGCGCCGTCCTGGGCCTGCGCCAGCCCGCTTACCGCCATCAACACCGCAACAATTGCCAGCCGCATCCGCGTCGCTCTCCTCGTCAGGGGCGGCGAAATCGCGCGATGGGGCTGAGTCGTCAAGACCGCTCCGGGCATGAGCCGGTGCACTTTCCGCATCCTTCGCCGTAACAGTTTCTTTCCGCTGGCTTTTGCGCTAAGAGCCGCTGCAATCGATGGCTGCGCTCACGCCCATCGCCCGACATCCTGCGCCGTCTTTCCCCTGCGCCGTAACTCTAGGCCCGACACCCCATGTCCTTTCTGACCACGAGCCCGCCGCTCGCGCGCGCGCTCGCCGAACGCAATTACTCCGACCCGACGCCGGTGCAGAACGCCGTCCTGGAGGACGCTGCCATCGGGCGCGATCTCCTGGTCTCGTCGCAGACCGGCTCCGGCAAGACCGTCGCCTATGGCCTCGCCATCGGCTCGACCCTGCTCGGCGAGGAGGAGGCCTTCGGGCGCGCCGGCCAGCCGCTTGCGCTGATCATCGCTCCGACGCGTGAGCTGGCGCTCCAAGTCCAGCGCGAGCTCGCCTGGCTCTACAAGCATGCCAATGCCCGCGTCATTGCCTGCGTCGGCGGCATGGACCCGCGCCGCGAGGCCGCCCTGCTCGACGAGGGCGCGCATATCGTCGTCGGTACGCCTGGCCGTCTGCGCGACCATATCGAGCGCCATCGCCTCGACGTCTCGGCGTTGAAGGCCGTGGTGCTCGACGAGGCCGACGAGATGCTCGATCTCGGCTTCCGCGACGATCTCGAATTCATCCTCAAGACCTCGCCGGAAGATCGCCGCAGCCTGCTGTTCTCGGCGACGCTGCCCAAGGCGATCATCCATCTCGCCAAGAGCTACCAGAACGATGCGCTGCGCATCGAGGTCGCAGGCGATGCGCGCGGCCATGCCGACATCGAGTACCGCGCCATCCGGGTCTATCCCAAGGAGGTCGAGCTCGCCGTCGTCAACCTGCTGCGCTTCCATGATGCCGCCTGTTCGCTGGTGTTCTGCAACACCCGCAACGCCGTGCGCCATCTCGAGGCAATCCTGCTGGAACGGGGCTTCTCGGCGGTGGCGCTGTCGGGCGAACTGTCGCAGAGCGAGCGCAACTCGGCGCTGCAGGCTCTGCGCGACGGGCGGGCCAAGGTCTGCGTGGCGACCGACGTGGCGGCGCGCGGCATCGACCTGCCGGGGCTGACGCTGGTCATCCATGCCGAGCTGCCGAACGACCCGGAGGTGATGCAACACCGCTCGGGCCGCACTGGGCGCGCCGGCAACAAGGGCACCAGCGTTCTGCTGGTGCCGCCGTCGCGGCGCCGCAAGGCGGAGATGCTGCTGGGCGAGGCGAAGGTCGAGGCGGTCTGGGCCGGCGCCCCGACGCAGGAGGAGATCCGCGCGCTCGATCAGGAGCGTCTGCTCAGCGACCCGATCCTGACCGGGGAACCGGGCGAGGACGATGCAGCGATGGTCGAAGCCTTGCTCAAGGGGCGTTCGGCCGAGGAAATCGCGGCTGCGCTGGTGCGTGTCTATCGCTCGCGTCTGCCGGCGGCCGAAGAGGTCGGCGATCCCAATTATGCGCGCGACGAGCGCCGCCCGGCGCGATCGCGGGACGATTATGCCCCGCGTGAGGGCTCGCGCTTCGGCGAGGGCCGCGAAAATAGTCCGCGTTCGGACGGGCCGCGGAAGGCGGGCCCGCGCGGCGATACGGTCTGGTTCCGCCTGAGTGTCGGCCGCAAGGACGGTGCCGATCCGCGCCAGCTGCTGCCGATGCTGTGCCGCCGAGGCAAGATCACGCGCGACGAGGTCGGCGCGATCCGCATCTTCGACAAGGAAACCAAGGTCGAGATCGATGCCGATGTCGCCGAGCGCTTCTATGAACTGGCCAAGGCAGTCGACCGCGACAAGATCACGATCGAGCCGGTGACCGGCGAGGAAGAGCGCCGTCCGGCCAAGCCCTTCGCCGAGAAGGCGAGCCATGCGCCCTCAGCCTATGGCAAGCCGGAGCGGAGCCGTCCCGAGCGCCATGGCGCGGAGGAACGTGATGCGCGCCCGGAGGCACGTGCCTATGAGAAGAAGCCCTACGAGAAGAAGGCTTATGATCGCCAAGCCTATGAGGGTGGCGAGAAGAAGCCATATGAGGGCAAGAAGAAGGCCTATGAAGGCAAGTCCAAGCCCTTCGGCGCCAAGCCCTATGATCCGGTGAGCCGCGACCGCGAGCAGCTTTCCGACCCGAACGTCTCGTTCCGGTCGGGCACCAAGCCGCATGCCGAGAAGCCCTATGGCGAGAAGAAGTCCTTTGCGGGCAAGCCTTTCGGTGCGGGCAAGTCAGGCGGCGGCAAGGCCTTCGCAGGCAAGCCTTTCGGCGCGAAGTCCGGCCCGCGTGACGGCGACACCCGCCCGGCGGGCAAGCCGTTCAAGGGCAAGAAGCCGCGCCGCGACGATCGCTGATTGTCGGGCGCGGCGTCAGGCATCTGGCGGTCTCTGTCCTTCCTTAGCGTCGGCTGCGTCTCAGCGCAGGCCGAGGAAGGACAGGATGGCGAGCACGACGACGACAAGACCGACGAGATAGATGATACTGTTCATGGCATAGCCCCCGCTCTGTGGGCGGGCCTGTCGGCCCGCTTGCAATGGAGTGTCGTCCGATGGACGGACGTCGCTGATGCCAAGTGAACCTCGCTTCGCGGTGAATGTTCCCACGGCACCGCCTCGTGCAGGCCGGCGGCCCGGCTCAGCCGTCGATGACCTTGCGGTAGAGATGCCAGGTCGCATGCCCCAGAACCGGCATGACGACGACGAGGCCGACCAGCATCGGCAGGCAGCCCAGCACCAGCAGGCCGGTGACCATCAGTCCCCAGATCATCATCACGCGCGGGTTCTTCTCGACCGCCGCGACCGAGGTGCGGATGGCCGTCGCAACGTCGACCCGCCGGTCGATGATGTGCGGGAAGGAGGTAACCGAGATCGAGAAGGCCAGGATTGCGAAGAGTAGGCCGACGGAGTTGCCGACGATGATCATGATCCAGCCGTTGAAGGTGGTGAAGACGGCCCGCAGGAAATCGGCGGTGGAGACGTCAGCCGGGAGACCGAGGAGACCCCGATAGATCAACCAGGCCGAGATCAGCCAGGCCATGAACAGCCCCGTCAACATGGCGCCGAGCAGCAGGATCTGGCTGATCGCTGGCGAGCGCAGCAATGCGAAGGCGTGTTGCCAGGAGGTATCGAGTTGGCGTTCGCGCCGGCGGCTAATCTCATAGAGGCCGATGGCGGCGAAGGGGCCGAGCAGCGCGAAACCGCCGAGCAGCGGGAAGAGCAACGGGAAGATGTTGAAGCTGACGGTGAGGTGCGCCAGCAGCACGCCGCAGATCGGGTAGATCAGCGCAACGAAGGCGAGATGGCTGGGCTGCGCCTTGAAATCCTCCCAGCCGAGCCGGAGCGCGTCCAGCAGATCCGCCGTGCTGATGGTCAGGATGCGCGGCAATGCCGGGGCGGCGGCTCGCGGGGCGTCGTCGAAGTGGCTGTCGAGGTTGGCCATGGCGTGTCTCCCGGTTGCGGCCCGGTTCGCCTTGGCCTTGATCCTTGGGGTCAACGGCCGGTAGGCGTCGAGCTTCCAATTCCCAATCCGGGTACTATACGCGAGATCGCGGCGCTTGTCGCAGGGGCTGCAGAAACGAATGCGCGAGCCGGATGGGCGATCCTGCTGACCTTCCCCGACACGGGCCTGTCGCTTATGACAAGGCCATGAGCGAACCAGAGCCGAATCCGATCGCCGAATTGACCGCCCGCCAGGCCAAGGTGGAGCACAAGCGACTGGCGGCCGCCGTCGAGGCGGCGGACATCGCCTATCACCAGAACGACGCGCCGACGATGGACGACGCCGCCTACGACGCCCTGAGGCGCCGGCTGGTCGCGGTCGAGGAGGCGTTTCCGGAGCTGAAATCGGCCGGTTCCGTCAGCGGCAAGGTCGGCGCGCGTCCGGCCGGCAAGTTCGCCAAGATCCGGCATCGCGTGCCGATGCTCTCGCTCGACAATGCCTTCTCCGACGAGGCCGTGGCGGAGTTCGTGCAGCGCGTGCACCGCTTCCTCGGCCGCAAGGATGAGGAGGCGATCGCCTTCACCGCCGAGCCCAAGATCGACGGGCTGTCGCTCTCCCTGCGTTACGAAAACGGCGCGCTCGTCCATGCCGCGACGCGCGGCGACGGCGAGGAGGGCGAGGACGTCACCGTCAACGCCCGCACGATCTCCGAGATTCCGCAGAGCCTCGCCGGGGCGGATGTGCCGGAGGTCGCGGAGGTGCGCGGCGAGGTCTATCTGGGCCACGCCGACTTCGCGGGGATCAACGAGCGCCAGCGCGAGAAGGGCCTTCCCGAATTCGCCAATCCGCGCAATGCGGCGGCCGGCTCGCTGCGCCAGCTCGACGCTTCGATCACAGCCTCAAGGCCCTTGCGCTTCTTCGCCTATGCCTGGGGCGAGATGCCGGTCCTGCCGGCACCGACCCAGTTCGGCGTCGTCGAGGCCTTCGGGCGCTGGGGCTTTCGCGTCAATCCGCTGATGAAGCGCTGCGAAAGCGTCGCGGAACTGCTGGAGCGCTACCGCCTGATCGAGAGCCAGCGCGCGGGGCTCGGCTACGATATCGACGGCGTCGTCTACAAGGTCGACGACCTCGCGCTGCAGGCCCGGCTCGGCTTCGTCTCGCGGGCGCCGCGCTGGGCGATCGCGCACAAATTCCCGGCCGAACTCGCGACCACAGTGCTGGAGGCGATCGAGATCCAGGTCGGCCGGACAGGGGCGCTCTCGCCTGTGGCTCGCCTAAGGCCGGTGACGGTCGGCGGCGTCGTCGTCACCAATGCGACGCTGCACAATGAGGATTACATCCGCGGCTTCGATTCCAAGGGCGAACGTATCCGCGACGGCGAGCCTCCGGACATCCGGGTCGGCGATACGGTGACGGTGAAGCGCGCCGGCGACGTCATCCCGCGCGTCGCGGCGGTCGATCTGGCGAAGCGGCCGGCAGATGCGTCGCCTTACCTCTTCCCGACGCTCTGCCCTGCCTGCGGCAGCCATGCGACGCGCGAGATGAACCCGCGCTCCGGCAAGGAGGATGCGGTGCGTCGCTGCACCGGCGGGCTGATCTGCCCGGCGCAGGCGGTGGAGCGGTTGAAGCATTTCGTCTCGCGCGACGCGCTGGACATCGACGGGCTCGGCGACAAGCAGATCGAGTTCTTCCATGCCGATCCCGATCTGCCGGTGAAGGAGCCGGCCGACATCTTCACGCTGGCGGCTCGCGACCAGGCGAACTTCAAGAAGCTCAAGGACAAGGAGGGTTTCGGCACGCAGAGCGTGGCGAAGCTCTTCGCCGCGATCGAGGACAGGCGGACGCCACCGCTCAACCGCTTCATCTTCGGGCTCGGCATCCGCCATATCGGCGAAACCAATGCGCGACTGTTGGCCCGCCATTACGGTTCCTTCGATGCCTTGCGCTCCGCTGGCGTCGCGGCTGCCGATGCAGCCTCCCCGGAGCGGCACGAGCTCGATGCGATCGATGGGGTCGGCCCCACCGTGGTCGAGGCGCTGACCGAGTTCTTCGGTGAACCGCACAATCAGGAACTCCTGGACCGGCTGCTGGCACAGGTGACGCCGCAGCCTCTGGAAGCGGTGGCGTCGGTCAGTCCGGTCGCCGGCAAGATCGTCGTTTTCACCGGCGCGCTCGAGCGGATGACGCGCGACGAGGCGAAAGCAATGGCCGAGCGGCTCGGCGCCAAGGTCGCGGGCTCGGTTTCGACGAAGACGGACTTGCTGGTGGCAGGGCCCGGCGCCGGCTCGAAGCTCAAGGACGCCCAGAAGCACGGTGTCGAGGTGATCGACGAGGCCGGCTGGTTCGACCTCGTCGGCGGTTGAGGGCCTATTCCGCGGCGGCGGCTGGCGGCGCGAAGAGCCTCGCCGGCTGCGCCTCACCGGCCGCGCGGATTTCGCTCGGCGCGGAGCCGATGATGCGCTTGAAGGCGCGGCTGAACGAGGCTTCGGAATCATAGCCGAGGCGCTGCGCCACGACGGCGATCCGCAGCTTGTCGCGGGCAAGCCATTGCCGGGCCTGATGCATGCGGACCTGCGCGACATAGCGCGCCGGCGTTTCGCCAACGGCGCCGGCGAAACGTTCGGCAAAACCGGAGCGCGAGGCGCCCATCAGCTTCGCCAGGCTCTCGACGGTCCAGTCGGTTTCCGGATGGGCGTGGATCGCCGCCAGGACGCGGCCGATCAGCGGGCAGCGTGCGGCCGCGATCCAGCCCTTGGCTTCGCCGCAGCCACGCTCGACCCAGGTCCGCATGATCGTCGCGGCCAGCACATCGGCGAGCCTCGCCAGAATGCCGCCGGCGCCGACGCGGTCCATCGCGACCTCGCGGCCCATCGCCTCCAGCAGATGCGGGATGCCGGGCTCATGAGCGACGACCTCGCTCATTCGCATCATCTCCGGCATCAGTCGCAAGAGCGGGTGATCGATATCGACATTGAAGGTCATGCTGCCGCTGAACAGCAGGGTGTGTTCGCCGTCGCCGCCGCCCTCGACGTCCAGCACGTCGCCACAGCGCTGGCGAACCTTGCAGGTGCAGGGCGGCGAGGGCTCGACCTCGGGGGAACTTGCCAGCACATGCGCCGCGCCACGCGGCAGCAGGACGGCATCGCCGTCGCCCAGTTCCAACCACTCCCCGCCGGACATTCTGAACCAGCAGCCGCGTCGCGAGATGAAATAGAAGCGTGCCTCGCGCCGCTCCGGGAAGGCGATAGACCAGGGTGCCGCCATCTGGCAGCGGCTGTAGTCGACGCCGTCGAGCCGGAGGCCGCGCAGCATGTCGGTGAGGTGATCGGCGGGTGCTGTCATCGCAGTGATGGACGAACGGACAAGTTATCCGGATTTTATAGCATGGAAACTCCAGAAGGTCACGCCCATCTTGCGGCGACCTCATGGAGACCTTTCATGTCAGATTCCGCATCCACCGCCGCTCTCACCTTCGAAGTTGTCCCCGAGGAGGTCCGCGACAGGCCCGCCTGGGCCGCAATCGGCTCGCTGACACTGGGTGTCTTCGGGCTGGTCACGGCTGAGTTCCTGCCGGCGAGCCTCCTGACGCCGATGGCTGCCGATATCGGCGTTTCGGTCGGTGCCGCCGGGCAGGCGGTGACCGCGACCGCCGTGATCGGCGCGATCGCCGGCCTCGCCACGGCGATCGTGACGCGCGGGATCGACCGGCGCTTCGTCGTTTGGGCGCTGACCTCGATGCTGATCGTCTCCAGCGTCCTGGCGGCGCTCGCCGATAGTCTGCCGACGCTCCTGTTCGCTCGCGTCCTGCTCGGCATCGGGCTCGGCGGCTTCTGGTCAATGGTGGCGGCGACCGCGATGCGGCTCGTGCCGGCCAGCGCCCTGCCAAAAGCGATGTCGCTGATCTTCGCCGGGGTTTCGGTGGCGACGGTGAGCGCCGCCCCTGTTGGCGCCTATATCGGCGATCTCTTCGGCTGGCGGGTGGTCTTCTGGATCACGGCGATCGTCGGTGTCGCGACGCTGCTGGTGCAGATGGCGGTGCTGCCCCGCCTGCCGGCGCGCGGCGCCGCGGATGTCGGCACGCTGATCAGGCTGCTGGGGCAGCCGAGCGTGGCGCTGCCGCTGATCGGCATCGTGGTTGTCATCTCCGGGCATTTCGCGGGCTTCACCTATATCCGCCACTTCCTGGAGCAGGTCCCCCGGCTTTCCGTCGAGGCAATCTCGCTCGTCCTGCTTGCCTTCGGCGTCGGTGGCTTCTTCGGCAATCTCGCCGGTGGCGCGATCACGGCGCGCAGCGCCAAGGCATCCGTGGTCTTCGGAGCTGCGATCATCGCGCTGATGGGAGCGAGCCTGCTGCTGTTCGGCAGTTCGCCTGCCGCCTCGGCGGCTGCGGTCGGCCTCTGGGGCTTCGCGTTCGGAGCGCTGCCGGTCGGTTTCCAGACCTGGATCGTGCGGGTCGTGCCGGAGGAAGAGGCGGAGTCGGCGGGTGGCTTGCTGGTCGCGGCCTTCCAGGTTGCGATCGCCAGCGGCGCAATCTTCGGCGGCCTGCTGGTCGACGGCTTCGGCGCTCCCGGCGCGGTCGCCTATGCGGCCCTGGCGACGCTGATCGGCGGGCTCGGCGTCCTCGCCTTCGGGGCGCGGAGCCCGGAACGGGTCGGTGGAGGCGCCGTCTCGGCCGCTCACTGACGCCTGGGACGTATCGGGCGCGTGATGCGCCCGATCACTTTTCTTCAAGACACCCGGCCCGTGTTCCGGTCTAACCTCGCGCCATGGACAGCGTCAGGCAAAGCGAGACATTGGGGATCCAGCCGCTGCAGACGGGCGAGCGGGCGGAGCTGTTCCTGGCTCGCCATTTCGACAGCCTGGAATGCCTGAGCGCGACCTTCGCCAAACATGCCTACGCCCCCCATGCCCACGATACCTATGTCGTGGGCACCATCGAGACCGGCTGCGAAGCCTGGACGGTGCGCGGCGAGCGGCATTATGGCGGCCACGGCGATGTGACCTTCATCAATCCGCTCGAGGTCCATGACGGTGAGCCGATCGGCGAGGGCTACAGCTACCGCATGACCTATCCGGCGGTCGCGCTGATGCAGGAGATTGCATCGTCGCTGGCCGGCTGGAACGGCGGCCAGACTCCCTTCTTCCCCAAGGCCTGTGTGCATGATCCGGAAGGAGCCGCACTGCTGTCGCGAGCCCACCGAGCAATGGAAGCGGGCCAGGATGGGGCGGGGAGGGAGGCCTTCGGCGGCGAGGAGCTGCTGCTGCGCGCCTATGCCCATTGCCTGGTCAGGCATGCCGGGCTCGCAGCCTGCTCGATCGGACGGGAGGCCGGGCCGGTGGCGCGCGCGTGCGAGCTGATGGAGGCGCGCCACGACGAGGATCTCTCGCTTGCCCAGATCGCCGGCTCGGTCGGATTGCCGCGCCACCATCTCATCCGCGCCTTCCGCCAGGAGACGGGCCTCACACCCCATGCCTTCCTGATCGATATCCGGGTGCGGCGGGCGCGGGACCGGCTGCGTCTCGGCGAGGCGCCGGGCGATGTCGCCGCTGCCACCGGCTTTTGCGACCAGGCGCATCTGACGCGGGCGTTCAAGGCGAGGCTCGGCGTGACGCCGGGCGCGTTCCGCGCCGCTCACCTCTCCTGAAGGTCAATTTGTGATGTCCACGTTGTGGGACGATGCCCGCCGGGGATTCGGCGATATTTGGCCGGCGATGCTGGCGGCGGTACCGATCGGACTGCTGTTCGGCGCTCTCGCAGCGGGCAAGGGGCTTTCGCCGCTCGAAGTGATGATCATGGGGGCGCTCGTCTTCGCAGGCGGGGCGCAGTTCGCCGCGGTCGAGCTCTGGGCGACGCCGGCGCCGATCGGTGCGCTCGTCTTCTCGACCTTGCTGATCAATGCCCGGCATGTGCTGATGGGGGCTTCGATCGCCCCCAAGCTCCAGGGATTCTCGCGCGGGCAGAAGCTGCTCGGCCTCTACTACATGGCCGACGAGAACTGGGCGCTGGCGGAGAAGCGCGCGCGGACGCACCGGCTGACGCCGGCCTATTGGTTCGGGATGCTGGCCCCCTTCGTGGCCTGCTGGATCACGACCTCGACGCTCGGCGCCATCGTCGGTGCCGCGCTCGGCGATCCGCGCCGTTTCGGGGCTGATTTCGCCTTCACCGCCCTGTTCATCGCGCTCGTTGCTGCCTTCTGGAAAGGACGCGTAACCTTCTGGACCGTCGCAGCGGCGGGCCTCGCCTCGGCGCTGACCTATCGCTTCGTCGGCCCTCCCTGGCATGTGCTGGCCGGCGCGCTGTGCGGGCTGGCTGCGGCCTGGATTGCGGCGGGCGATCGTGAAGGCGCCGTTGCGGAGCCCGCCAAGCCATGAACCTCGTCCGATGAAGCTTGCCCCATGACCGTCGATCCTCTCAACATGCTTGCTATCCTCGGCATGGCGATCGCGACCTACGTCACGCGCATCGCGGGCCTGGCGCTGGCGGGGCGCCTGGATCTGTCACCGCGCGCGCAGGCCGCCTTCGACGCGATCCCGCCCGCCGTGCTGGTCGCCGTCATCGCGCCGAGTGCGCTGGCGACCGGCTGGGCCGAGACGGCCGCAACCGCCGCTGCGGCGCTCGCCGCGACGCGGCTGCCGCTGCTTGGCGTCGTGGCGGTCGGTGTGGTCGCCGTGGTGGGCTTCAGAGCGCTTGGCTGAACTCACTCCCGGATGATCGGATTGACCGCGACGACCATGCCGCGGCCGTTCACAATCAGCCTGTATTGGCGCGACAGGGCGACCCTGAGCTTCGGCTCGGCGACGGCGATCCTGGCTTCGATGTCGGCCGAGCCCCCACTGCCCGCCTTGCGCTGCAGCACGATGTCGCCCGTCTTGATCGAGAGGATCTGGTACCGGGCCCAGTTCTCGCGCGAGATGTTCGTGCGCCAGTAGCTGCAATCCGTCCGGAAGGCCCGGTCGTTGAACAGAGTCTGCGCTTCCTGATAGCTGATGCTGCGATCGACGACATTGATCAGCTTGTATTCGAAGTGGTCGCTGAAATTGGCGTTCAGGCCGACATTGACGAAGATGTTCCTGATCCCGCTCAGGGCGCCGGCTGCCTCGATGTTCTGGCTCAGATCGACATCGCCCTGCATGACCTCGACGGGCTGGATGCCGAGCCGGTCGAGACGGATTTCGCAGAGCCGCTCCAGATTGACGGGTCGCGACGGGTCGTTGGTCGCCGTCTCGCGCGCGAAGTAGAGCGAGCCGACATTGATTCCGGCCCGCACCGGCCGCAATTCGCGTCCGCCGCTGTAAGGGCTGGTGTTGATCGGCTGTGGCGATGCGCAACCCGCCGCCAAGAGTCCGAATATCGTCCAGATGACACGCCTGACCATCGTCCGCCCCCCAATGCTGGAGAGAACGGTAATTCTACTTATGGTTGTGTCAATATCATTTCACATCCAAAGAGCGTGTTCGGCGCGAGGTCGCGTCAGATCATGCCGCCGAGCCAGCACCACAGCCCTGCCGCGGCGAAGGCGAAGGCGGCGAGGAACATGTGGGCGTCGCGTGGAAGGTCTGGCATCGGACATCTCCTGTTCGGGAGCCGGTGCATAATCGTTGCCATGTGACAAACGCGCGACGGGTTATTGAAGGTGACCTCGGCATTCTAGAAATGCATAACAGGGAAATACCCCACCGACCCGCCATAGGGTCTCACAGCGGCAGACAGGCCTGCTCCAGCCAGATCTTGGCATCGCCCTCGACCAACGGCGCGAGATTGCTCCAGACCTGAGCGTGATAGGCGTTGATCCAGCCGATCTCGCCGTCATCGAGCAGCTTCAGTTCGAACAGTGCGCGCTCATAGGGGCACCAGGTGATGGTCTCGAAGCCGTAGATCGTGCGGTCGCCACCGGGGATGACGCGCTCCTCGACCACGATCAGGTTCTCGATGCGGATGCCGTACTCGCCCTGCTTGTAGTAGCCGGGCTCGTTGCTCAGGATCATGCCGGGTTCGAGCGGGGTCGTGCCGAGCTTGGAGATGCGCTGCGGGCCTTCATGCACCGACAGGAAGCTGCCGACACCATGGCCGGTGCCGTGGTCGAAATCGAGCCCGGCCTGCCAGAGCGAGAGCCGCGCCAATGCATCGATCTGGGCGCCTGAAGTGCCCTTGACGAAGACGGCGCGCGAGATCGCGATGTGGCCCTTGAGGACACGGGTGTAGCGATCGCGCATCTCGTCGCTCGGCGCGCCTACGGCCATGGTGCGGGTGATGTCGGTTGTGCCGTCTTCGTATTGGCCGCCGGAATCGACCAGGAGGATACCGGGCTCGACCTTGCGGTTGCTGGCCTCGGTCACGCGGTAATGCGGCAGCGCCGCGTTGGGGCCGGCGCCGGCGATGGTGGTGAAGGAGACGTCCTTGAGCAGGCCAGTCTTGGCTCTTTCCGCTTCCAGCGCAGCCACCGTGTCGATCTCGGTCAGCTTGCCGCCGGTCGCCTCGCGCGCCAGCCAGGACAGGAAGCGCACCATGGCGGCGCCGTCGCGCAGATGGGCGTTTCGCGCTCCCCTCAGCTCAGCCTCGTTCTTGCGGGCCTTCATCAGCGCGATCGGGTCGGCGCCGGCATCCGGAGTGCCGCCGGCCTCACGGATCAAGGTCGCAAGGGCGGAGGCAGCGGTGGTCGAATCGAGGCGTACCTTGGCACCGGCGGCACCCAGTGCGGCGAGCTGGGCTTCGAGTGCGGCAGGAGGGGCGATCTCGCCAACGGCGCCGATGGCATCGCCGGCTTCGTTGGTGACCTTCTCTGGTGCGAGGAACACGGTCGGGCGCCCCTCGCGCGGGACGATGGCGTATCCGAGCGGCAGCGGTGTGTGTTCGACGTCTCCGCCGCGGACATTGAAGGTCCAGGCGAGGGCGTGCGGATCGGAGACGACCAGCGCATCCACCTTGGCCTTGGCGAGGGCCTCCTGGATGCGGGCAAGCTTGCTCGCCGTGTCCTCGCCGGCGAATTCGGCCCGATGTGCCTTGACCGGTGCGCTGGGAGGCGCGGGGCGATCGCTCCAGAGCGCGTCGATCGGATTTGCTTTGACCGCGACGAGCTTGCCGCCGGCAGACACCGCGGCTTTCTCGAGCCTGGCGACGCCGTCGACGGTGTGCAGCCAGGGATCGTAGCCGAGCTTGCCTCCTGCCGGCAGGTTCTCCTCGATCCAACGATCGAGCGGAGTATCCTCCATGCGGGTCGGCGTGACGACACGGGTGTCGGTCTGCTCGGCCGACTGGATCGTGTAGCGGCCGTCGACGATCAACGCGGCCTTGTCCGCCAGCACGACGGCATTGCCGGCCGAGCCGGTAAAGCCTGTCAGCCAGGCGAGGCGGGCCATATGCGACGGGACGTATTCACCCTGATGCTCGTCGGCGCGCGGCACGACGAAGCCGTCCAGTCCTTGTTGCGCCAGTGCCTTGCGCAATGCGGCGATACGAGGTGCGACCTGCGAAGGGTCGCTTGGCTCGGAAAAGGACTGAAAGCGGCAGGCGGAATGGGCAGCAGCAGGCGATTCGGGCATCGGGGCAGGGTCCGGGGAACGATTTGCCCATCGTCGCGGCTCTCGCGAGCGAAGGCTAGCCCGAAAGGGAAGCGCGGCAGTTATTCGTGCTTGCGAGCGCCGCCGCATATCGAAGCGGTTTGCCACTTTGCCATGCAGTGGTTGCCATTCCTTAACGCAGATCAAGTTTGCCCATGCGTCAGATGCATATCTCGCATCTGCGAAATCCTCTTCTCGCACGTGCGAAGAAGTACCACTTTGGTCGCATAAGAGAACGAGGAAGCGACCGGGACTGTCCTTCGTTTCGTTTAGAGGAGATGGATCCCTATGACCTATGTGCTGAATGACGCCTCGGTCCTGCCTGCGGCCGAGATGACGAAGACCGCCAAGACCGCCGATGGCAAGGGTTTCTGGCAGCGCCTGTACGCTGCGATGATCGAGAGCCGCCGCCGCTCAGCCCTGCGCGAACTGCGCGCCTACTCCTACCTCATCAATGAGTCGGAGATGGTGATGGGCGGCCTGCCGGGCGCAACGGTCTCCGCCGACGTCGCCCTGCCGTTCAATCGCTGAGCTTCGCCTTTCTCACCTGCGTGACGAGCGCGCGGGCTTCTCTTCCCGATTTCGCCGCCGGCCTTCGCCCGGTGGCACAGACAGGACAAAGATCATGATCGCCATCATCAAGCATGCCATCGAGCGGGTCGTCGACGCCGTCAATTTCGCCAGCGCCGTGTGGCACGATGCCCGCGCGATGCAGGACGAGGCCGAGGCCAAGTACGGCCACATCGGCTTCTGATCCGACGGGCGCGCGAGCGCGCCTGCCGAGCGTGGATGTGAATTATCGAAGGTGGCGTGGCCTTGGGGCCGCGCCGCCTTTTTTCATGACCAGCGTCGCCCAGCCCTCGCGGAGCGACTGGCTGGCGAGATAGAGGCCTTGATGCCGGTAGGTCGAGACGACGCCGGCGACATCCATGGCCAGCAGGCCCGACAGGATGACCGTGCCGTCCGGCGCCAGCACGCGCGCGATCGAGGGGGCCAGGCGCTTCAGCGGACCGGCGAGGATGTTGGCGAAGACGAGGTCGAAATGGCCTGAGCGGTTCGCCTTGGCATGGCGCAGGCCCGGCGCGACATAAAGATCTAGGGCATGGGGAGCATGGTTGACGCGGGCATTATGCGCTGCGACCTCGACGGCGATCGGGTCGATGTCGCCGGCGACCACCTTGCGCCTGCTCTGCTTCGCCAGCGCGAGCGCCAGAATGCCCGTGCCGGTGCCGACATCGATGGCGTTGCGCGGGCGGCGGCGCTTCAGTTCGGCGTCGAGAGCAAGCAGGCAGCCGGCGGTGGTGCCGTGATGGCCGGTGCCGAAGGCGAGTGCGGCCGGGATCTCGATGCCGACATCGTTGATGCGGACCGCGTCGCGATCGTGCTCGCCATGGACGAGGACGCGTCCGGCGCGGACGGGCTGCAGCCCCTCGAGGCTGGCGGCGACCCAGTCCTGCTGGTTCACCGTCGCGAAGGGCGTGGCGTCGACGACATCCCCGACGATCGGCCGCAGCAGGTCGCGTACAGCCTCCTCGTCCGGATGCGTGGCGAAATAGATCTCGACCTTCCAGGGTGCGTTGAGCGAGAGCGTCGTGACGCCGCTCTCGATCTCGAAGGCCGAGATCGCCGTTTCCGTCGGGTCGAAGACCTCGCCCAAGAGCTCGGTCAGCGCGCGCGCCTTCTCGCCCGAGGTTGAGAGTTCGAGGACGGTCGCGACCGTCGATGGCAGGAGACCTTCACGCATGGGCTGCGGATTAGCAGGCGCGGGAGGCATTGTCATGACCCGCTACTGCGAGATGCTCGGGCTTCGCCTGACCATCTCGGAAACCAGCGTACTTGTCATGAGCTTCTCGGGTCCGCGCGATGTGCGGCCCGAGAAGGACCGGGGTGCGCCTCAGTGGTCCCGGGCGCTCAGCGCCGCGAACATCTGCGCGAGGTTTCCGTTCTCCGCCGCGAAGCGCAGCGGCTTGCAGCGTTCGACGATGACCTCGCCCGATTCCGGAGCGGCTTCGAGGATCGCCATCACCTCGGCGATGAAGTCGGCCAGCGGCATGGCGTCGGGGTCGACAGCCTGCTGCGGGCCGAGAAGCTCGGTCTGCACATAGGGCGGCGCGATCTCGATGACCTCGACAGATGTCGCCTTCAATTGCTGGCGCAATGACATCGACCAGGAATGGATCGCCGCCTTGGTCGCGGAATAGGTCGGAGTCGCGGCCAGCGGCACGAAGGCCAGACCCGAGGAGACGGTGACCACAGATGCGCGTGGCCGCGCCAAGAGGTGTGGCAGCAGCGCCGCCGTCAGCCGGATCGGCCCGAGCAGATTGGTTGCGATCGTCTCTTCAGCGGTGGCGAGGTCGATTTGCTGCTCCGGCCGCATGATGCCGGCATTGTTGATGACGACATTCAGCGCCGGGAAGCGTTCGGCGACCTCTTTTGCGAACGCTGCGATATCGGCCTTGTCCTGGATGTCGAGCAGCATCGACCGCATGCCGGGGTTGGCCTCGGTGACCTCGTCGAGCACGCTCTCGCGGCGCCCGGCGATGATGACGGTGTTGCCCTTCGCGTGCAGCGCCTCCGCGAGCGCGCGGCCGATGCCGGAGCCGCCGCCGGTGATCAGGATGGTGTTGCCGGAGATGTTCATGGGCCCGGTCCTTTCAGTTTCGCGCCGTTCTGGGTTGCGCCGAACTCAGTTAGGCCTGATGCTCTCCAAGCGAAAGAAGGCACCTAAAAGTTCTATAGATACCAAAAGGAGAGCGTAATGCGGATGATCCGGGATGCCGTTTCGGCCATGCAGGAGCAGGGACGGCTGTTCCACCCCGATGTCAGCCCGGGGGTCGAGGAGCTGGTTCGCGACGTGATCGGGCAGATCGCCGACAAGTGGACGATGCTGATCCTGGAGGCGCTAGAGGAGCACGGCACGCTGCGCTTCACTCAGGTGGGCCGGATCGTCGGCGGCATCAGCCAGAAGATGCTGACCCAGACGCTGCGGCAGATGGAATGCGACGGGCTGATCACCCGCACAGTGCATCCGGTCATCCCGCCGCATGTCGACTACACGCTGACCGAGATCGGCCGCGAATTGACGGCGGCCTTTTGCGGCGTCTGGGTCTGGGCGGAAACCTATCACACGCAGGTCGAGGCGGCGCGGAAGGCGTTCAAGGCGCGGGAAGGGCGGTGATGCCCGGTTATCCAGCTCTTCGCCGCGCCCGGGATGGCTCGCTGATCGGCGGCGCCTAGCCCGCCTTCTGCACGAATGAATCCAGCACCATCTTGCGCCCGGCCTTGTCGAAATCGACCGTCAGCTTGTTGCCGTCGACGCTGGCGACGGAGCCGGGACCGAACTTGACGTGGAAGACGCGTGCGCCTTCGCCATAGGCCGATGAGCCCGTCGACTTGGCCGTGAGTTCGCCCTCGATCAGCAGAGGGCCGCGCTGGCGCGAGCTACCATATCCGCCCGATCCGAAGCCGCTGCCGCTTTCCGAGAAGCCGGAGCCGCCACCTCTCGCCTTGTTCTCCTGGGCGCGCTGCCAGCCCGGTGTGTTGTAGCTGGAACCGAAACTCTCCATGCGGTCGAAGCGCGAGGCGCCGTAGCCGCCCTGCGAATAGTTGGTCGCGGCCTGCACGACTTCGACATGCTCCTCCGGCAGTTCGTCGATGAAGCGCGAAGGCAGGCTCGACTGCCAGAGGCCGTGGATGCGGCGGTTCGAGGCGAAATAGAGCTTGAGGCGCTTGCGGGCGCGAGTCAGGCCGACATGGGCGAGACGGCGCTCCTCCTCCAGCCCGGCGCGGCCGCTCTCGTCGAGCGCGCGCTGGTTCGGGAATAGCCCTTCTTCCCAGCCCGGCAGGAAGACCGTGTCGAATTCCAGCCCCTTGGCGCCATGCAGGGTCATGATCGAGACGCGCCGCGTGTCGCTCTCGCCGGAGTCGGCGTCCATCACCAGAGATACGTGTTCGAGGAAGGCCGGCAGGTCCGGGAATTCGTCGAGCGAGCGGACCAGTTCCTTGAGGTTTTCGAGACGCCCGGCAGCGTCCGCCGAGCGGTCCTTCTGCCACATTTCGGTGTAGCCGCTCTCTTCGAGTACCAACTCCGCGAGCTCGCCCTGCCGCATGTGCTCGGCCCTGGCCGACCAGCGGGCGAAGGCCTCGACCAGCTCGCGCAGCGCGGTGCGGGCCTTGGGCTTGAGCTCGTCGCTCTCGACGATGGCGCGGGCCGACTGCAGCAGCGAGAAGCCCGTGGCGCGGGCATGGTTGTGCAGGATCTGCACAGTGGCGTCGCCCAGCCCGCGCTTGGGCACATTGACGATGCGCTCGAAGGCGAGGTCGTCCGAGACCGAGACGACGCAGCGCAGATAGGCCATGGCGTCGCGGATTTCGGCGCGCTCATAGAAGCGCGGACCGCCGATGACGCGATAGGGCACGCCGGTCTGGACGAAACGCTCTTCCAGCTCGCGCATCTGGGCGGAGATGCGAACCAGCACCGCGATCTCGGCGAGGTTCTCGCCTTTCGCCTGCATGGCCTCGATCTCGTCGGTGATCAGGCGGGCTTCTTCCTGGCTGTCCCAGGCGCCGGTGATGGTGACCTTCTCGCCTGCCTCGTCCTCGGTGCGCAGCGTCTTGCCGAGGCGGCCCTCGTTACGGGCGATCAGCTTGGCGGCGGTGGCGAGGATATGTCCGGTGGAGCGGTAGTTGCGCTCCAGGCGGATCACGACGGCGCCCGGAAAGTCCTGTTCGAAGCGCAGGATGTTGTCGACCTCGGCGCCGCGCCAGCCATAGATCGACTGGTCGTCGTCGCCGACGCAGCAGATGTTGCGGCGGCCCTGTGCCAGCAGGCGCAGCCAGAGATACTGCGCGGTGTTGGTGTCCTGGTACTCGTCTACGAGGATGTAGCGGAAGCGCTCGTGATAGCTCTGCAATACGTCCGGACGCTCGCGGAAGAGCGTCAGGCAGTGCAGCAGGAGATCGCCGAAATCGACGGCGTTCAGCGCCTTCAGTCGATCCTGATAGGCGGCATAGAGCTTGCCGCCCTTGCCATTGGCGAAGACGGCGGCCTCGCCCGGCGCGACGTCCTTCGGCGCCAGCCCGCGGTTCTTCCAGCTATCGATGAAGCCCGCCAGCATGCGGCCGGGCCAGCGCTTCTCGTCGATGCCCTCGGCCTGGATCACCTGCTTCATCAGGCGGATCTGGTCGTCGGTGTCGAGGATGGTGAAATCGGCACGCAGGTCGAGCAGCTCGGCATGGCGGCGCAGCAGCTTCGCCGAGATCGAGTGGAAGGTGCCGAGCCAGGGCATGCCCTCGGCAACCGGGCCGACGAGATGGGCGACGCGCTCCTTCATCTCGCGCGCGGCCTTGTTGGTGAAGGTGACGGCGAGGATCTGGGAAGGGAAGGCGCGGTTCGTCGCGATCAAATGGCCGATGCGGGTCGTCAGCACGCGGGTCTTGCCAGTGCCCGCGCCGGCCAGAACCAGCACGGGACCATCGGTGGCCTCGACGGCCTGCCGCTGCTCCGGGTTGAGGCCCTGAAGATAGCCCGCGCTCGGCACGGCCGCGGCGCGCGCCGCGAGGCCGCCGGGGCGGGGCAGGGGGGCCGAGTTGGTGCCGTGGTCTGACAAGTGCACAGTGCCTGATCGTGATTCGTTCTCGCGTCAATATAGGGTGTCGAGCCGGATAATGCGCGTCACCCGGCGTCATGTTTCCACCGGGATTGTCCTCGGTTGCGTGCTGACGCATGGTCATGGGGCTCGCAGCGATGCTGCTTTACGACAGGTATTGCCTCATGAGTCTTCGCCGCCAGATTCTTGTCGGTGTGTTTGGGATCGCCCTGCCCGCGCTTGCGAGCGCACAGCCCAAGCCGGCGCCTGACCCGCTGCGGGATTGCGAAACCCTCGCCCTGGCTCAATCGAAGAGCGAGGGCGGCACGCTCAAATCGATCAGGATCGAGCGCGGCGACAGCCTGCACGAGAACCGCTACGACAGGAAAGTGGGCAGCCAGTACGTCTCGTCCGAATACATCGCCTGGGCCGCGATCGAAGACGCGGACGGCAAGCGCCGTGCGCGGATCGTGTGCCTGCACACCGGCACGGTCGGCAACAAGGCGGTATATGTGCTGGAGGTTCCGAAATAGCAGGCGCTGCTTGTTGCGAGGCGGCTTTCGTGGCTCTCGCAGCATGCGTCGGCATGTCGCCCGAGTGGGAGCGCGGTCATGGCCAGGACTGCCGATCGTGGATTCGTCCACGAGGTGACCAATCAGGTCCCCGTGCTGGCGGATTACGACGCCTTTGCAGCTGATCCGGTGCTGCGGGCGGCGATCTCCGCCTTCGGCGCGGATTGGGCAGGCGAGCGGCTGCACGAGGCCGGGCGCTGCGTCGGCTCTGCCCATGTGCAGGAACTGGCGCGGCAGGCGAACCGCTTCACGCCGGAACTGCGAACGCATGACCGCTTCGGCAACCGCATCGACCAGATCGCCTTCCATCCTGCCTGGCACGAATTGATGGGGCTCGCCATCTGCCAGGAGGCGCATGCGCTCGCCTGGAACCAGCCGCGGCCCGGCGCGCAGGTCGCGCGTGCGGCGCTGACCTATATGTGGACGCAAGGAGAAAGCGGCATCTGCTGCCCGATCAGCATGACATACTCGGCGATCCCGCTGCTCAGGCAGGACGCGGCGCGCTGGGCGGAATGGGGCGCTCTCGTCTCGTCAAGCCGGTACGACGCGCGTCAGGGACCGGCGGCGGCCAAGACTGGCGCAACCGTGGGCACTGCGATGACGGAGGTGCAGGGCGGCTCGGATCTACGCCAGACGCAGACGGTCGCCACGGATAATCGCGACGGAACCTTCTCGCTCACCGGGCAGAAATGGTTCTTTTCGGTGCCGCATTCGGACCTGTTCTTGACACTGGCGCGGACGGGCGCGGGGATCTCCTGTTTCGTGGTGCCGGGCTGGCTGCCGGATGGAGCGCGCAACGGCATCGCCATCCAGCGGCTCAAGGACAAATGCGGCAACCGCTCGAATGCCTCGTCGGAGGTCGAGTTCCGTGGCGCCATCGGCCACATGCTGGGCGAGCCGGGGCGGGGTCTGCGCACCGGCCTTTCGATGAACCACAACAGCAGGCTGGACATCGCCGCCTCCGCCGCGGGACTTATGCGGCAGGCGGTGTCACTGGCAGCGCATCACGCCGCGCATCGCCACGCCTTTCAGCGCGTGCTGATCGACCAGCCGATCATGCAGAACGTCCTCGCCGACCTCGCCATCGAGGCGGAGGCTGCCGCCTGGCTCGCCTTCCGGCTCTTCGCTGCCGTCGACCGGCAGGAAGCGTCCGAAAGCGAGAGGTTGCTGGCGCGGATCGGTGCGCCGATCGCGAAGTACTGGCTGGCCAAGCGCGCGCCGGCCGTCGTCGTCGAGGCGCTCGAATGCCATGGCGGCAACGGCTTCATCGAGGAGAACCCGATGGCGCGGCTCTATCGCGAGGCGCCGCTGAACTCGATCTGGGAGGGCTCGGGCAACGTCATCTGCCTCGATGTGCTGCGGTCGCTGGAGCGCGAGCCGGGGACGCTTCCGGCGCTGCTCGGCGAACTCGGCGAGGCCAAGGGGGTGGACAGGCGTTTCGATGCGGCGCTGACGGCGCTCAGGGACGAAATGCCCGAGCTGACGCGCCATGAAGGCCAGGCGCGTCGGCTGGTCGAGCGACTGGCCGTCATGCTGCAGGCGGCCCTGCTGCTGCGTTATGCGCCGGAGCGCGTCGCAGACGCCTTTGTCGCGAGCCGCATCGAGGGCGCCTGGTCAGGGCATTTCGGCGATTTGCCTGCGTGGATCGATTCCGGCGCGCTGGCTCGGCGGGCAGTGCCGGAGCTGGCGTGAACTCCACCCTCATGCTCGCCCCTTTTTTGCGAGCTTCCGCGTCTTGAACGGGGATCGCGACCAGCAAGGAGGCGGATGGTCGGGACAAGCCCGACCATGACGACGCCGATCAGCCTGCCGTCGCCGCCGGCTCGAAATCCATCGCGACACCGTTGATGCAGTAGCGCAACCCGGTCGGCGGCGGGCCGTCCGGGAAGACGTGGCCGAGATGGCCGCCGCAATTGGCGCAATGGACCTCGGTGCGGATCATGCCGAACTTGTGGTCCTCGCTGATGCCGACCGCGCCTTCGAGCGGCTGGTCGAAGCTTGGCCAGCCGGTGCCGCTTTCGAACTTCTTGCCGGACTGGAACAGGGGTTGGCCGCAGCCGACGCAGGAGAAGGTTCCGGCACGCTTCTCATAGTTCAGCGCGCAGGAGCCGGGACGCTCGGTGCCATGGCCACGCAAAACGTTGTACTGCTCCGGCGTCAGGCGCGCGCGCCATTCGGCATCGCTGAGTTCGTAGGGGAAATGCTCCTCGGCTGCCTTGGCGCCGCCGAACATGCTGCTCAGTCCCATGCCGTCCTCCGTGATCTCTGGGGTCCGGCCGCAGATATGGGGCGCGGGACCCAAAATTGCAGCCCCCGCCCCGTGCGGCGGGGCAGGGAGTGCCACGCGCCGCACGTTGCCCGTGGTCGCGAGCGGTCAGGCGTTGTCGCTGGCAATCGCAGCGATGACCGCGTCGGTGACCTGCCGGGTTGTCGCCTTGCCGCCGAGGTCCGGCGTGTGGAAGGCCGGGTCGGCAGTCACGCGCTCGATCGCCCGCATCAGCCGGGCCGAGGCGGCGGGCTCTCCAAGATGGTCGAGCATCATGGTCGCCGTCCAGAAGGTGCCGATCGGGTTGGCGATGCCCTTGCCGGTGATGTCGAAGGCCGAGCCGTGGATCGGCTCGAACATCGAGGGGAACGCGCGCTCGGGATTGAGGTTGGCGGTCGGCGCGATGCCGAGCGAGCCGGCGAGCGCAGCAGCCAGGTCGGACAGGATGTCGGCATGGAGGTTGGTCGCGACGATGGTGTCGAGGCTACCGGGCTTGATGACCATGCGCATGGTCATGGCGTCGACCAGCATCTTGTCCCAGGTCACGTCCGGGAACTCGCTGGCGACCTCGGCGGCGATTTCGTCCCACATCACCATAGCGTGGCGCTGGGCGTTCGACTTGGTGACGACGGTCAGCAGCTTGCGTGGCCGCGACTGCGCCAACTTGAAGGCGAAGCGGATGATCCGGGTCACGCCTGCGCGCGTCATCATCGAGACGTCGGTCGCGACCTCCTCCGGGAAGCCCTTGTGCACGCGCCCGCCGACGCCGGCATATTCGCCTTCCGAGTTCTCGCGCACGATCACCCAGTCGAGCTCCGGGCCGGACACGGAGCGCAGCGGCGAGACGATGCCCGGCAGTACGCGGGTCGGGCGGACATTGGCGTACTGGTCGAAGGGCTGGCAGATCGCGAGGCGCAGGCCCCAGAGCGTGACGTGGTCGGGAACGTCTGGCGCGCCGACGGCGCCGAAGAAGATCGCGTCGTGGTCCTTGATCTGCTCGCGGCCGTCGGCCGGCATCATCAGCCCGGTGCGCTTGTAGTAGTCCGAGCCCCAGTCGAAATGGTCGAAGGCGAAGCCGAAGGAACCGTCGCGCTTCGCCAGCGCGTCGAGAACCTCGATGCCGGCGGCGATGACCTCGACGCCGATGCCGTCGCCCGGAATGGCTGCGATGCGGTGCGTCTTCATCTTCGTCTCCCCCGAAAGCTGACTTCAGTGTCGTCTTTGCGAGCGATCTCTCTGCAAGTCAAGAATCCATTGCAGCTTCCATGGAAGTTGGTAGTGTCAGCGTCGGAGGTGCCAATGGCGGCGCGGAGCAAGGCAATCGAGCAGGCGAGCGAGCGGGGTACGAGCCTCGTCGACAGCGCCTACGCAGCCCTGAAGCAGGCGATCCGGGAGAGCGTCTTCGCGCCGGGCTATCAGGCCTCGGCGGGCGAGCTGGCGCTGCGGCTCGGCGTCAGCCGGACGCCGGTGCACGAGGCGGCGCTGCGCCTGCAGGAGGAGGGCCTCGTCCGTATCCTGCCGAAGCGCGGCATCCTGATCTGCGCCTTGGCGCCGCAGGACATCGCCGAAATCTATGAGGTCCTCATCGCGATCGAGGCGGGGGCGGCGGAGCTCTCGGCCAGAATGCCGGAGCCCGCCCGCATCGCATTGGCGGATGAACTCGACCGCGCGACGGATGCGATGGGCCGGGCGCTGGCGACCGGCGATCTCGATGGCTGGGGCCGCGCCGACGAGACTTTCCATCGCCTCCTGGTCGAGCGCTGCGGCAACAGCCGCTTCCTGCGCATCATCCAGACGGTGAACGACCAATCACACCGCGCCCGCATGCTGACGCTGCGGCTCCGGCCGCGCCTGCCGTCGTCCGAAGCCGAGCACCGCGCCACCAGCGATGCGATCCGGCGGGGGCTCTCCGGGCTCGCTCGCGAGGCTGCACGTCGGCACCGCATCCGGGCGCGCGACGAATTGCTGCCGCTGATCGAGAGCGTGGGGCTGCGGCACATGTAGGGGCTTCAACTGTCGAAGACCGCGATCAACGCGGCAAACCGAAACGGAGGAAATCGATGCGTCGTCTGATCCAGGCTCTCGGGGCCGCCTTTGCCATGTCCGGCTTGGCCGTGGCCGCAACTCCGGTTGCCGCACAGAGCTATCCCTCGCGTCCGCTCACCATGATCGTGCCCTTCGCCGCCGGTGGGCCGACCGACGTGATCGCGCGGATTGTCTCCGACCACATGTCCCGCACGCTCGGGCAGTCGATCGTGGTCGAGAATGTCGCCGGCGCCGGCGGGACCACCGGCTCGCTGCGCGTCGCACGCGCGACGCCCGACGGCTACACGGTGATGATGGGCAATCTCGGTACGCATTCGGCCTCGGTTGGGCTCTATCCCAACCTCGCCTACGATCCGCGCACCGATTTCGCACCGGTCATCAACACGGCCGGCACGCCGATGCTGATCTCGGCGCATAAGGATTTCCCGGCCAACACGCTGCAGGAACTCGTTGCGCTGCTGAAGGCCGATCCGTCGAAGTACAACTGGGGCCATGGCGGCATCGGCTCGACTTCTCACCTGACTTGCGTGTTCTTCCACCATCTGATCAAGGCACCGGTCCAGCAGGTGCCGTTCCGCGGCTCGGGCCCGGCGATGAATGCGCTGCTCGCCAAGCAGCTCGACTATGTCTGCGACCAGACCGTCGGCATCGTGCCGCAACTGACCAACCTCAAGACCTATGTCGTCGCTACGCCGACGCGGCTCGACGTGGCCAAGGAGGTGCCGACGAGCCAGGAGGGCGGCCTTCCGGAATTCCAGGCCGTCGGCTGGAACGCCATCTTCGCGCCGAAGGACACGCCGAAGGAGATCGTCGACAAGCTCAACGCCGCGGGCCGCGCTGCGCTGGCGGATCCGGGCGTGAAGGCCCGGCTGCTCGAGCTCGGCTGCGTCATTCCCGACGATGCCGGCCAGAGCCCGGCCGCGCTCGGAGCCCATGTCCGCGCCGAGGTCGACAAATGGACGCCTGTAATCAAGGCGGCCGGCGTCACGGCGCAGTAGCGGGCTGAGGCGCGGGCGTCACCCAACCGTCACGCGACTCCACTAGTCGGCTCGCCATCGCAAATGGCGGGCGAGGGCCAAGGTGACGCAGCAGCTGACGCAGACGGCACGCACGGTCCGCCGCACGACGACGATGGGCCTGACCACCGCGGTCCATCGCAGCAAGCCCCTCTCGAAGGCGGGGCTCCTGGAGCGTATGTTCACGCTGGCCTTCTCGGGGCTGGTCTATCCGCAGATCTGGGAAGACCCCGTCGTCGACATGGAGGCGTTGCGGTTGCGGCCCGACGACCATGTCGTCGCGATCGCGTCGGGTTCCTGCAACGTGCTGTCCTATCTCACGGCAGACCCGGCGAAGATCAGCGCGATCGACCTCAACGGCGCCCATATCGCGCTCGGCCGGCTGAAGCTCGCGGCGCTTGCGCGCATGACGCGGCATGACGAGTTCCTGCGCTTCTTCGGACAGGCGCAGACTCCGGCCAACGTCGCGTACTACAACCGCGAGATCGCGCCGCATCTCGATGCGGTCTCGCGTGGCTACTGGGAAGGCCGGGGACTCGACGGGCGTCGCCGCATCGGCATGTTCGCACGCAACGTCTACCGCTTCGGGCTGCTCGGACGCTTCATCGGCGCCGGTCATCTGCTCGGCCGGGCGCTGGGCTGCGATCCCCGCAAGATGCTGGAGGCCCGCGACATGGCCGAGCAGCGCGTGCTGTTCGAGCGGCATCTCGCTCCGGTCTTCGACAAGCCCTTCGTGCGCTGGCTGATCCGTCAGCCGGCCTCACTCTACGGGCTCGGCATCCCGCCGGCGCAATACAAGGCCCTCGCCGCCGACGGTTCGGACGGCATCCGCGGCGCGTTGCGCGACAGGCTGGAGCGGCTCGCCTGCGGCTTCGATCTCAAGGCCAACTACTTCGCGCGGCAAGCCTTCGGCCGCGGGTACGAGCCTGGAGCCGAGGCGGCGCTGCCGCCTTATCTGCAGCGCGAGCATTTCGAGCGGGTGAGGGCTCGTGCGGGCCGCGTCTCCTATCACCAGAGCGCGGTCACGGTCTTCCTCGAGGCACAGCCCGCCAAGAGCTGCGACGCCTTTGTGCTGCTCGACGCGCAGGACTGGATGAACGATGCGGATCTGACAGCGCTGTGGACGCAGATCACCCGCACGGCGAGATCGGGAGCGCGCGTCATCTTCCGCACGGCGGCCGACGAACGCCTGCTGCCGGGTCGCGTCCCGGCCGAAATCCTTGACCAATGGCGCTATGACGAGGCGCAGAGTCGGGCGCTTTGCGCGCGCGACCGCTCCGCGATCTATGGCGGTTTCCATCTCTATGTGCTGCCGGAGGCCGCGGCGTGAGCGCGGCGGCGCCCGAGCGCGGCGCGGCCGGGCTGATGGATGCGATGTATCGCCATCAGCGCCACATCTACGATGCCAGCCGCAAGTTCTACCTGCTCGGGCGCGATCAACTGATCGCCGGGCTCACCCCCCCACCGGGCGGAACCGTGCTGGAGATCGGCTGCGGCACGGGGCGCAACCTGATCGCGATCGCGCGGGCCTACCCGGCTTGCGCCTGCTATGGACTCGACGTTTCCAGCGAGATGCTGACGACGGCGCGGCAGTCAGTCGAGCGCGCGCGCATGTCCGACCGTATCGTGCTGAGGCAGGCCGACGCGACGGCGTTCGATCCGCAAGCGCTGTTCGGCCAGCCGGGCTTCGACCGGATCGTGATCTCCTATGCGCTCTCGATGATCCCGCCCTGGCGCGGGGTGGTCGGGGAAGCTGTGCGGCGGCTGTCGCCGGGCGGGGAATTGCACATCGTCGATTTCGGTGACCAGCGGGACCTGCCGGCCCCCTTCCGGGCGGTGCTGAACCGATGGCTGGCGCTGTTCCACGTCACGCCGCGTGCCGATCTCGCAGCCGCGCTGGATGACGCCGCGCAAGCCGCGGGCGCGAGGGCAGATACGGTCTCGCTTCATCGCGGATATGCCACCCTGGCGAAGCTGCGTCGCGCCGCCTGAGCACGGCGACGCATCTGCCATGCTGGACGCTGCGCGCGGCTTCATGCTAGCGCCGGTGAATGAGCCAAGAGGCCAATACGGACGCGCAGCCCGAAGGCGGAGGCCTGCGCGACCGGCTGCGTCAGCTCTTTCACGGCCGCTCGCCGCTCGCCCTGCGGTTCCAAGCTGCCGCGGCGATCATCGATCTCCTGATTATCGCGTTCTTCATCGTGTCGCCGATGATCCGCGACCGGCCGACCTTTCTGTGGATCGACTACTCGATCGCGGCGATCCTCCTGATCGAGATCGCCGCCCGCATGCTTGGGTCGTCCAATGTGCCGCGGCTGCTGCGCCAGCCGACCATGCTGCTCGACTTCTTCATCCTTGCGACGCTACTGGCGCCAGAGACGCTGGAGAATTTCGGCTTCCTGCGCATTCTCCGGCTGTGGTCGCTGTCGCAGCGCGGCTGGATCTGGGCCGAACTGCGCGAGACGCGGCTACGGGCATGGGAGGATGCGGCAAAGGCGGTATTCAACCTCACGACGTTCCTCTTCGTCGTCACCGGCTTCATCTACAGCTTCTTCTTCGCTGACCGGCCAGGACTCGAAGGCTATGTCGATGCCTTCTATTTCACGGTCGCGACGATGACGACGACCGGTTTCGGCGACATCGTCCTGCCGGGCGTCGCCGGCAAGCTGATCTCGATCGTGGTGATGATCGTCGGCATCACGCTGTTCGTAAGGCTGGCGCAGGCGGTGTTTCGGCCGACGAAGGTGACGTTTCCCTGTCCGCAATGCGCGCTGCAACGCCATGAACCCGATGCCGTGCACTGCAAGGCATGTGGCCATGTGCTGCGGATTCCCGATCACGACTGATCAGCGGCGCCTGTCCCGCGCTCGACCGCGCGGGTTTGCGTCAGTGCCGGGTTTCGGTTTCGGTCTCGCGCTCGCCGGTCATGCCCTCGACGGTAATCGCGGTCTTCTGCGGCATGCCGATTATCCGGCCGATCGTCGCGGGCAGCGGCATCATGCTGTGGGCCGCCTTCATCAGGGCGAGATTGGCGAGGATGTCGGCGGGGAAGGGGTGGACCTTGCGGTTGGTCAGGTCGACGTGAAGCGAGAGGTTCTCGCTGGTCGCAGCGAGCCAGCCCTCGGACGCGTGGCGCATTTCGAGGTAGTAGTGCAGCCGCTTGTCGTCGAAGGCGATGAGCTGGGCCGTGATCCTGACCAGGTCGCTCTCGGTCAGCTCACGCTTGTAGAGGATGTGGCATTCTGCCGCGAAGGTCGAGGCGTGGCGCGCATCGACATAGTCCTGGTTCAGCCCGACCAGCGAGAACACCTCGTCCACGGCGCGGTCGAACAGCACATGGTAATAGGCCATGTTGAGATGGCCGTTATAGTCGATCCACTGGGGTTCGACCCGCATCGCCGACGAGACGAAGGGCGCAAAAAACAGCGCCGGGGCGCGGATCTCATCTTTCATGGCCGCCTCCCTTACTCAAAGCCACATGGTACGCGAATCCACATGGGCGCGGATGTCACTCCTGCGATCAGGGCATGGTCGTCGCTACCAAACCGCATCATTGCGGCTGCCCTTTGCGTGTCGGCATGGTCTATCATACTGCGTAATCACCAGCCGTCAGCCCGGCTGGGCGACGTTTGAACCATCTAGCGTCAGGCTGCTGCCCGGATCGTGAGCGATCATGAAACCGGACTGGTCGAAGTCTAAGCTCCAGAACCGGATGTTGACAATGAGTTTGCCTGCTGCCGCCTCGCATGAGACCCCCGCATCCGCCGCAAAGCTGCCGCCGTCGCCGCAAGCCGTCGCAGCCGTCACGCAGGCGCTCGCGGCCTCCTTCGGCAACAGGCTCGTCACGAGCCTGGCCGTGCGCGAGCAGCATGGCCACACGCTGACCTGGATCGCGAACCAGCCGCCGGATGCCGTTGTCTTCCCGCAGAGCACGCAGGAGGTCTCCGAGATCGTGAAGCTCTGCGCCGCGCATGGCGTCCCGGTCATCGCCTTCGGCACGGGGACCTCACTGGAAGGCCATGTGAATGCGCCCTTCGGCGGCGTCTGCATCGACATGAGCCAGATGAAGGAGATCGTCGCCGTCCATGCCGAGGATCTCGACTGCGTCGTCCAGGCCGGTGTCACGCGGAAGGAGCTGAACGAGCATCTGCGCGACCAGGGTCTGATGTTCCCGATCGACCCCGGCGCCGATGCCTCGATCGGCGGCATGGCCGCCACGCGCGCCTCCGGCACCAATGCGGTGCGCTACGGCACGATGAAGGACAATGTCCTCGCGCTGACCGCGGTCATGGCCGATGGCTCGATCGTCAAGACCTCGACGCGGGCGCGCAAGACCTCGGCCGGCTACGACCTGACGCGGCTGCTCGTCGGCTCCGAGGGCACGCTTGGCATCATCACCGAGATCACGCTCAAGCTGCACGGCATTCCCGAGGCGATCTCGGCCGGCATCTGCCCGTTTCCCTCGGTCAAGGCCGCGTGCGACGCCACCATCATCACCATCCAGTCCGGCCTGCCGGTGGCGCGCATTGAACTGCTCGACGAGGTGATGATCCGCGGGGTCAACATTCATTCCAAGATCGGCCTGCCCGAGACCGTCATGCTCTTCGTCGAGTTCCACGGCACGGATGCCGGCGTGAAGGAGCAGTCCGAGCGCTTCGGCGAGATCGCGGCCGAGTTCGGTGGCGGGCCGTTCGAATGGGCGACCAAGGCCGAGGACCGCAGCAAGCTCTGGCAGGCGCGCCACGACGCCTACTGGGCGGCAAAGGCGCTGCGCCCGGCCGTCAATTCGGTTGCCACCGATGTCTGCGTACCGATTTCCCAGCTCGCGGACTGCGTCGAGGAAACCAAGCGAGACATCGAGGCGAGCGGGCTGATCGCCCCGATCGCCGGCCATGTCGGCGACGGCAATTTTCATACGCAACCGCTGGTCGACCTGAACGACCCGGAAGAGGTGGCCCGGGCCGAAGCCTTCATCGATCGCCTCGTCAAGCGCGCGCTGGCCATGGGCGGCACCTGCACGGGCGAGCACGGCGTCGGCCAGAAAAAGGGCAAGTATCTCGAGGCCGAGCATGGCGCGCCGGCATTGGCCGTGATGCGCCAACTCAAGCGGGCGCTCGACCCGCAGAACATTCTCAACCCCGGCAAGATCTTCGTCCCGTAGTCGCGCAAGGCCGGCCGGTCGTCCGATCTCGACCGGTTCTCTGTGGAGATTGGCCTGATCCTGGAAAATGTCGTGATCTCGCCGCGACTTGGCGGCATGATCACGACACACCCACATGACGAGGATAAAGCGGGACGTTGCGTGAAACCCTGACAGTCCTGGCCGGCCTGCTGGTGCTGGCGCTGCTCGCGGCCCTGATCGGGCCGGGCTTCGTAGACTGGCGCGGCTACCGACCCCAGTTCGAAGCCCGGCTCGCTTCCGCAGTCGGCGTCGAGACCAGCATTTCCGGCGGTATCAGCCTGCGGCTTCTGCCGTCGCCCAGGTTGACGCTGCAGGATGTACGCTTTGGTGGCCGGAGCTCTGAGGTGAGCACGGCGGCTGTCGAGTCGCTGACGGTCGAGCTGGCGCTGTCGGCCCTGGCGCGAGGCGAGTTCCGCATCGCCGAGGCGAAAGCCGAAGGGGCGGTCGTCTCCGTCGCGCTCGATGAGGCGGGCACGATCCGTCTGCCGACGCAGACCGGCGCCGGCCTGCCGGTGCAGACCAGCCTGGACCGTCTGGCCGTCAGCCGTTCGATGCTGGTCTGGCGGGAGCCCGGCAAGGAGCCTCTGACGATCGCGCCGATCGCGGCCGAGGTCTCTGCCGTAAGCCTGTCCGGGCCCTGGCGGATCGAGGGCGAGGTCGCGGGCTCGTCGCTGCGCGTCACCACCGGCGCGCTCGAGGCGGATGGCCGGCTGCGGGCAAAGGCGTTCGTCACCGGCGAGGACCTCCAGCTCAGCTTCGATGGCAACTTCCTGCTGCCGGCTGCGGCTGGCGGCGGCATCGGTCTCGGGCTCGACGGTGCCTTCACGCTGTCACCGGGCGGGGCGCTCGCCCTGTCGGGCAAGGTCAGCGGCGGCAGCCGGCAACTCGACCTGGCGAGCCTGGTGCTCGATATCGCCGGCGGCGCGGCGCGCCTGGAAGGCGAGGGGCAGTATCTCCCGGCGACGGGGAATGGCTCGCTGGCGCTGCGGGCACGCCGGCTCGATGCCGATGCCCTGGCCGGAGCATTGGCCGAGCGGGCCGGTTTCGAACGTGCCGTGCAGACGCTCCCCGGTCACTTCGACATTTCGCTCGATCTCGACCAGTTGATCTGGCGCGGCGAGGATTTTTCCGCTTTCGGCTTGCGCGGGCGGCTGGATGGCCAGGGCCTTGCCGATGCCACCGCTTCCGTGCGGATTGCGGGTGCACTGCTCGGAGCGAGCGGCGCCGTCGACGCCAATGGTGTTGCGGGCAAGCTTAATCTTCAGGCTGCGGATTCGCGACGGGTCGGCCTCGTTCTGGCCCGGGCGGGCTTGAACCCGGCGCTGGCCGACCTCGTTGCAGGGCTCGGCCAGATCGATGCCGAAGCGATCGGCGCCTGGGATGGCGGGCGCATCGGTCTGCAGCGACTGATGATGACCGGGTCCTCCGGCGTCCGGCTCGAACTCTCCGGCGACGTTACCGCGGAGCGCTTTGCCGCCAAGGCCGCCCTGCACGGCTTCGACCTCAACACCCTGCCGGCCGGGGAGAGTTTCGCCGGTCTGCTCGGCGCGCGCGACCTCGCGCTCGACCTGAGCCTGACGAACGCGCGCTTTCGCAATGCGCCGCCCGGCTCGGCCAGCCTCGATCTGCGCCGCGAGGGCACGAACTGGCGCCTGAGTCGGCTGGGTATCGACGGATTCGGCGGTGTCGCCGTCTCCGGTTCGGGCGCGCTGCTGGCGGAGGGCGGCGAGATCTCCGGCCGCATCCGCGCACCCCGCTTCGAGACGATCGCCGCGCTGGCCGGGCCGCTTCTGCCCGAGGCGACGAGACAGGTGCTCGGACGTGTCGGCGACGGGCTGTCTCGGCTCGACGCCGGCTTTCGGCTGACGCGTGCTCCGGCGGGAGATACCGGGCTGACTGTCGACGGCTCGGCACAGGCAGGACGCCTGTCGCTGACCGGGCGGCTCGATGGCGGAGGACACTGGACCGGCGCGAAGCTGCGGTTCGAGCTGGCGGACCGGCGCCAGGCGTTTCAGGCGCTCGGCCTGCCGGCGCCGCGACAGTCCGGCCCAGGCGAACTGGTCCTGGAGCAGGGAACAGGGCGCCTTGTCGGCACGTTAGCCGGGCCCGGCCTCTCCATCGTGCTGGAGAACGAGGCACGGTCGCCGCGGCTGGCGATCCAGGCCGACGATGTCGGCCAGATCCTGCCGGAGGGGGCATCTCGACTGCTGCCGGAGGGGCTTCTCGATGCCCATGCCCGTATCGGTTTCACGCCGGAGAGCGTTTCGTTCGATGAGCTCGTGGTCAATCTGGGCGGTACTTCGGCGCGCGGCAGCGTCGCCTTTGCTCGCGAAGGTGGGCTGACCGGCCGCATCGCGGTTCCGGGAACCGATCTGCGCGCTCTGCTGGGCTCGGCCCTGGGCGCGGGGCCTTCCGGCGCTACGAGCTGGTCCACGACCCGCTTCAACGCGCCAACGGGATTGCCGGCCTTCCAGCTCGCAATCGAGGCGGGGTCGCTCCTGGCGACCGAAGGCGTCAGCTTGCGCGACGCGCGGTTTACCTTGCGCGCGGATCAGGACGGGTTGCGGCTCGACGACCTGACGGCTGCCTATGGCGGCGGCCGCGTCGGCGGTCGTTTTTCGACCCGACGCGAAGGGGGGCTCGCCCAGCTTGCCGGCCGCGTCAGCCTCGAACGGGTTGATCTCGCCCCGCTGACGGGCGGTGCGCTCGGTGGCAAGGTTTCAGGGCAGTTCGAGGCCGGCGGTTCGGGAGAAAGCCCGGCGCGGCTGATTGCCGGGCTCGGCGGATCGGGCAGCCTGACCTTCACCGATGCACGCCTCAGCCGCTTCGACCCCGCCGCCTATGCGCGCGTCATTGCAGCTACCGGCGAGGATGCCTCCGAGAGCGATACATCGCGTCTGCAGCAACGTCTTCACGAGGCCCTCGAACGCGATTCCTGGGCGTTGGGCAGCGTCACGGTGCCCTTCACGCTGGCGGGCGGCCTGATCCGGCTGCAGCCGCTGAGTTTCGAGCGCGGTGGCCTGCGCAGCGAAGCCAGCGGCATCGTCGACCTGCGCGCCCTGAACCTCGATCTGCGGCTCGGCGTGAGGCCGATCGGCCCCTTGCCCAAAGGCTGGCCGGCGGATGCGCCGCAGGTCGGCATTGCCTGGCGCGGGCCGCTCTCGGCGCCGCGCCGCGAGGCGGATGTGAACGCGCTCTCGAACATGGTGGCGGCGCGGGCGCTGGCGCGCGAGATCGAGCGGGTCGAGGCCTTCGAGGCGGATGCGCGCGAGCGTGCCGCGCATTCGCGGAGGCTCCGGGCCGAGCGCGAGACGCGGGAGAACGAGCGCAGGCTCGCCGAGTTCCTCAAGGCGGAGGAGGAGCGCCGCATCGCCGAAGAGAAGCGGGCCGAGGAGCGCCGCATTGCCGAAGAAAAGCGGGCCGAGGAGGCGAGGCGTGCCGAGGAAGCGCGACGGCTGGCCGAGGAGCGCCGGGCGGAGGAAGCGCGCCGTGTCGAGCAGGCGCGGATCGAGCAGGAGATGCGCCGCCGGATCGAGGCGGAAGAGCGGGCCGAGCGCTTGCGGGCGGCGGCCGAACGCGCCGCGGCCGAGCGGGCGGCGACGCAGCAACAGCAGCCCGGGCCACTGATCCTGCCCGGTGCGCCGCGCGCGAACTTCCCCGACGCCGTGCTGCAGCCGGCCCCGCCCCTGGCGCCGCCGATCGACATCCAGCCCGTGCCGCGGCCCTTGTCACGAGGGGCGCAGCCGAACTGAGGCGTCTTCGCAATCTGATTCAGCTCGTTGCGAGATCGATTCAGGCGGGCGGCGCAAGTGGCTGCCGGAGAATCGTTTTCGGGGCCGGCGGTTGTGGCTTGATTCCGCCCTTGATTACGCGCCGGCCGCCTTCGCCCGGTAATGCGCCAGCACGTGCAGCCGTAGCGCCGAGGACAGGTTGACGGCCTCGCGCCCCGAATCGACCGCTGCGATCAGCGCTGCGACCGTCAGCCCTTGGGCCGCGGCAATCTCCTTCAGGGCATCCCAGAAGGGTTCCTCGAGCGAGACGCTGGTGCGGTGTCCGGCAATCGTCAGCGAACGCTTGCGTTCTGCGCTCACGGTTTGGATTCGCCATCCTCGCCCGGCAGGCGATGGCCGTCGAGCGTGCGCGCGGCCTTGTCGCGCTCAGCCTCGGTCAGGCTGCGCTCGGCCTTGCTACGGCCGAAGCTGATCCGGTTCTGCTGCGCCTGATTCTCGGCATCCTGCCTGGCGCGCTGCTTGCGGGCGCGCCGGAGGTTGATGATCTCGGCCATGGTGTTGGTCCGATTCAGGCCGGGCCGAGCATGCGCTCGGGCCTGACCGTGGCATCGAAGAGTGCGGCGTCGACGCCGGCGCGGAGGGCCTCCTCGCGCAGCGTCGAGCCGTTGTGGTGGGCCGCCTTGGCGATGCCGGCGGCCTGGTCGTAGCCGATCGCCGGAGCCAGCGCGGTGACCAGCATCAGCGAGCGCGAGAGGAGCTCCTGGAGTTGCGTCTCATTGGCCTCGATGCCCTCGACGCAGTTGACGCGGAAACTTTCGGCAGCATCGGCCAGCAGCCTGACCGATTGCAGGAAGGCGGCCGCGATCACCGGCTTGAAGACGTTGAGCTCGAAATGTCCCTGGCTGGCGGCGAAGCCGATCGTGGTCTGGTTCCCCATCACCTGCGTCGCGACCATGGTGAGCGCCTCGGCCTGGGTTGGATTGACCTTGCCGGGCATGATCGAGGAGCCGGGCTCGTTCTCCGGCAGGCTGATCTCGCCGAGGCCCGAGCGTGGCCCGGAGCCCATCAGGCGGATGTCGTTGGCGATCTTGAAGAGGTCCGCAGCGAGGGCGGCGAGGGCGCCATGGGAGGCCGCGAGCGCGCCATGGCTCGCCAGCGCCTCGAATTTGTTCTCGGCGGAGCGGAAGGGCAACCCCGTCAGAACGGCAGCTTCCTTGGCGAAGAGGGCCGCGAAATCCGGATGGGTGTTGAGGCCGGTGCCGACGGCGGTGCCGCCCTGCGCCAGCGCATGAAGTCCCCCGAGCGACGCCTCGATCCGGCCGATGCCGAGGTGGAGCTGCATCGCATATCCGGAGAACTCTTGGCCGAGCGTGACGGGCGTGGCATCCTGCAGATGGGTGCGCCCGATCTTGACCAGGTTCTTGAAGGCCTCGGCCTTCTCGGCAAGCGCCTTCTCGAGCAGGCGCAGCGCCGGCAGCAGGGAGCGAGAGACCTGCAGCGCGGCAGCGATGTGCATCGCGGTCGGGAAGCAGTCGTTGGAGGACTGGCCGCGGTTGACATGGTCATTGGGGTGGACAGGGCTCTTGGCGCCGAGGCCGGCACCGAGCAGTTCATTGGCGCGGTTGGCCAGCACCTCGTTGACGTTCATGTTCGACTGGGTGCCCGAACCGGTCTGCCAGATCACCAGCGGGAAATGGCCGTCGAACTTGCCGGCGAGCGCCTCGTCTGCGGCATGCCCGATGGCTCCGGCGACGCGCTGGTCGATAAGGCCGAGCCGCGCATTGACATGCGCCGCCGCCTTCTTGACCAGGACCAGTGCATGGATGAGCGGCAGCGGCATGCGTTCGCGCTCGCCGCCAATGCGGAAATTCTCCAGCGAGCGCTGCGTTTGCGCGCCCCAATAGCGATCCGCGGGGACGGCGATCGGGCCGAAGGAGTCGGTTTCGGTGCGGTGCTCGGAAGTCTGGTGCGCGGACATGGGCGGCCTGCTCGTTCGAGGGGCTGCCGTCAGCGGCGATGCGCGTCCGGAAAAGCCCGGTGAGGTTCTTGCCGGTCGGGCTTTTCGGGTGGGTCAGGTCTTCTTGCGGAAGGAATCGAGGCTGACGACCTGTGCGCCGCCGCCGTCTTCGCCGGGGGCGGCCTCCGGCTCGCCGGTGCCGGCTTCGTCGGTGCCGGATTTGGCGGCCTTGGACCCGCCCTTGCCCTTGATCGCGGGAACGCCGGCGGATGTGGCCTTGACGGGCAGGGCGACCGGCGCCGGCGGGGCCTCGCTCGGTTCCGAACCCGCCCCGCGGGTCTTGGTGCCGGGAGCCGGATCATTGGCGGAGGCGCTGTCGGCGGTGTCCTGCGTCTCGAATTTCAGCCCGAACTGGACGGAGGGATCGAAGAAGGTCGTGATCGCGTCGAAGGGGATCAGCAGCCGCTCGGGGACGCCCGAGAAGGACAGCCCGACCTCGAAGGCATGCTCGCTGACGCTCAGATCCCAGAACTGATGCTGGAGCACGATCGTCATCTCGTCGGGATGCTTGTCGCGCAGCCGCTGGGAAACGCGTACGCCCGGTGCCGCGGTGCGGAAGGTGATGTAGAAGTGATGATCGCCCGGCAGGCCATCCCGCCCAGCCTCGGTCAGAATCTTGCGCACGACCCCCTTCAGTGCCTCCTGCACCATGAGATCGTAGCGAAGAACATCCTTTGACATCGGCTCGGGGCTTCCACTTTCAGTATCCGGACGCATTGCCGGTCAGGCCATCAAAAAAGTGGAGGCTTCTGTTGCCAGGCGCCTCCGGGCCCCGCCTTACGTCGCTAAACGGAAGGACTTAGGTTTGGGAACCAGCACCGCTTACGCGGCGACAGCAACCCGAGCATTGTTGTCGTTGGCAACTATGCGTTAGCCCTATAACGGCGGAACCATACCGGGCAAAAGAACGGCCTTTACACTCTCGTCGATCCTATTTCGCCCCCGCCGCAACCCTGCCACGAAGTGGCCTGGCCAGCCCGCGGTCCAAGATCCCGCAGGCCGCCCCGAAGCTTGCGCCGCAGGGCTGTGGTGGAGGCGCCGGGTACCGCCCCCGGGTCCGAAAAGCTTATTCCGACGCTCGTTTATCGCCATAGCCGATCTTGCGAACGGCACGGTCAATATAGGGGCTGCGTGGCCGCGGGGAAAGAGAGGAAGGATGCATCGCCGGCTTATTTCGGAGTACGCCTCTTTTTCAGTCGAGGACACTGCCGTCATGCGCGTGGATGTCGAGCGCCTTCTCATTCCCCGCACGATCGCGCCCGGCGACCTCCCAAAGCTCGCCTGAGAGCACGATTTCCTCGATATGGTCGACGCCCGCGCGCCAGGCGATCTGGCGCGCGGATTCCTCCGAGACCCGGGGGGCCTTGGCCTGGGTGGTGGCGACGACGCTGTGGCTGCGCGCCTTATGCTGCGGCGATTCAGGTGCGACCGGCGGCGCGGTGTCGGCGCCAACGAAACCTGTTGCCAGCCAGGCCGCTCCGGCAAAGACAGCAATATGTTTCACTGTCCCCTCCTGCTTCAGCGAAGGTGGCAGGAGGCGCGACGATTGTGGCGGGCCGAGTGGCGAGAGCTGTCGCAATCATTCACATCGGCTCCCGATCACGTGATCGGAACGTGCCGGTCCATGGCGGGTCCGCCAAGCCAGCCCAGTCAAAGCAGGCCGCCAGAGCGATCCGCTCATGTGGATTCGGTCATGGCCTGGCTCCAGCGGAGGCGGGGCGATCCCTCTGCATCTTCATCACCGTCCCGTCCGTCGCGTTGAGATCGATCTCGATGGTTGCGCCCGTGCTGTCGCGGCCCTCGATCTCCCATTTTCCGTCGTCGAGCTTGATCTCCTCGACGCGCACGAGCCCGTGCTCCTTGGCGATGCGCCGGGCATCGTCCAGCGAGATCGCCGGTTCGCCGGGACGGATCGGGGTCGGTAGCTGGGTCTGGGCGTGGAGGAGGCTCGCAGGGGCGCCGAGCAGGGCCGATAGCAGCAGGGCGCGGGCGGCGGTGCGGATCGTCATACAGGATCTCCTGCTCGGGAGGATGCGAAAGGGTTCGTCAAACAACCGATTGGCAGCTGGGTCGGTTCCGAATGCTGACAGGAACGGGGCGGCCGACAGTTAGAAGAAAACGGGGGATGCCGTTTGCGACGGGCGCGCCATTGCGGAGCGCCATCGCTATGGTGGCGCCGTTTCGACCGGGATTCGCTCATGCGCCAGTATCACGACCTGCTTCGACGCGTCCTGGACGAGGGTGTCCGCAAGGATGACCGCACCGGGACGGGCACGCTCGCCGTGTTCGGCCACCAGATGCGCTTCGACCTGAACGAGGGTTTCCCGCTCGTCACCACCAAGAAGCTGCATCTGAAGTCGATCATCCATGAGCTGATCTGGTTCCTGCGGGGCGACACCAATGTGCGCTACCTGCAGGAGAACGGCGTCACGATCTGGGACGAGTGGGCCGACGAGAACGGCGATCTCGGCCCGGTGTACGGCCGGCAGTGGCGGTCCTGGCCCGCGCCGGCAGAGGACGGTTCGTCGGGCACGATCGACCAGATCGCCTGGCTGGTGAACGAGATCAGGCGCAATCCCGATTCGCGCCGGCTGATCGTCTCGGCCTGGAACCCGGCCGACATCCCGAAGATGGCGCTGGCCCCCTGCCATTGCCTGTTTCAGTTCTTCGTCGCCGACGGCAAGCTGTCCTGCCAGCTCTATCAGCGCTCGGCCGATGTCTTTCTCGGCGTGCCATTCAACATCGCGAGCTATGCGCTGCTGACCCATATGGTGGCTCAAGTCACGGGTCTGGGCGTCGGCGAGTTCGTCCACTCCTTCGGCGACACGCATCTCTATGTGAACCATCTCGACCAGGCGAAGCTGCAGCTTTCGCGCGAGTTCCGGCCGCTGCCGACACTGAAGCTCAATCCGGCTGTGTCGCGGTTGGAGGATTTCCAGTTCGAGGACGTGACGATCGAGGGCTACGACCCGCATCCGGCGATCAAGGCGCCGATCGCGGTATGAGCCTCACCATCCGCCCGGCTCGCCCGGACGAGGCCGGGCTCGTGCTCGATTTCATCAAGGCGCTCGCCGAATACGAGCGGCTGGCGCATCAGGTCACCGCAAGCGAAGCCGAGATTGCCGACGCGATCTTCGGCGCGAATCCGCGCGCATTCTGCGACATCGCCGAATGGGATGGCGAGCCGGCCGGCTTCTCGGTGTGGTTCTATACCTACTCGACCTTCAGCGGCCGGCACGGCATCTGGCTGGAGGATCTGTTCGTGCATCCGCATCTGCGCGGCAAGGGCATCGGCAAGGCGCTGATCGCGGCGCTTGCCAAGCGCTGCGTTGCGGAGGGGTTGCCGCGCCTCGCCTGGTGGGTGCTGAACTGGAACGAGCCCTCGCGCGTGTTCTACCGGTCGATCGGTGCGAAGGCGCAGGACGAATGGACCGTGAAGCGGCTCGACGGCGAGGCGTTGAAGCGTCTTGCGGAAGGGGGCTGAGCGATGGTGCAGCTTCCCGTCGTGGTGATCGCGGCGATCGCCGACAACGGCGTCATCGGCGACGACAACCGGCTGATCTGGCGGCTCAAGACCGATCTGCGCCATTTCCGCAGCCTGACGATCGGACGCCCGGTACTGATGGGGCGCAAGACCTTCCTCTCGATCGGCAAGCCCTTGCCGGGCCGGGAGACGATCGTCCTGACACGTGATCCCGGCTTCCGGCCCGATGGCGTCCATCTGGCGCATTCGCTGGAGGAAGCACTCGCGACCGGGCAGCGGCTCGGCCTGGGCCTGGGCGCCGATTCCGTGACGGTCGCGGGCGGCGCGGAGGTCTATCGGCAGGCGCTGCCGCTGGCCGGCCGGCTCGAGTTTACGCAGGTCCATGCGACGCCCGAAGGCGACGCCCTGTTTCCCGAATGGGACGCCTCGGCCTTCGTCGCAGAGGCGCGCGAAAACCACCCCGCCGGCCCCGATGACGAGCATCCGTTTACCTTCGCGACGTTTCGCCGCCGGGTCTGAGCGGCTTTCCGTTGATGTTGAAGGCCTTGCGTCGTTGACGAATCCATGGCCCATGCCCAAGTCAGCCCAGCACGCTCCGGCTGTGGGCGCTGACAAACGACCGCCATTCGCCTATTGCAGGGCTGGTCGGCAGAGAAAGGGAACGGCGCAAGTATGCCTTGGAGCAACCAGAGCGGCGGTGGCAATAACGGGGGCGGACCCTGGGGCCAGCGCGGGGGAAGCGGCGGCGGCGGTGGCGGCGGCCCCTGGGGCGGTGGCTCCGGCGGCGGCAATAGCGGCCCGCCCGATCTGGAGGACATTCTGCGCCGCAGCCAGGACCGGCTGAGGGACATGATGCCGGGCGGCAATCTCGGCAGCCGCGGGCTGATCTTCGGCATTCTCGCCCTGATCGTGATCTGGCTCCTGACGGGCTGGTACATCGTCCGTCCGAACGAGGTCGGTCTCAATCTTCGTTTCGGCAAGTTCATCGGCAAGACCGGCGAAGGCCTGAACTACAACTGGCCTTATCCGATCGGCAGCGTGATCAAGCCGCAGGTGACGAACGTCATCACGACTGAGGTCGGCTTCCGGACCGTCGAATCCGTGCGCGCCTCGCGCCAGTCCGACGTGATCGAGGAAAGCCTGATGCTTACCGGCGACGAGAACATCGTCGACATCGACGTGATCGTGCAGTGGCAGATCGATCCGGCGGCGCCGGAGAACTACGTCTTCAACATCCAGGATCCACCGGGGACTGTGAAGGCCGTCGCCGAGAGCGCGATGCGCGAGATCATCGGGCGGCGCAACATCCAGCCCGTGCTGACGACCGATCGCTCGGCAATCGAGACCGAGGTGCGCCAGCTCATGCAGGAGACCCTCAACAGCTACAATGCGGGCGTGCAGATCCGCCTGGTGCAGCTGCAGAAGGTCGATCCGCCGCAGCAGGTCATCGACGCCTTCCGCGACGTCCAGGCGGCACGCGCCGACCAGGAGCGCCTGCGCAACGAGGCGCAGACCTACGCCAACCGCGTCGTGCCGGAATCGCGCGGTCGCGCGGCCCAGCTCGTCCAGGCGGCCGAAGCCTTCAAGGAGCAGACGGTCGCCGAGGCGCTTGGACAGGCGAGCCGCTTCAACGCGGTCTATCAGCAGTACAAGAGGGCCCCGGCCGTGACGCGCGAACGTCTCTTCCTCGAGACGATGGAGCGCGTGATGGGCGGTACCGACAAGGTGATCATCGATAGCTCGGGCACAGGGCAGGGCGTCGTGCCCTATCTGCCGCTCGACCAGTTGCAGCAGAGGCGTCCCGTTCCGGGCGCCCCGCAGACGGGAGCTGTCCGATGAACGGCGCCATCATCCGCATCGGCCTGCTCGTCGTCCTCGGCATCGCGGCCGTCGTCTTCTACGCCATGACCTTCGTGGTCCAGCAGACGCAGTCGGCTCTCGTGCTGCGCTTCGGCGCCGTGCGCAGCGTCGTCACCGAGCCCGGCCTCTATTTCAAGCTGCCGGCGCCGTTCGAGCAGGTGACCCTGCTCGACAACCGCATCCTCGATCTCGACCTGCCGGCGCAGGAAATCATCGCCTCCGACCAGAAGCGCCTGGTGGTCGATGCCTTCACGCGCTATCGCATCTCCGATCCGCTGAAGTTCTACCAGGCGGTCAACAACATCCCGCGCGCGAATTCGCAGCTTGCCTCGATCGTGAACGGCAATGTCCGCTCGGTGCTGGCCGATGCGAGCTTCACCTCGATGGTCCGCAACGACCGTGCGCGGCTGATGAACCGCATTCGCGACGAGGTGAACCGCGAGGCCGCCCGCTTCGGCATGACGGTGGTCGATGTCCGGCTGCGACGCGTCGATCTGCCGGCGGCCAACTCGGCGGCGGTGTTCCAGCGCATGCAGACGGAACGCCAGCGCGAGGCAGCCGAAGCTCGCGCGCTCGGTGCCCAGCAGGCGCAGGAGGTCCGGGCTCGGGCCGACAGGGAGTCGACCGTGATCGTCGCCGAGGCGCAGCGCCGCTCCGACGAGATCCGCGGCGAGGGCGAGGGCGAGCGCAACCGCGTCTTCGCCGAAGCCTTCGGGCAGGACGAGGAGTTTTTCACCTTCTACCGCTCGATGCAGGCCTATGAGGCCAGCATCAAGGCGGGCGATACGAAGATGGTGCTGTCTCCCGATTCGCCGTTCTTCCGGTTCTTCAACGGACCGAATGCGCCCCGGCGCGACGCGGCTCCAGCCACGCCGGCGACGCCGGCGCCGGCCCGGCCCTGATTCAGCCATAGGCGCCGCGTATGTGGGATTTCATCGCGGCGCTGGGCCTTGTTTTCGCGATCGAAGGCATCCTGTTCGCAGCGGTGCCGAACCTCGCCAAGGACGCGCTTCGCAGCGCCGCCGAGACACCGCCCGACCGTATGAGGCTGATCGGCCTCGGCTCGGCGGTGCTCGGCGTGTTGCTTGTCTGGCTCGTGCGCGGCTGACGACACGGCAGGTGCACGCGATCGTGTTAGATGCCATGATCGTGTGTCGACCTTCCGCCGCAATTCGAGGTTCAATCTAGGTCGGGTTCTCGCGCCGCGCGGCTCGCCCGAATTTTCTTTCACGAGGACACTGATGGCAAATAATCTCGCCTCTGCTTTCGGCTCTCCGGCTTCCGCCTCGCCCTCCCTGGCGTCACGCGCGCGCCGGGCTGCGCTGGTGGCGAGCGTCGGGGCGCTTTCGCTTCTCGCCTCTCCGGTCATCGCCCCCGCTCAGACCGCCTCGGCGCCTGTCCTCGAAGGCCGGGTCTCGCTGGCCGATCTCGCCGAACGGGTGATGCCGGCCGTGGTCAACATCGCGGCGGTGACGACGAGCGACACGCGCGGCCGCACCCTGCCGCAGCTGCCGCAGCTTGGCCCCGACACGCCCTTCGGCGACCTGTTCGAGGAGTTTTTCAACCGCCGCGGCCAAGGCCAGCAGGGCCAGGGCCAGCAGGGTCAGGGCCAGCCGCCGCAGCAGCGCCGTTCGCAGTCGGCCGGTTCCGGCTTCGTCATCGATCCCTCAGGAATCGTCGTCACCAACAATCACGTCATCGGCGACGCCAACGAGATCACGGTGATCTTCAATAGTGGCCTGCGCCTCAAGGCTGAGGTGATCGGCAAGGACGCGAAGGTCGATCTCGCAGTGCTGCGGGTGAAGCACGACAAGCCGTTGCCCGCGGTCAAATTCGGCGACTCCGACAAGATGCGGATCGGCGATCCGGTCATGGCGATCGGCAACCCGTTCGGCCTCGGCGGCTCGGTCTCGTCGGGCATCGTCTCGGCGCGCAACCGCGACATCCAGCAGGGGCCGTACGACACCTACATCCAGACCGACGCCGCCATAAACAAGGGCAATTCGGGTGGGCCGCTGTTCAACATGGCGGGCGAGGTGATCGGCATCAACACCGCGATCCTGTCGCCGACGGGCGGCTCGGTCGGCATCGGCTTCGCGGTGCCGTCGGCGCTTGCCAGCAACATCGTCGACCAGCTCAAGGAGTTCGGCGAGACCCGCCGCGGCTGGCTCGGCGTGCGGATCCAGAGCGTCGACGATGCCACCGCCGAGGCCCTGGGTCTCGGCACGGCGCGCGGCGCCCTCGTCGCCGGCATCGACGACAAGGGCCCGGCCAAGCCCGCCGGCCTCGAGGTCGGCGACGTCGTGACCAAGTTTGACGGCAAGGAGGTCAAGGATTCCCGCGACCTGCCGCGCATCGTGGCTGCGACGCCGGTCGGCAAGGACGTGCCGATCACGATCATGCGCAAGGGCAAGGAAGAGGTGAAGACGGTCAAGCTCGGCCGCCTCGAGGATGGCGAAAAGGTCCAGCCCGCGTCGGTCAAGGCGCCAGCCGAAGCTGCCAAGCCAGCCGTGACCACCGCGCTCGGCCTCGAATTCTCGCCACAGACCGAGGAACTCCGGAAGCGCTATTCGATCAAGGACGGCGTCAAGGGCGTGGTCATCACCAAGGTCGATCCCAATTCTAACGCCGCGGACAAGCGCGTGCTCGTCGGCGAACTGGTCGTCGAAATCGGCCAGGAGGCGGTGAATTCGCCCGAGGATGTGACCAAGCGGCTCGATGCCCTCAAGAAGGAGGGCAAGAAGTCGGCCCTGCTGCTGGTCTCGAACGCACAGGGCGAGGTTCGCTTCGTCGCCGTTTCGATGAACTGAGCCTCGTCTCGGCATTCGTCATGCGAGGGCGGCCCATCCTGGGCCGCCCTTTTTCGTGTCCGGATCGGACAAACAACCGATATGCATGGGCCGCCGCGCGCCTGGAGAGACAGGGGCGCTGCGGCTGCGACGGAGAGACGAGATGAAACTGACCGACATTGCCTTCGTCACCACCGACTGGTCGACGGTACCGGCGGAGCGGCATGCCGGTGAGGTGGGCGAAGCGATCTGGCGCACACAGTATTTCGGGCCGGAGGAGAACCGCATCCGGGTTCGCATGGTCGAGTACACGCCGGGCTATGTTGCCGACCACTGGTGCTCCAAGGGCCACATCATCCTGTGCCTCGAAGGCGCGATGGACACGACGCTGGAGGATGGGCGCGTGATGCCGCTCAGGGCCGGCATGTCCTATCAGGTCGCTGACGGCGCCGAGGCGCATCGCTCCAGTACCGTGACCGGCGCGAAGCTGTTCATCGTCGACTAGGCATCGGCCGAAAAATGCTGCGCGGCTTTCGGGCAGGCCGATGCAATGAGGCCGGGATCAGCGGACGATCTCGGAGCCCGCATAGCCCTGGGCGTAGAGCAGGGCGGTGAGGTCGGCATGGTCGAGCCGGGCATCGGCAGCGGCGGCGACCGCCGGCTTGGCGCGGAAGGCGACACCGAGTCCAGCTTCGCCGAGCATGGCGAGATCGTTGGCGCCGTCGCCGACGGCCAGGGTCTGCTCAAGGCCAAGGCCACGGCGCGCGCGCAGTTCGATCAGGGCATCGAGCTTGGCCTGCTTGCCGAGAATCGGATCGGCGACTTCGCCGCGCAGGATGCCGTCATCGGCCAGCAAGATGTTGGAGCGATGCTCGTCGAAGCCGATCGTCGCGCTGATCGGGCCGGTGAAGACGGTGAAGCCGCCGGAGACGAGGGCGGTATAGGCACCGTTTGCGCGCATCGTCATGACGAGCGCCCGGCCGCCCGGCGTCAGCGTGATGCGCTGCTCGATGATCTCGTGGACGACAGCGAGCGGGACGCCCTTGAGCAACGCGACGCGCTCGCGCAGCGCCGGCTCGAAGGCGATCTCGCCGCGCATCGCGCGTTCGGTGATCCCGGAGACCTTTTCCTTCAGACCGACATAGGCGGCGAGTTCGTCGATGCACTCCTGCCCGATCATGGTCGAGTCCATGTCGGCCAGGAACAGCGCCTTGCGCCGTGTCGCGGCCGGCTGGACGATGATGTCGATCGGCGCCGCTCCGAGCAGCTGGCGCAGATCCGCTTCGAGCTTGCGCGCATCGCCGGCTTCCGCGAAGAGGTCGGCAGCGATCTCGCCATCGAGCCGCCCGCTGCGCAGGATTCCCGGCAGGCTGGCAGAAAGATGTTTCAGCAGCCCGTCGTCGAGCAGGGCCTGTCCATGGGCGGAAACCAGTGTCGCGACGAGCATGTGAAGGGCCGGATCAGGTGATGATGGACGGGGCGGAGATCAGGGCGGTGCTCATCGCAGGTCCGACCGCGAGCGGCAAGTCCGCTCTGGCGATCGAGATCGCGCGACGCCTGGGCGGCACCGTGGTCAACGTCGATTCCATGCAGGTCTATGCCGATCTCAGGGTCCTCTCGGCACGCCCGACGCCTGAGGAAGAGGAGATCGTGCCGCATCGGCTCTACGGTCATGTCGACGGCGCGATCAATTATTCGGCGATGCGCTATGCAGAGGATGTTGCGGGCGTGCTGTCGGAGCTTGGCCGGACCGGCTCCCTGCCGATCCTGGTCGGCGGCACGGGCCTCTACTTCAAGGCGCTGACCGACGGCTTCTCGGCGATCCCGCCCGTGCCGGAGGCGGTCCGCTCTACCTTCCGGGCGCGCGTCGACGGACAGGAGACGGGCCTGCTTCACGCCGAGCTCGCGCGCCTCGACCCGGTCATGGCGGAACGGCTCAGGCCCACGGATCGGATGCGCATCATGCGTGCGCTCGAGGTTCATCTTGCCACTGGGCGGTCGATCGCCAGCTTCCAGGGCGAGCGCCATCCCGGGCCGCTGGATGCGCTGCCGATGCTGAAGCTCTTCATCCACCCGGAGCGCGAGGAGGTGCGCTCGCGCATCGACCGGCGCTTCGAGCAGATGATCGCGCAGGGCGCGCTGGACGAGGTCGCGGCCTTGCGCGAGCGCCGGCTCGACCCGCTTCTACCGGTCATGCGGGCACATGGCGTTCCCGGACTGATCGCCCATCTCGACGGTGAGATCGGACTGGACGAGGCCATCGCGCGCGGCCAGGCGGATACGCGCGCCTATGCCAAGCGGCAGGTCACCTGGTTCCGGCATCAGATGGCGGGCTGGCAGGCAGTCGCTCCCGAGGGCGCGCGCGAGGTTGCGCTGCGCGCCCTTGATGCCGGGCTGTGAGCGGTCAGGCCGCGACCGAGACGTCGGGATCCGAGATCCGAATACAGCTGCGGCCCTCGTTCTTGGCGCGGTAGAGGGCGCGGTCGGCGCGCTCTACCAGGGCCGCGAGCGTCTCCGGGCTGGATCGCGTGGCGATGCCTAGGCTGGCGGAGACCTGCAGCGCCAGCGTCTCGGAGACCGGCAGGCGGCGGGAGGCAAGGGCATCCTCGACCCGCAGCGCGATGCGCAGCGCCGCATCGAGGTCGGCGCCGGGCAGCAGGATGGCAAATTCCTCGCCGCCGAAGCGGCCGACGAGATCGCGCTCTGTCCGGACCAGGCCGAGCAGCACATCGGCGAAAGCCCGGATCACCGCATCGCCGGCCGGATGGCCGTAGCTATCATTGACCGACTTGAAGTGATCGAGATCGACCACGATCAGCGAGATGTCGCTGCCGCTCTGCTCGGCGTCGAGGATCGCCGCATTGGCCTTCTCGCTGAAGGAGCGGCGATTGAGCAACGCCGTCAGCGGATCGGTTTCGGCCAGGCGGCGCAGTTCCTTCTCGCGCTCCTCGCGCTGCTCGATATCCTGCGAGAGGGCGCGGCGGGTGGCCCGCTCGCGGCCGATCTCCAGAGCGAGCGTCGCGGCACGGCTCTGGAGGGTCTGGTTGGCGACGATCAGGTCGGTCACATCCGTGATCGTCAGGACGAGCCCGTCGCCGAGGGGCGCGACTGCAATCTGCAGCCAGGCGGTCTGGCCCTTGGCCGAGTAGCAGGTCTCGATCATGTCTGGGCGGCGCAGGTCGAGCGCATAGAGGCAGCGCCGCCAGACCATCGGATCGGCCAGGAAGGGCAGGGAGATCCTGGCGTCCTCGTCGAGAAGTTCGCCATCGGGGCGCCTCGCGAGCGCGGCGGCGCGGCGGTTGGCCGTGATGACCACGGTCCGCTCGACGCGGCCGTCGAGGTCGCGGACGGCGCGCAACGCCACGATGCCGGATGGCGAGGTTTCGAGCACCGTCCTCAGCATCTCCTCGTGGAACTGCAGCGGCCGGCTGAACGCGATGACATAGCGGCTGCCATCCGCGGCCGTGGCCGGCATGAGCAGGCGCTCCCAGAGGCAGACGCGGACGGTCGCTTTCGACCGATGGACGGTATAGGTCGGTTTGCCGCTGGCCAGGGTCTGGTCGCAGCAGGCGATGGTGAAACGTGCCACCTGCGGCGTCATGCCCGAGACGCGCTCGCTGAGTCGGCTGGCTCCGGTATAGCGAATGATCTCGCGGCCGTAGTGGATGAAGGCGTAGTCACCGTCGCCGGTCGGAGCGAGGACCAGGAGGTCCGCGCCGAAACGGGGCATGACCGCGGCGAGGAAGCTCTCATAGAGGACGCGGCCGTCGCCGTCGCGGTTGAGCAGGAAGTGCTGCAACAGGTCCGCCACTTCCGGCGCGTGGGCGCGTGCAGCGATGTTGTCGGTGTGAACTTCCTGGTACATGGTCGTCCTGTAGCGAGCGCGGCGACCGTAACAACCCGAAGTTGAAAAAGGGTTCCACTGCGATATCGGATTTGCTGCAGTGCCGTCCTGGAGCGGGGCTGCATCGTTGTCATGGTTTGCGCTTGACCACCGCGCCGGGGTCGATTAGCGTCCCGCAACATCTGCAAAGGGTCGAGGCGCGATGCGCAAGCTTATTATCGTACGGGTGCGCTGGTAGGGGCCGGTTCTGAAACGAACCGCGTCAACCCCGACGCCAGCGCACGTCCAGGCCCCACGAGGGCCTTTTTTATTGCCCGTTTTCGACCTTGACCCCAACCGAACTGCCGCAGGAGACCGTTATGAGCGAGATGATGACCGGTGCCGAGATGGTCGTCCGCGCGCTTCAGGACCAGGGCGTCGAACATCTGTTCGGCTATCCCGGTGGCGCCGTGCTGCCGATCTATGATGCGCTGTTCCAGCAGGACAAGGTCAAGCATGTCCTCGTCCGCCACGAGCAGGGCGCCGTCCACGCCGCCGAGGGCTATGCCCGCTCGACCGCGGGCAAGGTCGGCTGCGTGCTCGTGACCTCGGGCCCCGGCGCGACCAACGCCGTCACCGGTCTGACCGATGCGCTGCTCGACTCGATCCCCCTCGTCGTCATCACCGGCCAGGTCCCGACGCATCTGATCGGCTCGGACGCCTTCCAGGAATGCGACACGGTCGGCATCACCCGCTCCTGCACCAAGCACAACTACCTGGTGAAGAGCATCGCGGACCTGCCGCGCATCCTGCACGAGGCCTTCTACGTCGCCTCCAATGGCCGCCCGGGCCCGGTCGTCGTCGACATCCCGAAGGACATCCAGTTCGCCAGTGGCTCCTACAGCCGGCCGCGCGACAACCAGCACAAGACCTATCGCCCGACGGTCAAGGGCGACCTCGGCGCGATCAAGGCGGCGGTCGCCCTGATGGCGAATGCCAAGAAGCCGGTCTTCTATACCGGTGGCGGCGTCATCAATGCCGGCCCGCACGCTTCCGCGCTGCTGCGCGAACTCGCCCGGCTGACCGGCTTTCCGGTCACCTCGACCCTGATGGGGCTCGGCGCCTTCCCGGCCGCCGACAAGCAATGGCTCGGCATGCTCGGCATGCACGGCACCTACGAGGCGAACCTCGCGATGCATGACTGCGACGTCATGATCAACATCGGCGCACGCTTCGACGATCGCATCACCGGCCGGATCGACGCCTTCTCGCCGCGCTCGAAGAAGATCCACATCGACATCGATCCGTCCTCGATCAACAAGAACGTCAAGGTCGACATCGGCATCGTCGGCGACTGCGCCCATGTGCTCGAGGACATGGTCCGGATCTGGCGCGAGACCTCGCCGCAGATCGACAAGACAGCGCTGACGGCGTGGTGGACGCAGATCGACGGCTGGCGTGCGCGCAAGAGCCTCGCCTACAAGAAGTCGGATTCGGTCATCAAGCCGCAATACGCGCTGGAGCGGCTGCACGCGCTGACCAAGGACCGCGACACCTACATCACGACCGAGGTCGGGCAGCACCAGATGTGGGCGGCGCAGTATCTCCAGTTCCAGGAGCCGAACCGCTGGATGACCTCGGGCGGCCTCGGCACGATGGGCTACGGCCTGCCGGCGGCGATCGGCGTGCAGATGAAGCATCCCAAGGCTCTCGTCATCGACGTCGCCGGCGAGGCCTCGATCCTGATGAACATGCAGGAGATGTCGACGGCCGTGCAGTATCGGCTGCCGGTCAAGATCTTCATCCTGAACAATGAGTACATGGGTATGGTGCGCCAGTGGCAGGAGCTGCTGCATGGCGGGCGCTATTCCGAGAGCTACTCGCAGTCGCTGCCGGACTTCGTGAAGCTGGCCGAGGCCTATGGTGGCCACGGCATCCGCTGCGACGACCCGGCCAAGCTCGACGACGCGATCATGGAGATGATCGAGACGCCGAAGCCCGTGATCTTCGACTGCCTCGTCGCCAAGGAAGAGAACTGCTTCCCGATGATCCCGTCGGGCAAGGCCCATAACGAGATGATCCTGCCCGATTTCGAGGGCGACACCGGCGAGATCATCGACGCCGAGGGCAAGCAGCTCGTTTGATCAAGCAGCGTCGTGCTCGGGCTTGTCCCGAGCATCTCGGGCAGGATCGGAGCTGCGTCCTGCCGTGGCTTCGTGAGCCGCTGCGCCCACGAATGAAGACTTCGGCATGACACGGGGACAGGGCATGACGACAATCGGCCTGATCGGCGGCACGAGCTGGGAATCGACCGCGGTCTATTACCGCCTTCTCAATGAGGGCATCCGTGCGCGCCGCGGCGGCCTGCACAGTGCCGAGATCCTGTTGCACTCGCTTGATTTCGCACCGCTCGCGGCACGGATGACGGCGGGCGACTGGGACGGCGTCGGCGATGTGCTGGCGGCGAGCGCGCGCCGGCTCGAGCGCGGCGGTGCCGACTGCGTCCTGCTCTGCACCAACACCATGCACAAGGTCGCTGACTGCATCGTCGCGGCGACGCGACTGCCCTTCCTCGATCTCGTGGATCTTACAGCGAAGACGATCGCCGGCTCCCGATCGCGGCGGCCGCTGCTGCTCGCCACCGGCTTCACCATGGAGCAGCCTTTCTACCGCGAGCGGCTGGCGAAAGCTGGGCTGGCGCCGATCGTTCCGGGCGAAGCGGACCGGGCCGCGGTGCACCAGATCATCTTCGCCGAACTCTGCCGGGGCGTGGTTTCACCGCAGTCGAAGGAGCGGTTCCTCGAGATTATCGTCCGGGCGACGGAAGAGGAGGGCGCTGACGGCGTCATCCTCGGCTGCACCGAGATTGGCCTGCTGATCTCGCAAGCCGATGTCACGCTGCCCGTGTTCGACACGACGGCGTTGCATGTCGAGGCCGCGCTCGACTTCGCGCTCGCCGCAGAAAGCCAGGCCGCATGAAACTCGTCATCGCCAACAGGAACTATTCTTCCTGGTCGTTGCGGCCCTGGCTGCTGCTGACCGAATTCGGGATTCCCTTCGAGGAGGTGCTGGTGCCGTTTGGCCCGACCTTCGACGACCCCGACTGGAAGCGCGCGATCTCCGCCTTCACGCCGGCCGGCAAGGTGCCGGCGCTTGTCGATGGTGACATCCGGGTGTGGGAGTCGCTGGCGATCATGGACCATGTCGCCGATCTGTACCCCGATCTCGCCATCTGGCCGCGGGATCCCGTTGCGCGGGCGATGGCGCGCTCGATCTCGGCCGAGATGCATGCCGGCTTCCAGGCTTTGCGCGGCGCCTGCCCGATGAATCTCGCCTGGGTCCATCCGACGCGCGATCGCGGGCCCAAGGTTGCTGCCGATGTCGCGCGGATCAGCACGATCTGGCGTGAGGCGCGGGAGCGCTTCGGGGCAGGCGGCCCCTTCCTGTTCGGTGCATTCACGGCGGCGGATGCGATGTTCGCGCCGGTGACGGCGCGCTTCAGCGGATACGGCATAGTGCCGGATGAGATCAGCACCGCCTATTGCGCGGCGGTTCAGGCGACGCAGGGCTTTAAGTCCTGGCGCGCAGGCGCTCTCGCCGAGCCGTGGATCATTGCCGAGGACGAGGTCGACGAGCCCGTCCTGACCGATTTTCGCCCCTCTCTCAGCCGCAGCCGAGTCTCCTCATGAACACGTCGACGCACTACCCGAACGCCCCCGTCGCGCAGCCTGTCGCCCGTCACACCCTTGCGGTGATCGTCGACAACGAGCCGGGCGTGCTCGCTCGCATCGCCGGTCTGTTCTCCGGCCGCGGCTACAACATCGAGAGCCTGACGGTGTCCGAGACGGAGCACGAGAAGCATCTCTCGCGCATCACGGTCGTGACCTCCGGCACGGCGAACGTCATCGACCAGATCAAGGCGCACCTCGACCGGCTGGTGCCGGTGCATCGCGTCGTCGACCTGACCCTCCAGGGCGAGGCGCTCGAGCGCGAACTGGCCCTGGTCAAGGTCGTCGGCAAGGGCGAGCACAGGGTCGAGGCGATGCGGCTGGCCGCTGCCTTTGGCGCGCGCACGCTCGACGCCTCGCTGACCTCCTTCGTCTTCGAGCTGACCGGCTCGACCGAGGAAATCGAGCGCTTCATCAAGCTGATGACGGTGGTCGGGCTGACGGAGGTCTCGCGCACCGGCATCGCCGCGATGAGCCGTGGACCGGACGCGATGTGACTGCCGGTCGATGGCACCTGAAACGCTCAACATGGTTGCGCTGGGGCTGGGCATCGCCGGCTTCGGCTGCTTCGCTTGGCCGATCCTGCAGCGCTTGAGCGGCAAGGCCGCACCAGAAGTGCCCGGCAGCGGCAAGAGCTTGCGCTCGCCGCTGTGGTGGGCGGGATTCATCCTGACCATCGCTGCTATCTTTCTGCAGCGCATGGCGAGCCAGCAGGCGGGTGGCCTCTAGATTCGCCTGCCAAGCCTTCGACAGTGGGCGGATGGCCGCGGTACGAGATCCTTCTTGCCGGCGCGATCCGCCTGCGCTAGAGAGCCGAACCGTAACGTACGGTACGGCCAATCACTCGACCCTCGGCGATCATGTCGGCAACGCGAAATACAGCGGATACGGAAGAGCCGACGGCCCGCCAGCAGGCCGTGCTCGATGCCGTTCTGTCGCTGATGGTGGAGGAGGGCGACCAACTTACCATGACCGCGGTGGCGCGCCGGGCTAGCTGCTCGAAGGAAACGCTCTACAAGTGGTTCGGCGACCGTGACGGGCTGCTGACGGCGACCGTGCGCTGGCAGGCCGCACGCGTCCGGGCCGGCCGCTACGATCGGCCGACGCTCGACATCGCCGCCCTGCACGATAGCCTCAAGGGTTTCGCGGCGACCTGGCTCACCGTGATCTCGAGCCCGACCTCGATTGCGCTGAACCGCCTCGCCATCGGCGATGCGGCGTCGCGCAAGAGCAATCTCGGCCGGATCGTCCTCGAGAATGGGCGCTTTGCCATCGCGGAGCGGCTGCGGCCCGTGCTCGAGGCGGGTCGCGAGGCGGGGCTGCTCGCCTTCGACGACTCCGAGACGGCATTCCGCACCTTCTTCGGCCTTGTCGGCCGCGACGTTCAGATCCGACTCCTGCTCGGCGACAGCCTCACGCTCGGTCGTGGCGAGATCGAGCGTGACGCTGCCCGGGCCACCGACCAGTTCCTCGCACTTTACGGGCGGAAGACAGCCGCGCCGGAAGCCTGAAGAAACCACCCAGACGACCCAAGGAAGGACACCTCACATGCGCGTCTATTATGATCGTGATGCCGACATCAACCTGATCAAGGGCAAGAAGGTCTGCATCGTCGGCTACGGCAGCCAGGGCCATGCCCATGCCCTCAACCTGCGCGATTCCGGCGTCAAGGACGTGGTCATCGCGCTGAAGGCCGGCTCGCCGACCCGCAAGAAGGCCGAGGAGGCCGGCTTCGCGGTGATGACCCCGACCGAGGCCGCCAAGGTCTCCGACGTCATGATGATGCTGACGCCGGACGAACTGCAGGCCGACATCTATCGCGACGAACTGCATGCCAACATGAAGCAGGGCGCGGCGCTGCTCTTCGCCCACGGCCTCAACGTGCACTTCAACCTGATCGAGCCGCGCAAGGATCTCGACGTTCTGATGGTCGCCCCGAAGGGCCCCGGCCACACCGTTCGCTCCGAGTATCAGCGCGGCGGCGGCGTGCCGACCCTGATCGCGATCCATCAGGACGCGACCGGCAACGCCCATGATCTCGGCCTGTCCTACGCCTCGGCCAATGGCGGCGGCCGCGCCGGCATCATCGAGACCAACTTCAAGGAAGAGTGCGAGACCGATCTGTTCGGCGAGCAGGTCGTCCTCTGCGGCGGTCTCGTCGAGCTGATCAAGGCCGGCTACGAGACGCTGGTCGAGGCCGGCTACGCCCCCGAAATGGCCTATTTCGAGTGCTTGCACGAGGTGAAGCTGATCGTCGACCTGATCTATGAGGGCGGCATCGCGAACATGAACTACTCGATCTCGAACACGGCCGAGTATGGCGAGTACGTCACCGGCCCGCGCATCATCACCGCCGAGACCAAGGCCGAGATGAAGCGCGTTCTGGCCGACATCCAGTCGGGCAAGTTCACCCGCGACTGGATGCTCGAGAACAAGGTCAACCAGACCTCGTTCAAGGCGACCCGCGCCCGCTACGCCGCCCACCCGATCGAGGAAGTCGGCGCGAAGCTGCGCGACATGATGCCCTGGATCAAGGCCAAGGCCCTCGTCGACAAGACCAAGAACTGAGGCCTCGGGTCCAGGCCGCTACTCGCCGTTTGAATCAACTCCTTGCGGAGTTGATTCAGGAGCGGTCTGCAAGACTCTGATCTGGAACGATTTATCAAGGCGGGCGCAGCGATGCGCCCGCCTTTCTGCATTCGCGCATGACGGCGTCCCAGCTCGGCCGGAACCGATCCCGCAGCGGCGCGTTTTGGTCGTCAGGAAGGGGCACAGGGAGCGGGCACATGACATGGGATCATGAGAGAGCCGACCAGCGGCATCGCCATGGGGTGGAGCGAAACCGGTCCGATGCGAAAGCCTCCCGGCGAGAGGCGGCCGAAGAGTTGGGCGTGGACTGGGCGTTGCTGAGCGCGTTGCTGGGCGGATTGGCCCTTGCGGCGTTCTTCAACACGTTCGTCGGCTGATCCCGGGCCGAGGGGTCGCGGGTACGCGGAGAAACGGATCATGAGCATCGAGGCGGAAGAACGCGCCAAGGCGCAGAGTGAAGGGCCGGCCGGAGGCGACAAGGTTCCGCCGATGCGGGCGCAGGATCACAGCGATGCCGATCCCGCGGTCGAGACGCCGGTCGAGGCACGGCAGGGCTTCCTCGGCGCGCCGGTGCTGATGGTGCTGGTCGGTGGGCTGGCGCTGGCGATCGTGGCGTGGATCGCAGTGGAGATGCTGACCTATTGAACCCGCATGCCGGCCCTCTGGGCACGGAGCGGAAGTGGACATTCCCTGGCTGAGATTGACGCGGTTGCCGATCAGAGATGGGAGGTAGCGATGCAAGTCTTGAAGGTCATCGATGGACCGGTCGCGGCCGGTGTGGGTTTGGCGCTCTCGCTGGCGCTGTTGCTGGCGGTAATCCTCGGCCTGGCCTGAAGCGCCGTTATCGCGACAGCATGCCACCCTGTGTCGCCATTTCGGCGAGACGGCCGGCTCCGTAGATCAGGGCGAACCCCCAGGCTGCCGAGGCGGTCCAGTTCGCGATCTGGAACGGCCAGAACGGCATCTTGACGATGCCGGCGACGATCGCGATCACCGCGCGCAACGGCCCGAAGAAGTGGCCGATCAGAATGCTGGCGACACCCCATTTCTCGAAGAAGGCGTGGCCGCGCGCCAGCAGTTCAGGCCTGTCCTTGAAGGGCCAGTGGTCATCGACACGCGGGCCGAGTTTCTCGCCGACCCAGTAGGAAATCCAGAACCCGAAGCCGGAGCCCGCCGCGGCCGCGATCGCCAGCGGCACGAGATTGAGGCCCGACGCGCCGGCCACCGCACCGAATGCCGTGAAGAAAACGGTTGCCGGCACGAGCCAGGAGAGGATGGCGACACATTCGCAGAACGCGATCAGGAAGACGATCGGGATCGCCCATTCCTGATTGGCGCGCATGAATTCGACGAGCGCCTGCATCCAGAGTTCGAGTTGGGCCATGACTGTCCTGGTCGCTTCGTGTCTGGTCGCGTCTTGCCTGGCCGCCCGAGCGGAAGGCTGTGGGCTTATCGCCGCCCGGTCCGACCATTGCAACCGAAGCATGGTCGCAGCAGGGCGTACGGCAGATGCCTCAGCCGAAGGATGGCTTTGCCTATCCCGGCCGATGGCTTAGTCTCCCCGGCAACGACGAACACTAGGTTCGGCCGGCGCCATCAAGAGCGCCCGACGCCGACGGGGAAACGGGTTTCATGGAGTTGCAGAAGCGCCCGCATGGCGATGCGGGAGCGATGGATTTGCCGTCGCAGACATCATCGGCCTCGCAGCCTGCCGCGGTCGCGCTCGGCGGGCTCGACATCACCTTCCATCTCGATGGCGGCAATCGCTACAAGGCGGTGACGGGCGTCGATCTGAGCGTATCCGCTGGCGAGTTCGTCTCGGTCGTCGGTCCGACCGGCTGCGGCAAGTCGACCCTGCTCAACGCTGCGGCGGGGCTCTTGGTGCCTTCGGCCGGGACGGTCACCATTTTCGGAAAGCCGCTTTCGGGGCTGAACCGGCGGGCGGGCTACTTGTTCCAGGCCGATGCGCTGATGCCCTGGAAGACGGCGCTCGACAACGTGAAGGTCGCGCTAGAGCCGATGGGAGTCTCCGACGCGGAGGCCGACAGGCGGGCGCGGGACTGGCTCGCACGCGTCGGCCTGCGCGCCTTCGTCGATCGCTACCCCCACATGCTCTCGGGCGGTCAGCGCAAGCGCGTGGCGCTGGCCCAGATGCTGATCCGCGACCCCGAGATCCTGCTGATGGACGAGCCCTTCGGGCCGCTCGACGCGCAGACGCGGCAGATCATGGGCAATCTCCTGCTCGACCTCTGGTCGAAGGACCGGAAGGCGCTGATCTTCGTGACGCATGACCTCGAGGAGGCGATCGCGCTGTCCGACCGGGTTGTGGTGATGTCGGCAGGCCCTGCCGCCGGCATCGTCGCGGATTACCGGGTGCCGCTGCCGCGCCCGCGCGATATCGCCGAGATCAGGCTGGAGAAGGCCTTCCACGAGATCCACCGTGACATCTGGGCCTCGCTGCGCGTCGAGGTGCAGAAGGCCTATGCGATGGGCGAGGGCAAGGATCTGGTCGAGGGGGCGACGCGATGAGCCGGGTGAAGCTTCTCGTCCTGCAGGCGCTGGTGATGGTCGTCGCCCTGGCGATCTGGCATCTCGTCACCACCACTGGCCTGTTCGGTGACGTCAAGACGACGCAGTTCTTCTTCTCGACGCCGGGCGATGTCCTCGCCCGCACCTGGAAGCAGCTGACCGGCACGGATATCTACTGGCATCTCGGCATCACGCTGACCGAGACGGTGCTGGCCTTCGTCATCGGCTCGGCAGCAGGTATCCTGTTCGGCTTCGTCTTCGCGCGAAACGCACTGCTGGCGGCGGTGTTCGACCCCTATATCAAGGCCGCGAACGCCCTGCCGCGCGTGGTTCTGGCGCCGATCTTCGCGCTCTGGTTCGGGCTCGGCATCTGGTCGAAGGTCGCGCTCGGCTTCACCCTCGTCTTCTTCATCGTCTTCTTCAATGTCTATCAGGGCGTGCGCGAGGTCTCGCCGACGGTGCTGGCCAATGCCCGCATGCTCGGCATGAACGAGCGCCAGCTCTTCCGCCATGTCTACTGGCCGTCTGCCCTGACCTGGATGTTCTCGTCGCTGCACACCTCGGTCGGCTTCGCGCTGGTCGGCGCCGTGGTCGGCGAATATCTCGGCTCGTCGGCCGGGCTCGGCTACAAGATCCACGAGGCCGAGAGTGTCTTCGACGTCACCGGCGTGTTCTCGGGGATGCTGATCCTGGCGATCTTCGTCATCCTGATCGATTCCGTCGTGACCATGGTCGAGAAGAAGCTGCTGGTCTGGCGCCCGGGGCAGAGTTCGACGACGACGTAGTCGCCGAAGCCGGGCAGGGCGGCTTACCGGCTCATTTCAGCGACGGCGCGTTGCAGCGGCGCGGGCGAAACCTGGATCGGGCCCTCGAACGGGGCATCCATGTCGACGATCAGGTAGATCGCCCCGCCGATGAGGGCAGAGGCTGCGATGAAGCCGCTGACGATCACGGCGTTCCTCGGCGCCCGGAAGCCGAAGGTCGCGAAGATCAGGACCAGCCAGGCGACGAGCATCAGCACCAGCGGCCGCGGGATCGAGCCCTCGGCCTGTTCCACCAGCGCCCAGCGCAGTTCGAGCACCTTGCGGTACTGCTCGCGGATGTCGTTCCAGATCGAAAGCTGCGGCTCCCTGCTCGGTGCCAGCGCCCGCAAGCCGGTTTCGACCTCCTCGAGCAGCCGTTCGTTGGTCTTGTCGGAGTGCCCGCCTTCGACAGTCCAGCCGCTGGCGGCGCGTTCCGTGTAGGAACGGAGCTCCCGGCGCGCTCCGCTCGCCTCGGGCCCATAGAGAAGCAGCATCCTGTCGAGCAGGATCAACTCGGTCGCGTAGCTGTGCACGTCGCGATTGACCGCGTCGAACCTGCCCTTGGCGGATGAGATCATCAGGCCGAGGACGAGCGACGTCATCACGATGAAGATGTTGGCGATGAGCCGCACGACGGCGTGGGTGTCGTCCTGGCGCTGATGCGGCGGAAGCCGTTCATAGGAGAACAGGGCGCCGAGCGACGCACCGACCAGGCAGAGGAACACGAAAATCGCAATGCGAACTTCGTTCATGGCCGGACCTTTTGCGCGCAGGCCGCAGGCCGAATTGGCCGACGTGCCGGAAGCGCTGCTATTTCTCGGGTGGACGCAGGATTCTTGCTCCCGCTGCTCGATCTCGCCTATGTTCATCGGGAATGCGCTCTCCAGAGGCGCAAACCAGTTCAACCGGAGGAATACCCATGATCCTTTCACGCCGCGCGGCGCTTGCTGCGCTCGCGCTTTCCACCTCGCTGGGCTTTGCGCCCCATGGCGCGCTCGCGCAGAATGCCGAGAAGCCCAAGCTGACGCTCGGCGTCGGCGGCAAGCAGCTGCTCTATTATCTCCCGCTTACCGTCGCCGAGAAGAAGGGTTTCTTCAAGGATCAGGGTCTGGATGTCGAGATCAATGACTTCGGCGGCGGCGCGAAGTCCCTGCAGGCGCTGGTCGGCGGGTCTGTCGACATCGTGACGGGCGCCTATGAGCACACCATCCGCATGCAGGCCAAGGGCCAGGATATCCGTGCCGTGGTCGAGCTCGGACGCTTCCCCGGCATCACCATCGCGGTGCGCAAGGATCTCGCCGACAAGGTCAAGTCGGCTGCGGACTTCAAGGGGCTGAAGATCGGCGTCACCGCGCCGGGCTCCTCGACCGCGCTGACGGCGCAATACGCCATGGTCAAGGCCGGGCTGAAGGCGACGGATGCGCCGATCATCGGCGTCGGCGCCGGCGCGAGCGCAGTCGCTGCGATCAAACAGAAGCAGGTCGACATCATCTCCCATCTCGATCCGGTGACCTCGAAGCTGGAGCAGGACGGCGATATCGTCTCGGTGATCGACACCCGTACCGAGGCCGGCACCAAAGCGCTGTTCGGCGGCTCGAACCCGGCCGCGGTGCTCTATCTCAAGAATGATTTCGCCGAGAAGAACCCGGTCACTACGCAGAAGCTGGTCAACGCCTTCGTCAAGGCGCTGAAATGGCTCGAAACCGCGAAGCCTGAGGATGTCGCCGAGCTCGTTCCGGCCGAATATCATCTCGGCGACAAGCCGCTCTACCTGCAGGCCGTGAAGAACTCGCAAGAGAGCTATTCACGCACCGGCATCTCAACGCCCGACGGGATGAAGAGCATGTATGACGCGCTCAAGCTGCTCGATCCCGAGCTGGCGTCGTCCAATGTCGATCTGAGCAAGACCTTCATCGATACGTTCGCCAAGAAGGCGGCAGCCGGCTCCTAGCATCTCGACTTCTCGCAGCCGCTCGGTCAAACTCGGTCTATTCCCAAAGGGAAACCTGCCCAAGGAGAGCCGAGATGATCGAGCGCGCTGCGATCGAGACCTTGCTCAAGGACGCCTATGCGGCGCGGGTGCAAGGCGACCTCGACAAGGTCATGACCTATTTCCATCCGGAGTGCCGGTTTCATTTGATGGGGGCGCCGGATGTCGCGCCCGCCTGCAATCCGCAAACCGGCTGCGATGCCGTCCGCGCCCACATGGCGGGGCTGATCGGAACCTTCGCCTTCTCGAAGTTCGAGATGCTCGGCCTGATCGTCGAAGGGGAGCGGGTCGCCCATCACTGGCGCGCGGACGTCACCTTCGTGCCGACCGGGAAGACCCAGAATTTCGAGGCCTTCGACATGATCACCTTCGAGGATGGGAAGGTGCGTAGCCTGACGCAGTTCACCGATACGGCGAGCGTCATGCGGCTCAGCCTGTCCTGAGCCGGCTGGTCGCACCCATCCGCTTTCGATTTGCGATCGGGCAGGGCTAGCGGCTAGACGTTGCCTTCCCGCCGCAAGCATGGCCGCCCATGAACATCCTCTCCATCCAGTCGCACGTCGCCTATGGCCATGTCGGCAACGCCTCCGCCGTCTTCCCGATGCAGCGCCTCGGGGTCGAAGTCTGGCCGATCCATACGGTGCAGTTCTCGAATCATACGGGATACGGCGCCTGGAAGGGTCGGGTCTTCGACGGGGGAATGATCGAGGAGGTCATGGAGGGTATCGCTGAGCGTGGCGTGCTGCCCTCCTGCGACGGCGTGCTCTCGGGCTATATGGGCTCGGCCGATATCGGCCATGCGATCCTGCATTCGGTGGAGCGGGTCCGCGCCGCCAACCCGAAGGCGCTGTATTGCTGCGATCCGGTGATCGGCGACGTCGGGCGCGGTGTCTTCGTGCGGCCGGGTATCCCGGAATTCATGCGCGAGCAGGCGGTTCCGGCGGCGGATATCGTGACGCCGAACCAGTTCGAGCTCGAACTGCTCACCGATATCGAGATCAGGACGATCGCGGATGCGCATCGCGCCGTCGAGACGCTGCGCGATGCCGGGCCGAAGGTCGTGCTGGTGACGTCGCTCTCGACTGACGAGACTCCTGACGATGCGATCGACCTGATGGCGGCGGATGCGCGCGGGGCGTTCCGCGTCCGCACGCCCAAGCTCGACGTCAACGTCAACGGCGCCGGCGACGCGATCGCAGCGTTGTTCTTCGTGCATTACATGCGGGAGGATTCGGCCGCGGCCGCGCTCGCCAAGGCCTCGGCCTCGATCTATGGCCTCCTGAGACGGACAAGGGACGCGGGCTCGCGTGAAATCCTGACCGTCGCGGCGCAGGACGAATTCGTCACGCCTTCGCATCAGTTCGTGCCCGAGCAGCTCTAAGCGCGATGAGGCTGCGCGTCGGCACCTTCAATGTCGAGAACTTGTTGACGCGCCATCGCTTCGCGACCGGCGAGCGGGGCGACACTTCCGCGGCGATGTCGCTGTTCCATTTTCCGCGAAACGACGAGCGGGAAGCCGTCGAGCGGTCCCTGGCCGTTGCCCTCGAGGACGACAAGCGCCAGATGACCGCGCTCGCGATCGCCGAGGCGCAGGCCGATCTGTGGATGCTGCAGGAGGTCGACTCGCTGGCGAGCCTGCAGGCATTTTTCGCGAACTACGTTCATCGCATCGCGGACCATCGCTACGGCCATTTCACGCTGATCGACGGCAATGACCGCCGCAGCATCGACATCGGCTTCGCCGCCCGCCGCGACCTGCTGGCACCGCAGCGGATCTCGGTGCGATCTCACAAGGATCTCAGCTTCGCCGAGGCCGGCGTTTACGATCATGACCTCGCCACGCTCGGGATCCCGCGCGGCGGCCTGGTGTTCGCGCGCGACTGCCTGCAGATCGACCTTGATCTCGGCGACCGCGGACTGACGCTGTTCGGCTGCCATCTCAAGTCGATGAACAATGGCCGTGACGACGGGCGCCAGGCGACACTGCCGGTACGCCGCGCTGAGGCGCGGGCCGTGAAGCATCTTGTCAGGCAGCGCTTCGGCGAGGGCTGGCGCGAGGCGAACTGGATCATCCTCGGCGATCTCAATGCCTATCGCTTCGGCCTTGGCCCGCTGGCGGAGCGGATCGACGAGGGTGAGAGCGGGATCGAGCCGCTGCTCGACGATTTCGCCATCGACCCGATGGAGAGCTTGCCCCAGCATGAGCGCTGGACGCATTTCCGCCGGTTCTGGTCGGAGGAGCGCGAGCGCCTGGTCGAGACGCATATGCCGCTCGACCATATCCTGCTGTCGCCGGCTCTGGCGGCCGCCAATCCCAAACCCACGATGCAGATGATCCGCCGGGGGCTGCCTTACCGCGTGCCTCTAGACCCGCGTGAAGCCGACCGCTCGATGGCGCGGCTTGCGACCTGTGCGGACCGCTATCCGCGCGTCGGCTGGGACAGACCGAAAGCCTCCGATCACTGCCCGGTCACCATCGATCTCGCAATACCGCAGGAATGACCCTTATGGCCCGCCGCTTCGTTACCCTCGACGTCTTCACCGCGACGCCTCATGCCGGCAATCCGCTGGCGGTCGTGCTGGACGCGGAGGGGCTCGATACCGCCGCGATGCAGGCGATCACGCGCGAGTTCAATCTCTCCGAGACGGTGTTCGTGGCGGGGGCGGCGGAACGCGGCCATCGCGCATCACTGCGCATCTTCACGCCCGGCCGAGAGCTGCCCTTTGCGGGGCATCCGACCGTCGGCGCCGCCGTACTGCTGGCCCTGCGCGATAGCGCGGAGGGCAGGGGCGCCGACGTGATCGTGCTCGAGGAGCAGGTCGGCCCGGTGCCCTGTGCCGTCTCCGTGGCGAGTGCGCGGACCGGCCATGCGACCTTCACCTTGCCGCGCCTGCCGCAGGAGCTGGAGCCGCCGGCCGGGCTGCCGCTGATCGCCGGAGCGCTCGGGCTCGACCGCCGCGAGATCGGCTTTGACCGGCACGTGCCGAGCGTGGTCTCCGCGGGCGTGCCCTTCACCTTCGTACCGGTATCGAGCCTCGAGGCGCTGGAGCGCGTGCGCCTCGACACGACACTATGGTCGCAGGCGATCAGGCCGGCCGACCAGCCCAATGCCTTCGCCTATTGCCGGCAGGTCCGCGATGCCGGCCACGACTTCCATGCCAGGATGTTCGCTCCCGCCATGGGTGTGAGGGAGGATCCGGCGACCGGATCCGCCGTCGCCGCTTTCGCAGATGTGATCATGCGCTTCGAGCAGCCCGGAGACGGTGACCACCGCTTCACGGTCGAGCAGGGCTATGAAATGGGCAGGCCGTCTCAGATCACGCTGGAGATGAGCGTCCGCAAGGGCGCGCTGGTGTCGGCGCGGATCGGCGGATCGGCGGTCGTCGTCAGCGAAGGCGTGCTGCTGTGAGCGCGGGCGTCGAGAACGGCAGGATCGTCCAGCTTTCCCGCGTCGAGGCGCAGGTCGAGGCTTATGACTGGCATTTTGCACGCGAGAACGGCGAGGACATCGAAAGGCACTGGGCGCATATCAGCAGCGGCAAGCCGGCGATGTTCAACGGCAGGGTGATGTTGCAGCACCGTGCCGCGATCCGCGGCGGCGTGTTCGAGGCCGGGTATTTCGAGACCGACTACGCCGCCTTCATGACCTGGCGCGATCGCGGCCACCCGGGGCCCGTTATCCGCAACGGCTTCGCCATGGCTGCACTGCGGGCCAATGACGGCGCCTTTCTGTGCGGCAAGATGGGCGATCACACCGCCAATGCCGGCAAGGTCTATTTCGCGGCCGGCACGCCTGATCGCGAGGATGTCCGTCCCGACGGCACGCTCGACCTCGCCGGCAGCGTCATCCGCGAGCTGGGCGAGGAGACGGGCCTGCGTCTCGACGAACTCGCCGTGGGCGAGGCGTGGACCGCGGTGATCGAGGAGGGGCGCATCGCCTTCATGCGGGAGGTCGCGATCGATCTGCCGGCCGCGGACGCGCGGGCGCTGATGCTCGAACGCATGCGCGATCTCGAGGAAGAAGAGCTCTCCGACATTGTGATCGTGCGCAGTCTCGCCGAGACGACGTCACTCGACATGCCGCCCTTCATGCGGCGCTATCTCGCGCATATCTTCGCTGGCGACTGACCCCGCCTGCCTTTCGAAAGCAATCCGATGACCCCTGCCGAAACCGTCCATCCGGAAGCGTTGCCTCTCCCGTCGGAAAACCCCTTCGCCGCGCGCTGGGAAACGCCGTTCGGATTGCCGCCCTTCGCGGCGATCCAGCCGGAGCACATCCGACCCGCCTTCGACGCTGCGCTCGCCAAGCACAAGGACGAGATTGCGGCGATCACGGCCGATCCGGTGGCTCCCGATTTCGCCAACACGATCGAGGCGCTCGAGCGGGCCGGCCGGGCCATGTCCCGCGTCGGCGGCGTCTTCTACAACCTGACCGGTGCCGACACGAACGAGGCGCTGCAGGCGATCGAGCGCGAGATGTCGCCGATCACCTCGCGGCACTGGTCGGCGATCATGATGGACGAGGCGCTGTTCAAGCGCGTCGATGCGGTCTTTGCGCAGCGTGACGGGCTCGGGCTCGATGCCGAGCAGGCTCGGCTCCTGGAGCGCACCCATCGCGGCTTCGTCCGCTCGGGCGCGCAATTGGGCGCCGAGGACAAGGCGAGGCTGGCTGCGATCAACGAGCGTCTCGCCGGCCTCGGCACGCAGTTCAGCCAGAACGTGCTGAAGGACGAGTCCTCCTATGCCCTGATCATCGAGGACGAGGCGGGCTTGGCCGGCCTGCCGGCCTTCCTGCTGGCGGCAATGGCGCGCGCTGCGGCCGATCGCGGCCATCCCGGCAAGCATGCAGTGACGCTGTCGCGCTCGATCATCGAGCCCTTCCTGACCTTCTCGACGCGCCGCGACCTGCGCGAGGAGGCATTCGTGGCCTGGAGCAAGCGCGGCGAGAACGGCAACGAGAGCGATAACCGCGCTATCGTTGCCGAGATGGTGACGCTGCGGGCCGAGAAGGCCAGGCTCTTGGGCTTCGCCACCTTCGCGCATTTCAAGCTCGACGACACGATGGCGAAGACGCCGCAGAACGTGCGCGACCTGCTTGAGCTGGTCTGGACCCCGGCCAAGGCCCGCGCCGCCCAGGAGGCAGAGGACCTTGCCGCGCTGGCACAGGCGGAGGGCGAGAACGGGCCGATCCGTCCGTCGGACTGGCGCCACTATGCCGAGAAGGTGCGGCAGCGGACCTATGCGCTCGATGAGGCCGTTCTCAAGCCCTATCTCCAGCTCGACCGCGTCATCCAAGCGGCCTTCGACGTCGCCGGCAAGCTGTTCGGGCTCGCCTTCGAGGCCAAGCCGGAACTCGCCGGCTATCACCCGGATGCGCGCATCTGGGAAGTGAAGGAGGCGGCGAGCGGTCGGCATATCGGCCTGTTTATCGGCGATTACTTTGCGCGCGCCTCGAAGCGTTCGGGAGCCTGGATGAGCGCTTTCCGCGGCCAGCGCAACTTCGGAGGCGAGGTCCGCCCGATCATCGTCAATGTCTGCAACTTCGCCAAGCCGGCCGAGGGCAAGCCGGCGCTGCTATCGATCGACGATGCGCGCACGCTGTTCCACGAGTTCGGCCATGCCCTGCACGGGCTGCTCTCGGACGTGACCTATGGCTCGCTCGCCGGCACCTCGGTCTCGCGTGACTTCGTCGAACTGCCCTCGCAGCTCTACGAGCACTGGTTCCTGACACCCGAGGTCATGAAGGCCTATTGTCTGCACGCGGAGACCGGCGAGCCGATTCCCGATGCGCTGATCGAGAAGATCAAGCGGGCACAGACATTCAACCAGGGCTTCGCCACGGTCGAATACACCTCGTCGGCCCTGGTCGATCTCGCCTTCCACTCATTGGAGGAGCCGGGCGAGATCGATCCGCTCGCGTTCGAAAAGGCGGAGCTCTCGCGGCTCGGCATGCCCGCCGAGATCACGATGCGCCACCGCACCCCGCATTTCAGCCATGTCTTCTCGGGCGACGGCTATTCGGCCGGCTATTACAGCTATCTCTGGTCCGAGGTGATGGATGCCGACGCGTTCAACGCCTTCCTGGAGGCCGGCGACGTGTTCGCGCCGGAACTGGCGAGCAAGCTCAAACGCTACATCTATTCTGCCGGCGATACGCGCGATGCAGCCGAAGCCTACACGCTGTTCCGCGGCCGCCTGCCGACGCCGGATGCGCTGCTGGCGAAGCGGGGGCTGGCGGCCTGACGACCGGCGTCATGCTCGGGCACGACCCGAGCATCTCCTGAGAGATTCTCGGGTCTGCGCTTCGCGTCGCCCGAGAATGACGTAACGTGACTATCCGGGATAGCCGAACCTCGCCTTGGTCGCCCTGATCTGCCCAATCGCGCCGCCATCATTGCCGGCGGCGCAGGTCGAGCGGGCGGTCGCGATCTCCGACGAAACGCGCGTGTGCACGCCCTTGGTGGTGTGGCCGGTGGCGAGATCGTTGTCGATCACGGCCTGGAAGCGGTCGACCTCGCCGGCGCAGCCCGAGCCGGTGGGCATGCGGAAGGTATTGGGGGTGACGCCGGTCGCTGCCTGCTCCGGGGGAGGGGCCGGCGGGGTGTTGCCCGAAGGAGTCTGGCAGGCCGAAAGCGAAAGTCCGCAGCCGAGCGCGAGCAGGGGCAGGAGGCGGGAAGAGATCGGCATCGGGGTGCTCCGCGGCGAGATGGCCGGGACGATGCCTGATTCTCGGGCAGCGCGAAACCGCGTCGCCTCAGGGCATGACGACGTTGAAATAAGGTGCGGTCGGCTTCTCATTCGGGCCGACGAGCGTCGGCACCGCGTTTCTCACCGGCTTCAGGCTCTTGAGATAGCCGGCGAGGGCAGCTGCGTCGGCATCGGTCAGCCTGCCGTAGTTCTCATAAGGCATCGCCGGTGCAAGCATACGCCCGTCCGGCCGTACGCCGGTGCGCACCGCCTTGACGATATCCGCCTGCGACCAGTTGCCGAGGCCGGTCTCGCGATCCGGCGTCAGATTGGGCGGATAGAAGATACCCAGGCCCGGAATGCGGAAGCCGACTTCCGAGCCACCGAAGGCGCGGCTGAAATCCGGCTTGCCGAGAAACTTGCCCGGCGTGTGACACCCCGCGCAGTCCATGATGGTGGCGAGATATTCGCCGCGCCGCACGGCGTCGCCCGAAGCCTGTGCCTGCGCAGGGACGGGCGAGTGCGAGGTCAGGGCGAGCATCAGCAAGGTCGTCGCGACAGGCAGGCGCATCGTCGTCCCCCTTCGTCGTGACCATGCCTCCCGGGGCAGGGCCGAGCACAGTGTCGTGATGACGCAAGGTAATCTTATGAGGAGGGGCGTTCCAGTCTCGATTTCGAGAAAATCGTAACTGGTCAGCCTTCGTGCAGGAGGAAGGCGGCTGCGATCGTCATCGCAAATGAGGCGCTGGCTGCCAGCCAGATTGCGTCGAGGCCGATCAGGCGGTGAGCGGCTGCGCCCGCGACGGCACCCGAGAGCAGGCCGAGCCAGAGCAGGAAATGCCGCAGGAAGGCCAGCGGCGGGCCTCCGAGCATGGCGCCGGCGATGCGCTGCCCCATCTTCACCAGCGTCCCGGTCATGTAGGTCAGACCGATTGTAACCTCGCCGTCGCGCTGGAAGACGGCGTTTTCGGAGCCCATCGCCACTGCGAGCAGGCAGACGGCGGCCATGGTGAAGCCGCTGGTGTCGAGCCCCGCCGAGGCGACGAGGCAAATCGTCACGAAGGCGAGCACCGCTGGCGGCCGGTGCCGCCCCGCGGCGTGGCCGACGAGGGTGCCGAGCACGACCCCACCGACGAAAAGGGCGAGGATACCGGCGGCCAGCGCGATGCCGCCGCCATGGCCGCCCGCGAGCTCGATGCCGAGCCGGGTCGTGTTGCCGGTCATGAAGGACACGAAGAAGCCGCCGAGCGCGATGAAGCCGAGCGCATCGATATAGCCCGCGAGGCCCGAGAAGCAGGCGGCGAGGATGATCGCCCGGCGGTCGTAACGCATCATTGCGGCTGGTCCGGCGGCGGCCGGAGGGAAGGGCGGGCGCACTCCCGGGCCTTGAGTCGCGCCGGCGTCAGCATAGGATTTTTGTGCCGCTCTTCATAATTCGCCGGCGCATGCGGACATATGCTTGCGCGGCAGGGGCGCTTTCGGTTACATCGTGACGAGCCTCGTAAAGGATTGCCCGTGGTTTCGACCGCCGCCCATGTCCGGATGAACGCCCGCGCCGCCGCGCGGACGGTCCGCATGCGCGCCTCCTCGACCCCGCTCCTTGGTCTCCTTCTTCTCCTTAGCCGCCCCTGAGGGCCGGCCGGGCATGCATGCCTGGGCGCTCAGGGGAGTGACGAGAACGACCTTCCAGACATCAGGCGCCCTGCATCCGACGAGAGCGGCGCCAAGGCTTTCAGGAACAAGACCATGACCGAATCGAACCGGGCCCACGCCACCGGCAGCTCCTCCGCAAAAGACCGCGTCCTGATCTTCGACACCACGCTGCGCGATGGCGAGCAGTGCCCCGGCGCGACCATGACCTTCGAGGAGAAGCTCGAGATCGCCGAGATGCTGGACGCGATGGGCGTCGACATCATCGAGGCCGGCTTCCCGATCGCGTCGGACGGCGATTTCGAGGCGGTGTCCGAGATCGCGCGCCGCAGCAAGCGCTCGACGATCGCAGGCCTGGCACGCGCCATCACCGCCGACATCGCCCGCGCCGGCGAGGCCGTGCGCCATGCCGGCCGGCCGCGCATCCACACCTTCGTCTCGACCTCTCCGATCCATCTGGAGCACCAGATGCGCAAGAGCGAGGCAGAGGTTCTGGAGATCATCACCCGCACCGTCGCGCAGGCCCGCAACCTGGTCGAGGATGTCGAATGGTCGGCAATGGACGCCACGCGCACGCCGATCGAGTATCTGTGCCGCGCCGTGGAAGCAGCGATCAATGCAGGGGCGACCACGATCAACCTGCCCGATACGGTCGGCTACGCGACGCCTGACGAATACCGGACGATGTTCCGTCAGGTGCGCGAGCGCGTCCCCAATGCCGACAAGGCGATCTTCTCGGTGCATTGCCATAACGATCTGGGCCTGGCGGTCGCAAACTCGCTGGCCGGCGTCGAAGGCGGCGCGCGGCAAGTCGAGTGCACGCTGAATGGCATCGGCGAGCGCGCCGGCAACGCCGCGCTGGAAGAGGTCGTGATGGCTTTGCGGGTGCGCGGCGACGTGATGCCCTATGACACCGGCATCGATGCGACCATGCTGATGCGCGCCTCCAAGACGGTCTCGAACGCCTGCTCCTTCCCGGTGCAGTACAACAAGGCGATCGTCGGCCGGAACGCCTTCGCCCATGAGAGCGGCATCCATCAGGACGGCATGCTGAAGAACAACACCACCTACGAGATCATGACGCCGGCCTCGGTCGGCGTGACCAAGACCTCGCTGGTGATGGGCAAGCATTCCGGCCGCGCCGCCTTCCGCTCCAAGCTGAAGGAAATGGGCTACGAGCTGGGCGACAACCAGCTGGAAGACGCCTTCACTCGCTTCAAGGCGCTCGCCGACCGCAAGAAGCATGTCTATGATGAGGACATCGAGGCGCTGGTCGACGACAACATCGCGACCGCGCATGACCGGGTGAAGCTCGATTCGCTGACGGTGATCGCGGGCACGCGCGGCCCGCAGCGCGCGACCATGCGGCTGGACGTCGAGGGGCGTCTGGTCACCGAGGAGGTCGAAGGCAACGGACCGATCGACGCCATCTTCAACGCGATCAAGACGATCGTGCCGCATGAGGCGACGCTGGAGCTCTATGACGTCCATGCGGTTACCGAAGGCACCGATGCGCAGGCCGAGGTCACCGTGCGGCTGACGCATGAGGGCTTCTCGGTCACCGGCCGCGGCGCCGATCCGGATACGCTGGTCTCCTCGGCCAAGGCCTATCTGGTCGCGCTGAACAAGCTGATGGCCAAGGGCGTCCGCCTGCACGCGCAAGCCGCGGCGGAGTAGCGCGGACGACCACGTCATGCTCGGGCTTGCCCAGAGCATCTCCTGGTCGAGATTCTCGGGTCTGCGCTTCGCTCCGCCCGAGAATGACGCGAATGCCCCCTGATTCCAGTGGATGACCGCGCCATCATCTGGCGCGGCTTCCGAACTTGCCTTCATCCTCTCCGCAGAGCGGCGGCCGTCCGGCCGCCACGGGCATGCGGGGAGCGACCGGCGATGGCGGGCTATTTTCCAAACTGGACCTTGAAGACTTCCGGCGCGGTGATGCCGGATGAGCGGCTTCCCGTCGCGCAGACCTTCATCGCCGGGCTGCAGCATGTCGTCGCCATGTTCGGCGCGACCGCACTAGCGCCGATCCTGATGGGGTTCGACCCCAATGTGGCGATCTTCTTCTCCGGCGTCGCGACGCTGCTGTTCTTCGTCATCACGCGCGGGCAGTTGCCGAGCTATCTCGGCTCGTCCTTCGCCTTCATCGGCGTCGTGATCGCGGCGACCGGCTATGCCGGCTCCGGCCCCAACGCCAATATCGGTATCGCCCTCGGCGGCATCATCGCCTGCGGCGCCCTCTATGCGGCGATCGGCCTGCTCGTGCAGGCGGTCGGCACGGCCTGGATCGAGAAGCTGCTGCCGCCGGTGGTGACCGGCGCGGTCGTGGCCGCGATCGGTCTCAACCTCACCGCCGTCGCGATGAACATGATCTCGGCCAGCGCCTACACCAAATGGATCGCGCTGTTCACGGTCATCGCCGTGGCCCTCGTCGCCGTCTATGGCCGCGGGCTTGCCCAGCGGCTGCCGGTGCTGATCGGCGGGCTTGCGGCCTACATCGTCTATGCCGCGACGGCTTCGAGCTTCGGCGCGCCGCCGGTCGATTTCGGGCGCATCGGCGCGGCCGCCTGGTTCGGGCTGCCGAACTTCGTTGCCCCGGTCTTCGATGCCAAGGCGATGGCCCTGATCGCCCCGGTTGCGATCATCCTGGTCGCGGAGAATCTCGGGCACATCAAGGGCATTGCCGTGATGACCGGGCGCAATCTCGACCATCTGATCGGGCGCGGCTTCATCGCCGACGGTGTCGCCACCATGATTGCGGGCTCGGGCGGTGGCACGGGCGTCACCACCTATGCGGAGAACATGGGCGTGATGGCGGTGACCCGCGTCTATTCGACGCTGGTTTTCGTCGCGGCCGGCCTCATCGCGTTGGTGCTCGGCTTCTCGCCGAAGTTCGGCGCGGTGATCGGCACGATTCCCGTGGCCGTGCTGGGCGGTCTCGCCGTCGTCGTGTTCGGGCTGATCGCTGCGACTGCCGGGCGAATCTGGGTCGAGAACAAGGTCGATTTCTCCGAGCCGAAGAATCTTCTGACGGTTGCGACGGCGCTGATTCTCGGCGCGGGCGACCTCAAGCTGCCGATCTTCGGCTTCGAGCTCGGCGGCATCGGCACCGCGACCTTCGGCGCCATTGCGCTTTATCACCTGCTGAACCGCAAGACGGCCTGACCAAATCAGGCCCGCCGAAAATGTTTTCGGCGGGCCTCACATATTTCTGTCACAGGTGGGTGGACAGGCCCGGGTCGCTTTGCTACATCGCCGCCTGCCTGACGCGGCCGACGCCGCTGACCGGCGGCGCTTCGTGGCGTATGGGTGATTAGCTCAGTTGGTAGAGCAGCTGACTCTTAATCAGCGGGTCGTAGGTTCGAGCCCTACATCACCCACCACGACCCTTCCTTGCGGACATCGTTGAAGAGTCTGGCTTCGGATGGCGCCCCATTCGGGGTGTCGTGTTTCCGGCCTCTGGCTGCCCGCATTGCCGCGCCATGACCGCCCGTAGCGATCATCTCTTCGAGCACGCGCTCGCGACCGTCGCAGTTCGCGGCTTGAGGCCATTTGCGCTGCCGACAAGCGCGGCAGGTGGCCGAATGGATGAGATGCTTGCCGGCTTGTGCCGGCCATAGCCTTCCTATAACCGAAACGCGCAACAGCCCCGCGTCGAAAGCGGGCGCGCACGTATTTGGGAGCACCGAAGTGAAGGGACTACTCCGGCTCAGCAGTGTCATCGACACGGTGAACACCCAGATCGGCAGGAAAGCGGCCTGGCTCATCCTGCTGGCTGTCATCGTCGCGACGGTCAACGCCATCATCCGCAAGGTCTTCAACGTCTCGTCGAATGCCTGGCTTGAGCTGCAGTGGATGCTGTTCGGTGCGGTGTTCCTGCTGTGCGCGTCCTGGACGCTGAAGGTGAAGGAGCATATCCGCATCGATATCGTGAACAGTGCGCTGCCCAAGAAGGTCCAGCAATGGATCGACCTGATCGGCCACACGCTGTTCCTGATGCCGTTCTGCTTGCTGATGGTCTACCATTCATGGCCGTTCTTCCTGCGCTCCTACGCCATCAACGAGCAGTCGCTCTCCGCTGGCGGCCTGCCGCAATGGCCGGCCAAGGGGCTGGTCGTCATCGGCTTCGTGATGCTCGCCTTTCAGGGCGTTTCCGAGATCATCAAGCAGATCGCGATCATGCGCGGCGACCTCGAGGACGAGGAAACCCTGAAGGGTCATGCCGCCGCGGCCGAGGCCGAAGCCCAGCGCCTGCTCGACCAGGCCAAGGAACAGGGGCTCGCCTCGTGAGCAACGCCAAGGACGTTCGGACACCCGCCATGACCGCTTCCCGCCTGCCGCGCCTTGCCGGCCTCCTGCTCGCGCTCTCGCTCGTCGCCTTCTTCGGCCTCCATACCGGCGATGCCCATGCCGCCGGCCTCGGCGACTTCCTGCGCGTCAATATGGCGCCGGTGATGTTCGCCGCGCTGGTCGTGTTCCTGCTGCTCGGCTATCCCGTCGCCTTCGCGCTGGCCGCCAACGGCCTGCTCTTCGCGCTTGTCGGCATCGAACTTGGCCTGTTCCAGGAAAACTTCCTGCAGGCGCTGCCGGAACGCATCTACGGCACGATGAACAACGACGTGCTGCTGGCGATCCCGTTCTTCACCTTCATGGGCCTCATCCTCGAGCGCTCGGGCATGGCGGAAGACCTGCTCGATACGATCGGCCAGCTTTTCGGTCCGATCCGCGGTGGTCTCGCCTATGCCGTCATCTTCGTCGGCGCGCTGCTGGCCGCTACGACTGGCGTCGTCGCGGCCTCGGTCATCTCGATGGGCCTGATCTCGTTGCCGATCATGCTGCGCTATGGCTATGACCGGCGCCTGGCGTCGGGCGTGATCGCGGCCTCGGGCACGCTGGCGCAGATCATTCCGCCTTCGCTCGTCCTGATCGTGCTGGCCGACCAGCTCGGCCGCTCTGTCGGCGACATGTATGAAGGCGCGTTCATTCCCGGCCTCGTGCTCTCTGCGCTCTATGCCGGCTATGTCTTCCTCATCACCATTGTCTATCCGAAGCGCGCTCCGGGCCTGCCGCCGGAAGCCCAGACGCTGCGCGATGCCGACGGCAAGACACGGCGGCTCTCGCTGCTGGTCATCACGATCATCGCTTTCGGCCTCGCCTACGCCTACATGAAGCTGTTCACCAAGGTGACGGCGGGCGCGGACTTCGTGATCCTGACGATGTCGATCGCCGTCGGTGTCTCCTTCGTCATTGCTCTAGCCAACAAGCTGCTGGGGCTGAATTTGCTCTCGCGCATGGCCGAGCAGGTTGTGTTCGTGATGGTGCCGCCGCTGGCGCTGATCTTCCTGGTGCTGGGCACGATCTTCATCGGCGTGGCGACGCCGACCGAAGGCGGCGCGATGGGCGCGGCGGGCGCGATCCTGCTGGCCTATGGCAAGAAGCGCATGACCTTCGACCTGCTCAAGCAGGCGACGGAATCGACCGCCAAGCTCTCGGCCTTCGTGCTGTTCATCCTGGTTGGCGCGCGCGTGTTCTCGCTGACCTTCTACGGCGTCAACGGCCATATCTGGGTCGAGCACCTGCTGGTCGGGCTGCCGGGCGGCGCGACGGGCTTCCTGATCGTCGTCAACGTGATGGTGTTCCTGCTCGCCTTCTTCCTCGACTTCTTCGAGCTGGCCTTCATCATCGTGCCGCTGTTGGGGCCTGCCGCGGACAAGCTCGGCATCGACCTGATCTGGTTCGGCGTCATCCTTGGCGTGAACATGCAGACCTCGTTCATGCACCCGCCCTTCGGCTTCGCGCTGTTCTTCCTGCGCTCGGTCGCGCCAAAGGACAGCTATCGTGACAAGATCACCGGCAAGATGATGGAGCCGGTCACCACGGCCCAGATCTACTGGGGTGCCGTGCCCTTCGTGGTGATCCAGTGCATCATGGTGGCACTGGTCGTGATCTTCCCGTCGATGGTGATGCACTACAAGGCGTCCGCGGTGCAGCTCGATCAGAAGTCGATCGACAAGCAGTTCGACTCGATCCAGATCCCGGGAATGGGCGGCGGTTTGCCAGGGCTCGATCTGAGCGCGCCCCCCACCTTCAAGTAGGGCACCACACAGCTCCAACGCATGCGACGCCGGCCTCAGGGCCGGCGTCGTCGTTTGGGCTTGGCTTGTGCGGCGGGTGGGAGCGGCGGACCTTTCGGCACGGCGAGGCGTTGTCCCCGAAAGAGGATGAGCCTGATGACAGTGACCATCGATGCCGCCGATCCCGGTACGCCCGCAATTCCGACGCCGCCGCCCGAGGCTCCGCCGCTGATTCCGGGAGAGGTGCCGCCCGCGCCCCCGGTCGAATCGCCGCCGGCCGATGAGCCGCCTGGCATCCCGACCGAGCCGCCGCCGGAACTGCCGCCCGAGAAGCCGCCGGAGGCACCCCCGGCGACACCCTTCGACCTGCCGCCGGATCGTGGCCCGCGGCAGCCGCAGGAGTAAGGATCAGACCGGCGGGGCGTTGCCGGAGCCGATATCCCAGTAGAGACCCGCCATCAGGCCGAGCGCCTCGCGGGCGATGGCGACGGGCAGGTGCTCATCTGGCGCGTGCTGCGAGCAGCCGGGGTAGGAATGGGGCACCCAGATCGTGCGCAGGCCGAGGATCTCGGCGAAGATGTCGTTCGGCAGCGAGCCGCCGAGATTGGGCAGCAGCGCCGGCTTCTTCTTGGTGCTGGCGGCGATGGAATCGATCGCGAAGGTCACCCAGGGATCCTCGGGGTCGAGGCGGGTCGCGCCGAAGCGCTCGGCGCCGGGCATGATGATCTCGACCATGGGGAAACCGTGGCGGTCGAGATGGCGGCGCATCGCCGGCACGACGTCCTTCGGATCGATGCCGACGACGAAGCGTAGCGCGACGCGCGCCCAGGCGCTCGGCGGCACGGCGTTGACCGGCGTCTCCGGCACGCCCGACTTCATCGCCAGCACGTCGAAGGAGCACCAGCCGAAGACCTGTTCGGCCGGCGACAGGCCGGGCTCGCCCCAGTTCGGGTCGATCTGCGGGCCATCGGGGCCGCCGTCGATGACGCAGTCGGCGACAGCCTCGCGCACGGCGCGGGGCAATTCCTTGGGCACCCATTCATGGATGCGGATCTGGCCGGTGGGAGAGGTGATCGAAGCGATGGCGTGAGCGAGCTGGATCGCCGGATCCGAGAGGATGCCGCCCCAGTTGCCGGAATGGTGCCCGCCCTCGCGCGCCACGATCTGCAGGTCGAAGGTGATGACGCCGCGCGCGCCGAGGAAGACGGTCGGCCGCTCCGCATTGAGGCGCGGGCCGTCCGAGGCGATCAGCACGTCGGAGCGGAACAGCTCGGCCTCGTCGGCGCAGAGCTCGCGCAGGCCGGGCGAACCCGATTCCTCGCCCATTTCGATCAGGTACTTGGCGTTGAAGCCGAGCTTCCCGCGTGATTCAAGAACGGCGCGCAAGGCGTTGATGTTGATGACGTGCTGGCCCTTGTTGTCGACCACGCCGCGGCCATACCACCGGTCGCCGCGCTCGGTCAGCGTCCAGGGCGAGAGGCCTTCGCTCCACTGCGAGTCGAGGCCGCGGATGACGTCGCCATGGCCATAGCCGAAGATCGTCGGCAGCTTCTCGTCCTCGATGCGCTGGGCGAAGAGGAAGGGGCCCTTGGCCTTGGGATGGGTGAGGATGCGACATTCGAAGCCGAGGCCCTCGAAGAGCGGGCGCATCTCGTTTTCGAGATAGTCGCTCAGGACCGGTGCGCGATCGGGGTTCTGGCTTTCGGTCGGCATCGCGATGAGCCGCGCGAGATCGCGCTTGAAGGCGCCGGTGTCGAAATAGTCCTGGGCGTGCGCGATGGCTTGGGCGCGGGTCATGGAAGCTCGCTATCTCTTGGTCGAACGGAATCGAGGCGATCGTTGCCGATGCTGCCGGGCATTGATACTGGCATGGCCATGCACGGATCGGCCACGGGATATGTCGGGCAGGGGGTACGCGCCTGATGACGGGCGGACCCGGCTTCATGGTGCCGCATGCGCACCAGCTCGTCGCGCGTGACGCTATCCTGGCCGCGCGTGCGGCCGGGGCGCCGGGCTTCCTGCTTGGCGACCTGACCGGACTCGGCAAGACGCTGTCGGCCTGGCTCGCGCTGGCCGCCATGCCGGAACAGGACATTCTTGTGATCTGCCCCAAGGGTGCGATCCCGCAATGGCGCCGCACGATCGCGCTCTCCGGGCTGCCGGCGAAGCGCGTCACGCTCATGAATTTCGAGAAGACCAAGTCGCTGCTGGCACCGCCGACCGATTCGAAGAAGCGCTCGGTCCGGGCGAAGAACAACGAGCTGGCCAAGCATGGCGTGCCGAAGCGGGTCTGGCCGCTGCTGGTGATCGACGAGGCGCACCGTATCCGCAATCCGAATTCGCAGCAGGGCCTCGTCTGCCGGCAGATGGCGGCTGCTGCCGATTTCACGATCTATATGAGCGCGACGGCAGGCCAGTCGCCGCATGAGCTCTCCTATCTCGGGCCCTTGCTGGCGCGGGCGGCAGGCATGCCGACCGCGGACCTCGACGGTTTTCGCGTCTTGATGAAGCGATTGAAGATCGGCCGCGCCAAGGGACGCTGGAAGAACTGGAGCTGGGAGCCGAACGAGGCGGATCGCAAGGTCATGTCGGAGCTGCTCTATCGCGGCGCCCATGCGATCGGTCTGCGCCGGCGCCCCGAGGAGATCGCCGGCTGGCCGGAAGTCCAGCGCGAGCTCGCCCCGGTCGCGCTCGATCCGGCCGCCCGCAAGCTCTACGACGCGACGTGGCGCGAGTTCCGGAGGGAGCTCGGCCTCGCCGGAGGCTCGACGCGCAAGCCGCAGGGCTGGGCGGCCGATCTGCGCTTCCGCCAGAAGGCGAGCCTGCTGCGGATTCCCGGTACGGTCGATTTCTGCGACGATCTGCTGGGAAATGACGAACAGGTCGCGATCTCCGTCGCCTTCCTCGAGACCAGCGCGATGCTGGCCGAGGCGTTGCGCGGGCACGGCTGGCGCGTAGGCGAGATCAATGGCGAGCGCTCTGGGGCGGTCAATGAGGAGACGCGCATCGCCTTCCAGACCGGCCAGCTCGACGCCGTGATCTTCACGGTCACCGAATCCATTTCGCTGCATCGCGGCGAGATGGCGGGCGGCGAGCGCGAGCGATCGCTCGTGATCCACGACATGCGCCACAGCGCGATCCAGCTCCAGCAGATCGAGGGGCGCTGCCATCGCGACGGCCAGCACGCGACGATCTTCTATGCCTATGCCGAGGATACGGTCGAGGAAGCGGTCGCAGGCACGGTGATCCAGCGTATGGCCGCGATGGAAGGTTTGGCTGGAGACGACACCCGCATGCTCGAGGCGATCGCGGGTATCGTCGAGGCGCGTGCGGCGGCGTGAGCGCGGAACGAACTGTCGGCGCTGCCTCGCGCTCGGAGCTGAAAGTGCCGGGCGCCGCTATTGCTTCGTGCTGCCCATTTCCTCGCGCGCACTCTGGCCGATCTGCTTGGCGCTGGTCACCGCTGAATCGGTGAGGCCGACGACACTCGTCCAGATGCTGCGTGTGTAGTGGCCCTGGTGGACCACGGCGTCATAGCCGATCGCGATGACCGCGATGATCAGCAGGATGCGCATCTATCCCTCCCTTGCTCGCCTGGCAGGAAACGCGGAGGGCTCGCGGCCGGTTCCCGGCCGGATGCCAGGCGGGGAACTGCCGCTTGGTTGACCCGCCCGGCGCTCCGGTGTCCCTTGCGGCGGGAGCAAATGAGGGCTGCATGTTCGAGGATCTGAAGGGCAAGCGCGTGCTGGTCACCGGCGCGTCATCGGGGTTGGGGGCACATTTCGTCCGGCTGCTCGCGGGGCAGGGGGCGCATGTCGCGGCTGCGGCGCGGCGGCGCGAGCGCCTGGTCGCACTCGCCGAGGCCTGTGCTGACCTGCCGGGCAAGGTGGTGCCCGTGGTGCTGGACGTCGCCTCCGTTGAAGCGACCTCGGCTGGCCTGGAGGAGGCCCGTGCCGCCCTTGGCGGGCTCGACGTGCTCGTCAACAATGCCGGCGTCGCCGATACCGCGCGCGCACTCGACCTCACCGAAGCGCAGTGGGACGCCCATCTCGACGTCAACCTGAAAGGCTGCTTCTTCGCGGCCCAGGCGGCGGCGAAGATCATGGCGACGCAGGCGGAAGGAGGAGCGATCGTCAACATCGCGTCGATCCTCGGCGAGCGTGTTGCGGCCTCGGTCGCTCCCTATGCCATTGCCAAGGCCGGGCTGATCCAGATGACCAAGGCGCTGGCGCTGGAATGGGCGCGCCACAAGGTCAGGGTCAATGCCCTGGCGCCGGGCTATGTGATCACCGATCTCAACCGCGATTTCTTCGCGACGGAGGCGGGCCAGGCGCTGATCCGCCGCGTGCCGATGCGACGCGCGGCGGAGCTGTCCGATCTCGACGGGCCGTTCCTGCTGCTCTGCGCCGATGCCTCGCGCTTCATGAGTGGCGCCGTGGTCGCCGTCGACGGAGGGCATCTGGTCAGCGGGCTGTAGGGCGCATCGACTTGCTCGGGCTCGAGCCGAGCATGACGCCCTCAATCGCGCATGATCTCCTTCAGGCGCAGCAGCGATATCTTCTCGACCTGCCCGAGCGCCGTTTCGAACTCCGCCTCCGGCGTGCTCTTCAAGCGCGTCTCGAAGGCCGCGAGGATCGCGTCCTTGTTCGCGCCGGCCACCGCCATGATGAAGGGGATGCCGAAGCGCGCCTTGTAGGCCTCGTTCAGCGCGGTGAAGCGGACGCGTTCGTCGCTGGTCAGCCGGTCGAGCCCGGCCGAGGCCTGTTCGCCGATCGATTCCGCCGTCATCTCGCCTGCGGCGGCGAGCTTGCCGGCGAGGTCGGGGTGGCCGTGCAGCAGGGCCTTCAGGCGCTCGGGCGAATTGGCGCGCAGGACCTTGACCATCGCCGCATGCAGCGTGGCGGGATCGTCGTGCTCCGCGGTGATGCCGGCTTCCCAGGTCGCTTCGGCGACCCAGGGCGCGTTCTCCCAGATGCGGCCGAAGACCTCGATGAAGAGCGCTTTCGGAACCGCGGAAGGGCGATAACCGCCGACCGGGGGGTGGTGTCGGATCCAGTGCCTGGCGATGTCGAGCCGCGTCGCCACCCAGACCGCTTCATGGCCTTTCACGTAGTCTAGGAACCGCGCCAGTGCCGCTGCGCGGCCGGGCCGGCCGACGAGCCGGCAATGCAGGCCTATCGACATCATCTTCGGAGCTGTCGCGCCCTCGGCATAGAGCGTGTCGAACGAGTCCTTCAGATAGGCGAAGAACTGGTCGCCGCTGTTGAAGCCCTGCGGCGTCGCGAAGCGCATGTCGTTGGCGTCGAGCGTGTAAGGCACGGCGAGCTGCGGCCCCCTGGGACCGCTCAGCCAATAGGGCAGTTCGTCGGCATAGACGTCCGCCGTGTAGAGGAAGCCGCCCTCCTCCATGGTCAGGGGAATCGTGTTCTCGGAGGTGCGACCCTGGTAGCAGCCGAGGGGACGTTCGCCGGCGAGCTCGGTCTGGATGCGGATGGCCTCCAGTATATCGGCGCGCTCGCGCTCCTTCGGCGCGTCACGATAGTCGATCCATTTCAGGCCATGGGTGGCGATTTCCCAACCGGCTTCCTGCATCGAGCCGACGATCTCGGGATAGCGGGCAAGGGCGCTCGCCACGGCGAAGACCGTGACCGGCATGTTGCGCTCGGTGAACATCCGCCAGAGCCGCCAATAGCCGGCGCGAGAGCCATACTCGTAGATCGATTCCATGTTCATGTGGCGCTGGCCGGGCCAGGGCGCGGCGCCGACGATCTCGGAGAGGAAGGCCTCGGAGGCGGCGTCGCCGTGTAGGATGTTGTTCTCGCCGCCTTCCTCGTAGTTGACCACGAACTGGACCGCGACCCGGGCTTCGCCGGGCCAGTGCGGATGAGGCGGCGTGCGGCCATAGCCCTTGAGATCGCGCGGATAAACAGTGTCGGTCATGGCGTGCGGCGCTCGCAGATTGATTCAGGTCGAAATGGTAACGTGTTGGCGCAAAATGGAAATGCGGTGTCTGTGATGGCGGGCGAGGGCCAAGGCCGGCCCTCAACTGCCGCGATAGGTGGTGTAGCCGAAAGGCGAGGCGAGCAGCGGCACATGGTAGTGCCGCGCGGTGTCGGAAATTCCGAAGCGCACCGTGACGATCTCCAGGAAGGCGGGCTCCGCCAGCGCGACGCCCCGGCTGCGGAAATATGCGCCGATGGCGAAGTCGATCTCGTAGACGCCGGGCCTCGTCGCCTCGGGCGTCAGCAACGGCTTCTCGGTGCGACCGTCGGCATTGGTGACGGTCTCGACCAGCGTCTCGGGCGCGCCGTCACCAACGCGGCGCAGCGTGATCGCGACGTTCGCCGCCGGTACGCCGCCATGGGTGTCGAGGATATGCGTCGTCAGTCCGGCCATGTCTGTCCTTGTCCCGCCTGCCTGCTGCCGTGGAACGGCGCTTGCGTGTTCCGCGACGCCAACCGTAATTTGGCCGGCGCCGAAGTCCACCGGCAGGAACGTGCCTGCAAGCTTCTGTCCAACTTCAGCTGTCCCCGTCACGACCGGAACCCGCGATGCTCGACGCCTATCTGATGGAATGGGGAGGCATGCTGCTGCGCTGGCTGCATGTGATCACGGCGATCGCCTGGATCGGCTCGTCCTTCTTCTTCATCCATCTCGACGCCTCGCTCAGGCCGGCCGCGGACATCCCGCCGGGAACGGGAGGACGCGCCTGGCAGGTCCATGGCGGCGGCTTCTACGAGATGCGCAAATACATGGTCGCGCCGGCGGTGATGCCGGCGGAGCTGACCTGGCACAAATGGCAGAGCTATTGGACCTGGATCTCCGGCTTCTTCCTGCTGGTCTGGGTCTATTACGCGCAGTCGGAGCTTTACCTGATCGATCCCGCCGTGATGGCGCTGTCGCCGCTGGCGGCGGGCGCGATGGGTGTCGCGGCCCTGGTCCTCGGCTGGCTGTTCTATGACTGGCTCTGTCGCTCGCCGCTCGGTCGCAACGACGTCGTGCTGGGCGTGCTCGGCTTCGGCTACGTCGTGGCGGCGAGCTGGGCTTTTGCCTCGGTGTTCTCCGGGCGCGGCGCGCTGATCCATACCGGCGCCCTGATGGCGACGATCATGACCGCCAATGTCTTCTTCAACATCATGCCGGGCCAGCGGAAGGTGATCGCGGCACTGACGGCAGGCGAAACCCCGGACCCTAAATACGGCAAGGCGGCCAAGCAGCGCTCGACGCACAACAACTACATCACCCTGCCGGTGCTGTTTCTGATGCTGTCGAACCACTACCCGGTCACCTATGCGAATTCGAAGGTGATTCCGGCCCTGGTCGCCCTGATCATCGTGGCGGGCGCGCTGATCCGACATTTCTTCAACATCCGCCATGCCGACCATGCGAAGTCGCCCTGGTGGTGCTGGGCCGTGGCGCTCGTCGCGCTCTGGCTTGCGTTCTGGCTGGCGATGGCGTCCTCGCCCGGAGGCCGCGAGCGGCTCGGGCTGGCGCCCTTGCCCGACGCCAGGCCCATCCTGCTGGCGGGAGCGAAACTGCCCCCGGCCGAAGTCGCCAACATCATCACGGGGCGCTGTGCCATGTGCCATGCGCCGGAGCCGTCCTGGCCGGGCATCCAGATTCCGCCCAAGGGCGTGCTGCTGCACGAGCCCGAGCGCATCGCGACGCAGGCTCGCGCGATCCGGGCCCAGGCGGTGATGACCCATGCGATGCCGCCCAGCAACCTGTCGGGCATGACGCCGGACGAGCGCCGGGTTCTGGCTGCGTGGCTGACGCCCGGGCGCTGATCTCCGCGATCGCCGTTACCGCCTTTTGACCTTGTTCGCACCAAGCTGAACGCCTGTGCGAATCCATTCAGTTTCGGTTCACCTGCCGGTCGCCATGGTCCAAGCACTGACAGGCTGGAGGCTGGCTCCACTATCCGGAGCCGTCCTGCCCTGAAGGGGGACCGGGGGGTCCGTTGAACGTGTTCTTGAGGAAAGCCGCCGGCTATCGGCTGGCGGCTGTGGCATTTGTTTGTGTCTGGGCGGTGCTGTGCTGGCCATGGCTGTCGGGTGCGGTCACCATTCCGTTCGACGCCAAGGCGCATTTCCAGGCGCAGATCCAGTTCCTGGCGCAGGCGCTGCACTCGGGGCAGTCGCCGTTCTGGACGCACAACGTCTTCGGCGGCTCGCCGCAGGTGGCCGACCCCCAGTCGCTGATCTTCTCGCCCGCGCTCATCCTCGCGCTGCTTTCGCCCTCGCCGAGCTTCCGCGCGGTCGACGCCTATGTGCTGGCGCATCTGCTGGTCGGCGGGCTGGCGCTGATGATGTTCTTCCGCGACCGCAACTGGCATCCCGTCGGTGGGCTGCTGGCGGCGCTGGTCTTCGCCTTCGGCGCCTCGGCGGCCTGGCGCGTGCAGCATGTCGGCCAGATCGCCAGCCTTGCCTTCTTCGCACTGTCCTTCTGGCTGACCGCGCGCATGCTGCAGCGCTCGTCGATGCTGACCGGCGTTTTCGCCGGTTTCGCAGCCGGGATGATGGTGCTCGAGCCAGATCAGGTGGCGCTACTCGGGGCCTATATCCTGATCGGCATGGTCGTCGGCCACTGGCTCTCGGGCGGCTGGGCCGCCCTTCGCGCGAGCCTGCCGGCGATCGGCGTGGCGAGCGTCGTCGGTGCCGCGACGATCGCGCTGCCGCTGATCTGGACCTGGCTCTTCGCCGAGGCGACGACCCGTCCTGCGATCGACCTGACGGAGGCAGGGCGCGGTTCGCTGCACCCGGTATCGCTCCTGACCGCCTTCTTCGGTGATCTCTTCGGCGCGCAGGATCCGAACGTCGATTTCTGGGGCCCCTACAACAATCCGAACTGGGCCAAGGAGCTGTTCCTGTCGCAGAACATGGGACAAGTCTATTTCGGGGCGCTGCCGGTGCTGCTGCTGATCGCACCGGGCCTGACCCGTGGCTGGCTCTGGGACAGAGCCGTGCGGCCGCTGACGCTGCTCTTCGCCTTCATGGTGCTGTTTGCGCTCGGCCGCTACACGCCGGTCTTCGACCTGGCCTACGACTATCTGCCCGGGGTCAAGGTGTTCCGGCGCCCGGCCGATGCGACCTTCCTGGTCGGGGCGCTCGGCGCGCTGTTGTCCGGCTATGTGCTGCATCGCATCCTGACCGCTGAACCCGGCACCTCGTTCCGGCGTGATCTGCTGATCGGCGCCGTCGCCCTCCTGCTGATTGCCGGGGTGGCACTGGGCGTCTCGCAGGGCGCGGGGCATCTGGCCGATGCCGGCAAGCCCGTCGCGCTGGCGCTGGGCTGGTTCCTGGCTGCGGGCGCCGTCATCCTGGCGTTGCAGCGCTGGCGCGGCGCGGTCGGGCCGGTTGCGGCGGCCGTTCTGATCACTGGCGTCGTCGCCGCCGATCTCGGCGTCAACAACGGCCCCAACGAATCGACGGCCCTGCCGCCGCAGCTTTACGACGTGCTGCGCCGGGAGACGCGCAACGAGACGGTGGCGGTCCTCAAGCAGTTGACGGTGCAGCCCGCGGGATCGCCGCGTCGTGACCGCATCGAGCTGCTCGGCATGGGCTTCGAATGGCCCAACGCCGCAATGGTCCATGGCTTCGACCATACGCTGGGCTATAACCCCCTCCGACTGGCTGATTTTTCGGAAGCCGTGGGCACGCGCGACGGCATCGCCTCGCCTTCGGAACGCAAGTTCACGCCGCTGTTTCCGTCCTATCGCTGCCGCCTCGCCAACCTGTTGGGGCTGCGCTACATCGCCTCGCCCGTCCCGATCGAGCAGGTCGACCACACGCTGCGCGACGGCGATCTCCAGCTGATCGCGCGGACGAAGGATGGCTATATCTACGAGAATCCGCGCGCCCTGCCGCGCGTGCAGTTCGTCGGCGGCTGGGAGCTCGCCGATTTCGACGGGATGAAGCAGGGCGGCAGCTGGCCGGAGGTCGATCCGCAACAGGCCGTCCTGCTCGAGGTCGAGCCGCCGCTGGCGACACCGGAAGGGCCGGTTGCCGCGAAGGCCGACATCAAGCTCACCCGCTACGAGAACACCGAGGTCGAGATCGAGGTCACGACGGCGGCTGCCGGCTTCGTCGTGCTGAACGACATCTGGCATCCCTGGTGGCGAGCCGAGATCGACGGCGCTGAAACGGAGATCCTGAAGGCGAACGTGCTGTTCCGGGCCGTGCAGGTCCCGGCCGGCACCCACAAGATCCGCTTCAGCTTCCACCCGGTCGCCGGCGCTCTGGCGGAACTTCGCGAGCGTGTCAGCCCGGCGCCGGTCGAGGACGATGCGCCGCTGCCGCTGCCGCCGCTGCCTGAGGAGCCACTCGTCGCGCAGACCGGGACGCTGCTTCCCTCCATGCTGGCCCAGCCGTCGCAGGCGGTCCGGGACTCGCTGCGTCTCGGCCCGGCGCCGGCGATCGTCGCGCGCGACCTGATGTCTTCGGCCCTGGCCCACTGACCGCGCGAGTCCGTCTGATCATCTGAAAGGGCATTGCCCGCCCCTCCCGCGGGGCAGGCATTTGGGGCGGGCGTGGCTCAGGCGCCCGTCTCGGCCACGAGGCCGGCCGCCGCGATCCCGGCGAGGGCCGCGGCCTCGTCATTGTCGGAGGTGTCGCCGGAAATGCCGATCGCACCGAGCACGGCGCCGCCGGCATCGCGGATCAAGGCGCCGCCTGGAACGGGCACGAGCGAGCCGCCGACGGCATGGGTTGCGGCCTCGATGAAGTAGGGCCGTTCCATCGCCATCTTGTGCAGAGCCCGCGAGCCGATGCCGAGCGCCACCACGCCATGCGCCTTGCCGAGCGCAATCTCGGCGCGCTTCAGACTGGTTCCGTCCTGTGCGACCACGAGCTTGGGCGCGCCGCGCCCGTCGAGGATGGCGATGGCGAGGGGCTTGAAGCCGGCGGCAGCGGCATGGGCGATGGCGGCCGACATGATGGTCTGGGCCTGTGCGAGCGTCAGCATGATGGACTCCGATTGATCTGCGGTCAGAGCTTCTGCCAGCCCTGACGCTGCTGCGAAAGGCGCCGGGCGGAGAAGGAGCTTGCGCGGAATCGCACAATGGCGCCCGCGGCGATGCGAAATTTCAGCCGATCACGTTTCATGTCTTGCACTTGTCGTTGCGACAGGGGTTCATGTGCGTCCCAACGCAAGGAGGACACGTCATGGGTCTGTTCAGTTTCATCAAGGAAGCGGGAGCCAAGATCTTCGGGTCAAGCCCGGCGAAGGCTGCGACGCCCGAGGAGATGCAGAAGGAACTGGCCGGACATGGTCTGCCGTCCGACGTTGCGATCTCGATCGACGGCGACAAGGTCAAGGTCTCCGGCAAGGCGGTGTCCACCGAGGAAGCCGAGAAGATCATTCTGGCTCTCGGCAACACCGTCGGCGTCGCTTCGGTCGAATCCGATCTCGCGGTCACCAAGGAGGTTCCCGCCGCGGTGTTCTACACCGTTAAGAAGGGCGACACCCTCTGGAAGATCGCGGAGGAGCATTACGGCAAGGGGCAAGGCGCGAAATACACCGAGATCGTCAAGGCCAATACGCCGCCGGTGAAGAATCCCGACCTGATCCTGCCGGGTTGGGTGCTGCGGATTCCGCCGAAGGCCTGAGCTGTCGGGCCTCGCGCCCCGGCGACGAAGAAGCCGCGCCTTCCGGGGCGCGGCTTCTTCTGCGACAGCTGCTCGTGATGCCAGCGGCGACCGGCAAGGTCTTGACGGGATTGGTTGCCTCAGCAACGATCTTGTCCAGCCGTCGGTGAAAAAGAAGCGAGCCTGGCTGACCGTGGCGGAACTCCGCCGCCGGCCATGCTATCGTTCGGTATGCCGCGGAGCGGCCTTTCCCCTGTGGGGTGGGCGTCCAAGACAGTCGCGAAAGTGGGATTGTTCGCAAGCATTGTCCCTGGGGAGGGAAATCATGACATTCGATCGCCGTCGTTTTCTGACATTGGCCGGCGCCTCCGTGGCCGCGCCCGCCGTGTTGCGCGCCACCCGTGCGAATGCGCAGGAGGTGACGCTGAAGATGCACCACTTCCTGCCGCCGGTCGCCGTCGGGCATGCGAAGTTCCTGAAGCCCTGGGCGGACAAGGTCGCGGCCGAGTCGAACGGGCGCATCAAGATCGACATCTTCCCATCAATGCAGCTGGGCGGCACGCCGCCGCAGCTCTTCGACCAGGCGCGTGACGGCGTCGCCGATCTGGTCTGGACGTTGCCCGGCTATACGCCAGGCCGCTTCCCCGGCCTCGAGGCCTTCGAGTTACCCTTCATCGCCAACAAGCGGGCGCTGCCGAATTCGCTCGCCCTGACCGACTATGCCGAGCAGAATCTGAAGGACGAACTCAAGGACGTCCAGCCGATCTGCCTGTGGACGCATGATCACGGCCTGATCCACGCCAACAAGCAGGTCAAGACGATGGAGGACCTCAAGGGGCTGAAGCTGCGCTTCCCGACGCGGCTCGCCGGCGAGGCGCTGAAGATGCTCGGTGCGAACGCAATCGGCATGCCGGTACCGCAGGTGCCTGAATCGCTCGCCCAGCGCGTGATCGACGGCTGCGTCATCCCCTGGGAGGTGGTGCCCTCGGTCAAGGTCCAGGAACTGGTCAAGTATCACACCGAGATTCCGGGATCGCCGACCTTCTATGTCGCGACCTTCGTGCTGGCGATGAACAAGGCGAAGTACGCCGCCCTGGCTCCCGATCTGAAGGCGGTGATCGATCGCAACTCGGGCGCTGCAGCCGCTGCCATGGCTGGCAAGGTCTGGGACGAGCAGGCGATCGTGGTGTCCGACATGGTCCGCAAGCGCGGCAACACCATCACCGTGATCGAGGAGGCGGAGGCCGCTCGCTGGCGCAAGACCACCGAGCCGGTGATCGAAGGCTGGCTGAAGACGGCGAAGGAGAAGGGGCTCGACGGCGAGAAGCTGCTCGCCAATGCGAAGGCCGCCCTCGCCAAGCACGAGAAGGCGGCCTGACGGACACGATGTCGAGCAAGGAAGAGGAAGCTGCGCCGTCCGGTTTCGACTGGGCGGTGAGGGCGGTTGCGCTGCTTGGCGGCGCGCTGCTGGTCGCCTTGTCGGTCGTGGTCGTGGTCAGCGTCACGCTGCGCAGCGACCTCGTCGGCAGCGCCGGGGTTCCCGGCGATTTCGAGTTGGTGCAGATGGCGACCGCCATCGCCGCCTTCTGTTTCCTGCCCTGGTGCCAGCTCCGCCGCGGCAACATCTTTGTCGATACCTTCACGCTGAAGCTGCCGCTGCGCTGGCAGCGTCGCATCGATGCGCTCTGGGACATTGTCTACGCCCTGGTGATGGTGCTCATCTCCTGGCGGCTCGCGGTGGGTGCGCGTGCGGCCTACGCCACGGGCGAGAACAGCATGGTGCTGCAGGTACCGAGCTACCTGCCGATCGCGCTCTGTTCGGTATTGGCGGCGCTCGTGGCAGCGGCAGCGGCCGTCAGTGCGCTGCGTCTGATGAGGGCCTCGGCGTGAGCGGATTTTCCATCGCCGTCACGGGCTTCGCGGTGATGCTCGCGCTGATGGCGCTGCGCCTGCCGATCGGCCTCGCCATGATGCTGGTCGGTGGTGTCGGCTATGTCCAGCTCAACGGGCTCGATCCGTTTCTGAACTACATCCGCACCACCCCCTACCAGATCTTCGCAAACTACACGCTGTCGGTGATCCCGCTCTTCGTCCTGATGGGCGCCTTCGCCGAGCGCTCGGGGCTGGCGGGGGACCTGTTCAAGGCGGCGTCCGCCCTCGTGGGGCATCGTCGCGGCGGACTCGGCATGGCCGTGATCGGCGCCTGCACCGGCTTCGGCGCGATTTGCGGCTCGGCTGTGGCGACGACGGCGACGTTTTCGCGCGCCGCCCTGCCGGAACTGAGGCGCTATCGCTACGATCCCGGCTTCTCCTGCGGCGTCGTCGCGGTTGGCGGGACACTCGGGATTCTGATCCCGCCTTCGGTCATCCTGGTCGTCTATGCGATCTCGACCGAGCAGAACATCGCCAAGCTGTTCAAGGCGGCGCTGATCCCCGGACTGATGGCGGCTGCGTTCTACTGCGTCACGATCGGGCTGATGACACGGCGAAACCCGGAGCTCGGTCCGGCCCAGCCGCGTGTCGCCTGGCCGGATCGCCTGCGGCCGCTGCTCGGCATCATCCCGGCCATGACGGTGGCCCTCGTCGTCGTCGGAGGCATCTATGGCGGCGTGTTCACGCCGACGGAGGGAGCTTCGGTCGGCGCCTTCGTCATGCTGCTGATCGGCCTGCTCCGCGGCACTCTGAACCTGTCGGGCATCGGCGAGGCGATCCTGCAGACGGCCGAAACCTCGGCCATGATCTTCGCGATCCTGCTTGGTGCAGAGGTCTTCAACGCCTTCCTGGCTCTGACGCAGGTGCCGACGGCGGCGGCGGAGATGATCGCTGCATCGGGCTGGGCGCCCTATACGGTGCTGGTCGGGCTCCTGCTGTTCTACATCGTGCTGGGCGGCGTCATGGACGAACTCGCGATGATCCTGCTGACGCTGCCGGTGTTCTTTCCGATCGTCACCGCACTCGACTTCGGGATGGCGCCGGACGATGTCGCGATCTGGTTCGGCATCCTCGTGCTGATCGTCGTCGGCATCGGCATGACCTGTCCGCCGATCGGGCTCAACGTCTTCGTCGTGTCATCGCTGGCGCGCGACGTGCCGATTACCCGGATCTATCGCGGCGTGCTGCCCTTCGTGTTGTCCGATGTCATCCGGCTCGGCATCGTGGTGGCATTTCCAGCCCTCACGCTCTATCTGGTAAAGCTGCTGGACTAGGGTACAGGCCCTTGGAGCGTCGGAGCTGCCGCATTGACCGTGAACGATCTTGACATCGACGACATCAAGGCCGGTCTTTCAGACGGGTCCATCCTCCTCGTCGATGTCCGCGAGCCGCATGAGTTTGCTGCCGGCCATATTCCGGGCTCGGTCTCGCGCCCGCTCTCACGCTTCGACCCGGCCGATCTTCCGAACGAGCCCGGCAAGCGCATCGTGATGTCCTGCGCCGCCGGTGTCCGCTCGCTGCGGGCACTCGAATTTGCACAGTCGGCTGGCCTCGATATCGACAGCCATTATCTCGGCGGCTTCCGCGACTGGGTCATGCAGGGCGAACCTGTCGAGCACTGACGGTTTCGGCCGTTTTCCGCCTTGCGCCCGGCGCATCGCGGCACGCCTCTTGCCGGGGCTGACGCCACCTCGATCCTGTTCCAGTCTTTCATTCGACTTATCTGAAGGATGTTCGGCGATGCGCCCCATGAAATTCGGATTCGGACAGCCCGTGCGCCGGGTCGAGGACCAGCGCCTGACCACCGGCACGGGCCGCTACACCGACGACACCGCGGTCGATGGGGCGCTCCACGCCTTCGTGTTGCGCTCGCAATATGCCCATGCGACCTTTGCGATCCGCGATAAGGAGACCGCCCGCAGGATGAAGGGCGTCAAGCTCATCCTGACCGGCGAGGATGTCGCTGATCTCGGCGATCTGCCCTGCAAGGGGCTGATCCAGGAGGTCTCCGGCGAGATGGTGCGGCCGCTTCCGGTGCCGGTGCTGCCGACCGATACGGTCCGCCATGTCGGCGAAGCCGTCGCCTTCGTCGTTGCCGAGACGCTGGCGCAGGCGCGCGATGCGGCTGAGGCGATCGACATCGAATGGACAGCGCTGCCCTCGGTCACCGGCATCGAGGAAGCGCTCGACCCGAAGGCCCATCGGGTCTGGCCCGACCGGCCGGGCAATGTCGCCTTCGAGGGCCAGCAGGGCGACAAGGCCAAGACCGACGCAGCCTTCGCCAAGGCCGACCGCACGGTTTCCGTGACGATCGTCAACAACCGGCTCGCCTCCAACTACATGGAGACACGCGCCTGCATCGCCGAATACGACAAGGCGACGAAGCGCTGGACGCTGACGCTCGGCAGCCAGGGCAGCCACGGCACGCGCGAAATCCTCGCCGACTACATCCTCAAGGTCGACCAGTCGCGTATCCGCGTCGTCACGCCCGATGTCGGCGGCGGCTTCGGCACCAAGATCTTCATGTATCGCGAGTATCCGCTGACCATGGTCGCGGCCGAGAGGCTGAAGCGCCCGGTGCGCTGGGTTGCCGACCGGACCGAGCACTTCCTCGCCGACACCCATGGCCGCGCGAACCTCGCGACTGCGACGATGGCGCTCGACAAGCGCGGCAAGTTCATCGGCCTCAAGGTCGATCTCGCCGCCGAGATGGGGGCCTATCTCTCGCAGTATGGACCCTTCATCCCATGGGTCGGCACCACGATGACGCCCGGCTGCTACAACATTCCGGCGGTTCATGTGCGCTTCCGTGGCATCCTGACCAACACGATGGCGGTCGACGCCTATCGCGGCGCCGGTCGCCCGGAGGCCGCCTATCTGATCGAGCGGCTCGTCGATGCCATCGCGCGCGAGACCGGCAAGACGCCCGATGCCGTGCGTGCGCTGAACTTCGTCAAGCCGGGCGAGATGCCTCACAGGACGCAGACCGGTCCGGTCTACGATTCCGGCGAGTTCGAAGGGCATATGCGCCGGGCGATGGATGTGGCCGACTGGAAGGGTTTCAAGACCCGCCTGAAGGCCGCCAACAAGGCCGGCAAGATTCGCGGCATCGGCATGGCCAGCTACATCGAGGCCTGCGGCGGCGGCGGGCCCGAGAGCTCGACCGTGATCCTCGAGAAGGACGGCATGGTCACGGTCCTGATCGGCACGCAGTCGAACGGGCAGGGCCATGAGACCGCCTATTCGCAGCTCGTCTCTCAGCATCTCGACATTCCGATGGACCGCATCCGGGTCGTGCAGGGCGATACCGACAGGGTCGAGACCGGTGCCGGCACGGGGGGCTCGCGTTCGATTCCGGTCGGAGGCGCCGCGCTCGACAAGGCGACCTCGATCCTCTCCGACAATCTGAAGCAGCTCGCCTCCGAGAAACTGGAGGCCGGCGTCGGCGACCTCGAGATCGCGGATGGCGCCGTGCGCGTCGTCGGCACCGACAAGGCGCTGGGTCTCGCCGCCATCGCGGCGCTGCCGGGCGCGACGCCGGCGAAGCTCAGGGTGCATCAGAGCTGGGAGCCGCCGGAGGCGACCTATCCTAACGGCACCCATATCTGCGAGCTGGAGATCGACCCGCAGACCGGCGGTACCGAGATCGTCAATTACGTCGTGGTCGACGATTTCGGCATGACGCTGAACCCGATCATGCTGCAGGGCCAGGTTCATGGCGGCGCGGCGCAGGGCATCGGCCAGGCGCTCATGGAGGAGATCAGGTTCGACGCGTCCGGGCAGATGCTGACAGCGACCTTCATGGACTATGCGCTGCCGCGCGCCGTCGACGTGCCGAACTTCCATTTCGAGACGCGCAATGTCCGCTGCGTCACCAATGCGCTCGGCGTCAAGGGAGCGGGCGAGGCGGGGGCGATCGGCGCCTGTCCGGCGGTGATGAATGCGATGGTCGACGCGCTCGACCGGGCCGCCGGCATCAAGGCTATCGACATGCCAGCGACGCCGCTGAAGGTGTTCAACGCTCTCAAGGAGGCCGGTTACCAACTTTGACGCAAGGACTCCCTTGCATCGACGCAAGACCGCTCACGCGAATGCGACTTGGCGGCGACAGCATGATCGGTTGATCTGGAACAGTTCCAATCGGCGCCGCACCGGCGACCGAAGCCTTGAGGATGTTTCATGATCCGTACCGCTCTCGTCGCCGCCATTCTCGGCCTGGGTCTGACGGCCGTCGTCGCCGATACCGATCCGATCTCCGAACGCCGCAACGTGATGAAAGCCGTCGGCGCCGCTACGCGCGACGGCGCGGCGATCGCCAAGGGCGAGGCCCCGTTCGACGCCACGAAGGCGCAGGCCATCTTCAAGGTCTATGTCGACGCCTCCAAGAAGATGCCCGGCCTCTATCCCGACAGCGCGAAGACCGGCGGCGACACCACGGCAGCGCCGAAGATCTGGGAGGACCAGGCCGGCTTCAAGGCTGCCTTCGTCAAGTTCGAGACCGACGCCGGCGCCGGCGCCTCGGCGAGCAATCTCGACGGCTTCAAGGCGGCTTTCGGCAACGCGACCAAGAATTGCGGCGCCTGCCACGAGGCCTATCGCATCAAGAAGTGATGCCGGCGGCAGGACCTGACGGTTCTGATGCCTGAGAGCAGGTGGAAGGGCCCTCGCGCCGTCCGCCTGCTTTGCCACGCCCGGGAGCTTTCGGGTGCGCTTCGCGTTATCAAGAGATTCGGATTGCGGGGCCGGTCGGTGCCGCCAGGATGAGCTCGGGAGAAAATCGACATGCTGCGCCTGCGCCGTCTGCTGGTCACCCTCGTCCTGCTGGCGGCCGTTGGGTTCGGAGGCTTCTATGTCCTGACCGATCCGCGCATCGTCTCGCCATCGCCGGAGATTGGCGCACTTGCCGCGCCTGACATCGAGAACGGCCGGCTGCTCTTTGCGGCCGGAGGCTGCGCCTCCTGCCACGCCACCCCCAACCAGGACGACAAGCTGAAGCTCGGCGGCGGCCTTGCGCTCGGGTCGCCCTTCGGCACCTTCCACGCTCCCAACATCTCGCCGCACACGCGCGACGGCATCGGCAACTGGGGCGTACAGGATTTCGTCGATGCGATGGCGGCGGGCGTCTCGCCGAAGGGCCAGCACTACTATCCTGCCTTTCCCTACACCTCCTATCGGCTTATGCCGCCGAAGGCGCTGGCCGATCTCTTCGCCTATATCCGCACACTGGCGCCGGTCGAGGGACGCGCTCCGGCGCATGACCTGCCGTTTCCCTTCAACATCCGCCGCGTCGTCGGTGGCTGGAAGCTGCTCTTCTTCCAGGGCGCGTCGTTCGTGCCCGACCCGTCGAAGAGCGAGGCGTGGAATCGTGGCGCCTATCTGGTGAACGGCCCCGGCCATTGCGCCGAATGCCACTCGAACCGCAACGCGCTCGGCGCCATCGTGCAGGCCACGCGCCTCGCCGGAGGGCCGGACCCTGAGGGCAAGGGCTGGGTGCCGAACATCACCCAGCATCCCGATGCGCTCGGCAAATGGTCGAAGGAGGAGATCGCGGAACTCCTCAAGACCGGCTTCACGCCGAGCTTCGACAGCGTCGGCGGCACGATGGCGGCGGTGGTGCGCAACATGGCGCAGCTCCCGGATGCGGACCGGCTGGCGATGGCGGAATATCTGAAGTCGCTGCCCTCGGTGCAAGGTCCGGCCCGGCCGCCGGCCAAGGCGCCCTGAAGCATCGGGTCGAAGGTCGCAGGCGTTTGAGCCCCCGGTGATCGACATCAACGGCGTCGCGACGGCGTCCGAGCCGCATTGTGCCCGGCTGCCGGCGAGCCTTTGGCGCAAGCAAAAAGGGGGCGGAATGGCGGGCTGAGTGAGGGTATCTAGGCTGCCCTGGCGGCTTGCCCAGGCTGCGCCATCTCGATGCGGTTGCGGCCGAGCATCTTGGCCCGATAGAGCGCGCGATCGGCTGCGGCCAGGAGCGTGGCCAGATCGACCTGCTCGCCGCTGGCCTCGGCAAGCCCTATGCTGACGGTCGCGGGAATGCCGAGCCCGTCGGGGCGCACGGCCATTTCGGCGAAGCGCTGGGCGATCCTTTGTCCGATCGCATGGGCTTCCACGCCTTTCCTGTTCGGCAGCAGGATCGCGAATTCCTCGCCTCCGAGCCGGGCGCTCATGGCGTCGGCCCCGGCGATCTCGCGAGCGATCGTCGCGAAAAGCTTGAGGACGCGGTCGCCGGCTTCGTGGCCGTAGCGGTCATTGATGGCCTTGAAGTGATCGAGGTCGAAGGCGAGCAGGGAGTGCGCGGCGTCCTTCGCGGTGCCGCTCAGGCGCCTGGGAGCAAGCTCGAAGAAGCCCTGGCGGTTGTTGAGGTCGGTCAGAAAGTCGGTGCGTGCCGTCGCCAGGAGATTGGCTCGGTCCTCCTCCCGCACGAGTGCCAGGAGCGACATCGACATCGCGACCGTGAACAGCACCGCCTCGTACATCGTGATTTCCGCCGCGAGCGCGAGGACGCTCTCGCCGTAGATCGAGGCGATGACCGGAACGACGAAGGTGCGGGCGGCGTAGAACAGGGCGTGGCAGGCGAAGACGGCGACGGCGATGGGGCGGGAGCGCAAAGCCTGCACGGTGCGGCTGCACAGCAATGTGAATGCGGTCGAGCCGGCGACGATGGCGATCGGGAACGCACTGACATGATTCCAGAGAAGTCCGACCGCGCCGACACCGGCGACGAACCAGGCGATGCCGATGGCGGCCAGCAGGCCGAGGATCAGGGCCGGGTGCAGCCTGCGACCGTCCAGCGCCAGGGCTCCCTGGAGCATGAGGAAGTAGCCGAGCATCATGACGATGTTGGTGATGGCGGGCCCGGCCATGCCTGGGAAGGCATGCCGGTTCATCGCGATGACGCAGCCAACGGCAAAAGCGAGATAGGCAGCCGCCCAGAGGCCGAGTTCGCGCGCACGCTGGGCCTGTGCCTTGCGCTCCCACAGGGTCATGATGGCGGCGATGAGCGCCGTTCCGGTGGTCAGATACCAGAGGGTTGCGAGATCCATCGGTATCGTCGTCAGTGCTGCCAGCGTCCGGCTTCAGGCATGATCCACTGCTCCCAACACGCCCAAGCCAGAGATCGATCTAGCCGCGAGAAGTTAACCTCAGCTTGCGCGAAGGCGTGATCGGGACGGAGGAAGATGGGAGCGGTGGTGAGCGGTGCCGCAGCTGGCGGCTACTCCATCACCGCCGCCTTGAGGATGCAGACCATCAGGGCGGTGCCGGGCTGGTCGCCGACGCAGCGGACGACGTGGCGGCGGTCGCAGCGGTAGCGCAGGGTCTCGCCGGCCTTGGCGCGCTGGATGATGTCGCCGACCTCGACCTCGAACTCGCCCGAGGTCACGGAGAGGGATTCGATCGAGCCGCGCTGATGCCCTTCGGAGTCGAGTTCGCCGCCGGGCTCTGAGCTGACATCGTACCATTGCAGCCATTCGACCGTCTTTATCCAGCCGATGATGGCGAGGCGGAGCTTGCCGTCCTCCGAGAGCAGGATCGGCGTGTCGGCCCGGGCCGTCTTCTCGATGAAGGGCTCTTCCTCGCCGCTGGAGAGCACGCGCTCGATCGAGATGTCGAGCGCCTGGGAGAGCCGCCAGATCGTCGCCAGCGTCGGGTTGGTCTCGTTGCGCTCGATCTGGCTGATGATGGACTTGGCGACGCCGGACTGTTCGGCAAGCTCCGAGAGCGAGAAGTTGTAGGCTTTGCGAAGGCGCTGGATCGTCTTGCCGAGCTGGCCCGAGATGACCTGGGCCCCGGAGTCGAACTCGCGTCCGCCGCGCTCTTTCGTCTCGATACCCATCCTGCTCGGCCTGCCTCACATGTTGCGTCGTTTGCGCAAGCGAACGATCGTTTGTCTCACCGGACAATGCTCCTTCCGCGCCTCAGGAGCAAGCTGTGACTGTTGCAATGCGCACAGGGCATGGCCGTGTGCGTCAAGACTCAGGTGCTGCGGGTCGAGCCGACCTCGCGCTGCTTGCGGTTCATCAGGCCGAGGCGCTGCTCGCGGAAGATGACATAGATGCCCGAGGCGATGACGATGGCGGCGCCGATCAGGATCGTACTGACCGGCCACTCGCCGAAGAGGAACCAGCCGATCAGGACCGCCCAGATCATCGTCGAATACTCGAAGGGGGCGATCAGCGAAGCGTCGCCGAAGCGGTAGGCCTGGACGAGCAGGATCTGGCCGAGGCCGCCGAGGATGCCGATCGCGACCATGAGCAAGGCGTCCTGCAGATCCGGCATGCGCCAGCCGAAGGCCAGGGTGACAAGGCCGAGCGCGCTGGTCAGCAGCATGAAGTAGAACACGATCGCGCCGGTCGGCTCGGTCTTGGTGAGGAGGCGCACCTCAATCGAGGCGAAAGCCGAGCAGAAGGCGCCGAAGAGGCCGAGCGCCGCGCCGAGTGCCGGTCCCGCCTGCAAGCCGTGGGACAGCGTGCCGCCCGAAAGATGCGGCGAGAGCATGATCAGCACCCCGACGAAGCCGATCGTCACGGCACTCCAGCGATAGATCCGCACGCGTTCCTTCAGCACGAGGGCGGCAAGCACCACAACGCCCAGCGGCGCAGCGTAGCCGAGCGCCACCGCGTCCGAGAGCGGCAGGAACTGGAGCGCGGCAAAGCCACAGAACATGCCGGTCGAACCAATCACGCCACGCTTCATGTGGCCGCGCAGGTTCTTCGTCTTGAGGGCGCCTGGAAGCTCGGAACGCCAGGCCAGCCAGATCAACAGCGGGATCAGCGCAAAGAAGGAGCGGACGAAGACGAGTTCGCCCGTCGGATAGCGGGCAGCCGCCGCCTTGATGCCGGCCGACATCAGCGTGAAGGCCAGCGCCGAGAGCAATTTCAGGCTGATGCCAAGGAGAGGGGACAACGGACCGGCACGCTGGGAGGACAAGGCGACGGCAGACGCCGCGAAGGCCGCCTTAGAACATGTCCAGTCACGCTCTCAAAGCGTGAAGGCTGCAACCCCGATCAGCGGCCGGCGGGAGGCCGGCCGCTGATCGGGGGCGTCTGACTGGCGCGACTCAGAAGTTGCCGCGGAAGGCACCGCCGTCGATCAGGAAATTCTGGCCCGTAATGTAGCCGGCATGGGCGCTGGCGATAAAGGCGCAGAGCTTGCCGAATTCATCGGCCTCGCCGAAGCGGCCAGCCGGCACGCTGTCCCGACGCGCCTTGGCGATCTCCTCGATACCCACGCCCTTGATCGTCGCCATCTTCGTCAGCCCGCTCTTCAGCCGGTCGGTGTCGAACATGCCGGGCAGGATGTTGTTGATCGTGACATTGGCATGGGCGACCTCGCGCGCCACGCCGGAGAGGAAGGCGGTGAGCCCGGCGCGGGCGGCCGAGGAGACGTCGAGTCCGGTCAGCGGCGTCAGCACGCTGGCCGAAGTGATGTTGACGATTCGCCCGAAGCCCCGGGCCATCATGCCGTCGACGACGCGCTGCACGAGTTCGAGCGGGGTCGCCAGGTTCTGGACGACGCCTTCCAGCAGCGCCTCCCGGGAGACGTCGCGAAACGGCTTCGGCGGAGGCCCGCCATTGTTGTTGACCAGGATGTCGGGCTCGGGGGCTGCCGCGAGGAGCGCGTCCTGCCCGGCGCGAGTCGAGACGTCGGCGACGACGGTCAGCACCGTCGCGCCGGTGCTGGCACGAATCTGGCTCGCCGTCGCCTCGAGTGTCACGGCGTCACGGCCATTGATCACGACGGTACAGCCGGCCTCGGCCAGCGCCTGCGCGCAGCCACGGCCGAGGCCCTTGCTGGAGGCGCAGATAATGGCCGTGCGGCCCGAAATTCCCAGATCCATGGCATTCCTCCAGAGGCTTCGCGCTTTCGCCCACAGACAGACCACGGATCGTTCGTTCCGTCATCAAAGCGCAACGCAAATCAGACACATGCCGGACGCATCGCAACAGGATGGGCCGGGCGGCATGGGCGACGAGGACGACGCGAAGCAGGTTCGCAGCATCTTCATCTCGGATCTCCACCTCGGCACGCGCGGGGCGCAGGCCGATCTGGTCCTGGAATTCCTGCGGGCGTACGATGCCCCCCAGATCTATCTGGTCGGCGACATCATCGATGGCTGGCGGCTGAAGAGCGGCTGGTACTTCCCGCAATCGCACAACGACGTCATCCAGAAGCTGCTGCGCAAGGTCCGCAAGGGCTCCAAGCTGATCTACGTCACCGGCAACCACGACGATTTCCTGCGGGATTTCACCGGGTTGCAGTTCGGTGGGATCACGCTCGTCGACGAGGTCGTCCACGAGACGGCCGACGGCAAGCGCCTGCTCGTCATCCATGGCGATCTGTTCGACCTCGTGGTGCGCAACGCCAAATGGCTCGCCCTGCTCGGTGACTGGGCCTACACGATCGCGCTGGCCTCCAACACGGTCGTCAACAAGGTGCGCCGGCTGCTCAACCTGCCGCATTGGTCGCTTTCGGCCTGGGCGAAGAACAAGGTCAAGAACGCGGTCAACTATATCGGCGAGTTCGAGACCTGCCTGGCGGCCGAGGCGCGCCGGCACGACGCCGACGGCGTCGTCTGCGGCCACATTCACCATGCCGCGTTCCGCGAGATCGACGGGCTGACCTACATCAATACCGGCGACTGGGTCGAAAGCTGCACCGCCTTCGTCGAGCATCATGACGGACGCTTCGAGCTGATCCGCTGGCCGCAGGGCCGCCTGAAGGGCGAGACGCCGGTTCCGGTCGTCGTGCCGACGCGGCCCGTCGCCGTGCCGACGCTCGTCGAGGCTGCCTGATGCGCGTGATGATCGCGACGGACGCCTGGCGTCCGCAGATCAACGGCGTCGTGCGCTCGCTGGAACGGATGGCAGAGGCAGGGCCGGATTTCGGCGTCACGCCGAAGATGCTGACGCCGGAAGGGTTCGCGCAGGTCGGTCTGCCGAGCTATCCCGATATCCGCATCGCCTTGACGACGCAGCGTGCCGTGGCCGAGCGGATCGCCGATTTCGGGCCCGACCACATCCATATTGCGACGGAGGGACCGATCGGCTGGCTGACCCGGGCGGCCTGCCTCGCCCAGAAGCGGGCGTTCACGACGAGCTACCACACCCGTTTCCCGCAATATGTCGCGGCGCGCTGGCCGATCCCCGAGAGCTGGAGCTACGGCTTCCTGCGCCGTTTCCACGGGCCGGCTGCCGCCGTGATGGTCTCGACCGCATCGGTCGAGACGGAGCTGCGCCAGCACGGTTTCGAGAAGATCGTGCGCTGGGGGCGTGGCGTCGATCTGTCGCTGTTCCATCCGCGCCCGCACAGCGTGCTGGACCTGCCACGCCCGATCTTCCTCAGCGTCGGCCGCGTCGCGGTCGAGAAGAACCTCGACGCATTCCTGTCGCTGCGGCTGCCGGGCAGCAAGGTCGTGGTCGGTGACGGGCCGGCGCGCGCAGATCTGCAGCGCGCCTTTCCCGACGTTACCTTCCTCGGCACGCGCGAAGGCGAGGAGCTCGCCGCGATCTATGCATCCTCGGACGTCTTCGTCTTCCCGAGCCTGACCGACACCTTCGGCATCGTTCTGCTGGAGGCGGCGGCGAGCGGCCTGCCGGTCGCGGCCTTCCCGGTGCAAGGCCCGCGCGACGTCTTCGCCGGCAGCGGCGCCGCGATCCTGAACGAGGATCTTCGGACCGCGGCGCTCCAGGCTCTGCGCGTCCCGCGAGAGATCTGCCTGGAGCTCGCGGCCAGCCATAGCTGGCGGCGCAGTGCGGCGCAGTTCTACGGCCATATCCGGCAGGTCGCCGGCCAGAATGCGGGCCGGCTTCCGCGCAACGGGGCGGCCGTGGCGCCCGGGCCCAGTGTCACAGCCTTCGCGAACGCGCGTGCCGCGGAAGAGTCGGGGCCGCGGCGTCTGCCGGCTTGAGCTCGGCACGGAAGCCGTCGCGCCTCTCATGGACCGAGGCGATGACGAGGCCCATCGGCACGCCGAGGCCGACCAGCGCCGCCTCCGACAGTTGAAGGCTCGCTTCGATCGTCTCGGGCACCGCATCGTTGACGCCGATCTTGTAGAGATGCCGGGCATGCTCCGCATCGCGGGCGCGCGCCACGATGACGAGGTCGGATCTGAGCGCGCGCGCCGCCTGCACCGTGGCATCGACCGCGCGGGCGCTATCGATGGTCACGATCAGAGCCGTCGCGTCGTCCAGCCCGCACAGGCGCAGGAAATCCGACCTGGTGGCGTCGCCGTAATAGGCGGGCCGCCCGGCCCGCCGCTGGGCCGAGATCAACGAGGCGTCTGAGTCGATCACGATATAGGGCTTGCCGTGCTCCTCGAGCATGCTGCCGACCAGCTGGCCGACACGGCCGCAGCCGACGACGATGGCCCGCGCCGAGTGGTCGTCCGGCGGCAGGACCGTCGCCTCCTCGGGCAGCACGACGGGCACGGCGAGCTTCGCAGCCAGCGCCGCGGCCAGGCGCGCCAGCAGCGGCAACGCGATCATGGTCAGCGAGACGCCGGCCAGGACCAGGCTCGCGGCCTCCTGGCCCAGCAGCTTGGCGCCGACCGCGCCGTTCAGCAGAACGAAGGCGAATTCGCCGCCGGGCCCCACCATGATCGCAGTTTCCAGCGCCGTCGCCTTGGACAGCCGGAAGACGCGGGCAAGCGTAAAGATGATCAGCGATTTCGTGGCGAACAGGCCGATCGCGATGCCCAGGATGGCGAATGGCTGCGCAGCGATCTGGGCCGGGTTCACGCTCATGCCGACGGTGAGGAAAAAGACGCCGATCAGGAGCGACTTGAACGGGTCGATCGTCGCCTCGATGGCGCGCCGATACTCGGTTTCGGCGAGCAGGAGACCGGCGATGAAGGCGCCGAGCCCCATCGACAGGCCGGCCGCGGCGGCGATCATGCCGGTCCCGATGGCGATCAGCAGCGTCGCCGCCATGAAGCTCTCGGAGGAATCGGTCGAGGCGACGAGGCGGAAGAGCGGCCTGAGCGCCAGTCGGCCCACCAGGACGATGATCGCGATCGCCGCGACAGCCTGGAGCAGGGCCTGGGCCAGGCCAGCGAGTAGCGAGCCGCCGCCGTTCTGCGCGCCGAGCACACTGACCAGGAAGAGCAGGGGCACGACCGCGATGTCCTGGCAGATCAGCACGGCGAAACTGGCGCGTCCGGCCGAGGACATCATGCGCCTCTTGGCCGACAGCAGCTCGACCACCATCGCCGTCGAGGACAAGGCCAGGCCGAACCCGATGATCAATGCCGCCGCGGCAGGCTGGCCCAGCATGAAGGCCGCCGTTCCGATGATGCCGGCCGAGAGCGCGACCTGGCCGAGCCCGAGGCCGAACACCAAGCGGCGCATCGTCAGGAGCCGCTCGAAGGAGAGTTCGAGCCCAATCACGAAGAGCAGGAAGGCCACGCCCAGTTCAGCCGTCCCGGCCAAGGCCTCCGGGCTCGAGACGGTGATGGTGCTCAGCAGCGGGACCGAGGAAACGAGGCCGCCCAATCCGAATGGGCCGACGAGGGCGCCGCAGGCCATGAAGGCCACGACGGAATTGACCCGCAGGGACTTGGCGAAAGGCACGATCACGCCCGCCGTCGCGAGCACCACGGCAGCGTCCTTGTAGACGGAAGGATCGACGGTTCCGGCCAAGGGAATGCCTTGCGATTCGAAGCGGTCAGGAGCCTGTGGACTGTGCGGTCTGGGCGGCGGCAACACAACCGCCAAACCGTTGCGGCGCGCGGAAATTCGCCTTTCCGGTCGAGGTCTTAGGTGGGGCGGCCTGCGCGGAGCCTGACGGTGGAGGTTTCCTGTTGGAGCGATCCTGGGCTAGCCTTCCGCGATCATCCCGCAGAAGGCCTTTGCATGCGTTTCGCCGGTACCGAGAATTATGTCGCCACCGATGACCTCACCGTCGCGGTCAATGCCGCGATCCGGCTGGAGCGGCCGCTGCTGGTCAAGGGCGAGCCCGGCACCGGCAAGACCGTGCTGGCGGAGGAGGTCGCGGCCGCGCTGAAGGCACCGCTGATCACCTGGCACGTCAAATCGACGACCAAGGCCCAGCAGGGGCTGTACGAGTACGACGCGGTCAGCCGCCTGCGCGACAGTCAGCTCGGCGACCCGCGCGTCTCCGACATCGGCAACTACATCAAGCGCGGCAAGCTCTGGGAGGCCTTCGCCTCGCCCGAGCGTCCGGTGCTGCTGATCGACGAAATCGACAAGGCGGACATCGAGTTCCCCAACGACCTCCTGCTCGAACTCGACCGCATGGAGTTCCATGTCTACGAGACCGGCGAGACGATCCGGGCGGCGCGGCGGCCGGTGATGATCATCACCTCCAACAACGAGAAGGAACTGCCGGACGCCTTCCTGCGCCGCTGCTTCTTCCACTACATCCGCTTCCCGGACGCGGAGACGATGCAGGCCATCGTCGAGGTGCATTTCCCCGGCATCAAGAAGAGGCTGATGGAGGAGGCGCTGAAGCTGTTTTTCGAGGTGCGCGAGGTGCCGGGCATCAAGAAGAAGCCCTCGACATCGGAGTTGCTCGACTGGCTGAAGCTGCTCGTCGCCGAGGACATCGGCCCCGAGGTGCTGCGAGAGCGCGACCCGCGCAAGCTGATCCCTCCGCTGCACGGCGCGCTGCTCAAGAACGAGCAGGATGTTTCGCTGTTCGAGAAGCTCGCCTTCATGGTCAGGCGCGAAAGCCGCTGACGATGCCGCCTCTCGCAAATCTCTCGGTCTCTCACTAGGTTCCATTGATGCGACGCCTCATGCTTCTGCGCCATGCCAAGTCGAGCAGGCCCGCCAACACTCCCGACCGCGACCGGCCGCTGGCGGTGCGCGGGCGTGAAGCCGCTCCCGTAATGGGGCGCTACCTTGCCGACGAATTGTTGCTGCCCGATCTGGTCCTGATCTCGCCGGCCAAGCGCACGGTCGAGACCTGGGAACTGGTGCGGCCGATGCTGCCCGAGCGTCCGGGCACGCATTTCGAGCCGCGCATCTACGAGGCGCCGCCCGAGCGCCTGCTGAAGGTGGTGCAGGAGGCCGAGCCCGCCGTCCGCGTCCTGCTGATGATCGGCCACAATCCCGGCTTCGAGGAGCTTGCCGCCAAGCTCACGGGGCATGGCGACCGTTACGCCGCGGCGCGCATGGCCGAGAAGTATCCGACCTGCGGCCTTGCCGTCCTGGATTTCGACATCGAGGACTGGCGCGATCTCAGCCTTCGTTCCGGCCGGCTCGACCGTTTCGTGACCCCCGCTTCGCTCGGCGAAGGGCCGGACGATTGATCCGGGCGGCACGCCGGTGAGCCAGGGTTCCTATCTCGACGAGGCGCGCAATGCGGCGCTCGCCTTCGGAGACAGCCTGCTGGGGATGGCGCGACCGCGATTGCGGCTCGGCGTCACCGGCCTGTCGCGCTCGGGCAAGACGGTCTTCACCACGGCCCTGATCCAGAACCTGATCGAGGGCGCGAAGCTCCCCGTCCTGAAGGCCGCGACCGAGGGTCGGATCTCGCGCGTGCGGCTCGTGCCGCAGCCCGATCCGGACATCCCACGCTTTCCCTACGAAGCGCATCGCGCGGCGCTCAACGGGGCGGAGCGGCGCTGGCCGGATTCGACGCGGCGGATTTCGGAACTGCGCGTCGAGATCGACTACGAGCGTGCCGCCGGCTGGTTCAAGGGACCGGCGACGCTGACGCTCGACATCGTCGATTATCCAGGCGAATGGCTGCTCGACCTCGCGCTGATCGGACAGGACTACAAGACGTGGTCGCGCCAGGCAGTCGGGGATGCACGCAAGGCCCATCGGCAGGCAGCGGCGGCCGAATGGCTGGCCGATCTGCCGCAGCGCGACCCGGCGGGGCCGCCCGACGAGATGGCGGCGGAGGCCGCGAGCGACCTGTTCAAGGCCTATCTCGCCAGGCTCCGGGCCGATCCCGAGGCGGTGGCGGTGACGCCGCCCGGGCGCTTCCTGATGCCGGGCGATCTCGAGGGCTCGCCGGCGCTGACCTTCGCGCCGCTCGATCTCGGCCATGACGCCGAGCCGCGACCCGGTACGCTCGGCGGGCTGATGGCGGACCGCTTCGAGGCCTACAAGCGCGTCGTGGTGGCGCCGTTCTTCCGCGACCATTTCGCCCGGCTGGATCGGCAGATCGTGCTGGTCGACGTGCTGGCGGCGCTCGACGCCGGCGCGCCGGCGCTGGCCGATCTCGAGACTGCGCTCGGCCAGGCGCTCGCCGCCTTTCAGGTCGGGCGCAATTCCTGGCTCACGAGCCTGTTCGCGCCGCGGATCGAGCGAGTGCTCTTCGCGGCGACCAAGGCCGACCATGTCCACCATTCGAGCCATGACCGGCTGGCGGCGGTGATGTCGCATCTGGTCAGCCGCGCGGCCTCCCGCGCGCAGGGAGCCGGCGCCCGCGTCGAGGCCATGGCGCTCGCTGCCGTGCGGGCGACGCGCGAGGTCCGCATCAAGCAGGGCCGCGAGGAACTGCCCGCGATTGCGGGCGTGCCCGAAGCCGGCGAGGCCATCGATGGCGAGGTCTTCGACGGAACGGCCGAGGCTGCGATCTTTCCGGGCGAGCTGCCGGAGCGCCCGGAAGCGGTCTTCGATCCGCAGGCGCGCTGGCAGATCCGGGCGCCACGGTTCCGCCCGCCGCTCATGGTGCCCGATGCTGGTGGCCGCACCCGGCCGCCGCCGCAGATTCGCCTCGACCGCGCGCTTGAGTTCCTGATCGGGGACAGACTGGCATGAGCAAGGCTCCGCGCGCGATCAGGCTGGATCCGGCCAGTCCGGACATGGCGGGGGACGAGATCAGCCGCGAGGGCGGCGTCGCGATCCTGCCGGAAAGCGAGCCGATCGACGCGGCCGAGACGACCGTTGTGCCGGTCGCGCGGCGGCGCTGGTCGTGGGGCGGCCTGTTCATCGCCGGCCTCTCCGGCTTCCTGACGCTCTCGATCGGTGTCTGGGCCGAGCGCACCATCGTTTCGCTGATGAACCAGAGCCCGGTGCTGGGTTACGCGGCGCTGGCCTGCGCCGCCGTGGCCGCGCTGGCGCTGCTCGTTATGCTGGCGCGCGTGCTGCGCGACATCCTGCGCGAGCGCAAGGTCGAGGCGCTGCGCCTGCGCGCGACCAGTGCTCTCGCCGACAGCGACCTCACCGAAGCAAGGGCGGTGACCGACGAGCTCACGCAGCTCTACGCGTCGCGGGCGGACACGGCGAAGGGGCGAGCGCTGCTCGCCGACAGCCTGCCGCAGCTCTTTGCGGCGCGCGATCTTCTGACGGTGACCGAGCGCAGCCTGATGACGCCGCTCGATGCGGCGGCCCAGGCACAGATCGCGCAGGCGGCACGGCGCGTCTCGCTCGTCACGGCGGTCAGCCCCCGTGCCCTGGTGGATGTCGTCTTCGTGCTCGTCGCCTGCGCGCGGCTGCTGCGCTCCATCGCGGGCATCTATGCTGGCAGGCCCGGCACGCTCGGCCTGCTGAGGCTGGCACGGCAGGTGCTGAACCACCTCGTCTTGACCGGCGGCATCGCTGCGGGCGACGCCGTGATCCAGCAGGTGGTGGGGCAGGGCCTGGCGGCGCGGCTCTCGGCCAAGCTGGGCGAGGGCGTGATCAATGGCATGCTGACCGCCCGGATCGGGCTGGCGGCGCTGGCCGTCTGCCGGCCGCTGCCTTTCGTCGAGGCGCCGCCGCCGACATTGGCGGATGTCGCCGGCGACTTGGCCTCGTGGCGCGGCAGCTCAGAGCAGGCAACTTCCTGACCGGCCCGGCCTTTGGCGGCCGCGCTTAGGCAGAATCTGCCGGGCAGGGCTGAATCTGCCCGGCGAAAACCACCGCGAAACACCTTCTAAACCATTCAAGGCGCTGAAATATAAGGCCCCGCCTCATGGCATGGGCCGTGCAATCTTCGCCTCGAAAGTGTGGCTGCCCTTGGGGGGCGCCGGTCGAGGTGAGGGTTTCATGGGTGTCTTCAGCGCGTTGACGACAGCGGTTTCGGGGATGCAGGCGCAGTCCTATGCGCTGGAAAACATCTCCGGCAACATCGCCAATTCCCGCACGGCCGGCTTCAAGCGGGTCGATACGACCTTCTCCGATCTGGTGCCGGATTCGGCACTGAACCGGCAGATCGCCGGCTCGGTCGCGGCCTTCAGCCAGGCGACGAACTCGATCCAGGGCGATCTGAGCGCGACCCGCATCGAGACCAACGCCGCGATCAACGGCGACGGCTTCTTCGTCGTCGACCAGCGCCTCAACGGCGTCGGCTCGAATATGCAGTTCGCCAACAGCAATCTCTACACGCGGCGCGGCGATTTCGATTTCGACGCCAATGGCTATCTGGTCAACGGCGCGGGCTACTACCTCAAGGGCCTGAAGATCGACACGGTGACGGGTTCGCTGATCGGCACCCAGCCCGAGGTCCTGCGCATCACCAAGGAGCAGTTCCCGGCGAAGGCGACGACCTCGATCGAGTACCGCGCCAACATCCCGGCCTTCCCGGGGACCAATAACGCCGACGCGACCGTCCCTGGTTCGGAACTGCTGAGCCCGACCGGCTTCACAAGCAACCCGCTCTCCACCACCCAGGGCGGCACGGGCATCGTCATCGGCAGCGAGATCACTAACTTCTTGAGTCAGTCGATCCCGGGCGGATCGGTCACCGTCTATGACGCGCTCGGCAAGGCGACCAGCGTCGAACTGCGTTGGGCCAAGACCACCAACGCCTCGGCCGGCCCGCCGGCGACGGTCGACACCTGGAACCTCTTCGTCGCGGAGAACACCGGCGCAACCGGCGCAGCGACCGCCTACCGCAACGCCAATATCGACGTGACCTTCGATTCGACCGGTCAGATGACGGCGCCTGCCTCTGGAAACATCACGCTGCCGACGATGACCATCGCCGGCACGACGATCACCGGCATCAACGTCACCACGGGAGGCAATGGCCTGACCCAGAACGGCGACGTCAGCGGCCAGATCGATGCCCGCTCGATCCGGCAGGACGGCTATACCGCCGGTACGCTGGACCGCGTCTCGGTCTCTGCCGATGGCCAGGTGATCGGCACCTTCAGCAATGGCCAGGTCGTCGCGCTGGCGCAGCTCTCGGTGGCGCGTTTCAACGCCGACAACGCTCTGAAGCGGCTCGATGGCGGAGCCTTCGAGGAGACGATCGAGTCCGGCCCGCCGATCATCGGCCTCGGCACCTCGCAGCTCATCGGCGGCAATGTCGAGCAGTCGAACACCGACATCGCCGACGAGTTCTCGAAGATGATCGTCACCCAGCAGGCCTACTCGGCCAACACCAAGGTGATCACCACGGCGCAGGAGATGCTGCGCGACGTCTTCAGCATCATCCGCTGAAGGCTTCGCTGCAGGGTCTGGGTGCGGCCCAGAAGGGCCGCTAGGGCACGCGCCGATCAGATTGCGAAGCAATCCGATCGGACCACGCGTTCTCTATCAAGAGTTGAGAGGCGGATTCACCGATCAGGTTGATGCAACCTGATCGGATCCGGCTCTCGCGCGACAGGAGCTGGAGATGGGTCTCAGCACGTCCCTCAATACGGCGATCTCGGGGCTGAATGCGACGCAGGTCGGCATCGGCGTCGTCTCGCAGAACGTCTCCAATGCGGGGACGACGGGCTATGTCCGTCGCGCCGTCTCGACATCGGACAGCCTGAGCGGGCTGACGGTCGGCACGCAGAGCACGCAGGTCCAGCGCCTGCTGGACAAGATCGTCCAGCATCAGCTCTGGCAGGAATCCGCCGGGGCGGCCTACACCTCGACGCGCGCGAACATGATGTCCAGCGTCGACAAGCTCTATGGCGCGCCCGGCAGCGCGACGGCGCTCGACACGGTCTACAACGGCTTCACCTCCGCGCTGCAGGCGCTGCAGAACGATCCGTCATCCTACAGCCTGCGGACGGCCGTGCTGGACTCCGCGAGCCAGCTCGCCTCCCGGCTCAACACCTTGTCGGACGGCGTGCAGGCGTTGCGCTCACAGGCGGAAAGCGGCATCGCCAGCGCCGTCACGCAGGTCAACAACCTGCTCAACGCACTGACGAATGTGAATGCCCGCATCGTCGGAAGCCCGAACGACGCGGGCGTCGCCGGGTTGAAGGACCAGCGCGACCTGATCCTGTCGGAGCTGTCTCAGTACATCGACATCAAGACCAGCGAGGACGCGCGCGGCTCGATCAGCGTCGTCACCGGATCGGGCACGCAGATCTTCGATGGTCGCCCGGCGGTCACCTTCGGCTTCGACGAGCATTCCGGTCTCGGGGCAGACGACCAGTGGAGCTCCGATCCGACCCAGCGCGGCGTCGGCACCATCACCATGACCACCAGCTCTGGTGGCGTGATGGACGCGATCGCGAACAAGACCTTCCGCTCCGGCGAGATCGCCGCGCTGGTGGAGATGCGCGACAAGACGCTGGTTCAGGCGCAGGCGCAGCTCGACGAGATCGCGGCGCAGATGTCGCGGGCGCTGTCCGATCGCGAGATCGCGGGCACGGCCGTCACGGCGGGCGCAGCGACCGGGTTCGAAGTCGACCTCGCGGGCCTGCAGTCCGGGAATACCGTCACGCTCGACTATGCGGTGACGCCGGGCGGCCAGACGCAGCGCTTCACCTTCGTGCGCGTCGAGTCGGCCGCATCGCTGCCCCTGCCGGCATCGGCCAGCGGCGACGCCAACAACCGCGTCATCGGCATCGACTTCTCGGGCGGCCCGGCCTCCGTCGCGGCGCAGATGCAGGCGGCGGTCGGCGGCGGTTTCACCGTCTCCAACACCGGCTCGGTTCTGAGCATCGTCGATGACGGCGCCGCAGGCACCCGCGACGTCAAGGCGCTGACCTCCCGTCCGACCGCCACGACCTTGTCCTCGGCCGGCGGCAGCGCCGAGCTGCCCTTCTTCGTCGATGGCTCCGGGAACGCGGTCTATACGGGCTCTTACGAGAACGGCTCGCAGCTCGTCGGTTTCGCGGGGCGGATCACCGTCAACCCGGCGCTGATCGCCGACCGCTCCAAGCTCGTCACCTTCGACACGACGACAGCACAGGGCGACGTGACGCGCCCGCAATTGCTGCTGGAGCGGTTGACCCAGAGCCAGCGCGCCTTGACCAACCGCACGAGCACGGACGGCTCGACCGCGACGACGAGCGCGACCGTCTCGAGCCTGGTCCAGCGCGTCGTCTCCTCGCAGGGACAGGCGGTCGAGACCGCCCAGCGGCTCGATGAAGGGCAGCAGGTCGCGCTGGCCGCGGTCCAGAGCCGCTTCCAGGAAACCTCGCAGGTCAATGTCGACCAGGAAATGGCGACGCTGATCGAACTTCAGAACGCCTACGCCGCCAACGCCCGCATCATCTCGACCGTCAAGGAGATGATGGACGTCCTGATGAGAGTGTGAGCGCGCCATGACCATCACATCCTACGGCACCGGGGCCTATCGTGCCGCCAAGCCCAACAGCTTCGTCTCCAACCGGGCCGAGCTGACGGATCTCGAGCGCCAGCTTGCGACCCAGCAGAAGGCCGAGAGCTACGGCGACCTTGGCATGGATCGGCGTACGAGCCTCGACCTCAACGCCAAGGTCTCGACGCTCGATTCCTGGCTCAGCGGCATCGCTCTCGCGAACGTCAACCTCAAGCTGTCCTCGACGGGGGTCGAGACCTTCGCCAAGCTGACGGCCGAGACCGTCAACGACACGCGCTCGAACAGCTATGTGGCGAGCTCGACCGGCCGTTCGGCGCCGCAGGTGCTCGCCGAGGAGAAGTTCAAGCAGACCCTCGACATGCTCAACATGTCGGTGAACGGGCGTTACCTGTTCTCGGGGAAGACCTCCGACATCCAGCCCACGGTCAGCTATACCGAGATGATCGAAGGGGACGGGGCTGGCCGTGCCGGTCTCAGACAGCTCATTTCCGAGCGCAAGCAGGCCGATCTCGGTGTCGCAGGGCTCGGTCGCCTCGTCACGGGTGGCGCTGCGGCGACGGCGACGATCGCCGATGAGGCCCCGGCGCATCCATACGGGTTCAAGCTCGCGGGAGCGACCAGCAGCACGGCCGCGCTGACCTCGACCTTCACTGCCGGTCCGCCCGCCGACGTTGCGGTCACGGTGGCGAGCCAGCCGGTCGCGGGCGATACGCTGCGCATCGTGCTCGACCTGCCGGATGGCTCGCAGGAGGAGATCGTCCTGACGGCCCGCGCGCCTGGAACCGACGGCTCCGACGCCACCACCTTCGAGATCGGCGCGGACGTCAACGCGACCGCTGCCAATCTGCGCAACTCGATCAATTCCGCCGTGACCAAGGAGGCGGCGACGACCTTGTCGGCCGCATCCTCGCAGGTCGCTGCCGCAAACTTCTTCGCGGGCAGTGTCAGCAATCCGCCGCTGCGAGTGCCGGGCCCGCCCTACGATACCGCTACGGCGGCGCCGGTTGCGGGTACCGCCGCCAACACCGTGATCTGGTATCAGGGTGATGACGGCAGCGACCCGGCCCGCTCGACCGCGACGGTCCAGGCGGACAAGGGGCAGACGGTCGGCACCGGCGCGCGCGCCAACGAGGAGGCGTTTCGCGTCGGCCTGGCGCAGTTCGCGATCATGGCGATCGAGACCTTCCCGGCCAGCGACCCCAATGCGCAGGCCGGCTACGAGGCGATGACCTCCCGCGTCGGCGAGAAGCTCGGCTTCGGCGGCAGCGTCCAGAAGCCGGCCGAGATCATCACTGAGTTCGGCTCGGCGCAGACAGCGCTGGCCCGCGCCAAGGAACGCCACGACAGCACCAAGAACTACCTCACGACGGCCCTCGCAGGCGTCGAGAACGTGACGACCGAGGAGGTCGCGGTGCAGATCCTGGCGCTACAGACGCGGCTGCAGGCGAGCTACCAGACGACGTCGATTCTCTCGCAGCTCTCGCTGACGAACTATCTCTAAAGGCTCGCTTCGCGCACAAACGAAAGGGGCGTCACCGGCAACCGGCGACGCCCCTTTCGTTTTGATGGGATTTTGCTGGAAGGGCTCAGCGGTTGCGCAGGCCGGCAGCGATGTCGCGATTGATGCCGACGAGGACGCGAAGCCCCTCGGGAGCGGGGTTGGCAGCAATCCTGAAGGTCTGGTTGAAGATGAAATTGGCCAGGCTGAGGATGTTGGTCTTGATTCCGACCGGCAACGGGTTGTCCTCGGCCACGACAGCGGAGACCAGCAGCGTCCAGAGCTTGCGATTGTAGTTCAGCGCCTCGTCAAGATCACGATCCGCGAGTGACCAGTCATCAGAAATGGCCTGAAGACGAACGGCGGCCTTGATCAGAAGGGAGGCTTCGAGTTCTCGGGGAGAGACGACCGCCTGATTGGCTCGGGCGGCTGAGGCGTAGGCGTTAAACCCGTGTTGCATTCTCGATGAGTTCCGCTTCGTAAGCGATCAGCTTCTTGGCTGCCTTCAGAGCTTTGTAGAGATCGCTGCTTAAGATGCGGTTATTAATCTCATGAATATGCGGCAGGGAGCTCGGCGCAGCCTGGACGAAGTCCCGGACAAGCTCGAAATAGACCTCGTGCTGGTGCATTGGGTCCTGGGCCAGATACATGAGCTGGATGGCGAGGTAGATCTTCTTGGCCGGCGTGTCGGCGGTGTTGGCGGTGAGAATGTCCTTCTCGCGCAGGATCGGAGCGTCGCCCTCGATGAAAAACCGCGTCCGCTGCTCGTCGTTGCGGATCACCACCTGGCCGATGATGATGCGCTCGCGCGGCTTGAGCTCGACCTTGAGAGCCATGTTCGTCTGAGCCTTCTGGCTGGGGGAGGGACGTTGGCGCGCCGTCTTCGGCCGGATCAGCCGAAGAGCCGGAGCACGCCCTGATCGGCCTGGTTGGCCAGCGAGAGGGCGGTCTGGGAAAGCTGCTGGCGCGTGTTCAGCGCGAGTAGGCTGGCGCCTTCGGCGTTCGGATCGGCCAGAACGAGGTTGTCGGCACCGGTCGTCAGCACGTTGGTCAGTTCCTTGGTGAAGTCCTGGCGGGTCTGGGCGACCGAGAGGTTCGAGCCGAGGGTAGACGACAGCGACTTGAGCGAGGTCAGCGAGCTGGTCAGGGCCTCAGTGGCCTTGTCGAGGTCGAGGTCGTTCTGGAAGTTGAAGAAGCCGGCGAGCTGAGTATTCGTCGCCTGGACGATGCCGAGATTTTCCGATGACAGGGTCGAACCCTGAATGTCGAGCTTGGTCTGGTTCGTGCCGGTCTTCTCGTTGAAGACGATCGAGAGACGGTCGCCCTGCAGCAGATTGATGCCGTTGAAGCTCGAATCCTCGGCAAGCTTGTCGATCTGGTCGCGCAGGTCGTTGAACTGCTGGATAAGGTTCGAACGGACGGCCGACGTGATGTTCGACGAGGTCAACTGGGACGTCGCCAGCACGGCATCGGCTGCGAGGAAGCCGATCGCGGTATTATTGCCGCCGCCCTGGGCCGAGGTGATCGCGTTCGCGGCGGAGGTCCCGGAGCCGAAGCCGAATTCGACCGTCTCGGAGCCGGTGCCCTTGACGTTGAGCTGGCCCTTCTCGTCGACGAAGGCGGTGGCGATGCCCGACTTGTTGATCTCGTTGACGACGTCGCGAACGGTCTTGTTGGCGGCGTCGAAAGCGATTTCGTAGGTCGTGGTGCCGGTGGTGATCGACAGCGCCAGCGAGGTGTTGGCGACGGCGATACCGAGGTCACCCGAGCTGGATGCGGTGGCAGCGTCCGCTGTAGCCGCCGTGCCGCCGGTCAAGTCGATGACCGACTTGTCGAGCGCGATGTCCTTGAGGCTCTTCGAGGTCACGGCGGCTTCCGTTGCGGAGGCCAGAGCCGTACCGGCCTTGGTCGGACGGTTCTGCGCGGCGTCGGCCTGCGCCTGCTTCACGGTCGACTGGAGCGACTGAACCAGCTTGGTGATGCCGTCGATGCCCTTGGACGCGGCCTGGATGGTCTGGATGCCGTTGGAGATGCCGTCAAGCAGCCCAGTGAGCTGGCTGGAGCGATCGTTCAGCGACTGGGAGGTGAAGTAGTTGACGGGGTTGTCGATGGCCGAGTTGACGCGCTTGCCCGTCGCGAGCCGGTTCTGGATCACGCTCTGCTGGGCCGTGGTCTGCTGCAGGGTGAGCAGGTTGTTGCGGACGCCGCTCGAGAGAATTGTATTGGCCATCGTCGGTCCCCTGGAGACGCGATTCGCGCGCCTGTCCGGATTGATCTGGACCGATAATCCCCCGTTAAGGATAACAACTGGTTAATACGAGAGCCCGGAGCCGGTCCGTGTCCGGCTTCAGGTCCAATGGTGGCAGGGGGGCCTTCATGAAGAAAGGCGGCGGAGCCATGGGCCCCGCCGCCTTCTTGTCTTCGGCCCACATCCTGTGGGCTGCCCGCTTCTGCGGACGAAGGATCAGAACAGACGCAGGACAGCCTGGTCGGACTGCGAGGAGAGCGACAGAGCCGTCTGCGAGAGCTGCTGACGGGTCTGGAGCGAGAGCAGGTTGGCGGCTTCCTCGTTGGCGTCGGCATTCACCAGGTTGCTGGCGCCGGTCGAGAGGACGTCGGCCAGATCCTTGGTGAAGTCCTGGCGGGTCTGGGCGACCGACAGGTTGGCGCCGAGCGACGAGGAGAGCGACTTCAGCGAGGTGAGCGCGCCGGTCAGCGCTTCGGTCGCCTTGGTCAGGTCCGCGTCGTTCTGGAAGTTGCTGAAGCCGGTGAGCTGCGTGTTGGTCGCCTGGGTGATGCCCAGGTTGTCCGAGGTGATCGTCGAGCCCTGGATGTCCAGCTTCGACTGGTTCTTGCCGGTCTTCTCGTTGAACTGGATCGAAACCTTGTCGCCCTGCAGCAAGTTGACGCCGTTGAAGCCGGCATCCTTGGCGAGTTCGTCGATCTGCGTGCGCAGGTCGTTGTACTGCTGGATGAGGTTCGAGCGAACAGCCGAGGTGACGTTCGACGAGGTCAGTTCGGAGGTGGCCAGCACGGCATCGGCGGCAAGGAAGCCGATGTTGGTATTGGCGCCACCGGCCTGGGCGTCGGTGATGGCAGCGGCCGCTGTAGCGCCGGAGCCGAAGCCGAAGTCGACCGTCTCGGAGCCGGTGCCCTTGACGTTGAGCTGGCCCTTCTCGTCGACGAAGGCGGTGGCGATGCCCGACTTGTTGATCTCGTTGACGACGTCGCGAACAGTGACGTTGGCGGCATCGAACGAAGCTTCGTAAGTCGTGCTGCCGGAGACGATCGAGAGCGCGAGCGAGGTGTCGGCGACGGCGATACCCAAGTCACCCGAGCTGGAAGCTTCGGCGGCGTTTGCTGCGCCGGCCGTGGGCGTGGTCACCGACGTGACGTCGACGATCGACTTGTCGAGCGCGATGTCCTTCAGGCTCTTGCTGGTCACAGCGGCTTCAGCCGCGGTGGCGAGAGCCGTACCGGCCTTGGTCGGGCGGTTCTGAGCCGCGTCGGCCTGGGCCTGCTTCACGGTCGACTGGAGCGAACCGACGAGCTTGGTGATGCCGTCGATGCCCTTGGAAGCCGCCTGGATGGTCTGGATGCCGTTGGAGATGCCATCCAGAAGGCCCTTCAGCGAGTCCGAACGGCTGTTCAGCGACTGGGCGGTGAAGTAGTTGACGGGATTATCGACAGCCGTGTTCACCTTCTTGCCGGTGGCAAGACGGTTCTGAACGGCGGCAGCCTGGCTGGTGATGGTCTGGAGCGAGGCGAGCGAGGAACGAACGCCGTTCGAGATAGCGGTAGCCATAATCGTAAACCCTTCTGGTTTGGTGCCTTCTGGCAGTCGCGATCATTCTGGCCGCGACCCGAGGACCATTGGTCGCCAGCCCGTAACAGGAGGTAAATTTCCGAGGTCGAATTCGGCGCTTCAGCGGCCGGTTCGCAGAGTGGTTAACGAGACGACAAGAGCCGCGGAGAGGTGCCCAAACGGCAACGCGCCTGAACGCCGAACGCCCGCGCGAGGCGGGCGTCCGGGCATCGTCGGCGCAAGTGGGAGGAGGGTTGGTCAGGCGATCCGTTCGATCTGCCGGTGGTTCATGTCCTCGGCCTCGCGGGCGCGCTCGGTCAACTCGCGCGAATACATCCGCAGCTTGAGCAGCGTTTCGTCGGGAAGCTGGAAGACCGTCTCTCCGGTTTCGCGGTCCTTCTTCTGGAGGACCACGGCGCGCGTGCTCGGATCGATGACGAGGCGGCGCTCGAAGACCTCGCCGATCTCCTCGTCGCGCTGGCTCTGCTGCTGCTGCCTTGCAGCGCTGCGATCCTCGAAGGCCTGGCGGCTGCGGGCGTCCCGGGCCCGGGCGTCGCGCTCCTGGGCACGCACGTCGAGCTTGACCGCGTCGCCGGCCTGGGCCGACTGCACGGTCTTCTCGGGCGCAAGCTCGACGCTAACGCTGCCATGCGCAGCGACGATGTCGGCGCGGCTGACGAGGGGTAGGCCTCCGACCGGCGCCGCCTTGGGCGCGTTGCCAAAATCCATGTTCCACTCCTTCTGGAGTCGGGCACAGCGGAAGCGGCCGCTGCATGCCGTACGCATCGGACAGGGCGGACCTATCCAATCATGGGCATTCTGGCAGGCAACATCGAATATGACGTAAGGGAATTAGCTAAAAATTGACGAATGCTGCCGCGACGCTCAGAGGCGCCGCGACACCATCAGTGGCCCCGCGTTCGGCCGGGCGAAGGCGCCGGCACCGACCGTTGCCGTCGGGCCATAGCCGGCCGCCTTGGACGGGCGGTTCGCATCGGCGGCGAGATCCCGGATGATCGACTCGGAGACGGCGCGGGCGGTTGCCAGCACGATCTGGTTGGTTTCGATCAGGGCCTGGAAGGACACATGCGCGGCCTTCAGGCGCTGCACCTGCTCGGGGACGAAGCGCGCCAGCGCGACCGCGTTGAGCTTCACCTGCTCGACGCCGCGCATGTAGACGCCCGCAAGTTCCGTCTTGCGCGGTTCGCGCGTCAGGGCTTCGGGCAGGCGGCCGGCTCGCACGAGTTCCGTTTCCTCGCCGACGAGGTGGGACAGGGCCGAAAGCGCCTCGAGGACGCCTTCGACCAGCGTCCTGGCCTCGATTGCACTGGCGATGCGCGGGCGCTCGTCGAGAACGCGTCTGGCAAGCGACATATTACGCTCCGCCGCCCTGAGCCGGACCGGCGGACTGCTCCTGGACCTTCAGCAGGTCGCGCAGAATCGTATCCGACAGACCGATGCCGCCGGCCTTCTGGATCTGCTTGGCGTATTCCTGGGTGAGCTGCGACTTGTAGACGTCGCCGCCGATGCCGTTATCGCCGAGCGGACCCTCGCTGCCCTGCGGCGACGCCATGACCTGCTGCGTGAACTGCTCGAGAAACATCGTCTCGAAATCGTCGGCCTGCTTCTTGGCCTTGGCCTTGGCAGGGTCGAGCGCGTTGGCGATGCCGTTGACCAGGCTGCCGGCGGCGTTGAGGGCCAGCTTCGCGGCCGGTAGCGCAAGAGTCGGACTCATCACATCACCTCGATTTCGGCCTGCAGGGCGCCGGAAGCCTTGATGGCCTGGAGAATGGAGATCAGGTCACGCGGGCCGATGCCGAGCGCGTTCAGCCCGTCGACGAGTTCGGCCAGCGTCACGCTTTCCTTGACCAGGGCGAGCTTGTTGCCGCCCTCGGTGTCGACCTTCACGTTGGTGCGGGGCGTCACCACGGTTCTGCCGCGCGCAAATTCATTGGGCTGGCTGACCTGCGGATCCTCGGTGATCGTGACGGTCAGGTTGCCCTGCGCCACCGCGACCGTGGACACTCGCACATCCTTGCCCATGACGATGATGCCGGAGCGCTCGTCGATGACAATGCGGGCGAGCTGGTCGGGCACGATGCGGAGCTGCTCGATATCGGTGAGCATCCGGATCATATTGCCCTGGAAGCGCTGCGGGATCTGCAGAACGACCGTCGAAGGGTCTGTGGGCTCGGCCGCGTCGCCGCCGAGGAAGTCATTGATCGCGGCGGCCATGCGGCGCGCGGTCGTGAAGTCTGGATTGCGCAGCGACAACCGCAGCGTCTTGAGCTTGTTCAGGGCGAATTCGATCTCGCGTTCGACGAGACCGCCATTGGCGATCCGGCCGACCGTCGGCACGCCGCGAGTGATCTTGCTGGCGTCGCCCTCGGCCGAGAAGCCGGCGATCGCAACCGGGCCCTGCGAGACGGCGTAGACCTCGCCATCGGCGCCGAGCAGCGGCGTGACCAGCAGCGTGCCGCCCTGCAGCGACTTGGCGTCGCCGAGCGCGGATACGGTGACGTCGAGCCGCGTGCCCTGGGTCGCGAAAGGCGGCAGGTTCGCCGTCACCATCACGGCCGCGACGTTGGCGGTGCGCATGTTGGCGCCGCGCGTGTTGACGCCGAGACGCTCCAGCATCGCCGTCAGCGACTGCTTGGTGAAGGGGGCGTTGTTGAGCGTGTCGCCGGTGCCGTTGAGGCCGACGACGATGCCGTAGCCGAGGATCTGGTTCGAACGGACGCCCTCGACGGAGGCGAGGTCCTTGATGCGGGACAGCGCCTGCGCCGGGCCGGCCGCCATGGCGAGGCCGAGCGCGAGCAGAGCGGCCAGCGGCGTCACCAGGGATTTCAGGGCGGGCATGCGGAACATGGTCTCACCGGCAGGAGGAAATGGTCGGATATCCTCCTGCGATCCCCGTGCCAGACGTCGAAAAATTGAAAACGCTGTTTTATCAGTTGTTTGCAGATTTCGGTCAGGCTCGGATCTGCCCAGTGCCGGCTGCCGATAATGCCGGGGCGGCAGTTTGTGCCGGGTGGTTTACCGTCTGTTAACCATGCCGGCGCGAGGGTCCGACGAGCGAACAAGCGAGGCGCCCATGATCAGGATCGACCAGCGCGCGCCCATCTCCAACGCCGGCCCGGCAGGTTCCGCGAGGCGCTCGGGGGGCGCCGCATTCACGTTGCCGACCAAGGAAGGCGAGGCGGCTGCGCGCAGTGCCGGCGTCAGCGCGTCGGGCCCACTCGACACGCTGCTCGCGGTCCAGGCCTATGAGGAGCCCCACGAGCGCAAGAAGCGCCAGGCCAAGCGGGGTCATGATTTGCTCGACGGCCTCGATCGTCTGAAGGCGGCACTGCTCTCCGGTTCGGTACAGACCTCGGAACTCGAGCGATTGAAAAACATGCTCGAGCTGCGCCGCGAGACGACCGACGATCCGCGTCTCGATGACGTGCTTGCTCATATCGAGCTGCGCGCCGCGGTCGAACTGGCGAAGCTCCGGCGCTGACAGGTCCGTCAGGCTTGGCGCGGCCGCGGAACCACATATGCGGCGATGCGCGCGATCTCGGCGGGGCGGAAGCTCTTCAATCGGGTCAGAAATGCGTTGATGCTGTCGCCATAGCCGCGATGGCTCACCGCAAAGAGCATGACGCCGCGGCCGGGCAGCGGCAGGTAGCGATAGCCATTCCACTCCGCGATGCTTCGGCCGTCATCGCTGCGGCCGCCGATGAGGAAATCGAGAAGCACCTCCCCCAAACTTTCCTTTCGGAGAAGCTGCATATTGAAGAGTGGATCCTGCCCGCGGCGGCCGGACAATGACGAAACCTGGGCCGAGACGGCGCCCCTGACGTCGACGGGGCCGTCCAGCACCTCGATCAGCAGCATGCTCTCATAGGAGCCGGGCGCCTGTCCCGCTGGCAGATACTCCTGTTTGACGTAGCCCGGCCGCGGAGCCGAACTCCAAGCGAGGGCAAACGGCTTGTCACCGAACATGATCGGGCCCGGAATAGCCAGGCGGTCGATCGGTTGCGCCCAGGCCGGCCGAGCCAGAAGCACCGCGGGTAGAACGGCGAGAGCCGAGCGGCGGCTCAACCTATCGAATGAACTGCTCGACATAATCCGCGCCCAGCCCGTTCGCGGCATAGTGAGCCCGGCATTTCTCGAGCCGGGTGAAGACGTCGTCATAGCCCAGGCATTTGCCGTCCGGATCGACATAGATCATCGCGCCGTTGACCTGGAACATTGTGATCATTTCCTCGACATCGGGGTCGACCACCAACGTATGCGTTTCGCCCGGCGCCTCGTAGACATAGGCGCCTTCGGTCGCGACCCAATCGTGCTCAAGGTAGCGCCACTTGCCCTTCAGCACATAGCCGTGGACGGGCAGGGGGTGGCGATGGCGCGAGAGCACGCCCGCCTTGCGCACCTTGAGCAGGTTCATCCAATAGCCGCGCGTCACGCAGAAGAGCAGGGGGCGGAACCAGACATTGTCGTCGACCGGCACCCAGACCCGGTCGTCCTCAGGAATGACGTTGGGGACGACCAGTTCCGGCGGGGAATGCTGCGGCTGGGGGTGGCGGTAAGGCGTCCAGCGCTCTTCCTTGGTGGCCTCGACGGGCATCGGGCTGGCGGACGTCACATTCACAGGGTTCATGGCGCATCCTCTCCGGTCTTGTTCTTCGCGAACCGATTCAGGCGGTTCGCAGATTGATTCAGTCCTGCTCGCCAAGTCCCTGGTGCAGAATCGTTTTCAGACCGCGAGGTAGCCACCGTCGACCGGCAGGATCGTGCCGGTGATGAAGGCCGCCGCATCGGAGAGCAGGAAGGCGATTGCACCGCCGACATCGCCGGGCTCACCCCAGCGGCCCATCGGCGTACGCGCCAGGATCGGCGCCGAGCGGGCGGCATCTTCGACCAAGGGCTTCGTCAGTTCCGTCGCGATCCAGCCCGGCGCGACGGCGTTGACGCGGATGCCGTCCGTTGCCCAGGCGGCCGCGAGCGATTTGGTGAGCTGTCCGATCGCGCCCTTGGAGGCGGCATAGCCCGGCGCGAAGGGCGAGCCGTGAAAGGTCAGCATCGAGGCAATGTTGACGATCGCGCCGCCCGCCTTGCCCTCGGCGTTCGCCGCAAGCTTGTCCTTGGCGGCGAGGCACATCCGCATCGTGCCGTTGAGATTGACCTCGATGGTCAGGCGGAAGGCATCGATCTCGAACTCCTTGCCGCCGCGCTGGATCATGCCGGCGCAATTCACCAGCGCATCGAGCCGCGGGCAGGTGGTCATGATGGCGGCGACCTGACCGTCACTGGTGACGTCGAGCTGCGCGTGCCGGATCGCCGGATGGGGCGGGGCGGCGGTGACCTCTTCGACGGTGAGGCCGGTGGCGAGGACGTCGTAGCCCGCCTTGGCGAGAGCGAGCGCGGCGCCCTGGCCGATGCCACGGGTGCCGCCGGTGACGAGGGCGAAGCGAGCGGAGTTATCTGTCATGGCGCGAGACTATCGATGCGCCGAAGGGACGGAAAGAGCGATCGCCCTGCATTTCAGGGCGTCGGCAACTCCAGCCGCAGCAGGGCTGCGGCGTTGGTCTGGAAACTGTTGCCGATGAGCGGCACCTGCCGGCCGAGATTGAGGTCGAGCGTGGTGCGCCAGGGCATCGAGAGCGGCTGCGTCAGGTCGGCGAGGACTTTCACCCGCGGTGTCATGTTTGTCGCGAGACCATTCTCGACCGCGAAGGTGTAGTTGCCGGCCAGCGCGATCTCCGTCGTCAGCGTGACGATGTCGAGCGGCTGGAGACGGTAGCCGAGCACGGCCTCGGCATTCTGCCCGGCGCTGCCCGAGGCCTGGAGATTGCCGCCTGTGGCCGCGCTCCAACGCAGGTTGGCGTCTCCAGCCGAACCGCGGCTGACGTTCCAGTCTAGGCGGGTGTCGTTGCGCTGCCAGCCGCCCTGGCCGGTGACGATGGCGGTCGAGACGGAGAGCTGCTCGGCGCCGAGCTTCACCCCGACGGCTCGCTCGCTGGCGGCTGGCAGCGGCGAGGCAGCCGGGCCGAGCCCTCTGCGGATCGCTGTTGCGTCGATCTCCGGACGGGCGAACCCATTCCGTTCGGCACGCTGTCTCGCGGCATCTTGCTTGTTCAGGGTGGGGGCCATGAAACTCGGCGTCGCGAGCACGGGATCGGGGGGCGGCGGCGGCGCCTCCCAACGTGGAATCGGCGCGAAGAGGCGCGTCTCGCTGCCATCATCGGCCGCCATGTCCGGCCGGTCCACAGGCGCTGGCAAAGCCTGTTCGGCTCGCGCGAGTGCTGCCGGCCCGGCGACGAGCATCAGCATGAGGCCAGCCCGACCGAGGAGGCGGACGGCAGCGAGAGAGTGACAATACGGCAAGACGATCGTCCCCGTTGCAACGGTGGCGAGCGATGCAGGGTGAATGCGCAAGTCGACGTTTTTGCGGCAGCGCAGCATCGACTGAGGCGCAAGGCGTGGCTGTCGTCCAAAAGCCGCCCTTCCTTCGCGGCGCTTTACCCGCTAGGAAGCCCCCCAACCGCCTGCGGCCGCGCCGCCGCAGGCCGGAACCATTCCAGTCTGGCCAGAAGCAGGGGTCGTTTCACATGAGCAAGATCAAGGTCGCCAACCCGGTCGTCGACATGGACGGCGACGAGATGACCCGCATCATCTGGCAGAAGATCAAGGACACGCTGATCTTCCCCTATCTCGACCTCGAGCTCGACTATTACGACCTCTCGGTCGAGAACCGCGACGCGACCAACGACCAGGTCACGATCGACGCAGCCAATGCCACCAAGAAGCATGGCGTCGCCGTGAAGTGCGCGACGATCACGCCGGACGAAGGCCGCGTGAAGGAATTCAACCTAAAGCAGATGTGGAAGAGCCCCAACGGCACGATCCGCAACATCCTCGGCGGCGTGATCTTCCGCGAGCCAATCATCTGCAAGAACGTGCCGCGCCTCGTGCCGGGGTGGACGCAGCCGATCGTGATCGGCCGCCATGCCTATGGCGACCAGTACCGCGCCACCGACTTCAAGTTCCCGGGCAAGGGGACGCTCTCGATCAAGTTCGTCGGCGAGGACGGCAATGTCATCGAGAAGGAGGTCTTCAAGGCCCCTGAGGCCGGCGTCGCGATGGCGATGTACAACCTCGACGAGTCGATCAAGGACTTCGCCCGCGCCTCGCTGAACTACGGCCTGATCCGCAAGTACCCGGTCTATCTCTCGACCAAGAACACCATCCTCAAGACCTATGACGGCCGCTTCAAGGATATCTTCGAGGAGATCTACCAGGCCGAGTTCAAGGCGGAGTTCGACAAGCTCGGCATCACCTATGAGCACCGCCTGATCGACGACATGGTCGCCTCGGCGATGAAGTGGTCGGGCGGCTATGTCTGGGCCTGCAAGAACTACGATGGCGACGTGCAGTCCGACACCGTGGCGCAGGGCTTCGGCTCGCTCGGCCTGATGACCTCGGTGCTGATGACGCCCGATGGCAAGACTGTCGAGGCCGAGGCCGCGCACGGCACGGTGACCCGCCACTACCGCGAGCACCAGAAGGGCAAGGAGACCTCGACGAACTCGATCGCCTCGATCTTCGCCTGGACCCGTGGCCTCGCGCACCGCGCCAAGCTCGACAACAATGCCGAGCTCGCCAAGTTCGCCTCGCTGCTGGAGAAGGTCACGGTCGACACCGTCGAGGCCGGCGACATGACCAAGGATCTCGCGCTGCTGGTCGGCGCCGAGCAGAAGTGGCTCTCGACCACCGGCTTCCTCGAGAAGGTCAGCGAGAACATGCGCAAGGCGATGGCCGCCTGAGGCGCGAAGCCGGCTTGCCGGCCGTCACGCCCGAATGACATGGTTCGCCATGGACGAACGCCCGGGAACGTTCCCGGGCGTTTTTCGTTTCGATCCCGCCGAGGGAGCGGGCAGGGAGAGGCGGGCGATGGCTGGTGACGGAATCACGGGCGGATGCCAGTGCGGTGCCGTGCGCTATCGGATGGCGGCCCCGCCCGAGAGGACGGGTATCTGCTTCTGCCGGATGTGCCAGAAATCCTCCGGAAACTACTTCGCCGCGCATTCCTCGACGACCGAAGCCAACCTGACCTGGACGAACGGCGAGATCGCCGTCTTTCGCTCCTCCGAAGCCGCCGAGCGCGGCTATTGCCGCGATTGCGGCACGCCCCTGACCTATGCACTGCGTGGCTCAGGCCGGATCTCGGTCACATCCGGCAGCCTCGACGACCCCTCGGCCTTCCCGCCGAGCACGGCCTATGGCGTGGAAGGGCGGCCGCCCTGGTTCGATGAGGTGTGCAGGCTGGAAGGCCCCCGCACCGAAGACGACATTCCCGCCACGGAGCTGCCGCGCTTCCGCTCGCGCCAGCATCCCGACCACGACTGAGGCGGCCGTTCCGCGCCTCTATTCCACCACAAGCGGCCGTCGCGCGAGGATCCGCAGTCCCGAGACCGGGGCGTCCATGACGTAGCGAAGTTCATAGAGGCCGGGCTGATCCGGTGCCTCGAGTCTCGCTTCGACGTTCTCGACCGGGAAGAAGGACGGGCCGCTGGCCTCCGGCGCAACGTCAGAGGCCACCAGCACCACCCGGTCGCGCTCGCCATTGGGGCCGATGCCTCGGACGGGGAAGTCTGTGCCGCGCTTGACGCGATCGGGCGCGGCCAGCGTTGCCTCCGGAGGCGTCGTGACCAGCGGCTGTGCAACCAGGATTGCGGGCGCGCCGTCCTGATCCCTCGTCAGGCGCAGCTCGTAGCCGCCGGGCTCTCCGGGGACGGGAAGGCTGACGGACGCCCTGCCGCCGAGTTCGACCACGACGATGGCGGCAGTCGGTGGATCGGTCGGTCGAGCAATGGCGACCCGCGCGCCGGGTGGCGCCCGGCTGACCAGGACGCTCAGGATCGAGCCTGCCATGAGGCTGCGCGAGGCGGAGATCGCAGGGCCCGATGGCTGCGGCGGCCGTTGCGGGCGCTGCGCCTGAGCCGGGGACCAGGCCGTAAGCGGGGCCAACAGCAGCGCCAGCCCGATGAGCGCGCGCCGTCTCATGCCCGCGCCAGCGCCCGGATATGGGCGGCAAGCTTGGGGCTGCGCGCCGTCAGAGCCCGAAAGTCGATCTGGTCGAGAACCAGGAGCTTGGTCGGAGCGGTCGCGACGGCTGCGTTCACGCCGGAGGAATGACTGGTGATCGCGACGTCGTCCAGGGTCAGAGCGCCGAAGAAGTGGCCCTCGTCCAGTTTCTCCTGGCCATCGGGCAGAGAGATTTCGACCTCGCCGCTGGCGACGAAATAGAATGCCTGAAGCGGTTCGCCTTCATGTGTCACCACCACCCCGTTCCTGACGGTCCGGGCGCGTAGGAACTGCATCACCTCGGCAATCTCGGCCGCGTCGAGCTGGCCGAACAGCGGCACCCGGGCGATCATGCTCCAGGTCACGACGAATTCGCGGCGGTGGATCTCCTGGGCGAAGGCCGTCGCGACGATGCCGACGGGCAGCGCCAGCATGACGAGGCCGAGCACGGCGGTGACGGCGGCGACCGCCTTGCCCGGCGCCGTGATGGGGAAGGCATCGCCATAGCCGACCGTCGTCAGGGTGATGATCGACCACCACATCGCGTCGGGGATCGTGCCGAACTTTTCAGGCTGGGCCTCGTGCTCGACGAGATGCATCAGGCTCGCCGTCATCAGCATGACGCCCATCAGCACGACGAAGCAGGCGAAGAGGGCCTTGCGCTCGGCGGAAAGTGCCGCCGCAAGCGAGGCCATCCCCGGCGAGTAGCGCCCGAGTTTGAAGAAGCGGAGCAGCCGCAGCAGGAGCAGGACCTTCAGTTCGCCGAGGCCGAAGAAGGCAAATGCGAGGGGCAGCGTGGCCAAGAGATCGATGATCGCCGGTGCCGACATGGCATAGGCGAGCCGCGCGCGGGCAGGACTCAGCGAACGATAGCGCGCATGCTCGGGTGCGACCCAGAGGCGGGCGAGATATTCCAGCGTGAAGATGGCGAGCGAGGCCGCTTCCAGGGCCTGGAAGGCAGGGCCGAAGCGCTGAGCCAAGTCCGGGATCGATTCCAGCACGATCGCGACGACATTGACGCAGATCAGCAGGACGAGGCCGTGATGGATCCACCGCGCCACGGCGTCGTCGCCGGCGCCATGATCGATCCAGAGGTGAAGCTGGCGCCGCCATCCCGCGAGAGAAGCGGCGCCCATGCGCGCCTCAGCCCATCGCCGCGGCGACGGCATCGAGCGCAGCCTGCGCCTTCGTGCCGTCGGGCCCGCCGGCCTGCGCCATGTCGCGCCGCCCGCCGCCGCCCTTGCCGCCGAGCTGCTCGGAGCCGGCCCGCACCAGGGCGACCGCGTCGAAGCGCTCGGTCAGGTCGGCGGTGACGCCGACGACGATGCCGGCCTTGCCATCCTCGGCCACGCCGACGATCGCGACGACGCCGGAGCCAACCCGCGCCTTGCCCTCGTCGACCAGGCTCTTCAGGTCCTTCATCTCGACGCCGGTGACGGCCCGCGCCAAAAGCTTCGCGCCGCCGATCTCCTGGATCGGATCCTCGGACGCGCCGCCGCCGCCCATGGCGAGCTTCTTGCGGGCATCGGACAGGTCGCGCTCGAGCTTACGGCGCTCCTCGATCAGTGCGGTGAGGCGGTTGCCGGCCTCAGCGGCTGGGACCTTGAGCAGGCTCGCCAGCCCGTCGAGCAGGCGCGACTCCTCGTTGAGGCGCAGGCGCGCGCCATTGCCGGTCATGGCCTCGAGCCGGCGCACGCCGGCTGCGACGGCGCTCTCACCGACGACACTGACGAGACCGATATCGCCGGTGCGTACCGCATGGGTGCCGCCGCAGAGCTCGACCGAGAAGGCGCGGCCGCCCGGGTTCGTTCCCATCGTGACGACGCGAACCTCCTCGCCATATTTCTCGCCGAAGAGGGCGCGGGCGCCTGAAGCGATCGCCTCGTCGACGCTCATCAGCCGGGTCGTGACCGGCTCGTTCTTCAGCACGATCGCGTTGGCGATCTCCTCGACCTCGCGCAGCTCCTCGTCGCTGATCGGCTTGGGATGCGAGAAGTCGAAGCGCAGCCGGTCGGGCGAGACGAGAGAGCCCTTCTGCGCGACATGGTCGCCGAGGACGAGCCGCAGCGCCTCATGCAGCAGATGGGTCGCGGAGTGATTGGCGCGGATCGCGCTGCGGCGGGCATGGTCGACGACGAGCTCGACCGGCTGGCCGAGCTTGAGCTCGCCTTGCTTCACCGTGACGGCATGGGCGAAGACGTCGCCGAGCTTCTTCTGGACATCGCTGACCTCGACGACCGTGTCCGCCGCCCGGATCGTGCCGGCGTCGCCGATCTGACCGCCCGACTCGCCATAGAAGGGCGTCTGGTTGACGGTGACGAAGCCGCTCTCGCCAGCCTTCAGCGACTGGACCTCGGCATTGTCGCGGATCAGCGCGGTGACGACACCTTCGGCGGTCTCGGTGTCGTAGCCGAGGAACTCGGTCGCGCCGACGCGGTCCTTGAGCGGGAACCAGAGCTTCTCGGTCGCGGCTTCGCCGGTCCCGGCCCAGGCGGCGCGCGCCTTGGCCTTCTGCTGCTGCATCGCCGCATCGAAGCCGTCGGTATCGACCGAAATGTTGCGGGCGCGCAGCGCGTCCTGCGTCAGGTCGAGCGGGAAGCCATAGGTGTCGTAGAGGGTGAAGGCGACGTCGCCTTTCAGGCTCTGGCCCGCGACCAGATCCTTCGCCGCGTCGTCGAGCAGGTTGAGGCCGCGCGCCAGCGTGGTGCGGAAGCGGGTCTCCTCGAGCAGCAGCGTCTCGGTGATCAGCGCCTCGGCGCGCAGCAGCTCGGGATAGGCACGGCCCATCTCGCGGGTCAGAACCGGCACCAGCCTGTGCAGCAAGGGCTCCTTGGCACCGAGCAGCTGGGCGTGGCGCATGCCGCGGCGCATGATCCGGCGCAGCACATAGCCGCGGCCCTCGTTGGAGGGCAGCACGCCGTCGGCGATCAGGAAGGCCGAGCAGCGCAGATGGTCGGCGATGACGCGATGGCTCGCCTTCATCGGCCCGTCGGAGGCGACCGATGTCATGTCGGCGATGGCGCTGATCAGAGCCGCGAACAGGTCGATCGAGTAGTTGTCATGCGTGCCCTGGAGCACGGCCGCGATGCGCTCGAGGCCCATGCCGGTGTCGATCGAGGGGCGCGGCAGGTTCGTCCGGACGCCGCCGGCCGCTTCCTCATACTGCATGAAGACGAGATTCCAGATCTCGATGAAGCGGTCGCCGTCCTCGTCGGGCGAGCCGGGGGGGCCGCCGGGGATATGGTCGCCATGATCGTAGAAGATCTCGGAGCAGGGGCCGCAGGGGCCGGTGTCGCCCATGCGCCAGAAATTGTCCGAGGTCGGGATGCGGATGATCCTGCTGTCGGGCAGGCCGGCGATCTTCTTCCAGAGGGCGTGCGCCTCGTCGTCCTCGGAATAGACGGTGACGGTCAGCTTCTCCTTCGGCAGGCCGAATTCGCGCGTGACCAGCGTCCAGGCGTGGGTGATCGCCTGTTCCTTGAAATAGTCGCCGAAGGAGAAGTTCCCCAGCATCTCGAAGAAGGTGTGGTGGCGGGCGGTGTAGCCGACATTGTCGAGGTCGTTGTGCTTGCCGCCGGCGCGAACGCACTTCTGCGCCGTGGTGGCGCGAACGTAGGGGCGCTTCTCCTGGCCGGTGAAGACGTTCTTGAACTGCACCATGCCCGAATTGGCGAACATCAGCGTCGGGTCGTTGCGCGGCACGAGCGGGCTCGACGGCACGATCTCGTGGCCCTGGGACTTGAAGTAGTCGAGGAAGGTCGACCGGATATCGTTGACGCCGCTCATCGCTGTTCGAACTCTTGCTTCATCGGGCTTCCGTCCGGGCCGGGCCGGCGGTTTCAAGCGTTCTAGTGAGGCCGCTTGCCGCTGTCGAGAGATTGCGGGCTGCCAACGTCTTGAGCCGAAACGAAAACGGGCGGCCGATGGGGCCGCCCGTGCTTCTCAGGACGTCATTCTCGAGCGAAGCGAAGCGTAGACCCGAGAATCTCTTGCAGGCGATGCTCGGGGCAAGCCCGAGCATGCCGCCTGCGGGAACGGCTCAGGCCTCGCCCTCGTCGAGGTCGTCGTCCGTCGGTGTCGCCTGGTCGAGGATGCGGTCGGCCACGAGGCCGGAATTCTGCCGGATTGTCGCCTCGATCTTGGCCGCGACCTCGGGATTGGCCTTGAGGAAGGACTTGGCGTTCTCGCGGCCCTGGCCAAGGCGCTGGCTGTCGAAGGAGAACCAGGCGCCGGCCTTCTCGACCATGCCGGCCTTGACGCCGAGGTCGATCAACTCGCCGACCTTGGAGATACCCTCGCCGAACATGATGTCGAACTCGACCTGCTTGAAAGGCGGCGCGACCTTGTTCTTCACGACCTTGACGCGGACCTGGTTGCCGGTCGCCTCGTCACGCTCCTTCAGCGTGGAGATGCGGCGGATGTCGAGGCGGACCGAGGCGTAGAACTTCAGCGCGTTGCCGCCGGTCGTCGTCTCGGGCGAGCCGTACATGACGCCGATCTTCATGCGGATCTGGTTGATGAAGATGACCATGCAGTTCGACCGCGAGATCGAGGCGGTCAGCTTGCGCAGCGCCTGGCTCATCAGACGGGCCTGGAGGCCGGGCTGGACGTCACCCATCTCGCCCTCGATCTCGGCGCGCGGCGTCAGGGCCGCGACCGAGTCGACAACCAGCACGTCGATCGCGCCCGAGCGGACGAGGGTGTCAGTGATC